>TARA_R110002095_G_scaffold215335_1_pt1 | contig 129702 bp, 112 predicted proteins | sample TARA_R110002095 | Tara Oceans TARA_R110002095 (sample SAMEA4397255) | marine metagenome | biome: Polar Biome; feature: [SRF] surface water layer (ENVO:00010504); material: water (ENVO:00002006), including particulate matter (ENVO:01000060) such as... | depth 5 m | reverse complement strand
CAAATGTTCGATTCGGAACAGTAGGCCAAACCGATCGGCCACGTCACTGTCAGTTATTCGCCAGCCACACATCAATCTTGAAACATTTTCAAAAGATTTCTCACAAAACAAAAAAACGCCGTATCCTATTGTTTATCAATAAGATACGGCGAATCAATTATTGAGTGTAAGCCCGTGTCAGGCAGAAGTTTGAGGCAACGCCTTCATAAAGAAGTTGATGAAGTTCTGAGACATAATACCTTGAATATCTTCCGTACTGTAGCCCCGCTTCTCCAGAATCCCGATGTATCTCTCCAGATCGGCAATCGTGTCCAGATCGTGCGGCGTCTGCTCCTTACCGAAACCACCATCCAGGTCCGTCCCCATACCACAATGCTTTGCATTTCCCGCCAACTGACAAATGTGATCGGTGTGGTTGGCAATGTCTTCCATCGAAGTCGTCGCCGGATCAGAGACACCAATCGTCCAGCCTGGCTTAATCATCCAGTTATCGAAGGCACAACCAATCACGGCGCCCCGTTCAATTAACGCTTTGATTTGCTCATCCGTTAATTGACGATCTGCGTCTACCAGCGAACGACAGTTGTGATGGCTCGCCAGTACTGGCCCCTGATAGACATCCAGTGCTTCCCAGAACGACTGATCTGCCAGATGAGTCACGTCCAGCAACATCCCGACCCGATCCATCTCTTTCAGTAAAGCAGGGCCTTCCTCTTTGAGTCCCCCTGTGCTGCCTGTTCCAAAACAATAAGGGCCCGGACCATAATGCGCGGGTCCTAAAATCCGTAGTCCCGCGTCAAACCAGTCGCTAATCTGTCCCGGAGACAGAATCGGCGGTGCGCCCTCCATACTCAAGATAAAACCAATGGGAATCGAACTCCCGTCCGCCCGTGCTGCGTCTTCATGGGCTTCCCACTCCGCAACATGACTCTGCAAAGTGGCTCTGTCTGGAATCTCTCTCAAAACGCCTTTAGCAACCATCGCCCGGTAATAAGCCAGTTGGCCCATCGCCACTCCATAGGCGGCTTCGCGTGACTGAAAGTGCGACATCGCCGCATCTTTGCGGTGCAATCGAGGCAGCAACGTGGAAATCGTCATTCCCACGCCCCCTTTACGGAGCGCGTGCCACGAAACAGTTGCTTCGCCGGGGGTAATGTTTTCGAACTGCCTTTCGAATTTCCGAATTTCCGTAACTGGTAATTCCAGATCACGGTTCCATTCGCAAGCATTCCAGGCCATATCCAGGTGGGCATCAAAAATCAGCATGGGTTCATCAATCCTGAAAGTAAGGTGGGAATGATCGTTTCCAATCATTATTCTAAAATAAGCCACGCGCCGATGGCATTATATTGAGGAAGGAGTTTCGGGACCGGTCACCACATCGGAAGCGGAGCCGCCACAGCAACAGACTCCTGCTGCCAGGGAAAACCAGCCCACGATGAGCAACGTGCCTCCAATCGGCGCAATTGCTCCCCAGAAAGTCTGACCGCTGAGTGTCAAAACGTAAAGACTGCCGGAGAAAAAAATGATCCCCAGCAGAAAACACCAGCCCGCAGTATTCAACAGTTTTTTCTTCTGGGAAGTCAGTCCAGCAAAACCGACCATCAATAACGCCAGTGAATGATACATTTGATATTGCGCGCCGGTTTTGAAATCATTCATATATTTCTGCGCCGCTGGTACTTCCACGCCGGCAACCGTTTTGACCTGACCTTCGTATTTTTCTGCAAAATAACCATCGATTCCATGTGCGGCGAACGCACCTAGAATCACAGCTAGACCACCCAAAGCTGCCCCAATCGTAGACCAGTTGAGAGAACAACAAGACATCAGCGTTTCTCCGAATACAGAAAGTTTCAATAACTCATGATCTAACGTGGATTACAACTCGATTTTCGTTCCCAGTACTTCCAGAAAGGCCGCCAGCCACTGCGGATGTGCAGGCCAGGCAGGCGCGGAAACCAGATTTCCATCCACGTGTACGCCATCAATGGGCGTCTCGGCATAAGTGCCTCCCGACAGATTCACTTCAGGAGCACAGGCAGGATACGCCGTGCAGCTCTTACCCTTCAGCACACCGGCGGCGGCCAGTAACTGTAATCCATGACAGATTGCAGCAATTGGTTTATCAGCTTCAGAAAACTGTCGCGCAATCTCCAAGACACGTTCATTCAGACGAATGTATTCCGGTGCCCGTCCGCCGGGAATCAACAGCCCGGTATAATCATCGGAATTCACATCCGCAAAGGTCGCATTCAGCGTAAAATTGTGGCCCCGCTTTTCGGAATAAGTCTGATCTCCTTCGAAATCATGAATCGACGTCCGAATGATGTCCCCCGCTTTTTTATCTGGACACACCACATCGATCTGATAGCCGACCATCTGCAGCGCCTGAAATGGAACCATGATTTCATAGTCCTCGACATAATCGCCCGTTAAGAACAGGATGGATTTGTTTGCCATTGGATTCTCTCCTCTTGTGCTATTTTTTTATCCGGCCAGCAAAAACACCAGACGCGCCCCAATCATAAGAGCCACCGACAGTAATAACCAGCCAAACTGTTGTCTCAACTGCAGGCCTTTGAGTCGGGCATTTAGATCAGACCCCAGGCGAGCACCGACAGTCCCCCCCAAAAGTAGCGCGATCACAATGGCGATACTGATATTTCCATGCCAGGCATGTGCCACTGTCGACTGAAATGCCACAATCCAGACAATCACCAGACTGCAGGAAATCGCCCGATGCGTGGGAATTCCCAATCCAAAAATCAACATCGGCAATAACAAAATCCCACCACTGATGCCCAACAGACCGGAGATCAAACCCAACCCCAGTCCGAACCAGGCAATCAAAGGAATTGAAAGTTTCCCCTCAAATAAACCGGGAAAACTTGCCAGCGGAGGGAGCTGAAAACGATCTTTCAAAAGTGCTCCGGTGATTTCGGAATCGGAACGACGGGCACTTCGTAGAGACAAAATTCCCAAACTAACCAACATCACGAAATAGGCAACGAGAACAATAAAATCTGCGACGCGGATTGTCTTACCATTAATGCTGATTGCCGCTAATTCTTTCGCATGTTCCAGAATCCCTGTCCCGGTAATGACTCCTAAGAACAGACCTCCGGTAATCACCAGTGGGAAAGATAAATCCCGGACTTTGATTTTTCGGGCCAGTAACGAAGTCGTCGCCGGTCCCAATACCTGACAGGCACTGGCACCGACTGCCAATTCCATCTTGATCCCTAACACAATATGCAAGATGGGAACCAGCAGAAACCCACCCCCCACACCAAACATTCCCGCCAGGAAACCAATCAGGCCTCCGGCTAAAGAAATTGTTAAAAAATCGATCAATCCAAAGCCCATCCGCGTGCCGCCTCAGATTTGATAGTCGGGGAAAATATAGTCATCGTCCGAATTATTGTTCGAACGATCCTGCCACAGATTGAAGAGCCAGTTCACAATCACTCCCCATAAAACCGGAATGATGATGCAGGCAAAAATGAAAAATATCTTGTCCAGCATAAGCTTGACCTTTTACTGAGTGTGCTTTGGTGTGCCTTGTGTTTAGAGGCAAACCGCGGTCGCTGTCAAGCGTTAGCTACCGCTTCCCCAAGATTGATCTCCGATCTTAGTTGTTTTTTCATATCTTTTATGAGAGCATGTACGTTCGTGAATCAACCCTTTTTACTGAGGCCTTTCCGAACATGGATGATCGCCCCCCTGAATCAGAACAACCGCTTCTCGATCAGATCCAACTGAATCTGATCCACGGAGTAGGGCCGCGTCTCCGTCGCATCCTGTCGGAACATTTCGGTACCGCCTCCCAGATTTTAAAGACGCCCCGGCAGGAGCTTTTAAATGTTCCCGGCATCGGTAAGAAACTCGCCGATGCGATCTGTTATCGTTCCGCCAAGTCCACTGCCGAAGACGAACTCAAACGCTGTCGCGAGTTCGGCTATCAGATCCTGTCTGAGGAAGCAGACGATTATCCTTCTCTGCTGAAAGAGATGCCCGACCCGCCCTCTTTGCTCTACTGTAAAGGGAGCTTGTTGCCAGAAGACGAATTGGCGGTCGCCATCGTCGGCTCGCGCAAATGCACCCACTACGGCTTACAGCAGGCAGAAAAAATCGCCGGCGCCCTCGCCCGGTCCGGCATCACCGTCGTCAGCGGACTGGCACGCGGCATTGATCGCGCCGCTCATGAGGGCGCACTCAAAGCGGGCGGCCGAACCCTTGCTGTGATGGCCACCGGTCTTTCACACATTTATCCGCCCGAACATCGAAACTTAGCAGAGCAAGTCACCAATCAAGGTGCACTCGTCACCGAATTCCCCCTTGATCAGGCTCCGGTCGCCGGCCTGTTCCCGCAACGCAATCGCATCATCAGCGGCCTTTCGATGGGGGTCGTTCTGATTGAAGCCGGACGTAAAAGTGGCGCGCTCCACACCGCGCGTCATGCTTACGAGCAGGGGCGCGAAGTTTTCGCGGTTCCCGGCCGCATCGATCACCCCGCCAGTGCCGGCTGTCACGACCTGATTCGCGACGGCGCAATGCTGGTCCGCAGCGTGGAAGACATCCTGGAAGGACTTGGCCCTGTCAAAACCCCTGTGATGACGGCCCAAAGCCGTGAAGTGCATACTCCCCGTGAACTCGTATTAAGCGAATTCGAACGGGACATCCTGAATCTGGTGACGCTCGAACCACAGCATCTCAATGAAATCATTCAATCCAGTAGCCTCGACTCTTCGCGCATCCTGTCCACACTCACGATTCTGGAAATGCGAAAAGTGGTCAAACGGCTGCCCGGCGGCTTTCTCGTAAGAGCCACCGGCTGAATGGGATTCAAAAACGAGACGCATTCGATTACACTCTCACCATGAATACTGCCTCTCAAGATAGCATCGCCGGTCAAGCGGTCTACTCAAAAAAATTATTGTCGATTTATGATCTCTGGGTTCTGGGAATTTCGAATTCTCTGATCTGGAAATGTCGTACAAAAAATATCCTGCACTGGTTGAATCAAAATTTGACCAGCAATCATCTGGATGTTGGCGTAGGCACCGGCTTCTATCTTGAACACTGCACGTTTCCGGATTCTAAAGTCAGACTCGGCCTGCTTGATCTGAACCCCAATAGTCTGGAAGCGACCGCCAAACGCGCCAGCCGCTATACCCCCGAAGTCTATCAGGCCGATATCCTGCAGCCGTTACCCACTCCACCACAGCGGTTCGACTCGGTCAGTCTGAACTATCTGCTGCATTGTCTGCCCGGCGATCTAACATCCAAAGCAACACTCTTTGATCATCTCGCCCCCTGGCTGAATCCGGGTGCGATCATTTCCGGCTCTACAATTCTGCACGAGGGAGTTCCCCAAGGTCTTGCCGCAAAGCGTTTAATGCAGTTTTACAATCAAAAAAAGATCTTCAGTAACTCTGCAGACAGCCTCGATGCGTTACAATCTCAGCTCGCCAGTCGCTATACTGACGTAGAACTGAAAGTCATCGGCTGTGTCGCCCTGTTTCGAGCTCAATTCAATCCTTCTACGACGAATTAACGCCTCTATGGAAATTCGCGAATTTGCAGAACAAGTCCTGCTCAGCGACTCACTGGACGAAAAGCTGACCGCTGCTCCCGAAACGCTCACAGACGAACAACCCGGCGAACCGTTACGCATCAAGGAACCGGGGCGTCCTGCTAATTTGCAATTCGCACCACCCCGCACCGCACCTGCCATGCCGAAACCGTCCGCGCTGGTCGAACAAGACAAACGGGCGCTGGCGCATCACATTATGGCCAATCATGAGTTACAGGCACTGGAAGTGATGGCCTACATTTTGTGCGCGTTCCCCGATGCTCCCACCGAGTTTCGTCAGGGGATGTGCACGATCATGGCCGACGAACAACGCCACACCCGTATGCATAAAGAACGCGCCTCGCTACTCGGCCTCGAGTTCGGTAGTCTGCCTGTGAATTGTTATATCTGGAAGAAGGCCCTCAGCTACGAAAGCGTACTCGACTATCTGGCCGGTCTCCCGCTCACCTTCGAAGGCCGCAATCTCGATCATGCACAAGAGTTCGAACAGTATTTTCTCGACGCGGGCGACCAGCGCAGTGCCGCGTTGATGAAAGTGGTCTACCGCGATGAAATCCAACATGTTGCATTCGGCTTACACTGGCTTCGTCAGTTAAAGCCCGATCACCTCTCCGACTGGGAAGCGTACGAACAACATTTGCACTGGCCTGTCAGAGCAGCACTTTCAATCGGCGACACATTTAATCGCGAAGGTCGAATACAGACTGGCATGAGTGATGAATTCATCGAGCAACTCTATCAGGCAGCGCAAACGGATCAACGTCCTAATCAGAAACCCAAAAACCTGGATCAGGAAAAAGGGTAACAGTCAGGAGGCAATTCAATGATCCAGCCAGGATTGCCGTTGTGGGATAAAGTCATCTTGATCGACTGGCATGGCGTCTTGTCGCGCGATCCATTCTGGATCTCGATTCTCCACAATCAGTGGCATCCTCTGCATCAGCAACTATCAGACGCGACAGAAACCCTCTTCACACAAAAAAACGATCTCGTACGCGACTGGATGCGGGGAGATTTGAACGCAAACCAAATCGTAGATCGTCTGCAAGTCCCACTGGGTCAAGAATTCCCCCATGATTACCTGCAGCGAAAACTAGTCGAGGACTGCCAACTCATGCGTACCAATGGCCCGTTGATTCAGTTTTTAAAGGAAGCACAAAAAGCAGGTACAGGCATCGTCCTTGCAACCGACAACATGGACTGTTTTCATGAAGCAATACAACGAGCAAGACAGCAGAGACAACAATTGACTCAACCTGCTGAAAGTAAAACAAACTCGTTTACTGCGACTGCGCAACTGTTTGACGGCATTCTCTGTTCCAGCGAACAACACGTCTTGAAAAGAGAAAATCCACAGTATTTTTTCGCAGACTGGCTTAACCGCCATTCCCTGGATTTCAGTGACGCACTGTTGTTAGACGACCTGGAAATAAACTGCAATACATTCCGCTCCGCCGGTGGTGCAGCAATTCAAGTGACGAACGAGTTCTTTGAGAGTCATTCGAGCGAGAGACACTCTAAACGATGACTCTGTCATCACACTATGATATAAGAAAAGATCCGGCTCTAGTCACTACTTGAAACACCGGTTAGAATTTGATGCGTCCCTGAAAGATCATCTACTTCGAATCAATCAGTCGAACATGACAGCGCAATCTTGTGAAAGAATCTGCTAGCAATATGTGGCCTTTTTCGAAACCAAAACACGCGCCCGGATTTCATGGTATCTGCCCAGACTGTGAAAAAGAACTCGATGCGGTTCTCCAGGTATGTAGAAACCAACTACCTGTTCTCACTTGTCCGCAGTGCAATAAAACCTTCGATTATTCCTACCATCCATTCCATGTTTTTCAAGTGGTTCAATCGCAACGTCGGGACTGTCGTGCATCCGCTATGAAGCAACTCCTGCGCGAATCCCAGATTAAAGAACCAAAATACATTCGGGAACGTTATTGGATCGTCTACGAATTACCAGACAGAGTCATTATTTTTTACGATAGTGCAGACAATAATTATGATGTGCAAATGACAGAGAATTCTCCCGTCACCTTTGGCAGCATTCAGCAGGTCATCGACTACCTGTCTGACAAGGCACCTATCTCATCGTAATCTACAACCCAAAAAACGACTCCTTGCTTTGCCAGATCTATTCAAGGCTGAGCTAGGAGTAATATTGGTTATGCGACCGCATCAAGCCCCATCAAGCCGTCGAGCAAAGAATCTGCGGAGAGTGCGCCGCTTTCTTTTTGTTGGCTAAACAATGTTTCCAATAAACTGGAAACAGTTGATGCAGCACCAGATGTTTCTTGACCTGACTCACCGAAACCCGCTTGACTGGCGCGAGCCCCGAGAATGTCCTCTGCATCCAAGTTATATTTTTCGAAGATCGAGTCAATTGCTGAGTTCAAATCCTCTGGCTCTTTCCCACCTGAAGAACGGATCTTTTCGAAAAGCGCCTTCAGATCCTCTTTGAGTGCTTCGGCAGTATCCGTATCAACTCCAGCTTCCTGCAGTATATTAGAAATTCGTGATTCAAACCGACCAGAACCTTTTGCTTCGGGCTCCTCGATCGAATTACCCTGTGAAGACTGAATGCTCTGATAGATAGAAGGACTACTATTGATTGATCCAATACCACTCATGTCTATCTCTCCACTTTTGAAACGAAACTTTCAATACTGCGTACGAAAACAGCTCTGCCAGAAGCCGTACTTACCTAATCGGAATAATCGCTACAGTCATCCATCTAAAATGGGTGTTGCACAAGAAAAAACATGATCTAAATGCCCGTTGATGCAAATCTATCTATGGAATCAACACGTATCTCATTCCATCACAAAGAGTTTGGCATAGCAGGTACTAGAATCGTTTTCCAAAGAAATACGCAATGACAAACTTTCGTTCAGCGACCGAAACACTGTCCATGCGCACCATACATTCTAGTAAGCTTACTTCACTTGATTCTTCTTCCCTCGTTTTTTCCGTTTGACTTCGAGGCTCGGATGCTTCGGGCCGCCACCTAAATAGGGATGCTGTTCCAGTTCATCTCCCTGTCCCAGTTCGCGGGGATCGTGTGTGGCGATCAGGTGTTGGTGCATTTTTTTCGCTAACTCCGTTTTGACCTTTTGATACATCGCGTCCTGCGCGACATTCTTCAATTGATCAGGATCGTTCCGCAGATCATAGAGTTCTTCCGCGGGCAGTTTACCAAATGCCAGTTCGTACAGTCGGCGATGATTGTCATCTTTGTCTTTTTTCTGAATCATATAAGTCTTAGTCGGCCCATTATCACAGTCGCCATACCAGGTCCCGGGAATTGTGGCTTTCTGATACTCGGGCGTTCCTGCCGGCCAGCGATCAGGACGGAAATTATGAATATAGAGAAAGTCATCCGTGCGAACGGCGCGGCAGGGATAGCCACCCATATCGGGGGCTTCCTGTGAAGGGACATGCCGCTCTTTACCGAAATAGATCTCACCCCGCTCTGCAGTCACGCGTCCTGACTTCGAATTCGACAGAACAGGCATCAGACTACGTCCCGTGACATCAGCGGGAATCGTAACCCCGGCGGCTTCATAAAATGTGGGTGCTAAATCGATCAGGCTCACAAAATCGGTTACGCTTCGCCCCGCTGGAATTTTTGCAGGCCAGCGTGCCGCCAAAGGAACGCGAGTCCCCGTATCGTACAGACAACTTTTGCTGCGCGGGAAAGGCATCCCGTGATCGCCGGTCATGACAATAATTGTATTCTCCAATTCTCCCTTTTGTTCGAGCAACGCCAGCGCGTCTCCAACCAGTTTGTCAAATCGCTGCACTTCCCAGTAATAGTCGGCAACATCACTGCGCACTTCCGTTGCGTCAGGAAAACAGGCAGGCAGCTTGATTTTTGAAAGATCCATGCCACTCTTCACACCTGAGCCAGCCTGATATGGTCGATGGGGATCGCTGCTGCCGAGCCAGAAACAAAATGGTGTTTCGCCGTCTCGCTGATTCATGAAGTTCTCGAAGTTTTTATAGCGTTTCCCCGCCAGTTCTCGCGAACGTGTTTCCGTACGTCCGGGTCCCCAGGCTTTGCCAGTATGGCCGACGCGATAACCGTGGGCCTTGAGAATTTCCGGATACGTTTCAAATTTGTCCGGAAAAATGCAGTGCAGGTTGGCGCCCGCTTCCAACTGCCAATGATATTTTCCCGTCAGGATCGCACCCCGTGAAGGCGTACAGGAAGGAGACGATACATATGCGTGCTGAAACAAGACACCTTCCCGCGCCAGGCGGTCAAAGGTCGGCGTTTTAACTACCGGGTCGCCATACGCACCCGCATGTGGCCAACCCCAGTCATCGGCAATCGCGAACAGAATATTGGGCCGCTGTTGCTTCTCCGCAGCCTGCGTGTCCACGGCAAAGAACAGATTCAAAATCAGGGTCAAACAGAACAGTAGACGTAACACGACAGAACCATTAAGCATAGCGCAACCTTTAACGGTAAGTAAATTTCAGAATGAGTCTCTGAATTCCACTTTACTTACGGTTCTGGAGGTACGCAAGCAAATCCCGAATTTCCTGAGATGTGAGACGCTTTTCGAGCCCTTTCGGCATGATGGATATCGGCGATTCTTTCATCATATCAATCTCATCACGGGCAATCCGCACTTCCGACAGGTCGGCTGTTCTGAGGTAAACCATGTCCGTTGATTCACGACTGATCACACCAGTATAAATCTTGCCTTCATCGGTCACCACCAGATAGGAACGATACCCGCGGGCAAAACTCGCGCTGGGTAATGCGATCGCTTCCAGCAAGTCGGTTCCCGTACGGATCGCCCCAATTCGTGTCAAATCAGGGCCGACTTTCCCACCCAGGTCTTCGACGGTGTGACATCCCGCACAGGCGGCTTTCTTGCCGAAGAAAATCTTTCGGCCTTCCTCAATCCGGCCTTCTGTCAACAAAGGTTTCAGCGATTCTAGATGAGCTTTCTGCTGCGCCAGATCGACGCCCAGTTTTTTTAGCAACGGAGCTGCTGCGTGTTGAACCGATTCCGGATATTTTTGTAACAGACTCGCCAGTTCATCAGCGGACAGATTGGTTGCAGCTGATGAACCGTTCAATCCTGTAATCAGCGCCAGCCCCACTTCTTCATCGTTACTCTTCGTATAAGCTCTCAGCAATACAGGTAACGCCAGAGGCCCTGGTGCATCCAACTGCTTTGCTAGTTGAATCAACTGGTCTGTCGATTGTGGTAATCCGGAAAGTGCCCGTGCTGCCGACAGACGATCTAAAGGTGGATACTCTTCACTCATCCGCGACATCAGAAAATCAAATGTGCTCTGATCGACGGCTTTCAACTGAGAACCGATGGCTGAAAGCGATTCAATCCGCAAAGTCGCAGGCTGCTTCGAGTCCAGAGCCAGCGACTTCAGCAATTCGCTCAACACAGACAGATCATGCGTCTGCGCAATCCGGACAACTAAAATCTGCAAATCCGGATGCGCGGTCTTCAACGTCTGCTCCAACGCAGTTCGCCAGGCAACCGGAAATTCTTTCAAAGCGGAACGTTGAATCACTTCCAGTAAGATACTCTTGGCGGAATTCGATGTTTGAGAACCGGTCAATGACTGCGCAATCAAAGCCTGTACTTCAGGATCCGCTGATTGAGCGATCAAAAACCCTCGCAGCACGGCTGCCCGTTCTTCACTCAGTGTTTCATCACTCAACCAGGTTTTGAGTAGACTCAATGTTTCACCGGCCCAGCCTTCGTGTTCGCCGATGATGGTAAGTGCTTCCTTCTGGAGCGCGGGATCATCGGTATCCAGTAACGGGGTAACCAGTTCGCGCGTCAGATTTCCGGAATCCATTTGATCGAGGGCAATCAAAGCAGCCCGGCGCACCGCCGGGCTCGAATCACTCAAACCAGCCAATACCAGATCCCGGTGATCCGTGCGAATCAATGCGTAGATCAAAGCATGTTCCAAAGTTCGATCCGGCGATCCCGTCTTCATGGTATGGAATAGCGATTCCACAACAGCCTGCAAATCAGTTTCTGAAATCGCATCACGATGACCCGCTTCGCAAATGCGGCCTAACGCCGTCGCAGCATTCCGCTGCACCGCGGGTTTTCCATCTTTTACCAGACGCACTAAGCCTGCGAGTGAGTTACTATCTCGTAGTGACCCTAAACTTTTGGCTGACGTCATCTGCACTGTCTCAGAAGAAACCAGGCCTTTCTGGATCGCTGCTCGGGCCTTCTTGCTACCGATCCGCGTTAGTGTCCAGATCGCGTTTCGCTTGCTGGTATCATTATAAAATGAACCAGCGGGCGAAGAGACGACTTTCGCAAGCCGAGGAACTGCAAGATCTCCGGCTTGGGCTAATACTTCAATCGCCTGTTGTTGAACAAGCGGCCGTGTGTCATTTAAGAGCTGGATTTTTCGATGGGGAGAGAGCGAACTCCAGTCCAACGCAAACCCGTAAGGATCTTTGATCGCCGGCGTGCCTGTTTTTCGAATCCGATAGATGGCACCATGAATATTGGGTTTGGAAATCTGAGACTGTGGGCAACCGATACGAAACCAGCCTCCCGTATTAATCACCAGCAGACTGCCATCCGCGTCTTCAATCACATCAGTTGGATGAAAATCGGGATCATCCGAAACCAGAAAGTCTTCTTCTTTCGTTTCATACGTCGCACCGTTGCGCACCAACTGCGAACGGACCACCTTATGTGTATTAAAGATAGAGGTAAAGATATTCCCCTCGTACTCTGGTCCGAACTGTGTGGAACGATACCGTAACATGCCGGAAACAGCGACGTGTCCGAATCGGGTAATCGGCCCCAGCAGATCTCCCGTGCGTTTGAATTCCGCGACACAGTCTTCAAAGTGCGGATAGACGCCCCCTTCCTGCCAGTGTACCAGACAATCCACACGGGGCCGCGTCATCAGAATATTCACCGAGCCAATCATTTCCCCTTCGGGAGTGAAATCGATCTCGACGGGATTATCCATGCCACCGCCACAATAGACTTCGATGTCAGAGCCATCTGGCTTACAAGAGAAAATTCGCGCTGCCAGACCTTTGCTGCTCACTTTGCCGGACTTGTCTTTAAATTCATGACCATGTCGACCGTCGCACCAATACAGACGGCCTTCCGGTCCAAGAAAACAACCATGAATACTGGCCGCATTGCCGGAGAACCCAAAGGAATCGACAATAATCTTTCGTTCATCCGCCACGCCGTCATCATCGACATCGGTAAGCCGCCAGATATTCGGAGGGCTTGCTACGTACAAGGAACCTTCATGCCATAATGCTCCCATCGGCAACGTCAGCTTGTCGGCAAAAACCGTGCTCTTATCAAAGTGGCCATCGCCGTCCCGGTCTTCTAACATGCGGATCATACTTTTCGGCTCTTTAATCAATTGAGGAGCCCGTGTATTTTCTCCGGAGCTTTCCGCGATGAACAACCGACCGCGATCATCAAAGCCCGCCATCATCGGGTATTTCGTCAGCTCACTATTGGTCACACGCTCAATACTGAAACCTGGGGGAACACGAGGCAGATCTTCTGCCCGGGTCAATCCGGAGTCGACAATACTCATCAGTAACAAGGTGAGCGAGCAACTCAAAACGGAAATGCGAGGCAGTGGTTGATTCACGGCAAGTACCTTATATCGGCAGGGGAAGAATCGCTTTTAGCGACGCTGAATCAGGAAGTCAGTGCTTTAAAGATTTTATATTGTAAACAAAGTAAAGAATACTCACAAACGGGAATCTGAAGATTTCCGGTTTCCTGGCCTGAATTTCGTACCGTGAAATTCCACACACGCCGCTGTTTGACTGACGTGATGAATTCGTCGCGCCGTTTCATTCTCAATTTATCATGTCGACTACCTGTTTGGATTTCGCGTGCGGAAAAAATAAATAAAACACATCTTTTTCCGGCGACACGGATCGGAATACGGCGCCAAAAATCGGCAATTTGCGGCAACTGGCAGCATTCGTCTTTTCACTGTTTTGAGGCACCTTCTGAATAAAAGAGACCGCTTTTTTGCCGCTATAATTCCTCACGTAACGCACAGCATTCACCACTTAACCAGGGAGTCAAAGATGAAAGCAACAGAAGCACCCAGCCGACAAAAACTGACCGAAAAACAACACGCCATCTATTCCTTCATTAGGCAGGAAATCACACAACAGCGTCTTTCCCCCACAGTACGGGAAATCGGAGAGCAATTCGGAATCCGCTCTTCGAATGGCGTCATGTGTCACTTGCGTGCACTGGAACGCAAAGGCTGGATCAAACGCGATCACTATCTCTCGCGCGGTATTACTTTGATTGCAGAACCAGTCACTCAGTTTTTAACGCTCACCCCCGGAGAAGCCGGCTGCCTAGGCGAGATCTATATTGGCTGTGTCGGCGTGGAAGAGCGTAGCGTCACATTGGAACTGATCGCCCCTGACACGATGGGAGAACTTCGCAAAGATCTGTAAGAGTGGTCGCACATAAAACACAGCCGCTCTCTCTACGAAAACGCATCACACGGAATCTGAATTCATAACCACAAAACCAATGGGAATACCAGGCATGGATCACGTATCTGAAAACAATGAGAACTCCCGTTTCTTACCATTTTCAAATGCATCGGGAACCGATTCAAAAAAAGAAACGTCTGCAAATGAACGGCAATCAGAATTTCCCGAAGTATTGAAACGCAGTTATGTAAATCTGCTGACGATCGAAGATGAATATGAAGGTTTGGCAGCGGCTGAAGCAGAAACCGATGTCAAACAATGTAACGAACTGTTGCACGATCAGGAGCAGCAGATCACAAATCTGTCGCGCAAACTGAACCAGGAAAAGTCAAAAATGGAACGCTTGAAGGGTGATCTGGAAGAAGCAGAAGTCTGTCTTTCAATGGCCCAATCGTTTGAAGCTGCAGTCGCAGGCTGGCGGGAGACCATGCAAAACATGGAATCCCTTCACAATGAAACGGTCAAATGCCATCAATCGTTCTCACTGGCAGAACAAGCCTGGGAAGATTTGAAACATGCAGAGCAACAGGCCCTCGCGGAACTGGAAAGTTCATCTACCGCAGATACCATCTCTGTCCCTTATGGATCAACTTCCGTATCGAAACGGGAATTCCTGCTGCCCGATGAAGTTTCCATCGAGATTCTGGGAGACTATCTGCCCGTCTCCATTTTGACAGAGGGCGCACAACTCGCTCTCAAACAATGCCAACAGGGAACTGCAACCTACGCCGTTCACTGTCTCTGACCGTTCGATCGCGCAATTCACGTTTTTTATCCATCATTCTTTAAAACACAGGGATTTTACGTCTATGCAAAACCAGTCACCACAATCAGATTTTGTTTCCGATGCCTGCCGCACGATTAGCGGTCAACTCGCTGAATGGGATATCGATTTCAGTCAGGACCGCGTCGCACAACTCTCTCCCGACCAGCGCGAGGAATTACAGACCTGGATCAACGCGGGCGTCGATGCCGACGATGAATATCGGGAGATATTCACCTCGCTGCCTGAGTTCATGGAAAATGAGCTGCTGGAAATGAATGGTGCATTAGCGGGCGAATCCCAGGAGGCGATTATTGAACAAGCCATTAACGCGTATGAAGCAGAAGCAGCGATTACAGAGAATCCGTATCTGTTCGACACCAGTGCCTGGCACCTCTGGCGCACCGCTTACTGCCGCTGGCATCGGGGGGAATCACTCGACTCCCTTGAGGAACAAGCGGAATGTGCTCTTGAATGTGACGACCTGCAATCAATGTCAGATATCCATCAACGGTTAACACAACTCGCTCCGCAATTAAGCCACACAGAACACTCGCTGAAACAACTCCGCCGCCAGCTGAAACAAACTAAACGGCAGAGAAATACATTCCGAAAACAACAGACACAATTAATACACCAGCTATGTGAGTCCTTCGCTACTGTGATCGAAACCGTGCCAGCAGAGGAAATAGAAACGGAATCTGAATCTGCAGAGGAAGTTTCACCCAATCACGAAAAAAAAGAGACGCAGCAAACACCACGCGTTCCTTCAACGGCAGGCCAATCGAGCATTGTCCGCATTCCTGTTACCGGGCCAGAGATGAATCGGGTGGAAGTCTTTTTACTTCAGGATAGCGAAGGACTCTGGCGAGCCGGGCATCTCTGGTCGGTCGAAGCAGATACACGAACCCGCCAACTTTCGCGAGGCAGCAGACAGCCTGATCAACAACAGACAGCCTACCCGACGGAAACTGAAGCACTGATTCACGAAGTCATCAATCTCAGTCAGTCACTCAGCGGTGTGCCTGAGATCGAAAGACAAATCATTGACTACTTGAACCTGCTGGAAGAATATCCCGGTCAAATCGGAGTCTGCAGCACTTGTCAACGTCACTATATTAATGGCGGCATGTCTGAAACAGGCATTTGCCCGGTGTGTTCCGAGGAATTTGATTCAGAAGCTAAGCTGTGATCAGTCGAGATTTTCCGTGAGCCCTACCTTTTGTCTTGCCATGTCTCGCCCATCTTGCCATAGTTAAAGATAGTTAAGTAATCACATTCATGGCTTGATGGCAATTTGATATATCAGATGTGAAGGGCTCACTGTGCAAAATCAACCCGGCAAAGCGGACAAAACTCATTCCTCAATGAACCGTAGACGATTTCTGGCAACATCAGCGTCTGCTACAGCAGCCATTGGTTTTGGCGCGCCTGCCATCGTGCGTGGCACCAACCTGAATGAAAAGCTTGATATCGCTATCATTGGTTCCGGGGGACGGGGTGGCAGCAATCTGCGGTCGGTCTCTTCAGAAAATATCACCGTACTCTGCGATGTAAACGAGCAGAATCTGTTCCGCGCAGCCCAGAACCATCCCAAAGCAAAACAGTTCAAAGATTTCCGCGAGGTCTACGATCACGCTGACAAGTTTGATGCCGTCGTCGTCAGCACATGCGAGCACACACACGCGTTCGCGACCCTGCCAGCACTACAATTGAAGAAACATGTCTACTGTGAAAAACCACTCACGCACAGTGTCTGGGAAGCCCGCGTCATCCGCGAAGCAGCCCGCAAAGCAAATGTTGCCACACAGATGGGAACGCAGATTCACGCCGGTGACAACTACCGCCGCGTCGTCGAATTGATTCAATCCGGTGCCATCGGCCCCGTACAGGAAGCCCACGTCTGGGTCTCCCGCGCCTGGGGCTGGCATTCCTCTGAGGAAGAAGCTCGCAAGGCCAAGGATATTGTCTATTCGGATAAACGCCCGAGTCATTCTGATCCAGTTCCCAAAGGACTGGACTGGGATCTCTGGCTGGGGCCCGCGCCGGAACGTCCTTTCAACAACATTTATTTCCCTGGCCCCAAATGGTACCGCTGGTGGGATTTTGGAAACGGCACCATGTCGGACTTAGGCAGTCACTGGATCGACTTACCCTTCTGGGCCTTGAAGCTGGATTACCCGCTTACCATCGAAGCGGAAGGTCCGCCGATTCAAAAAGAAATCGCCCCAGCGTCCATGCAGGCCGTCTATGAATATGGTCAACGCGGCGATATGCCCCCCGTCACCGTCGGCTGGTACCAGGGCACAAATAAACCCAAACTCTGGAAAGAAGGCAAAATTCCTCAGTGGGGCAGCGGCGTTTTATTCGTTGGCGAAAAGGGCATGCTGCTGACCGATTATGGCAAACACGTTCTGCTGCCGGAAAAAGAATTCGCCGACTTCAAACGTCCTGAACCGTTCATCCCTAAATCATTGGGACATCACGCCGAGTGGATTCATGCCTGCAAAACCGGTGCACCAACCACTTGCAACTTCGAATATGCGGGTCTGCTCACCGAAGCCAACCACTTGGGCAACGTCGCCTATCGCACAGGCAAAAAACTCCACTGGGACACCCAGGCCATGAAGGCAACCAACGCTCCGGAATCCGATCAGTACATCCGCCGCGAATACCGCAAAGGCTGGAATTTGATTTAGGCTGTTGAGTGGAACTTCATTGAATGATTGCGAAACAACAAACTTACTCGTAATCCTCCAAACCGGGTATTTATAGCCCCTGTGATCACCAATGTACTATCACTGAGTGAAAGTTGCGCAACGAGTTCTATAGAACAAATGCTGGCATCTTAAAAGATCACCGTTTGTTGAACTAGAGCACGCCAACGGAATTCTTTTCCCAATCGGAATCAATTCCTAAGTTTTGACATACCTAAGTGATTCGCTAACAGACAATACACACTCTAGTTCTGATCGTTACCATAAATGAATCGCGCATCATCGATTTGTGTCTGTCAGGTAGGGGAAATAATCTAGATACGTCTGACATTTTCATTTTACCCCCTTTGCCTTTACGATTGCCACGAGTCAACCAACTGAGAGGATGTGACTTCAAATGACCATCAAAATCGAAAAAGATATCTTGCTCATCGAACATTTTCTAACTGCCGAAGAATGCACGAATTATATTAATTACAGCGAGTATCTCGGATTTCAACCTGCAGATGTTGACGTGCACGGGACCCGAAAACAGATCGATCAAATCCGAACCAATGAACGAGCCGACATCGAATCACAACAGATAGCAGATAATTTATGGGAAACGCTAAAAGACAATCCTTTACCAGAAAACAATCAGAGCAAAGCTGTCGGTTTAAGCCCTTTCATCCGATTCTACCGTTATACAGGGACACAAAAATTTAACATGCACAAAGATGGCAGGAAACACCATCAAGGTTTTGAATCACAATATACAATGCTTGTCTATTTAAACACTGTTGAACAGGGTGGTGAAACTGTCTTTCGAAAAAACGAGATCAAAATAAAACCTCAGGCAGGATACTGTTTATTATTTGCCCACGAATTATGGCATTCTGGAATTCCGGTCACAGGAGAAGATATCAAGTATGTATTGAGAACCGACGTATTGTACTCACACTAACTTTTGAGTCGGTGAATCAAAGTGATCTATTGGTGGCCCTCTCTTCAACCAATAGTGATACGTAATATCCCAAGAATATAATTCTGCTGAAAGACCTTGTAAGGTGCTTGAATAGTTTCGCTCGAAGCCAGTTTGTCCTGTCTCAACGGAAGACAAAGCGGTTGTTGTCGTCGGCTTCAACGATGAGAGACCGGACAGGATTCCGTCATTTATTTCTTGAAAAGAATTCACCTAAACCATTGGGCATCTATTTAAATCATGTGCGCTGATGAAATAGTACACACATGAATCATCCTTGCGTGCAGGCCATAAAGAAATAAAGGTGGTCAGTCTGGTGAAGTCTTATATCGTTATCACCATCGTCATTGGTCTCAGCGCAATGGCGATTACCTCATTTCAGGAACCGTCAACGAAGACGTGCCCACATTGCGAAGGCACAGGGATGGTTGAAGCTCCCAAGCAGCCTCATGAGAAGATCGTTTACGATAGGTGCGAGAACTGTGGAAGTGAAATTCGTGTGGGCAAAATACTGTGTTGGGAATGCTCCAAACTTAAACTGAGATAATTCCGTTGGAGATGGACCGCTAAATCCTCAACGGTGATGGGATTTCAAAGTGACGATGACACGACGGGCACATCGCGCAAGCTGGCTCTGCTTTCGTCTCAAAGAACTGCTGCAGCTCTGCATCAGAGCAGGTTGGATACAGGGGTCGGTACGAAAGGTACTTCTGCCACTCCTCACTGAGTTGATGCTTTATATCGACCATACCAAGATAAGCCAACTGGGGACACTTCCAGATCTTTCCCTCGTGAATTTGCGGGCAGTTCTTCGCCACACAAACCTTGTAACTCTCTTCCGGGTTCCCGTCGTTAAACGGCACCATTTCGGAACCAGATCCCTCAAACGTTGTTCGCCACTTTGACGCAGATGGTCGGTATTTAAGAACAAAATTGTATCGTGAACTCCACTGTGCAAGCAGCTCACGAACCGGCTTCAACTTCTCTGTGTACTCCTCGCCGCCATGGTGCACTGAGACCTCTAAGTCACATTCTGCCTGCTGAAGGGCAAGCGGTAGCTCTGGATGGTTCTTCAGGTAAAACCCGTTTGATATCAGTCTCAATTTAGAAAACGGCCACTGCTTCCGGCACTCCCGCACAATCTGAACCAACTGCTTATTCAACGCAGGCTCACCGCCCAGGATTGAAAACATTTTAGGCTGTATTCGCCCGCTCCACTGCATCATCTGGCTTGCGATCTCTTCCAGTGGTACGTTCTTACCGATTTGCTGATCGCTGAAATGGGAGCAGCTTTTACAGGACAGGTTGCAGGAGTAGCTTGCGTGAATTTCCAGGTTTCTAATTTGGTACATCACACAGTTCCCTAGTATTGATCGCCACTGTTTCTTTTCGCCCGTCAAAACGCGATTCGCCCCACAATCCTTTATCATTGCCATGTGTTGAAGCGACGAGCCATTTATCAGGATGTGCAATCACAACCACCTTATAAGAGTGATTGTATGTGTGGATGTAGGCCGCTATGTCTTCCATGCCTGGCAGGTTGATGTCGTCCATTGATATCCTAATATCGTCGGTGTGGAAGCCAGACAAACCGGTCCCAGGCACATCAACATAAATATCCTGCTTCACTTCCCCCTTGCCGTCGTAAACCGTTCTATTGCGGTAGTAGTTCTCTATTGGCTGTTCGTCGAGCTTTGACCCGTGCGCGCAGATCCAACATTTATGTCGGTCGATTCCTTCGATCATTTTTGCCACGTAATCCGGCGGGAAAATAAAATCATCGTCACAGGTCAAAACGTACCCATTCAGTTTATCGGCCCACAGGAATTTCGGACAGGACATCAATTCATTGGTCCCAAACACTAGTTGAATCCTCGGATCTTTTAAGAAGTCCGGCACATAATGAAAATCGTTCAAGTGGATATACAACTGGTCGACCTGTGGGAGCAGTGAATCAACCGCCTTTTCCAATGCATAAATACGACGGGGAATCGTCGTCATGCAAGCATAGACCTTCGACTTTCTCTTGTTTATCACAACCAGTTTTTCAAGTACATCGGCCTGTTGTTTTAAATTACCGTACTTTGTCGGGTCGATTTCCCCAAGTCTTTCCCATTCGTCAAATCGCTCATTCGTTGCATCCAAGATTTTCTTGCGTTCTCCAGACTGATACCCAAACCGATCCTGAGAGTTTGACAAACTGTTGGTACAAATCCTTCTCATGGATGTTACAGTTTTGTTGAAATGGATTTTCGGATTCGAACGGCTTGGTACCTGTAGCCGCTGTGTGAACTCCGTGTCAGCTCCGCAGAAGAAGAGGCCATCAAACCCGTTCAATGATTCGAACATTGACTTGCGAATCACCATTGTGGCATTGATCACTCTGGGAGAACGACAACTCTTCATAAGGATGCCTGATTTAATAAGCGGGTTCTTTTTCACGTTATTGACGTTGCGTTCGTGATGCTCCTGCAGTGGATTGAGGAACTGCATCATAGAACTACACCAGACATGCGAACCAGTGCTGTTAAGCTCATCAATGGCGGTCCTGAAGTGGTGCGGCATATAGATATCATCAGAATCAGCGATCCCAATCACATCCGTTTTCATGTGGTGAAACAAGCTATTCGCGATCGCATACGGCCCGCAGTTGCTTTTTGTTTTATACCAGGCGACATTCCCCAGATGGCCGTAGCGTTCCTTCAGTGGCGCGTCATCTTCACGCGAGCAGTCATTGACCAGATGAATAAACGGTTTTACTCCTGCTTGCCAGAGGATGGAGTCGACTGTTTGTGTGACCAGATGCAAATTCCTGTGGTACGGAATAAAAACGTCGATGTCATACAGCGAATTTTCTTCGAGACTCATTCCCGCTCTCTCGCCGAAAAACTTCGCAGCAGCTCCTTTCATTTCCCTACTTCCTGGCATCCACGAGAGAGGACCGCCTGGAGTTGATTCTATGTCGCGTTCGAAATCGAAATTGTGAGCCTTCAGAATATCATACCGCTTGATCGCCTGCCGATTCTTGTAGTCCCCATGATAGAGATGTCGGACGTCTCCTGACGTGCTCACAATCCTCAGTCCCTGATTAGCCCAGGCACGCATCATAACGCCGTCACCGCCGCCGAGAATCGATCTCTCGTAAATCCCATTGGGACCGCTCAGCGATTTCCGAAATGCGATCGCTCCACCAGGCAGACCGTGCTGAGATTTTGAGCTGTTCACAAACCCCGTGACTTTCGTTTCAACGTTGCCGGCAGTGGTTAAATATTTCACGTTCTCGAACATTTGAACCACGTCAGCAGTTTCTAGCTTCCGTTTTGTTTCAATGTACCAGTTGGGATTCTCGAACAGCAAATCAGAATCAATGATTGCGACAGCATCAACATCATCAGGCAGTGACGCAATGGCGATGTTTAGAAGCCGTTCCTTTTGCCAGATGTACTTACTTTCTGCACCAGCGTTAACCTGGATTGAGTCGGAAAAAAGAAACTTGCCATTAAAAGACAGCTCAACAAAAATCACCGGCTCACTAATTTTTCCGCGAAACTGCCGCGCGTTGTCAGTCAACCGGGGATCACCCAGCGGATTGAACAGGCACGATACGCAAGCCAATTTCTTTACCGGCGCGCGTGTTGGTTCCTGGTGTGGTGATCGATGATCACAAGGCCCGCGACTGAACGTCTGAGGTGTCTCTGGTGCAGGGATCAACGGGGGAGCCAGTCCTACCCACACAGGGCAGTGATTCTCCAAAGGTTTTGCATGGTCCGCACAGTTCGAATTGTTGACCAGGCATCGCGTATTTGCTCTGCGCGGACATCTTTCGCAGCCTTTGATTCTGGTAGTGAATTGATCTATTGAGACTTCTGAATTAGAAAACTGCCTGAATTGCCGTAAACAATGTGATAGCGAATCCGTCTCGCGTTGCATTTTATAGCCTTTTGAAATCTAGTAAGTCGTCACTCTGGAGACGTTGCCCTCTGTTACATCCATCCAGAATTCCCTCTGTTCTAATTCGGTAACGACATACCCGCCGCCGTCAACCCAGTTCGCGATACCAAACGATCCTGCAGCTGTATGCTGAAAAACGTTTCCAACGCGATTGTTTACAATTCCATGATCATTCTGGTGGTCAAGGTCGTGACTTGCATTCCCTGAGTGGAGATGCCCCCACACGCCATAGTAGGCCCATGTGTCACCATCGGCGTTTAAACCGTTAGAATTAAATCCCGCTGGATCGTACCCGTCTTTGTCGAACCCAGCTTCATTGTAACCCGATGAGTTGTAAGCGTTCGTGTTTGGAATCCGGTTCCCTTGACTATCTAATACGTTCGGTTGTGGTCCGATATGGTTCCCGTCCATGTCGTATTCGAATGGACCTGCAAAAAAACCGGAATTATATCCATTCGGACCATAATAACCATTGTTATACTGGTCGAAATAGCCGTAGCCGTTGTAGTAATTCCCACCGTAATACCCCAACGGTCCACCGCCCCAGCCGCCATAATAACCGTAGTCACCGCCACCATAGTAACCGTAGGCGTAGTTATAACCGTACCCGTACCCGCCGTAGCCAGTGCCGTACCATCTCTGGTAATGCGACATCGGCCTCGACGCTGGTGTAATCTGAACGCGATGTGTACCCGGTTTGATTCGGTAGTCGTATTCAACAATCTCGACCAATGTGATTGGTGGAACCTCTGGAACACCGCCGAGCAGGTTTGCGGGGGGAGTGCCGATCTCTATTATTCTCTGCCAGTACAGTCCGTTTACTCGAATCCCAGCGAGATCTCCAATAAACTCAATGATGAATCGACCTGTCCGCTGACCTGGAGTGCGGACCGTCACGTTCCCTTTACCGACCCATGACAATGATTCCAGCGCTGCCTGAATATCAGTTCCGTCTGATGAAATCAAAAATGGACCGACGAACGTACCGGAGCCGTCGCGGATTTCGAATGCGAATTCATGACCAAAAACGCCAGAGAATTCCAGCAGAAACTTGTGGTTCCAATTCGCAGACCGGGGATTCACATATTCCAGTAAGTCCACAGCGACTGACCCAGTTTCGAATGCCTGGTTTGTTATGGCTTCTTTCGTCAGAAACACCACGCTGGCTGGTGGAGCTGATACCGCTGGCGACACCATCACAAGCAAGTTTTTTGTTTTGTCGTCGTCGTCTTTTTTCCCGTTCGTTTTCTCGCCGGTGTTGTATTTGTAAACGCCCAGCACGTCCCAACCAGAAATGAATTGCTGATCAGAATCGTCTTCCGTCGAAGGCAGTTTTAGTGAGCCATCCGGAGAGCCGAGCAACTGCGCGCGAACGCCCGCACCAAAGATCCTTTCTTGATACTCGAATTCGTCGTACTCTGCAGGAGTATATTTTCCGCTGTTTCGCTCGGGTGCTTTGTAGCGACCATAGATCTTATCTGTATCAGATTCGTTCCCGGTAAACCGGCACATTGCAGGGCTGAATTTAATCCGCCCTTTATGGTTTATTAATAAGTCACCAGGTCCTGTGAAGGCTTGATTTGAACTTGATCCGACTGTGCTAGAATCCACTTCGTACCCTGAGTTCGTGCGCTGGCGATTTAGCCTGATTTCATGCACGAAGTGATCATCGTTAATCTTCCGAATACCGACGATTTCTACGATCGAGAACCCCGGAATCACCAATTCCTTATCCTTACGACGATCATCTTCGTCTTCATAGTAATCGCCGACATTGAGGCAGCTAAACCACTCACCGGGGCTTTCGATTGCTGGATTCAACATTACTTGTCCTTCGGCTCTACTTGTTCGGTTTTATCAACGGTTTCATTGTGATTTTTGATCATCTCTTTCAATGCAATATTTCTTTGCCGTTCGTCGAAGTCCGGAACATAGATGTTCACTTCCGTATTGCGGGCAATCGTGGTGGTCATCCCACCGGATGTGGTTCGCGTGATTGCCACTTGTTGAATCGCGCCGTCAAGGTCGATTTTCTTTAATCCTGCATAGACCCCTGAGCCAGAGTCTTTGGTAAAGATTTTGATATTCTCAACATCGATCGCGGAAAGAGCCTGTTTCTCCAACTCTTCTGTGTCAGCATTATCAACAACCTTAACCAGCTTTGTCTCTACCTTCCCTTGTGGATTCTTCTTGGTCTCATACTGTGCCTGGTACGCCTGAACAATTTCTTTTTTGATTATGACTTTGGTATCAGTTCCTCTTGGCTGCTTACGCGGGTTCCCCTGCAGGCCACTGGGGAGCTTTGCCGGTTTCGTGCGGTATTTCGGAGACAGTTCTTCTCGATGCTCATAGCGAGCTGGTTCTCCGGCTAGATTCTTGAGAGGCGTTGCAATCAAAACCCGCAAGTCTGCAGGGTAAGTAAGTTCCTGTATCTTCGTCTCGCCATCTATATTTATCTTGCCTTTTTGGTATTTAAAGATCGGCTCACTGAATCGGATGATTCCCAATTCAGGCATGACTGAGACTTTGGTTCCGTCAATCTTCTTCGTGTCCGGTCTATCGACGTTCCAGGCTTTATTATCATCAAAATAGATACCTGTCACTTCCACTGGCTTACGAATCAACTTACCAGTGTAGGAGTCGATGGCGAGTTCCGCACGGGTTTCAAAGCAAGGGAGAACCTGTTCAAACCCTTCAAGCTTGTAATCACCCAACCTGCCTGTGCGCGGGTTCTTTATTTGGGGACCTGGTATCACCGGTTCCGCTTTCTTAAACAGCTCACGTCGGGCTTCCTCGTAATCGGCTGCAAGCTTATCGTATCCCGAATCACCACGACGAGCACCAAAATCCACGGCGAGACCTAATAACTTTCCCAGTGTGTCAACCTTTGTTCTATTGCTGAATCCCTCATCTGTGCCCACCGGATACTTTAGCCTGTAGCAGCGATAAACGGTGCTCGTGGCAAGCCCATGTTGCTCATTGAGTTTACGGTATTCCAGGTCTGTTTTTGGCTTCAGATTATCCTCGACATCTTCCAATCGTTGTTTCAGCTCGTCGAATACGCCTGGCTGTGTTCTTCTCCAGTCCACTTCCCCCTTATACCGAGGTGCATAGCTTAAATAGTCGATCGGTCGCCAGTCCCCGTCCAGATCGAGCCCCACTGCTTCCAGTTCCCACATGGCTTCATGCATCGTGATCCCACCCAGTACTGTAATTGAGTCGGGACTCTCTGGGAGTTGCGCGTCAAAGCCTCCTGACATCAGGTCTGAGGTCGGGAGAAATGCACCTTCGCCGAATTTCTCGATTCGTACGACTTCATCCCATCCCAGACACACACGGTACCCCAGAGGCGTCACCAACTCGTTCAATGCCTGTGCTGGGGGAATGCGATCCCAGTGGACTTCAGGACGAACCTGTTTACGGTAGGGTAACTTCTTGAGCTTCTCCAATTGGTCAAGGGCTTTAGTCTCGTAGTTGGTTTCCCGCATGGCATCGAGGCACATGTCGGCTAGTTCACGAGGCGTTTTCTCTTTACGTTTTTCAATCACTCCGTTTTTCTTGATATTCCAGTGACCTGAGAACGAGCCGAATTTCCATTTCCAACGCCTGTCGTAAATGGGTATCGTCCAATTAATCGAAGTCGCAGAACGTCTCACAGACGCTTTGTCAGGACGACAGCTCTGCATCAGGATTTCGACTCGCTTATTGGTTGTGGAACTGATGCCATTCCCGTCCGTCACCGTCTTGGCAGTGTCGAAGCGAAACAGTAAATACCCGTCCGGCTCGATGGGAACATAGTCAGAATCTTTGGCATCCAGTGTTTGCGGAGCCATTTCAATCTGGCAGACATCCGGAGTGATTCCATGCGAACGCGAATAAGATGCGCTCACAATCTGCTTGATCCCCGGATAAATGACGGACCCAACACTCTCATAATCCGTAGTGTTTGCAACTGGCATTACGTTGTGGCTCCGATTGTTACTTTGAAGTCTTGACCCATATTGAGCGTGCTCAGATCGCCGCATTTATGCAGGTCAATAATGGGGTTCACGATACTACCTGATACGTCATAGATTTCTGAGTCATCCGTGTACTTGTTAATCTTCGTAACAGTTTTGGGTCGTGCGTCCTGATCAAATACCAGGACGGTATCGCCAGAGATATTCGCGACAGTCAGTGCGCCCGTAGAATTGTAATTCAGCAGACCGGCCAGAATATTGAGTGCGGCATGTGCCCCGGAATGAACCGTGGTTGTTCCGGCCGTCTGTTTGAATGTGGTTGTTGCTGAATTGATATCAAGAACGCCCCCAGTCTTGACAATGTCGGTGATTGTCACACCAGACCCAAGATAAACATTCGTGTCATCCGCGGAGTCATCAAAGAACGCTTGACGTAACGTAGCGATCGTTGAAACTTCCGTGGGGTAGTAAGCCAAACCCAACGATCCACGGTTAATATTGATCACGTTATTTGCGTGCGTTCCGAGCAAGAGAATCGCCGGGGTGTTTCCATCAGGTCCATCACCTGAATCAGTAATCAGGGAAGTCATCTGAACAGATCCGAAATCGATTTTGATACGATCCGATCCGTCACCCTCTTTATCTCCTATGAACAGATTTGTAACACCGATTTGTAAATAATTGTCCCGATACTCGAAGTACGAAGTCGCTCTAGATGAATTGAGACGAGGTAGCCCGATTGTGCCAGAGAATGTTTGTTCGACGTGCAGGGCTGCCAGAGTTACCGCGCTCTGGTCGAGACCGTACAAAATACTGGTGTCGGTGTCGCTGATATAAACCGTATCACCGTTAACCGGCAGAGTATTCAGGTTCCAATTCTCTGAAGTATCCCAGTGATTCGGACCTTCACTGACTGTAACCGTTGAAAAGTCAAGCGGCTCCTGTAATGTCGCAATCCCGACGCTCGGCGTATTACTGCCCTGAACAGTCTCAAGCACGACTCCGTCTGGAGTTTCAATATCATCCAGGTCGACACCTGACAGCTCGCCAGCAAATGTAATCACAATCGGTGTATCCGGCAGTGCTCCACCAGAACAGATAACGTTACCTGCCCCTATCGTGCTTAATGCCTCTAGTGCGGACTGCACAGCTGCGGCATCTGCATTGTACGCGATATTCCCCGTCGACTGGCCAGCATAGGTCAAGCTGAATGTTCCTGATGATGGTGATCCTGTGATCGACAGTTCTTGAACTTCTGCCGTTCCGGCGTTGCCTATAGTGGTGTAAAACTCGTCTTCTTCAATTCCTCCGATTCCAGTATTATGTGTTGCGATGTTGATCACCAGTCCGGTGTCTTGATTGGCCAGATCACCAACGAATGCAATTCTCAATACAAACGGGTCGTATGTATCGAGCGGATTTGGGCTTGAGGTTGTGACAGTCACATTTCCGACACCGACATTGCTGAGCGATTCAAGTGATGCCTGGATTGTAGCCGCCGAAGCATTGTGCGGAATGTCTCCCGTCTCCTCACCGCTGACATTAATGTAGAATGAAGTGAATAGAGTTGGCTCAGCTTCAGTAAGTCCTCCCAAGCCTCCCACCCCGGACTCAGCGTAGACCCCACCCACCAGAGACGTGCTGTCAATAGTTAAGGTGTAACCTGATAATGCCCCCCCCACTACTGGATGCCACCATAGAAGATAATCATTGCCATCTGATAAATTCCCCGAGCCCAATGACTCCTGATGACTAACTGCGAAACAAAGAGGATACTCCCCACCGACAGCTTTGCCAAAATCAGTCGCCTCAAATGCATCCATCACTTCCTGAGGAGTCGCGTCGAATGCGATCGGCCCCGTCTGCATTACAGTATTAGAACCGGCCTGTAGTTGAATCGTAAACGCTCCAGACGTTACGTTAACGCTTCCTCCTATTCGCGCTGATCCGGAAAGGCAACTTTGATTATACATGCTCAGATGCCAGATCTCACTCGCGCCGCCTGCACCTGATGTTGTCTCTGAAATAGAAGCGGCAACTGTTCCTGTCAGGTTTGTTCCATTCAGAGTAATCAGGTTCACATTGGTTGATCCGAGCGTGCCTATAAATGTGATCGTATAAGGACCGCCATCAGAACCAGCGACGGATACATTGCCCGATCCGATATTCGACAGCGCCTCTAATGCGGTTTCGACTGTTGCGGCACTGGCATTGTATGCGATGTTTCCAGTCGTCTGACCAGCATAGATCAACGTGAATGTTCCACCAGTCGCTGAGTTAAGTGTGACAGCCTGTTGTTCATTGGTTCCTGTCAGACCTGATGCATCTGCGGTAAGATCAGCGACATTAGCTGCGGCCAGGGCTCCGGTGAATTCGACAGTCCATGGTCCTCCGTCGGAACCTGTAACTGTGACGTCCCCCGATCCGATATTTGACAGCGTCTCCAATGCAGAATCGACGGTTGCTGCACTGGCATTGTACGCGATGTTTCCAGTCGTCTGACCAGCATAGGTCAACGTAAACGTTCCACCGCTTGGAGCATTTCCAAGCGTGACTGTTTGAATTTCGTTTGTTCCAGCACCCAAAACGAAAGTAACAATAAACGGCTTGCCAGCAGTTCTTGCAGTCAATTTAACTGTTCCATCGGGATTACCCTCTATATCTAACCCGAGGGATGCCACGATTTCCGCAAACTCTGGAATCAGAGAAGCGTTCCACATCGCCACAATTTCCTCTGAGACACTCAGCCTAGTCGGGCCTGCAGGGAAAACGTAAGTCAAATTTTTAAACCCAATTGACGCCGTGAAGATCTGCCCCTCATCCACGTCTTCTGGAATAGTGACTGAGTCTACTTGTGGGACTTCGGGGGCTCCCCCGATCCAAATATGTGAAGCCATGACTCTACTCCTTTATGTAGCCGTTGGGAACGGTTGATTCCGTTCGAATGTGTATGTCCAGAAGATCGGGTATTCGATCACATAGTTATTGATTCTGCGGGGATTGCCTTGCCGGAAAACTCGGCGATCCTGCTTCTCATAATCTGCCAAATGCTCAAGCGGTGGGTCTGGTATTGCGTAAGCGTTTAAACTCACCTTACTGCCGGACTGCTGGCATGTGACGATGCTTGACTCTGTTAGAATTTGCTTTTGATGCAAACCTGTAATCGTTGGCAGATGGCCGAATGTCGGACCCCCATTTCCGGTAAACGAAAGCGACTGCTCGTAATCCAAAATATATGGATCGGCAATGGTTCCTCCCGCTGCGATATCAAAGAGGTACGCCGCTTCGAGTGTGATTTGATACTGCCTGCGGTTGACCAGTTCCCCTGGAGCTGCGCCTTGGGCAAAGCTGGGAGGGTTCACCACTCGCACGCCATAGAGGGTCTGGCTGGATTGGATCTGGTAAACTACATCGCTCCCAGATCGCCAAAGTACGTTCTGATCCTGAAGCTGATAGGCTGATTGAAGAGCCGACTGTTTTGCCAACAGAGCTGCAAGCGAGTCGGCCTGTAAGATCCCGGTAATCACCCACGTCTCAGCTACGCCGTATACGTAGCCAGTCTGGTTCTCTAAACCACGCATATTGATGTTGACGGTGACTTCGTTTTCGGCGTGCTGGTAATTGCCGTAGGAGAAGATCATTTGTTGTAACTCCCCTTCACTAATTCGTGGTTATCCATCGCCTCACGCATTTTAGCAAGGTTCGCTGCGACCGCATCAAGTACCACCTTGAGTGATTGCGTGACTTCAATGGACTCTTTGGTTATGGTGTCTACGGCTTCACCTGCGGCGCGTTGGGGGTTTCGATTTCCGTTCTGATTATTGACCGCAGGACGCTCGGGGTTGTTTTGTCTGAATATTGATCCTTGCAGGTCTAGTTGTGGTTGATCCTCGCCACCACTAATCGACTGTCCAATGCGGTCTGAAATTAATCGATTAATAAACAGCAGCGGAGAAACTGTCGCTTCTGCTACTCGTGGGGCTAATCCACTATTGTAAATCTCTTTAGGGATGTTTCGTGATGGCTTATTGAATAGTTCATTAAAAATTGTGGTTTCAGGCTCTGCATTATCTCTATCCGTTTTTATTTTTGCACGGAGTGACTTTCCATTTTGTGCAGCCGCGGACCGCTCTTCTGCCTCGATTCGTCCAGCCCGAGCCACCTTCTGCTGCTTTGCGCTTGCCCTTGTGTTATCAACAGCCGATTTCATTTCAGCGTCATTGGTTCGGTTGATGGTGTCCTGATTCTTTTGTCTCGCCTTGTCTTCAGCTTCAAGATTCCCTGATTTTCGCAGTAATTCTACGCCACCAGCCTCTCTCCCTTTGTGTGCTAGTATCTCGGTAACCATTTTGCTACCGAGAGGGCCAAACCTCTTTAACTGGCGTACTTCAACGCCTGACATACCCTGCGGACCAACCTGGTTATACTTCTCCGTTAATTCTTCGAAACGCTTCCGCCTGGGTCTGCTCAATTCACCAATCTGAGCTTCCTTGGACTTCTGTTGTTGGTCAATCGTTTTTAATTGATCTTCTGCATTTTGCTTCTGATCGCGCAACACCTGCAGGCGTTGACGGTCTTTGGCCAATAGACGTTGTCCAGCATCCTCCAGATTCTTGGCAGTGCGCACTCTGGCCGCCTCGTCTTGCGGTTGACCAAGCTTGAAAAGCTCCTGATTCCTAATCAATACAGCTTGGTACTCTTCCTCTGCTTCACGAACGGCGATGATTGCCTGTTCTCGCTGCTCGTTAACAGCCTTGATTGAGTCACGATTATTACCGCTGATCTCAAACTCGACTTGGCGAACTAATGCCGTCGAACCTCGTGCAGTCTGCCGGCCTGCGAATTGTCTCGAGTCTACCTGGCTTCGTATTGCCAGTTGTTCTTCCTGCTCTCGCCGTCGATTATATGCTTTTTCGAGTTGCTTCGTTGACTCTTCTGCCTCTTTGGCGGCTTCACGATACGACATGATTGCGCCAACGAAACTTTCGGTAGAATCACTAGCCCCGAAGATACCGCGCCGTAAAGCCTGAAACCCTTCAAACGCAACCAATCCAGCAGCAGCAATACCTGCAGCGACTCCAGCGGCAGCAGCCGCACTCCCTACGGTTATGCCTGTTCCGGCCACACCAACCGCGCCCAGTCCTGCGGCACCGCTACCGCCTACTCCAGCAGCCCCCGCTGCCGTTTTCATTACTGTTTGAGAAGCAGCAGTACGATAATTGCTATTTGAGAGTAACGCATTCGAAGCGGCTTGTGCCTTGGTTGCCGCACTCATTGCAACCAGAGCCTCACGTCCCTTCCAGACCAGTTCGGTAAAGCCTTTTAGAGCTTTAAATCCCGCTTCAACTTTCTGAAAGCCTTGTTCGAACTCCTTGAAGCTTTCTTCACTGATCAGTCCCATATTTGCCAGACCTTCGGCAAGGTCCATCGTCCCCTGCAAAGCACCTAAACCAGCCTCAGTTGCCTTGCGGTATGAATCGATTTTAGTCCGATTCAGTTTTTCCAGTTTTTTAACATGACCCGTCTCTTTTTCTCGTTTCTTCTTCCTTTTTTGCGACTCTTTTTCGGTAATCTCAGTAATTTTTTTCTCCATTTTTTCCAAAATGGATTCTGTCTTTTTTGCCATGTCTTCGATGGTGGCTACAAGAGCTTTATTATTCTTTTTCGATTGTTTAATTTGTTTTTTTTGTAATTTTTCATACTTCTTAGTGCTCCCTATAATTGCAGCTTCCAACTTTTTTGACATCGTGTCGACGGAATCCACAATCTCTTTATTCGACTTCTTGACTTGCTTAACTCGTTTCTTCTCTGCTGCTTCTGTCGATTTGACAAATTCTTGAAAAGCCTGATTGCCTTTTTTAAGCTCATCAAGGATTGAATTCAAACGAAGAGATGCTCCTTCTATCGCGGCCTTTGTGATGGTTTGTTGCGCAGCCAGAATCTGCTTCACTTCCTTTTGTACAACTGCCTGATTTCCGGGATTAGCAATCATTGTAAGATTGATCGCAATATTACGTTGTGCTTCGGCTGCTGCTATCATGACCTAACTTCGAACTCCCATTAGAGTAATTAACTCATCGATTCGTTTTTTCTCAACCGCCTGATCGATTACACTTTTGATTAGCCGCGCGTTCATTCTGACAATTGGGTCATCTGGAAAGTTGCCAACCGCCTTACATTCGAGGTAATGGATATAAGCTTGCATGTTTTTCACGCTTAATGTATTTAGTTTGTTTGGTGCCCCTTTTGGGCATCCAGCAGGAGTTTGGCAGAGTGGTGGATTTTTCGGATGACGCGGTACTGGTTTTCCGTGAAACTTAACTGCTTCGCCGGTCTGCTCGTTGTACTCATATTTCAAGCAATGCTGACAATCGCGGCTGCAGAAATGGGGATAGAGCACGATCAACCCTACCCCGTTTATTAGTTTTTTGCATCTTGTTCCTGCAGACTAAACTTGACCGAGCTGTCGGCTTCACCAGAGAGAATTTTATCAAAGTCTAGAGCGTCTCCCTGCTCTTCTACCTTCGCAGACTCGGCTTCGTCGCCCGCTTCGTAACAGGTCACGATATTGAAGAGGCGATCCTTCAGAGGCTTCTTGATACGCTGCAGATTCTCAACTGTTAAAGCAACCGATTCGCTCTCGTGGTCGCGTAAATCCCATTCAACTAACTGGCGTATGAGTGTTTGATTGACGATATCCCCCTGCTGTTTCGCCGATTTGTCAAAATAGCTATGCATCAGAGCCCGTATTGGCTCCGGTAAAACGGGCCGAAACTTGAAACGGACAACTTCGTGAATACCGGGTAATTCATTAATTAGACAATCCTGTGTGTAGCCGTCTGGTATAAATGCTCTGGCCTGAGACATCGTTTTGTTTCTCCATTTAAAGTTAAATTTTTGAGTTTTAATTAAGCATGGGCGTTGGTAACAACGAGACTAGCTGTAGTTCCCACTTTGCGAACCATACCTTCTAGAGGTAACCGTGTAACCTGAGCCTTTTGCGTACCAGGTGTTTTCGTCGGATACTGAATTGCTCCGAGGGTAAATGTGAGAACGTTGCTGCTCAATTCAGTATTTGTCAGTACCAAAGAACCACCGGCCCCCGCTAAATCCTGTTTGATCAGGTCCAGGTTGGCCGTACTCCAAGGGTGATTGGTACCCAATGTGATGATGCGATCAAGAAGCGGGATATCCACTCGCGTAAGGTTGTTCTCAAATCGCTCAGTGTCGAGTTGGTTCTCAATGACCAGGCTGAATTCGTTGAACTCGCGTGTTGAACTTTGCAAGGTCAGCACACCATCTTCAAACCGATACGGCGTTTCTGTTGGCGTTTCTAGCGCGGGGAATGTACCGGCATCTCCTTCCGTTTCCGTTTCGGCCTCAATGTCGAGTCCGATCATTACCATTTGCCCGGAAGACCCGGAGAAGGTAGCGCGGGCAATCCGGCAACCTGAGTAAGTATAGACCTTCTCATCTCGGTCGATCATCATGACGAACTCGGGGAGAGTGTCCGCAAGAGCAAATACGTTCGAACTCTCTGCTGCCCCCAGAATCAACGGGAGAAGCGTGTCGAGGGCCAAACGACTGGCAGGCACTTGAATTGTCCCTGAACAGCGTTTCTGCCCCAATCTGGTTCGCTCAGAGATGTGCTCTGTGGTCCCAGTAGTCCCACCGGTTTCGTCAATCGTTTGAGTTTCAACCAATGATTCAGCTCCAACGATTTCAATCGGGATCGAACTCGTATCAAAAGGCAATGCTGAATCGATCGCCACTCGTGTAAATGTTCCGATTCCTAATGTCATGACTTAATCCTTTATATTAAATGGCATCAATAACAGTGATGAAGTGGTGTGACAGCATTTCTTCCGCTGTGTTTAAGCTTTTATCTGGAATACCCATCAAGGGTCTTGGCGGGATGTTTTTCTTTTTCAATCCGAACTGATGAACACCCGCGTAACCAATGCTGGTGCCGAATGTCGTTGAGTCTTGCGTCACGATTTCAATGTGTCCGGTCCCATCGGAGACAACACTTCTCATCAAAGCCCCGGTATCAATTAACGGCCGTGTTCCCTGATTATGTCCCTTTGGTCGCGGATACTTTAATGGTGCCCAGCCTTTACCATCGGGGGTTTTGCTGCTCAGAATGCTTTCGGCCAGATCCCCGGCAAGCTCGTCATTCCACTCAGCCAGCACACCCGCTGCCTGCGGCTTCTCTAAACTGTCGACGACTCCGGTGAGGAAGTCTCCGAGTTCTTCGATGGTGATGGTTTTAGACATCGCGTCACATCCTTGACTGTAGTTACTTTAAATCCGGACAGCGCCCGTACTTCTTTCGCTGTATATGATTTCCGGCCCGTGCTGATCTGCTCGGCATACATCTTAATGGCATCGGCCTCGTTCTTCGTTTTGAATCTCAAGCCGCCATACTGATTTGTGGAGACCTTCAGGAACTCCGTATCTTTCACTTCGATTTCATGTGTCACGTTCTCGACTCCCAACTAACAAACCACAGGATCATCCCTGCGTGATACTCCCCCACTTCAAACCAACTCGGATCGACTACCGCTCCGGGGGTGACATAACTGTTGACGACTGAAGCCACACCCGACAAGCGTGGTGTGCGGAACTTCTTGGTGATTTCTTGGTACCAGGTGAGATACTTATCCCGATTTAAAGTCTGGTTCTGCTCGTCGGCATCGACGATAAATACACCCACCTGATATTCGATCTGATCTCTTAAATTCGTTCCCAATGTGGGGTTATGTTTTGGTGTTCCTGGTGCAATCAAAATGGCCGGAAAGTCGGCACTGGTAAAATTCTGTGTACTGGGCACTTTCTGAATGATGATCGAATCGTCGACGATATCAGTCAAAGCCAAAGACTCAATCTGCGTTTTCACGGTCGTCAGGATCGTTTCCAGAATCGCGGTCATTTTTCCCTCCGACAGATACAACGCCAGTGGGTTCGTAATCTGACGCGAGAAACAGACATCACCGTCCAGACCACGCTGTTCGAATCTGTAATCGTGTCCCCTGTCTCGATTTCTTTGCCAGCCAGTAAGACGTTGGGAATGTTCCAGATAATCCCCTCCGTTGCTGAGGAAACTAACCCCCGCTCCACGTCATCCCGGGAGATATCCCGTATCCAGGCATGTGAGACAGACTGTGTCGTGGTCATGTCGTTATTCACACCCCGCTTTGTCGTGATTGTGATCGGTTCCGTTCCCGGCATTATTAAATACAGCCTGTTCAATCGGTGTATGGATACCATCAGATCACTACCCTCTTATAGCGAGACAGTGAGCCCTTGATAGAATCGAGGAATTTCCCTGCCGCTTCAGCACCTGAAAGGGTGTATGAGTAGTCTTCAATGGATTCAGATTCTAAACGTCCGCCAGCATCGATAGATTCCAACATGGAAGTCACCAGCTTATTTGCTGCGAACTGAATGTCAGCGGGCACTGTGGCCCATCCAGCAACGTAGACGACCTTGAGATTGCCCAACCCCAAACCGGGAGCACTCGACAGCTGTCCGCGTAACCGTGAAGAAGGACGCGGCCAGGCTTTCCCGATCCGGTATAGAATGCCGCTTTTACTCACCTCTGTTGCGGTGGCGTCATCCTTTCGGAGCACATAATCCGTTCCCTCAAACAACAACGACGTGGCGGGGAAAGCATCCGTGCCATCCCCGAAGTAACCGTCTGAGTCCTCATTGACTGAGGTGATCGACTGCACCGGAGTTTGGTTGAGAACAATCACCTGGTTGCCACTGCCGCTGTAATACTCGGTATAGGTCGCTTGTTCGATTTCCCGTTGGAGATACCCTTTGATGATCGAATCGGCCTGAGGAATCAATACAGCCAGCACCGTATCCAGTGAGGTGTCACTGATACCCAAAAGCGTTTTGATTGTTACGGCGTCTGTCAAAGCCATTGTGAATCTTACTTTCTACACATACAAAGCATTGGACTGCTTTAAAGTTCGTGTCAGGAACTCGCTAAAGAGGTTGGTTCCCAGGCACATTCTTTGTTACAGAGTTGCTCTTTGAATTTGATGCCTTTTTTAGGACATCCATGTGTTGATGAAAAACCTTTGCCAATTCATAAGATTTTTTCACGTAGTGCGTTGCATCAAAACCATGATGACTTGTGACACACATACGAATAAAGATCTGCTCTGCTAAGGAATCGATTTTCGAATTATTGTCTACTTGTTTTAATTCTGATTTCATCCGTATGTATTCCAGCCAGCAATTTTAGAATTGAATCGAAAGTTAACTCATCTTTATGCAAGGGCAGACTGCTTGACTTCATTGACGTAATCAGCCCCCTGCAGAATGTAAAAGCCTGCTCCGACCTGTGAATTCGCACCGACATCTGCCACATTGAATGAAACAAATGTGTAACCATTCTCAGAATCTAAATTTTCTGCCAAGACTTCGATGGCAATCAGTATTTCGTTTTCTGCCCCATCAATTGTGGCGGTATCTAAACTAGCTGCCGCCGATTGTTTCAGCAGAGTAAACTGGCCTACGGCGTCTATATCAGTTGCGCCGACTTTATGTCGAATCCGCGTGAAATCCAGTGCCTTCGAATTACCTGATGAAGCCGCATCGTGCTGTTGTGCTGAAATCACAGGATCGTCACCTGCTGTCCCGATGGAAGCCATCAATACAAATATGCAACGGTCGTAGCTCTGAAGATTGATGCGGTCCCCAGCATTAGTAGTCGTTGACAGATCGACGGGCATGAAGGCAGGAATGATATCGTGACTTTCAAAGAATTCTTTATTGAACATAAAATGAGTTCCTTCTCGATTTAAAAACAGAATTGGAATCTAGAGAACGGATTTCAGGATCACAAAATCCGTTCTGTTTGAATTAGTCTCTAAGCCCGGGTGCCCAGGGTGACAAAACTGGATTGAGTGGCTGTTCCTTTATAGGGAGTCAATGGTTGAGTCTCCCAAGGCTTGCCATCAATTCGCATAATAAACCTCAGGGCTAACTGATCAGTCAGAAACTCGACATGCATCGACTCAGCCTGTTCGATTCCCCCTTTACTGATCGTGATGTAATCATCCAGACTAGCCAGCAGAACATCTCCCTCAGTTCCCAGAGTTTCGTTGAACTCGGTAGGAATCACTGGGCGTCCCATGAGAGTTGCATAGGAAGCACCAGACAATCCGGATGGAGGCATGTAAACTAATTGACCACCGGCTGTAGACACACCTAAACTCATCTGATGGAGTTGTGGTTCCGTATCCTGATTGATGAACCAGGCTGCGTTCATACGCGAAGAGGCCTTCATCCGACTCCACATATTGAGAATATTTTCTGCAACGACCGTATTGGCGGCTTGACCGGCCTCCTTGGGAACAGTGACACGTGCCGCCGATTGCATCAGGCCCAGGGGTTTCCCGACACCATTCCCATTAAAGATGGATTCACCTAACATGAACTCCATTTCTTCCGTCACTTTTTTATTGACGTATGATTCGAGAGCCATGCCATTATCATTTATCAGCTCCTCAGTCAGGTAAACCAGGACTGCCAGTTTATTGAGTTTGAGCGTTGTTTCTCCGAGCTTCGGTGAGTTGCCAGTCAGAGGATCGCCTTCACCTACCCAGTAAGCTCTCAGCCCTCCTGCTCGTGCTCCATCTGCTCGACTTGTCTCTGAATCTGTTGGAAATGTCATATTATTTCCAGCGACCTGATAGTGATCTGTCCGGCTGAAAATATCGTTTTGGTAAATGCGGGTCAGGATTTCCTGATGAAACTCCGGCAGGATGGCAATCCCACCATCCGCGCCGACAATTTCCGACATTCCCTGGATTGCCTTACACATACCCCATGATTTTTTAGTCTTTGCGATGACTTCGCTTCGGTCTTTAAAACCGCATCGAATAAACTCACCAAACGATTGAAATTCAGAAAATGGTTTATAGCCCGCAGGAAGACTTCGAGAACTTTTGGAATGGGATTTATTGAATGAGATTTGATTCGTTTGGCTCTCATCTGTTTCCCAGTAACTGGATAACCGTCCCTGCGAGTCATGGTGAATCCCACTCATATCAGGACCATTTAACTGATCAACACTTTTCGTCAGGTTTTCAATGTTTGCTGAGAGAGACTTCACTTTTTCTTCCAATGTTTCAGACATAAAAATGCCCTTTCTACAAATAGTTTTTGTCTTTCGACAAATCGATCATTTCCCCAGAATTTCTGGACATTCTTCTTTCGTGTTTTGCTTTTGATCACATTTTTTTCAGGCAGGTAAAAGGTCAGACAATTTTTGCTGTAACTCTTCGACTGCTTGAGAAAGCGTTTCAACATTCTGCTCAAGTTTCGATTGATCGAAAGTGGGCCGACTTTGATGAACAGGTTCTACATGTTTTAAAATTTCCGTTACGACCTGCCGTTGCTGAAGGGTTAAATTCTGTGACTGGGACAATGATTTCAAATGTCTGTACTGGTCAGAGTCTTCTTGATGGCTAATCGTTCCGGAGTCCGGACAGGGTTTTGCAGGTTGAGTCGCTAATTTACTTAAGAAGTCATTCCTATGATTGTCAGCTTTATTTTCGACAGGACAGTTCAAATGGGCATAGTTCTGTGCATATAAGTTCTCTAAGGAGTTACGTTCTGATTCAAGGGATTGCAGGAACGTTTTCAAATAGGATTTCACGTGTTCGTTTTCCAGCACAATGGCTGTGGAATTCACACCTGACACCAAGTCCAGTATTGAATCTCGAATGGAATTCAATACTTGTGCACCCAACGGGATCAATTCACTGGGGTATTCTGGGTTACCAGATACGGAACCATTTTTGTTGATTGCTTTGAGTTGGTCTCCATCATTACTTTCAGACGGCTTCACCTTTTTCTTTTTCACGGATTTATTTTTGTGACGAATATGACGGCCCATTTTTTCCTTGTCATGTATTCGACCTGTAGGTATTTCGAGAGTATTTTTCGGTGACTGGTATTTTGCAGGGGGCGTCCAGCCAGGCAGCGTTTGATTTTTGGGAGGAAGAACTGCTTTAAGCGATTTCAAAAGAGGCTCCATGATTTGGCGACCTTCAATCGTCCCTCGATCGATGGTTCTCGCAATTGCATCAGGATTCACTCCCAATGCCCCCCAAGACCATTCAATTAGTTCCCATTCCTCAAGAACAATACCAACCCCATCATTCGATGTTTTGCGAGTAAATGATTTGATCGGAACCGCCCGAACTGATGTTGCCCTTACCAGTCCTTCCGCAATGAGATGAAATATTTGCACAGACTCCAGACATTTCTCCGTGAAGTAAGAAGTTGCTGAAATATGTGCTTCTTTCACTTCTAATGCCAAGCGGCCATCGGGATGTTGACACTTGGCAATCGGGCGTGTCAGTTCCCCTAGTCCGTGTTCCCAAAGTACGACTGGGTTCTTTCGGAAATTTTCAAGCTGGACGCCCTGGGGTACGATAATATCCCCTTCACGATCCTCACGCGGGGTATTGATAATTGCACGTGCCGACATTAATTGCTCGTCGACCATAGGCTGTGTTTGACACGTCAAAGAAAGATCAGAGGACTCCCCAGCAATGCTGCAGAAAGTGCCAATTTTTTTCTGCCGATGTTTGAGAGCAGCCAGCAGCGAGTTGGGTATTGTTTTTGTATTCACAGTATGCCCCGGAAAGAAACAAAATCATGTTTGCGACAGGGCAGTGTTTTAAGGTTCGGGACCTGCTGGTCAAGCTGATAGAAAACCGTTTTTTGATTTTTTATGACCGAAGAGCTTCTTGATCTTCACTTATTTCTAACTGAAAGCGGTCGTTAGAGCCTGCCGATGAGAATTATTGTGCCGATTTCCTGACTTTGAAAAAAGCACAAATGATTGCAGGCAGAAGAGAATACTGGCTCAAAACAGAAAAACCAGATCTTGGAATAGCTGGCCCAAATACAAGGCCTGTATTTGTTACTCAGCAATTTGATCGTTTCAAATTGCTTCTCTGAGATAATCAGGACAAAAGCTTATTGGGACAGCAACAAAAGACATACTCAGGCTGCTTTGCGAACCGGTTCCGAGTCCTGAGCAGTATCCGAATTACTTTGAGGTCCTGAAGTGATTCGATTTGAATAGACGATATCGATGAATTCCGGAAAATCATTCCATTCGCCCGGGGTCTGATTCCAAATCGCTGCAATTTTGCTGAAATATGTCATTTCATATTGGGCGAGCACCAGACTCTGAATCGTATCATTTGGTTCTAAATCGGAAGCATTCCACTGCCGAGGACATAAGTCATAGGCTGCTTCCCCATTCCGACCATTACTGGGAATTTCGTATAGAATTGCCAGTTCATTGGAATCGTTTAATTTCGCAGGGAAACTACGGCAGGTATGCGGACGACTTCCATAAATACTGCAGCGACCTAATCCTTTAGGGTGTTCCTCATCTGGTACACATTCTGTCAGAAAGCGACACTTGGTTGTTCCCGGGAATGAGACACTCGGTATGTGTTTTAAACAAACCACAAAAGGAACAGTCGGATCATCAGCAAAAAAGAAATGCGGAGCAAGATTACGTGAAATCAAACCTTCGGAATCTTCCCAGCGACAGGCAAAATCCCAAAACGCCTTATTCTCATGATGGGTAAAGCGATGAATGTCCGCACCAGAAATCGGGACTGCGAAAGATCGACAACACCCAGAATGGCAGGAATCACAAATGCCCATTAATTTTCTTGCTCTTAGAGGAAATCCTGGAGGTATTGTTTTGTGATTTCATATCAGAACCATATTTGAATACAGCAATCAGTGCTATTATCAAAAAACAAACCACAAAACCCTGCCTGCCTTATCGGCACAACCGTCAAACTCACTTGAGTCGATTTCCGAACACAGGAGCTATTTACCATGCCCACTGTCTCAACAAACAAGCTCTAATCTATTTCACAATAAGGACTTGACTGCGTGTGCGAGCCTCTTCATACCCTCCTGAATCCCGTCCAGGTTTTGTACACCAAACGTCAGCCGCATATGATTCTTTTGAACGGGAGGCTGTTCGGTATCGCCTCGTCCTGAATCGATGGCATAGCATAATTCGCCGGGGACATACATAACCTTATCTTCGTGAATTGCTTTCTGGAACAAGGGGCTATTGAACCCTGTTTCGATTCTTTCAGGCAATGTCATCCAGACATACAACCCCCCCTTCGGATGTACCCAATGCACGTCAGGAATATTTGAAAAATGAAGATCGGCGGCTTGTAGCATACAATCCCGCTTCGCGCGATAAACCGTTTTTAATTTTTCCACATGGTCATAGTAGAGATTTTCACGAAAGGCCGTGGCTAAAATATGCTGACTCAAATTTGTTGAACCGAAATCATCATTTCCTTTCTTATCTCGTATTGCTGCACAAACTTCATCCGGAGCAACACCAAAGCCCACTCTTAAACCCGGTGAAAAACTCTTCGAAAAAGTCTGAGTCAAAATCACGGTCTCTCCCGTTGTATCAAAACTTCTGATACTCGGAGCCACTCGACCATCGTAGCATAGTTCACGATACGCCAAATCCTCCAAAACAAAAATACGCTGTTGTCTGGACCAGGATCGTGCGATTTCCACAACCTGTTTACGACGATCCAGCGCCAGAGAAACACCAGACGGGTTTTCATAATCACTCACAAGATAGATCATCTTAACTCGATGTAATTGCCCTTCTGCCTCCAGCATGTCGAGAGTTGCTTCAAGTGAATCCATGCGCATTCCAAATTCATCCGTTTCGACAGAAACGATTCGCGCACCTAGTCCCTGCAAAACTCCGAGAAAGACAAAATAGGTTGGAGCTGCTACCAGGCAGATATCACCTGGATCAAGCAATACTTCCCCCAGTAATGAAAGGTACTGCTGAGAACCTGTGGTAACAATCATGTTATCAACAGTGATCCCTAATTCTTCGGCGGATTTTTGTTCAAGACGGGATAAATGTTTCAGCAAATGTGACCGTAATGCCAATGATCCTGCAGTTGTTCCATATTGCAATGCCTCTTTCGCAGTCTTGGGATCTGAAAAGAGATCATCAAAAGCCTGCTTTGTGATCTCAGCCGGCAAACTGTTCTGGTCAACCAGCCCGGCAGCTAAGGAGAGAACCCCCGGATTCTCTACGCCTTGCTGCATCAGAAAACTAATTGGTAAATCGTGGCTCCATGTTCTTTTTTTACTGAAGTGGATTTTTTTGTTCGTCGACATCGCCATTATTATTTCTTGAATTATGAATAGAACAATTTTCGATCGCCCCCTGAGATCAGGTCTGCGGTATTGAATTAAGCATAGTAGAGATACATCTGATTTACTACGTACTTTGATACTACAGAATTGAAATCGAATCGTGATATCAGCATACTGGGTGTTAATTCTGCTCGCTAATCAACAGGGAAGGCAAACCATTGTCATTCTCTGCGTAAATTTAGTAGGAAACAGTATTTTGAAATCGATACGATTCTATCTGACTCTGTTGAGCATCTTCTTCCTGCAACGTCCCCTCTCAGCGGCAGAATCCCTTCCGGATCCGCTGCCTCTGAATACCGGATTGCACCCCCTGGATTGGGTCATCATTGGCTTTTATGCCGTCTCGACAATTTTTTTGGGCTGGTATTTCAGCAGGGGACAAGAAGATACCTCAGAATACTTTGTGGGAAGCGGCCACATGAACCCCATTTTGATTGGGGTCTCTTTATTCGCCACACTGCTCAGCACAATTACCTATCTCTCGACCCCGGGAGAAATTCTTGGTAAAGGCCCAGTCTATCTGGTCAAAGATCTAGCGATGCCATTTATCTTTATCATCGTCGGATTTGTCATGCTGCCGGTTTATATGAAACAACGTGTAACCAGTGCCTATGAACTACTAGAGGATAAACTGGGCCTGGGTATTCGCTTGATGGGGGCGATCATGTTTATTTGCTTGCGATTAATCTGGATGTCGTTATTAGTTTATCTAACGGCCAAAGCGATTACCACGATGCTCAATGTTGGTGAAGAATGGATTCCCTACATCGTAATGGGAACTGGCCTGGTCGCTATCATTTACACATCCCTGGGAGGATTACGGGCTGTTGTGATTACCGACTTAATCCAAACGATCCTCTTGTTCGGCGGCGCGTTGCTGGTCATCGCAACCATCACTTACCATCTGGGTGGCTTCAGCTGGTTCCCAACTCAGTGGGACGAAAGTTGGGATACACAGCCATTTTTCAGTTTTGATCCGTCGACACGGGTCACTTATGTAGGCACATTTCTATCAATCTTAATCTGGTACGTTGCCACGTCGTGTGGTGATCAAGTTTCCGTACAACGATTTATGTCAACGAAAGATGCCAAAACGGCCCGTCAATCACTGGCCATTCAATTGACTGTTTCTGTTGTTGTATCATTGACACTCGCAATGGTTGGCTTCGCGCTACTGGGGTACTTCAAAGAATTTCCGAATGAAATCCCGGCGGGAATTGACCTCAAAAAAGATGCTGACAAATTCTTCCCGCATTATATCGCTTACCACCTGCCTGTGGGGATTTCAGGTTGTGTTGTCTCAGCCATGTTTGCTGCTGCCATGTCAAGCATCGACTCGGGAGTGAACTCTATCACCGCTGTCGTGATGACTGATTTCTTCGATCGTTTTGAACGCCAGCCCAAGACGAAAAGAGGACATATATTTTCTGCAAGGCTACTCGCGTTTGGCATTGGTGCAATCGTGGTGATGACAAGCTCTGTCATGGGAAACATACCGGGGAATATTACAGCCGTCACAAATAAAACAGCAAACCTGCTGACCACACCGATTTTCTGCCTGTTCTTTTTTGCTCTGTTTGTTCCCTTTGCCAGACCCGCAGGTGTCTTGGTCGGCACAGTACTGGGAACAACAACCGCCGTCCTGATCGCATTCTCCGGACCTATTTTTGTCCCTAATTTCCAGCCAACGGACTTAGATCCGATTAGCTTTCAATGGATTCCCATCGCAGCAGTCACTGTAAATATCGCAAGTGGCTCCCTGGTCAGCTATCTGATTACCTGTTTCGAAAATAAAAAGCTGACTTCTTAGCAAATTCTTTATTCGTTGGAATGACCTGCCAGTTGATTCCGTGAGTTCAGCATTGCGGAATCCAGCATCGTTTTACCCTCAGGGAAAACAGGATGACTGGCATCGTCATTTTCCTGTATGTTGGGCGAGAGTTGAGGTTGCTTTTCCTGGCTGACTAATTGATCGCCACCTTGACTGGCTCCCAGAGGAGGTAGTCCGCGAATTGCCCTCAATTCATCGACTTTGATAATCTGCGCCTGGATATCGGTTGCCAGACGTTTTTCAAGTATATCAGGATCATCTATGTGGGTCGCTTCGATCTCCACGGTTAAATTATTGCCAAACTGAGGCGCCAGGCGCTCGGTATCATCTTCCGCTAGCAAATCCAAAATCGGCTGTACTGTGAGCGAAATGAACTGCTTCAGACTCGCATAAAAAGCAGCATAGCTGCCTCCATCAGATATACCGGCTGCAATTCCGGGCACACCATGTAACGCCAAAATAGCATCTCTGAATTGCACAAACGACTCATTATACGCCATCTCTCTGGGAGTTGCCGTCAGCGCGACAACCTGCTCTCCAGTGGTAAAGATCGCCTTCCCTGTATTTTCCGTTCCTCCATATTTCTGTTCAAACATGGCAGCTGCTGCTTCGAGCTCTTCCTTAGTCGGATTCATGCCTTTCCCACAAGTCACCACGATAGAGGGGTCAGCGCCATTATTCATCTGCGCCCAGCGCGCGGCATCGATCTGATTTGCTGAATCAATCCATCTGGCACCAGCGCTGACAGGCGACTGCCCATCATCCTTATAGGTTGGGTGTGGCCAACGTGTAATTTGCAATTGAGCAAGTGGAATAATTTTGCCGGCAACCTGATGAAATGCCCCTGAATCTGTAAAGATACTACCGGATGCTTCATAATAGTGCCGCAATGATGTAGCCTGTATTTTATAGCCGCCTTCCGGCAAATCATCGGCTGGTGGAACCGGCGTCGCAATTGCGGTCGGAATCACATACCGTTGGACAGTTTTGCCAAATTTATTGGGCACATTCCAGACGATACTTGTGCCCGTCAGTTGCAACTGTAAAACGCGTTCATAACGAAACGAAGCGCCCGACTGAGTAGGGTTTGGCTGCTTTAATATTTTGCATAAGCTATGATCATTCGGAAGGGGGACCGAAGCACCGTATTCTCCTGCATATAAACTTTTCGTCTGACCATATCCTGATTCTTCCTGAATGCTCCGCTGCATTCGTTTTTGTTTTGATCCATTGACCGAATCATCATAAACAAATACAGAAGCCTGCATGGCCTGCAGACAAATCGCTCTGACTGCCACAAAAGTCCAACCAGTGTATTGTTCCGATTCCTGACGATGATCACTACTCCAGGAACCGGGCTGCCCTGCGCCTAACACTGCTCGCAACGCAACTGCAAATCGATTGGTTTTAAAACGTGTCATGAGTTGCTTAAACGGGTTCCACATAATTAGTCATTCCTGTTCCACTGAAAATTCGGTATCGAATTTTCAACTTGTTTTCGTTTATTAAGCGACGATCAGACGACGTCGACGTTGATCTCGTAATGCACACAGGCAGTAGACGACCGCATCAGCCCGGTCTGGTGATCGCCCGAGTATCTCACGCAAGGTTTTTCCCATAAAGTTTTCGTCAGCCCCTCGGCGGCCTTTGGGGGTGATATAGTACTTTTCCCCATCATGGCCCGAATAAATTTTTGCAGGAGCGATTAACTCAGCTTTTAATCGTTCGTTATCAGGTAGCCCAAACGGCATCATGCGGAAGTCACCAGCGGGGTCAAGTCGTCTTCCGGTTTCACCATATAGTTCTGCCCGTTTATTGGCATATTTTTGAGTGTCCAAATCGCTGGTTGCATTCCCATAAACTTCGATGACGTGCACATTTCGCTGTTTCAATGGATCTCCCACTGCATTTCCATATCCACCTCCCCAATCAATGGCGATCGGAACAGATCCCTGTTGCAAGTCGACTCCATAAGAAAGTGCTGTCTCCAAAACCCACCACATTGTTTGTTGCGTATCAGAAAATTGACATTCATGGAGGGCACGAATTCCATATCGCCCTCCAACTGCTAATACAGAAGTATCTCCATAGCGGGAAGCGGCGACGTCCAGTCCAAATCCCTCCACAGGTAGGATCTGATCCAAAATCTTGATAGCCAATGGATGATGTCCCTGACTGGCACGGAGCCAGAGTTGATTCCATCGTCCCCAGAATTTAATTGGTGCAACCAGCCATTCGGGCAGAATCACCTGCTTGTCAGGATCTTGATCAGGAAACTTGCCGAGCGCATAAACATTTCGAATCAGTGGATCTGAATCATGCAGCAAAGCCATAAACTCATCGTAACAAGTTTGCCCTGGAATTCTTGGCTGGCATTGTTCAAAGTCTGTTTTCGAGATCGGAGCACCGTGCGGGTAAAAGGTTCCCGAAATTTCGATGCCCCCCAAAGGTGCAACAGGCTGCTCCAGACACTTTTCTTTGACATTCGTGCATTCCCAACCACTGACTGTTATACAACGAGTTTTACCATATTGATCGAGAATCGTTTGGGTTTTATCCGGTTCAACTATGGGAAATGCATCACGAAAAGCCCCGGATAGAGTCGAAGGGTTTGAGAGTGCCAGAAACTTTTTGGCCTGTGTATTTGCCAGTTTGTACTTATCTTCCAGATTCGGTGCCGTGGCTTCATCAAACCAGAACAGGACGTGTGGTGAATGAGATCCTCGAAAACCCTCGATGTGCTGTGGATTGGCCAACGTGATCGAATGCTGCTTGTTATCGTACACACCAGATATCTGTAGTGTTCCTGGAGGTTTGATTGTCATCTCCCGCCACCATTTATCGACTTCCGCAAATGCAATTTTTTGCGCCATTTTCATGGAATCACGGGTAATGATTATTTTGGCATCGCTCCAGATATGAAAATAAATACAACAGGCGATTCCGGCCGCGGCCCCTTTCCCACACCCTGTATTTCCCTTGACAAAAACGCGACGAATTGTGGGATCGAACAGTGATGCGAGTATGTCCCACTGCCATTCATCTAACTGAACTGCGGGCCACTGAAATTTGACATAGGGACGGATTATTCCAACGCGAGCCTGATCAATTGCCCGCTTTAAATCAGTTTCAATACTTGTTTGCTGAGCACGAGTTCGCTTTTCCCGCTCAAAGTTGATCATCGCACCGTCTCTACAGTCTGCCAAACACTTCACCATCTATTTCAATCAAAACTCCTGAAGAATGATTTGGGTGTCGCAGGCATCACTCATCGCGCATCTCAATTACCCTGCGGAGACTTTGCTCATTTTATTTTACCATTCAGCCTGAAAACCAATCATCATCCTTGCCTTTGGCGTGCCCCCGTCAAGATAATCTATGGCTGCTGATCTGTTTTTATCTGAACAGAAAATGGTAAAGTTCACTAATGCCAATCGACTACGTTCTACTTTGGAGCAAGAACATGAAAATCGTTTTCATTGCAGCCATACTCACTTCCCTCTTGATCCCCATTCACGCTTCTCGCGCTGACGACGATATAAAAATCACACCAGATGTTGTCTACGGCCATAAATTTGGAATGGCTCTGACATTTGATGTTTACCAACCTCAGAAGCAGGCGAATGGGGCTGGTGTCCTGTTTATGGTTAGCGGTGGCTGGTATTCGAAATGGACGGATCCTAAAAACATGGTAGGCCGGTTTAAACCCTTACTTGATGAAGGATTTACTGTTTTTTCCGTCAGGCATGGCAGTAGTCCTAAATTTATCATTCCAGAGGTCGTGGATGATGTTCGCCGCAGTGTGCGATTTATTCGACTACACTCAAATGAATATGGAGTTCGTCCCAATCAGCTGGGTGTCTGGGGCGGGAGTGCCGGCGGTCATTTATCACTAGTCCTGGGAACAACTTCAGATGAAGGAAACCCGAAAGAAAAAGACATCGTATTGCAAAGCAGTGATCGGGTGGCCGCCGTCGTCGCCTACTACCCTCCGACAGACCTGCGCGAATTTGTGGACGAAAAATCTCCTTATTATCACCGCTTCCCAGCACTCCAGTTTGATGTTGACCTGGCAGATGATTTTTCTCCTGTGCTACATGTCACGCAGGATGACCCGCCGACGTTACTCATTCATGGCGATCAGGACAAGCTCGTTCCCATCAGTCACAGTGAAAACATCATGAAACAGTTCCAGGCGCAAAAAGTACCTGCAGAATTATTGGTCATTAAGGATGCGGCTCATGGCTTTCAAGGCGACGATAAAACCCGCGCCAGTCAAGCCGTTGTGAAATGGTTTAAGCAACACTTGCTGCAGCAATAACAGAGAATTTTCGCTACCTGTGATTGATGCTTAAAATTCCGCGTTTTTTGGAGTTCTGGGGAATGGTATGCAGTCGCGAATATTGGTCATTGAAGTGATCAATTGAATCAGACGCTCAAACCCCAATCCAAATCCGGAGTGTGGGACTGTGCCGTATTTACGCAAGTCAGTATACCACCAATAATCATCCGGATTTAATCCCCCCTCTTTCATCCGATCAATCAGAACATCATAACGTTCCTCACGCTGACTCCCACCAATAATTTCGCCGACCCCCGGCACCAGCACATCCATGGCACAAACGGTCTTACCATCCTCATTACACCGCATATAAAACGGCTTGATCGTTCTCGGATAATTATAAACAATGACTGGCTGCTTGAAGTGTTCCTCTGTTAAAAATCGTTCATGCTCTGACTGCATATCACTTCCCCACTCAATGGGGTAATCGAATTTCTTGCCGCTGGACATCACGATTTCGATCGCTTCCGTATAAGTAATTCGGACGAATTCATTGTCTGTGATATTTCTCAGAGTTTCGAGTGTTGTCTTATCAATCCGTTGATTAAAGAATTCCATATCTTCTGAACAGTTTTCAAGTACATCTCCAATAACTGTCCGGACAAAACTTTCCGCCAGCGCCATATTATCCTGGAGATCACAGAAAGGCATTTCTGGCTCAATCATCCAAAACTCTGCCAGGTGACGGGATGTGTTCGAATTCTCAGCTCTAAAAGTGGGGCCGAAGGTATAACATTCTCCGATTGAGGTTGCAAATATTTCGGCTTCCAGCTGCCCACTTACTGTTAAAGAAGCTGGTTTACCAAAAAAGTCCTGAGAAAAATCGATCTCTGTTTTAACTTGAGCCAGGCGTTCCAGGTTGAGTGTTGTAACCTGAAACATCTCCCCTGCCCCTTCGCAATCACTGGTCGTGATAATGGGAGTTTGAATGTAAACAAATCCGCGGGACTGAAAAAAACGGTGAATCGCAGCAGCCGCCTCATTACGAACTCGCGTAATTGCCCCAAAGGTATTCGTTCGAGGGCGTAAGTGTGCAATCTCTCTCAAAAACTCAAAACTATGTCGTTTTTTCTGTAGTGGATAAGTTTCTGGGTCTGCGGTGCCGTATAAAATAAAAGATTCTGCGTGTAATTCAATTCGTTGATTTTTACCCGGTGATTCATTTACTTTTCCTGTCACAGAAATACTGGCCCCCGTTGTAACGTCCTTGATTATGGCTTCATAATCCGGAACATTCTGATCAATGACGACCTGTAAGTTGGTCATACAGCTGCCATCGTTTAATTCAACAAAGGAAAAACCACTCTTGGAATCACGGCGCGTGCGGACCCAACCGGACACCTTGATTGTTTCTCCTGGTTGAGCTGAACTTAATGCTGACTTTATTTTTGTTCGAATCATACGAGAGGAACTTTCCTGATTTGAATTTGTGACACTACGACACGTTTGATTATGGGGAATTCAAGACAGCCATCACTTGTTTCGCAAGGACTGTTCAAGGATTGCTTTCGATTAAACTCACTAAAAAATAGTTTCCTTTTTTAATATGCCATCAGGAATCTGTAAACTGTAATCCTACGGACCGGTCAACGATTGTGCTTTTCCCACAGGGATTTTCCTTCGACAAGATTTAAAAAACAGGACTTTTTCAATCTTTTAAACAAAAACGCCTCAGTAAGAGTTCTCATAGAAGGTAAAAGAGCTGGAAAATGAATTTGGAGCTTGATCAAGCTTCTTTGGTTCAATTGCCCAAAAATCAAGGTAATCCATGACAGTTCATTGCAAACGAGATTACAATGAACGCAAGACCACTTCATCAAAACGATTCAAATAAATGCCGAGATACAAAGACGAATGACTAATCCTGACTCCATCCGGCTCAAGAAAATCTCTCCAGAAAATCTGGCCGATCTCAATGATGAGCTTTCTGCGATGATTCGTGCAGGAATCCCTTTAGATGAAGGGCTACGGAATGCGGCGAAGCACTTGAGAAAAGATTCGCACCAATTTATAGAACAACTCGCTTTAAGGGTCCAGCAAGGGGAGACTTTGGGAGATGCGATCGACCAGGAGTCGAAAACACTTCCCATCTCGTACGTTTCGTTGATTAAGTCTGGGTTGCGAATGGGGCGACTTCCAGAAGCCTTGCAGGCCTACACATCCTTCTCACGTTCTCGGATGGAGCTACGCCAGGAAATCGGAAACGCCTTACTATACCCAGCTTTTGTACTCATTATGGCATTTTTACTTTCGTTGTTTGTCTGCTTTATCATATTTCCCGAATTGCAGGTCGTGCACAGAATGTTCCAGCTGGAAAGTACTCCGCTCATGAGTTCTGTTTCAGCCTTCTTCGAATTCTACCAAAGCTGGTACCTGATCGTCCCCTTGTTACTATGCTTATTATTCATCAGCTGGAAAACCAGCCGATTCTCATTTCTTACACCTCGAGAACAAAATGAAACCTTCATCGGTAAATTCTTTTCGACAGTCGCCTATGGCTGGATACCAGGCTATCAGACTTTAGTTCGAGAAATGAATTATTCGACTTTTGCCGAAATGTCGGGCATCCTGCTATCCTATGATGTCCCCTTGCATGATTCTCTCACACTGGCAGCTGAATCAACAGGAAACACAATAATCATTACAGAATCGCACTCTCTTTCTAGACTCCTGGAACGCGGGACTTCACTCAAAGAAGGAATTCAATCCTGCAAACAGTTTCCGGACTTTATGAAATTGATGGTGGTGGAAAAAACTCATCAAAACCATCTTCCCCAGATCATGTCCGAGATAGCACGGGTCTATCGATCGCGCGTGTTAAATCGCATTGATTGGATTAAACGTATCATACCCGTCGCACTACTGATTGTAGTAGCCGGTGGTATCACCGCTTGTTATACACTCATTGTGTTTATCCCCTTCGTTGAAATATTAAAGATGTTGGGGAGCCCCACGACCTAATGAATCGATATTCTTATAGCTGCATCGGCAATGATGGTCAGGAACAGAACGGTTTCGTGCAAGCAAAAAGTGATGAAGCAGCGCGTATTAAGCTGATGGAACAAAGCCTGAAAGTTGTTCGTTTGGATTTGTGTTCTAATGAGGAAAGTACGTCTTCCGACACTACTGAAGTTTCAGAAGCCATCGAGTTTTCAAGTGATCAACTAGCCGAGTATGGCAAGACAGCATGGAATCCTGAAACCGAATTTATTGATCACTTACCCAAAAGTTCCCAACTCAATTTTCATGGAATGCCGCTTTCAGCGAGCTTGCGTACTTTGGCTGAAGAAACTTCATCCAGAAAACTCGCTCAAACTTTTCAGAGAATTGCCTTAGAGCTGGAACAGGGCACGACTGCAGAAGAAAGCTTCTCCCGTCACCTGAAACATGTTCCGCATAACCTGGAATCACTGATCAGAGCAGGTGCTAAAACTGAGCAACTGGAACCCATCATTGAAGATTATATCGAAAGCCAAAGACTTCTGATGCAGTCGCGACATAAAATCATGACGTCGCTTTTTTACTCAAGTGTATTAGCCTTGGGTACTTTTTTACTTTTTTATTTTCTAATGATATCTGTAGTCAGAAGTTTCCGTTCTATTTTTCTTGACTTCGGAACAGAACTTCCCGGGATCACAATTTTGACAATGCATATCTCAGATTTTCTTGTTGCCTATGGTTTACCGATGTTAGCAATTCTGATGTTTAGTTTTGCAGGAATCTGGTTTTGTTTTGACTTGTTCAAAATGCAGGCAATACGTCGACGCCTGATTAATCAAATACCGATTTTGGGCTGTATTTTAAATTATACATCTATTGCGTTATTTTGCCGGATGCTGGCTACGATCATTGAGGCCAAAATCAAACTGCCTGAAGCGATTGAATTAGCCGCCAAAACGACAAAAGATCCAAACTTAATTGCTGGCTGTGAATTACTGAAACAACGAACGAAGGAAGGATTTAATTTATCGGACGCTTCGATTGAAATCCCCCATTTCTCCAAAAACTTTATACACATTTTTCGATGGCAAGATCGCCCGGATATTTTTATTGATTCGCTACGTGCCAGTAGTAATATCTTTCAGGCCAAAGCAAACATGAAGACGGGGACATTTGTATTTGCTCTGCAACCAATTGTGTTAATCGGAATCATATTCAGCATTGGTATGCCAATCGTGGCAGTCTATCTACCTTTAATAAGACTACTCAATGATCTCTCATAACCACTTTTTTATCGTCAGAAAGCTGCTTCATCTGTGGATGCACTAGGTCTAATTATTAGTTTGGCATTCTTTGTCTATTTTCCTATTGCAGGAATCTCTTCGATTCTTCTTGCGCGCAGAATTAATGATTTTGGGCATCAGGGTGTCAACCCACTACTAAAAGCCTGTTGGGTTTCCTTTACTATTTTCATGATTGCCTGCAGTGTGATTTTCATTGCCTGCAGTTTTTTGATATTAAGCACGAGTCAACATTCTGGTGTAGGAACTATGCTTCTTGTAATTCCAATCTCACTATTGTTCTCCCTTACAATTTATCTGGAATATCTGTGCTATCTCTCTGCTTCTGCGCTAAACAAAGAAGACGAATATGAACTTCCTGAATCACTGCGTAACCAGATACACAAAACACGCGTGTTAGGCTGGATCGTACTGGGATTACCTTTACTGTTATTTGCACCGGCATTGCTGTTAGCTGCCTCGGTATTACTCTCATTTGCCCTGGTATTCTTGATCTTTGTGATTATTGGATCTGTGTTGAACATCATTTCCGTCTCGAAACGGGCCAATGAGTCAGAACTACTTTGGCTACTCGCGCTATGTGTAGAAAAAAACATTCCGATAGCAGAAGAACTCGACACGTATTCGCTCACCCAGAAACGAAAGTATCGAGAAAAGGTCCAACTTTTGAGCAGTCGACTCTACTCTGGCGAATCACTTTCCGATGCCCTGTCAACAACACCGGGACTGGTCCCCCAGTCGGCAATTGTGGCAGTGCGCATTGGAGAAGTGAGTAATAGTCTGGGAATTGCCCTGCGGGATGCTGCCGTTCAATCTACAAAGAAACTAAAACACGTATCTGAAAACTCAAATCTCTCAATTATCTTTCTTTATTTGACGATGGTTGTGTCTGTTCAATTTCTGATTGTCGGCTTTATCATGTATTGGATCATTCCGAAATTTAAAAAGATCTTTTTAGATTTCGGAACCGAGCTTCCCTCAATTACACTTGGACTAATGAATGCCAGTGATTTTATCATTTCCTATTTTTATTTGTTTTTGCCGCTATTTTCTCTGCCCATCATCGCATTGGTCCTGATACAAGTCGGCAATTACTATGGGTGGTACAATTCGCGTATACCATTCTTTACGGAATGGTTCCCGCGTTTAAATACTCCTCACTGTCTGAGACAGATTGCGCAATCCATTTCCGTTCAAAAACCTCCTCAAATTGCTCTGGATTCGATCTCAACATTTCACCTCTGGGCGGATGTCAGAATGCGCACTCAATCTGCGAATGAACGAATCAAACAGGGCGAGAATACCTGGAAATCCCTGCAGAATGCCAAGGTAATCAATGAAACTGAAGCTGCTTTGTGCTCCACTGCCGAACGAATGGATAACCTTCCCTATGTGTTGAGAACACTGGCAGAATCAATAGAACTTCGTAGGGCCAGAAAACTAAGATTCCTTACGGAATTCCTTAAACCGATAATCATTTCCTGCTTGGCTATCCTGGTCGGATATTTTGTGATTGCACTGTATATGCCTCTTGTCAAATTAATTTATGATCTTGTTTGAATTCTATTTATTATGATGAACCATCGTCACAACATAGCCCCCCATAGTATTTGCTTGAACGGTCGAAGTGGTTTTACGATTTTTGAAGCCTTGATCTCTATGATTCTGGTCAGTACCACTATAGCCATTTCCATTCCGACACTCAGAGTTGTCAACCTGCAAAGAAAATCGATCAATGCGAGATTGAAAGCGACAACTGCGTTAGCCAACCTGGGAGAAAGAATCGTTGCTGAAAATTCGTGGGACAACCTCACTTCACATAAAATGGCGGAATACGAGGCTGACATACCCGCTCAATTAGGTTTGAAAGAACCTCAATTAAGCGTGAAGCTTATTCAAAAGGAAAATGATCCGACGGAGCGTCAGGTGCGAATCCGACTTTCCTGGGAGAATCCTTATGGTGAATCTGTGGATCCGCTGCTCCTTTCTCTGTGGTTCCATCGTGAGGGGAGTTCAAATGAATAAGCTCAAACAAGCAAACTCACAAACACAGAATACATCTAGCAAAAATACAAACCCCATCCCCAAAGGTGTCTCACTTATTGAAATGCTGCTGGTGATATCGCTGATGTCAGTGATATTTACCGTGGCGATTACAACTCTGGGACTTCTCATGCGGGTAGAAATGAAAGGAACTGCGCGAATCCAAGAAACACTCAATTTCCAGAGATTATCACGCCAATTCCGAGAGGATGCAGGTCTTGCCCGCAAAGCGGTGATCATCGCCGGGGACGATAATAAATCAGATCAACTCAAGTTTGAGATTGAGCCAGATACATCAATCATCTATTCCAAAAACAAGGCTGGGAATTCGATTCTCAGGTCGAAACAACAATTGGAAAAAGTAATCGCAAGCGATGAATTTCGCATCTCTGTCGAATTGCTCCAATTCCAGATTGAGAAAAAAAACAACCGAGAGCTTGTTTCTATGCTGCTCCAGTTTTTTCCTGAAGAAATTCATGATAATCAAACCGTCAAAAAAACAACCAAGATTTTGAAAGTTGAGTCTCTCGTTTCACAGAAGCACTCACTCCAAAATCGAATGGAAATAAATAATTCGAATTGACAGAGAAAATGAAACGAAAAATAGACCATCTCAGATCAAATAGAAGTGAGCAACGGCAGTCCCGTTGGATTCATCGACGAGGGACGATTGTCCTGATTCCAATGATCTGCCTGGTACTGTCCCTGGCTGTGATAGGAGGGCTATTGAAACAGACGTCGATAGAACTCAAGCAGCTGAAAAAAGAGCAATATCTTATACAGGCCAATTGGCTTGCAGATGCTGCTGCACAACGCGCAGTCAGGAAACTGCGCAGCCAACAGAATTATATCGGAGAAACATGGAACGTCTTACCAGAAGAAATTGGCGGAGAATTCCCCGGATCCGTTGTAATCGAAATTAATCAAAGTTCCCAAAATAATCAGTCACTCACCATTCGCACACTCGCCAGCTATCCCTCAAAAGTGACTGAGCGAGTCCGAATCATTCGTGAGTGGCCTTTTGAGTTAAGAAATTAGACATCCAAAAACTAAGTCTCCTTCTGAAAAGAACGAAACGGCAGCGAAGGAATCATCATGGAACAAATTTATTTACCATCAACTGAAAAGCAACAGAACTCATCCAGAGGATTTACCCTGATTGAGTTGCTCGTTGTGATTGCCATCATTGCAATTTTAATCGCTCTGCTCCTACCAGCGGTTCAACAGGCACGTGAGGCAGCTCGCAGATCATCGTGTAAAAATAATTTGATGCAAATCAACGTTGCAATTCAAAATTATGAAATGGCCCATAATGTGTTGCCGAGCGGCACCGTCAATCCTACAGGCCCCATTCGGAATGAAGCCAAAGGATACCATGTCAGCTGGTTTTTACAAATTCTGCCCTATCTTGGTGAGCAGGTCGCCTTTAATAAGTTTGATTTTAATAAAAGTGTATATGACCCGGCAAACAAACAAGTCGCCGACTATCGAATCCCAACATTAAGATGCCCTTCCAATCCGAATCCAGGACATAGCTATGCAGGAATGCACCACGATGTTGAAGCTGCCATCGACTCAAATAATAATGGCGTTTTATTTTTGAACAGCAGTGTGAGTTATGATGACATTCCCGATGGCAGTTCCAAAACACTCTTTATTGGTGAGCTCACGGAAGGAAATGAACTCGGCTGGGTTTCTGGAACGCGATCCACACTCAGAAATGCCGGCACTAAGATTAATCTCAACAATGCAAATTTGTTCTCAGGCAAAGCTGCCTTTGAACAACGTTTCCCCTCCGAAGATTCAGAACAGAATCCTGATAGTCCAGAAAAAGACAATGATACACCTGAGAGCAATACTCGACTGCTACAAGTCGGTGGGTTTTCCAGCTATCACACAGGGGGAGCCCATTTTGGAATTGGTGACGGAGCGGTTCGATTTCTCAGTGAAAATATCAGTGTTCCAGTCTATCAAGCATTAGCCAATCGACACGATGGGCAACTCATTTCTGACTATTAAATGAGTCTCGCTTATCATCGAAAGCTTCCTGTAGTTTCCCAATCCACAGAAGTAGAACCGTTCCATGTTATTAAAACGTCGCAATTATCTAACTCGTTCTGGCTTTGTACTGCTTGAGCTACTCGCCGTATTAATGATCATCATGATTCTGATTGCACTTTTGCTTCCCGCAGTCCAGCAGGCACGAGAGGCTGCTCGATGCACCAGTTGCAAAAATAATCTGGCACAAATCGGTGTGGCTTTACAAAACTATCAGATGGCACACTTGGTTTTACCGTCTGGCACAGTCAACTCGAAAGGCCCCATCCTCAATCAACCGATAGGCTATCATGTCGGTTGGGCTATTCAGATTCTCCCGCTATTAGACGAAAAAGTAGCCTTTCACAGTTATGACTTCAAGTTCGGTGCCTATAATCCCGCAAATCTACAAACAGCGAACTATATATTGCGATGTTTTCAGTGTCCTTCCAGTAGTAGAGGAGGCTTTAACTATGTCGGTTGCCACAATGATTCAGAGACCCCCATTGATGTCGATAATAATGGCATTTTATTTTTGAACAGCAGCATCCGCGAGAAAGATCTAAAAGATGGCCGTGCTTACACATTTTTTGTGGGAGAAGCCATTGATGGCGGTTTTTTGGGTTGGACATCTGGCACTTCATCCACCCTCCGAAACATGGGGAATAAAATTAACTTCGTCGGCCCGAACCAAGGTGCATTTGCTCAAGCCAATCGATATGGAAACTATGGAGAATATCGTTTTGAAGCGCAAGCTGATGACATGTTTGATGACCTCGATTCCCAACCAGAAGTTTCAAACACGGAAGGAAAGAAACCAACACTAACTCCCGAGGAACAAAAACTTCTGCTTCAAGTAGGAGGATTTTCCAGCGCTCACACAGGGGGCGCCCATTTTTGTCTGGGTGATGGTGCAGTCCGATTCATTAGTGAAAATGCTGATTTGCAAATACTAAGAAACCTCGCAAATCGCCATGATGGGAATCTGATCGGAGAGTATTAGGTTACCAACATGAAGATCAAGCAGTTATATCCTGAATTGAAATCGATCCTCTATTTTTCGATGGTTATCTTTGCGTTTCCTCAATTCGTGGAAGCCATTGAAATACATGACATCCGGTGGGGATTCAATAACCGGCCTGTCGCCTATAAGATCAATCCGGTTACACTCTTGATTGAAAATACCGAGCCAACACCATTTGAAGGCGAGGTCCAATTTCGACAAGAAACGTTTCGTGGTCAACAAATTGGTATCACACTCTCAACAGCAATTTATATCGCCCCTTTTGAAAAGAAATCGTTGCAGTTTTATCCGTATATCACAGAATCAGCGAATAATTGGGAAGCCAGCTGGGAACATAAAAACAAGCAGCATGTTCAATCCTTTCTATCACCCCGCCCAACAACGAACGATGTTGTAATCCAGTTAGTAGAACCAGACAGTCTGGATCGAATCATCCCCGGCATCAAGCAGTTTCCCGAAGATCTATCCCCCCCCTTTCCAGGCGCTATCGATGCATTAGATGAAGTGATTCTGGACCATGTTCCCAAATGGGAAAAATCTCGTAGAACAACTTTTATCCAATGGATCTATTCCGGAGGAATCGTACACATTTTTGAAAATTCAAACGGCGATCTTCCGCTCTTCCCTGAATCGTATTCTCCATTAAATGGGATTTCGACTCCTGTTTTTTATGGAAATGGAGTCATTTATCGTTATCAAAATAAACTGAACGATCTTTCCTCCTCAGATCTGAAGCAACTAATGGCCAGAAACACTCGAGCTCCAGTGAAGCAGCCAACGGGAGAGAATGAAACGCCTGCTCCTCAAGTGGTCAGTTCTACCGCTACCCAATTTCCGGGAGCCGTAAATCATTTCTCTCAGGCCAACGATGAAGAAATCCTTGCTACATTGACCGATATCAGTAAGCCCAAACAGATTTGGTATTTCATTTTTTTGCTCTCATTCTTTTATTTAATCATCGCGGGCCCTGGTTATTATCTGGTCACGAAATTTTCAAATAAATATTCCACTTATTATGGAGTGTATCTGGCTGGTACCGCCCTGTTTTGTTTGATTTTCTTATTCATTGGTCAACATAGCACAAACCGCACATCTCAAATTCATTCTCTGATCGTCGCCAATATATTGCCCGATAACGAAATTGATATCACCTCATGGGCGAGTCTGGGTATTGTATCGGGAGGTAAGTTCAATGTCTCGTATTCGGGTGACGCACACATTTATTCTGCATGCCAACCCTATTCGAAAGTCAACGGTGTTGTTACTTGCGGCACTGAAGGGAAAATGCAGGTTGATATTCCGCCAAATTCATCCTGTACCGTCTTCCATCGTGGGAAGACACCAAAAACCAGTTTCAATGTAAAGCTCACTTCATTTCTAACAAATGAAACGGGAATAGAAATACTTTCTCTTGAGACTGATAAAGATTTCCCCCGTCAAATTGAACAAGTCTATTTTTTGTTTGGCGCAAAGTTGTATGAATTAAAGCAAGAACACAATCGACTTGAATTTAAAGGGACTTCTAATAATCTTTTTTCCGTACTCAACACAAATCCGCTTCTCGAAACAACTTTTTTCACACCAAACAGATTCTCCCCTTTTGTCAGACCTAAAAACCAGAAAGATCATTTCGCTCTGAAAAAATTCTTTCCAATCTTACTACAACGCGCGATGCGGGTGTCAGCTCAAGAAATCGACCGAAGTTATCGTTATCCCGAAAACCGAGGAAAACTGTTTGTTCTATGTAACATCCCTGATAGTTTGTTTCCGAAAACACCTGAGATTTCACGAAAAGAAGGCCTGGTGCTTTATTCCCTTGAAGTTCCAATCTCGGGCCAGTCTGACTGATTCTGTCCTACCATTTTGAAAGACGCCTTGCATGTTTCGAGGGTCGTTAATTTTTACAAATTTTGCGTTAAAAAAAGACGTTTGTCTCAAAAGAACACACATTTTTCGTTTCGCCTGCATCGCCCTCGTGTTCATTATCTTGTTTTCTTCGTGGTTAACCAGTTCTCGCATCAGCTCACCTGGACTCGATTTTTTCACAAAGATTGTATGGCTTAATTTCTGGCTGATTACACTAGCTGGCATCGGATTCTTCTCAACTGCCATTACAGAAGAAAAAGAAGAAGAGACTCTTCCGTTACTCAAGTTAGCCGGTCTTAATTCACTTGGCCTACTCTTGGGAAAGTCAACTGTCAGATCATTCAGGGTGATACTGCTCTTGATGGGTCAACTACCGTTTTTAATGCTTGCAATTGCTTTAGGAGGAATCACTCCGCTTCAGATTTGTGCCACAATGGTAGCGATGATAGCTTATGTCATTTTAATTGCCAATTTTTCGTTGCTCTGCTCGGTCTATGCCAGACGCTCTGGAGAAGCAATTATTCTTGTGCTGATCGGCTTATTGATTCTGTTCTACTCTCCCACCATTTTAACAAAAATGTCGGTAAACCTTCAGTCGCGCGGATACCTTGCTGCAAACGAATTGATTCCTCGAAGTATCGAGGCTTACCAGGAAATCGGCCAAGAAATATCAGTGATCGAACGCATTAACATCATTCTGAGTACCGGATACTCAGGATCCGTGTTCAATACTCAGGTCACAAGCAATTGTTTGATTGGCCTATTCTGCTTTATCACTGCCTGGTTTATTTTTGAACGTTGTACTGTGACAGATCAAGTAAAAATAACGAAAAGAAGGTTACTGGGTCGTGAACAGAAAATAAGAAAATCCAGACCCGGCATACTGGCATTTTCCTGGAAGGAATATCATTTTGTAGCTGGTGGCAAAAAAAAACTGATCATCAAGTCCACCCTCTACTTCTCTGTAATACTCTTTGTAGTGGGAGGAGGATTATTATTAGATCAGTACTCAGATATGAATTTTGCTTTTTCTTTTTCCTGGAAAGAGTTGATGAATACATCCCTGTTATTGATGCTGATCGGCTTAATAGCAGAGTGCACAATCTACACCTCACGTCTGTTTCGCGAAGAACGAAAACTGAAAATGCTCCCGTTAATCACAATTCTACCACATTCATTACTACGCATCGTCTATGAAAAAATAGTCGGATGCATGATGGCGCTCATTCCGGTTGGCATGGCGATCGGCATACTGATTCTGATTGCACCAGACAGTCTTACCAATTTTTTAAATTCTGGTTTCAATTCGCTATTACTTTTATTTGGTATTCAATTCGTAGTTTTTCTGCACTTATTGGCTTACTACTCACTCATTGTTCGATGGGGGGCGCTTGCCTTTGCTATCGGTACGATTATTCTGGTTGAATCCTGTGCAACGCCTTTCCTGCAGATACTTTTTCTGCTGTTTCATGTCGCACTTGGTGAAACAGGAATTATTTTACCGGTATTCTATTTGAGCTTACTGAGCTGTTTTGTCTTACAGATTCTGATTGCCAACCGTTTACAGAAACTTGCTGCTGAAGAATAAACCAAGCATTCTGTTGAGTTATATTTGAGTGAAAGCCTTTCTTAAATTTTGCCCCGCCAGTTGAACTGCTTCAAATGCCCGATCATATAAATCTGAACGTCGAAAGAAGCCATGTATCATGTCTTCAAAATTTATGTGTTCTACTGAAATTCCTGACCGCTGCATCAGTTCGACGTACTGCACTGCTTCTGAATAAAGTGGATCATAGCCCGCCGTGATCACAACGGCATCGGGCAAACCACTTAGATCTTTACAACGCAATGGTGATGCATAAACTTCGCGGCCTGCTGACTCATGGGAAAGATATTGTTCCCAAAACCATTCCATAGCACGTTTGGTGAGAAAGTAATCAATCCCATATTTTTGATACGATTCTGTATCAAACTGATAATTCGTTACAGGATAAACCAGCATTTGATAGATGAGATTCAGCCTGTTGGATTGCCTGGCTTTCATCGCGACCGCTGTCGCCAGATTTCCGCCTGCACTATCACCACCAACAGCAATTCTCGTTGGATCAATTTCTAAATCGCCTGCATGGCTTGAAATCCATTCCGTTGCTAAATAGGCATCTTCAAATGGCACAGGGTAAGGATGTTCTGGCGCCATTCGGTAGTCTACAGAAATCACTTTACAGCCTGCAGTGCCTGCCAGATCCTGGCACAGACCATCATAAGCATCCAATGTGCCCATCACCCAACCACCACCATGAAAATAAACCAGTGCAGGGCATGCCGCAGCAGAATTCTCCGGAACCACTTCAGGTGTATAAATTCGGACCGGTATTTCTGTTTTATTCGCTGGAAGCTTGAGGTCCTCAATTTTTCTCGCAGGAAGATGAGGCTCTGGTGACGGGGAAAGCGTCGATCTGATGAGTTCTGGAGTCATCTCGTCAAAGGAAGGTAAGTCAGCTTTTGCTACTTCATTAAGGTATTGGGCCACTTGTGGATGGACGGGCATTTGAGTTTCCTTGGAGGGATTTATCTGCTTGGTGCTATAAATAAACACATTAGGTTATCAATCATCGATAACCTGACGAGCCAATTATAACGGATAAGCACTTTGTTCTAAAAATAGTCTGTATTATCATTTCAAAAAATAGCTAACTGTCTGCGATACTCATATTTCTTGACCTATTGTAATCAATAGAGCCCCTATATGTTAATTCGTGATTCTGCATCAAGTTTAACATTTTTTTAATCCTATTGTGTTATTCTCACAGGGAAGTAAAGCCATGACCCCTAATCCCACACGTGTCTTAATCGTTGACGATTCAGCCGTCATTCGAGGCTTGATTTCAAAGTCACTCGAACAAGAGCCTGAAATCATCGTTGCGGGAACTGCAATGAACGGGGAGCGTGCATTGAGCTGGATGGCTTCCAATCCAGTTGATGTCGTTATTCTCGACGTCGAAATGCCGGTCATGGATGGACTTACTGCCTTACAGAAGATTCAGACAGATTTTCCTGCTGTTCCGGTCATCATGGCCAGTGGGTTGACCAGCAAAGGAGCAGAAACCACCGTTAAAGCGTTATCACTCGGGGCTGTCGGCTGTGTAGCAAAACCTCAAACCGCAAGTGCTGCGGAAAGTATTCGTGTGCTTTCCCGTGAACTGGTAATGATGATCAAAGCCGTGGGTCCTAAAAATAGTACACGCCCTGCCCAAACTCGTCCTGGAACTCCGGCCCCCACTAATCAACAAGTACAAGCTCCGCGAAGGAGTGTTCCGGACAATCAGTTATTTACAAAAAAAATCAAGTTTTTTAAGCAACCCGAAGTCTTAGTGATTGGTACAAGTACAGGTGGACCTAAAGCACTTGCTGAGTTATTACCACAAATTCCAGTAGATTTGCCGATACCGATTTTGATTGTACAACATATGCCAGCAGGATTTACTGAAATCCTGGCGCAACATATCCAAAAAGATAGTGGCCGTACATCTGTTGAAGCAAAACACAACGAACCTCTGGAATCTCATAAAACTTATGTTGCTCCTGGAGGCAGTCATCTTTCCATTGGCGAAAAAAATGGCCAAAAAGTAACTGTGATCAATCAGGATCCTCCAGAGCATTTCTGCAGACCTTCCGTAAATCCCCTATTCAGATCGGCTGCTGAGCATTTTGGAAATGCGACATTGGCCGTGATGCTGACTGGAATGGGCGAAGATGGGATCGAAGGCAGTCACGACATTGCTCGTGCCGGTGGAACGATCATCGCTCAAGATGAAGCATCCAGCGTTGTTTGGGGCATGCCTGCAGCAGTCGCCTCTGCGGGCATAGCAGATAAAGTGCTTCCGCTCTCTGAGATTGCAGCAGAAATCAAGTCACAGTGCCTGGTTCGTGCATAATCCCATCAAGCAGTAAGCTGTTCTAAATCAGCATCACCCGCGTCTAAAATACCGTCACAATCGACACGCCTGTGCTGATCGGGGAATTTCAAATAATCACTCCAACAGTCGATTTATCGATTCTTCTACGGTTCTACTCAAGAGAAGTACGATACTTTAAAATGACCTGATAAAGGCTGTTTCTTATTTAGTGCTAGCCAGAAATTATCAGATTCACGACTATGATACCTCTCAAGAGAAAGCAACTTTGAATCCATCTGGTTGGAAGTAAAGCAAATACAATCTTCTACTTAGATTTCACCCTTGCCGAACTGAAAGAGTAGTTTTAGATTGCTGCAGCTTTTCAATTAGAAAACCAGATTTTTGTTGATCGCCAGTATCGTTCACCCCCCTCTGAACGGTGCTGGCGTTTTTTATTCCCCATCTCTCAACTGAACTCCAGGTAGAATTTCGCATCAAAGATTGATCTTTCTATCTGCCCCTCAAAAGCACTCCGCTCATCAAACGGAATCCACCTGCCTGTCATTTTCGCTGCAATCCCTACGCTCCATATTTAGTGAAAACCAATCTCATAATCTTGAACCAATAAACACATCTACTCACCTCTTAGTATCATTTTCAAGATACAGTTTGCGGGAGGTATATGCCTTCATGGCCAGATGGGGTTTGGTCCGTTCTTCATGAATTAAAGATTGTTAATGAAGCATCTTCCACTTCATTTTTCACATCAGTTTGTTAACCAGAGCCGACGCAATAATATATCCATGCAGAAACAGAAGCCATTTGCAAGAATCGCAACGAAATTGAGAAAATGGTCTATTGGTGACAGGCTCAAAATCGCTTTTGGCTTGCTGGTTTTAGTACAAGTCGTAAGTGGAATTGTCACTTTATTTCAAATTGCGAAGATCAATCAAGATATTTCACAACTTGTAAATGTTGAAGAACCTCTTGAAGAATCCATTCTCGAAATGGAGATCAAAGCGGGTGAAAGTGCGAGAGCCGTCCTAGATTATATACGCGACAGAAAACCAAAACATCTGACGAAATTAATCTCATCTCGTGATGGTTTTGCTGCAAACTTTTCTCAATATCAAAAACTCGCCAATTCGGATGCGGAACGGAATCTAAGCACTCAAATTTCTGAGCGATATGCAGACTATCATCAAATGTCAGCATCAATCATTCGTCTGGCCGACCAGAGAGATGCTGCGCTAAAAGTATTTGTGAATCATGTGAATCATATTAATCAACTTATTGATAATGAACGTGAAGAATCGAACGACGATCATTCTGATGATGGGATCAAAAAAGCTGCTGCTTCTCATAATATGGAAAAATATCTGAATATTGCTTTTGGTTCGATCGAGGAATATATCGTTAAACGAAATCAAAATTTAATATCTCGGATTTTTGAAGCAGAACAAAAATTCAAGATATTTGAAAGCAAATATCTTGAAGCGATTTCGAATCATGTTGAAAGACAGCGAATCAAAGAGATCGATACAAAATTTGCACAGGCAACTTCGTATGGAAATCAAGTCGTAAAAATCACGGATGAAATTGATCAGCTTCTGGGAAAATTTGAACAAAACCTTGATTCGATCGACAATCTACTCCACAATCAAGTCCATCCACTGATTCATGCGAGCACAGTAATCGCAACTCATGATGCAGATTCATCAATCCAATCTGCCAAAATGGTAATCAGTATTCTAGCTATTATTGGGACGATCTTCGGCTTATTTTCAGTCTGGATTATCTCGCGTGGGATTGTGGCACCGATTTTAGAGCTCTCAGAAGGCGCAGAATTGATCGCAGCCGGTAATGTAGAACATCGCATCCAAGTAGATTCCCAAGACGAACTAGGCCGTCTGGCAGATACTTTTAACCATATGGTTGAAGACCTTGTCATTGCGCATCAAGAGGCCGAAAAGGCTAGTCATATCAAAAGTGCATTCCTGGCCAATATGAGTCATGAAATTCGCACCCCCATGACTGCGATCCTTGGATTTGCAGAAATCATGCGACAGAACAATCATGACCCCGAAACCATGCGCCATCTCGATACCATTAAAAAAAATGGGGAATATTTACTTGAACTGATCAATGATATTCTGGACGTATCAAAAATTGAAGCAGACAAGCTCGACGTTGAAGCCATTCAATGCTCTCTCATCGAACTGATCGATGATGTTAAAACATTAATGGAAATCCGCGCACTTGATAAGGGGCTTGACCTGAGTATCATCATCGATGGAAAAGTTCCAAGCGAGATTCAGAGTGACCCCATCCGTCTTCGTCAGATTCTGATCAATCTGTTAAGTAATGCCATCAAATTTACTAAGCAAGGAAGTGTTCAACTGGTTGTCAGGGTCATCGATATTGATTCTGAAGACCCTGACTTACAGTTTAATGTCATTGATACCGGAATCGGAATGACGGAAGAGCAACTCGCACGATTGTTTCAGCCATTCGTGCAGGCAGATTCTTCAACAACACGTAAATACGGGGGAACGGGGCTGGGATTAACGATTTGCAAACGCTTGACTAACATTCTCGGAGGGGAAATATACGTTAAGAGTGAGTATGGAACAGGAACCATCTTCACAGTTACAGTGAAGATGGGAAATATTTACGATATCGAATTTGTAGACCAGCAAGCATTCAAATCTGAAGTGAATGACAGCTTAATGAACATAAATAAGAAAACGGATTTTGAGATGAACTACAACATCTTACTGGCAGAAGACGGACTTGATAATCAGAAATTAATTCATTTTTTGCTAACCAAAGCAGGCGGTAAAGTAACGCTCGCGGATAACGGAATAAGCGCTGTCGACCTGGCTCTAGAAGCACTGGAAAAAAGGCAACCATTTGATATCATTTTAATGGACATGCAGATGCCGGAACTGGACGGGTATGCCGCGACTAACCAACTTCGATCGAAAGGCTACCATCACCCGATTATCGCATTGACTGCGCACACAATGAGTGGCGCACGTGAAGAATGTCTTGCAGCAGGCTGTAATAGCTATGCAACGAAACCAATTAACCGTAGCCAGTTCTTTGCCACCATTCATGAGTGCGTTACAAAATTTCGCCAAAACATTGAAACGCCTCACTAATCAGGTTGCAGCAGCGCGTTCCAGTCGATTGTTGATGGTTCTTCCTAACCCTTCTTCCGGCATGCGCAACGCAATAATATGATCGACGCCCGCCGCATCAAGATTTCTTAAAGCGGTAAACAATCTTGCTGCAGCAATCTTCAAATCGCCCGAAGGAGACAGGATCTCCCGCGCAGAGAACTGACAGTCTTTTAAAAACGTCTCTTCAAGCGAGAATAAGCTCAACAGGCCCTTGCTTCCTTCTATTGGTACATCACTGAGTTGATCGGCGATCGTCAAACGAGTACGTGGTGCATAGTGTTTTGGCAACATACCAGGACTGAGTGGCGATTTTGCTTCTGCATGATCTTCAATCTGTGCAAGACGTACTTCTCCTACGCATCCTTCAATTTCTTCAAGCGAAATTCCTCCTGGTCTGAGTAAAACAGGAACCTCACCCGTACATTGAATGACAGTCGACTCTACCCCAACTGCACATGCTCCTCCCTCTAAGATGAGTTTGATTTCGCTTCCCAGTTGCTCAGCGACATGACTGGCCTGGGTGGGGCTGAGACAACCAAATTTATTCGCACTGGGGGCTGCGATTGGTAGTTCTGCAGCTTCCAATAACTGTCGGGCGATGGGATGTGCAGGAATCCGAATCGCAACCGAATCTAATCCGGAAGTGACCAGGTCTGGAATTTTTTTTCTTTTTGGCAAGACCAGTGTCAACGGACCTGGCCAAAACTGTTCTGCAAGTTTTCTAGCCTGCTCTGTTAATCCGTATGTGAGTTCATCCAGGTACTGGATATTAGAGATATGTACAATCAATGGATCGAAGTGAGGTCTCTGTTTGACTTCAAATATTCGGGCAACGGCTTCAGGGTTCAGCGCATTCGCTCCCAAGCCATAGACTGTCTCTGTTGCAAAAGCAACCAGCTCTCCCTGCCGAATCAAATCGGCCCCAGCTCCGATATCTCGTGTAATTTCGCACTTCATCTTAAGTCTTTAAAACATCTTTGATTAAACGAACTGTATTCCCAACGGTATCACGGACTTTCTCTTCTGGTTTCTGCTCAGTAGGTATTAGAAAAGACTCTCGCATCACACCGGTCTTGATACCCGGGGCAACCGGGAAAGCACATTGCCTTGTATCAGATCAGATAGAATACGAGAGTCTTGATTTTATCAGATATAGGTAATAACTCGATTCACAAAGGAGTTGAAATTAACCCGAAAATTGAAATCGTACTGGATTTCCCTGCTGCTGTACTGGCAAATTGTTTACAAGTTCGCCGGGTTTTTGGCTTAAGATTGCACTGACGCCTGCTTTAAGATCTCGATCAAGCGGGCCAATTACTTTCAATTCTCGTTCTGACATGTTGACATGAACATCAGGAGTGACTCCTGCCCCGGCCATTTCGCGTCCTGTTGGCGAATAAAACTTGGCAGTGGTTAACCAGAATGTTCCTGAAACAGATTGTAAAGGAAAGTGTGTCTGTACTGTTCCTTTTCCATAAGTTTTTCTGCCGATGATCAGTCCTCGGCGATTCTCCTGAACCGCAGCTGCAAATATTTCACTGGCACTGGCACTGTCTCCGTCAACTAATACAACAAGAGGCATTTTCCAGGTTTGTGTCTGGGTGGCTGACTCCACTGAATTATCGCCTTGATTTCTCCCCCGAGTAGAAACGATTTTACCAGACGGAACAAACCGATTCGAGATCGAAATTGCTTCGGTTAGTAAACCTCCCGGGTTTCCGCGTAAATCAAATACGAGAGATTTCATACCTTGTCGATGCAGGCTCCACAAAGCCTGATCCAATTCCTGAACGGCCCCTTCACCAAACTTTTCCAACCGAATCAAGCCGATTTTTTGTTGTGCATCAACCATTTTCACCTCACTGATGTTCGTAATGCGGATGGATTGGCGACTGAGATTCACTTTGGCATCTCGATCTCCCCTGCGAATATCAAGGGATACAGTAGAACCAGCTGGTCCGGTTATCAGATTTGCCACCTCATCAAGCGAGCGGCCCCTTAATGACTGTTGGCTGGCTCCTACAATCACATCTCCACGTTGCAGACCTGCCTTTTCAGCAGAACCACCTTTGAGAGTTCGCAAGATAACTGCCCCTTCGCGGTGCGTCTTCAGTTGAACTCCCACACCCACAATATTGTTGCCACCGGCATCAACACGAGGCCCTGACACACTTGGTGTAAATTCGAAACGCGAATGCTTATCGAGTGCTTCCAACGAACCATAGGTAAATTCGTAAATGACTGCGGTCGACTGTATTTGTAACTGACTTCCAGCGATATCTGCTGCCTGTCGTAACACCGTTACCGCTTCTTGAGCGTTACGAGCAGGGCTCTGGTCCATCAGTTGTTGCCAACTTCGTTGCGCCATTTGAATTCGTTCAGGTGATGCTGACACACGATTGACGCTCATAAATTGTTGATTTTCGACTGCAAACATCAGGTTCTGCAAAGACTTCTTTGTTCGTACATCATAGGAAGGAGGTTGAACATGACGTGAGTCAATCATTCGATTCACCTCCAGATAGAATGAGTATGCTTTTTGCGGATCGAGGTTCTGCATCGTTGCGACGACTGAAGGACTGGAGTACCGCTGAGATAATTTATTCCGCAATTCCTGATTCGGATCAATCGGATATTGATTGGGAAATTTGGTCTCGTACCGATCTCGATCATATTGAGGCACAGTCCGCTGACGTAGTTCCCGAATTAACTCTCTTAATTTCTGGCTATCGTTATCATCTTCAAAGGTATCTCGGGTTTGGCGCCTTGGAGATGAATACTGCCTCTCTCTAGAATCGTTTTCATATCGATTTCGAGGACGATCATTCTGTTGCCCGCCCCCATAGAATAACTTTTCTAATTTTGATTCATATTCATTTGGTCCGGATTCATCTCTTACCGGACGCTGCCGTTGATAACGCCGATCTCTGGAAGAGGACGGAGGAAAGAGATCTTCAAGTGAATAATTGGAATTTTGATCGTAAGACCGACGATCGAATTCATTCTGATAAGAATTGTATTCAGCTGCATGTGAAAGTGTGGTGCATCCAGACAGAAAAACAGCCGTCATCAGTATGACCATTCCCCATACAAAGAGACGAGCTGAGTTAAAGGTTTCGTTTTGACTAATTTTAAATTGTGATCGGTTCATGATCCCCTCCGAAATAAGTCGCCTGGCGACTCTTAAGTCCGGCTCATCAACTTCCTTTGTGATGGCTTAACGGAAACTATTGAATGAAATTAAATAACGGCTCACATAATATGTCCGTTCCACTTTAGATTATTAAGCACACTGAGCACTTAATGCCTGATCGATTTGAGTTGAAGTCGCAGAATCAATTACATCTGATTTGCTCGCCCCCTCAATCAGCTCACCGCGAACCACTCGAATGTTTTCAGGCGCATCAATCCCGATTTTGATAGCCCCTTTGCCCGTTTTCAAAATCTTGATCACAATATTGTCACCAATTTGAATTACTTCATCTCGTTTTCGTGTTAAAACTAACATCACAAAATCTCCTGTTATTGCTGACCACCAATATTCTTTCTTAATCAAAATCATATTGATGTCATCTGGTTATTGTTAAGTGGCTGAAATAGATACATAGCATTCGGTGTGCCAATTGAGCACCCGAAATCTCACTCTCGTCCCATACCCTTATAAACAAAGGTTTTTTGTCTTATTGTATTCCTATTTTGAACACCAGAAACTCAGGTAGCGAGTGTAACATTGACAACATACCAGTAAACGCTCCCAATTTTACAATGGATCAAACAATAATACGTCCATTTTATGATTACACTCAAATGCTCCCAGGGCACCAAATAATCGCCAAACTCACCCCATAACGGGAAAGCGAGCATAAACAGCCTGATCTAACAGTTGCAGCTGACTCTTTTCCAGCAATTCAGTATTCTCATTTCGATGACACTGATGGAATTCAAATGGAAAGAATCCCCTCTCAGCATGGTCTTGACGTAAATCGCAAAACCTGTAAACTTCGCCGCCTGGGATGGGGGCATTACAGCTAGAAGCTGCCTGATAAAGCAGGTCTTGCAATTCCCCCGTCAATCGCGAATCAGATCTTATAAAACGCGTCTACTATCAAAACGGGCCACAAGTACCTGTCATTATTTGATGATCATTCTGTTACCTAAAATCAACAGAGGGTTGTCATGGAAGACATTGGTTAATCAAGCCGTAGAATTCACGAGAAAGGATTGTGTGAATGTATTCCCGCTCCAGCCACACTACTTGGAATCAAAAAAATCGTAAGGGCTTCTTGTCCTGCACCTCAAATCATTTCATTGCACTCATGATTTTCGGAGTAACAACGACCTGCTTCAGCATCAGTGCTCCCGCACAATCTCCCAACGATACCAACAGCAAATTAGTAAACGATCTGCTTCGCTTGTTGGAAAAATCAGAGTTGGCAACGCGGGATCGGGAATACAAGCCTTCAGGCTTGGATCTTCCTCCAGCACCTCAGTTGAACACTTCACGTATCAATCTTAATGAGGTGATCGGCACACTTGAAAAGTTCTCAGCAGACAGTTCTGCTTTAGCAATCAGCCTGAACCGGGTTATGTATCAAGTACCTGGAGTTAGAGAGTATATGGCTGACGTTCTCAAAGTGAGAGCACGGTCATCAATTCTTGCAGATAGAATTCGTCGAGATAACGACTTAAATTTGATTGCGGCAGAATACGGTGAAATTGATCAACTGTGGAGAGTTGTCTCTCATCAGTTAGAACAAGTCCGAGGACTGGATCGAAATTCACAGAATTTGATCGCAAGTATGAATGCGTCTGATCGCAAATTAGGCGACCTGTTACAAACCGGGCCTCAACTGAAACGAACAGAACTCTTACGTCAAACTTCAGCGATTACGAATGCACTGAGCATTTTAGTAGAAGATATTGAAATTGAACTCTCTCGCGAACCCAAAAGATACGAACTGGTACGTGAGGGACAACAAGTTGAACAACGAATGGTCCAGGTTTCTAACCTGATTATTGACCGGCAGAGCTATGATTCCATTAAACGTGAGTACTTGGCGTTCCGTGATTCCTGGAATTCGTTTGCCACACACTTACGCCCGTATCACAACCGAATTTTAAATCGCGGAATCCAACGAGTGGTTCAGCAGGATCGATCGATTCAAGAATTGTTGTGGTTACCTCAAGATGGTGCCAACCTTCCGGAAATTGCTCATTTGACAGAATCACTAAAGCGGGACGTTGACGAATTTTTTCGCAGAGCAACACTGCGTCTCCTGATCAGTTTACCACCCGCAAATTATATCTCAACATCGGATGAATTTTACGGAACCGTAGAAAATCTGATTGATACGGTTAACCACAACGAGTCGACTAGTGATTTAATCACTTCATTTACGTATATCGAACAGTCATGGGTAGATTTCTCAGCTTTATTTCACACTGTAGAGAGCCCAGCAGCCCTGCAACTACTGGATAAAGTTGATAACTCAATCACTGCACTGCGAGTTGCATTACGAATTGAGGAACCATCAGACAGTCTTGATCTGGCTAAGCTTATTGTGTCTCTGGAAACTCAAAGTGCACAGCTTTCGATCATTGCCGAGCAATGGTTATCAACGGAATCGCCTTCTTTTAGGCGATCAACACAGACTGCGATTCAAGATTTCTCTAACACGGCACACGAGCTTCATCGAATAATTTTGGCGCAACCCAATGCGATGGTGCTGATCCGCACAAAGAGTACTGAACTCTTCGAAAGCTGGTTCAAGGTGCATGATAAAATTTCCCGATGCGAAACTCGTGAAAAATATCAGCTGCAGGAAGCTGCTGTCCGCATTACGCAAATGCTGATGGATTTGCGGTATGCCACAAAGTAAGTAAAATTGCGTCAAAGTAATTTCAAGGCCCTCATTTTTGAGGGCCTTGTTCTTGCGCAATGCAATACTCAGTTGAACTGTAAAAAAACGCTTATATCATTCAGCGATAAGAGATATACGAGAGATCTATACTTAGTCGAGGGCAAATAGGCCTTAAAATGAATGCTTCAAGTCCTTTCGAAGACAATCCACAATCCAGACAATCTGATCCATCAGATAAAAACGTTACCGATTGGGTCGATTACATCGTCGCTTATTTTGTTGCGGTGCAGCGTTACCTTCGAATTTCTTTTATGTCTCTCCACGCTGATCGCAAAGCAGCAATTGAAAAAAGAAGCACTCTATTTTTACCATTAGCAGGATTCAGTTTAGGCTTGCTCGTTTCTTTATTGCTGGCTCTCACTCAGTTTATATGGCCATTGGGAATTGCCGTCCTCTTAGTTGGCTCGATTGAGCTAGTGCTGCTTCGAACATTTGTTCCAGAGTCAATTCCTCAATGCCGAGAACTTCTAATCTCTAAAGTTTCGACTTCTGCTTCAGGAAATATTTTTGTTCTGACAATCGTTTTCATGCTATTACGTATGGCACTGTTTTATCAGCTTCTTTCTGAATCGATGTCACTACTCACCCCCTGTATTTTGATCCTGATTTCGATTTCGTTAGGTACCTGGATCATTCCTTTTTCCATCAGCTTCGCTGTAGCACACGATGAAAAAGCCAGATGGATCAACCCCAACCATCCATTGACGAAGAAACAATTAGGTTATGGCAGTTTATTTTTGATTCCATTGTTCCTGCTGGGAACATGGTCCTCATTGAGTTATTTTGCACCAGCGCTGATTGCTACTGCAGTTCTTACGTACTGGATTATGAGGAAGCTCGAAGACCACGACGTCGAAATAACGGACACACACATCGAGGGGCTGGCATCTCTGGCTCAGGTTGTTTTTCTTTTAGTCTGTACGATCGATTTCTCGTTTCTCAAACAATTATCTGAGTAACTTGCGCAGTGAATCATCAGGTGTTAATCCCGCTGCCTCCATTCTGCCCGCATCAGGCCCCGATCAAACTCAACCAGTTCTTTTAACCTAAAGCCATGCTGCTCAAGCATCTCTGACGGATCGATGAGTTTCTGGGCTTGGATCTGGGCCACGAATCTGAAAAACACGTACATGATCTTGATCCATGCAAATGCTCTGATCCGTTGATAGATCCTGCCTGAAATCTGAAAATCTGCATACAACCAGACTGCATTCGTGCTACAGGAGGCTGCTATCTTCGTGATACTGTCATTGAGTGACTGTTTGTCAAACACATCTAAAAAGAAATTGGTCACAACCAAATCATAGTTCTCATCTGGCATTGTCTCGCGCGTTAAATCACAGCAGTAAAACTGCACGCGGCGTGACGCATCTTTAGAAAATCCCTCTAAGCGTTTTCGTGCCAATTCCAGCATCGTCTGACTGGAATCAAGGTAGTGAATTTGTTCACAGTCACAATGCTGAAGTAATTCAAGCAGAAAAAGACCATTTCCCTCACCCACTAATGCAATTTTTTTCGCTGGTGGCAAGCGTTTGATGAATGCAGTCCTGCAGCGTTGCATTTGTTTGTTGAAGATGATTTTTTCCAGTCGCTCAAAATAAGGAGCGACTCGATTGAAGTTCATGCCGTCATACTCAAAAAAATCCATGGCGTGAATAATGCCAGATCAGCTAAAACGGGTTTCAATTGAGGCCTGATAAGACAACAATCGAGGACCAGTAACAATACAGAACTCGATAACAATGACAGCTCGAATACTGGAAACAACTGTAAGGAAACCGCGATACAACAAGCAATCACCTGCAAACCGATAAACCAGATCAACATCGACTGAAATCGATGGATTCGATGGGGGTGTCTTGTAAAAAAAGTCACCTCGCCCACCTGCTGATCAGATAAAAATTCGCAACGGGAAATCAATAGACAATTCAAACTGCACAAACCAAAAAAACAAACAAAAGTCCAGACAAAATAGTAATTCCAGTCAGCAATTTGAATCAGAATAAAAAAATGAGTGGCGGAGGAAAAAAATAAACCGACCAGCATTTCCCGAGGGAGCAAGCCTCTTGCTAGATTAGGAAAATAAAAACAACACAGATAGTAAAGTGATAACAACGCCAGTAAACTAACGCCCCAGATAATTTCGGTTCTTCCCAAATGAAGCCCCAGGTATAGAATTGAAGAGAGGGCCACCACTCCCCAGATACACATCAAAGGTTTGAAATACATTGACGTGAACAAGTGACGGGGAACCATACAAGGCTTAGCAGGCGTTCGAATACTATCCAGCAGTCGATCCCCAGAATACGCTAACCAGGTAACGCTGAATAAAACAAGATAATGCTGGAATCCAATCCTGCTTGAATTGACTGAAGAAAGACACCAAAGCCAGATGACCCCCACAAAAGGCGCATCAAGGCTAAGTGAATTGATGAGCAAGAGCGTCTTTTCAAGCAATCCCCTGGCCCCACTTTCAGAAAGTGAATTTGCAGGTGGGCAGGAAAGGCTGGCTGGAGCAGTCTGTTCAACGGTATTGGATGCCATTTCTCCTAACACCTGAATAATAAAGAACTTTTGGCTGTATTATCATTCTGAATCTCTATCGAGATCTTTGAAGGACTTGAGAATCACCACGACAGGCTCGTGGAATCAATCATGAAAGTCAACCGGTTTCTCTTGCTATTGTGTTATAATGTATTGAAATTTAGAGAAGGCTGGACCAGATTCAGATGTTGAACCAGATACAAGTCTTCGAATACAGTATAATGACAGATCAATGTTTCGCCAAAAGCAGGGCAGACCGTTAATCAGACTGCTATCGTCCCTACCAGGAATGTTATCATGCCCTTAAAAACGGGTACTGTCGAAGAACCAAAACTCGATTTAACACCTATGATTGATATTGTCTTTCTACTGATCATTTTTTTTATGGTCGGTACTCAATTTACCGAAATGGAGCGGCAATATGACATTAAGCTCCCTACGGTCACTGATGCCAAACCACTGACGAATCTGCCTGATGATATTATTGTGAATGTTCAACAGGATGGAGAAATTACTGTGAATGGAGAACAGAAAAGTCTGGCAGAATTAGAAACGGCACTAGAAACAGCAAAGCAAAATTTTCCAGGTCAGTCTGTCGTAATCAGGGGTGATTCAACGGGGCCTTATCAGAACGTGATGAATATTTTAGAGATTTGTCACCGAGTCAAAATACGTTCTGTCTCTTTGGCCAATCGATTGAGAGACGAATAAGTAACATGAGTGATCGAATTCATAATCTGATCGAAAGAACTCTGTCCGGTCGCGATATTTCGTTTGACCAGATCCTATGGGGTATATTAATCCTGGCCGCCATTTTTGCATCGATTCATTTGCTATCGATGCTCGTGACACGCTGGGGAGACAGTAATGCCTCATCTAAAGCACTGCTCTTTTCAATTATCGTCCATCTTTCATTATCACTGGGAGTCGTGACATTCTGGCCAGACTACGGGCCCCAATCATTGGCCAAAACTCAGCCGGACCAAGATAACATTGAAATTAAACAAATTCTGGCTGAGAGTACTGAAACGATAAAAAACAAGCAAACAGGAAACTCCCCCGTTTGGGAACAATTATCGACTCCTGAAAAGCAGGAATTATCCCGAATTGATTTGACCCGGCCAGAATTTTCACCTTTGATGGCTCCTCCTGAAAAAGAACGACCTCAGGAAATTTCCGAAATGCCGCTGCCGGATGTTGTCTCCAAAACCGATCTTCCGATTACCCCAGCGAAAGTGAATGTTAAAAGTGTGAGCCCAAAGCGGATTCAGTCTCAAGCGCCGCTTGAAATTTCCGACGTCACTGCTGAATCGCGTGCGGAAGCCTCTGTCCCCTCGACATCAAATATACGCAGCAAGATGGTACGCACCGGGCAAACGAATCAGAAAATCGAGCGCCAATCAAGCCCTGGAGCCGTTGATCGGATCCAGCCCACTTTCAGCAACGAACAAAAAACGCTTGCCTTAAATGCTCAATCTGACCCTAAATCCACACTGAAACGCAATGCCACGGAGAATATGCTCCGCAAACGAACCGGCCCTGCCCCTTCAAATCTGGAATTGGAAACGACGGGGGTTGAGTCAGCAACCCCTTCTGAAGCCAGTGCGAATGTGTCGCCCACGGAACCACGGTTCACAAGAAGAAGATCTCGAACCATGCGTTCCGTTTCAGAGGGAACCATTCAACGTTCTGCGCCACAATCGCCAGCAGGGAAAGCGAACCCAAACTCCGAACGTCTACTGGCAGACCGTAGCAGTCTGCCTCTGACAATCAATCGAGAGGGACTGCGACCGGATGCGTCTCGCCCCAATTTCAATGCAGTTTCCAATCGTACAAAAGCAAACATCCCGGCAACATATCGACTAAGAAATTTATCGAAACGGAAAGAAATTGCTCAAAAATTTGGTGGGACTGAAGAATCAGAGAGAGCAGTTGAAGCAAGTTTAAAATGGTTAGCGACCCACCAGGAACAAGCCGGCTTCTGGGATGCAAATCGGTATGGGGCAGGCAAAGTCAGAATTGACGAACAGGGGATAGACCGACGGAGTGCCGGAGCCCAGGCTGATGCGGGATTAACAGCTTTGTCAATCTTAGCTTTTCTGGGTGCAGGCTATACCCAGGAAGAAGGTCAATATTCAGATAATCTTAATCGTGCGATTCAATGGATGGTCAATCAACAAAGACCTAATGGATTCCTTGGCGGCGAAGCGACGCATTATGCTCGAATGTATTCACACGCAATGGCAACCTACTCACTGGCCGAAGCCTATGGATTGCAAAACGATCCAAAATCGAACCCAAAGCTCCGAGAAGCAATCGCACGCGCGATCTCATATATTGTAGAAAATCAGAATCCCTATGACGGTGGCTGGCGGTACGTTAAAGGTCAGAAAAGCGATATGAGCATGTTTGGCTGGCAATTGATGGCTTTGAAAAGCGCCGAGATTGCAGGGATTCCCATTCCATCGGATACAAAGCAACTGATGGTGAAATTTCTAAAAGAACGAAGCCTCGGGAAAAATAGTGGTTTGGCGACATATCGTATGGTTGAGCCATCAACGCCACCTACGCGCGCGATGACTGCCGAGTCATTATTTTGTAAGCAAATGCTGGGAATCAGAAGAGATAATCCGTCCTGTACCGAAGCCATCCAGTTTATTTCAGAACGCCCACCACGTCGCTCAGAATATAACCTATATTATTGGTATTATGGAACATTAGCCATGTATCAATATGGTGGTAATCCCTGGCGAGAATGGAATGAAGACCTGCGCGAGTTACTAATATCAGAACAAGTGATGCATGGTTCCAATGCCGGGAGCTGGGACCCGCGTCCCCCATGGGGACCGTATGGAGGGCGGCTTTACTCAACAACCCTGAGCACGCTTTGTCTGGAAGTTTATTATCGTTTTTTGCCTCTCTACCAGATGGGAGGACGGTATGATGATGCCTCTCAGTAGTCATCATCGTCAGATCAGTTAAACCCTTGATCTGGTCCATTCCCTTTACGAAGAATCAGCCTCAGCTGGTTGTGACAGCGATTCAGTTCCTGACGAAAAAACCTAACCTCATTGAAACCAATTCGAATCAGACTATTTTCCGTAGAAAGAATTGATTGATGCATGCTTCGCCCCAAGCATATGAAGAATTAGTCACACGACTCAAAAAAACAGCTTTATTGTCTTCCTGCTCAGCTGTTCTGGGATGGGATGAGCAAACTTATCTCCCGCCTGCCGGAACAGAACTCCGTGCCAATCAACTTGCGTTAATGGCAGGAATGATTCATGAACAGGCCACCAATCCTGAAATTGGAAACCTGCTACAGGAACTGGAAGACAAATCTGAATTTGGTGATGACTCATTCGAGCAGGCAAATATCAGAGAAGCTCGTCATGAATATGATCGTGCAACAAAGCTTCCACGTCGACTGGTCGAAGAGCTTTCCAAGGTCGCCACACTTTCGCATCACGCTTGGGTCGATGCACGAAAAAAGAATCAGTTTCAGGATTTTTTACCCTGGCTGGAACAAATGATCGACCTGAAGCGAGAGCAGGCTTCAGCCATCGGCTATCAGGGAAATCAGGCCTATGACGCTTTGCTTGATGAATATGAACCAGGAACCACATCCGAGATGATTGAGCAAGCCTTTGTGCCTCTGCGAAATGAACTCGTTGCATTAGTTTCGGCGATCAAAGATTCTGGTATCACCCCTGATATCTCTATCCTGACGCGAAAGTATCCTGTTGAAAAACAACGCGAGTTCAGCATCTCTGCAGCAGAAAAAATCGGGTTTGATTTTAACGCCGGCCGATTGGATATTGCAGCTCACCCTTTCTGCAGCGGATTCGGCCCCGGAGATTGCCGTCTCACGACACGATATGACGAACACCACTTTCCCGGCGCCTTCTTTGGAACTCTTCACGAAGCCGGTCATGGAATCTACGAACAAGGATTAAGCCAAGAACATTTTGGGACCCCTGTGGGCAGTTTTACCTCACTGGGAATTCATGAATCGCAATCAAGGATGTGGGAAAATCTGGTCGGACGAAGCCGCGCGTTCTGGGATCATTTTTTTCAACCCGCTCAAACACTGTTTCCTACAGCGCTGGCCGATGTAAAGCAGGAAGAATTTTACCGAGCGATCAATGATGTGCGTCCATCTTTTATTCGTGTCGAAGCAGATGAAGTAACTTACAACCTGCATATCATGCTGCGTTTTGAGCTGGAAAAAGCATTGATTTCGGGAGATCTGAAACCGGCCGATTTAGAAGCTGTCTGGAATGAAAAATTCTCCGAGTATTTTGGGCTCACTCCCGATTCTTCAGCCAATGGGTGTCTACAAGACGTTCATTGGAGTGCGGGACTAATTGGCTATTTCCCGACCTATGCCCTGGGTAATATGTACGCCGCCCACTTTTTCAATGCAGCAGAAAAAGATTTGGGAGACCTCAGTGCACTGATTGCTAAGGGAGAATTTACTCCCCTCAAAGAATGGTTAAACCAAAACATTCACAGCCAAGGCAAATTATACAGAGCGAATCGCTTAGTTGAAGTCGTTACAGGAGAAACACTCTCCCATGAACCGTTAATCGACCAGTTACAAAATAAGTATAGCGAACTCTATAATTTGTAATGCAATGTGCCCTGTTGCAATAAACGTTTTTTCCAGAAAGAACATTCATGGCCAATCAAAGTATGAAAAAAGATTTTCTATTGGCACTGGCTTTGGTCGTTGCTGGCACAATATTATTTTCGATCATGTTTGGCTTTCCTCTACAAGCACCTCCACAAGCGGGAAGCGGCACTCGAGCACAATTGAAGGTGGGAGAGATTGCCCCTCCAATTCAAGCCGCAGGCTGGGTGAATGGCGACCCTATTCAGAATCAGGGTTTAAAAGGGAAAGTGATCGTAGTCGATGCCTGGGCAACCTGGTGCTGGCCTTGCCGACAGCAAGCACCGCATATCGTCAAGACTTATCAGAAATTCAAAGATCAGAACGTTGCTTTTATTGGCCTGACTTCAGACGGAGAAGATCTGTTACCTGAAATTCGTCAATGGCTGAAAGAAACAGACATCACCTGGCCAAACGGGTATGGCGCGATAGATTCTCTGATTGCATTTAAGGCAGATACCATTCCTCAAGTCTGGGTCATCGGCACTGACGGCAGAGTGGTCTGGAATGTGGATTCAGAATCCACAGAATCTTTAGAGCAAGGTATCAGCCGGGCTTTAGGACTGGCACCGTAATATTTGAACTGAAATTTTGAACTGAGACTCTTCATCGAACAATGTTCGATCGGAGAAATGACTTTAGCGGTTCCAAGATAATAAGGGTCAATAATGGGCCAAGAGTTGATTGATCAGACAGTAAACGGCATCAAAATGAAAGTACTTGTAGAGGGCTCTGGTCCTCCTCTGCTCCTGGTGCATGGCTTTCCGCTCAATCATCGGATGTGGCAGTCACAAATCGAATATTTTAAAAATGAGTTCACAGTCCTCGCTCCCGATTTACGTGGTTTTGGAGCAACGGAAATCACACGGGGAACTGTTACGATGAAGCAGCATGCCGAAGATTTGCACATGCTCTTAAACGAACTGAATGTCGAAGAACCCGTCATTTTTTGTGGTCTGTCCATGGGGGGATATATTGCATGGGAATTCTGGAAACATTTTCCTGATTCCTTGCGTGCATTGATTCTTTGCGACACACGCGATGGCTCAGATACAGAAGCAGGAATCAACAATCGGTTGAAAATGATTGATCTCGTAATGAAACACGGACCAGAGTCGATTTCCTCATCCATGATTCCGAATTTGATCAGCGAATCTTCTCATCAAAATTATCCTGATATTGCTAAAAACCTGATTCAAATGATTGAATCGACAGATCGTGAAGGGATCGCTGCCAGCCAGCGAGGCATGGCAGAACGAAACGATTTTTCGGAGGAACTTCGTGGTATTCAAATTCCGACATTATGCATTGTAGGAAGTGAAGATCAGTTGACGCCTCCCGACGTGATGAAAACAATGAGTTCTCAAATACCCAATTCAAAATACACCCAAATATCTGGTGTTGGCCATATGGCTCCAATGGAAGCACCCGCTGAAGTAAATCAGGAATTTCACCATTTTCTTGTTTCTTGTCGGATGAATTAATTTGAATTAAATCCATCATGATTGCACAAATATTCTTTTTAATTTCGTAAAACGACTACACTCAAATAAATGGGCCACATCTGCGCGATAAAGGACAAAACATGGCTAAAAATCATTCCCAACGTTTTCTGGATATTGTTGATGACGCAAAATCACGAGTTCTTGAATGTACGATTCAAGATGTAAAAATACGAAAAGAAGAAGGGGAAGAGTTCCTGCTGATTGATGTACGCGAAAGCCATGAATTCAGCACAGGAAGAATACCTGGAGCAAAACATATCAGTAAAGGAATCATCGAGCGCGATGTTGAACAGCTGATTCCGGATGCTTCTACGCTCTTGATCCTCTACTGTGGTGGTGGATTTCGTTCTGCTCTGGCAGCAGACAACCTGCAAAAAATGGGGTACACACAAGTGATCTCAATGGATGGAGGATACAGTGGCTGGAAAGCTGCGGGCTACGAAATTGAATCTGGATCATAATAGCTCCTGCACATCAACCAAGGAGTGCCGATAAATAGTTATCAGGTCTCACACAAAAAAAGCACTGTATCTTAATAAAGACAGTGCTTTTTTAATCGACCTTTAGGAGCAAACTAGCCACCCAGCTCCCAATTATAGCTACCTAATTCCATGACGAGGAAGACGATTCCCAATGTCAAAGCCATTAAGGAAACAAACAGCAGTCCTACATAAATATTCGGGCCACCCGATTCTCCTGCGGCAGCTTTCCCTTTTGATTTAGAGCTTCGAGTTGACATGGTCACCTTTCTCAATCACACCATTCTTGGCGGCGTCTATTACAGTCCCGACAGCATTATCAGGATTTACATATACAAGTTCAATCTTACCGAGATATTTGGGACGATTACCATTCGCTTTCGTGCCGAAGCGATAAACGAATAATTGATGACCTTTGCTGAGCCCATCGTCACTTCCCAGTGACACTTCAACAAACTTGGTTCCGTTCCGTTTATCCTTTTTCGTATTGATAATCAAACCTTCCACAGCTGGTGGCGGTGATTGCATTCCAGCAATAGCAGGGTCTTTGGGATCAATCCCCAGATTAGCAACGATTTTATTTAAGTAGTTGAGCTCTTCCAGAACTGTATTGTGTTTGGCGACCAGATTCTTTTCACGTATCGATTGGGTGAAAACGTTATCTTCCAGATTTTTAATCTTTCCGCGTAACGTATTGACTGTATCATGCAGCGTTTTATTCACAACTCGTTGTCGACCTGATTCCTGCCGTCGAAACTTTGCTTCTTCACCAGTCGTTTCAGCCTGGGCGACTGCGGAGTCTCTTTCTGTTCGCACCGTTTCCAACTGATTCTGATTTGTCTTATACTGCACCAGCAGAGCATCATTTGCGACTTTCGCTGTTTCTGCCTGGCTCAAAGCATCCTTGATTTTCTGTTCCGATTCTATTTTAAAATTACTGTACTCGGACTCTAATCCGTTCATGTTTTTTTGCAGACTGGCTACATTGTCCTGGAGTTTCTGACTCTTTTCGCGCCAATTGTTTTGAGCTGTGTAAACAGCTCCAGCAAAGCCCATGAAACAGACACTGAGCACTACTTGAACGACGACCAGTACTTTGCCGACAAACGACATCTAATCGCTCCTGATACTAATTTGAACTGACAAGTTTGTTGTGTTTTGATTTCATCTAAATATGGAATTTGGAATCGATCACTTTTGTGTGACTACTTTTTCCTGACTGGAATTTCCAGCCCCTTGAACTGCTTTCTCCAGTGACTCTTTTTGTCTCTGAAGCCGCTGCACTTTTCCTTCGATTCTGGCAATATAGTCACGTAGCGTTTTTTGTTGTTCTTGCGTTAAATACTTCTCGTTCCGTATTTCTTCGATCTGATCCTGCAGCCGAAACACGTCAGCTCTGCGTTCAGATGCATCCTGATTCACTTCTAATGTCTGTTGGCTGATCTTGATTCCCTCATTCGCAAGCTGAGCGATTTCAGTATCTAGAGCAGTAATTTTCCCTCTCAGACCAGTGGCTTTTAAATCCATGGCTTCATGATCGACCTGATTGATCCTGGTCCAATTCGTGATCGCTTTTTGCAAAGGAGAGATTGACTTTGTTAACTGGTCGATCTTTTCATTCTGCTTTTGAATTTGATCTTTTTGAGCAGCTACGATCACTTTCGCTAAAACAGGGGATGACGAAATTTGCTCGCCACCTCTTCTTGTCTTAACGGACCATGTTGGATTCTCTCCTGGCTGAAGCTCAAACAAATAATCCGTCATCGAATCCGCTTCTTTTGGCCAGTTTGGGCCTCCAACAGAACTGACTGCGGCAAATCCCATAAAGGCGATGCTAGTAAAAAGCACTAGCACTAACAGGATTTTACTGAAACGGGTCATTGATGCATTCCTGGATTTGATATAGAGAGGCGAATCGGCTCTATGACTGTCTATTTCTTACTTTATTATGCTTTAACTTTTGATTTTTATCTATTCACTTCATTCTTGTATGAGAAGAAGAAGTGAGATTCTTGAAAAACCCGGTTGAGAGATTTGATTACATTCGTCTTTCGCTCTCGGCTTTTCGACTGAGACCCCTTCAAGGATACCCCAATTCACGCTGATGTGTTATGTAAAATACTACAGATAACCTGAGCGTAAACACAACCTATTTTATGAAATCGGTTATTTCCTAATTATAAATACGCTTAAAAACCATAGTCAAACTGAATTTCAGCTAACTGTTTGGTATTTAACTGTTTGACCTTCGTAACTTGGTTGGTAGACACAATCGCTACCTCCAGAAAATTTGACATAACATCAACTCCAGTTCCTTCATTAAGTACTGATTCCCAGCCAGTTTCTGAAAACGTCCCAAGGTTTTGAGATGACGAGATGACTGATTTCACCCAAAAAAGTGGTCATCTGAACTCTTGTTTGCTGCCAATGTATAAAGATGATTATTTGTATTCGTTAACTTGCGATGAAGCAAACTTGTTTCACTGGAAATACTTACTAAATCCCGTACTTTGGTCCGAATTGAGATAGGTAAAATCAAGCGGCATTGGTATTTTGAAAGAAAAATCAGAGTTGATTGTCAACTGAAAGCATTAATTCCAAGCCAGTATTCAATGCTGAAACATTGAGCTAATGCAGGGCCCGCCGATACCCGAGTATCGAGATTCGTTGGAGTTTGGTTTATGGCTACCCAAGAAGTTCCTTATCACATTACCGCCGTCAACAACCATCTTAAGGTTCAACTTCTCCCGGAACTGAATGAATCTGCCTGGACTGATCTGGAAACTCTGGGAGATTCTCTGCTTCTGGAACTCAAAGATCAGAAAAACCCATCAGCCATCATTGATTTAACGCCGCTGACTTATATCAGCAGCTCTCTGGTTGCTGTGATAATTCAAGTCTGGAAGCTGGTTGATGAGCAGGGTGGCAAAACGGCAATTCTCAATACCAGCGACATGGTCGAAGAAGTGCTCAATATTTCCGGCCTCAAAAAAGTGTGGTGTATCGTTTCAACTGAAGAAGAAGCAGTCACCTATTTAAACCAGGCGTTGAAAGAAGAACGAATCGAACGTCGGCGTATATTCTCGATGCCAATCCTGCTGGGGATTGTAGCCCTGCTCTCCGCTGTCGCCAGTTTCACGCTCTATCTTAGTGACTTGCCTGCACTGAATCCAAAAATCACATTGGTCGCTACCATTTCATTTTCTGCGGCAGGTCTTCTGCTGGGAGCGACTGCTTTGAAAGACCGCAGAAAGAATTTGCGAATCATGGGATGGGTGGTGCTCTTCTGCAGCCTCGTTCTGGTGGGTATTGGCCTCTTTAAAATGATGTAAAATCTACAAATTTCTACTACCAGTTCCAGTTCATATCAAATTTAATTGAGAATTATTGTTAGGACAGAAAGAGTCATTTTCATGTCAGACAAGCCAGCAAATATGGAAAATAAAAAAGAAGGACGCCAGCAGGCTCTACAGGCAGAACTCAGAGAGTTAGTTGATGTCGTAGGCCCAGGGCCTCTTATTGACTTACTGATGGAACGAGCGTTCCAATTGCAGGCAACGGATATCCACTTAGACCCACTTGAAAACGGACTTCGGCTTCGCTTGCGAGTGGATGGCATGCTGCATGATATCATACAGCTTCCCAAAGCAGCAGCAGCTTCCGCCATCTCTCGACTCAAGCTGGCAGCCAATATGGATATCACCGAACGACGGCTTGCCCAGGATGGTCATATTAACAATGAGACGCTCCAAAACCGCCGTGATATTCGTGTGGGATCAGGTCCAACCATTCATGGCGAGCGATTAGTTTTGAGACTGATGCCCGATCACAAACGCTTCTCCGAATTTGGCGAATTAGGACTAAATGACCCTCAAATTTCTGAGATCACTAACTATTGTCTTGCTCCCTACGGCATGATTCTGAGTGTTGGTCCGGTCGGTTCAGGGAAGAGTACTACGATCTACAGTTGCCTGGACTATCTCAACCAGCCGGAAATGAGTCTTGCCACAATCGAAGACCCGGTTGAACGCCGAATTGAAGGAGTCAATCAAATCCAAACCGACCCCAAAATTGGTTTTAGCTTCGCGGAAGCGTTAAGGGGAGTTTTGCGACAGGATCCGAACGTGATCATGGTGGGAGAAATCCGTGATTCGGAAACGGCACACATTGCTGTCAGAGCAGGGCTCACAGGAATTCGTGTCCTTTCAACGCTGCACTCGAATGATGCCGTCGCGGCGATCGATGTCTTCAGGGAATTTGGAATTCCGTCGATGTTTATCACAGACAGTTTGCAGGGAATTATCTCCCAGCGTCTAGTAAGATGTATCTGTGAAAAATGTCGCACTCCTCTTCAGCTAGATGCCGGCGCGTGTGAATATTTGGGAATTAGTTCAGATCAATTATCAGAGTCTCAAATTGCGCAAGGCGCGGGTTGTGAACACTGCTTTCAAACCGGTTACCTTGGTCGAACCGGCATTTTTGAAACGCTGGGAGTTCGTGGAGAATTAAGGGACTTGATTCTCAGAGGTGCTTCGCAGTCTGAAATTCTGAAACTGGCTTCTGAACTCGGAATGACCACGATGGAAGAGTCTGGCAAAGCCAAGGTATTACAGGGAATTACAACAATTCAAGAGCTTCACCGGGTACTGGTTTAGATAGTTTTGGTAAATCACCTTTGATTTATTTTACTCCAGACTGGAAGCTTCTTCGTAAGCTCTCTGTACACTATGTTTTATTTTCGCTTTCCAATACCTTCTTTCCCAACGATCTTCATGTTCTTACGAAAAAAGAATTCAATTCCAGTAGATTCAGTATATAATTGATCGTATGTAGTTATATAAAGAAGACCTGTCGGGCCGTCCTCATTACCGCGTCATATGGTTAAACGCTGGATAGTGCCTCATGAAATTGAAGAAAACAGAACTGCCTGAAAAAACGGTGTCTCACACACTGCAGACAGGTTCTTCCCTATCGGCGACGATTTCTATGTCGAATCAAACCAAGTCCGTTGTTCAAATCATTTCGGATTCACCTCCAGTGCCGCCACTCAGGGAGCGAGATATCTCCGCACAGCCCGGCATGGATTCTGATGAAGCCGATGAACCAACCCTCTCTCCCAAAGAACGGGCTTTGATCTGGCTGGCCAGCTCTGCGGCGACGGGTTATCTGGTTTCATTTTTGTTTCACTCAACACTCCTGACGGTCATGGCGATTGTCATTATAGGTGGTATCCAGGGGAATGATGATTTCTCAACACTAGCCAGCCTTGATGATAAAGACAGTTTTGCCTTGAATGGTCCTTTAGATACACGCATTGAAGAAGCAGCCGGAGGTAAAACGACGGAATTCAACGTCTTGCAACCGGTAAAATCCATGACTGGTGAGAATGAATCGACACTAAAAGAAATTGAGGCCGACGTCTCTGCCCATCTTGGCAAGGGTGAAGGAGAGGCAGATGGAGACGGAAAGGGAACCGGTGGAGGAGAATTTAAATTCAAACCAATGGGCAATGCCGTTACCGTTGGAAGCTTCACTGCCTGGACGATTCCCAAAGATCCGGATCTGAACCAGGATTATCTGATTATTATCCAGGTCAAGTTGCCTTATAATTATAAGTCAAGTCGCTATCGCGCTACAGACCTGTCAGGGCTTGTCGTTGGAACCGATGATCATCGCCAGGCAATTCCCTGGGATCGTAGATGGCCGAATACCACATCGACTCCGACTGCTAATGGGAAACAGAGACTCGTCACCCCAAAAGACTACTACTTGCCAGTCAAGAATCGCATTTCGCAATTGATTGTAAGAGTCCCTGGTTCGAAGATTCCTGCTACACGCGATACGATTAAGCTTGAGTCAAAAATCCTCAAAGAAAAACAGACCTTAGAAATTGTTTTCTAAGCATTGCACGGAATTCAATGTCATTCCGGCATTTCTCCTTTGACTATTGAAACCCAACCTTTCTGATAAATCTCTCCAAAGCTGGCCCAATGAGCAGGCGCGTCCGTCAGGTTTCCCTGACAACAAGGGCAGGGGAGATCCGGTTGTTCGGGGAAAGCGGGTGGGTCACTTATTTCAGTCGACAGCCACAGTGCATCACATTCGTCGCATAGAATCACGACGTCGCCTGCCAAGCTGCAGATGCGAACTCCCAGGTTTCCCTGTTCACAAAAAGGGCAAGTCTCCACATAATACATCAGATCAAATCCTGCCTGAAAATTCTTACAAAGGAAACGCAGTAATGACATTGGTCCCTTCCAGAACCAATCGTATTTTATAAGCAGCTGGTTTCCCCCGCTGATTTCCAACCTTCCCCCCGACAAACCCAACCCGGCGTCCCAGATTCACAGTATAAACCACGCGATTCCCTTCCTTTTTTTTCTGGACGTTTCTGCCTCCTTTGAGTGCCTGAAGATAAGCTTCGTCGATCAACGCCAGAACTTTTTTTCGTTCTCCATTTCCAGAGAAAACACCATGTTTACCGGGGCGACCAGGCTGATCTTCCGCATGTCGCATAATGTGAAGTAAGCGATGTTTTTCCTGGCTGCCAGGGCCATACTTTAAACCAGCGACGGACTCCCAGACTTTACCACCTAAATCGCGAAGCTGCCCTAGCTCGGGCTGCGAACTGGCAGTGGACTTTGAAGCCGGTGGCGGTCTGTTTGAATTTGCAGGCGTCTGTTTTGTTTTTGCAGAAGAGGACGTCACCGTTTGCATCTTGGTTGGTGAATCGCTGGCGCCTGACTGATTCGATTGCGTTGACTGGTAGGGGATCTTATTCTGCTTAACCGGTGACTGTTGATCGGCTTGTTTCAAAGGAGGGAGCGTTTTTTGACCGGTCACCTCTCCTGAATCGGCCCCCGATTTCTGATTCGAAGCCAGTTCAACTTGATGATCTGCCTTTTGCTCCTGCCACTGCAAAACAAGATAGATACCCAGAAAAACAACGACCGCGATCGTCCAACTTGACGATCGCGCTTTGGTTCGAGATTGTTTTCGGTTTGGCTGGTTCATTCTGAGACTCTCGTTTCAAATCAAGTTTATTCGGAAAGCGACTTCTGATAACGATGATAAATTTTCGTCAGATGTTTTACTTTCTCCGGATTTTGAGTGGCAAGATTATGTTTTTCACCCAGGTCTTTGGAGAGATCAACCAGAAAGAGTTGATCCGCTTTCGTTAATATTCCTTGCTGACTTGTATCGCGGGGATTACCCAACAATTTCCAATTCCCCTCGCGAACAGCCCAGCTTTTACCGATCTGCCAATAGAAGTCTGTATGCGGGCTTTCCACCTGCCCTGAATCAATAACGGCTTTTAGACTTTTTCCGTCCAGCCGATGTTGGGGCAGGGGTGCACCTGTTAATTCGGCAATCGTTGGCAACCAGTCACAGCCTGTACCCAGTTGATGGCGTTCTTCACCTTCGGCAATCGTCCCAGGCCAGGAAATCATCGCGGGGACACGAATTCCCCCTTCGAATAAGCTGAACTTTGCACCACGATATGGTCCTGCACTGCCTCCCCCACCAAAGGTTCTTTCCTCTTGGGAGTGCCCATGATCGGATTGAAATATGACAATGGTATTCTCGCGCAGCTGATATTCATCAAGCGTTTTTAAGACCGCGCCAATACAGTCATCCATCGTTGAAACAAATGCCGCATACTTGTTACGCGGAGACGGAAGATGCGCATACTGCTTGCGCCATTGATCAGTTCCCTGTAAGGGATAGTGCGGTACGTTGATCGCCCAATAAAGAAAAAACGGTTTGTCTCGGGATTCTTTGATATAGCTCTGGCACTGCTGGACCATCAAATCGGGGAAATATTTTCCATCGTTCCAGACTTCTTTTCCGTTTTCCCACAGATCATGTCGGTTGGGACCATTCCAGTAAAAGAAATGGGAATAGTTATCGATACAGCCCCCCATGTGTCCAAATGAAGTATCAAAGCCTTGTCCATTTGGCATGGTTTCGGGAGTATAACCTAAGTGCCATTTTCCCACATGTGCTGTCTGATACCCTGCCTGCTTCATCATTTCGGCAATTGTGACCTGTTCCGCAGGCATTCCTTGTTTTCCGTGTTTTGAAGAAACATTTCCCGGCACGCCCGCGCGACGAGGAAAACGTCCTGTCAACAAACCGGCGCGCGAGGGAGAGCAGACCGGTGCTGCAGCATAGAACTGAGTAAAACGAATTCCCCGTTTGGCAATCGAATCCATATGAGGCGTGATCAGGTCTTTCGCTCCATAACAATTGAGATCAACCGAACCCTGGTCATCAGTAAAAATGATGATCACGTTAGGTTTCTTTTCTGGAGCCGCCCCGACTTCACCGCTGTAGAACAAAATCAAACAGATAAATACCAATAAGAAAGACCTGAGACAACGGTATCGGGCTCCTCTGATCTTTTTCTCGCAATTGGTCAACATACTGAATCCTGGTTTTATAAAATGTAAGAAAAGAACTAACTGAGAGATTATCACAAATCGATGTCATTAACTTTTGGGCGTTGCATCCCATGCATTCTGGAAGACTTTTTCGCCATGAACCGTGTACGGGTTTTGCATACTTTCCTGATACACAGTGAGCCCTGCGGTCACACAATGTGCTCCAGCAAGTGCCGCATCTGCCATTTGCCGACCATTGCGAATCGCTGCTGCAATGATTTCGGAATCATATTCATGCCGTTCCAGCATCTCGGCAACCTCCAGAACAAACGTCGTCGTCGAATCGCCGTAAGTTTCTTTCCATCCAATAAAAGGACTGATAAAGGATGCACCGGCGCGAGCAGCGTGCCAGGCTTGTGCAACGGAAAATATTAACGTCGCATTCGTTCGAATTCCCTGCTTAGTGAGTTCACGAATTGCTTTGAATCCATCCTCACTGGCGCCCACTTTAATGACAAAGTTCGGAGACATTTTTGAGAGTGCAATGCCCTGTTCCACAATCTGTTCCCAATCAGTAATATGGGGATCAACTTCCACACTGACCGGTTTTTCCGTACCCTCAAACAATTCTGCAATTTCTTCAATCACTTTGAAAAAAGGCTTGCCGGAATTTTGGACATGCTTGGGGTTCGTTGTGAGTCCATCCAGATCCCAATATTCTAAGCAGTGTTTGATCTCATCGGTGATGGCACTATCCAGAAACAATTTCATTGTGACTTCCTTTAGTCCGGAACCAGGACTTAAAAACTGATGCATTGATATTTATTGCGAACTCAGCAGAGGGCATTAAAATATTCAATGCCTGTATGATAAATTCATTTGTTTTCAATATACCATGTTACCTTTTTGTATTATGCTAGAATACGACTCTTCAATAATGATGATTGAAACAAGCAAGCATTAAATCATGCCTCAAAGCAGAAGTACTCTCAACACCATGCCAACTCAATTTCCCGAATATCTGAAAATCACCCGCGAGAATTTAGCGAAAGATACAACCGTCAATCTGACTGTCGTAAACGATATGCCAGATGTAGCTCAACACATGGCAACAGTAATGCTGCAAGTAATCGAAACGGCAAAACAAAAGGGGCGCCCTGCAACCTTGATCGTTCCAGTCGGCCCTGTCGACCAATATCCCATCCTGGCTGAAATGCTAAACCAGAGACAATACTCGATCCGAGATGTCATGCTGGTCAATATGGATGAATATTTGACAGACGATGATCAATGGATCGATCTTTCTCATCCACTCAGTTTCCGCGGATACATGAACCGCAAATTTTATGATTTATTGAATCCGGAATTAGCCCCGTTGCCGGAAAATCGGATCTGTCCTGATCCGAATAACGTCGGCATCATCCAACAATTGATTGATCAACGGGGCGGTGCAGACGCCTGTTTTGGAGGAATTGGCATTAACGGCCACATCGCTTTTAATGAGCCTCCCGAACCAGATTCAGAAATGTCCGCTGAAGAATTCGCGGCGCTCCCTACTCGAAATCTGGATTTAACCCGGGAAACAAGAACCATCAACTCAGTCACGGTTGGCGGCGAAACTTCAATTATTCCCTGGCGTGCCGTTACGATCGGCATGAAAGAAATCCTGGGAGCGCGAGAACAACATTTTTACTGTAATCGACTCTGGCAAAGTTCCGTCATTCGCAGAGCCCTGCATGGACCTGTCACCAGTGCCTGTCCTGCCTCGCTGTTAAGAACACATTCTAATGTCTCTCTGACGATTGCTGATTATGTCGCCGATTTGCCTGATATTCGACTCCGTTAATTCCCGCTCACTTCATTTACAGATGAGTTCTTTCAAATCATGAAACTTAACTTCGAACAAGAACGTCTTCTGGCAGTCGTAGCTCATCCTGATGATGCAGAATTATTGTGCGCGGGGACATTAGCACGTGCCCGCCATGAGGGAGCAGCAATAGGAATTTGTGTACTTTGCCAGGGAGATAAAGGTCAACCAGAGCCTCCGATTCACAATCTGGCAGAAGTCCGACAGCAGGAGATGCAGTCGGCGGCCAAGTTACTGGGCGCAGATCTCTTTTTTGGTGAGAACCCAGATGGTGCCCTGTTTGACAGTTTAGAACAACGTCGACAGTTGACGGAAATCATGCGGCAGTTTTCTCCAACTCTCGTACTGGCTCATTCACAATCAGACTATCATGCCGACCATCGTGCCGCCTCTGTCATCACGGAAGCAGCTACCTGGTTTAGTGCTTCTGTGGGTAACCAGACACAGTCACCGGCATTGAAACAGCCGCCGGCGCTCTGGTGGATGGACACCGTTAACATGACACAATTTGAACCGTATTTTTATATTGATGTCAGTCAGTACGTCGATACAAAACTGGCGATGCTTGACTGCCATCAGAGCCAACTGCAACGCGGTAAAGATACCAGCTTCTCACCTCTGCGGGATTTGATGCTTCAACAGTGTGCTGCCCGCGGTGCTCAATCTAGTGTGTCATCTGCTGAAGCCTTCCAAAGCCACACGGCCTGGAAACGTTGTGCAGCCTGGTGAGATTTCGTGAGCAATCCTGTATGTCGTTCAGATCAGGCCGAAATGGATGGCATCGTCCCTTCGTCCAGGTCCGACATAGCGAAAACTGGCAGTGAGACGACCTGAACTGGAGGCAACGCGACGCTTGCGGTGTTGCTCTAAGCCGACTTGCCGTTGCACTGTCGATGGGAAACGAATCATTTTCCACAGTTTCGATTTCGCCCGATGCCGAATCATGGCGGGGTGACCGGTGATGCTGGTATATGTTTTTTTGCAACAGTAGAGAGAAGCCACAAATTCGCTCAACGCATTTCCAATTCCCACACCTTGAAAATCAGGTAAACAGACTGTCCGATGTTCTCTAAAGGAAGGGGATGTTTTGTGAGGAAAATGAATGACGGCTGTGAAAGCAGCGGGCTGGCCATCAACCAGCGCCAGAAAACAGTTCGCCGATTGTTGAATCGTTGAATCTAAATAGTGATATTTGCGGAAGAGTTCCCACGCACTTCGATGCACGTTAATAATTTCAAGTGTGAGTGGGGGTCGCGATTGCCTTTCACACCTCCATTGAAAATCATCACTCGCCGGCTGATAAATCCAGTCAGGATCCAACCAGTCTATGATATCGTAATGACAGGCAATCGCGACAAACCTCTGTTGTCTTTTGCGGACTGTTTTCGCCACAGCACTACTACCGATTTTAGCCACACTCCGATCCACAACCGATGTAAATTCATCAATCACGGCTAAATCGGGCTGTTCGGCCAAAGACCTGGCAAGTGTGACCCGGAACTGTTCGCCGTTGGAAAGGACATGATAGGGTCTCAACCAGCTTGGCGGGGAAGAGAAACCGACTGAAGAAAGCAGGGCCGTGATCTCTTTGATTCCCATTTCCTTGGGAAACGCGTCAACGATGCTCTTCTTTTGAAACCAGTCGAATTGGTTGACCAATTCCTTTTTAAACAACTCTCCGCCGATGGTTGTCTTGCCGCATCCGGAAGGGCCCACAATCAACCCAACGTTCCACTCATGTTGTTCCAGGGGAAGATCGACCGACCACGTCACTCGACTTTTCTTTTCAGCTGGAAAGCCGAAGATCCCTTCCAACTGAATCACACGGGGACTGCGGACTACTTGTGACTCTCTTACGATATCCACGCGCGACATTGCAAACCCTCTTTTTTCAATCGCTTCAGGAGCGCCACTTGTTCTGATTCAGTCTGGCAATCGATCAGCACGCTAAAAGAGTCCACCAAAAGATGTGATTCATCTTTTCCCTCGCTACTTTTCAGCATCCCGGAAGCATTGTTTGACAGTGTGTCTAACAGTTCTTGAATATCTTCAGACCCAACCGATATCGAAGCAATCAGGTTATCCAGTGCTGCCTGATCGGTATTTGCCATTGATGTCACTGAATCGAAAGTTGCCAGAATTTGATTCGCTTCTGATTTTGTCACATCTAAGATCAGACAGGGCACTTTTTCCTCTTCTGCGATATCAGCCCGCAAATGACCATCGATTAGTTCAAAGGTTCCATTTTTACAATCTCGCACCAGACAAGCGGAAGCGAACCCCACTTCTTTCAGTATGGCGCGTAACGCGGCATGCTGAGGTTCAGTATGAATTCGCCAGTTCTTCGGATTCCGCTTGAGCAGTGAAGCCTTGATCCGCCTAAAACTTTTAATGCGATCTTTTAATTTCATATTTATCAGTCCGAAAAAATTACATACAATCCAGACAGCGGTTCGCCCCATAGCGCTGCCGAATCTGATCTTTGTGATAATCGCCTTTAAAAATTGGTGTGCCACATCGAGCACAAGAAGAAATCGGCTCGTGTTTCACCAGCACAGAACTAACAACCATATCGGGATATTCGGCTTCCACCAACTTAGCCGCCAATACATGAGTCTGTGCTTCTCGATCAAGGCGTTTGACAGGTCGTTGATTTTTTTCTTGCGCTAGATAAACGATAAAGTGAGGCATTTTGTGTTCCTTTTTAGTTGTGGACAGTTCGTTCTCAAAACGACATTCATCGATCATTCTAAAAGGAATTCGACGCTTGTCTTGGGGTGCATCCCAGCATCGGTGCTCAATCGGAACTGAAAAAACGCAGCCTCACTTCTCCAGCCCGATTTCATATTGCGTGTCGGTGTCGATCGTTGAATCTACTGGGGTTACTGGCTTCGGTTGTTTCTTCAGAGCATCTGCAATCAGCCAGCCCCCTACAGGCACACCCACGCCCGTTGCCAGTAACCCCGCCCCTATTGCCAGCTTCGCCAGTGCCCCCACTGTGCTCCTCTGTGCGGGCATGTATTGGTGAATCACGCTGTTGTCATCCCCGATATGCATGTCTTCGCCCTCTGGACGATTATTATCAACGATCTGTTTGCCAAGCAGTTTTTCACGCGTCGCCATTGTGAGCGAATCGACGTTGTCAAACCGTCTCACTGCCTGCCTCAGGTTCTCCGCTCGCTCTCCTACTTTCACGCCCCACCACATCTGTGCCAGCTTCTCCGCCCACGTCTTCGGTTTCGTCGTCTGTTCCACCATCGATTTCACTCCATGATTGAACAAGCTTGCCGAACGTCCCGCTCTGGAACGCCCGGTCTAGCTCGTTGTTTTCTTCAATCAGGCGAGAATGGAATTCCATACTCCGCCTGATCAGTTCTTCCAGTGGGTCAACCATTACGCTGGTGCAGGTCCACCAGGAGAAACCTTGGCCTGAACTTCACGAATACCAACGGCTTCATCAAGAGTCACCATGCGTTTGTTTTCCAGGTAGTCGTAGTCAACCACTTTTTGAACGGTCACAAAGTTATTCTGTGCAACAGTCCCAGTCTGCATGAGTTGCGTCAGCATGTGATTGGCCACATTGTCAGATAAATCCACAGCCATCTCCTTGTCTCCTTCTCCCTTAACGGGGATTTCCACGTCAATAATATCGCCGTCCGGCATTACTTAGCCTCACTTTGTTTAACGGCCTTAAAACGAAGCTTGATAGGATCACCAAGCGGGTAGGTTTGCTTTGCGACTGGTTTACCGTCTGCACCGATAATCCAGACAGGTATCTGCGTTTTATTCAGTTTGTCGATCTCTGCTTTGAGCTTTGAGATCTCGATTTCCAAGACTGCAATTTGCTCGCTGTTGCCTGGTGCAGTGGCCTCTGGCGCTACATCAACGATTACCGGCGGCTTACAACGGCAATCTGGTAACCTGCCATACAGACTGATCACCTTCCGTCTGATCAACGTGCAATCCGTGTAGATGGTATTCTGTGTGTCGTGACCTTTGATGATGCCAACTACTTGACCATTTACCAGAATCGGTCCGCCTGAATCCCCTTTAGCTACCACTTTTGAGAAGAAGCATCCGTTGCGAGTCTGTCTGATTGTTGCCCGTAGTGATCGCAGATTGTAAACGCCGTTCGAATAACCGTAAGCTACCGCCTCAATTCCATGCGTAGGCTGGGTTTCTGCAAGACTAAAACACTTCGACGCTTTGATGTCCTGCGTCTCGATAATCGCATAGTCAACGCTGTCGTGATATTCCTTGTGCACAACGCGAGCACCCCACCACTGCCCGTCATAGCCGACGTGAATTGTCTTCGCCTTATTCACGTTATGCGCAGCTGTAAGGAAGACTGATCGGTTTTTAATGTTACCGATATAAGCACAGGCCCCGGTCCCGAGAACTTGACGACATCCGGTCGGCGTACATTCGGTTTCAGTAGTTCGCACCGCCAATACTTGTGCCTCTACCACGGACGTTATCAGCAGCACAAAGATAATTGTGAGTGTTTTCACCATTTGATGTACCTGTCAAAAAATAACAAAACATAGTGCCAGGGATTCAGAGGTACTTTCCCCTCTGCCCAGTTAAAGGCCGCCACTCCAAACAGTCTCACACGGCGGTAGTAGATGTTCGCCATAAACTTCCCTAAATCGCAGCGTCTCAAGTTGCGATAGAACGATGCATCCGCCAACGCTCTATCCTTCTTGCAACCACCTCGCTGATATGCGAAGTCATGCCAGTGGCAAGCAGGCCGAATATCAACGCCGCCCCATTGGTCAGGTGAGAAATTGCACCCGTTCGAAATGAAGTAACCCGGCGGCTCCGGACCTTCCATGAGTTCAATCAGTTTTTGAGGCAGATCTGCCGTTTTGAATTCGTTCATTAATTTTCCCCGAAGACCCTGTCTTCCAGACGGCTAATTCGCCTCTCATGCGAATTGACCATTTCAATGAGTAGCTCCTTGTTGGAATCCAACTTTTCGTCAATTTCGATGAGTTGGTGGCCATGTTCCACCAGCGTTTTTGCAGTCCAGGTAATGGCTCCCACTCCACCTGCTACGATGGGAGAGAAAATACAAGCAATCACCCATGCTGGAATGAATAATCCTTTTCGAACGGTTTCAGGCATTTTGACCCCAGTACTATCAGAAGAAAGAAGTGATGTCTGTGGCTGCTAATACTCGCGAACGGCGTGAATGGCACAATATAAAATTGCGCAAAAAAACACCTGACGTTACTCAGAACGACAGGTGTTTAAAAATCAGTTGGTATACTCTGATCACGCTGCGATCAGGAAAGCGATGACGACAGCCTCTTCTTAGTTCATAGATCTTTGTAATGGGAATTCACTGATCGGGAGTTGTTTGCTTTTTACTTCAAGCAGTCTTCTCCAACCACTGCTAACCAGTTTTTCCCGCAGTAGGGCTTCTGACGAATCAAGCTCACGCTTGTCGAACGGCCCTTCTACCAGCACCGCTTCGAAGTCGTCAGCGATAATAAACTGGGACAAGACGGGATTGCACCTGATGTGGTGCTCGGGTTGTGCTTGCAATTCATCCTCGTTCACTTCACCGATGATATATCGCAAATAGAGGCCGCTGTCTTCGATGTTCTCGACTTCCAAGCCACAGACCACACACAGATATCCCTGGTCACATTTTGCCATGATACTCACTTACAAATTTATACTCACTGGGAACGCTCAATCCTGATCGCCGTTGATCATTCATGCCATCTGTAAGAATTCTAGCTGGTGAGCAGGTAGCTGGCGAATCAGCATCACGAAGTTTTTAAGTATTTCTTTAAGTTGGCAACCTCTTCCAAGAGGACCTCGATAAACTCTGACGCCGCCTGTTTATTATCCGCTTTGACAATTTCCTTCACTGACTGTCTGACCTTTTGTGTCGGAGAATATAAATCAAGCGATATTTCGCTAGCAGAGGAATGAATCACATTGAGCGACATGTCATTCAATTCCTGTTTCAGTTCGTTCTGGTCGAGAGGCTTAAACATGATTTTTGAAAAGCCTAATTCGCTCGCGAGCTTAATTCGTTGTACGTTTCTATCCTGAGAATTTTTTTCGGGCCTGACCGCGGTCATTAAAATAAACTGGGGGGGAGGAACAGTCCCGCTATCCGAATAGCGTTCAACCAGCTGTGCCTGCTGAAATAAGTCAATTCCATCCATTCCACTCATCACGAGATCTGTCAAAACGACGTGAACCTCGTTATCCATTTGAAGTATCTGCAGGGCCTCATATCCGGACGATGCAGTGGTCGGAGTGAAACCGATTTTCTCTACTAACCGCGCATAATAGTGACACGAATATCCAATATCATCGACAACAAGAACTTTCATAGAACGACGGCCTGGGGTCTTAAAGAATATTTGCTGTATTGCTATTCAATCTCAAGGGAATAGCAAGCAGGCGAACAATTTCCCAAACGACGAATTTCAATAATTGACTTAATAATCAATTATCAAGATCGGCTTTTAAGGTTTTCACCTGTACCACAAATGCAGAATATCCACTCACCACATGAATAAAAAAGTCCATTATCGTTGATTTCTGAATACTAATTTCTTGCAACCTATAGTAAAAACTGCTCCAACATGATCTTGTAGAGACCAAAGTTGGCCAACAACACAAATGATACATTTATGTCTGAATTATTGCAGACATGCAGGTCCAATCTTAAATTTGAATCTGAATGATGTCTCCCTTATTAGCATGTCCCCTGCAATGTCGGAGTTGAATAATGCATGGTTTCTTCAACAAAAAATTCGGCACAGTTCAAAGTGATCGTTGCATTCCATAGTTTTAGTTTACTGTACCAAGAATATTAAGCAGTTTTTTGCTCCTGCGTTTTACATAAACTAAGCGAACGCAACTTATACTTCTTTGTGATTTTGGCTTGCCCAAAAATCATTTGCATCAACGATGACATTGCTCCCAAATTTAAAATAAGGAATGCCGGACTCTTTCAATAGTTCTTTGAAGTTTTTCTCTGTCATTCCAAAAAGCTGTGCCCAAACCTTACTACTGAACTTTCCCGTTTGAGGAAATGCTCCCGGTGATCGCACCAGGTTTTGAACCAGTTCAAATGCAAATTTATCTGACTCGATGAATTTGTTTGATTCCGTCATGAGATCAAACCTTACCAGAATTTTCACCGCGATCTGCTCCAAACCCCAAAACCAAAGCGCGCACGTTTCACGCAGTTCGGTTTCATTCAAAAAAACAAAAGACCGTTTCAATTGGAGATAGATGGCTTCAATTGTCACAGGAATTGGGAAAGAAACAACGCGATAAATAATTCGGCGACACCTACAGCGGTCGCTACGCGGCTGCCTCCAGGCAGATATGGAATTGTGGTAACACCACTCCAAAACAACATCGATCAGTTTAACACTCCTGAGTGAACAAAGCAATATACAACTTTGTTTTTTTCTGGAGTACCTGCAATCTATCAATCACGATAAATGCCCTGTTTTATAGTATATAACCAGGTCATTCTGGATTCTCATCAATACATCCGAAGAATTCAGGCGAAACATTGATCCCTACTTTATCATCTGAATTGAGAGCGACCTGTAAAGACTTCTTCTCCTCTGAAATCAACGACTATTTTGAAGATTTTTTTCATGCCAGATAAAAATACCGCACTTTCGGCTCCGCTCATAAATCACCTGATCTGCAGCCCTCATCACTCTTCCATCAGTACAACTTGCGATCACGTTTGCTTTGGAACTGAGTCATCACTATGTGTGCAGCCTGAATCGCTCGCATATATCCTCTGACCAAGTATTTTCTTCAAGCTGATCAGGCCTGAGTGGCAGGCAAAATACTTTCGGCTTAGAATGAGCGTGTTCTGAATTTCGCTCGCCATTCATGAAAGACGATTCCATGTCAGATCAAACTCACTCCGATCTCGATGAAGAAACAGTACCCGATGAGGTCATTCCGCACCAATCCCTGCCTCCGCTTAAATACCGGGATCTCCCGCCAGCGATCTCCTGGAGAAAAATGATTGGCCCCAGCATCATGCTGGCAGGGCTCTCGCTGGGTTCCGGGGAATTTGTCCTTTGGCCTTACATCACTTATAAAACCGGGTTTGTTTTCTTTTGGGCCTGCCTATTGGGGGTGATGACGCAGTTTTTTATGAATATGGAAATCGAACGCTGGACGCTGGTCACAGGTGAGAGCGCAATTACCGGCTTCTGCCGTCTGAATAAAAACTGGGCCTGGATCATGCTACTGTTGAATATTATACCCTGGGCATGGCCGGGCTGGGCAACCGGCGCGGGGACAATGGTGAGCTGGACATTTTTGGGCCCAGAAACCATTGCCAGCGTTCAAGTGGAACCAACGCCTTCTGTATTTTCAGTGGATGGACTTCCGGAAAATGTCAGTTACTCTGCTGACACCGCAACTTTGAAGTGGCGAGGTTCGATGAATGAATCGGAACGTGACGCGTTGAGTACTGCTTTCACCCGTAATCAGAGCGAAGACCAGTCGGCTGAATTGTTTGACAAAATTAACCAGGGATACGACCTGCAATACGAGGCCAAGTATAGTTCGTTTCTGGGAATCGCCGGGTTACTTCTGGTCGGAATTGTTCTCACAACGGGACCGGTGGTTTACAACACCGTCGAAAAAATCCAGATCTTCCTGGTCGGCATGATCTTTCTCATCGCCGTGATTCTGGGATTCTATATAATTCAACCATATGCCATAACATCCATGCTGCAAGGAGCCGTTAGCATTGGAACGATGCCCGAAGAATCGAGTGGATTAACAACCATGGCGCTACTGGGCGCATTGGCGTTTGCCGGTGCCGGCGGAACGATGAATCTGGGACAAAGTAATTTCATCAAAGACAAAGGCTATGGAATGGGTAAGTACATCGGGCGAATTACCAGCCCGATTACCGGACAGGAGGAGTCTGTCAGCGAAGTCGGCTATCATTTTAAACATACTGCTGAAAACCAACATCGCTGGCACCAATGGTGGCGGGCAGCGAATATCGAGCACTTCTTCAGTTTCTTTCTCACCTGCCTGGCCTGCCTGGTGCTCTTGTCTCTGATTTCCTATTCCCTATTTTACAATGAGAACGGACAGCTCAAAGAAGGTGTGGCACAGTTTGGTACCGGACTGAACTTTATCTGGGGACAGGCCACTTTGCTGGAAGACCGCCTCGGTGGAACCTTTAAGTTGCTCTTTCTTCTGATGGGAGCGGCGATTTTACTTACGACCGAGCTGGGTGTCCTTGATGCTACGGCACGGATCTCTGCCGATATCCTGAAAGTGAATTACTTACGAGACAATGAACATTGGTCGTTGAGTAAACTATATTATGTTTTTCTCTGGAGTGAAATTTTCCTGGGTTCCGCGATACTATTGTATGGCACGATTAATCCTCAGTTTAAACAACCTATGTTTCTAATTGAGACGTCGGCTGCGATGAATGGTGGGGTGATGTTTTTATATTCGATGATTTTACTGTATATGAACTCGAAAATTCTCAGCCGCAGCATCAGTACCAGCCCTCTGCGTTTTGTGGTGATGGTCTGGGCGGCTGCCTTCTTTGGCTATTTCAGCCTGCAGGCATTTCAAGTACAAATCATTCCCTATTTTAAATCTCTTCTCTCTTTGTGATAAAATGCCATGTTTTTTGATATCCAAAACAGACCCCTGCAAAACAAATTCGTTCCTCGTAATAACAGACTCCGCCAAATTTCACAGGCAGTCTTTTGTTGTGTTTTACTGTTCTGCATTTTGTCAGAATCCCGTGGCGCCACCTACTACGTCAACAACCAAACCGGCAATAATGATAATACCGGACTCTCACCCGATACATCCGTAGCAACCATTGCCAAAGCGATCCAACTCTCTCAGACGAGTGACCGAATAGAACTCAAAAATACGGGGATTGCTTATCGAGAACCTATGCTTTTTCGTCAGCTGGGAGGACAGCCCGATCGCCCCTTCCTCGTGGAAGGCAATGGTTCGGTCTTGTCTGGATTAAAAACCATTGATTCTTCGAAATGGGAGACGGTGAAAGAAAATCTCTATGTTCTGACACTTGAAACTACGCCGTATGGAAATCCTTATCTTGTCTCTCAAGGAAAACGACTGGAGCAAGCCAAGGGTCTGGAATCGATCGAACCCGAACAGCATTTCTGGAACAGAAAGTCGAATCAAGTTTACTTCCGCTGTGCGACAAACAAACAACCGACCGACTATCAGTTGGAAGCAACTCTCACTACCAGTGGTTTCACACTTGGTAGTGCCAGCTATATCATCTGTCGTAATCTGATCTGCGAGCACTTTTCGAATGACGGTTTTAATATCCATGGCGACTGCCGGGGGATTCGACTGGAAAATGTGATTGCGCGACATAATGGCGATGACGGGATCTCGATCCATGAGTCGGGCGGATTAATGGTACAAAATGCTTACGTGCATGATAACTATTATGGAATCCAGGACGTAAACGCATCCCGCTCTGTTTACAACGGCGTTCTCGCAGAACGAAACCAGATCGGCGTCAGCCTGGTGGGCGGCTATCATTCTCTTGTCGACTGCCAGATTCGCAACAGCGCCCAAAAAGAAATCGACATAGCCGGCTCGAACCCCAAACATCTGATTGGTGCTGAGCAGAACCTACTCTGTAAAACCATTCTGTTTGCCCAGAACGTATCACTGTTTGGAAACGGGAACCGAATGGGGCTCAGCGTTCGTAATGGAGCCTCTGCCATCATGGAACAATCGGTGATCAGCGGGTCCGAGACGGGACTCTTTGTGGATCGAAACAGCCACTGTCACTTATCTCTTTCTGCAATCACCGGCTGTCATGAGATTCTCAAATCGGAATCTCAAAATTCCTTTTTTGACTTTAATATTTACGGACCAGGGCAAATCAACTGGTTGGGAACGGAATTTCAACCCGATCAGTGGGCTGACTATCTCAAAATCTCACAACGCGATCAGCACTCAAAAATGGGGACCGTCACTGTCGCGAAAGATGGTATTGTCAGTATTCCCGCCGATTCATCCGCTTCTGATATGGAGAAAAAGGTCGGCCCCTCGGCTCCTTTTACTTTTTCTCCGCCCCAGAATCAATCGCCTCAAAATTAATACGACTATTCTGAATTTCACTCTGGATTGTTTGTGAAGCTTGGAGCATTCGCTGCTCTCAGAGCCAGTTCATCGATTAATTTGCGTGTGTCTCAAGTCAGGGCATCACATTATTTAATAAAGGGATTGCCACATTTTCAGCGATTTTACATAATACAGGCGATCTGGAGAGGACTGCCAAATTCTAGTTCTCTCAACCTTATCAACTACAAATGATAATATTTCGACCTCTGGTCGTTTTTGGAAATTCGTCTAGAAATACCTCTCATCGAAAGAAATAGACATGCCCATTTATCAAGATAACTCTGAAACCATCGGCCATACTCCTCTGGTGAAAATCAACCACTTAACCGAAGGACTCAAGGCGACGGTACTGGCAAAAATTGAAGGACGAAATCCTGCTTACAGTGTGAAGTGCCGAATCGGTGCTAATATGATCTGGGACGCAGAAAAGAGTGGCAAATTGAAACCTGGCATGCAAGTGGTTGAACCAACCAGCGGAAATACGGGAATTGCACTCGCATTCGTTTGTGCCGCTCGTGGGTATAAATTAACGCTCACAATGCCGGACTCGATGTCCGTTGAACGTCGATTAATGTTGAAGGGTTTCGGTGCCAATTTGATTTTAACTCCCGGTGCCGATGGTATGAAGGGAGCCATTCATAAAGCGGAAGAATTAGCGGCCAGTCCGGAATTCTTTATGCCTCAGCAATTCGAAAATCCCGCGAATCCAGAAATTCACTTTAAAACCACCGGTCCGGAAATCCTCAAAGATACTGAAGGAAAAGTCGATTACTTTGTCGCAGGCGTGGGTACGGGTGGAACGATTACCGGTATCTCACGATTTCTGAAACAAGAAATAGGACTGAATGTCAAATCCGTCGCCGTAGAGCCAACCAGCAGCCCCGTGCTTTCCGGCGGAGAACCCGGTAAACACAAAATCCAGGGAATTGGCGCGGGATTCATTCCAGGCAACTGCGACACTTCAATTATTGATGAAGTGATCCAGGTAACCGACGACGAAGCATTTGAAACGGCAGGAAAACTTGCCCGTCAAGAAGGTATCACATGTGGAATCAGCTGCGGTGCAGCAATGCATGCCGCCCTGGAAATTGCGAAACGGCCTGAAGCGGAAGGAAAAACCATTGTCGTTATCCTGCCTGACTCAGGAGAGCGTTACTTGTCTACACCACTGTTTGATGAAGCGCGCTGATTATATTTAAACGTGATAAATCATAGTCACTTCATGGGGTTAGCCAACAATAGTAGTAGAGACCTGATGCACAAAGGCTTTGAATTGAGTCGCTTATCAGAACAGTAGCCATTCGCAGTCAGCGACTGTATTCTTCACAACAACAGAAATAGAGTAGAACCCCAAATCTTGTCTGGTGTCTCTAGAAACTGAGCATCTTCGCTGGAATACAATGGGTCTTCCTCAAATAAATCATCAAATATTGGATCGTTTACCATGCGTTTTGAAACAAAGTGCGTTCATACCGGAGTTGATAAAGACAGTACGTTTAACAGCTGTACAACCCCGATCTACACGACTTCAACATTTTACTGGGACAGTCTGGAAAGCCATAAAGGCTTCGATTATACACGCAGTGGAAACCCAACCCGGAGTGCAATGGAAGAGAACATCGCCGCTTTGGAAGGTGGTGTTTGCTGCCGGGCCACTGCAACAGGAATGGCCGCGATTACTCTGGTAATGCACCTGTTCAAACCTGGCGATCATATCATTGCCGGCGATGATATTTATGGCGGAACCTATCGCTTATTTGCCGATGTATTTACGAAATGGGGGATCACATTTTCCTTTGTAAAAATGAGCGATGCCGAAACAGTTCGAGCGGCAATCACTCCGGAAACAAAGGGCATCTGGATTGAAACGCCCAGTAACCCTTTGTTGAACCTGGTTGATATTCAAGCTGTAACGAAAATTGCTTCCGAAGCAGATTCCGACATTATCACCATAGCAGACAATACATTTTGTTCCCCGTATCTTCAAAGACCAATCGAATTCGGCGTTGATATCGTATTGCATTCGACCACAAAATATTTGAATGGTCACTCAGACGTTGTCGGCGGTTGTGTGGTTGCTCGTACTGAAGAACTGGCCGAACGTGTTGCCTATAACTCAAACGCATTGGGTTTAGGATGTTCTCCCTTTGATGCCTGGCTGGTATTACGAGGTATTAAAACGTTAGCACCTCGAATGCAAGCACATCAACGCGGTGCGATCGCTTTGGCACGCATGCTGGAGACACATCCCAAAGTAGAGCGTGTCTATTACCCCGGCCTGGAATCACACCCACATCATGAACTGGCCAAACGTCAGCAAGACGGTTTTGGCGGCATGCTGAGTTTTGATGTAAAGGACGGGCGCCCGGTTGCTGAAAAAGTCATGCTGAACACAAAATTGTTCCTGCTGGCTGAATCTTTGGGTGGCGTCGAATCTTTGATTGAATATCCGGAAAGCATGAGCCACGCGTCTATGACACTGGAAGCAAGGCGTGCAGCCGGTATCACCGAAAATACGGTCCGAGTTTCCGTCGGAATCGAAAGTCCCGAAGATCTGGTTGCCGACCTGAAACAGGCGTTAGACAGCTAATACGGAGACCGTTTTGCTACTCGCTTAACAGCCAGCATCTTTTGTTGGCTGTATCAGGTATTTTTGTTCCTGCCAGGGGAGTACTCAATTTATCACAGAAGAGAGTACCAAGCGCGTGCAATATGCGTTTCTATTATGATATGATGCCTTATTGAATTTCAGGCAAATTCACCCAACGTAACTCTACTTCGATCCTGTACGAGAAAATTGTTTTCATATAGCGATACAAGTCCACTAATACAACATTCTGAAAACAAAGAAGGCCGAGGTTATGAGTATCGATTCATACGATCCTTGCCCCTGCAATAGCGGAAAAAAATACAAATTTTGCTGCCATTCTATTGGTGACGAAATTAGTAAAATTTCACATCTGCATGAAACGCACCAAACCGCAACTGCATTACAATTACTGGAGCGGCTCAAAAAGAATTATCCGGATCAGCCATTGAGCTACATCACCGAGGCGCAGATTCTGATGGCGGAACGGCGATTTGAAGATGCCCTTAAGCCGCTGCAACAATGCCTGGAACATGACCCGGATCATCCTGCAGCTCATTCATTGCTGGCCACATCCACATTTCTTGCTCTCGGATACAAGCAAGCACAAAAAACGATTTACACCGCTTTACAAAAATGCGCAGCCGCCGATGTCAGCCTGGCGACGCCTTTGGCCATCAGCATTGCAATCGCACTTCAAATGCGCGGTTATTTTCTGGCTGCACGAGAGCACTTTGCGCTGGCAATGCGCGTTGCTTCTCAGGAATATAAACAAAATCTGTTTATGAACCTGCTGGAATTTGATGGCGATGATCAAATCCCTTATCAGTTTCGCGGAGTGCACATTCTGCAACGCTGCCCCATTGAAAATGATGAGCAGCAGGAAACATTTGAAAAAGCACAACGACTCGCCAACTTGGGCTGCTATCGATTAGCAGCAAATTTATTCAAACAAATTGCGGAAGCAACGAATCAGGCAACTCTGTGGAAAAATGCTGCATTTTGTTATGCCTGGGCCACGGACGAAAATCAAGCTGCTGAACTGTTCCATCAAGCAGCGACCATCGAAGATGATTTTGCCGAGTCGGTGGAACTGGAAACGCTGGCACAACTGCTTGATTTGAATAATACAGGCGAAGTCGTTGAATCAGTTGAAAAAATTTATGAACTCGAGTCCCTCTCCAAATTCCTGACATTACTGGAACAACATCCGCAGCTTTTGCGTGGGAATGTTCCGACCCCTGAACAAGAACAAGAATTAGACGAACGGACTCCCGTCGCCTATTTTCAAATTGTCGATTCTCCCATTGATATGGAATCAAAGGGAGAGGATATCACGCTCGAAAATGTTCCAGTCGTGATTGGCGATATCGATGTCTTTGATGCCGACAGGCAACTGGGACAGTCGGGTCTCGTTCGACTGTATGCTTATGAAGGCGACCAGATCACAGCAGCAGAGAAACTGTTTGACGAAGCCCTGGGTGAGCAAGGTAAACAAGAATGTGGTTTAAAGGCTGTAGAGCAAGACGACGAACTCGCCAACAATCCACTTTCTCCCGTCCCCGTTGAGCAATGGCCTCTATTTTTCCGGTGGAGTTTTCCACAAAAAATGCCCATTATCAAACGGAGAGAATTAGAAGCACAACAGTGGAAAATACTGATTTCGGAAACCTGGTCAAACACCAAGCTGGCAGGCCTGGATGGTAAAACTCCTCAAGAAGCTGTCGGCAATGAGGAACTGAAGATTGAATTAACGGCTGCCGCGTACGTACTTGATGCCCAGGTACTGGCGCTGGGACATTTCCTGAACTTTGATGAACTCGATCCCCACCTGGGTATTTCTGAGCTTCCTGAATTAAGTGTTGATGAATCATCGCATTTCAACACCTGCTCTTCCATGACCCAGAATAGAATTCCCGTTAAAGCGCTGACTGATCCGCAGTTAATGTATGTTTTTAACCGCGCGTTACTCATTCGCCACCCTCGCTTCCTTTATGACGTTTTAATTGAAATTTTGAACCGTGATGAATGCAAAAAAGAAGTCGACCTGGATCGCGTTTATTCAACATTGACCGAAATTTGTCACAAACGAAACCTGCGGGAAGAAATGCTCTCCTGGATTCATAAGGGACAAGAAAATGCCAGGGGTCAATCAGACAAGGCATTTGAGAGTGAGCTCCAATGGAAAATGCGGGAGCTTTCGTTCCGATTGGAAGACACCACAGATCCAGAACTCTCAGGTTTTATGAAACAAATCTGGGATCGATATGGCAAAAAGACACCACAGATCAAAGAGTATCTCAAAGCCTTCGCTCAGGCATTTGATCTGGATATCCCCTGGATGAAAGAGGCTATTCTTTTGGATGCGGGCCACACAACTGCCGAAGGCATCTGGTCTCCCGGTGAAGGCGCACCAGATGATGCATCCGATTCCGGACAGAAACTTTGGTTACCTGGACAATCTTGATCAAAGATGGAAGTGCGCGTTCAATGCGGGGCGCACTTCATTATAAGTATGCCAATACCAGGCATGCACCATAGAGGAAAGCGCATCTACCAGTGGATACCACCAGACAGTTTTCCAGCCCAGAAGCGGTGATGCAACGTGCGCTCGATTTAGCCAGTCTGGGTACAGGGTCTGTTGAACCAAATCCTGCTGTCGGGTCGGTTATTGTTGATGAAAACCTGCACTTGATCGGTGAAGGGTATCACCAACAGTACGGTGGGCCTCATGCCGAAATCCATGCCTTAGCGATGGCAGGAAATCAAGCAAAGGGCGCCACTATTTATGTCACACTGGAACCCTGTTGTCATCAGGGAAAAACAGGACCATGCTCTCAGGCGATTATTCAAGCTGGGATTAAAAAAGCGGTCATCGCGATGCGCGACCCTGCTCCCCACGTTGATGGTGGTGGAATTGCCGAGTTGCAACAAGCCGGAATCGAGGTGGAACTGGGACTGCTGGAATTAGCCGCACAAAAACTGGTGCGGCCTTTTGTTAAACGTGTCACCACGGGGCAGCCTTGGGTTCATGCCAAATGGGCAATGACACTGGATGGCAAAATTGCAACCCGAACTGGTCACTCACAGTGGATTTCGAATGAACGTTCTCGTGAATTCGTTCATCAACTTCGCGGCCGAATGGATGCAATCATCGTCGGACACCAGACGGCAGAAAAAGATGACCCACTGCTCACAGCACGACCTGCAGGTCCTAGAACGCCTGCTCGCATCGTGGTTGACTCACAGGCGACACTCTCCTGCCAGTCAAAACTGGTTCAGTCAATTAGCGATGCGCCCGTGATAGTAATCGCTCACGAATCGGCTCCCTCTCACAATATCAAACAGCTGGAACAGGAAGGCGTCGAGATCTTACTGTTTCCCAATTCGACAACACAAAAGACCCGCCCAGATCTTAAGCAATGCCTGCTGGAACTGGGTCGCAAACAGATGACAAATATTCTCATCGAAGGCGGCGGAAGTTTGCTGGGTTCTTGCTTTGATGATCAACTGATCGATGAAGTACACGTCTTCATTGCACCTAAGATCGTCGGCGGCAAAACTGCGATCACGCCACTCGCAGGGCAGGGACTGGAAAAGATCCCAGAATTCCAGAACATCAACGAGTGCCAGATTCAAACTCTGGGTTCGGATATCTATGTGCAAGGCCGAATTGAATATCCAGCCTAGTGCAATGAGCGTGAAAGTGTATCGAGTAACGTTCGCAATTCAGGGCGCTGTCTGATCACACCGACCAGAGCGTATTTGCTCAAATTGCTGCCATACATCTGCCGGTTTAGCGTGGGGCGCACTTCCTGTTTGAAGTAACGATCCTGGCGGAGACGGATTGCCCCGTAACTGGCTGCCATTGCAACCAGCGCGAAGCCAAGGTCCAGATACCAGCCTCCCCACCCGAGATCAAACCCTTTATGAATCAGCACGCACGCCCAGAACCAGGCAAGCGTCGAAATCCAGATGGGGCGGGCAACTAATGAATTCAGTCTCTCATTGGCGTGTACCAGATGCCCATAAAATTCCGGGCTGGCCATTTCATCAAGCGGACGCTCTTTCTGGAAATTCTCACAGATCAATTCCCCGTGATTACGTGAAACGATCACTGACTCTCCCTCATCAGGCAGAAAATCAGCCAGATACTCCAGTTCTTCAAAGGGTGTACTCATTCCGTGTCCCTTATCTTAATTTCCACCGCCAATAGAATTCGATTTTTATTTTGACAGGCTGAAACACTCTGTGTGTATTAAGATCTTGTATTAACAATAAATAAATGATTCAAAGAAGCTCATTAAAAAGATCGAATGACCTTTATTATTTTATCTAAATCATTCTCGACGACAATAGGTCCGTTCGAAAAAGGAGCTTCGTGGACGCTGTGACTTGTTAATTTTTCATCTATATGTTCATCGGTTGCAGAATGATAAGCCACAGTCGCAGTGGGATCTTTTAGCTGATGCCCCGTCAGAATACAAACAACGCGATCACTGGATGCGATGACCCCTTCGTTTTTGAGTAGCTTGGCTCCAGCGACACTCGCAGCACTCGCTGGTTCGCAACCGAGTCCGCCAGCGCCGACTTGTGCTTTGGCATCAAGGATCTGCTGATCTGTGACTTCGCGCACTACACCATCGCATACATCAAGGGCTCGCAAGGATTTAGAAAAATTCACCGGACGGTTGATTTCAATGGCACTGGCCAGAGTAGAGGCACGCCTGTTTTCCTGATCCATTTGTGAAAAGAAGTTGGCAGAAGCGGTACGGTCATAATTTCCGCCATTCCAACGCAGGCCTTCCTGTTCGTAAAGCTGATAAAGCGTGTTGGCTCCCTGGGCATTGATAATCGCCAGACGGGGGATCCGGTCAATGAGCCCGAGCGCCTTCAGCTCCATAAATGCTTTTCCGAACGCACTGGAATTTCCCAAGTTTCCGCCGGGGACGACAATCCAGTCCGGAACTTCCCAGTTCAAACTTTCCAACACGCGGAACATGATCGATTTCTGACCTTCGAGCCGAAATGGATTCACACTATTACACAAGTAGATGCCTTCTTCATTACAGACTTCGCGAACACGCGCCAGTGCATCATCAAAGTCCCCCTGAATCTGAACGGTTTTTGCGCCATAGTCGAGCGCCTGCGACAATTTTCCAAACGCAATTTTTCCACTACCGACAAACACAACCACTTTAAATTTTTGAGCCACACTGGCATAAACGGCCAACGAAGCACTGGTATTTCCCGTGGACGCGCACGCCGCTACTTTGGCGCCCACCATCACTGCATGAGTGGATGCCGCTGTCATACCATTATCTTTGAAACTGCCAGATGGATTCAGGCCTTCGTACTGCAGGTAAAGACAATCGTCATTGAGGCCCGCATACCGCGCGACTGGATTCGATGCCTTGAGCATCGTCTGACCCTCGCCGATCGTAATGATCTGATCGTCCTGAGCGAAGGGGAGCAATTCACGGAATCGCCAGACTCCACTGAAATCAATCGGATCATTTCGATTACTCCAGCGTTTTTCAAAATCGCGCAGAGACTGAGGCACCGGAACCTGATCCCAGTTATAAGAAACGTCCAGTAATTCCCCACACTTCGGGCAGCCGGTTAAGACTTCATCAAGCGAATAGGTTGCCGCACAAGCAGGTGAAATGCATTTCTGGTAAGCAATTTCAGTCGATACAGTAGAAATCGTCGTATCTCCTCAGTCTCAGGTAAGTATTTGTTGATCTATTTTGTAATTTCAATGATTTCTAAAAACTGGCGTTTATTGTCCAGACAGTCACTGGTATTCGCAACTGAAAGTCGATTGATTCAAAGTGTTTTTCCCGGAAGATGCCCCCATTTTCGAGTCTGTCTGGCATTGATCTTCTTGAAATTTCATTTCTAACGTCTTACATTGATTTGATTAATGGCGATTTCTGTTGATCCGCTTCTCAGATTCCTTCAAATTTCAGGCTTTCTTGATATGTTCGAACTTACCCAAGTGCAGGCTGCATTAGAACAATTTTCTCTGGATGGCTGGTTGTTCTATGACTTTCGCGGGAGCAACGTGCTCAGCAGAAGAATCCTTGATATCCCGGAAAACGCCATGGGTTCACGCCGTTTTTTCTACTTTGTCCCCCAGTCAGGGCAACCTGTCAAACTGGTCCACCGCATCGAATCTGAAGCGCTCGATCATCTCCCTGGCGAAAAAATGGTCTACCTGAAGTGGCAAGAACTGGAAGCTGGCATTGAAACCATGTTACGCGAAGCAAAATCGATCGCGATGGAGTATTCTCCACGGAATGCCAATCCCTATATATCTCGAGTTGACGCAGGCACGGTTGAATTGGTTCGCGAATCAGTTGAATCAATCGTTCCCTCGGGTGATCTGGTCCAGCTGTTCGAAGCGGTCTGGGACGCAGAGCAATGGGAGCTGCATCAGAAAGCAGGAGTGGAAACGGATAAAGCATTTGAAATCGCCTGGAATTACATTGCCAGTCAGGTTCGAGAGCAGGGGAGTGTGGAAGAAACGGCGGTGTGCGATATCATCATGCAGCATTTTGATCAGACGGGACTGACAACGTACCATCCCCCGATTGTTGCGCGGGAAGCCCATAGTGGCGATCCGCATTATGAAACAGGGACCGGCACTGATACTGCAATTCGAGAGGGTGATTTCGTACTGATTGATTTATGGGCCAAACTTGATGTGCCGCGGGGAGTCTACAGCGATATGACGCGCGTCGGTTTTGTTGGCCAACAAGTGCCTGAGAAATATACGCAGATTTTTCAAATTGTGGCTGAGGCGCGCGATGCCGCAATCAGTCTGGTTGAACGGGCATTTGCATCAGGTACTCCCCTTCAAGGCTGGGAAGTAGATCAGGCTTGTCGCGATGTCATCGAACAAGCTGGCTACGGTTCCGCTTTTGTCCACCGCACAGGTCACAGTATTGGACAAGAAACGCACGGCAATGGTGCCAACATGGACAATCTTGAAACACATGAGGAACGGCTCGTGTTACCACAAACCTGTTTCTCGATCGAACCGGGAATTTATCTTTCTGAATTTGGAGTGCGCAGCGAAGTCAACGTTTTTATCGATGAACTCCATCAAGCCCATGTCACAGCCGGGAAGCGCCAGACAGAGGTCTTACCAATTTTGAGCGAATTTTAATCAGACGGTTTAAGTCAGGGGAATTATTCCTGATCAATGCGCAACATCTCGTCTAAAATTACAGGATGCCAGAGATCATCACGCTGCGATTCTTTGATGTAGTTCTTTCTTGCCCAGGTGCGCAGCCGTATCTCCTCAATCGCATCGACCGACGGTCTATTTGCCTCTTGTGCTGAAAAAGGAATTGTAGCTGAAATACCCAACGGTCCGCTCCTCACTATAAGTTTTTGAGAATGATACTCGGCGAACCAGCCTCCTGCAGCCGCGCGACCCAATTTGTTAAAGAACAAGCCTGATTACACTCTTGAAAAAAATTCTCTGGGACAGAATTCCCTAAGAAAGTGAGAGAGTGAATCAGGTCTCCGGTGAAGACCACTCCTGAAATTAATCACCAGAATTGACAAATATTGTACCTAAAACACGCTCATTTCAAGCCGAAATTTGGCAACAAAGATCATTAATGACGGAAGGTCTAACCTTGCTTGGAGTTAGAATTTCACTCACTCTAAAGAATGGAACCGTTTTCTGGCCTGTGTTCCCTTTATTTTTCGAGAGAAATATCGACCGTGGTCCCAATGGGCAGGTCGGGCCAGAGGCGTCCTGCGGGTTCGACAGAGACCAGAATCATCGTCTCACTCAATCCCGGCTTTTGAATCGCCTGTTCAGAAATTTTGCGCACGATGCCTTTTCCTTTTGTGTTTCCTGAAAAGGCGATTTTGACTTCCGTTCCTACATCAAACAGACTGATCTTCCGTGAGGGGACTTCCACGATCAGATATGGATGCTCTTTGTCAAACAGCTCTACGATCGGAGCGCCTTTCTGAATGGGGTCTCCGATTTCATGTTCGAAATTTCCGACCATGCCATATCGTCCCGCTTTCAACTGTAATCCTTCGCGTTGTGACTCCAGTTGTTTGAGCTCACTCTTCACTTGATCCAGGCGATTCATAATTACTTCAACGCCCATTGCCAGTCGAATTTGCTTGGGGAGCTTTTTCTGAATCGATTTCAACTCTGCCATCTGTTCTTCACAGAGTTTGACCCGTGCTGCAAATACTTCAGCAGAATTCCGGGCCGATTCCTGACGTAACATTGCCGTGATTCGGTTTTCATCGGGAAGACGGCTTTCATAAACCAGAGAGCGAAACACTTCTTCATCTGAGCCATTACTGGAAATGGAATTATAGTCCTGAATAAAATCCTGCCATGCCAGATTCGTAATCTGATGGATATATTGTTCTTTCAAGTACTGAGAAGATTTCAACTTCGCATTAAAAACTTCCGACTCGATTTCTTTATTCCGTAATGCCAGTTCGACTTCGGATTTTGCTTTCGATTGCTTGAGTTCTGCTTCGAGGGCAACCAATTCCTGTTGTTTTGTTTTCCAGTTTTTATTCAGAGATTGATCAAAGAGAGTCACGATAATCTCTCCACTGGAAACTGTCTGCCCTTCATCCACATGGATGTCCTGAATGACAGCATCATTTTTCGCTGTAATGATGGTTTTCGGCGCCTGCATAGAACCAACATAGGTATCAATGCGAATGCCCCTCACCCATTGAGCACAACCAATTCCTCCGATGAGAGCTGCCATTAAAATCAATAGCGCCCGAATTCCAAAAGAAGATTGGTGTTCGTACAGATTGTTTTGAACTTGATAGTCATCCAATAATTCAGAAGGCATTTCTGGCAGTCCTACAATCATCCAGATTCACTCAGTGGTATTGCTCGCGCTACATAGCACGCCTTTAATCGAATCGGATTTTCACGGACCAGAATTTACCACAAAACCGGCAAATTCCACATCACCCCTCAGTTCCCTGTCAAACTTTAATGATTACGAAGTCTGCCTGTGCTCGACCATCGGCAACACCAGGGACACATACACACAAGAACACTACTCCAGGCTGAATATCGATGCAGGTCAAAGCCCCAATGTGCGGCGCAATCTAGCATCAAAGACTACAAATCTGTTTCAGGGCAGCCCCCCTCATGCAGTCGCAATTCCCGAAATCTTACGCTAGGATGAAGAAAAGAGTGTTCTCGAATGCTTGGCACCGATGAACAAAACCTGTCCTGCATCGATTATCAAATAGAAAGTGAAACAGGTTTCATGAAACCGATCGTACAAATCTCATTAGATCTGACTAATATTGAAGAAGCTCTGGAAACGGCTGCAATGGCCATGCGCGCGGGTGTCGACTGGCTTGAGGCGGGAACTCCCCTGATTCTAGCAGAAGGTTTGAACTGCGTAAGAGAGCTTCGTAAACAGTTTCCGGAAACACCAATTGTTGCAGACCTGAAAACCATGGACGGTGGCTATCTTGAGGCTGAGATGATGGCAAAGGCAGGTGCCACTCACGTCGTTGTCATGTCGCGTGCACATGAAGAAACGATTCACTGTGTTGTCAAAGCAGGAAAAGATCACGGCGTCGAAGTGATGGGTGATAATCTGGCCGATGACATGGTCTCGGCCGCCAGAAAACTGGAAGACCTGGGCTGTGACTATGTGATTCATCATGTCGGTTACGATGAACGACGAGGAATCGCTGCTCGCGGAGAGCGAATGCCCAGCCCGTTGGATCAGTTAAAGGATGTTGTCGAAGCCGTCAATATTCCCGTACAGGCAGTTGGCGGACTTTCGTTAGAACAGGCCATCCGCACACCCGAATATGGTGCGCCGCTTGTTGTCCTCGGGGCCCCGTTAACAATCGACGCCGATTCATTCAAAACGGCAAGCGGGAATCTGGAAGACTCGCTCAGAATGATTTGTGAAAAAGTACATGCTTACGGTGATGTCGCAATCGGAGGTCAAAAATGAGTACGGCTGAATTGACACAAACCGCGGTTGTGAATTATGCACCGGAAGCAAATTCTGTTGAGTTACAGGATATTCCAATTCCGGAGATTGGACCGGACGAAGTACTGCTTGAAGTTTCTGCAGTGGGAGTTTGCGGCAGTGATCTACATCAATGGACGGCAGACCATAGTTGGCCGGTGAATTATCCTGTCGTACTCGGACATGAATTTGCCGGGACGATTTCCAAGACGGGAAGTCTGGTTAAAAACTGGTCTGAAGGAAATCGTGTTGTTAGTGAGACGGCTGCGGTCATCGATCCTGATAACCCCATGTCACGCGAAGGACGCTATAATCTGGACCCCACCCGTAAAGGATTTGGATACGGCGTCAATGGTGCAATGACTCGATTTGTGCGTGTTCCTGCTCGCTGTCTGCATCACGTTCCTGACAGTTTGCCATTGGAAAAGGCGGCACTTACCGAACCCTGCTGTGTTGCCTTTAATGCTGTCGTGATGAATGGAGACATTCAACCGGGAGACCGGATCGTTGTGTTTGGTCCGGGCCCTATTGGGTTACTGTGTGCAGCAATGGCGCGGCTGCAGGGAGCAGAAGTTGCCGTCGTCGGACTGGAACGAGACAAAGAGCGTTTGGAAATTGCCGAGCGATTTTATGGCTGCCAACCAATTATCGACGGGCTGGATGACTGGGCTCTGGAGACAGATGGCCTGGGCGTCAATGGAATTGTCGATGCAGCCGGTGTCTCAGTTACGTTAAAAAAATCGCTGGAAATTGTACGTCCGGGAGGCTGGATCAGCAAAGTTGGCTGGGGGCCTCAACCACTGGACTTTTCTCTGGATCCGCTGGTACAAAAAAATCTCCGGCTGCAAGGCAGCTTCAGCCATAACTGGCCGATCTGGGAACGTGTGATTCGATTGCTGACTACGAAGCAATTAAATATTGAGCCCATCATCGGTGGTACCTGGTCACTGAGTGACTGGCATACCGCCTTTGAAACCATGCATTCCGGCGAAATTGTCAAAGCGGTTCTCACTCCCTGAAACAGAGAGTCCCCCGCACTTGCTTTCTCAAACACAACACTGATTATCCTGATCGTAATTCAATTCTGAATTGTTGGAACATTCCATGCCAAAACTAGCTGCGTTTCCTAAAGCCTTTATGGACGAATTATGCCTTTCCGGAGAGATGACTCTTCGTCAGTGGATTGATCTGGCTGCAACCCTGGACATTGATGGACTGGAATTTTACGCCGGTTTCCTGGAAATGAAGGATAAGAACTTCTGGCCGGAAGCAAAAAAAATGGCCACCGATCAGGGATTGGAAATTCCCATGATGTGTTGTTCGCCGGACTTTACTCACCCGGATGAATCGTTTCGAAACGAGCAGATTGAGCACGAAAAATTCTGGTTGGAAATGACGGCAGCCCTGGGTGGAAAATACTGTCGCGTCCTCTCAGGTCAAAGACGGCCAGAAGTCTCTCGGGAGGAAGGGATTCAGTATGCCGTTTCCTCAATCGAGGCCTGCCTCCCACTGGCTGAAAAGCTGGGGATCACTCTGATTATTGAAAATCATTACAAAGACAATTACTGGGATTACCCGGAATTTGCACAAATGTCTGACGTCTTTTGTGACCTTGTCTCGCGTATCGATTCTCCCTGGTTCGGCGTCAACTACGATCCCAGTAACACCATTCTGGCGGGTGAAGATCCTTTGGAATTACTGGCGCGAATCAAAGACCGCGTCGTGACCATGCATGCCAGCGATCGCTACCTGACTGGAGGCACAATCGAGGATTTACGAAAAGAAGAGAATAGTCTCGGCTATGCCAGTCGACTCAGCCATGGAGTGATTGGTAAAGGGCTGAATGATTATGACACCATCTTTTCTCAACTGAAAGAAGTCGGCTTTGACAGCTGGATCAGTATTGAAGATGGTGTGAACGGGATGGAAGAACTACAGGAAAGCGTGTCTTTCCTCAGAACCAAAATGGCACAATACTGGGGATAATTCGGGTTGTAACAACAAATGGCGTAAATTGGGGAAATCGGGAACGTATAAGGCCTTGCATCCACCTCGAAACAGAAGTATTCTATATACATCTGGCTTCTATAACGAATGCAGAGTAATGGACTGTGTCTATATGACCAGACATTCTGAAATACCTACCCCCGTTCCTCTATAATTGCTTGCAATCTGTTGCATTCCAACGGTTGTATTTTACCGCCTTTTGAACTTCTTAGAACCGAATCTCCTATGTTGGTCCTCATTCGCAAATCAGATCCCCTCGCGTTCCTGATCATAATCACTCTGATCCTGCCTGGATGTGGAGGATCTGATAATTCCAGTCAACGTCGGGCAAATTCAAATCCGTTTGCTCCTGCTGAGAACAATTCTGCGCCGTCACGCCCTCGCTCAACTCAGAAGATGTCACAAACAAAACGACCTGCAGCTGCACCATCAACTACGATTCCACCTGCAGTGTCAAAAATGAAATCGCAAAAGAAACCGAAACCGGATGCTACGCCTGCTCCCGGTACAACAAATATCATCAGCGAAACAAGCAAACGAACTCTGGACAGCAAAAGTCCGGGAGTCGCCATCATCGTACAAGGCGTGAGCGGTAACGAAGTAATGGCGCTACCTCTTCTGGAGCAGACTCTTCGCTCTTCGTCCGCGAAGCCATCCAATCCTGAACTACAGAAACAAATGTCGCCAGCAGAAGCAGTTGCAAAAGACGATGTTGAGCATTTTGTGTTTAATAAGCAACTGGTCCTTGTTGTGCGTCCTGTTCCCACAGACCTGTTTGCCTTTGCTCAGAAGATCAAATGGGGCAAGGTCAAAGAAATTGATCTGCAAAACCGGATCATCACTGTCGATACTCAACTTCAGAAATTGAATTCGCTGGCTGTCAGGGATCAAGCAGGCAGCATGCAAGCAGATCCTCCTGTGAAGGTATCAGCGAATTCTCAATCGATTGAGAATTCGACTCCTGCGAAGCCCGCAATGAATCAACCAGATCAAAAAGTCGAAAAACCTGACAAGGCAATGAATGACCGGGACTTAAAACCACGTCCTGGAGAAGAAACCATCGACTGGGCACTGCGTGTGATAGCCGGCTCCAGTTCGTTTGCCCATGATACAGCCTGCAAGCAATTGGCCAGCATGGAACCCGATAACAATCACCTTCAACGTGTTTCTTCCGTTCTGGCAACGACACTACCTTTAGCCAAAGAAGGCTTTCGCATGAAAGAACATGTGAATGCCATGGCTGTCTGGCAGACTGATGAAGCAACAAGGGCATTTGCAGCATTGCTCGCTGATGAAAGATTGGTTCTAGTACGCAAAGAAATCATTGGTCTGCTACCCACGATTCATTCGGAGACTACCGCAGAGGTTCTTGTCGGTCGCTTATCCAACCGAGGAGATCTGAAAAGTGCCCGCCAGTCGCTCAAGATCATGGGCCAAATCGCAGAAAAGCCGGTCATTCAATTATTGAATGACCCCAATTCTTCAATGCGAATCGAAGCATGCAATATCCTGCAATCGATCGGCACACAGAAAGCTGTCGAGGCACTGAAAAAACAGGCTGAAACGGAAGAATCAAGTGTGGTCAAACAACAGATGTCTGAAACACAAGCAGACATTGAAAAGGAACTGACGACCCAGGAAAAATAATCCCTCGCGCTAATTCATCGTCTGCCCAGAATGCCATTCACCAAAGAACATCGTCTAAAAGCCGGCAGCAGCGCCATGCTTGCGAGAATCACTATGACCGCGTAAACCATCTGGTTGCCGGGAGACCGCCTGTGTTGCAGCCAGGCTGGAACTCTTTTTCGTCATGTGCCCCAACTGCTTCAGCTTCACTCCCACTTGCTCAAATAAACCCTGTTCTATCAATAGATCCTCGGGCACCCATTGATGGTGGAGCCGCGGCGACTCGACCGCCTGCTCCGGATGCATTCCAAACACAATCATATTAAGCAAAACCTGCAATGTGCTGGAAATGATTCTAGGGCCACCGGAAGCACCTGCAGAAAACACGGCCTTTCCGTCTTTAACGGCAATCGTTGGTGACATACTGGAAAGTGGTTTTTTGCCGGGTTCGATCTCATTTGCTTTGCCCTGAATCAGGCCGAAGGCATTTGGTTTCCCTGAAATAGCGGCAAAATCATCCATTTCATTGTTCAGCACAATTCCATATTTGGGAGCAACGACATAACTGCCAAACGTCAGGTTAATGGTTTCAGTACAAGCGACGGCATTTCCGGCAGAATCCATCACAGAAAAGTGACTGGTCCCTGCATCCTGTGGTGGCAGATAACGCCCGTACTCTTTTAGTGGTTTTGTTTTCTTCGCATCAATCCGCGAAGCCAGCTGGTCTGCATACTTCTTGTCCGTCAGTCTCTGAATCGGGACCGGAACAAAATCCGCATCTCCCAAATATTCCGCGCGGTCTGCAAATGCATGTTTCATGACTTCGACTAACAGGTGGATCTGCTGAGGCGAGTGATATTCCAGTTTCCCGAAGGGCTGATTCAAAAACTGGTTTTCCAATGAATGAATCATGTTGAAGGACTCAATAATCGCAACGCCTCCACTGGATGGGGGAGGCATTGTTAAAATTGTGTATCCGTTAAAACTGGTAGACAGCGGCTTGCGGATCACGGGTTGCGTTTCAATTAAATCTTTGTGGGTCAATATGCCACCACTCTGCTTGCCGCAAGCGGCAATAATAGAGTCGGCGACGGCTCCTTCGTAAAAGCCCGCGTGCCCTTTTTCGGCGATCAATTCCAGTGCTTTCAATTGTGGGCTGAAAAAGCGGTCTTTCTCATTCCAAGGTTTGCCATGATTCAAATACTCATCAATCAGTGTCTGAAATCGTTCCGGATCTAGCGTCCCATTTTGAATTCGCTTCAGCATAGAACTCTGCACAGATCTCATATGACCATTGATGGGTACCCCTCTGCGGGCCATCTGAATCGCTGGCTGCATCACCGTTTTCAAATCCAGCTTTCCATATTCTTTCACGGCATAACACAACCCGGCCACCGTACAGGGGACCGCAACTGCCAACGGTCCCTGTCGACTGGCAAGCTGTCGCTGCTTTTCAGTGCCCGGCAATTTTGCATACATCTCTGAAGTTGCAGCAGCAGGTGCACGTTCCCGGTAATCGATGACGGTCGATTTCTGCTGCTCTGCATCCCAGATCACCATAAAGCCTCCGCCTCCCAGACCGCAACTAGCAGGTCTGAGGACTGAAAGCGCAAAGGAAGTCGCGACGGCAGCATCCACAACACTGCCACCCGCTTTCAAAATGCTCACTCCGGCAGCGCTGGCTAAAGGGTGATCTGCTGCAACGACTGCATTCTGATAGGCTGATTTTTCCTGTACAGTGGGAGGAACTTCAGAATAGCCGGGTTGTATCGTCGTCAACAGGACAGACAAAACCACAAGACATAAGGTACTATTCGTAAATGATTTACGTTGCATACAATTCAGGAACATATCAGACCTTTTATAACGCTTTTGCAGCAGGCTATTAATTGTAGTGAAAACGAAGCAGACAATCGGTTTCTGCCGCTCGAAGTCTGGTTTCACTCTGATTATACTATGCGACTTGTCACGATTGATTTCCAGATCGAATACCGGAAATTCCTTTCAGATAGTGCATCCTGAAAGAAGCTTCTTGAATTAGAGTAGATGAACTATCACTCACTTGTCGTTCTGCTCTATTAGAGAGAGAGAGCAGAAACCCCGTACTGTTTAGAACATTAGCTGCAATACTATGACGACCAGTAAACTCGAATCTCCTAAAAGTGATAAAACATGCCAACTGGTAACGCTTGGCTGTAAAGTCAATCAGTACGAAACTCAACTCGTGAAAGAAGCACTGGAGAAAAACGGCTATCGCGAGGCATCTGAGACGGAGACTGCAGATCTCTGTGTCGTCAATACCTGTACGGTCACAGCGACCGGTGATTCAAAGAGCCGCAAGTTGATTCGACATCTCTCAAAGAATAATCCGGGGACGAAAATCCTGGTAATGGGCTGCTATGCCACGCGCGATCCGAAAACGGTTTCTGAACTGCCCAGTGTGTTTGAAGTGGTGACCGACAAGCGGGAACTGCCTGATGTTCTGGAGCGGCACGGAATCGTAGATATGCCAACCGGCATTTCTGAATTCGAAGGGCGCAAGCGGGCTTATGTGAAAGTTCAGGATGGCTGCATCCTGCGTTGTACTTACTGCATCATTCCGCAAGTACGTCCTGGTTTACAAAGTCGTTCGCCAGAGGATATTGAAGAAGAAGTTCGCCGTCTGGTCGGAAATGGGTTCAAGGAAATCGTGCTCACGGGAATTCATGTCGGCCATTTTGGTGTGGATACCACGCGTGGCAAATCCGGAAAGCTTCCGTTCCGACTCTGGCACCTGTTTCGAAGGCTGGACCAAATTCCCGGTGACTGGCGGATGCGACTCTCCAGTGTAGAAACCGCAGAAATCAATGACGATTTTATTTCCGCAGCCGCTGATTGCGAACATCTTTGCCCCCAATTTCACCCCTCACTGCAAAGTGGATCGGATACGGTCTTACGCCGAATGAAACGCCGCTATCATGTCAGCCGTTTTCTGGAGAAAATACAGAGGATGCGAGAACGATTGGACCACCCCGCATTTACGACGGATGTCATCGTTGGATTTCCTGGTGAAACAGATGCAGAATTTGAAGAGACGATGCGTGCCTGCCAGGAAGCCGCTTTCATGAAAATTCATATTTTCCCGTTCAGCGCCCGAAAAGGGACGCCCGCTGCGACTTATGAAAATCAGATTTCCCCTGAAGTTCGCCAGGAACGTTGCCTGCAATTAGCGGATCTCGAACGTCAATTAGCACAAAATTTCTATCACACTTTGATTGATCGTGAGCTAGAGGTTCTGGTAGAACGTGAATGTCGCGATCACTCCGGTTGGGTTCGCGGAACGGATCGCTGGTATGTCCCAGTCCTCTGTCGTGGTTCGAAAGCGGACCTGGGAAGTTTTGTGGCAGTGCGCGGACTACAGGACCACCGTGAATATCTTGAAGCGGACCGCCTTTCACCCTAGTGAATAGGAAACCCGTCTCAATCACTGCTGGTCCCCGAATCATTTGAATAAATATTGAGTTCATCCCAGTTACAGAGAAAGCGTTTGCGTGGCAGTATTAATTGCGATTGAAGGCATTGACGGATCAGGTAAAGGGACACAAGCGGGCAGACTGCATGCCAGATGCGAGGCAGAAGGGATTACTTCAAGCCTGATTGGTTTTCCCCGTTACGATCAAACCTTATTCGGAAAGTCGATTGGTGATTTTCTGAATGGACGGTTCGGCGCACTTGATGAAGTCCACCCATTTCTGGCGTCACTCCTTTATGCCGGAGATCGTTTTGAGTCGCGTGATCATATTTTTGAAATGATCGAAGCAAATCAGATTTTGATTTTTGATCGCTATATTTCTTCCAATATCGCGCATCAGGGAGCAAAACTACCTGGTGACGAACGTGCTGAATTTATTCGATGGATTGAGCAAATTGAATATGATATTTACAACATGCCCCGGCTGGATCTGACCATTCTATTAGATTTGCCTGCTGATCATGCACAAAAACTGGTCGCAGAAAAACAGGCACGCTCCTATACCGATAAGGTAGCCGACTTGCAGGAAGCCGACCAATCCTACCTGGCCAATGTCAGACAGGTCTATCTGCAACTGGCTGAGCAAAATCAACATTGGCAAAAAATTGATAGTCTGCAAGAAGATCAGCTACGGTCCATTGAAGAGATCGGCAACGATATCTGGTCTCAAGTTGCCAACTTTTTCTAATGAATCGGCACGCCTTCAGCCCTTTGTTCAGAGACTATTTGAACACAAGCAGACGCTGATTCAATCTTAATCAACGCTGCATGAAAAATACACTTGACCCTCTCTTGGAAGAGCTTGTCTAATATCACTATTCTTTGATCTTTGGAAGGGAAACAGGAATTGTGAAACGCGCTCCAAGCCAACTCACATTACGGGAAATGTTCTCCGATTCGGAGAGACTTGCCTCGGAACTGATTGAACATCTGGAATTAGGATTCATTTCCACGAACGAAAAATTAATTCGTCTGGTCCGTAAGGTACCTGAAGGAGTTGAAAAACGACGTGTGGAAGATATCAGCGTGCGCAATCAGGTTGCTGAGTTGCTTAAAAGTGATCAATTCACACAAGAAGTTTTCGAGAAACTGGATGCCTATCTGAAAGCCATTGATCAATCAATCAACAAGATCATTGATGGTGAATGATTCACACGCACTTCTTAAACAGTCGCGGATCCAAGCGGTGCGAATTCCTCTACCAGTTTTTTCGCGCTGAGCAGGCCATCAACGGCCGCTGAAACAATTCCTCCCGCATAGCCTGCTCCCTCTCCGACAGGATATAAACCACGAAAGCCGGGGGTCTGATAGGTTTCCCGGTCACGATCAATGCGTATGGGAGAACTGCCACGCATTTCCGGGCCGACTAATATGGCATTCTCCAAAAATGCACCATGCCACTTCTGATTCATGATCGGCAATCCGTTCTGAATCTGTGACATCACGACCGGTGGCAGGACCTGATTCAAGTTTGAAGCGACGACTCCCCTCTGATAGGTTCCTTGATATCGAAACCCTGAATCAGTTTTTCGATCATTCAGAAAATCTGCGGGACGCTGAATGGGGCAGTAATAATTTTTCTCACCTAATTCAAAGGCAGCCGCTTCGTATTTTCTCTGGAGCTCCATTCCCGCCAGAGGATGCTCGCTCCCAAATTCTTCGGGATAGATCGTCGTCATGATGCCACTGTTGGCATACCCGGTATCATGCCTGGAATTGCTCATGCCATTCGTGCAGAACATATTCGGCTCTGAAATACTGGGCATTACAATTCCCCCGGCACACATACAGAAGGTGTAAAGATCACGTTTGCCTTTTGTGATCATGGTATAGTCGGCAGCGCCCAGCAGTGACAGGTATTCTTCACGCCCGTATTTGTGACTGTTAACCTGTTCTTGAGGTTGTTCGATTCTCAACCCCAGTTGGAACGCCTTACGAAACATGGGAACCCCCAGATCGTATAACATCTGATAAGTATCACGGGCACTATGACCTATTCCCAGAATCACCTGAGATGTTTTAAGATAACCAGAAGATGTCGTGACGCCTTGTATCTGGCCGTTGGCAACATCAATTCCCTCAAGGCGGCACTCGAATCGAAACTCGCCTCCCAGTGCATCAATCTTCCGTCGCAAGTTTCGACAGATCATGGGAAGCTTGTTACTTCCTAAATGAGGCCGATGTTCATACACGATTGAGGACCGTGCACCACAATCGACAAAACGTTCCAGCACCCACTGCACATCAGGTCCGTTTAATCGGCAGGTCAGCTTGCCATCACTGAAACAGCCAGCACCACCTTCACCAAACAGGTAGTTATTTTCGCATTGAAAGTCTGCCCCTTTATCGAAGCGTCTGATCTCAGGGACACGCTCTTTGACAGGAAAGCCCCGTTCAATAATCAGCGGTCGGTATCCTTTGAGAGCCAGAAAATACCCGGCCAGCAACCCGGCAGGCCCTGAACCAACAATGATAGGACGTTCATCAAGCGGCTGGGCACCAGGTTCCGGGTCAAGAAAAAATGCTTCTGAAAAATCCTGGACTGAGGACTCTTCACGAAGATTTTTCAGGACTCCCGATTCATCGGGTACCTGAACCTCTGCCGAATAAACAAAGCGTAAGTCATGGCGCGAACGGGCATCCAGGCTTTTCCTGATGATTCGAAAACTCTGAACTTCTGCGGCTGAAATTCCCAGTTTTTGTGCAATGTGAATTGCCAGTTCTTGTTCAGGAACCTCGACCGGTAAGCGAATATTGGTAACTTTGAGTGACATAGAGCTTAAACCGAAATCAAACGAGAGCAGTAGCCAGGCATGAGATCATGTCGAGCAATGCGTCATGTTATACTGCCTGGGTTAGCGAATGCAATTTTGTCACTTCGAAACAATTAGAAAAGCACAAAATACTTACGAGGCAGAATTCACTTCCCACTCTCAGGCAACTTTCCTGAAGGGAACGGTATCCGGAACTGGCTTTCCGCAAACAATTTGATGTAGTTCCTGTTCCAGTTCTTCCATTTTTTCCTGAACTAAATCTGTGTAGGAATTCATCTCTTCGCGAGAGATATTTTCCGGAACGTGAATCGGTTCCCCCACTAGATAATAGACTTTCGAAAATGGTTTGGGAATCCAGATACTTGTCCAACTCCCTTGAAATTTCCAGTAACTGGATGCTGAAAAAGCGTTTGGAATGATGGGTCTTCCCGAGTGTGATGCCAGGAACACAATGCCTGGTTTCATTTTATGATGAGGCCCCCGTGGACCGTCCGGAGTAATGACAACATGCTTGCCTTCCGCCAGCGTGATTAATTTTTTGATGGCACTGGCTCCCCCTCGGGTTGTGGACCCACGAATGGCGCCCATACCAGCAGCCTTCAACATGGCCTCAATCGTGTCAGCATCCCGATGCTGGCTGATCAGTGCCACACTATTATGCTCGATGGCGCAAAAAAGCGGAGGGATAACTGAATCATGCCACACACTGTATAAAAATCGTTCAGAACCCGTATCAGCAAAAGGGCAACGTTCTATACTATCTCCGACAAATTCAAGACGTGTCGTCTTAAAGATCATCCGGATGATAAATACCACCAAATAATTGATCACGCTCAAAAGAGTTCGACTCTGAATTTTCAACCGATTACTCCTGTACGGCAGATTCCAAAAGAAGCTTTGTAGAATGACGAATTGTAATGATGTTCGATTCTGCGCAAATCCCAATTCTCAAATTCGTCAACAGGCTTCTCATAGCTGCTTTGCTCTGCCGCCATCCCACACAAACTACCCATTTTAAAACTATTTGGATTCGTTTTGACGTGAAACAGTCTCATCGCCGAAACGAACGTCGAGTGCTTCCATTCGTCGGTACAGTTTTGCCCTGGTCAATCCAAGCAGTTTGGCTGCATCTGTTCGATTATTTTTTGCTCGTTCCAAGGCTTGAACGATTTGCTCTACCTCAACTTGACGGAGTGTTTCTTCCAGAGGCAGCACTGCGGAAGCCAGTGCGGGGCCCAGTGATCGTGCATCGATGCCAGTCTTAAATCGCAAGGGCAACGATTCGCGGGTAATCAGCGGCTCTGATGTCGCCTGGAATGCGGCCTGAATCATCTTTGTCAGTTCGTCCAGATTCGCAGGCCAGAAATAATCCTGAAACAGAGAAAGTACACCCGGCGCAAAACCACTCACCTGTTTCTGCTGATACCGATTTTCATTTTCCAGAAAATGTTGCGCCAACAGTTCCAGGTCCTCTCTTCGCTCGCGCAAAGGATGAATTTTGATCTCCATGGTCGTGATCAGATAGAAAAATTCAGGCAGAATCAGTTCCTGGCCTAAAAGATCTGATAAAGAAAAAGAACTGGCCGTCATTAATCGAATGTTATCTTTGTGACTCGTCGATTGGTAATTTTCTAAAATCAACTCTTGAATATCACGTGTTAGAGATTCTATGTGTGAAAGGAAAAGAACCCCCGGTTCGAGAGGCATCGATTCTTCAAAATCTCTTTGAAAGATTTTTTTCACTGTTTGTTTTAATTCCCGGGGTGGTAAATCGGCACAATTCAGGGGAATAAAGATTTTTCTTCGCTGCTCACTTTCGAAATGAACCACTCTTGCCAGATGTTCTTTCCCTGTTCCCGTCTCACCCCAGAAATGAACCGGTTGCATCGTCTTGATTGCCAACTCTAACTGGCGCAAGACACGCTGCATCGCATCATTTTTCGCAATGACTGTCGAAAAACGAAATCGATTTCTTAAAGACAGTCGCAAAGCGGCAAGTTCGGCATGTAACTGTTGGGGGGGAGAGGCGGTGGGTAAAGTATGAGGCTCTTCTATTCGATCAATGATTCCCAGAATCAGCTTCGTCTGCTGTTGCTCATCAAGCAAGGGGCTAAAACGAATCACACACGGTAGCGTTTTTCCGCTATGTGAAAGCAGGTAACGGGGAACTTCAGTCCTGATTCCATGAAACACCTCGGGAGGAGGGCACAATAAATTACAAACGGATTCGCACTCATCAGCGTCTGTGTCGACAGCATAATCGCAAGTCTGCCCTAGAATTTCTTCGGCCGACCACTCCAGAATTTTTTCACAACCACGATTAAAAAACAAAATTGTTCGCGACGCATCGACCAGAAAGATCGGCGTCTCAAGAACATTTAATCGGGTTTCCAGTCGAGTGCGGCGTCCTGATCCTCGCTTCGACATTACCCGCGCCTCCTGTTTGATTTCGACCCGTCAAATGAATTCGGTCCATGACTTACATGGAACCGCTACCAGAAGAGAGCCTCTCTGGTGCTTATCTTTGCACGCGGCCCGATCCACCACCATGCATTAACGCTTCAATTTCCGAACGAGTTGAGTAGTTAAAATCTCCCTGGATACTATGCTTCAAGCAACTCGCGGCTACCGCATAACGAATAGCCGTTTCCAGTGAAGAAAGTTCCGGGGTATTCAAGGCATAAATTAAAGCTCCGGCAAAGGAATCACCCGCGCCGACCCGATCAACGATGTTGTGAATCGGATAGCTGGCATAATTCCCTGCTGTATCACATGGTGCAAATACTGCCTGCTGCTGACCTTGATCATATAACATGGCTCCCCAGTTATTATGGCTGGCAGACAGACTCTCGCGCAATGTAATCGCAACCTGTTTGACATTCGGGAATTGCTCGATAATTTGTTTCGCGACGGAAGTATAGCCCTCAATATTCAACTCGCCCGCTTCAACATCTGACTCAGGCGCTCTAATTCCCAGCGATAAATCCGCGTCCTCTTCATTCGCAATCACCAGATCAATGAAAGGAACCAGAGACTGCATCGTCTCTCTGGCTAAATCAATCGGTTTCGTATTTGCTTTCCAGTTCCAGAGCTTCTTCCGAAAGTTCAAATCACAGGACACCATCACATTCCGCTGCTTTGCTTCATGCAACGCCTTCAGCGATAACTGTGCCGCCGATTCACTGATGGCAGGGGTAATTCCTGTAATATGAAACCAGGTCGCTCCCTCAAAAATCTGATCCCAGTCAAATAGGTCAGGGGTCGCGACAGCAATCGAACTGAATTCCCGATCATAGGTTACCGTCCCTCCTCGCTGATTGGCGCCGGTCTCAACAAAATAAATGCCGAACCGCCCCTGAGATGTCCGATGAATCAGACTGCTGTCAACGCCCACTTTACCCATTTCCTGGATCAGACAATCTGTGATCGAAT
>TARA_R110002095_G_scaffold152237_1_pt1 | contig 132879 bp, 116 predicted proteins | sample TARA_R110002095 | Tara Oceans TARA_R110002095 (sample SAMEA4397255) | marine metagenome | biome: Polar Biome; feature: [SRF] surface water layer (ENVO:00010504); material: water (ENVO:00002006), including particulate matter (ENVO:01000060) such as... | depth 5 m | reverse complement strand
CCCCCCCCCCCCGATTACATCAGTGGCCGCCAATCATCTTGATCAATTATCTCAAAGAAAATGAGTCGTGTTAAACGGTCCGTTTAGTCTGGGTTCTTCCTGATTTCGAAATCAGAGATTCCCTTTTCATCATCAACCCCTCTCAGCTATTTTAAAGATCCCATGTAGTATTCTCGATCTCTTCACTTTGTGATTTAGTGACCGAATTCAAACTGAAGATCAACATTTGACATCCCCCGCTTCATTTCGTTGACTGACTTGCAATTCGTTTTCGTTGGAAATTTAAGACGCAGTATTCTCCAAATCGTTCAAAGACAAAATACTGAAGAGAATAGAACTTCGTCTGCCAGCTGGCATATGGTAATTCACCCAGGGCGAGATCAATCTTTGTTTCCCCAAAAACCTGAGCGAGATGCTCATAGACACGCCGGAACTCTTGTCGCGCATTCAGGCTTGAGTTTAATGTGAATACTTCAAAACTGGTAAAACGGCTACGAGGTCTGAAGTCGATACTGATTTGAGATTCCAATCCTTCAAAAATTAATTCACTCTCATAAAATATTTTCATGAATTTTTGATCAGATTCGACGATTCTTGGGCTGTACAGAGCCATTAAATCTTCCTTGGTTGATTTCCAAGGGAGAAGAACTCCTGCTCGTTCCAGCAATAAGCCTTGGTCTATACAGGTGGGGATCATTAGGTTCAATACTCGGTCATGGTTTCTAAGGAATTACATCAGGATAATTATAACATGATAGATTGGGGCTCAGGCAACTACTATTTTGTTTTCGCCAATGCGATCGACTTAACCCTGCAACCACCAATTCCCAACTTTGCTATCATCAAAGCAAATTGAATCTGCTATACTCTAATCAGCATAAATATCAGTCTCGCGTGTGCCACTGTCGGCTGGTCCGACAGTGCTGCCAGTGAGAACGTTCCACTCATCGACAGCGCAAAAAATTATGAAACATTTCCTCTGCTTCTGTATTCTGCTGACATTTAGCGTCGCAGAAATTCAGAGTCTACAGGCCCAGCTCACGATTCCGAAAAGAGAGGCTCCCCAGGGGGCTCCGATCAAAACCACGATCTCGGTCACACTGCTCACGGAAACCACCAGCTCGGCCCTGTATGCCCAGCAGTGGGGCCGCGTCTTTCGTGATTTGAATATTCCCATCCGCACCCGGCGGGCCGTGCTGGATGATAAACCCCAGATCAAAGAAGATCTGAGAGGCACACTGCGTGAAGTTCGTTTGACAGGCAGTCTCGACCGCAACGGTGAAATTCATTTTCCCGGCCATCAGTTCTCCCGCAGCGAACTGGCAAAACTCAAGCAGTGGATCAACGAACTCAAAACCTTTGGTGCACAGGGATCGCCGGAAAGCAAACCGCTGTGGGGGCTCTCAGCCGCGCAGTTTAAAACCGTCTTCGCGGTACTCGCGCAGCCCGCGTCTGCTAACGTACAGGGATTGACTCTTAAGGCCGCCATCAGCAAACTCGACTTTCCCGCTTCACTCCCCGTGCGGTTTGATCTCGATGCCCAGAAACGGATCGCAGGCGATGCTGGGAACCTCACCGTCTCAGCCGATCTCGAAAAGCTGGCGAAAGGAACCGTGTTGGCGATTGCCCTGAAACAATATGGCCTCGCCTTTCATCCTCTGCGCACGCCATCTGGCTCATTGGAGCTGGTGATTTCGCCTTGGGAGTCTACCTCGCAACCCTGGCCTATCGGCTGGGACTTGAAAGACTCCCGCCAGAAGACAGCTCCGCGCTATTTCGATTTTATTCCCGTCGAACTATCGAACGTACCGCTGAAAGACGTGCTGATGGCGGCGTCGAAGGCGTCAGGCATCCCTATGATTGCCGATGAATACGAAATCGCAAAGAAACAGGTTGATCTCGACAAAATCAATGTCACCGTTTCCAAAAAACGGACAACCTGGGGCATTCTGATTAAAAACGCCATCGGGCGCGACGGACTCACTCGCAAGCTGGTCATCGATGAACGCGGGCAACCCTTCATCTGGATCACCGTCTTTAAGCCACGCGTCAGCGCGCCAACACGGTAAGCGGGTTCAGGGAACGAGTGGCTCAGCAGGGCCAGCCGCTGGTGCAGGGGGAGGCGGGATAATCTCTACCGAAAACCGGGCATTCTTTCTGATCTGTGTTTTTTGAACGTGCGGCTTCAACTTCACTTGGGGCGGTGCGACACTCATGCCTTGATTCGGATTCACCGTTGGCTTCCCGCTCATCTTCGTACTGGAATTCATTTCCTGTAGCGGTTCCATCACAGGTTGCAGAGAGTCCTCTGTCGCACTGATATTCAACACGCGATTGACGGCAGCCGCTTCTTCTTCCACATTGTAACCCACCAGATCAGGTCGGACGTACTTTAAATCCCGTCCCGGCGTCACCCCGTATTGCCAGTGAAACAGTGAGACCTGTTTGGCCTTGTACGGGAAGTGCCGCTTTTTCTCAAAAAAGATCGCCGGTGCTCGCAGCGTATTATAATCCATCCAGAAACTGGCCAGATTATAACGCTCCCGGTGTTGAAAACACCCCTGCTGACTGAGCATCAGAGCGCAGACCAGCAGCAGCATACTTCGATGCCAGCGGGAGATCGGTTTTCGTTTCATGGAGCAACCTGCTCAGGCAGTAGATGAGAGTCACATGTGGTTTAACCAGAATCGCCGACAATCATTGCGCAGCTTCTCTGACCGGATATAGACTTTCATCGTCGCGATAAAACGGTCGCATTCAATCAATTCCCGACGAATGGAAATTTCGCGCGGGAAATCAAATTTCCATCGTAAAGCAGGCAAGATAGGTTGAGTGGTTAGCGCCACATTTGTGCAAAGATTTTCCCCAGGGCAGGGATCTGGTAGTGGGCATTCAATCCACTCGGGTTGGGCAGGACCCAGATTTCCGACTCGCCAATGGTCTGTTCCTGCAAGCCGACCTGTGCCTGGTTTTCCTGAAACGCACTCCGGTAGGATGTGATTCCCAGAAACACAACCTTTTGTGGACGAAATTTGAGGACCTTTTTCGTCAGGATCTCGGCCCCTTCGTAGAGCTCTGCTTTGGAAAGTTCGTCGGCTCGTTTGGAGGCACGGCTCACAATGTTCGTCAACCCGCCTCCTCGCTTGAGCAGTTTATCATCTTCGAACGGTGAATAGAGTCGCTCGGTAATTTTACCCCGATGCATGGCTGGCCAGAAGCGGTTGCCGGGCCGCGCAAAGTGATGTCCCACCGCCGCCGAATACAAGCCCGGATTCGTGCCGACAAACAGCGCTTTCAATCCTGTTTCAATCAGATCGGGAAGCTGTTTGTGAATGGCCTGTTCCAGATCTTTCGCCGTTGGCTTCCAGATTTCTTCCACGCGTTTCAGACTCCTGTTTCGCTCTCTCTGCTTTAGTCGATGACGCCGTCATTCCGCATGATATCAATGGCACTCTCGAAGGCATTGATTGTAAAATCAATATCTTCATCGGTATGAGCGGCGGTTGTCATCGCCCCCCAGCCAAACCAGTCGACCCCATTCAGCAGCAGAGCACAGCGAAACGCGTGTCCCAATTGGGCATCATGCTTGCAGTCCAGACGATCAAAATCGTTATTGTATGGCACGAACGAATCATCCGTGGGCCGTGGACCATCGTAACCGGGGAAGACTTTGATAATTGAAAACTGTCCGTAAACAACCCAGTTCACATTCTTGCGGGTCAGGACTTCATTCATGCCTCTTCGTAGTTTGGCAGCACTCTCACTCGCTTTGCGGCAGGGCTCTCCTGTAGCAACCTGTTTCAACACGGCAATTCCCGCGGCAGCGGAAAGTGGATTCGCATTATACGTTCCCGGGTGTTTCATTTTTTGACCGAAGGGATTATCAAAGGCAATCGCCTGCATCAGATCAGCACGTCCCGCCAGACAGCCGCCGGGTAGCCCCCCGGCAACAATTTTCGCCAACGATGTCAAATCGGGAACGATGTCACAGACTTCCTGCATACCGCCGGGAGCGACACGGAAACCGCTGATGACTTCATCCATAATCATCAGCACGCCTTTGTCCGCCGTCAACTTGCGTAGCCCCTTCAGGAAACCGTCTTCCAGCGGAACCACCCCCCAGCGACTGCCGGTCGCTTCGATAATGAGGCAGGCGGGATCATGTTCGGCGATCGTTCGTTCGACCAGATCCAGATCGTTGGGACGGATGATAACCAGTTCATCGGACACCCCGTTGGTAACGCCGGGCATGGCGTAGGTTTTATCATCATGCGGCGGCTCGGAAGCCTGGGTGAGCAGATCGTGCCAGCCATGAAAGTGGCCGGCGAACTTGATGACTTTGGTTTTGCCAGTCGCGATGCGAGCCACTCGCAGTGCCATCATAGTGGCTTCAGTACCACTGCTGGTGAACCGCAGCATCTCACAGGAGGGAACCAGCTGACGTACCAGATCACCCCATTCCAGTTCCAGCTCGTGGCAGGCGCCGAAGTGCGTTCCCTTCGCGACCTGATCCTGTACCGCCTTGACCATGTCTGGATGACTGTGTCCCAGAATCAGTGCCCCATGACCGCTCCAGAAGTCGATAATGTCGTTGCCGTCGACATCATATTTATGAGCACCCAACGCACGATCCACATAAATCGGGAATGGCTTCATGTATCGGCCGTCGTGTGTGACACCACTCGGAAACAGCGTACACGCTTTTTGGTAATCTTGTGCCGATGTCGGAAATTTCGCAAAAAAATCAGCTTCAATCTGCTGTCCCACTGCCTGGCTCATGGCGTTGTACTCACAAAAATTAGTATGAAAGAATTCTGAAGCATTGTCAGATATCGTCGTTGCCCACGGATTTGATTTCTTTAAAAAAGTAACAAATTCGTGTTACCTGATTTATATCGGAATCAGAACCAAATATCAAAGTGATCGAGCACACAAATGTAGGGGCGGGTCCATGTGCCCGCCCGCCTGGACGGTCTCAATTTAGAGTTGTCGTCCAGATGGGACCAGTTGAACCATTTGCAAAACAATACGCTGGCAGTCAGATATAGCGGGCAGCCACATAGGGCTGCCCCTACAAATTGTTTAATACTCGTTCGATTTCTCTGTCTGTCCTTCAATGCCGGAGAAGCTGCTTTTGACCACCTGCCGCACGAGCCGTTGATCGGCTTCCGCCTTTAGCTTGGCAATCGCGTCGGCTAAAGGCATCGGACCGAGATCGCCATCGATGCGATCTCGCACCGCGACTGCAGTCTGTTCGGCTTCTTTGGGACCAACAATGAACATATACGGAATCAGTTCCAGCTGGGCATCGCGAATTTTCGCGTTGACCTTCGAGCTGCGGGTGTCGATCGAAATTCGAAACCCGTTCTGCCGCAGTTGGGCGGCGACTTCGTTCGCGTAGTCCAGCGTCTTATCACTGACAGGTAAGACACGAATCTGTTCCGGTGCCAGCCAGAGCGGAAATGCACCTGCGAAATGTTCGATCAACATTCCCGTGAAGCGTTCCATTGAGCCGAACGGAGCACGGTGAATCATCACGGGACGATGCGGCTGATTGTCCGAGCCCGTATATTCCAGCTTGAACCGTTCCGGCAAATTGTAATCGAGCTGCACGGTTCCCAGTTGCCATTCACGGCCGATACAGTCCGAGACCATAAAGTCGGCTTTCGGACCATAAAACGCGGCTTCTCCTTCGCACTCACTATAAGGCATGCCCGAGGCTTCGAGTACTTTCCGCAGACTGTCTTCCGCATGCTGCCAGTTCTCTTCACTGCCCACATACTTATCGCTGCCCGGCTCGCGCAGTGAAAGCTGCACGCGGAAATTATCCAGGCCGACCGAGGCCAGTACGAATTTCACCAGCTCTAGAGTCGCCTTGAATTCGCCTTCCACCTGCTCCGGAGTACAGAAAATATGTGCGTCGTCCTGAGTCAACCCGCGGACCCGCAGCATGCCGTTCAATTCCCCGGTTTGTTCGTGACGATACACGGTCCCGAATTCAGCCAGACGCACGGGCAGATCCCGATAGCTGTGCGGGATCGCTTTATACATCTCTGCATGATGCGGACAGTTCATCGGCTTCAGCAGATATCGTTCGTGTTTGTGCTCCCAGTCCTTGAGAATCTGAATTTTCTCTTCACGGCTCGCACCGGGAGGAAATTCGAAATCGCAGTTCATCACCCGCGATGATTTCAAAAAGGTCGCTTCATCCTCATCTGACAGCGTGTCTTCTTCCAGCTTTCGTACCCAGAAATCGACCAGTTGGCCGGCATCATGACCGAACAACGGCGCGAATTGCGAGTCGCGATAATAAGGAAAGTGACCGCTGGTTTCATACAGTTCCACACGACCGATGTGCGGCGAGTAAACCGGCTGATAACCGAGACGCGTCAGCTCGACCTTAATGAAGTCTTCCAGAACTGCACGGATCGTCGCCCCTTTGGGCAACCAGAGACAGAGCCCCTGTCCGACTTCGGGGTTGATCTGAAACAGCCCCAGCTTTTTCCCCAGCACCCGATGATCGCGGCGTTTCGCTTCTTCGATCTGTTCCAGATACTTTTTCATATCTTTCTTGCTGAAAAAGGCGGTGCCGTACAGACGCTGGAGCGGTTTGTTGCCGGCGTCCCCTTTCCAGTACGAACCGGCGATCGACAGCAGCTTAAACGCTTTGACTTTGCTTGCATTCGGAATGTGTGGACCACGACACAAGTCAACAAATTCGCCCTGCCGATAGAAGCTGAGCTGCCCATGATCAGAAAGCCCTGTTTCAATATGTTCGGCTTTCGAATGCTGGTCCATCTCGTTCACGAATGAAACCGCTTCCACACGATCGAGAGAGAACCGCTCGAACGGCTCTTCTTCTTTGATGATCTTCTTCATCTCTTCTTCGATTTTGGGGAAGTCATCTTCACTGATGGTGTGTTCCAGACCAAAATCGTAATAGAAGCCATGAGGCAGGGTCGGCCCGAACGCGAGTTGAATGCCCGGCCAGAGACGCATCACGGCGCGGGCCATGATATGGGCACACGAGTGACGTAAAACGCCTAGTGCTTCCGCATCGCGGTCGGTCAGCAGGCGGAGTGAGATTTCCTGGGAGTCGGAGACGTCTTTCAAGGGACGAAACGCATCACAAACGGTTCCATCTACTTCAGCAGCGACGACCGCATTGGCCAGCCGCTCACCGATTGACTGGGCGACATCGAGAGCTGTACTGTTGTCTGAATACTCTTTAACGGTTCCATCGGGTAATTTGATTTGAATCATGCGATTATCGGGACTTCATCTAGAGTCGGAACCACCACAGTCGCCGTTACAAAGGGCTCACTGCTCAGGCAGTTCGAAGGAGGTACGGTCTTTATATTCGACAGGCACAGCCCGCGTCAATGTTCGCCGTTTGTTGGCAAAATCGGCGAAAACCTGTCAAATTGCTATGATCGGTCAGACAGGACCTGAGACTCTTCCATTCAGCAGTTTTTTTCACAGAACGTCTTCTGGAACTTGACGATAACACCCTTGATCCGTAACCTTTTGAAACCTCAGGACGATTAGCTCAGTTGGTTAGAGCGCCACGTTGACATCGTGGAGGTCACCGGTTCGAATCCAGTATCGTCCACTAATAAGCCCTTTTCTCGTATAGAGTTAGGGCTTGTTTTATGCGCACTGCTGGCTGTAGTGTACCACTTGCCTGATCCCGGCGTCCCGAATAACCATTACGACTGATCTGGAATTGGTCGTCAAACCGACAAATTCGGCATTGTACGCACAGCCAGACCAGAGATCAGGACGATTCTTTCCGTGGACCGTGCCATTTCAATACATCACCACAGATACGATTTTCTCCCTGCGCGAAACTTCGATCGGTGGATTTCAATAAGGTTTCAGGATGACGGATCATCCCTTAGTCAAAGTGCGCGGATTCGGTCTGGCACTCTCAGCAGTGCTTCTCGCAGGCTGTGCCTCTCATTCAGCAAACGTACAAGAGACGTCGTCGGCGAAAGTCGAACTCGAAAAGAGGCTCGCTGCGCTGAGTTCCCTGGGTGATGAGGAACCGGTGCCTGATACGAAGCCGGTGCCTGGTAGGAAGCTGGTGCCTGGAACCAAGCCGGCGTCTGGTACGAAGCCGGTACCTGGTCCGAAGATCGTGCAAACCAGTTCCGAGAGGCCCGAAACCGTATTGACCGACGGGACGCATTCAGAACTGGTGATGCAACATCTGCCGCTCTCTCAATCGCTGGACGAGCTTGAGATGCTGGCCGTCGATCAGAACCCGCAGTTGGTGAGACTTTATCAGGAGTACAATGCTGCTTCGTCCCGCTCTCACTATGTCAACAAGCTCCCCGATCCGAAGCTGGGCGCGAGTGTGTTCGGAGATCCGATTCAAACCGCTTCCGGCTCGCAGCGTGCCGTACTGAGTGCAAGTCAGGCGATTCCCTGGCTCGGGAAACTCAATGCCGAAGAACAGCGTTCCTGCTTTGAAGCCTTCGCCGTTCGCGCAGATTATTTATCAGAGCGTCTGCGCGTTATCGCCGCGGTCCGTACCGGCTGGTATCGACTATATGTGATTGATCAGCAGATTGAGACAGCGACCGCCAATCAACAACTGCTGAAGTCTCTGATCGATGTCGCGAATGCCCAGATCGCTACCGGGACTGCAACACAGGGAGACGTCCTGCTCGGTACACTGGAACTCAGTAAACTCGAAGAACGACTTCTCACCTATCGTAAGCTGAGAGTCGCTGTGCAGGCGGAGGTCAATCGGCTGGTCGCCCGCGATGCGGATCTGGCAGTATTTCCTCCGGAAGAACTGGAAATTCAAATTCCAGAGCTATCTGCTCAGCAGGTTTATCAGAGTGCTTTGGATTCGCAACCGGAGATTCAGGCGGCTCAGCTCCGTATGCAAGCCACGCGGTGGGGAATTGAAGTGGCTCGTTTGAGTCGGCGACCGGAATTGACCCTCTCGGCGAATTATTTCTTAACGGATAATAATCGCCCTCCCTCGAATCTGTATCAGGTCGGCCAGGATCCCTGGTCGCTCGGTGCCCAGGTCAGTATTCCGCTCTGGAAAGAAAAATACGATGCCCTCGAAAATGAAGCGACCTGGAAACATCTCGCTTCGAATTACTCGGAACAAGATCTCCTCGATCGCTATGATGCCCTGATCACCGAATTGCTGGCGGAAGCCCATCGTGCCGAAGAAACTGCAGTACTCTATAAAGAAACAATCCTGCCGCAGGCGCGTCAGACATTAAGGGCCGACCAGGAATCGTATTCCCGCGGGGCGGTCGAGTTCGATCGCGTCATTCGCGATTACCGCAATCTGCTGACACTCGAATTGGGCTATCACCAGGCGATAGGTGAGCTCGCAATTTCACTCACACAGCTCAGTCGTGTAGCAGGCCACGATTTTTCTATCTCTAATGTGCCTGTTGTCCCTGGATTATCCGACGTGAACTGATCGGAACACATCTGGACTTCCCACTGCGAAAGCGATACAGTACAAGAAGGTCTGGTAACACTTCTTCAGGAGTCTGTTTCATGCACCGAATTGGTCGAGCGATGTTGATCTGGATGACAACAGCAATGTTGTTCGTACAGACTCTCTGCCCGGCAGCTCTATTCGGCTGCTGCTGTCAGAAGAGCATGCCTGAAGAAAAATTACAGACCAACTGCTGTCGACTCTCTCAAACAAGTGCTGTTTCTGTAGTGAAACATAAGAGCTGTTGTGCTCAGGTTGCCACATCCACGGCTGCTAATGAAAAACAGCCAGCTTGTCTCGGTAAGTGCGGTCAAAGCGACTCTGATTGCCATTGTAGTCGCATTAACAGCATACCCGCGCTACCGGATACAACCAGCGGTCCGCTACAGGAACAACAGCTGTTGTTTCAGGTTCTGGCACATCCGATGGCAGTCTCCGTGACTCAGACGGATTTCTCTGAAGACTCTCTTAGCGAGAGTCACAGCCCTGCGGCACAGACTTTCAAGTCTGCGCAGATTCTACTCTGTGTGTCTTTGCTATAAAGACTGCGCTGCGCGCTGACGGAATACCGTTTCATATTTTCTGCGCACGCGAACGGTTGTCTTGTCCTCATCTACTTGGATTTCCGGTTTGATATCCAGTTTGATTTTCGGGACAAAACGTTTCCTGAATTCTCAGAGCCCGTCTGCCATTATCTGCGATGGCACAGAATGAACACATTTGAAACAGGGCGACTGGCCGGTTTTTCCGGCACGGTCCAATGCTGGTTGTTAAGTACCGGCTGGTCGCTCTCTTGTTTTGTTTTTGGAGAGGCAAGATGACAACATCTTCCACAGAAGAACCGGCAAAAAATCCTGTGACTATCATAGCACCCCCGCCCCCCGATGCGAAATCAGGCCGCTGGTGGCTGAGAAAATTGCTGCCGGCAGCCCTGTTTCTTTCGGTCGGTCTGTTTCTCATTGTATTGCTGGGGGTCGCACAACGACTGGGATGGATTCAGGCCGGTCTTTCCACCCCGGCAAGCACAACTCAAGGCGGGAAGCAGCAGATCTTTACCTGCCCGATGCATCCGCAAATCCGCCAGCCCAAGCCAGGCCGCTGTCCGATCTGTGGTATGGCGCTGGTGCCTGCAGCGAAGTCCGGCGCCAATATCGATCAGATGGCGATTACGATAGAGCCGGCCCAACGTCGTTTAGCGAACATTCAGACCGCGGATGCAAAATTGGAACCCGTCAGTACCACAATTGAAACCATCGGTGCGATTGAGATTGATGAGAGTCGGCAGGCCACGATCGCCGCCTATATTGACGGGCGGATCGAAAAACTGTTCGCCGACTATACCGGCGTGGAAGTTGAGAAAGGCGATCATCTGGCAATTGTTTACAGTCCCGAACTGTATTCTGCCCAGGTGGAACTGTTGGAAGCACGGAATGCGCTTAAAAGAATGACTTCCGGTGCGCTTTCTATAGTACGCGAGGTGCAGGAAAAGCTTGTTGTGAACTCGCGACAGAAACTCGTCGAGTTAGGTATGACAGACGCACAGATCAACCAGCTGTTATCAACGGGCAAGGCCGAGTCGCGTCTCACAATCTACGCACCCATCGGCGGGACCGTGACCGAAAAACTCGCGGAAGAAGGCAAATACATCAAAGCCGGAGAGCCCATCTACCGCATCGCCAACCTGACCACTGTCTGGCTCGTGCTTGAACTCTATCCAGAAGATGCCTCCCGGATTCGCTTCGGCCAACAGGTTGATGCTGAATTGCAGTCATTGCCAGGAAAAATCTTGAAGGGCCGCGTGGTATTCATCGACCCGACTGTCAATCAAAGGCGACGAACGGTAGGAGTACGTGTTGAATTTCATAATACAAACGGAAAATTGAGGCCCGGCGATTATGCGAAAGCGCAGATCACCGTTCCCATCGGCCCGCAAGGAAAAGTTTACGATGCCGAGCTTGCCGGAAAATGGATCAGTCCCATGCATCCCCAGATCATCCGTGATCAGCCAGGCGACTGTCCGATTTGTGGCATGAAACTCGTGCCCACGTCTCGCTTCGGTTATACCGATCAGCCCGTTCCCCAGCGGAAAGCACTCACTGTGCCGCGTTCTGCTGTGCTGATGGCCGGCGACCACAGTGTGGTTTATGTCGAAACCAAACCGGGCCGCTTCGAACTCAGGCTGGTTACGCTGGGGCCGCTGCTCGGAAATACTGCTGTCATTCTGGATGGGGTCAAACCGGGTGAGAAAGTCGCCACTGCCGGAAACTTCCTGATTGATTCCCAGATGCAACTTTCTGGCAAACCGAGCCTGATTGATCCGCTACGATTTGTGCCCGAGAAAAAAACGAAGCAGAAGAATTCACCGCTCAAATTTGATTCGATCAAGCTTGAAAAACTCTCCGGGCAGACCGGTAAGGCACTGGAACAGCTCTATACCACTTACTTTGCCATTCAGAAACAGTTTGCTGCGGACAAAAAAATAACAGAAAAACAGGCAAAGACACTGAATCAACTGGCCGATCAACTGGCTCAGGATTCCCAGCTCAGTCAACCAGTGAAAGATGAGTTCCAGCAGATCGCGACCAATTCAGAACATCTGCATCATCTCTCCCTCAAAAAGGCACGCAAGAACTTCAAGCCGATCAGTCATGCAGTGGTTAAGCTGGCGACTCAGGTTCGGGGCAGTGAAGCAAAACAGTCGTTCCATCATTTCTTCTGTCCGATGGTTCCACAAGGGGGAGGCGACTGGCTTCAGCCAGATGACAAACTAGTCAATCCCTACTTCGGTAGCCAGATGTTGCACTGCGGCGAACTGGTGCCAACGTTTGAACCAGCGCCGAAACAGTCTGCAGCGAAAAAGCAGCCCGCACCTGCCACACAGACGCAGCAGAAACAGCCCCGCCAATCACCTTCAGGGACTCAGGGAGAATAATCCATGTTACGTACCTTGATTTCCTTCAGTATCCGCGAACCGCTGATCATGTTCTGCATCACGGCAGTCCTCATTGGCTTCGGCTGGTATAGCGTGCGCGAAGTTCCGATCGACGCCATTCCCAACATCGGGGAAAACCAGGTCATCATCTTCACTGCCTGGCCCGGACGTTCTCCCAAAGACGTCGAAGATCAGGTCACGTATCCCCTCTCCGTTTCGATGCTCGCCGTCCCCAATGCGGAATCGGTACGCGGCAAGAGCCTGTTCGGTTACAGCTTCGTGCAGGTCACCTTCAAAGACAGTACCGATTTTTACTGGGCGCGCTCCCGTGTCGTCGAACAGCTGGGCACCGCAGCAGCACTCCTGCCGGAAGGGGTTGTTCCGACTCTGGGACCCGATGCAACCGGGTTAGGTCAAGTGCTCTATTATGTGCTGGAACCTCCGAAAGGAATGAACCTTGCGGAATTGCGCAGTCTGCAGGATTTCGTCGTCAAATATGAGTTGCAAGCCGTGCCCGGCGTCAGCGAGGTCGCCAGCGTGGGTGGTTATGTCCGACAATACCAGATCGAAGTGGATCCCGATAAACTTCGGTTTCACGATATTCCCCTCGATCAGGTCATCGAAGCCGTTCGCAAATCAAACATTGATGTCGGCGCGAAGACGGTCGAATCGGGGGGGATGGAATTCATCATCCGCGGTCGCGGTTTCATCGGCGCGGGACAAAACACCACCCAGGCAATTGGCGACATAGAGCAGACTGTGGTCCGTTCGCGCGATGGCGTGCCGATTCGCATTCGCGATCTCGGGCGCGTACAACTCGGTCCGGAGTTCCGCCGCGGCGCCATCGACCTCAACGGCACTGAAGCCGTCGGTGGTGTTGTCGTGATGCGGTTCGGAGAAAATCCCCGCAAAGTGATTGACAGTATCAAAGCCAAAATGGCACAGATTGAGCCGAGTCTGAAAGGAGTGAAGTTCAAACTCGTCTATGACCGCACCGGTCTGATCAATGAAACCATCGCCACACTGACCGAAGCGCTCACTCAGGAAGTCTTTATTACCGCGATCGTCATTCTGCTGTTTCTGCTGCACTTACGCGCGAGTTTCGTTGTCGCCGTCACGCTTCCCCTCGCCGTGTTGATGGCGTTCATCGCGATGAATGTGTTCGGCATTGATGCGAATATCATGTCACTGGCCGGTATCGCGATAGCCATCGGCACCATGGTTGATATGGGGATTGTCGTTTCCGAATCGATCTACGACGGACTCGCCGAGTGGGAAACGGAAGGGAGACCCGGTGGCAAGGAACAGCGTTTGAAGGTCATCCATGACTCCGCCACCGAAGTCGCGCCGGCGGTCGTCACAGCTGTGTTGACAACAGTCGTCAGCTTTTTTCCGGTCTTTATGCTTACCGGTCGTGATTATAAACTCTTCGCACCGCTGGCCTGGACTAAGACGTTTTCGATTATTGCAGCCTTGATCGTCGCCATCACGCTGGTGCCTCTATTGAGTCGCCTGTTACTCAATTCGAATCAACGGCCTTGGCGCCGCCGCGTGATCATCTCGGTTGTGTTCGCGATGGTCTGTGGCGTGCTCGCCTGGACCTTTGGTACTGACTATCTCGCGCGAATTCCTGTAGGTCTACCGATACTCGTCCTGTTGAGTGCCGGTGTGGGGGGAATAGCCTGCTTCTGGATGCTCTCCGAACGACTCAGACCCGTCGATGAGAATCCGGTGGGACGCATCATTCACTTTCTGTATGAACCCACGCTCCGCTTTTTCATGAAACACAAATTTCTGTTCTTTACATTTCCCACGTTCATTGTCGTGCTGGGACTGGGGTCCTGGATCGGGATGGCAACGGTGATGAAGCCGTTCGAAAAAGTCGCGAGGTTCCTGGGAGTCGAGCCCAATGAGGTGCCCGGCTGGGTCGAAACGAAGCATCTTTTCCCTGGATTAGCCTCTAACGACTGGATTGCCCTCGACGAGGGGAGCTGGTTTTACATGCCGACGCTTTATCCTGCTGCCAGTTTCTCACAGGCGATGGAGGTTTTGCAGACACAGGATACGCTGATCAGACAGATTCCCGAAGTCGAAAATGTACTTGGGAAAATCGGTCGTATCGAGTCGGCCCTTGATCCCGCTCCCGCAGCGATGATTGAAACCTACGTCATGCTCAAACCCGTCGATCAGTGGCGGCCCGGCATGACTTCCAAGGGAATCTGGGAGCAGATCAACGCGGTTGCGACACTGCCCGGTGTCACACCTGCTTCTCCGCTGCAGCCGATCGAAGGTCGTGTGGTCATGCTGCAGAGCGGCATCAAGGCACCGATGGCCATTCGCATTTATGGCGACAGTCTGGACGGTCTGGCAGAAGCCTCGATCGCGGTCGCCGACCATTTGAAGCAGATTCCCCAGGTCAATGCAGCGACTGTGAATCCCGATATTGTGTTGGGGAAACCGTATGTCGAATTTGACGTCGATCGAGAAACCGCGGCCCGTTACGGCATGTCCACGGCGATGGTCAACCAGATCATCGAAACGGCGTTGGGAGGTTCGAATGTCACTCGAACTGTCGAAGGTCGCGAACGCTACCCGATTCGCGTCCGTTATGAACGCAATCTGCGTGAACAGATCAATGAGTTGAACCGTCTCCCTGTCGTCACGCATTCGGGGGAAATTATTCCGCTCTCCCTGCTGTCGGACATGAAAACGACCTGGGGACCCGGCGTGATCAACAGCGAAGACGCCCGGCTGGTAGCACACGTCTCCTTTTCATCGTCTGGTCAGGAAGGGGCGCTGGAAACCGTCAATGCGGTCGAAACCAGTCTCCGCGCTGCGCAAAAAGAGGAATCGTTGAATCTGCCCGCCGGTTATGCACTGCAGGCGGTCGGCTCGTTTCAAAACCAGATTGAAGCCAACAACCGCCTGATGTGGGTGGTGCCGCTGGTGATCTTTACGAACCTGTTTATTATCTATCTGCAGTTTCGTAATCTACCGATCGCACTCGCCGTATTTGCTGGCATTCCAGTCGCGTTTGCCGGAGGTATGATCTTTCTGGGCTGGAATGAGATTCAAATCAATACCGCTGTCTGGATCGGCTTCATTGCCCTGTTCGGCATTGCCGTGGATGACGGCGTCGTAATGGCGACTTACCTCGATCAAATCTTCATCCGAAAAAGGCTGAAGACGAAAGAAGATATTCGCAACGCCGCCGTCCAGGCCGGGCTCAAGCGAATTCGTCCCTGCCTGATGACGACATTTACAACAATCATCGCTTTAATGCCTGTGATCCTTTCTACCGGGCGCGGCTCCGACGTCGCCAAAGCGATGGCCTTACCCGTGATCGGCGGCATGACTGTCGAACTGATTACACTGTTCGTGGTACCTGTGATCTTCGTCGCTTATAAGGAATTCAAAATGAATCTCGGCCTGAGCGATCCGCACTGGTCCGGAGTCGAAGATTAAGTCTCCTTAATTCAATAGAACAGACCAGTGTGCTTTCAATGCTTCGATGTCTAGCTCGCCGTTCCATTCGTGATCCCATTTGATCCCGGTTTTGGTTCGACTGTCAGGATTCAGGCCGAGACGCAGCGGCTCATAAACCGGGCTCGCACTGAGGTCGGCCGGACTCTGTCCTTCCGCGAGTGCCTGCAGAGTGTAGCGGGTGATCGTGGTTTGCCAATGATGGTTCTGTTTTTTCTTAAGCGGTTCCTGTAGAAACGTGGCATGGTCCAGCACGGTTTCTACCGCAGTCGGATCTTGTGTTCGCGCCAGTGCGAGTAACGCGGCAAGATTCTGCTGACCCGCCTGTTCCCCTTCAGCGGAATTCAGTAGTTTCATCAGTGCCGGCACCGCCCGTTCCCGGGCAGACTCGGCATACAGATAACAGACCGCCGTTTCCCACCTCGTTTTGTACCTGTCTTGGAACGTCACTCTTTGTTCAACGGTTTGCTTCAGTGTGGCTTCGGCCTGGGCACCGCCAATTGCGCGGAGACAGTAGGCGATCTGCACGGTTCGGTAGGGACTGACATGATCAAAGCGTTCAAAATCGTATTCTAACGCGGCACTCAGAGGCGCGACGACTTCCGGCCCGCGTTCGATCAAACGCGACATCAGGTTGTGAACGCTGCCGGTCGAGTGCGGACCGAGCTTACCCAGTGATGCAATCAGTCCCGGCGTCGAATTGGCCCGGCTCGTTGTGACAAAGATCAAGACGAAGGACAGCGTCAGCGCAATCGCATTCACGCCGAAAGGTCGCAAATTATTCCGCAGCCATTCATCTTTGATTGTGAGGAACTGCAGCACTCGGAACAGCAGATACAAGACCCAGCAGAGCACCACCGGCAGACCGACGCCGAGCGGTATGATGAGCAGAACCCCCAAGATCAATAGGGGCACGCCGAAATAGAGAAACCGTTTGACCCCCATCGCCAGAGGCCGACTGAAAATCAGGGACAGAACCAGCCAGCCGAAAAAGATGCCAATCAATGGCCAAAGAAACGGAACCCGCACCTCGGTCGCACTGTTCGCGCAACTCATACACGCCTCCGCTGACTGCGTCGGCAGAGTGAGGAGCAAGACGAACATGATCAACCACGTTTTTATTCGCTCAATCACTTCACAACTTCTTTATATTTCGGCACAGCTACTCGCTGATACTTGATCCCCTTGGCAAGTCGCTTGAAGTTGTTGGTCAGGTCATGATCACCACTCAGGAAGATCACTGCAACGCCGTCAGCTTTCAGTAAGTTCGTCACGATGGCGTCCTCGCGGGCTTCGATTGCTTTCTTATCGGTAATCATCTTGCCTTCAGACCGAACGGGGGGCGCTGCCTCCAGCGCTTTTGAGTCATCTGCCGGGAGCAATGTATTAAGCTCACCTAAAATAGCAAGCTGACCAGCCGTACCAATAATATTTTGATGTTCAATCAACTGGTCACGTCCCCCTTGTGGGGTTTCTGAGTTTTTCACGTGATTTTTTAACAATTGGAGAAGCTCCATCAACTTCTCATGATTTTTCTCGGTGAGTCGTTCAAGATACACGGCAGTAAGCTTGTGTTTTGGGATCAAGCTCCTGAGCAGGTCCCTTTGCTGTTTCTGAATTGTTTTCAAGTCTTCAAGAAAAACGATATAGTTCTTCAGGATTTGATGCTTGGAAATCGTTTTGTCCTTGCCTTTCAAATCAGTACTGTAGTCATCATACGAGAGGTAAGACCGATCCAGAATGTGAATCACCGAAGAAGGTTCGGCGTGTGTGGGGAGTGGGGTAAGTAGCAGAATGAAGAGGCAAAGTCGATTCATGATTCCTCCGGTCTATTTTTATGTTCCTTATGAGTATGTATTGTCTGGTTTGAATGGTCAAGAAAAAAAAGACGCAGTCCTCCGGAAATCAATCACGCAAAACTGATTCCCTTCCTCACAATCGCGGTAAATGATCCTGAAACTCTGGCAACCGTCCTTCTTCGATATAAAATGCATACTGCCGCAGATATTCGATTGCCGGGCCATTGAGATAGGACTGCCACTCATCCACATTATTGTTCCATTTACGTAGTGAATCTGCATCTGACAACAGGTCATATCGCGTGTTCCACCAGTCGCGGATCAGTGAGAGAGTCCAGTGCTCATTCCCATCAGCCGCGTAGCCACAGAATGGGTCGACGTTCGCAGCACTCACCACGTTTTCCAGTTCGTAAAGATTGATTGGTTGGCAGTAGATGAACTCGTAGCCATCACAATCAAACATGATATTGTCAGGTGCTTCAGGTCGCCCTGTCAGACAGTTGTCTGTCTGGCCGCAGTAAATAGGTCCGGGTATGTTAAACCGGTTTCGTTCTGAAAATATCCCGTCGAAGGCATTGAAGTCTTCTGCTTTTGCGTTCCTGCCTGATGGTCGGATGTTGTAATCACTCAGGTCATACCATGGTTTATCATTCATCTCTGTACCTTAAAAAAGATTTAAATAGACACTGAAGCGACAATGAATCTGGCTAAGAAGTTCTGACGGAATGACTGAAATCCTGGTTTTTGTCAAATCCATCCCCAAAAGAATTTCAGAAAATAGGTTGACGTGACGATAGTTTATATGTAATGTATATGGGCAGAGATCAGGAGCAAGCTATGACACACAAACAACTACAACAGGAGTTAAAGAAGAAGCAGGCCTTCGAGTCCCCTGAGGTCGAGGCGATTCTGAACCTATTGCGTACCAGCGATCAGTTTCAGAACCGCCTCGGCAAGTTGTTTCGTGAGTATCGTTTGACCTGCTCTCAATATAATGTGTTGCGAATCCTCCGCGGCGAAGGGCAGCCGCTCCCCAGCTTGGAAATTGCCAGTCGCATGGTGCAAGTCGTACCAGCGATCACTGGTTTAGTTGATCGGCTGGAAGAGCAGGAACTCGTCGAACGCAAACGTTGCAAGAAAGATCGGCGGGTTGTCTATGTGGCAATTACTGCCAAAGGTGAGCAACTGTTGAACCAAATGGATCAGCGGGTGAGTGAACAACACACGCAGTTAATCGGACACTTGACACGGAACGAACTCAAGGAACTAAATCGTCTCCTGGTCAAAGCGCGGCAGAGCTGTGTCGTAGAGTCGAAAGCCGCCGATTGATTTTTTTTAGCCAAATGGTTTACATGTAAATAATATTAAATTGAAGTAATGTCAGGAAAGGATCTCAAAATGATTCGCATTCGCAAGGCACAGGAGCGGGGCCATGCCGACCATGGCTGGCTTGATACATTTCACACGTTTTCATTCGCCGACTACCAGGATCCGGAACACATGCGGTTCCGGGCACTACGGGTGATGAATGAAGATGTCGTTCAGCCCGGTCAGGGGTTCGGCACACATCCGCACCGGGATATGGAGATTGTGACTTATGTTCTGGAAGGTGCTTTGGAACATAAAGATTCTATGGGGCACGGCGAAGTGCTGCGAGCGGGCGAATTCCAGCGAATGTCGGCAGGCACCGGCATCACGCACAGCGAATTCAATCCGTCAGAGAACGAGTCGGTGCACCTGTATCAGATCTGGCTGTTCCCCGAGCGGAAAGGAATCGAGCCGAGCTACGAACAGAAACGCTTCCCCGATAGCGAACAGCAGAACCAGTTGAGGCTCGTTGCATCTCCTCAGGCAGAGCAGGGGGCGCTGTTGATTCATCAGGACGCGCGGATCTATCTATCGCAAATCGACCAGGGGAAAACGGTCACGTATGAACTGCCAGAAGGAAGGCACGCCTGGCTGCAAGTACTTCGTGGGGCGGTAGTGCTCAATGAGGTGCCGCTCGATACCAGCGATGGCGCCGCCGTCAGTGATATCGGGAAGTTAACGATTGAAGCGACCGACAACGCCGAGATCATGTTGTTTGATCTGGCTTAAACAGAGTTTGAATTCACCTACATTCATTATCGAAGAGAAAGAGAAACCGATGTCACACCATCTATTAGAGGGGCTCGTTAGCTTAGCGGGACGTACCATGATCGCGACCATTTTTCTGATGAGCGCCGTGGGCAACAAAATTCCGCAGTTCAATAACGTCGCCGGTTTCATGGCTTCGGAAGGGGTTCCGCTCCCGAAAGTCATGCTGGCCGGCGCGATTGTGTTCCTGATCGTCGGCAGCCTGTCAATTATTGCCGGCTTCAAGACTCGTATCGGAGCCGGGTTGCTGTTTGGATTCCTGGTACTGGCGACATACTTTTTCCATGACTTCTGGACCATACAGGACGCACAGGCACAACAGGGGCAAATGATTCACTTCATGAAAAATCTGGCACTGATGGGGACCATGTTGTTTCTGATGGCCAATGGTCCCGGGCGGATGAGTCTCGATCACCGCCTGGCCTCCCGTTCGCAGGTTAGTCCTGCGACTGAATAAACAATGCACTTTCTAAATGAGTTCATTGAGAGAGTAGAGTGGCTCAATCTGATTCCTGTTTCAGATTGAGCCATACTCGTCTGCGTTTACGGTGATTGACGCGTCATTAATCTGAAAGAAACCCACTGAGGGAATCTACGATTGCCCCTTCAAGCGAGGACAATTCAGGCGTAAAAATACTCAGAACCCGTACAAAGTGACCTGTTTATGAGGCGAATCCCGTTTTTAATTGTTTAATCAGCTTTGTGGGCATCACTGTGATCTAAGCTTTTAGCGCACTCCATGTGCCAGAATTGTGAACCCATCGGGTAACAGATGATGACGTCATGGTGCACTCGAAATATTACTGAAAGGTATTTCGCAGAAGCGACAGAGGCAACAAGACGTTTCAATCAACGGGGAAGAAGCAGTGGCTGAGATTCAATCCGAACTAACCTGTTTGAAAGCATTTCGTGACGCGGTCGACGAAGCCGGGATTGTCGCGATTACCGATGTTCGGGGGGAAATTCTCGAAGCCAATGATAATTTCTGCAACATTTCCGGTTTCAGCCGCGAAGAATTGATTGGCGCCGATCATCGCATTCTGCGCTCAGGTTACCATCCTCCAGAATTCTTCAGAGACATGTATCGCAAGATTGCTCGCGGTGCCATGTGGCGGGGGGAGATCTGCAACAGAGCCAAAAACGGAAATTTCTACTGGGTTGATACCACCATCGTTCCCATGTTGGATGAACAGGGAAAGATCAAGGGATATCTGGCGCTGCGAATTGATGTCAGCGAACAAAGGCGGCTACTCGATAGTCTGCATCAGCTTGCCCACCGTGATGCCTTAACCGGGCTGCCGAACCGGGCTGCGATCCTGCAATCCATTCAAACGGTCATCAATCAGAAAACAACCAATCACTTTGCCTTGTTGTTCATGGACTTTGATCGGTTCAAGCTGATCAATGATAGTTTGGGACATGATGTGGGTGACAAGCTTCTGGAGGCCATCGCCGATCGTTTAAGAAAAGCGGTCCGCTCGACAGATTCCATTCAGGCAGCGCGCATGGGTGGGGATGAGTTTGTCGTGCTGCTGGATGATCTGTCGGCACCGGAAGTTGCGATGCATGTTGCTGAAAGACTCCAGAAAGATTTATCAAAGCCTTATCAACTGGGGGGCTATACGATCTACTCCAGTGCCAGTGTCGGCATTGTTACCAGCGAACATCTCTCGGAAACGGCGAGTGAGATGCTCAGCAACGCCGATCTTGCCATGTACGAAGCGAAAGCGGCAAAAGTTGATCGCCCGATTGTGTTCGACCAGGTACTGCGTGATAAGGCACAGAAGCGACTCTATATTGAGAACGAACTTCGTGATGTGATTTCAAGAGATGAATTAACGCTCTTTTATCAGCCGATCGTCGAGTTGGAATCGGGAGAATTCCGAGGCGTCGAAGCGCTGATTCGCTGGTTCCACCCCGAAAGTGGGATGATTCCGCCGGATGAATTCATTTCAATTGCAGAAGAGATGGATCTGATCATTCCCGTCGGCAACTTTGTTGTGCATGAAGCCTGTCGCCAGCTCAGCGAATGGCGAAAGACTCTGGGGCCGCTCGCTCCGGCAAATCTACATGTGAATGTCTCGCGCAAACAATTGGAACACCCTACATTGGTGACAGTTGTGAAAGAGGCACTGCAGAAGTATGAGATTCCTCCCGAATGTCTTCATCTGGAAGTCACCGAAAGCATCATTATGCATGATCGTGAGATCTCGGTATCCATTTTGAATGAACTGAAAAAGCTGGGTGTGAATATTGACATCGATGACTTCGGCACCGGTTATTCTTCCCTGTCTTGTCTCTGTGATTTTCCGATCGATGTTTTGAAACTGGATCGTGAGTTTGTCAAAAGATCCGATCGCGACCGTGAAGTGATGTTGATCGAGGCGTTAATCATTCTGGCTGAAAAACTGGGGCTGGAAGTGATTGCCGAAGGCATTGAAAACGCAGAACAACTGGCTTTGCTGCAGGCATTGGGCTGTCGGTACGGACAAGGTTATTTCTTTTCGAAACCACTCATTGCCGCTGATCTGGAGAAGGAAATTCTTAACGAAAAATGGCCATCCCCCAGCATGGCCAGCGTCTGATCCAAGTCAGGAACGTCATTCCAGGCCGTTTTTTTACCCCTTCTCGCTAGCCCACCTCATCGGATGATCCTACGTAACAACCATTCTTTCCCGCTGCGCACATGGATTTTAGAACATTTGTTTTAATGTTCAATTTTCCATGAACCAGAGGGGATTAATTTGTGTCTTGAACCCCATGTTGCATTAAACTAAGAGACACGAGTCTCTGTGATGAATATGGTTTTCAAGAGGACGAACCAGAGAGGATGGGATTCTTTAATCAATTGTTTGGGGAAAAAGACTTTGAATCAGGTGACATTCCTGACACGATGCCGTGGGATACTCGGCCTTCAATCTATGAGCATATCTGCGCTCACATTAATCCGGATCAATTCGGCTTAATAGAAGCGGGCTACGTTCTGCCCGATGAAGCACGCATCAACGAGGGATCGGAATTGCGTTGGGCCGCCGGTGCCCTGGATGGCGTATTGACGCATCACGGCGGAAACGGCAACGCACAGGAGCAAGTGCAAAAAACAGTCACGCTGCTATTGAATTATTGTGATCAGCCGACAGCCGCGAATAAATATGCGCTGTACCAGCACATTCTCAACGAGAGTATCGTCTCCATGATCGATGCGGTGATCGAGAGTCTGTTGAACGAGCAGAAACTCAATCATGAGCGGCTCTATGAACTGGCGTCTTCGTTCGCGACGGAAGCCCCTGATCGCGAAACCGTCAAATTCGGGATTGCGATTCTCGGGCTCTATCAGGTCGCCGAAAATACCCTGTTGTTTCAAATACTGGGTCGACACGATGAGTTCACACTTTATTGTTCGGTAGCACTCGGGAATATAGCTGAAGAGAGTGAGCTGGCGTTATGGGAACTGGCGCGTAACGTTGATGGCTGGGGACGGATTCATGTCGTGGAGCGGCTGGCAGAAACGGAAAACAGCGAAATCAAGAACTGGCTGTTGCGCGAAGGATTCCGCAACTCCATTTTAAATGAATACCTGGCATTTACTTGCGCGACGACAGGCGGTCTATGTGCTGCGCTCAGTGAACCATACGTCGATCGTGAACTGCTCACTTCAGCGGGAGAACTCATCGAAGCTCTGATTAACGGTGGTCCCGCGGAAGATATGGACGATTACGATGACGGCGCGATTGTGGTCGAATTGTTTCTTCAACAGCTTGAAACGGCTATAGAGAGACTGACTGATTTTCTACATGTGAGTTCGATTCAACAGTTTCTAAAGAATGAGGAAGCCGACTGGGGATCTCGTTCAGAGCGAGGTTGGACGGCGCAGCGTCGCCAGGAACTGTTAACGATTTGTAATCAGAATCTGGATCGACCCGAGTGGTCGGACCGTGTACAGCGAGGACTCGAAAGTCTTTACGAACAGGACTTTTATGCAGCGAATCAAGTCGCCCGCGTACTTGAGATGCCCACCTGGGATTATCACTGGAAACGTTTGCAGGAACTGCCTCACGATTCCGGTCGCTGGTTCAATCTGATGCTGGTCTGTGATGAATCGCAAATTTCACAAGTGCTGGAATTCGCCGAACAGTCGCTGGACTTAGCATCGATTGCCAGTGGCGCAGATGATGCGCTCGGCATTGGCCCGGAATATGAACAGCACTCCTGTCTCGATTTTATCCTGCAGGAACTGCGTCGGTTTCCCGGTCACGGCTCTGTTTTGATTGAAGCCGGTTTGAAAAGTCCGGTGGTGCGCAACCGAAATATAGCGGTGGCCGCTCTGGCGACCTGGGGAGAAGCGGCGCAGTCGTTCGCGCCATTAAAACAGGCGGCGGAAGTAGAACCGAGTGAGAGTCTACGTCACAATATACAGAAAATCCTCAAGGGCGAGCCGCCGGAAGAGTAAACGACGATGGACCAGACAAGAGAAACACAATCCCGTTTCGATGTCGTCAGAACCGTAAATCCATCTCAGACCGCTGCGAATTAATCGCGTTGGGTAGACTAATCACGATTCCAGCAATGCTTGAATCGCATTCCACAAACCAGGCGCCACATCACAGGGGCCGGCGGCAGCGGCGATTGCTGGGGAACGACTCATGCCACCACTGCACGCGATGAGTGTGGGGACTTCCGATTGAATGAACCGTGTTGTTGTCTCAATCGCCGTTTGCAGGATTGCCGGGTTATTTTCTTCGCCGTCGATCAAAGGCAGACGACAGTAGACGATCTCTCGCGGAAAAGTGATCGGCGGTTCTTCCAGCGCCAGGTCAATGACGGCTGCTATTCCAAGATCCAGCACACCTTTCACATCGCGGGCATCCCGTGCATTGCCAATCCATAACAACTGGGAAAGGACTTCACGCATCAGCAGATTTTTTTCTGGCCTTTTTCTTCCATGACAGGATGGCGTCAAGTGAAAGCGGGCCGGCACCCACAATCAGCAGAAACAGTGAGCCCAGTAGCATCGAGAAATCGGTACGGGCCGCGTGCGCCATGTCCCAGAATCCTTTGTCCGATAGCATCGGGATTTTCGTTGAGAAAATCGCAACCAGCATGATCGTAATCGTTGGCAGCACCGCCAGCCGCGTTAGCAGCCCCAGCACAATCAGCACGCCACACACGACTTCAAAGCCGGCGACGAAGTATGACAGGAACTCCGGTTCCGGCAAACCGATCTTCACAAATCGACCGGCGCCTCGGAGTTCCGGATACAGAAACTTCTGAATCCCTTCCGAAAGAAAGACCAGACCGACCAGTAACCGGATCAGTATCACCGCCGGTGAAGCTTTTGTTTGCAATGTTTTTGTGAACAAACTCATCTCAACGGTTCCTTTCGCAAGCTGGCTTCTGGAGAACCATAAACGGGAGAAACGCTTAGATCAGCCGCCCGTCCGCCGTTGAGTGAATGTACTTTTCTTATTCACATTCGCAACGTTGTCTGTTTTGGGAACTGCGGACTGCATAATCTTGGCACGCGCGGGAATCGGTTTTTTCGATTCCTGATTGGTTTTCTCCTGAGTCATCTTTTTGATGTCATCAAGATGTTTTTTCTTGGCGACGCGTTTTTCGCGATCTTTCTTTTTCTGCTGTTTTTTATTAGCCATCTGGCTAGTCTCCGTTTATGAGATGATTGATGAATTTATGTCTGGGTAAGCCCAGGGGAGTAAGCCCCGGGAAATTTAGGGAATCGGCTCAAACTGAGCGATGAGTACTGCTCTGGAACCGAGTTCAAGCAGCATTTTAGCAGCACGATCAGGAATTAGCTAGAATCAGGCATAACTGGAGTTTAACTTCTCACTGATTCAACCACAGCACCAGGCCCAGAATCAGCAAGAGCACAATCCAGATCAATATTGCCTGCGTCGTTGCTTTTCGAGCCCGTTTGACTTCCCACCAGCTCCGAGGCCGAACGCCCTGTAACAGAAACGTCGCCACTCCGGCCAGGTTAATGCAGATCACGTTCGTAATCGTCAGCAGAAACGCACCACTCGCCAACGCAAAAGAACCGTTTCCCAGCAGCATGCCGCACGTCACCAGCGGCGGCACAAGAGCGACCGCCACCATCACGCCGATCACGGCACCAGAGAGACCTTGAGTGAATGCCAGTGTCCCTGCACAACCGGCGGCCAATGCCAGCAGGATATCACCGATATCAACTTGGGTCCGAGAAGCGATTGAGGGAATCTCCGGGTCGACTATGAATAGCAATCCGCCACAGATGGCTAAGCCGAAAGCAGCCGAGGAACCGGCGATGTTGGTGATCAATGCGCGGCGGAGCAGATCAAAATCGCCCAGGGTCGTCGCCAGTGACATCGCCACATTTGGTCCCAACAGGGGGGCAATCACCATCGCGCCAATAATCACCGCCACATCATCCCGCAGTAGTCCGACTGCAGCCACAACAACGGAAAGTGCTGCCAACCCCATAAACACACGCGTGACACCCAGTCCCTCGTTGACATTCGAGTAGAGTTCCTCGCGGCTGATCCGCTGCTTACCGTAGCGTTTTTCTTCTGATGGATCTGATTCCTGTGCTGCATCTTCTTCAGGTTCCGGTATCACACGCGGCAGCACCGCTTCCACCGGAAACAGAAGCACATGAAACCCTTTCGTGTCTGCGTATTCCTGTTCAAACCGATCCATAATCGGTTCCGTTTCCTCGGCAGGAACCAGCAGGTGCAGTACCAGTTGATCCGCGTCCGTGTCTCGCCAACGACCGAGAATTTCGCGCCCTTCCAGAAGTTCCTCTAGTTTTTCATGGTTGCTCTCTGGAATGAATATTTGCATGACCCGCAGAATCATTGTGTCTCTCTTGGTTGAAGATGAGTGAACTGTGTTTCGACTGAATTGAGGCAGATTCTATATGCGCTGATTAAAAATTCTACCTGCATCAGATTAAAATTGGTAGAATGAAAGGCTGAGAGCGGTTTACTTTCATGCAGCGCAACCTTCAATAGCTCAACCATTAGCGAGACAGCGAAACCGACAAATACAGTATTATATAAGAATCGCGTTAAGGGAGACAAACCAATGCAGGATGAAGCCAGCTATCTCTGTGACGCCTGTGGCGAAGAAATCGTCATTCCCGTTGATCTGACGGAAGGCACCGAACAGGAGTATGTGGAGGACTGTCCCGTTTGCTGTCACCCGAGCGTCATTCACGTGCACGTTGATCCCGATGGTGCCGTGCGAATCTGGGCAGAAGCAGAGGACGAATAGGCGGGGTTAACGCAGCGCAGTGTTCCTTATTCCGGACTCACAAACTGAAAGCGAGGCACCTGCTGTCCATCGACTTCAACCGTCTCCTGAAACATTTCCTTCGGCCGTACCCACAGGCTGCATTCGCCATAGTCCTGCCGATAAACGACCATTTCTTCTTCAGTTTCACTGTGACGCGCAACCTCGATGACGAGATAGTCTTTGCCTTTATAATGACGATATCGACCTGGCTTCACTGCAGTTGATCTCCTTGATGACATTCCTTGTAATTGGCTAGACCGAAGCCTCTTCCATCGCCGCACTATATTCGCCCCGGCGAGCATCTCGATTGCATTTTGCCCGATGTGCGAGTGATTTCTGTGCTGCTTCTACATTCGCAGGATCACCAGCCCAGATTCCCATGCCGGGTTGCTGGATTGCCCGTGCAAAAGAAAAGGCCAGCGCCCAGGGAGCACGTGATTTATATTTCACATTCATCGCATTCAATCGTTCCGAAGCGAGTTCACTCGATTGTCCCCCTGACAAGAAAGCGATACCAGGCACTGCGGCAGGAACGGTGCGACGGAAACAGGTGATCGTCGCATCAGCGACTTCATCGGCCGAGTTCTGCTTGGGGCATTCTAAACCAGGAACGACCATATTTGGCTTCAGGATCATTCCTTCCAGCAATACTCGTTGAGTAGCCAACTGTGCGAAGACCATCCGCAGTGTTTGCGTGGTGACATCGTAACAGCGTTGTAAAGAATGTGCGCCATCCATCAGCACTTCCGGCTCGACAATCGGGACCAGACCTGCTTCCTGGCAGAGCGCGGCATATCGTGCTAACAGATGCGCGTTCGCTTCAAGACAGCCTTGACTCGGAATCCCGTCGCCAATGGTAATGACCGCTCGCCACTTCGCAAACCGAGCCCCCAATTGCACGTATTCCTCCAGCCGCTCCCGCAAGCCGTCCAGCCCTTCCGTGATTTTTTCACCCGGATGGCCGGCCAATGGTTTCGTACTCTTGTCGACTTTGATTCCGGGAATGATGCCTGCCTCAGTCAGAATCTGAACGAAAGGGGTGCCATCTTCGGTCTGCTGGCGAATCGTTTCATCAAACAGAATCGCGCCGCTGATCGATTCATTCAGTCCAGGCGTGGTGACGACCAACTCCCGATAGTTTCGTCGATACTCTTCGGTCTCTGGAATTCCGAGTTTCGCGAAGCGTTTGTGGCAGGTAGGCGTGCTCTCATCCATTGCCAGCAGCCCTTTGTCGTCCGCCACCATCGCATAAGCTGTCTCGATCAGTTGTTTGTGACTCATCTTCACTGCTCCCCTTGCTAGACCCGAAAAAGTTCACAGCTTACCGGCAGTTTGTCTCAAATGCGTTATCTGCACAGAAAGAGTGGCCTGACTCCCTTCACTGTAAACCATTGCCTTCCATCAGTGCAAGGGCACGTTGCAGGGGACAATTAGACGAGGGAGCAGACGGACTGCGGTAACAGTTCAGCAGTTCCTTCGAACGCCGAGCCAGCATCCGCCGCACTTCCCGCCGTTTCCCCTTCACGCGTGGAATGGTCATTTCATCATAGGCGGTCGTCTGATGCCGCATCCAGGCAATCACGGCTGCTTCCGCCCGTTGTTCGACCGGAATTCGTTTCGTACGGGCCACCGTCCCGCTGCCGACCGGCGTCGCATGTATGGTGATCGCGCGGGCCATCTGTTTTGCTAACTCTGCATGTGCGGGGTGAAAATCCAGAAACGCCAGCACGGAACCCAAAAAATCATCCACGTATTCCGCCTGAACTTTTTCGCGGCGCTGAGCTGCTGCCGCTTGTTTTTTCGCATACGCGTCCGTCGAACGCTCGGCATCAAGTTCTGTGCGAATGCGTTCAATCGTCTCCGCTGGCGCCCAGACCCCTTTCGAAAATGTCCGCCGTCCCTTTTTCTCCTGCACAACCCAGGATTCACCGGCCGCTTTCACCCGCCGCGTCAAACCAGCATCACCGGGAGGCAATAGAGCCCAGCCCGAGGGAACCGTGTGTATCGTGCCATCGGCGGCTTTGACGGAATCCGGCGTGGGACCGGGGGTGAAATTCGGGGTGTTCATGACTTGGTCTCTCGGTAGTTCTGATGATAGTGGAAATGTTCTAATTGAAGTTCTGAATTACAGCAAGGCTCTGTTTCAGAGGTACCAGTCGATTTTGAGTGATTTATAGAGAGTGGTTCCGCATTTTAAGAGGAGTGTGTTTGACTGGTAAGAATATTTAATAAATAATGTAGGTGTCAAAAGTTGCATGGCATTAGTCAGGGAATGACGCCTTGTCTTAATTAATAAAGAATAGAAAATAGTTGAATTCTGTTAAGACTTTGTATAGAGTAAATGAACAGTTCATATACAGCGCGCCGCATGTATTCCATTTCAGTTTGCCCGAACATAATTTATCTGAGGGTGAGGCTGAGACAGACTAATCGTATGTTTTTCAACTATTGTTTCTGTTTCCTCTCTTGTGAATGCGAAGGTGTCCGATGAATAAAAGTCACTCGCGCGGTTTTACCTTGATTGAGTTGCTGGTCGTGATTTCGATCATTGCCATCCTGATTGCGCTTTTACTTCCCGCCGTTCAACAGGCACGGGAAGCAGCCCGCCGTTCAACTTGCAAGAATAATCTCAAGCAGATTGGGCTGGCAATCCACAACTATCATGACTCACATTCTATTTTTCCACCCGGCGATATCAACGCTGGCGCAATCAATTCCGGGAACTGGGTCGGTACGAACCTCGTGCGCAATCATACGATGTATATGATGATCCTCCCGTTTCTCGATCAAGCCAATATCTACAATTCGATTAATTTTGAAGCAGCGACAGGTGTCTGCGACGTCGACGGCAAAGGGGGGGGAGGTTCGCAGATCTCGGCGACCGACCACATGATCATTGTGTTTCGCTGTCCTTCTGATCCAGGCATGACCGATCAGACAAAGGATCCTTACACAAAGTCGGGCACCGGACATTATGCCTGCAACAAAAATCATCGTGTCAGTTATGGAATCGTCTCGAATACCATCGAGAATAGGATCAATACAACTTATACCGGAACCTATGTCGTTGCCAGTGATCCCAATGCGAATGCCAGGAAATCAGCCTGGGGCCACAATGGTGCAGCGAGATTTAGAGATATTACAGATGGCTCCAGTAATTGTATTATCATGCTGGAGACGCCGATCCAGAAATCGAGTAATGACTACGGACCTTTTTGGAGTCAATACAATCATACGAACTGGATTACCCCCAGTTATGGAAACTACGGTATCAATGGCTATCCTGCTTCGAAGTATGTTTACGCATTTGGTGCAGGTAGTTTACATGTCGGAGGCGCTCACGCATTGCGCGGAGACGGCAGTGTGAAATTTCTCAGCGAAAATCTGGACCTCAATACTTTGAAAAATCTGGTGACCATCAAAGGCGGCGAAGTCATTGGTGAATATTAGAACGCATTCCGTGTAACCTTAACGCCGCTCATGTTGTTTTTATCGATCCGAAAGGCCTTGGAGACGCTACGATAAACCTGGACACCGACTAGAACATATCCCACGAAATCGTCGCGGATTTCGTGGCTCGCTACTCTGCGATGACTGATCTCTGCTCGAAATTCTTCCGGGAGCTCCTCCCGGAACTCTCTACAACGATGAGGAACTTCAAGAATGCATCAATTAAATCGGCTGATCTCTTTCTCTCTGTTAGTACTTTGTGTGGGGCTGAGTTCCTGCAGTTCGAGTGGCTCAAGCGTTCCTTTGGAAAAAGTCACAGGCAAGGTGACGCTCAATGGCGAAGCACTCGACGGGGCCATCATCATTTTTGAGGAAGTTAATACCGGTGCTTCCTCACACGGTCTGACAGATGCCGAAGGGCAGTATGAGTTGAAATCCAAACAGGACGAGTCAGGTGCCCCGGCGGGCAAGTATGTTGTGAAGATTATCAAGCCGGAAGGTGAAGTCGCCGGACAGGAATTGATCCCGGCAAAATACAACTCAAAATCAGAATTGAAGGCAGAAGTTAAAACGGGCGAAAACAAATATGACTTCGATCTGATGAATCAATGATCGCTGACATGCTTCGATTTTGATGGACCTGTTGTGGCAAGGCCAGCGACAAAGATCATCGGCTCAAATCTGCGACGAGTCCGGTTTCCTGCTCCTGTTGAGTGGTCTGGGAATTAAGTGGTTTGAGGAAAAGTCTCAATTTCGGGGGCTTTCATTTCATAGCGTGATGCGACGAGTTTACCACCATCAGTGGGTGAGAGCAGAAATGTTCAATAAACTCTCCTCGGAAAATATCTGAAGCTGTCGCTCTATGAATTATTTGCTACAATAAGGTCCGAATTCCCCGCACAGGCTGATTGCGGAGTCAATCTGTCAGGTCGATGGAACAGGGGAAGACTCTCTATTTTGTGGCGATGGTATAGTTATGTCGAAAGATCGGCTCCAATCCGACTTGTGTGCAGAGAAGTTAAAAGCGCTGGGTGAGCCGATTCGGCTCCGCATCATTGATCTGTTGAGAGATGGCGAGCGGACAGTGAGTCTCATCGCCGAAGATCTCGAAGAAGAAGTCGTCAATATCTCGCACCACCTCGGCATTTTATATCACGCAGGTCTGGTCATCAAACGCAAAGAAGGCCGCTTTGTGGTCTACAATTTGCATCCGGAAGTCTCAGCCGTCAGCAAGGCCGGCAAGCAACATCTCGACTTCGGCTGCTGCCGTCTGGAAGTGCCTGACGTGTAGACGATTGCCCCAGAGGTAGATCCATGTCGACAGAGCTCCGCATCAAACGTATTTATGAAGATCCAGATCCTGAAGATGGTTACCGGGTTCTCGTCGATCGGCTCTGGCCTCGTGGCATGTCGAAAGCAGTCGCCAAAGTCGACCTGTGGCTGAAAGAGTTCGCACCTTCAACTGAATTGCGCAAGTGGTTCCATGCTGACTCAACTGACTACGAAGAATTCGTCAACCGATACCAGCACGAACTGGAAGAACACCGCTCTGAAATCGAACAGACAGTCGGATCTCTAAATCAGCCGACCATTACCCTGCTGACGGCCGTCAAGAATCCGGAACGCAGTCATGTTCCCCTCTTGAAAAAATTCCTGACGGACCTGCTATCAAACGGGTAATTTACTCTGTCTTCCGGAAAGAATGACCGGTTTTCAGTCCGGCGATGAAGATCACCAGCGCAACTGCACCCAGAAAGAAGATCGTATCGCCGGGCACACGCATCCAGCGCAACGTCTGCATCAGATCACTCTGCATGAATTCACTGCTGCGGGCAAACCAGTAACCATGTTCAACGGAAGCCTTTGTCTGCAAGAGTCCCACCGGCAACAGGCTTAACATACACATCGCCATCAATCCGATGTTCAATGACCAGAATGAGAATCGCAGCATTCCCTCTTTCCATTCCTTGCCGGGAATCAGCACACGCAGACAGAGCAGCATCAATCCAATTCCCAGCATCCCGTACACGCCGAACAACGCAGCGTGACCATGGAGTGGCGTGGTGTTAAGTCCCTGCATATAATACAGGGCGATCGGAGGGTTAATCATGAATCCAAACAAACCCGCACCGATCATGTTCCAGAAAGCAACCGAGATGAAGAAGTAGATCGGCCACTTATATTTCTGGACCCATTGTGACGATCTCGATCGCCGCAGGTCTTCCGTGGCATCAAATCCCACCAGGACTAGAGGTACCACTTCCAGTGCACTAAAGACTGATCCCCAGACCAGCGCCACAGTCGGCGTGCCCGAGAAATACAGATGGTGACAGGTGCCGATGATTCCGCCTGACAGGAAGATCGTCGCCGAGAGCAGTGCCGCGCCTGCCGCAACCTTGGGGCGTATTAGATTGAGACGCATGAATGTGAAAGCGATGACCGTCGTGGCGAAGACCTCGAAGAATCCTTCGACCCACAAATGGACCACCCACCAGCGCCAGTATTCCACCATCGTTAAATGGGAATGCTGCCCCCACGTCAGACCGGCTCCGTAGAACAACGCGATGGCGCCCGAAGCAACGGCCAGCAGTGCAACCAAGTGTCTTTGCTGCCCCGTCTGTCGCAAAGCGGGAAGCAACACGCGGATCATCAAGACCAGCCACAACAACAGGCCGACCATCAGACCGATCTGCCACACCCGGCCCAGATCGACATATTCATAACCCTGATGCCCGAAGTAAAACGAAACCGTGTCCGTCATTTTATTTTGAATACTCAACCATTCGCCAGCAAGCGAACCGACGACCACAATCAGCAACGCGCCAAATAAGACGTTCACACCAAACCGTTGCCACTTCGGTTCATGATTACTCACTAGTGGCCCGATAAATAATCCCGCCGCCAGCCACGCCGTCGCGATCCAGAACAGACCGATCTGAATGTGCCAGGTTCGAGTCACACTGTAAGGCAGCCATTCGGAGAGTGGGAAACCGTAAAATCCATCTCCTTCGACGCCGTAGTGCGCAGTGATTACGCCCAGTGCCATTTGCACGAGAATCAGCGCCGACACGATCCAGAAGTATTTAATCGTGGCCCGTTGTGACGGAGTCGCCTCCCAGAGTGCCAGCGGATCGGATTCCGGTATCGTCAGATCCTCCTCGTCTTCGCCTCGTTTCGAAGCGTACCACCAGGCCATCGCGGAAATCCCCGCCAGCAGCATGATGATACTCACTCCGGTCCAGACGATGTTATCACCAGTCGGGCGATTTCCAACCAGGGTTTCGTGAGGCCAGTTATTTGTGAAGCTGGTCACGTCATCAGGACGATTTGTAGACGCCGCCCATGAGGTCCAGAAGAAGAAGGCAGATAACTTGTGCAGGCGATCCGGGTCGGTTACTGCGCCTGCGGGAATGGCGTAATCCGAGTTTCCTTCTGAGAACACCTCTGAGTAGTGAGCGAGGTTCGAAGCAAATGCTCTAGCACGTACCGGATCAACGGTGACCGTGCCGGTCTCCAGATCATAGGTATTCGTTCGCATCAATTTTGTTAAGCGGGCCGTCAGTTGGGCCTGCTGTTCTTCGTTAAGATCTTTGAATTCCTGTTTAAAATCGGCATGGGACCAGTCTTCGAGAATGAAGACCGCTTCCCGATGTAACCAGTCTGCTGTCCAGTCAGGAGCAACATAGCTGCCATGCCCCCAGATAGAACCAACTTCCATTCCCCCCAGTGTCTGCCAGGCATTCTGGCCGGCAGAAATGTCGTTTGCGGCGATGACAGTCTGGCTGTCGGTCGTCACAACCTGCTCGGGAATCGGTGGCATCTCCTGGTAGATGCGCGTCCCGATCCACCCGAGAACCAGAAATGAGAATACCATGACACAGGTGAAACCAATCCAGAGTTTTTTCACGACAGCCAGTTCTCCATCTTCATGATAGGGGAGTTATTATAGAACGATTCAAACGCCATCTACTCGATGGGCAGAGTATAACTCATGGCCCCGATGGCGGCTCCTTTTTTCGCGTTTGCATAATGCGGATGGCACATCACGCACTTCTGCATGACAACGGGAATCGGGGTCATTGTGCGGAGATAGGATTTACCGTCTTTTTCAATGATCTGTTCAACGAGGGCTTTGCCGGCGATTAACTGCTTTGCTCCCTGTTTTTCAAACTCATCATTGGCGACGTTTTCTGCTTCATAAGGCTCGCCAGTCAAGTCGATCAAGCGGACTTTATGGTATCCCTTTTTATCCATGGATTTAAAAAGAGCCACGAATGCGCTGCCGGCCGGATAGTCGTTTTCATCGTTCACATATTTGTCGGTGATGAGCACAATGGACGACTTGTAAATATCATCCAGCATCCTCACTGTTTTACGGGTTCGCTTAAGTGCCGCCTTTGAAGGGCCGGCCTGTTCACCTTCCTGCGGCGTCTCAGCAGTAACAAAATTACTGATAGCCAATGTCAGAACAAGAGCTGCTGTGCCGAGCGCTGTCACAATTTTTAACATTACTTTAATTTCCTTTTGTCAGATTGAATACGGGTATCAATTCCACATTTTTATAACAGGATCAAAGGGTCCGTAATTGTGTAGTATAGCGACGCTAAATTGGATGTCAATGTCCACAAAAGGGCTGGTTTCAAAGAGAGGAATTTGTTGTTGATGGTTGATAATAAGTTGTAAGTCTATAAAAAATAATATGTTATAGATAATTGACTCTAGGCTGGTTGAGGGGGACGAGGTTGTACTCCCATTTTTCTTCTGTAGGTAGCCAATTTAAATTCAGACGGTTGACAGAAAAAAAGGATATGGTAATATGGCGGTATGACCATGAAAGAGAAAACACGCAAACAATATGAAGCCCGTGCGAAGATCGCCAAAGCGATGGCGCATCCGAGTCGGCTGCTGATGCTGGACCTGCTCCAGAAGCAGGAGATGTGCGTTGGCGATTTGACCGATCAGGTCGGTGCAGATCAATCGACCGTTTCGAAGCATCTCGCCATTCTGAAAGAGGTGGGACTGGTCGATGTTCGTAAGGAAGGGGCGCTCAGTTATTATCGGGTTACCTGTGGTTGTCTCGATGGGTTCTTTTCGTGTATGGAAACTGTTCTGCTGTCAGATCTGAAGGGGCGACAGAAGTCCCTCAAGTAAAATTTTTGTCACAAATATGGTCGTATGGCAATTTCGCCATTTAATGCCGCTCGATGGAAACGATTCAACTCTGCGGTTCAACTGCAGTGTGAGAAACTTTAATTCAGACAGACAATATTAGGAATCGTGAATATGACTGTAGACAAGGGCTGTTCTGCTGGTACGAATCAGGGAATCAGTTTCTTTGAACGTTACCTCTCGCTGTGGGTGGCTTTGTGCATCGTTGCCGGAATTGTTCTGGGGAAAGTTGCGCCGGGGTTTGCTCAGTCACTCGACGGCATGGCAATCTATGTCAATGATGCGCCCGTGATTTCGATTCCGATTGCTGTCTGTCTCTTCTTCATGATGTATCCCATCATGGTGAAAATTGATTTCGGAGAGGTTTTGAAAGCAGGTAAGGCAGTGCGTCCGGTGGGATTAACGCTGTTCATTAACTGGGCGATCAAACCGTTCACGATGTATGCGATTGCCAGTTTCTTTCTGGGAACTCTATTCCTCACATTCATCGGACCGGACGCGGTCGACTACGTCAAAATGCCCTTCGGTGCAGACCTTGCGGTAGGAGCCGAATACGGATCTGGCAAAGTCGTGCTGGTTGAAGGCGTGAAGATGCTCGAAGTTCCGCTGTGGAGAAGTTATCTGGCGGGCTGCATTCTGCTGGGAATCGCACCTTGTACCGCGATGGTACTGGTCTGGGGATTTCTCGCCAAAGGAAACGACGGACACACGCTGGTGATGGTTGCCATCAACTCGTTGATCATGCTAGTGCTCTATGGCTTCCTGGGAGGATTCCTGCTCGGCGTTGGTAAATTACCGGTTCCCTGGCAGGCGTTGTTACTTTCGATCGGCGTTTACGTGGCTCTGCCTCTGGTCGCGGGGTACCTCTCGCGTAAGTGGCTGATCGCCAGTAAAGGAGAATCGTGGTTTCGAGAAAAATTTCTGCACGTGTTGACGCCAGTTACAATTACGGCTTTGCTGGTCACGCTAGTTTTGCTGTTTTCATTCAAAGGCGAGACGATTCTCAACAACCCCTTAACGATTCTCTGGATCGCCATTCCTTTGTTGATTCAGACGGTAGTGATCTTTGCATTAGGATATTTACTTTCGAGGGCACTCGGATTAACGTATGAGAATGCCGCTCCGGCAGCCATGATCGGTGCCTCGAATCACTTTGAAGTCGCTATCGCTACTGCAACAATGTTGTATGGGCTCTCTTCGGGAGCCGCGCTTGCTACGGTCGTCGGGGTGCTGATTGAAGTCCCGCTGATGTTGCTGCTGGTTAAGTTTTGCCTCAGAACTCAGAACTGGTTTCCACACGAGACACTTGTCGAATCTGCCGGAGAACAAAAGACAGAGACAGTCAGTGATGAACTTTTATAATCAAAGGAAAACAAGAAAATGAAACGTGTGTTAATCTTATGTACCGGAAATTCCTGCCGCTCGCAGATGGCTGAAGAACTGTGGGAAACACTGGGCGCTGGGGAATGGGAGTCAGAGTCGGCGGGATCGAAGCCTTCGGGTTACGTGCATCCACTGGCCATCGAAGCAATGCGTGAGCTGGACATCGATCTGTCAGAGAACACCAGTAAGTCACTGGATCAATTTACCGATCAGGAATTTGATCTGGTTGTCACGGTCTGTGACAATGCGAAAGAATCATGCCCTGTCTTCACCGGTGCCACGCAAACATTTCACTGGCCCTTTGATGATCCCGCTGATGCCACCGGATCTGATGATGAAAAGATGAAAACCTTCCGCCGTGTACGCGATGAAATTAAAACAAAAATAAACACGTTTTTAGCAGATGAATCGGCTTAAAACCAAATTGTTAATCATAAGGAGCATTCAATGAATCAGGAATCCGCGAATCAGAAATCCGCAGTTGATTTTCCCGGTCAGTTTCGCCTGCACGTGGCACTCACCGTTTCCAAGCTGGATCAGTCAAAGCAGTTCTATGAAATTCTGCTGGGCGTTTCGCCGAGCAAGGAACGTCCCCGCTACGCTAAGTTCGAACCCGTCGATCCTTCTGTTAATCTGACCCTCAATGAAGTGGACGACGACGTGACCGTTGAAGGCGGATCCGCTCACTTCGGGATTCAGGTCAAGTCGGTGGAAGAAGTACACTCTGCCATGGATCGCTTCAAAGCGGCTGGTATCGAAACGATCACCGAGGAAGCGACCACCTGTTGTTACGCTGTGCAGGACAAGGTCTGGGCCGTCGATCCGGATGGTCACAAATGGGAAGTCTTCGTGGTTTTAGAGTCTGATGCGAAAGACGAGCTTTACGCTCAGTCAGGCTGCTGCGGCCCCGAAATGGTGACGTTGGATGCGTGTCAGGCTTCCGAAACAGACACCAAGTCTAATCCGTCTGCACAGTAACCCATTGGGCACTGTGGATGGTTCCGTGTTGTTTGTTGTGGGAACTATCAAGTAGTCTGGTTTGGTCCGGTTTCAGAAAATCAAATAAGACGATTGTATTTTTGTCTGCTTTGTTTGATTCAGCCGGATCAAACTCTTTGGTATACCGGGCGACTTTGGAGATCTGAAACATGCGCATGGTCCCTTTACCAAACAGACCGGCTGGTTTGGTTTGTGTCTCTCTCCATTTTTGTTGAGCGCCCAGAAAGAGTTTACGTTCAGGATCAAAGGGGCCCGGTTTCGGTGCGGTCATCTTGTGGACAAGTTTGCCGTTGAGGTAAAATGCCTGTTCGTTTCCATCATACACCATGGCCACGTGGTCCCAGCCTGCTTCGGAATTGGGATCAACGGGGGCGGAGTAATTTTTTCCGTTGTTGCTTTCCCAGCCGGTCGAGTGTCTGTTCGCACGAATCGAGATCCAAATACTGTTTTGTGGATCCCCCTGAATTCCCTCGCAGCAGATTCTCCCGCGCCAGTCCTTGACCCAGGCTTCGATCGTAAACGTGTTCCATTCAGTAAAATTGACGTGCGGCAGAGTGACATAGCTGTCCTTGCCGTCAAACTTTAAGCCGTATTGCACCTTGGCTTGGCCCTCTTTGTCTGGCTCGGCGGTGGCTGGATTTGATATCACTGCCAAACTACAAATGCAATAACACGCAGCGCGTAAGCAGAATCGGAAATTTTTCATAGGTTTGAATCCTGCCTCAGTCCACGTTGGTCTAATCTTGTTCCGGTTTAGGTGATTGTACTCATAGAAAGTCTTCCGTTCTCAAAATTGTGTCTCGAAAATCAGAATTCATATTAATTTCACAAAATAGAATCACGATCATTCACAATTAAACCTTCACTGTATTCTATCGCTGTCCAGGCAACATGATGGCATACAGGGAGTTGGGATCGAAATTCCAGATCAGTTTAAGATTCGTTAGAGAGACCAGGAGAGTTGTCTGGTCTTCATTAGTCAACGAGTGATTCAGCCGCCAGGCCAATCCAGATTGTGCGGCGATTGCAAAAAAATGATTGATGGAAGAAGTTCCTTTTAATGGCCATGATTTCAATGTCATCCAATTCGGAAGAGAAGAGAGATTATCACTGCCATTAAAATACAACCAGATACCAGTCAGCTTACCCTGATGGATTGCTAATTGAAGATTGACTTTATCCAATTCGCCATAAAGCAGAACACAGTTGTTTTGTGGATCTGTTCCGCGATGGTACCCCTCGTCGTCAGGAAATTCAATCGCTTCAATCACCTGCGAACGGCTCATTCCGAGCTCAAGTCGTCCCAGCTTTCCCGTTCTCAGAAAGTCAATGATGACGTTATCCAGATCAATCATTGATGCTTGCCAGCCGAATTCGTACCAGCAGCTCATTCAACGCTTCAGTAGCGCGAGGCTTCTCAGGTAGGCTGGTCGTCTCCATCGCCTGTTCCAGTTCACTCACAAGCCGCTGATATTCGCGTTCGTGAAAATCCATGTCGGCGGCATCCAGGGTTGATTGCTCTGCTCCGTGCAGCTTGCGTTCAATCAACTCCGGAATGTAGGACAGGCTAGCCGATTCGTTTAACGTAATCAGATTCGGTTCGACTTCACCAGTTCGCATCAGTTGCAGGCCCGTCAACAGAACCCGATACACATACAGCAGCGGCTTGACCCGGGGCGGATCTTCTTTCTGGAACAGTTTCCACTGCGTCGCCGCGAAACCCAGGTAGTGATACGCGTGATATTTCGTTACACACCCGGCAGCCAATGCCTTTAACTCTTCGTACTCGGGTGTCGCATACACAACCAGAGGCGAAAGGAGTTGCTCCAGCACATAACCGTTCTTCTTAAGCATCAACTGAAAAAACTTACCGACATCATGCGTCACCAGATCAATTTCCAGCCCTTCGACGATGCGCGTACTCTCTACCGTTTCCTGTCCCCCTTTCAAACCGATAATGGTTTCCAGAGGCAGTAGATGCACGCCTCGCAGATCGTAGTCGGAATCAGGAGAAGGGAAGCCGTAAAGATGCGAACCGCTGATCGTAGCAAACAGCAGCGGAAACGGATGTTGTTCGACTTGGTTCTGTAATCGGGGATCAATGTTCATGGCAGTTCTTCCCGTGTCGCCAGTTGGCGTGCTTTGATTAAATACGCGTTCGCTTTTTCATAATCGGGTCTGTCGGGCAGTTTGGTTTCTGCCAACGCTTGCTCAAACTCTTGATGCAGACTTTTCCGCCATTTTTCGGTTTCACCCCAGGGGACATCCCCCCGTTTGATCGCCAGTAATTGTTCCCGGTAAGGACCTGCGTCGACAACCACGTAACCTTCGCGCAGCAGCGTTACCCCTGAAATCAGTAGCCGAATCAAGTGCATCACATGTTTCCATTTGACCTTTCCCTGATTTTTAATGTCGGTCTGCATCTTCTTGAACTGCGACATCACGTAGCCGTTATACGTCTGATAGACAATTCGCGTCAGAAAGATTTCCCGCATGTCGAGCAGTTCCTGACCGAGGGGGGTAACCTTCTCAATCAGTGGAGTGTAGAGACATTCCAGCACGTTCGGGTTCGCCTTCAGCGCCAGCACTAGAAACTTCTGCAGTTCCCAGTAGGTTTCCTGAGTCTCATGACAATCCAGTTGTTCCGGAACGCCATACAGCGACCATTGTAAATCAGCCGGTGGCAGATAAACGCCGCGATAATCGGTGTCGGATTGATCATCTTCCAGTCCAAAGGCCCGGGAGCCGATGATGCACTTGAAAATCACGCGTTCAAACAGATCACTGCGATGGGCGTTGATCTCGCAGTTGCCGATTTCACCCTCTTTGAAGCTGGCTAACAACGTCAGTTCATCCGCCTTCAGTGCTTCTTCGACGCCATCCGGAAACTTCACTCGATAGGAATGATCTAGATCGCGCGGCGACCGTACAATGACTCCCACCGCACCGCGGGGATGCAGCGTGCGACCATTGGGGCCGATGATCTCTTTCACGGTGACGATCTGTGTCCCCTCAGAATAGATCAGATTCGGATGGTAGTGCACTCGTTTATTCATTGTATTCGTTTCTTAATATTCAGTCAGAGTCAAAGAATGAGCTTCCGTGATGGTGGGAGGTTCGCATCTTTGCGCGAGTTGATGGATCACCTTTTCCGGCACCGATTTCGTTCGTTGCTGGTTCTGTTGAACTATCGTTTTCAGCGGCGGTTCTAGATAGACAATTTCGATGCGGGCACCGTAGTCGGAAAATAGATTAATCCAGCGTTGGCGTGTCTGTCGTGAGAGGTTGGTGGCGTTATAAGCGAACGATGTCTTCGCACGCAAGAATTGCCGGCAGCGTTCCTGAGCCACTTGCGCGACTTCTCCCTGATTCTCTGTAGGATGAATTTCCAGTTCAGCGCGGACCTCATCCAGGGAAACTACCGGAAGATCAGGGCGGTGCTTCGCCAGCCAGGTATCTTTCCCACTACCGGGCAATCCCGACAGTATGGTGACCGTGCAGGTATAGTCTTCATGGGGAACGTAATGCAGGTTGGGTTCGGCACAGCGGTAGAACAAGAACCGGGCTTGATCGTTGGAGAAAGGGTAGGGCTGGTCGAAACAATTGAGTTCTTCTGCGATCATTTTCCAGAAGCGAAGGTGTTCTTCAGGCCGACTCATCGAATCGGTCGTGCGTCCACGGGTATCAGCGAGCGCGAACAAGTACAGCAGACGATGATTTACCAGCCACGAAAGCGAAACGACTTCGTGTTCCGGCTTCGACTTTTCCAGCAGAAACGCAGGACGGCCATGAAACCGTACCAGTCGGCAGATGGTTTCGCGGGTTTCCAGGTTACAGTCCAATTCACGGAGGATGCTTCGTGTCAGGTGTTCTCCTTTCACGGCATGTTTGGGGGAGCGTATGCGACCAGTTTTGGGATCGGTCTGTGACGTCAGCGGTTTTGCGGCATCGTGTAGCAGTGCCGTAAAGATTAGAACTATTTGTTCCTGAGGTGCCAAATTAGACCACTCGTTTAATTCCGTCAACTGGCGACAGACCATTTGCGTATGAGTCCAGACATCCCCTTCCGCATGCCAGTCTGCATCCTGCGCGCACTGGGCCATCGCCTGGCACCAGGGTTGATTGCCGGCCCAGTTCAGGATTTCTTCTAGGCTCGATTGTGAAAGGGTGTCCCAGTTCATGACCAGATATCTGCCTGTTTAGAGAGCAGGTTCGGCACCATCGCCTGATGCTGCCAGTGGCTGCTCTGTTTGATTTTCTCTACAAATTCCGGACGGACATACTTGGCTCTGCCGGTTACCGATTCTTCTGTTTCCGTTCTCAAATACACGCCTTCCATCAGGTTGTCTGTTGTATTCGTCATCGGGTTTTCAAATGTACTTTCAAAAGCGGATTCGCCAATCAGCGGTTCCAGTTCTTTCCTTGTAATTGTGCCGGTGTGGATTACAGGAACCGTTTCAATGCCGGTGCCCGAGAGTAATTCAAGCCGACGTGGAAGACTCAGGAAAATCTGCCGGACTTTATCATAGATGTCAAATTCAAAGAAATAATGTGGCAGGCTTCGATAATGAATCGAATGCCGGGCATAGACCCATTCGCCGAACAGGATAAACTGGTCTTCCAGCATCTGTTCCAGAATAGAGCGTTTAACGACAGCCCATTGTTTGAATAGATCGTACTGCGGATGCATGCCTTCATTAATCAGATGGCCGCGGCATTGCAGGACCAGTTCTCCGCTGCTGGAAAAATGAAGGCCTACATTGGTACCATCGATTTTTTCTTCGACGATTAACGACGGATCTGCAATGAACCGTTCCGATTCCTGCGCACCGAGTCGTTTATCATCAGCGGTCCCCGTAGAGCCGAACAGATGAGGTGTCCGTGGATATTTTACAAATTGATCGTGGGAACTGCCCATCAGTCCGGACTCTCTTTAATAAAAGTAAAGGGGCTTTAACAAAAGTGAAGGGGATGTTTCTGGTTCAGCAGCGTCAGGAGACACAGAACATCTGCGTCAATTCTGACAGATCCCTACCGACATGAGAACTCAATGTCTGAAAAAAGCACACAGATTCAGAACGTTGTGCGTGTGCTGTTTATTCTCTGAAAAAAGTGATCGCGGTTGACGCCGTCAAAAGCAACCCCGTTTGAGGCAACACTTTTTGAATCGCTTGCCGAAACCACAGGGGCACAAATCATTACGGCCCAGCTTTTCTTCCAGTAGCTTATCGCCATGCACGATCCGCGTACCCCGCTTGACCTGGGTTTCCGACGGAAAACCTTTGCGGCGTTTGCTCATCGTTTCAAAAAAACGGTATTTCGTCGAATTCGTTGAATTGCATCGCACACCTCACGTTGACAGAGAATAGAGTGGTTTGCGAAAAGAGACACGAAATAGGCAGACAGGTTCGTTGTCTAGAATAAAACGATTCAAATAAAAGTCAGAGTCGGATGTTTGTTTTGACTACATCCGAACCCTGTGTTGCGACTGCGTGTCGTAGTTCCAAATTCAAACCCTCTTTCAATCCCAAACCCTCTTTTAATGCCGAAAGGACAAGCTTGAGATGTTGTACAGATCGACTCTGAAACGAAGACACTGGTTCAAATCGCTTATTCCACTTTTATTAAAAACATCAGATCATCATGGCTCGCAAAAAAGGAACGTCTACAAAGCAGGCAGCAGACCCTGAACTGCTCAATCATATTCAGCACCTTGGCCTGGAGACGGTTGAGGAGTATCGCCTATGGTGCGTACAGAACGGCTTTCATAATCAAAGCCGTAAGACACGATCTCAACGAAAAGGGGAACTGTTACATTACCGGGAAACGGTTGCCGTCAGTCATCTCTGGCAGAGAAAACAGGAAAAGCGAAGCATTGTGGATAAGCTTTCCGCAGCCTGTTCCGAGAATGCCTATAAAAAATCATATTCAGATCCTTTGCTAAAATTAGTCAGCGAACGATATCGGTATCAAAGTAGTGTCATCAACGGGTCAGAAATGATTCGAAACTCATTTCTACAGCTGGTATCTCATCTATACTGTTGCAAAGCAAAGTTCTTTGATAATGCTCCTGTGAATGCAGACTGGGAAAATTATCAGGGGAGACGCTATCTTGATGCGCTGGTATTAATCGCTAAAGAAGCACGATACTGGATACGCCCGATTGAAAAATGGCGTCCTACGGGTAGTAACGCGCGGAGACAGTTCGCTTCTTTATTGAGACATTTGTTTGTCAAATATCAGATGCCGTTGTTTTTTGATTCAGTCTGGCTGATGAATTATGCGCCGATTTGTAAAATTTGGAGAAGATGGTATCTGGATATAGGGCTGGGACACAATATTCGTCATTGCTCACTGCCACTTGCTTATACGAAAAAAATGGCACACCATTTCATGCGGGCGCCACAGGATCTTACATTTCTACAGGCCCTTCGTTGGGGACAGGTTCTGGGAATGGGAGGAAATGCCCGTCTTGCCCGAGCCTTGCTGCGGACCAGCATTGCCGAAGACTTCACGAAAGAAAAATTCTGGTCGGCTATCATTCACTGGTTGGCCCAGCGTTCGCAGTTGGCTTATGTTCACGTCAGACCCATTGTTGAGTATCTGCTCTTTCAGCGTTATGGATGCGTACTCATGGATGACGAAAATGGTCTCTTCCAAGAGGGGTTGTTAGAAGAAGCGACTCCTCCTGTACCGGACTATTCCATCAAGGGGCGGACTCTTCAGTCTCTTTTGAGAGATATTGCTCAGTGGCACCGCGAGTTGGAAAGTAAAAACCGGATTCCCGATTGTGAATGGGAAGCGAGTGAAATTCCTGAGTATGAGCATCAGGATGAGGACCAGGAAAATCAAAAAGGAAAACGTTGGATCATCCGGGAATTATTGAACAGCCACGAACTGGAGAGGGAAGGACGCCAGATGAATCATTGTGTGGCGACCTATGTCTCTTCCTGTGTCAGTGGTGAATGCTCGATCTGGTCTATGGAAATTGAACTCAAAGGCGGCTTCAAAAAGGCAATTACAATTGAAGTCAGTAAGGAGTCCAACCAGATTTGTGAGGTACGCGGCAAAGCGAACCGCCTCCCGAATAAACTAGAACGTAGCGTTCTATGTCGCTGGGCGGAGTCAAGTGGCTTGAAAGTATCCAGCTACGTATGAATTCCGCACAAGAGCAATCGGCCAACATTGAACTTCGATCGCTCGCTGACCCCGATATGTCTCACTCTTCTGGCCATTCAATTCACCCTGGCGGGGCTGCTACTGGCGTTTGTTTATCGAAAACCTGATCCGAAACAAACTAATTCCGACTCCTGATGGTACTAATGCATCGGATATATCACGCATTTTAACTAATCGGATCTGTAATTAGACATTTTTGTATCTGTGTATAGTTAGCAGCGAAGAGGACATGAAGGGAATCCCTCCATTTGGACGAAGTTACGGGTGGCCTGCATTGTTAATAACTTCTCTTGTCTTCTAACTCAAAATAGAAACAGACGTGTTTTCATGCTTGCCCGATTTCTGCGCTCTCAGTCTCTACTGCGCCTCTTGATCTGTTGTATTATTTGCTTTTTTCTCACATCGCAATCCTCAGCCCAAGACCCGGAATGGTTCGAAGAAGAGGATTACCTCTACCGTGCCTATTTCGACTTCACGGGAATGGCAGGTGGAGTGAATGAAACAGGGCAGGGGCTGTTGTTTGTTCCTCTGTCTCAGGATGAAGAGAGTCTGTTCTTCGCCGATCTGCGGGGAAACATCTTTGACAACTCGTCAGCGGAAGGCAACTTTGGACTCGCCTACCGTCGTATGATTGATGATCAATGGATTGCGGGTGCGTATGGCTTTTATGATGTCCGCCGGAGTCAGTATGACAACATCTTTCGCCAGGGCAGTTTTGGAGTTGAGTTGATGAGCGTCGAATGGGATTTCCGGGTCAATGGCTACATCCCCAACATGAAACAGCAACGTGTTGATTCGTTGAATACCGCCTATCTCAGCGGGAATAACATTGTGATGCGGGCTGGTGAAGAGCGGGCTTACTGGGGGACCGACTTTGAAGTAGGACGACTGTTGAAAACGTTTGAAAACCTGAATGTGGACGCGGAATTGCGTGGGTATGTTGGCGGCTATTATTTTGACAACTCTGCACCAGGATTCAAAGAAATCACAGGTCCCCGTGCTCGTGTGGAATTTCGAATGTTCGATCTTCCCTTTCTGGGGAATGGTTCCCGCGTTGTACTGGCAGGTCAGTACCAGCATGATGATGTCCGTGGCTCTCAAGGGACGGGGTTATTAACGGTACGTATTCCACTGCCCGGAAATGGAAGCAGCCAGAAACTGAGTCGTTTCCAGAGGCGAATGGTCAACCCGATTGTGCGTGATCTCGATATCGTGCTGAATCAGGAACAGGGGCCGGAAGAACATGCCAAGTTGCAATTGACTGGTCAGATGCTGAATGACATTACGATTATTGACGCCAATACGGCGAGTGCAGAAGCGGTCTTCAACGCAGCCGGCGCTGACAGTGTCGTGCTTTTTGACGGCAGCGCGGGAACGATTAGTACTGCTTCCGGCTTTGTCTTCAATAACGGTCAACTGGCACTCGGCGGTGGCAAGAGCGTGAACGTAGTGGGCTGTAATTCAGGAGCCGTAGCCAGCTTTAATTATGGATCACAGCCTACCGTCAAAGGAAACGATTTCACGAACAATGTCTTCACAATGGCAGACAATTCCAGCATCGTTGGAATGGAAATCATCGGGGGACAGAACGGTATCTATGGTAACAACCTGAGCGGAATTACGATTGCCTGCAATACCGTTAGTAGTGCGTTTGAGGATGGCGTGCATCTGGACGGAGCTACGAGCGGTAGTATCACTGGTAACACCTTCACCGGCAATGGATTACCAACAGGTAACGATGGCTTGGAAATTGAAAACTTAACGGGGGGAAGTATCACGGGAAATATCTCTCGTGGTAACGAATATGGATACTATTTCGTGACGGTCAACGGCGGCACGATCAGCAACAACCTCGCAGAGCAGAATACCTATGACGGATTTGATTTCGATACATTTAACGGGGGAACATTTACACAAAATAGGTCTCAATACAACGGTGAAGATGGATACTATTTTGACGATTTCATCACCGGTGGCGTGTTCTCCAATAATATCGCTCAGCACAACGGAAATTTCGGATTCAATTTAGATGGGATGTCCGGAGGTACGCTCAGCGGCAACCAGGCATTGGATAACGCTTACGCCGGCTTTGCTTTCTTCGATGAGTTCACAGGGGGAACTCTCTCTGGGAATGTCGCTCTCAGAAATGACGACGGATTTTATTTTGATGACGACGTCACCGGCGGGACCTTCTCTGGAAATACAGCAAATCTGAACCGATACAACGGTTTCTACTTTGCTGACGATGTATCAAATATGACCTTTACTCAGAACATCGCGAATCAAAACGGGGGGAATGGAATCAAGTTTGGAGACACAGTCAATAGTGGGGCTGTCATCAGCTTCAACATGGCCAGTGGAAACGATGACGACGGCTTCGACTTTGAAGACATAGATGGCGGTACGATTGTTAATAACACCGCGTCAGGAAACATGGAAGACGGTTTTGACTTCGACAATGTCTTCAATAGTGGTACTCTCAGTAATAATCTCTCCATCGGAAATATCGAAAACGGGTATGATTTTAGTGCACCAATCATAGGTGGTTCGATTAGCGATAACAGTGCTCAGCAGAACGCGGGCGATGGCTTCATGGTGAATCTCTTTGGTGGCGGCAATACGGCCACGTTCTCGAACAACTCAGCGACAGACAACACAGCTAAAGGTTACGACGTACTGTCTGGAACACCACAAAACGGCGTGGGAACGAACACTGGTTCTAATAATGGGAGCGACGATGATTTCTGATCATCTGGAAGCAGTTTAAAGGGTGACTGCTTTGTTCAATGGCCAGGTTCAACGCCTTTCTCGAACCTGGCCATTTTTTCTTTTAACAGTCGATTCTCTTCCTGCAAGGAATGAATGACTGGCAGTATTTCATTTTGGGGAAGACGCCGATGAATATGCTGGGGGCAGTTCATATCCCAGGCTTCGATCGAAAATAGAATCGCACGTTCGGCTCGCGCCGGATATTCTGGATCATGCAGCTGGTTGATTAAATCAGGGTTGGCTTCTTCCACCCGCGCTGTTCCCCAAATTTTGATGCGACGGCTGTTGACATAATCCATCAGGAACAGAAACGCCTTGGGGTTTTCTGCTAAGTTTCCGAGTGTGATATATTGCTGATTACCACCAAAGTCGGCAAATCCCAGTGTGTTTTTATCGACGACTTTCAGAAATCCAGGACTGCCGCCCCGGTATTGAATATAGGGTTGACCGGCTTGATTGGCGGTCCCCAGGTAAAACATATCCATTCCCGCCAGGAAGGCTTCCAGTTCCGTTGTGACTTCTGTCTGCCAGCCATAGCCTTGTTCGACTTTCGCATACACCGAACGTGACCCCTTGCTGGATTGAATCGCTTTGACCGACGGCGTAAAAGCGATATCGCTCGCATACTGATTCATCTCAAGGCTCCCTGACTTGCGTGATCTGGAAATGAAAAAGCCGAGCCTTGCAGAATCGTCTACAAGACCCGGACGCATAAACGGCACTTCGATTAGTCTGTCTGTCGGCAGAGGAAGCTCCGCATTAGTTGAGCAATGGTCTGCCCCTCTTCTTCAATCGCAAAATGACCGGTATCCAGCAAGTGGAATTCCAGGTTATTGAGGTCTCGCTTGTAGGGATACGCACCCGCAGCCGGGAAGATTTGGTCGTTCTTTCCCCAGACAATCAGCGTCGGCGGTTGATGCGTCCGCAGATATTCCTGCCATTGGGGATAAAGGGCTGGATTACTGCCGTAACTCAAAAACAGTGCCAGCTGGATTTCCTGATTGCCGGGACGATCCAACAGAGGTTGCACGTGCCCCCAAGTATCGGGACTGATGACACTCGGATTACGGACGCCGTGCGTGTACTGCCACTTGGTGGCGCCCAGCGTCAGCAGCGATCGCAGTTTGTTGCCCTGTTCTGGAACAGGATTCTTCCAGTAGGCTTTGATCGGCTCCCAGAACGGATTGTCCAGACCTTCAGCATACGCATTCCCATTCTGAATGATGAGAGTATCGACGCGTTCCGGGTGCTTGACCGCCAGTCGAAAACCAACTGGAGCACCATAGTCCATCAGATACAGAGAGTATTTTTCTAGATTTAATTGTTCGGTGAATTGCTCCATTACATTTGCCAGATTCGCAAAGGAATAATCAAACTCATCGACGGGCGGGGCACTGCTGTTTCCAAAACCGGGATAGTCAGGGGCAATCACATGGTATTTGTCTGCCAGCTCTGGAATCAGATTGCGAAACATGTGCGACGAGGTCGGAAAGCCGTGCAACAGGAGCACGGTTGGTGCATCCTGGGGACCTGCTTCTCGATAGAAAATGTCCAGACCGTTCACTTTGACGGTCCGATGTTGTACCTGCTGAGGATTTGTTGGTTCTGCCAAAGCCGAGTTGGTCAATGCGGCTGTGATCATGATCAAACTTCCGAGAAAAAATGGCTGCTTTCGATCATTCATAAGAATTCTCCCTTCCAAATTAGAAATATGTGTGTCGATTCATTTTGTGAAACCTCTCATTCGTCACGTGACGAATGAGAGGCGGTTTGCCGTTGATCAAGAACAGGTGGATCCTTCTGCCTGAAAGCATGCAGCGGCGTGTGAGTCAAGCGATTCGACTTCAGGAAAGTCGATTTCGGTTTGCGCCATGTGGTTGAAGTAGTTGGTGAAGATGTTTAGCGCGACATTCGCCACGACCTCGGCAATCTCTGGGGCATCGTGACCTGCGTTGCGCACGTCCTGTAGATCCTGGTCAGACACAAAACCTCGTTTCTCCAGAATCTTGCGGGAGAATTTCAGCAGGGCATCGGTGGAAGGATCTGCATCAGAGCCCATCCGACTTTGCTGTATCTGTTCCGGCTCCAGACCAACCATTTTGCCAAGCGTGGCATGAGCGGCCAGACAGTAGCCGCACTGATTGAACTCGCCGACCGTTAACGAAATTTGTTCTCGGTGCTGTTTTGAAAGGACGCCTTCGGCTAAGGTGCCGCTGAATTTGAGATAGGCATCCAAAACGGCCGGGGAATGCGCCATTGTCCGCATCAGGTTGGGGGCCATTCCCAGTTGGGCTTTCACTCCCTCCAGTAATGCTTTTGATTTTCCTTCTGCTACTTCAGGGTTGATGGCAGTTAAACGAGTCATGGTAGTTCTCCTTCAAAAAAAATGTGAAACAGTGATTTGTTATATACAGACAGGTCTGTATATAACTGGTTAAATAAAAATGAAACGCTATTTCCGTTTTGCTTTGGCAATCAGCATGTAAGCTGCTTCTTCGGCAATCTGTGCTGCTTCCGAATTTCCTTCACTGACTGAAGTGACGATGGCACCTTCGACCAGGACGGAAATCGCAGGGGCGACCGCAGCAGCTTTCGCCCCTTCTGCTTCAATAATGATGTCTGTTAATTGATCTCGAAATCGTCTTTTGTGCTCCGTACAAAATTGTGTTGCCGCATGCTGTGGGTCAGCGAGTTCTGCCGTGGCATTGATAAAGGAGCAGCCTCGGTAATCCGGGTTTTCAAACCAGTCTTTAAGGGCTGCAAAAAATGCTTTGAGCGAATCCAGTCCTCGGGACTGGTGCTCCATCATTCGTTGCTTCAGAAACAGATCAAACTGTTCCTCGCGGAATTTCAGGACTTCCAGAATCAATTGGTCCTTGGACGGGAAGTGGTTGTACAACGTCATTTTGGCGACCCCCGCTTCGGCGATCACACGGTCAATCCCCACAGACCGAATCCCCTCCGCATAAAACAGACGTTCTGCTGTTTCCAGGATTCGTTTACGGGCACTGGATGGTCGTTGTGTTTTGCTCATACTTGAAATATACAGACCTGTCTGTTTTTGTCAAGCATGTTTTTCCATTTTCCTCAACGAAATCGGATTTTGAGACCGAGCTCTGGTCTATCTGGGGCTCTCTTGCAGTGTTTGATCTGAAAGGCACCACACGATTTTACGTTCCTCGATCCAGCAGAGATCTTACAGAAGTACTGAGAAAGTTCGCTCTGCCCCAGTGTATCACCACCAAACATCGCCGGATGTTTTGGCGCAAGAGGAAGGAGTTCGATTTGACGATTACGGAAATCATCAATCGTATGCCTATGAAATCCAGATACTTCAGTTCAATAAAAAAGTGGATTCATTGATTTAACTGATGATATTCTAATTTACCTGTTCCGCCTCTTCCATAAGTTCATCGAGTGAATTGGCGATTTTCTCGACGTCTCCCCCTTCGTTGATATAAAAAACCCAGACCGAGTATTTGTCAGCGGGATCAACGCAGAGCAGGTTTTCCTCGTTGCCGCCAATAGTCAACCAGCCGGCGATGCGTGCAAAGGGGATTTCATTTTCTTCAGTGCCCGATTCCTCTGCGACTTCCTCAATAATTTTCACCAGTAGTCTAGCTTGATCGATCCAGATGGTTTCATCTTCGTTGATCTCAATCGTTTGCAGTAGTTCCTTACGGCCCGCTAAGGCCCATTGCCAGTCTTCGATTTCCAGATAGGCGTCTTCGTCGATTCCATCGAGCCATTTGAGGTATTTTTCTGGCAGATTCAGTTTGGGGGTGGTCATTTCGAGACCCTTATACAGCTAATGAAAAGTGAGAACGGTTAACCTGATCGCATGAGACCAGTGACTTAAAATACACAAAGCTTGTGATCTCTGATTCAGAGAGAACGCTGCAAGGTCTGCACCTCATGATTCCTGCGAGAGCTGGGCGTATCGTAGCAATACGGAATTCCAGACTTCAAGCCAAAACGGAGACAATTCGCATGATTAAGCAGATGCCTGAAGTGCCGGTTTTATAATCTCAGCCTTTCAGCACAAACATCGCGAAAAAGAAGAGCAGGATCAGGGCGATCAGGCTGACAAAGCCCAGGGCACACCCCCAATCGGTGGGACGAGACTGTGCCCCCTTTGCGGCGCCCCCTTGGCGGCTTCATAAAGTACCAGATCCTCAAGTTTGTCTGGATCAAGTGGGGGGCCACACTCACAGGACGGAGCTTGCGCCTCTAAGAGTCAAGAAAGAATGTCGGTTAGAGAATCCGTTGTCAGCCGGAGACATTTTTCTCGGTTCTACTTTTCCTGGGCGGTTGCTTGGCTTCCTCTCCGTTTTCCCCGTTGTAGTAGTTCGTCAAAATCGATTTCATCTCCTGGCTCCCTTTCGAGACATCTATGATTTCGTCCCACATGGTTTCGGTGAGCAGTTCCTTCAGCGGCTGTTCCAGATGGGGAATGCGATGAAACACTTTGAGCAGTTTCTTGTCCCAGATTTTATAGTATTTGATCAAGTCGTTGGGATAAACGATTTTCCGTCGGGTCCCTTCATCGATGCCTCGGAATGGGGTGGGGATATTCAGATATCCGTAATCGTCGGTCAGCTGTTCGCCCGGGTGAATGTCGCGGATGGCGATTTCAAAATCGTAGGCGGTGGTCAGGCAATTCGAATTGAAACTGTGGTTGACGTAGCGGCCGTTGTCCCAGCATAAAACCAGATTGCCCTGGTTGTTTCGGAAAGAGTAGGTGTCCAGAATATTCTGGTAGATCTCTTCCATCGACTGAAATTCGAGGGGGCTGAACTCACGGTCCAGTTTATCCAGAACCCAGGTGATGGAGCCGGCGGGAATGAATTCGGTGGCAATAACGCCGTAACCGATTTCGTTACTGATAAATTTCAGCTCAGTTTTGGGGTGTATCATTGTTTGTTTCCTGACCCGATGACGGGCGAATACACGGAAGGAATGTGCCGGTGACAGCTCCCACTTGAGGACCAACCACCAGACGGAATTTCATTTCACAGAGCACCTCTTTGTTACATGTACAAGTTCAGGAAGATATATACCGTGGGGATCTGGCATTGCACAGCCTCGCATACCGAAATTCTATGAATCCAGAAAGGAATTCCGGTCAGGGGAGAAGGAGCCAGCTTCAGTTCGAGGAACTGTCAGGCGCAGAGATGGTCAGGCGCAGAGATGGCCAGAAAGAGCAGGGGAGTGACTTCATTTCAACAGGCGCACTATTTAGACCGATGGCACGGCTATCGGATTGGGGCCGTACTCATTTTCGCCCGGTTCCCCTTCCAGCACCATCAGCACGAGTATGATCAAAGAACCAACCAGCGGAATCAATCCCACAAACAGCCAGAGTGCACTTCTGCCGGTGTCATGCAGACGGCGGACCGTCACGGACAGCTTGGGCATCAAAAGAATAAACATGTAAGCAAGCAATAGCCAAAATCCCAGGAAGGAGATCTCGCCCGGGCCACCGATCATTGAGCCGATCATGGTTCCCACTACGATAGCCAGGATGGCAAACAGTGTGTCGAGCAGAGTAAACATCCAGTATTCCATGGGACGGGCACGGCCATCAAGGACGGCATACTTTTTCAGAACGGTCAGATACCAGTGCATGCGTTTCTCTTTTGAAAGTCGTATCATCAGAGGCGCAGAGTCATCACGGATGTGAATCCTGATGCGCGCATTCACAGAGAGTCATCTGTGCCTCATCGAATCGTTGTTACGAATTATGGGTCTGTTGCGAGTTTTGGATTCGGCCCGTATGAGTTCGATTCCGGGTCACTATCCAGGATCGTGAAGACAAACAGGATGAGCGCACCGAAAAATGGAATCAGTGAGATCAGCACCCACCAGCCGCTACGGTTGGTATCATGCAGACGACGCACGGTAACCGCCAGACTGGGTAAAAAGATAAACAGCGTATACAAAGCAGGCAGGCTCACGGCAATCAGGCCATTCTTGCCCCCGATGAGTCCGCCAAGAAGACCGACGACAAAGGAGATGATGATATTAAACAGGAAGAACATCCAGTATTCTTTTCTGCGTGCCCGTCCGCTGAAATCCACATATTTGTTGATGACTGCCAGGTACCAGTTCATGTCGTAACCTTTCGTTCTCGCTAGGAGGATGAATAGAAGCATGAGCGAACATCTTCTCATGGCGGCATGGAAGCTGTCAGAAAATAGCTTGTTAACCGGCTGAAAGGTAGCTTACGAAAGTGTACGTGAATGGAACTGTTCAAATATTCAAAAGAAATGAGCGGATTGAGAGCGTAGATATAGGGATTGTGTCGTCTGCAGCGTTTGCAAAAGAGATCGCTCCGTGTGATCCGGGCACACGTTTACGGCAAATCAGACCAGACGGCGAATTCATTCCCTGAAGGCTCTGTAAACTGAAAACGTCTACCGCCGGGAAAGGAAAAGATTGGTCTGATGATCTTTCCGCCGGCTGCTTCGACTTTCGTTTGGGTTTCTTCCAGCCGCTGACTAAAAAACACGATCAGTGCCCCGCCATTCGATGTGGTAGAGCACAGGTCAGCTTTGAAGAAGCCGCCGTCCAGTCCTTCGTCTGAGAAAGCCGTATACTCGGGACCATAGTCGGTGAAGGTCCAGCCAAACGCGGCTTCAAAAAACGCCTTCGTCGCAGGAAGATCGTTCGAGGGGAATTCGACGTAGTTAATTTTTTCGTGTGCGGGCATGAAGAGAGTTCCTGATCGATTAAACTTGTCTGAATGCTGGAGACAATTAAGCCGTAAACTGCAGCCGGACTAATGGGTTCCCCGTAGGCTCATGAATCGATTCTGATAACGGCGTAAAACCGTAACGCTGATAAAATTGGCGTCCGATACTGTTGGCTTCAAAGACTTCAACTTCCAGATCGCCACGTAATTCCTGTGCCTTATCCATCAATGCTTTACCAGCGCCCGTGCCATGAAATTCCGGCTGGACAAAGATCGCACCGACTTCATTCCCCAACAAGGCGATGAAGCCGATGACCTGTCCCGCCTGCTCAATGACCCAGGTTTCTGCGTTCGGCAAATACAGATTAGGAATGTTGTATCGTTCCTGATCCAGAAATTCGTCGGTCAGAAAAGGATGAGCCAGCCGGGTGGCGTTTTCCCATGATGATAAGACATCCTCCAGATCTTCAGCCTGGTATTCGCGAACAGTTCGATTCATTTGAGTTCCTGATGAGTCATTGAGAAGAGAGAGCCGTGATGAGTGACGGCTGATTGTAAGCTGTCGACACGCCGGGGTCGAACAGGTTCGGTCTGATTTTCAAAATTTCTCAAACGGCCACGGTGCTTCCATATCGGAACGGATCCACGCATCCAGTCGCCTGATGATTTCCTGCTGCGCTGCATACGCCTTTGAACCATCAGGCTCGTGATGCGCAAGCTGTAAGAACATCGCCCGCGCCTGTTGTGGATCAGGACTCTTCTGGTAAATTCTAATTTGCTTGTCGCGCGACAGAGGTAGCCAGCTATAAGGGCCAGTGCTCAGCGAGCTGTCTTGCCACATCGCGGCTGTGCGTCCGAAGCAGTTGAGTCCTTCCGCATAACCTCCACGCACCCAGACATGATCATGCTCTGGTTCGATGTTAGCCTGATACCAGTCACTGCTGGGGGTAGGGCGTTCCCAGGAGGAAATCAGAAAACCAGCGCCGGTTACCCGTTGCTCAGTCTGTCGCATCGCACAGATGGCACATTTGAAATACGTTTCGCTGATCACAGGAAGCAGAAACAGAAATAAGCCAACCAGCACAAAGAAAATCAGCCTGCGAATGATCCTGCGTTTGCGAGGCTTCGCTGTGGCTGTGTTTTCTGATTGGTTCGTTTCGTCACTCATCGGCGACCTCAGAGAGCAGAGAATGCAGTCGATAACTGTAACATAACTGTTTGACCTGCGAGTCACTACAAAAATCAGACAGCCCGGTTAATTTTCCAAGAAAGAAAACGGCCCCGATACATGTAGATTCATCGAAGTTGTTTTGGGTTTCGGGAACCTTTGTTTGTTCGTAATGACAACCGGCGACACGGCATTGACGTAGGACTCAATGCGATTTATGCTAAGTCGGTGATGGCGAAGCCGGTTCTCTGGCTGATTTCGTTCCTCCTGAAACAAGCGATTGCTCGATATCTGCGAGAAATGAGAAACGATTCATGACTGTTGCCAGCGGCTCGGACAAACCGCCACAGGGAATCAATCGCCGCCGTGTGGTTCGGGGACTAATTGGCCTGCCTGTATTCTTCGCCCTGTTTATGTTCCTGCCTGCTGGCACATGGGCGTGGCCGAAAGGCTGGCTGTTCCTCCTTATTCTGCTGGGCGTCATTTCAGCAGTATTTCTTGTTCTTCAGCGTGTGAATCCGGAAGTCATCGTTGCCAGAAGTCACATCCACGAAGGAACAAAACGCTGGGACAAGATTCTGCTCAGCTTTTACTTTCCAGCGATGTCGGCCGTCTTACTCGTGGCGGCTCTGGATGATAGCCGATTCCACTGGTTCCCGGTCCCGTGGTGGGTTTGCGGCGTCGGCTACGCTTTGCTGCTTGCCGGAATTGGAATCGTCACTTGGGCCGAAGGCGTGAACAAGTTCTTTGAAGTCACCGTGCGGATTCAAACGGAGCGGGGGCATTCGGTGATCGACACCGGCCCCTATGCCATCGCGCGACATCCCGGTTATGTCGGGGGAATTCTCCATGCCATCGGCATGGCACTCTCGTTGGGTTCTTTGTGGGCATTGATTCCTGCGGGTTTGGCTTCCATGGTGTTGATCGTGCGGACCCAGTGGGAGGACCAGACGTTGCAGGAAGAATTGAACGGGTACAAGGAATACGCAATGCGGGTTCGGTACAAGCTGATTCCGGGCGTATGGTAAGGATAAAAGATCACTTGGCAGTCAAAATGGTTTCAACACAGTCGCTGACACCATTTAGCTCACCTGACGATTAAATATAGTGTTGTGATGACGGCTGCAAGATAGCCTCTGTTTCCACTGTGATGGAGTTCTTACGTCAAATCTTTGATATGCATACCAAGTGCTGCCGCAAATCGGACTGGAACGGCGTTTCCAATTTGTTGAGCTATGTGAGTATTTGAGCCGAAAAACTGATAATTATCTGGAAATGATTGCAGTGCGGCAGCTTCGCGAAGGGAAATGGCACGATCCTGCTCAGGATGACCATACCGTCCGTTCGAAATGCTATAACACCGTGCGGTTAATGTTGGTGCTGGCAAGTCCCAAAACATTCTCCCATAGACATCGGTATGACCTTCGTATCCATTTTTATGGCAATCTAGCTGAAGACGCTTAGGCCAAGTTCGACGATCACCCCCATTGAGTGGAGTGTATTGAAGTCTTTGCAAGTTGATTTCGGAAATATTTGCGGTGGAATGATTTGGAACTTTTGGATGTGTTTTACCAGCAGCAACTTCAGGAAAATGTGAAATTGCATCACGCACGGTACGAAAGGGCTGGAGATCTCTTCCATGCGTGTTTATAGGGATCGAAACTTCCTTCGATCGAATTGCGATCAACACAAGTCGACGACGGTTTTGTGGTACTCCAAACTTCTTAGCATCGAGAACATCGTAGACATAGCCGTAGCCATTCTTTTCAAGCATATGAAGAAACCGACGAAACGTACTAAATCCTTTTACTCGTGCCATTCCAGGAACATTTTCGATAACAACGGCTCGTGGCAACGCCTCTTCAATGAGCCGTCCAAATGCAGTAAGTAGGGTCGTGCTATGGTGGACAGTTTCGGACTTGCGTTGTTGGCTAAAGGGCTGACAGGGTGCGCAGCCAGCGAACAGAACGTTGTCAAATTTTCGAAGCCGAGAGCGAGATTTGAGTTCTTTAAGAGAGACATCTCGAATGTCGATTGAATGAAAACTTGCTGCGTTGTTATGTTCGTACGTTTCGCGGCATTCTTCATCAATGTCAAATCCACCAACGACTTCAATACCGGCATTCAACAAACCATGAGTGAGACCGCCGGCTCCACAAAAAAAATCAATTGCTTTCATTTTGTCACGAAATCACTAATTCGAATATAGGGCCACAATTTCTTCGCACCAATCATGAATGTTGCGGTCCGGCAGGCCAGGTCGACACGCTGTCTGCATATAGGCCCACGAAATCAATTCACGAAAAGGACTGTCTATCGAAGCAACTCGTTGAAACGTCGCGTTATCTCCATTAATTTGGCTAAATTCAACCAAATCTAGTTGACGAAGGTCGGCTGCCATCGTCGGAATGTGGCTACCATATTTCGGGAACGGAACAATGTTGCGTATGAACGCTTGACTCAACGATGACTTCAGTATTTTCTTGTACTCCTCTAATCTGTTTTCGTCTCGACGCGTCTTTCGATCCAATCCCATTGCCACCTTCGTTAATCCCGTTTTCATTGTTATACATTTTGCAACCAGTACATTCTGAACCTTTGGCTTTCTTTCACCAGAAGCGACCAAATCACATGATGGCGTCAATACAATCCGAAATGATTCTGGTTTTACAGCATCGCTATCAGTTTCCTGAAGAATGTCCCCGAGTAAGAGATCGTCTGACACTGGCGGACAAAGATAATGCTCCCACGGCGCAAGCTGTTTCGCTTCTTCGCCCTCATACTCTGAAAAGTCATCCATTTGTGCTGCGAGTCGACGTCGTCCTGAGCGTGTGACTATTCGGTGCCGTTCTGCCGCGTCGCTAATATTTTCAAACACGCTTGGAGCAAGGTCTCGCATGGCGACGGAAAACTCATGCCGTACCTGTTGTTCAGCATCACGTAGAGTATCAACATGTGGCCGAAAATCGTTCACGGCTGCGGAAAATGCTTCGGGGCTACCTTTGCCCTTCTTGATTGTTCGTAAAAACGGATGTGGGGGACGTTCCGTTTCTTGCGCATCTGGCTGAGCAGAATAAACGATGATCGGGCAAAAGTGGCTTTTCCAAATCAAGTTATAAACTTCTTGACCTGCAACCTCAGCTTCACCAGACAAACCACCTAAGAGTAAATCGAGGCTTATGATATCAGGAGTGTTCTTGGTGAGCCAATCTTCTACATCGCCGAAGTTCTGGACATCGCAAATTACGTCTTGATGTTCCTCTAATACGCGACTTCGTGCGTGACGTATGGCACGCTCATCATCTTCCACAAACAGGAGTTTTATCATCGGTGATGTCCATCAATTCTTGATAGGGAAGTCGAAAGCGAATGAAGCACCTCCGTGACTGCCTGGGTATTTTGCGGTCATTCGACCACCATACTCAGATACGATTTCAGAAGCGACGGTGAGCCCCATCCCTATCCCATTAGGTTTACGTGTCACGCCAGGTTGAAAAATCTTGTTGATATCTTCCTTTTCAATACCACCTCCAGAATCGTGAATCCATACACGAATTCGCTGACCATCATTGATCGTGGAAAACTTGAATTCGATCACGCGGGCATCTTTTGAAGTCTCGCTTAGCCAAAATATAGCATTGGAAAGCAGATTCAAGATGACAGCGTCTAGCTCTCCTGGATCTACGTTGACTTTGGTTTTAGTCTTTGGATAACGAGTCTCAATATTTTTTCGCTCGAGTTCTGAATTGTGTAACTCAAGACATTTCTCAATTTGTTCCTCCAAAATTGAATCCCGACGTCTTCGGTTAAACGATCGGCTTGCTAGAGGAGAAAAGATATCGGCAAGTCTTTCTAATGCATCTATGGCTTCATCTGCATTACGATATTCGGTCTTTAATTTACGATCATCAAAAGGGCCAAATTGACTATGCACTAATTCGAGAAATTCGCCAAATGATGTCGTTCTGTTACGGATTTCGTGAACCAGCATTTGTGCGATTGTTCCTACAGTTGCCATTCGACTGTAGTGAACGAAACGATCCTGAATCGTCTTTCTTGCTTTATCGAGGGACTTATTAAATGCAGTAAGTAGTGGAACAGCTTCGGATGCTTCTGCCCCTTCCTCAGCAAGTGAGATGACTTCGGCGATCAATTCTTCGGCTGACAATTGTTCGAAAAGGTCTTGCATCGGATCATCGTCATCTTTTCCCACTTCGCGGTCTTGTTCACGTTCATTCTCCATCACAGAAACGATTGCTTTCAATAGTTCTTGAAATTCCGCAACTTCGATTCTACTAACAAGTCGTTCACGATCACTGGTATCCACGATTCCAGGGTTGTGTTCGGCCGTGATCGCTACGTATCCAACTAACTGGCTTGTGCTCATTCGGCTGCCTACTTTGCTGACTCGTCGCAAGTCAAGTCCCAACCAATCGCGGGCGTCGTCTGACTTTGGAAGTACGAGTACATCATCACGATAAACCGAAATTCCCTTGTGTCCCCGAATTGCTTTTCGAATTGTGTTCTTCTGCAAATCAAATTTATCGGCAATCTCTTGGGTATCATCCGATCCGATATCCCAACCACGAATCTCGAATTCAAATGCACCACATCGATAGTTTTCAGGCAAAAAAGGAAACCGTTTCTTGTCTTGAATTGAATCATAAATCTGTTCCCACACCAGATTTATTTTTTTCTGTCTTGGTTTGCCCTCCCGAATCGGTCGAAATTTGTAACCGGCAGTTACGTTTCCTTCATTATCGACGTCACCTCTGATGAGGTATTTGGGCCGAGAAAGAAATTTGGGAGATTCGACATGAATCGTTTCTGATTCGTCGTTATCGGGAGCAAGGAGCATTACTTTAAAATCGGAAACTTCTGCGAAAGGTGATATCAACCGCTCAAGATTGTCTTCGAGATCGGCAATCATAGCTTCATCCCAAGCACTCTGAAGATTAAGGATACGGAGTCTTGTCCCCGTATTTTCAAATGGTGATTCATCAGGGAACTCACGAACACTCACAAAACAGTCAGAGAGTGAAGAGCCTTGTGCTAGTAATTGCCAGTCAACGCCGACTTCCCAACAATCGTCATTTCTTGACTGCGTCACCATTTCCAATTGCATGCCAAGCCGTGAAACAGAAAGACGACCGAGCCCCTTCTCACCAACGACTCGCCGCGTCTTTTTTCCTGATTTTGTTTTAGGATTGTTCAGCTTGTTTGGTGTTGCGACCACTGCCCAAACATCTTCGATGACATCTCGGCTCATTCCCTGGCCGTTGTCCTCGATCTCCAAAAAAAGGTTTGATTCGTTATCACGGTGAAATCGAATCCAGCAATTCGAGGCGAACGCATCATAAGAATTTTTGACAAGCTCGATCACCGCGACAACATCGTTGGTCACCAAATCTGCACCAAGTGCAGCGAAAACACGAGGGTGGATTCGGAACGGGATATTTTCAAACTTGTTTTTGCTTTGTTTGGATCGCATGTAAAACTGCTTTCGCAACTCCTAGAAGTAGTTCGCGTCGATATTCCAAATATCTTCTGTTAAGTCGGATGAATTTCACAAAATGACTTTGTAATGAACATAACAATAGGGCAGGGGAATTCAACCCCAGTGAATAGGAATACGACGAAGAAGATCGACCGGGAATTGCCTGGGAAGGAAATACAAGATCTGGCTTTCCAAAAACATTCGATTTCCGAATAGCTCATACACACACTATTTAATCCCTGAATTTGAGTCTCTTGTTTATAAAAAACTTATCCTGAGAATGAAAATACGCTTAACTCCTTTAACCAATGGTGTTTAACACGACTGAAACCGGTCAAGACAAAACCCTCTGTGCCAAACGATTTACCGCCACCTCACACCACTGTTTTTCTATCTCAATGCCAATAAACCGCCGGCCGTGATCTCTGCAGGCCTGGGCCAGCAGCATGGAACCGTCGAAACAGTCCAGGACGGTGTCTCCCTCGCGCGTGCTGGTCAGGATGATATGTTCCATCATTTCCAGGGGCTTCTGACAGGGGTGTTTGCACTTGGATGGTTTGACGGTTTCAAAATCCCAGACGTCAGTGAAAGGACGGCGGGGCGTGGCGTAGAATGGGCGGCGTAGCTGTTCCTATTCGGTCTTCCGTTGCTCGTATTTCGTTTTCAGATCCTCATAGGATCCAGGGACATTAAAGGGGTCAGGAATTTATTTAGTCCTGCTCCCTATTTCTCATCCTTTGTAATGATGATTTCTTTGGCTCCATTGAATTTCCAATTATTTGTTATTTTGCATACTAGTGAATCCCAATCGAGGCTATCAATTTCTTCCCAGAATATAACGGTCCCACGCTGCGCAATAGAGTGTCCCTTATCTTCAATTACAAAGAATACGAAATCGTTGGACAGAATCACTTCATAGCCGGAACTCAGGTTGAAACAAATATTAAAACCAGGTTTTTGTTTATATATGGGGATTTCCCAAAAAAGCGGAACAAGTGATATTCGGTAATCTAATTGTGTTCGTTTCTCTAACCAGACCTCATTAAACTCAATTTTAGTCCCATTCCAATCAACTTCATTCGGACTGAAAGTTAATTCTGATAAAAAACAATCTTTGGCCTTTGATTGTCCTATGGAATAAGAAGGACTATTGGTCGAGCCTTTCACGGCGAGTCCGGTAGTAAACCATCCCCAGAAAATGTTCACGATTATATATACTACGGCCAGAACAATTACGGTTTTCCGTTTTATCTTCATCTAGATCTACCTTGAATCAGTCTGGTTTCTCTCTGGTACACCCTGTTACGCATTGATTTGAAGTGAGACCGAATTTGCACTTCGGTTCACGCAATGGTTCGCCAGCCTCGTGGTGACGCTGACGGTCCTGCTTGAACTGTTTGTTTGTACGATACAGCGGTGTGATTCGAGTGATCAAATTGGATGGTACTAGCTTTGGAAATACGATTTCGATTGTTTCGTCATACCGATCCCATGTTGTGAGACCCGCAGACTGCACTGCACGTAATAACTTACCAAGACCCACTACGGTCCCAACAGTCACTTTAAGGTCCGCAACGAATTGTTGTTGGTGAGCGTCACGAACGAATTGAAGGTCTTCGTCTGCAATGTTGACGGTGTCAGTCTCGACGTTCTGCAGCCAAGCGGTGCCGACAGCTGGTTTCAGTTCAAGGTGGAGTGTTGCTGGCCAGTGGTCCGCGGATGTCGTGAAAGTGACTGCTGCGAGATTTCGATGACGATGGCTTAGTGTCGATAGCCAGTGCCAAAGGGTTGTGGATGAACGCGGGTCAGCTTCAATAGCAGTGTCATCGTCGAGAAAGGAAATACGCTGCATCAGCATCAACGGAACAGCGTAGATGCCTTTGCCACGGCGACCGCTACCAAGTCGGATTCCATTTCGCGTGATGCGGGCGATCTTTGGCTGCGGGGTTAGGTGCACGAACTTCATTGAGCGATCAGCGCCTTTGCTGGCTAACTGTTGATAGACAGAATTTGGTTCTGTCTCAATCTATCAGTGTTTTTGTTCATTATCAACTGACACTGTATGGTCATGTGGGAATCTGTGGGTGTGAGATTAAGGTAAGACTGAAATGACAGCGGATGTTGATCCTCTCCTCTCTATCATGACCACTCAAAACAACACACCCTGGACCAGCCGCTTCACCGCCGCTTCACACCACTATTTTTCAATCTCAATCCTGATCAACCGGCGGCCATGATCTCTGCAGGCTTGGGCCAGCAGCATGGAACCGCCGAAGCAGTCCAAGATGGTATCTCCTCTTGCATTCACTGCTCATCTCATCAGCTTACCGATTTTCATCTCAGCGGGTGAGTGGGGATCGGGTAGAATTTGTCTTTGGTTTACCCACGGGCGGGAAAAACGGCGGCTGGCGCCGAGCCGCTCAGGGTGGGTTTGGTTTTTATTTGTGAGGCGTTATTTCTGATGGGTGTGCTGGATTTGGCGGACGGTGAGATAGGGCTGCCTCTACGATATTTTACACGGTTCATTTTCACGCGACTCATTTTCACGCGACTCGTTTTCACGCGCGGATGGACTCATACAGCCGCTCTTGCTTGGCATCCTGGTTTAGCCCATGCGAGTGTGAATTATTTTCTGCAGGGGCGCGGGACTGTCAAGGGGGGAAGCATGAATTGGTACTTTGAACGTCAGTTGAACGTGCTGCGAAGTTTGATGAAGTTCCTGCGAACGCTTATGAAGTGTCTGCGAACGTCATCGATAACCGGGGTGTGTCTGAGCAGCGTTTTTGAAAATCGGTCTGAAACCAGTCGGTTTGATAGTGTGCTTGCGGCACTGCTGTGGGATGTTTCAGTGAATCTGTTAGTGACTCTCGTGCGCGCGATGCTTAAAGCACTTAAGATTCTACAACGGCGGGTTCGCGTCAAGTTCATTTTATTCATTGTTGAGGAGGTTGGGGCGAGGGGCTGGTGATGGGATCAGCAGGAGGAGGTTTGTGTCGTGGTTGGTTTTGTTTTGAGTCGTTTGTTTGTTACCAATCTACCGGCGGCTGGCGCCGAGCCGCTCAGGGTTGGTTTGTTTTTTACGAATGAGGAGTTAGGGAAATGAAGCGAGCCGACTGGTGGATTACCGGGGATTGGGAAGCAAACAGGCACCGTCGGACAAGCCGAGCGGTGGCACACGGGGGCTTTGATATGGGGGATTGGATGTGATTTCTTTTCACTGTTGGCAAGCCAATAGTGCTGCCGAACCTGATTGTATTTGGGACCTTCCCGTCTCGTATTCTGCCTTTCGTGTGCTTTCGTGGTAGTAAAAATTGGGAAGCCGAAAACGGACTTGGGAAACCGGGGCTAATGCCCTGCGGCTAATGGGGAAGGGCTGGCGGTTGACTTATTTCGAGGGCGCATGCAAACAGGGAGAGCGGCGGGCGCTCTCCCTGTTTGGGAAAATCAGATTCTCAAATCATGTTATCAGGTTTACTTCTGATGATGATTCTTGAAATGCTCTTTCAGCAGATCGCGACCGAAATCGCCATCGAAGTCACGCCAGGTGGCGTGCACATGATTCGCATCATTCTGGGTATTCGCGAACTCGATCAGGAATGTTTTGGATTGAATGCGGTAGTAATGGAACTCGCCTCGTTTTTGGCCACCACTCCAGGCAAAGTACAGATGGTCGCCATCTCTGAGATTCCCCAGGTAGTTCGTTCCTTTGAGAAGTTCCGGTCGGAAACGGCCCAGGTAGACATTCACCAGACGCAGCAACTGTTTCTGCTGTTTGGGATCCAGGTCGGCGTATTGGATACCCTTGTAGGTAAACAACCCTTTGTCGGCGATGGGATCGTCGGTCGTCAGGACCTCCTTGATGACACTTTTCGCCAGCAGTTTTTGATCCATGGCAGCGGTGTCGATCGTGGCAATTGCCAGCTGATCCGGATTAAACGACTTGACGAGGTTCAGCGCCAACTGTTGTTCCAGTTTGAGTACTTCTACGCCCTTCAGTGGGCCCTGTTTCACGGTTGCGGGATTGGAGCCGAAAAAGGAGGGGGTGACCGAAAACTTCTTGCCGTCCACGATCGTCACATTCACCGACAGGTGATGCCCTTCAAATCGCCAGCCCCAGGTTCCTTTCGCATCGGGTTTGCCGAAGATGGAAACATAATACAGTTCGGGATTGCGATGGTCTTTGCCTTCCTGCTCGAACAAGACCTGTTCCAGAGCGCGGATCGACATCACCTCCAGATAGCCGCGATGCGATAAAGCCGTCGCGGGCAGGGTGACGGCGAAGATTTTCTGTTGTGGAGTCATTTGGGTCATCGGCAGGCCGTTGCGACCTGCTGGCTTGATGGCAAAGTCAGGAATGAAATGCCAGTTTGTGCGTTCTTTATCATCCAGTTTGAATGTCGCCTGTTTCCGTTGTTCGGGGGTCAGCGATGCTAACCAGCGTTTGGCTGCAGACGCCATTTCACTGCTCGCTTTTGAGATTTGTGCCTGTTGAGCTTTGGTCACTTCAGCGGCAACCGGGGTGTTGCTGGACAGGCTGAAACAGAAGCAGGCCATCAGGGCCAGAGCGGAGTAGGGATGAAAAATCTTCAAGGCGCAGTTCCTCATTAAAAGATGATAAAGGGGGTAGGCTACATGATCGCACTCATTTGATGTAAAAGCGGATCTGAATCTCTAATATTCACTTGTTGTACCCATCTTATCAAACTGGAAGGAACAGGAATAGTTAACCGGGAACCTTACAGAAGCAGGAATTTTAAATGTATTTACCAGATACGTAGGTCAGTTGCTGATCAGTGTTGGTATTGAGGCCTATGTCGCCGAACTATTCTGATAATTTCCAGTTCCTTTCCTGATTCCGTCCAATATTTTCTTTCTGGATGCGAAGCACATGATAGGTTCAAAATGAGTCAAGCTTAGTCAGCATAACGATTTACTATTTTCTACCAGAAATGAGAGGAAACATGAGCAAAAGCGGGAACGTTCTATATCTTAAGAATGTCAAATAGAGTCAGATAAGATAAGAGGATTGATTTCTTTTTCAGCCTTTCAATCGTATTCAAATTTAAATAATCGCTTTCGAGGGCACCGAAAGTGGGAGATGGCACAAATGAAAGATCTGCTTACGACCACTTCATCCGTCATTGTAATCCTGTTTTGTATTTCTATTTTGTTTCTCGTAGACAATGAAGAGACAGCTCTACAGGAGCAAGATCTGGAGATGATCTCAGCCCACAACGGCAAAGAATTTCTAAAGGCACCACATCCGCTCGCTAAGACCACATTGTTTCATCGGGTGCAGTCTGTCAGACTGAAAGAGGGAGTTTTGATCTTTGTCACGGCCGATCAGGATGGACTCAAGGAACATTTTTTCGTGATTCGTGATAAAAATGTCATCTTAGTCAAAAAAGACGCCGGCGATATGCCACCGAATTCCATCAAGTTCGCTAGTGACGGGCATGGCACATTAATGGTGACGATTCCCAATACGTTTGAGCTGGATCCAATGCAGGACTTGCTCTCATGCAGGAACTAACGTCAATCAACTAAGAGAGATGCAGAAATATCTAACTTTCTGCGAAACCTGTTTCCCGTTCTGTGGTTTAATGTTAGAATGCTTTACCGGTAAACTTTATTCTAACAGCTATCAGAGGACGCGCGATGAACTTTCAATTGCCAGAGTGGGATCGACGGGATTTTTTGAAATGGTCTTCCTTCAGTGTGGCGGCGTTCACAACACCGGGGCTGATGGCCGAAGAACTAACCCGTACGCCCTCGATGACGGAAGGTCCGTTCTATCCCGATAAAATGCCTTTGGATACTGATAATGACTTGCTGGTCATTAATGATTCCATCACACCCGCCGTGGGAGAAATTACCCACCTGACGGGCAAGGTTCTGGATGCGAAAGGCCAACCGCTTAGAAACGCCTTCGTCGAAATCTGGCAGGTTGATCAAAAAGCGTCATATATCCATACCCGTGGCGAAAACAAAGATGGCCGAGACGGGAACTTTCAAGGCTATGGCCGATTTCTGACGGATTCCAAAGGTCAGTATTACTTTCGCACGATTAAACCGGTTCCCTATCGGGCCGGTCGCGGATTTCGCACCCCGCACATTCATGTTGCCGTCAGCAAAAATGGGAAACGTATTCTGACGACGCAACTGTTAATTAACGGACATGAACTTAACGCAGAGGATGGTGTCTACCGCCAGATCAGAAAACCGGAACTGCGCAAAACGATTCTGGTCGATTTCAAACCGCTGCCTCAATCCAAGCTGGGTGAACTGGCTGCGAATTTCGATATCGTCCTGGGAAAAACCGCAGAAGAGAATGAGGACGGAACCATCAAAGGTGGTATCGGAAAATCACAACTCAGTCGTCGTCCTCCCCGAAAGTAAGGGCTGAACGCAACAGTTTGAACGAGCCTCATGGTTGAACATCAGCGTACTGCAGACGATAATGAAGTCGTCTTTGCGAACGGGTGAAATCGTTTCGCGTTCTGTTCAAGCCTGTCATTTCAAACTGAAATTGAGTTACGTATGGATATCGCACAGCGGATTGAAGAGTATCTGGCTGGACCAGAAGAATTACGTCAGTCCGTTGCCGGCATGACGCCTGCAGAAATTGACGCGGCTCCCGTTCCCGAAAAATGGTCCACGCGGCAGGTCATCTGTCATATTGCTGATTTCGAGCCGGTGTATGCCGATCGCATGAAGTGGATCATCGCAGAAGATAATCCGCCGATCCCGGGGGCTGATCACAATCTGTTCGCTGAACGACTGGCTTACGAGCACCGGGATATGGAAGAGGAACTGCAGCTGATTACAGCCGTGCGTCAGCAGACCGCTCGGATCCTGAAAACACTCAGTCCTGAACAGTTCCAACGAACGGGCCTTCATTCTCATGATGGCGAATTAACTGTCGCTCACTTGTTGGATCGGATTACTCATCATATCCCACATCATATTCAGCTGATCCAGGAAAAACGCGAAGCCTTAAAAGGATAAACGCCCTGGCAGGCTTCCCGAAAACGGTTCTCGGATTTGATTCTAAATAAAATCTGTTATGATACAATGAGACGCTTCAATTGTCTTTGAAAGGAATGGTTACTGATGACAAGCCTTGGGTTGGAATCCAGTGTGGTCGAATGGGTCATGGAGTACCCCGAAGTTCAGTGCGTATTGGAATCATTGGGGATCGACCAGTCTTGCCAGGGAAAGTCCCTCGAATTTGTTTGTCAGCAAATGGGGTTGGAGCCTCATTTTGTGCTCAAGCAGTTGCACACAGTCATCGAAGATGATTCGACTGTGAACGAGTGAATCGAACCCACATGTGAATGCCGCTTAGAATTGCGGATCAGTTAATTACGGTTTGCTTTTTAGCTCAAAATCATGAATGTGGTCACCTTCTGCTGTGATCAACACTTTCAAAACGCTCTTCCGATTATATTTCTCTGGAATCAGATTCATGAACTCCTCTTCTACTGTTTCACCTATACTGCTCTGAACTTTTTTTCCCGTCGGTTGGCTGGAATCAATTTCCACCTTATATTCTCCTGCTAGTGCTCCCTTGGTGGAGTCAATCTGGTATGTTCCTTGTGTAATTGTTGCGCCAACGGAAGTCCCTTGCCCCACCGGGATGAATGTGATCGCCCCTGTGGGAAGCGGCACTCCATCCAATGTGACCGCGCCTTTCAGTTCCAGTCCCTGAACGCTGTTGTCTGATCCGCAACCAGATGACAAGATCAAGACGAGGGAGAGAGCGAGGCAAAATAGATTTCGAGGCTTCATGATTCAGGTCCTTTGATGCGAGCAAGACAATCGTTACCGACTCTACACATTTCAAATTCGTCGAGAGAACCCGCAGGAGCAACGGCTTATAATAATCTCGCCACATGCTCCCGCCGGAATTTCATCTGAATGACTTAGAATTCACCAACCACTTCGCCACCTGCCATACTGCTCAGGCTTTGCCAGGTTGTGAGATCAATATTGTTCGAGATAAATCGAACAGATCCATCACACAACAGGGCATGCACGCCGCCTGTGTGCATACTGCGCGCTGCAACGCTGCGGTTGCCGGGAGTCGCTTCTGCAATGCACGGCAGTCGATCCGCTTCATTGACACAACGGGTAACGAGGTCCGGGGAAGAGGAGTTGGGCCCGACCCGCGTCATCAGCGGATACGCGTCCGGTTCATCGTTCCAGATCCAGGCACGCAGATCCCAGGCCGTTGTCGCAGGCTTCAGCATTTCCATCATCGCCAGTGTATTACTGGTTCCATCTGTGATATCACGGAACTTGGCACCAAAAATATTATTAAAGGGTGACGCTACGCCCTGACTTGCGAAGGTATTCCGGCCCCAGTTGAGACCATAATTTCCGCGAATACTTTCACCGGCCATGTAGAATTGAAAAGGAAAGATCGCTTCTCGATCACTGGGACATTGCCACGTCGGGATCGGTACGATGCGAGCTGCGTCGTTTGAAGTAAGGTGCCAGCTGTCATTGTGATTGTAGAGATTGTAGATATTCGCCTGATCTATGAATGGCAGCAGGAACAAACAGAAAGGAGTTCGCTTCGTCGGTGAAGTACCTGGCTGGTTAACGCGATACAGCATCCCGGGGGGAAAACGCGTATGGGCATCATGATAGTTGTGTAACGCCAGTCCTAACTGCTTCAAATTGTTTTTGCAGCTTGATCTGCGAGCCGCCTCGCGCGCTTGTTGCACTGCGGGTAACAACAGCGCAATTAGAATGGCAATGATGGCGATTACCACCAGTAATTCAATGAGAGTAAATCCGCGTTTTTGATTTCGTATCATCGTTTGAGCGCTCCTCAAGAAAGAAACAGATTAATGAAATGAACGGGCAGCAAAGAAAGAATTTTCCGTCGACAGGTCGAAATGCTGCGACAACTGTTTTAAGAGATAGCTTGATAATTATTATGCATAATATATAATGCATAATGTGTAATGTCAATAAAGCCAGTTATGATTATTGATCAATCTGAATGTACTTGTTCGAATGGATGTAAATAAGTAACTGTTATGTAAAGATATACGAGTAATGTTTACAGCCGATTGGAATCGAGAAGGGATAGGATCAGTTAGGCTTTTGGGAGCTGCTGGTTTGCGAAATCTTGCTGTCCTGTATTTGAACATTCGCATTCAGAGCGCAAGATGATGTATTATGCATTATGTGTAATCAAAGGAGCCCTCATTGAATTTGATTGCATCTCTTGGTTCTCAAACAACGCTTTTTGAGGAGTTTTGGCAATGAATCCACCGACATCACTTTCCGAACATCGGTTAAATGTAGGTTCGCTGCGATTCGATATTTTCAGTCAGATTCTGCTCTCCATTTTTACAGGCGAGTACCCAGCAGGGATGCGTTTAAAAGTGCAGCATCTGGCAACACAATATGGAGTGAGCAGCACACCTGTTCGGGAAGCCATCGTCGAGTTAACGGGCATTGGAGTCGTAGAATTGATTCCCAACCGCGGTGCGGTGGTAGCTCCGTTCGGCGTTCCCGAGATTCGAGAAATCTATCACGTTCGGAGAATTCTGGAAGTCGAAGCGGTGCGCTGTGCCTGTGATTGCCTCGATCTGCACGAGATGAAACAACTCCTGGTTGATACAAAAGTCTTACAGCAGGCAAGCCGCGATGCAGACTGGGGTGTTCGCTGTTCTGATTTAGATAAAAGAACACACATCACAATTGCGAATGCTGCAGGTAATGCAAGGTTGAAAGCAGAATTGAACCGCTACGATCGTCTGATGCATATCATTCGAGTGTTGGTCAATGATTGGCAGCCATTTCTGGACCAAATTCATGCAGAACATATCGATGTCCTGGAAGCAATCATTCTTCGGGATAAAGACGCTGCTGGTGAAGCCATGGCTCGTCACCTGAAAGCAACCTGTGAACGCGCCATTAAAGGAGTATTTATGCATGGTCTTCCTGAGGCATAAGGAGCCTCGCGCTAATTCAAACTCAATGATAAGAATTCCGGGTCTTACGAAAGTAATTATTACTATGTTCAGCCGCGTGTTGCTTCAACAGGAACTGCAATTCAATTGGATCATGAGAGGTGTCTTCGGTTTGGGGATCACACTCGTCGTTCTCTCCCAAAGTGGATTTTCAGCAGAGTCTGTCAAACGATCGTCGGGCGATGTTGTTCGCAAGTTGATCCGGAATTCCTGCATCGACTGTCACAATGATGAGACTACAGAAGGCGGCCTCAATTTGAAACGAGTCGACTGGAAGCTGGACGACCCCCAGGTTCGTCTCCGCTGGGTACAGATCCATGATCGTATCGCTGCAGATGAAATGCCCCCTGAGGCGAGTGACCTCCCGCAAGCAGACCGCCAGACTCTGGTCAATCAGCTCTCACACGCAATTCTGAACGCTGATACTCGGGAAGTTCGCACAGAAGGACGCGGACCAATGCGACGACTGACACGTCATGAATATGAACAAAACCTGCGCGATCTGCTCAAGCTGCCGCATCTCGATATCAAAGACATGCTGCCCGCAGATCGGGAACGGTATCATTGTAATAAAGTCGCCGAAGTTCTCGATATCTCTCGGATTCAGATGGAAGCTTATCTCAATGCCACGGCAACTGCACTGCGACAGGCAGTTGCCTCAGGTCTGAAACCTCGTCAACCAGAGCACCATCGTCTGCCAGCCACGCGCATGTTTCAGACTGCAAACACATTCGGCGAACGTGAGGCGATGTTTTACGCGAAGCACTCGCAAATGGTTCCCCTCACCGGCGCTGATCTGGCTCGAATCCGTAAAGAAAACAAACATGATCCGGAAATGGAATTGGCTATTTTTCGGTCGGCTTCCTGGCCCTATTATGGATATCCGGATGTGTTCAAAGCTGTCGAACCCGGCACGTACCGGCTCCGTTTTTCAGCCCGCGCAGTCCGGCAGTTACCCGACTTCAGTCTCAGGCCGGCACGAGATTCCATTCCCATGAATTTCCGGGCCCGCAAACGATCCGGCCCCGATGTTTCAGGCGATGTCCGTGCTACACGCGAAATCCTCGACATTCAACCACAGGTTGCCGAATACGAAACGACCATTCAACTCAAGAAGAATGAAACATTCGAGTACAGTTTGTTAGGGTTGCCGGTTCCACGCGCCATCAATCCGCCGAATGCACCGCTGTATTACGACTTTCCACCAATGCCTGAGGGGGGACATGGGGGAATCGCATTTCAATGGCTGGAAGTGACCGGCCCTATCGACTCGGCCGAGTGGCCTCCCTCTTCACACATACAGCTCTTTGCCGACCTCCCGATTCGTCAGGCAAATCGGAGCGCATTAACTGTTGAACTCGTTTCGGCTCAACCAGAGCAGGATGCGGTGCGACTCCTCAGGCGTTTTATCCATCTCGCTCAGCGTCAACCAACTTCTGATGATGTCATCAAAGTTTATGAGCGGCTTGTGTTAAGTGAACTGAGTCACGGAACACCTCTGGCCGAAGCATTGTTGTCAGGGTACAGTGCATTTTTGTGTTCTGGCCAGTATCTGTATCTCCCGGAAACTCAGTCTGATTCGCCCCATCGACATTATGCCATTGCTTCTCGGCTGTCTCATTTTCTGGGAAACACGCGTCCCGATTCCGAATTGATGTCGCATGCAGCACAAGGAGAACTACTGGATCCGGGCATCTTACAGCATGAAACCGATCGATTGCTCAAAGCTGCGTCGAGTGAAAACTTTGTAACGAATTTCACCGATTACTGGTTGTCGTTAAAAGAGATCCGCCGTGATGAACCCGATGTGCGACTTTATCCGGAGTACCGCTTTGATGATTATCTGATCGAATCGATGGCAGCAGAAACGCGAACGTTTTTTAAAGACATGCTTCAAAATAATCAGCCCATTACCGTGCTGGTGGATTCAGACTATGCTTTCATCAATGACAGACTTTCGCGGCATTATGACCTGGAACCGGTCAGTGGGTCACGGTTAAGGCGTGTGGCTCTGCCTGCCTCTGGTTCTTATGGTGGAGTACTTACACAGGCAGCGATGATGAAAGTCACGGCCAACGGCACCACGACGTCACCGGTATTACGTGGTGCCTGGATTATGGAACGCATCATGGGAGACCCGGCTCCACCACCGCCGGTCTCTGTTCCTGCGGTCGAACCTGATATTCGAGGGGCAACTACGATTCGCGAACAGTTGGCTCGACACACGAAAGACCCGGCTTGTGCCGCCTGTCATGCCCGCTTCGATCCGGTTGGATTCGCGCTGGAAAATTTCGATATTATGGGGGCCTGGAGACAACGTTATCGTAGTTTGGGCAGTGGAGTAAAGATAACCGGCATCGATCGCGCCGGCCATGCGTTTTCCTACCGTGTTGCTGGACCCATTGATGCCAGTGGGCAGCTCAGAGACGGTCGGGGATTTCGTGATATACGGGAACTCAAACAGATTCTCGCGTCCGATCCCAGGCAGTTGGCGCGAAATCTGATCCATCAATTAACCGTTTATGCGACGGGAACTCCCGTCCGGTTCTCTGATCGCCCCACTGTTGAATCAATCCTCGATCAATGCAGTGAGAATGGATATCGCACACGAGATCTTCTGCAGACGTTTATCCAAAGCCCGATTTTTCTCGGCACTGATCTGCGATCTCCTGTGACACAAAATTCCGAATGACACGATGAGGATAAAACGCTGAAAATAAAACGATGCTTTCAACTCGATGCAGCACTCTCAATAACGAGAAGCGTATTATGACTTCAAAACCCAATTATATTCCGACTACAAAAACGATGTCCCGCCGTCGCTTTCTGCGTGGCACAGGGGTATCGCTGGCTCTACCATTGCTGGAGTGCATGACGCAACGTTCCGTCGCCGCACCAACCGGGAAGTCGGAACCTGGTCGCATGTTGTTAATTTCAAATAATCTAGGTGTCTTACCAAAACCATTCTTCCCCAAGACAACGGGCGCCAAGTATCAGCTCTCTCCCTATTTACAGGAGCTCAAAGAATATTCCCAGGATTTTACCGTCTTCAGCGGCCTGTCTCATCCGGCATGCGAAGGGGGACACTCGACCGAAAACTGTTTCCTCACGGGAGCCAGACATCCCACGAGTAGTGGCTTTCGGAATACGGTCTCGCTCGATCAGTATGCGGCAGAGCAACTGGGCCGACAAACCCGTTTCGGTACGCTGAATCTCGGCGTGAATATCGATAAGGCAAATCGCAGCCTGTCGTGGACCAGGGACGGTGTCTTGTTACCGGCCGAAGACAGTCCGGCCCGGCTGTTTCAAAAGATGTTTATCCAGGGGAGTGATGCAAAGATCGAACAGCGCCTGCATCAGCTCAAACGGCGAGGCAGTATTCTGGATGCCGTTTCAGAATCGACACAAAAATTCAGTAAGAATCTGGGACGCAATGATCGGGCGCGTCTGGATCAGTATTTTACATCAATTCGCGAACTGGAAGAGAGACTGGTCGCTGCTGGCGAGTGGGAACAAAGCCCCAAACCGAAAATGGATCAGGAACCGCCCCTGGACATTGTAGACCGGGCTCTGTTGTTCGAAAAATTCGAACAGATGTTGACGATGGCGACTTTGGCGCTGCAATCGGATTCCACTCGTATCGTCACATTGATGGTCGATGCCTTTGCAACTCCTGTATTTCAGTTGCAGGAGAGTGAGAATGAGAAAAGTACGACTGGCTACCACTCACTCAGTCATCACGGCATGCGCGCAGATCACTTGGCCCAACTGGAAAAAGCGGATCGTCGTCAGATGAAACTGTTAAAACAGTTTCTGCAAACACTTGCGAATGTGCCAGGCGAATCCGGTCGGCTGCTGGACAGTACGATGGTCCTCTATGGAAGTAACATGGGCGATGCCAACACGCATGACAACACCAACTTGCCGATTCTACTGGCCGGCGGTGGGTTTCGACACGGTCAGCACCTGGCCTTCAATCGCGATCACAACGCACCACTCTGTAATCTGTATGTGAGTATGTTGCAACGCCTTGGTGTCGAGACGGATCAGTTTGGGTCAGGTCATACAACACTGGCAGGGCTCAAATCCTGAAATGATTCAAGTTCTGTCGCAATTGATAGCAGCATGAACATCCAGAGGACTGCTTTCAATCAGGCTGACTCCCGTTTCGATGTTGGGGGATCTTCTTCGGGAGCGACGTCAACGGAAACGTTCATGCGATGTTCACCACCCCCGACAATCGTTCCCTGGATCGGACAGACGTCATAATAATCTCGTCCCCAGGCGACTGTGATATGATCGGTAGAAGCCAGGACATTATTCGTGGGGTCGAGATCAATCCAGCCTGCTTTTTCGCCACAGTACACAGAGAGCCACGCATGTGAGGCATCGGCTCCCACAAGACGAGGTTTGCCTGGCGGCGGTTCCGTTCGTAAATAACCACTCACATAACGTGCCGCCAAACCCAGTGATCGCAGGCAGCCGATCTGAAAATGCGCAAAGTCCTGGCAGACGCCATGACGTTTTTCGTATACTTCATTAATTTCGGTATGCACGGTGGTCGCGCGCGGATCGTATTTAAAATCTTTATAAATGCGTGCCGTGAGCTCAGTCAATGCAGCTAAGATCGGACGATCCTTCTCGAATGAAACTTTCACATAATCTTGCAGCGCAGGAAATTGCTTTATACCTGCGGAATTAAACACGAACTGATACGCGTCGAGTGTTTCTGGAGAACGGTCTTGCTCCAGTTGAGTGACCACAGACTCCCAGGGGGGCGTTTCGTTTTCAGGCACCTTGGGAATGGGGGAAACCACAATATGACTCGTCGCGGTCACGGTGAGACCCAAATGAGGCTGATCGATCGAAAAATAAGAGACTTTATTTCCGAAGTAATCTTCGCGATTAGTAATACTGAAGGGCTCCGGGTGAATCAGCAGCTTAAACTTATTGCACTTTTGATGCGGCAATTCACGCGGCGCCAGATGCACCAGGTTATGGCAAACCGGTACCGCCTGAGAATAGGCATACTTCGTCGTATGTGTGACTTTATATTTCATTGGGGGCTAATGTCTGAGAGTTGGTGTGAAGGAACAGCATGCACGAGATACCGGTGCGAAATTGCTTCTGAAAGCTTGGGTAACTGAAACTCCCAGGTTTCAATCAGACGTTCGAGCGGTTCATAATCACCCAAGCTATGGGTTTCTGCCACCTCCTGGATGTCTAACATACGCACCGAATGTAGCAGCGTCATGGCCAGTCTTTGTTCTGCCGTATAATCCGGCTGCTCATGATTCCGTGGCAGTCGTTCGACATGTTTGGAAAGCTGCATGAATTGGAACACCAGAGAACGCGGGTTTGTTTCATCCGTTAATAAAAGATCAAGTACCGCCGGTAGTTGCAGGTTTGCCAGATAGCGCGAGCGGTAGGTCATCAGGCTGTCTGCCACTTCCAATACCGTTTCGTAGATCGGACCTTGTGCTTCTGGCATCGGGATGAAACAGTTTTTAACAAGGCTGATGATTTGGAACGACCGCTCTACCCGGCGGCCTAATTCCAGAAATCGAAAGGCCTGGGTTCGAGTCATGCTCTCCATCACGATGCCGCTGAACGCGGACAGTTCGGTAATCAGGTCGTCGGTTTTCGTCAACACATCTGCTAGATTAGTAACGCCGAATCGTTCAGGAAGAAACCCTTTATCAATGCGGCGGATAATCCGCCAGGTGTCAAGGGAAATTCGGTCTCGTACGATGGAACCCAGTCGAAACAGTTCATCAATCACAGAACGTAGCGACGAAGATTGTGTTTTGTCAAACACACAAGTTGGTAAGACATGCTCGATGGGCGGCATCAGGTTGCGCATTTTATCAATCGCATAATCAGGTTCGATCTGGCCTTGATCGGCCAGACACCGCAGTAACACAGGCACTTCGATATCGCTCGTAGATCGAGTTTCGCCACTCATCCGGTTGACTGCGCCGCGCAGTACTCTGGCGAGAGCCTCGGCTCGTTCCAGCTGACGCCCTAACCAGAAGATATTATCTGCAGCACGGCTGGGAAGTTCGGAACCGCTGCGGCGTAACGTGATCGTACGCCCTTGTTCTTTGAGCAGAGTCACATGCTCGACCGGGCTATCTGCTAACACCCAGGCATCTTTACTACCTTCCCCTTTACGAATCGAGACTTCCAGTGGATCAAGCGAAGTGGAAGTGCGCGCCAGTGCGCCTCGCATAACTGTGTAGGAGTCGCCGCTGGCAACTGCATACGCACGCAGCGCCAGGTGAGCGGGTTGGATCGTTCCGCGCCAGACGGGCACACTGGATCGCATTACTTTTTCCTGAGCAGCAAACTGCCTTGGATTTGCTGCGATCAGTTCCGCCAGCTTTTTGGGTGACATCTCATTCAATGATTCGAGGGTGGGATTGTCCTTGCCACGGATGCGAAATGCAGGTTGAATAGTCAGCTTCTCAAGGTTCTTAAGCACATAATCCAATTGATCTGGCAGACCGCACCACCACGAAGCCACACCCGGCATCAGCAGGTCTTCCCCGAATAGTGATTGTGACAAGCGTGGCATAAAAGCCATGAACGCAGCAGACTCTAGTAAACCGCTTCCCAGCGCGTTCGCAATACCGACTTGCCCTGACCGTGCTGCTTGAGTGAGTCCGGCGACTCCGAGCCTTGAAGACGCATTCAGTTCCAGCGAGTCGCAATCACTGCTGTTTTGTCGTCTGAATATCACGTCTACCGGAATCAGTCCGCCGAGCGTTTTCAGCATCACTTGATTTTTACGCACCGCAAGGTCACCACCTTCTACAAGTGTGTAACCCAGATAGCGCGCCAGGTAGGCGTCCTCGAAGTAATTCGAGCTCGACGGTCCATGACTCAAGAGCACAACCCGCGGATTTTCCTGTCCCTGGGAGGCCAGACTGCGTAGCGTTTCTTGCGCTGCCATAAAAAACGGAGCCAGGCGTTCAACATTGTATTGTTGAAACAGATCCGGAAACATGCGCGAGGTCAGAATTCGATTTTCCAAAGCGAAGCCGATACCAGATGCTGCTTCGGTTCGATCCGCCAGAACCCACCACTCACCGTTGGGAGCACGCGCCAGATCTGCTGAATAAAAATGCAAAAAACAGTCGTTTTCCAGATCTTTACCCTGATAGGCACGCAGGAATCCGGGATGCGAGAAAACCAGTTCCGGCGGTAAGACTCCCTGTTTCAATAGCGATTGCTCACCGTACAGGTCTTTCAGAATCAGATTCAGTAAGCGGGCACGTTGCTCTAGCGCCGTCGATACAGAATTCCATTCTTCAGCGGAGATCAGAAAGGGAATCGCATCCAGTTCCCACGGACGTGGTTTATCCTCCGACGTGACGTAACCACTATAAGCAAAGTCATTGGCCTGCACAGTATTTTGTGCCTGTTGCCAACGATGTTCAAACTCGTCTCGGCCAATTTTAACGACGTCATCAAGAAATAATTTTGAGTGGGGACGCGGCTCAGTTGCATCCATCATGAATTCATCAAAGACACCTCCAGGAGGAGAATAGCCTTGGAAAATATTATTCACGGAAATTGGGGAGGTCGGCACGTTCGCTTTTGATCCTAAAGTGTGAAAAGTAAATCTACCAGTAGCCAAACCATACTTGATTTAACAGGAAAAGCTGTGCAGGTAGAAAATAAGGCAACCCGGGGGCAGTGATCACTGCAAACCCGAATTGCCGTTATTTTATACAATGCCGCGGTTCCGGCGAAGGTCAAGTGTCATCGGAAACAGAGGGTTTTTCTCATCTTCAGGAATTGACTTGGTGCCTCCTGTGTGTCCCATCTTGAAAAAGCGGGCTGCACGGCGACTTTCCGCTTCATAGCCATTTACAGGGAATGATCCGGGATTAAGCCCCCCCGGATGACCTACATGGTAAGTACAGCCCCCAACAGAGCGGTTCACCCAGGTGTCCAGTATGTCGAACACCAGTGGCCCGTCGACTGGAATTGTGGGGTGCAGACAACTAGGCGGTTGCCAGGCACGATAACGCACCCCGGCGACAAATTCCCCTTCGGTGCCCGTTGAATGCAACGGGATTTTTCGACCGTTACATAAAAGGATATGACGTCCGTTCGACATCCCGCGCACTTTCACTTGTAAACGTTGAACAGAAGAATCAACAAATCGTGCTGTCGCACCCCCCGCGGGTTCTTCACCCAGTACGTACCAAGGCTCAATGGCAGTTCTCAGTTCAAGGTGAATTCCCCGATTTTGGATTTCACCAATGAAAGGAAATCGAAATTCATAGTGAGGTTCAAACCAGTTTGCTTCCAGCGGAAAATCTTCCGCAATTAAGTCTTCGATCACATCTTCAAAATCCTGCTGGATAAAGTGCGGCAACAACCAGCGATCATGAATTGAAGTATTCCAATCGACCAGATCCGGTGTGTACGGTTTTTTCCAGAAGCGGGCGACCAGTGCGCGGAGCAACAGTTGTTGAGTCAAACTCATCTGCCAGTGAGGAGGCATCTCGAACCCTCGAAATTCCACCAGCCCCAATCGTCCTGTTGCACTGTCAGGAGAGTAAAGCTTATCAATACAAAATTCCGCGCGGTGTGTATTGCCTGTCAAATCAACCAGCAGATGCCGGAAAACACGATCCACCAGCCAGGGGGGACATTCGCCGTTCTTGGGAATCTGCTCAAACGCAATCTGCAATTCGTATGTCGCATCGCATCGGCCTTCGTCGACTCGTGGCGCCTGACTGGTAGGTCCAATAAACCGCCCTGAAAAGAAATACGAGAGTGAGGGGTGATTATGCCAGAAGGCAATCAGGCTTTGCAGCAGGTCCGGGCGTCGTAAAAAAGGACTGTCAAACGGAGTGTGAGAACCCATCACAATGTGATTTCCACCACCGGTGCCCGTATGTGTTCCATCCAGGTCAAATTGTTCCGTACCCAGTCGCGTATGCCGCGCGTCTTCATAGACTCCGGCTGTGATGTTGACCAGTTCTTTCCAGTTCTGAGCCGGTTGTATATTGACTTCAATCACTCCCGGGTCGGGGGTGACTTTAATGTGTTGTAATCGATAGTCAGTTGGTGGGAGGTAACCTTCCAGAATCACGGGGATATCTAGTTCTTCTGCGGTGAGCTCGATCTCCGTGACCAATTCCAGATAACTTTCGAGTCGGTCTACGGGAGGCATAAAAATATGCAGGTTGCCTTCTCGCGGCTCAAAGCACATCGCAGTTCGAATGATGCCAGAGTCGTACGAGGGAGTTTCAATATCAGATTGTTCATCCTGGCGTGGTTTCTCAAGGACATCGCCTGCGCCGGTCTGCTGGAAAACCTGATGCTGCACACGGCCGTTCGTACTTTGTGCGGGACGCTGAAATACGGTCTGCTGACGTAAATTCTCGTAATCCGGCAGCGCTTCTGTTTCTTCAAAGGGGACTACCGGAACTGGTGAATATTCACCCGAAATCGGAGCTGGCAGGGAATCTAGTGGAAGACGGAGTCCCATGGGAGAGTCGCCGGGAATCAAGAACAGATTTTCGGAACGAACCGGCCAGTGACCGCTTTTCCAACGTGGCTTGGCGTACCACCACTGGTGCATTAACGGGAGCAGGCATCCCACGGGGGAATCCAACCCCTGTTCAAACACACGCGCCAGACGAATTCGTTCCTCTTCATCGTCAAGATCGGAATTGAAAACGTCGGCATTGACGGCCAGACGCCGCTCTTTCCAAAGGTAGTACATCGCATCTTCATAAGCGAGTGCAGCGTGTTCTGGCTCGAGTCCCAGTCGCTTTGTTAGTCGCTCTGCAAAAAGCTGGGCATGTTTGATTTCCAGGCCATTGTCTTGATCTGGATCAGCCAGAAGTCGAGTATTATTCCAGATGGGTTGCCCGTCTGTTCTCCACATGCACGTCATAGCCCAGCGAGGCAATGGTTCACCGGGGTACCATTTTCCCTGTCCATAATGGATCAGACCATCCGGGGCAAAACGTTGACGCAGTAGTTCAATCAGATTTCCCGACAGACGTCGTTTCGTGGGACCAACGGCGGCAGTTTTCCATTCATCGCCTTCCATATCATCGATCGAAACGAAAGTTGGTTCTCCCCCCATGGTTAGTCGAACATCGTTGTTTTCTAACTGCTCATCGACCAGGTGACCAACGGCTTCGATCCGCTGCCATTCTTCCTCTGTGTAGGGTTTCGTGATACGGGCATCCTCATGAACTCGAGTCACTGTCATTTCATGCCGGAATTCGACCTCGCACTCCCCAATATTCCCGCTGATGGGGGCCGCATTGGAGGGCTCGGGCGTACAAGCCAGGGGAATATGTCCTTCTCCTACGAGTAAACCGGATGTCGGGTCGAGGCCGATCCAGCCAGCGCCGGGCAGGAACACTTCGGTCCAGGCATGTAAATCGGTAAAGTCTTCCGTAGCACCAGACGGGCCGTCGAGCGATTCGACATCAGGCTTGAGCTGAATCAGATAGCCTGAAACGAATCGGGAAGCCAGTCCTAAATGTCGCAGGAGTTGCACGAGCAGCCAGGCACTGTCGCGGCACGAACCGCTGGCCAGCTTTAACGTTTGTTCCGGAGACTGGACTCCATGTTCCATACGAATGACGTAGCGAATCATTTCTTGCAGACGTTGATTCAGACCAACCAGAAAATCAATGGTTTTGATCTCCGAGCGGTCAATTGATTCAAGCAGGGCAGAAAATTCGGGTCCGGGTTCGATCTTAGCCAGAAATAGTTGTAAATCTTTAGCAAGGCTCGGTTCGTATTGAAACGGATATTCCATCGCCTCCGGTTCGAGAAAGAAATCAAACGGATTGATCACCGTCATCTCCGCCACGAGATCAATTTCCACCTGGAGGTGGCGTGTTTTTTCGGGAAAGATCAGCCGGGCCAAGTGGTTGCTGTGTGGGTCCTGCAGCCAATTGACAAAATGCTCTTCCGGGGTAACACGAAGTGAATAACTGCAGATCGGTGTGCGACAGTGCGGCGCAGGACGCAGACGGACGACTTGTGGTGCTAATTCCACGCTACGGCTATAGTGATAAATTGATTTGTGATTTAATGCGATACGGATCATGTTGTATTATCATTCAGATTAAAAAAAAATAAGATGCTTCCCCAATGGTGTTGATTCCATTAACTCGACTGGGTCTGGCTGGCAGTCTGACGAGCTTGAACCTGTGTCTGTGGGGATTGTTTTGAAATGAAAAAGTCATTCTGAATGGCTTCACCAACGAGATTCAACTGCTTCTGGAAGCCGTCAATATACTGATGCAGCCCTTGTTCAATAATATTATCGACGCTGGTGTAATCCATATTTGAACATAGCAGGCCGATGCGTTGTTCGGTCAGGTTAAGAAACGTACCTGCAGTGCTTCCCGTAATGCTTCTTAAAGACTGTTGTGCTTTTGCCAGACAGAAGTGCATTGAACGGGGGAACCGGCTATCTAGAACTAAGAAGTCAGCAACATGGTCCGGCAGAATCTTTCCATATTGACGTCGATACATGGCAAGGGCACTGGCTGATTGCAATAAAGCCGACCAGCGAACGACATCGAGTGCGGAACCCACATCGTTCGCATCGGGGAGTAAAATATAATACTGAACGTCGACGATTCGCGAAGTTTTATCGGCCCGTTCGATCATTCGTCCGACACGCGCAAAGTGCCATGATTCTCCATGAGACATGGTTGAATCGGTTGCACCTACCAGCATGTGACTCGCCAGTCGCACACGTTCACAGAATTCCTGCGGTTGATCCTGCGTCGTTTCAAGACCGGCAGATGACCGGACCATGAAGTAGAACTGATTCAATTGTTCCCAGACAACCGAAGGAATGATCTCCCGAATAGTTCGGGCATTTTCGCGAGCGAGAGCGGCACAAGAAAGAATCGAATTCGGATTTTTCTCGTCAAATAAGAGAAACTTTAATACATTCTTGCGAGTGAATGACTCGTATCGTTCTTCAAATGTGGCTTGGTCACCGGTTGTGAAGATCAGCGGCGCCCACTGGTTACCGAGTGTGTCAGTTTCTCCCAGTGTCAGATTGTAGTTGACGTCGATAAATCGTGCGACGTTTTCCGCTCGCTCAACATAACGACTTAACCAATATACAGAACTCGCGACTCGACTAAGCATTCTTATTCTCCTCAGCTGCTCGTGAAATGTGCGGCTCAGGAATCGAGCTACCGTTTCGCAGGATCCACGTATCTTTACTTCCACCACCTTGCGACGAGTTAACGATCATCGATCCTTCACGCAGGGCAACACGCGTTAGTCCCCCCGGCATCACATAAATCTCCTTGCCGCACAGTACAAACGGACGCAAATCCACGTGACGTGGCTTGAGTTCATCGTCTATCAGTGTCGGAACAGTCGAGAGGTTTAGCATTGGCTGGGCGATCCACTCCCGCGGATTGGCACGAATGGCATCGGCACATTTATCACGTTCTGCCTGCGATGCCTGGGGACCAATCAAGATTCCATACCCGCCCGATTCATTTGTTGGCTTTACAACTAGTTTGTCCAGATTTCCAAGCACATGTTTGCGTTGCTTTTCGTCAGAACAGAGATATGTAGGGACGTTAGGGAGTATCATCTCTTCACCGAGATAATATTTGATGATCTCCGGTACATAGGCATAAACGGCTTTATCGTCGGCGACTCCGGTACCAGGCGCATTCGCTAAAGTGACACGTCCCGCACGACAGACATCCATCAGATGGTCCACACCCAAAGTTGAATCCGGACGAAAACATTTCGGGTCGATAAAATCATCATCAATGCGACGATAGATGACATCCACACGACGCAGACCTTGTGTTGTTTTCATATGGACGTAGCCGTTTTCTACGACTAGATCAGAACCTTGTACCAGTTCAACGCCCATTTGCTGAGCAAGAAACGTATGCTCAAAATAAGCCGAATTGTAGATACCCGGCGTGAGTACCACGGCCGTCGGAGCGCTGACTCCTTCCGGTGCGCAGTCCAACAGAGTTTTCAGAAGCTGTTCGGAGTAATCTTCGATCGGCGCCACGGACATGCCTTGAAAGACGTGTGAAAATGTCCGTTTCATCAACTCGCGATTTTCAAGCACATATGACACGCCTGAAGGACACCGCAGGTTGTCTTCCAGAACGTAAATCTGGCCATCGCAATCGCGAATCAGATCAACGCCGGTAATATGGCACCAGACTCCCTGGGGAGGCCGAAATCCTTTGCATTGAGGACGCAGCGTCTTGGAAGACAGGATCAGTTCTTCCGGGACTTTGCCATCTTTTAAAATTTTTCCGTCGTTGTAGATATCATCAACAAAAAGGTTCAGAGCGTGAATGCGTTGCCGCAATCCGCTTTCGATCATTTTCCATTCATGTGCGTCAATGATCCGCGGCAAGAGGTCGAACGGCCAGACTTTTTCGGTTCCCGCCTCATGTCCGTAAACATTGAAGGTAATCCCCATGTTCTGCAGACTGAGGTCAGCTGTTTTTTGTCGTTGCTGCAAACTACCTTCGGAGAGCGTTTGCAGTCGCTCAACAAACTTTTCCCCACTTGGTCTGGGCTGACCGTCGGGGGCAAACATCTCATCAAAACTTTCGCCGGACTGATAGGGAGCGAGCCTCATTTACTGGATTCCTCAACGAGCGTTCTTGGACGGAATTTCTTCAAGTATACTATATAAAATCAATTCAAAGCAGATTGCGTGCCGTATTCGGTCGATAATCGATGCTTCGTAGAATTGTGATGAATTCACATGATTTGGTGGAATTACCACCTGGCGTCCGCGTAATGTATCAGCATTATTTTAGAAGGTCTGCCTTATCTTTAGGCAGTTGCGGGTGTTCTTACGTTCGACTGTTTCAGCCGGAAATCCATTACGGTTTTACGTAAAAAAGGCACATATTATGTTGTGATTTGTTGCTGATATTCTTGAAGAAGTAACAAAGATTACAAATAGTCTCACTCTTTGCATAGATCGGGATGCAAGCTATCTAGAAAGAATTGGTTTTCTGACTGAAGTGAAATCTTTTCGAATGGACCTCCTTGGAGGGGATGAGTTATTTTTCAATTGCTTCAAAATCGAATGTAAACTCATTGGTGCCCGATCCGACTTCGACCTTGAAGGGGCTGGTGGCGATTTTTTGAGCCTGCTTGGGAATCGAGAGGGAAGATTTCAGTTTGGGGGCCGTTTTGATTCCGGGGATAACAGGTTCCTCAGCAGGGGGATTGATGGTGACGGTATATGATCCGAGCGCCACCTTTATTATCGTTGCTTTCCCCTCGTCATCGAGTGTTCCACCTCCCCCTTCCCCCGTTTGTTCATTCACGAGATCGACTTGCGCATTAGCGACGGGATCGCTACCGTTCGTAATTACAATGGTCACTTCACTTCGAGGCTTCTCTGAACCAGGTGAATGATCGCAACTATTGAGACCTACGAGGAATAAAACGAGGAGTCCTGTCAAAGCGAGTTGTCGACATGCGGATGGGGAAAACGGAAGGTAGGTCATGATCTTTTCCAGCAGCGGTGTTTGGTAGGGAGGCAGGTTGTGAGGCCCCCCGATCAGTGATCGGGGGATTTGAGAAAGCATTAAGCAAGTGGACGAACTTAATATTCTCCAATCACTTTTCCATCATCGCGAACACACAATTGTCTGAGAGTTTCCATGTCGATATTTTCAGAAATAAAACGAACGGAACCATCAGTTAAAACTGCATGCACACCTCCGACATGATGTGAGTTGATGATCGTGTTGGCAGAATAGCGGCTGTTTCCCTGTGAAGGGGCAGTGGAACCCCAATAGGCATTTGGTGGATATCGAACCGTTGTTGTACCAGCGGCATACCAGAAACCACCGGCGCTCAGTGGAAGTGGAGTCCGTGCGTTCCAGGCCGACAGGCTGGAGTTGGCCCATCCATGCCAGGCTCCCAATGCATTGGCACTTTTTTGAGTGCCGCTCACTTGTCCTGACTGTTCTGCCACGATAATGGTGTTGGTGGCTCCGTCTGTGCAATCACGAAATCGTTTGCTCTCAAATGGAACCAACATTCCCGTATTACAGTTGCTGGAGCTGCTGGCCAGAATATCGCCCGTACAAACATTGGTTCGTCCAGCAGGGTCCGGAGTCGCTCCAGAGATACCAACATAGTCAATGATCATACTTTGCTGACCGGGATCTGAATTACTGGCAGAGTAATTGAAATCGCTCGTGTTGGTCATGCCATACGGATTTGAAGGGCACTTATACACGGGTAGACGAACGGAATAAAGAATCGTGTTTCCCGGAAATCCTGAGTGAGCCCAATAGCCATTCGCTCTGGTTAACTGGTTATAAACATTCGCCTGATCCAGGTAAGGCAGAACGCCGACGCGCCAGTTGGGGAAAGAGCCGGTTTGTGAACCAATCGGGAAAACCGTGAAGTTATCATTGTAATTGTGCAAAGCCAGTCCGAGTTGTTTCATGTTGTTTTTACAGGTGGAACGCCGCGCTGCTTCACGTGCCTGCTGGACTGCTGGTAACAGTAAGGCAATCAGTATCGCAATGATGGCAATCACAACGAGCAACTCAATTAAAGTAAAGCCTCGTTTTAGGTGTGGTCGAGATCTCATAATTAGTTTCCTGTGGAAGGATGGGAAGGAATGTATGCGGTGAGGTTTTCAGATACTGCAACTTAAATGCCACAATGATGCACTATTACAAAGTAATACTAATTAAAGGGAGGTGGAACACTTATTTGTAATCTATTATGTATTAATTAAGAAATGAATACTGAAATTACAGAGGTGAGTATTCATAACTTATTGTAATGATATAGGTTATGGAAATCGGTCTGAGAAGCAGAGACAAGCCAGTTTTGAGGGGGTGTCTTTGTGCAGATTATCTTTCAGGGATATTCAACGCCTAGTCAACAATCATACTTTGCGCAAAAATAGTGCAGTTCAAGCACTCTTGTCGTGAAGGAAATAACCTGTGCAATGCCGGTTTTGAATTAAGAGCACCCGGGAATTGTTTGACGCACAAATTCTTCGATCATGCCTTGAAGTAATGTTCCGGTAACCTGTTGGAATTCGTACCGGACGCGGACAATGGGTATGGATGTCTGGATAACATGAGACAGGCCGGCCGGGGTGGCGTCGATAATGAGATCAGCATTCGAGCCTTTGATGGTTTGGCTCAACTCTGCCCTTTGCTCTTCTGAGTAACCTAAAGCTGGTAAGATTGGCCCCATATGCGGGTATTGTTGAAATGCCTCAGCGATACTTCCTACAGCGAACGCACGCGGATCAATCACCTGCTCGGCCTGAAACTGAATTGCTGCACAATAGCCGGCTCCTGTTGCCATCCCCCCGTGGAGCAGGGTAGGGCCGTCTTCGATCACAAGCACGCGCTGGTTTGCAATCAGCTCAGGTTGATTCACAACAATTTCAAGATTCGATTCAATCACTTCAGCTGTCGGATTCAGTCGCTTGATATTTGCTTTGATTTGCATAATGGCTGCTGTTTCTGCAGCAGAGACTTTATTGATCACGATCACGTCTGCCATCCGCAGATTTGACTCGCCCGGGTAATACTGTACTTCGTGACCGGGACGCAATGCGTCGGTAACCGTGATGAGCAAATCCGGTTTGACAAACGAAAAGTCATTATTCCCCCCGTCCCACAAAACAATGTCGGCTTCCTGTTCGGCGGTTCGCAGGATCAGTTCGTAATCGACGCCGGCGAAAATGGAGAACCCCAGTTCCAGGTAGGGTTCGTATTCCTCACGTTCTTCAATCGTACAATCATAAGCGTCCAGATCTGCTTCAGTAGCGAACCGCTGACAGCGCTGTTGCGCCAGGTCACCGTAAGGCATCGGATGTCGAATGATGCCTGGTGTCAGTCCCAAATCAGAAAGTCGACAGGCAATCCAGCGTGTTAGCGGACTTTTCCCGGCGCCCGTTCTGACTGCTGTCACAGCAATCACGGGTCTGGTTGACTTCAATTGTGTCTGTTCCGGGCCCAGGAGTACAAAACTCGCTCCACACGACTGCACCAGCGATGCCGTGTGCATCACCGTTTCGTAGGCGAGATCACTGTATGCCAGGAAGACGAAATCGATCTCAAACTGGCCAATGAGTTCCGGCAACTGTTCTTCGGGGAAAATGGGAATATCCGATTCATAGTTTGGCCCTGCCAGTGATTGTGGAAAAACACGCGAATCAATGAAAGGGATTTGTGTGGCAGTAAAAGCACAGACATGGAATTCTGGATACTTGCGGAAGAAGGTCTGAAAATCATGGAAGTCACGGCCTGCAGCTCCGGCGATGATACAATTGAATTTCGAGTGCATGAACTCAATCCTTCTCTTCAGTCATGTTCGATGATCGTTCCTGCCAGACCCTGTAATGCCTGATCAAGATTGTCAACATTGCAGATGATGGTGCGGCAGTCAGGGCGACGGGAAAATTGGATTCCAGCTTCAATCTTCGGCTGCATACTGCCTTCACCAAAATGCGCCTCATCAAGCAGTTGCTGGGCCTCAGTAATTCCAATCCTGCCGAGCGGCGTCTGGTCGGGGGTATTAAAATTGAGATACGCACAAGGGACGTCTGTCAGAATCAGCAGAAGACGTGCCTCGATCAACGTGCCCAGCAGTGCGGAAGTCAGATCCTTATCGACGACCGCTTCCACTCCCCGCAGTTGAGCTCCTTCGCGAATGACCGGAATTCCACCTCCTCCCGCTGCGACAACTAACACACCTGCGCGAAGTAGTGACTCGATTACATCTACGTCGACGATCTCACGCGGATGAGGGGACGGAACGATTCGCCGGAAACCGCGTTCTGCTTCTTTGCGTAACGGAAATCCACGCCGATGGACCTCATCCGCCTGTGCAGAAGTGTAAAACGGTCCGATTGCTTTTGTGGGATGTTGAAAGGCCGGGTCGTCCTGATCTACGACAACTTGTGTCAGAATCGAAGCAATCGGGCGATGACGCCCTGCTTCATCCAGAACATTATGCAGCGTTTGTGTAATCACATACCCCAGTTCTCCCTCTGATTCTGCGACGCAGACTTCCAGCGGAACCGCATACGCTTTTCCCAGTGCTTCCTCGACGCGAATCAGCATATGGCCTACCTGCGGACCGTTTCCATGAGAGATAATCAGTTCGCGATCGTCCAGCAGTAACGGGGAGAGAGATTGAAATACCAGTTTTGCGAATTCAAACTGCCGGGCCATCGTGAGTGGCGCTCCCGGTGCCGCAAACGCGTTACCTCCCAGAGCCAGGATCGTTCGTTCTGTCATTAGCTGTTTTCCAGTCACTATTGTCCCGGCAGTGGCGGCCTGGGATCAGGGGGGAGGCCCAGTGGGGTGCCGGGAGTCCATAACAGGCGACCGGTGTCGGTCAGCATTTGCTGCTCTAACAGAGTCGCAATTTCTGTCAATCGCTCTAGCACGCGGCCATGAAAACTACGCTTGTCAGAAATATCACCTGCCGACATGCCGGTAAATAACTCGATCGCCTGATCAACGTCTGAAATTGCCCAGACATGAAATTGTTTTTTTCGAATCGCTTTGACAATATCGTCTCGCAATACAAGATTCTGTGCATTCGATTCCGGAAAACAGACCCCCTGTGTTCCCGTCAGTCCGGACTCGTTACAGACGTCAAAGAAACCTTCGATCTTTTCATTCACGCCACCAATTGCCTGCACTTCACCCCATTGATTGATCGACCCTGTGACGGCGAGATCCTGCCGGAGAGGAACATTCGCCAGGGCACTCAACAGACAAAGTAGTTCTGCGACTGAAGCACTGTCACCATCAACACCGCCATAACTCTGCTCCATTGCAATACTGGCGGATAGTGTCAAAGGTTGTTCACCTGCATAATAATTTCGTAACAGTCCCTCCAGAATCAGCATACTCTTATCGAACGTACTGCCGCTCATCCGACTTTCGCGTTCAATATTAATGATGCCAGCGGTTCCCACGCCCACACTGGCCGTCAATCGGGACGGACGGCCAAAGGCATAATCTCCCAAGTCAGCCACAGCCAAACCATTGATCTGACTGATTTTAGTACCTTCTACTTGAATCAACAGCGTGCCGTCGGCAATCAGACCACGGATTTTTTCAGCAATCATGTCTGAGCGAAAAACACGCTCCTGCACAGCCTGCCGAACGTATTTCGCTTTGACCACTTTGAGCTTTTTCTTACTGGCCCAGAAACTGGCTTCACGTGCCACATCCGCGATGTGACTGAAGACTGAAGTCACTTTTTTCTGATCGCTTGCCAGCCGCGCTCCAACACAGACCAACTCTGCGATCGCCGCTGCATCGAAGGGGAGTAACTCTTCTTTTTCGGAGAGCTGACGCACCAGGCGACCATAAATCAGCCCCGTCTCTTCATCGCGATTCATTTCTGGATCAAAGTCAGCTTTAACACGAAAGATTTCCCGAAAGTCCTCATCATGCAGATACAGCAAATGGTAGATTAAGGGTTCTCCCAGAGCGACCAGACGCACATTCAGCGGGATCGGTTCAGGTTGCATCGCGGTCACGGTAAACATCGCAAATGGATCTTGAACCTGAATTCCCAGTGACTGGCTCTTGAGCGTCCGTTTCAGTTCTTTCCACACAAATGGTTCAATGATCGCATCCATCAGGTTGACTACCAGATAGCCCCCATTCGCCTTCAGGATACTGCCCGATTTAATACGCGTGAAATTGGTTATCACGCGTCCTGCATGATCCACTACCCGGTCAATCGTACCAAACAGGTTTCGGTAATTCGGCGCGTCTTCCACAATAATCGGCGGCTCTTTGAGCTGACTGTTATCCACGACTACGTTTATCCGGTATTCCAGAAAACGCTGTTCCGGATCGGTGGCTCCTTCGCCCATCATCATCGCAGCAACCTGGGGCGGCATATCAGACACATCACGGAACAGGTTGAGATGGTCAATGATGTGTACTTTGAGACGATCAAACCACTCGCTGAGCTTAGGGTTGTCATACTTTTTCTGGAGTTCCTCGACGAGAGGCTCCACGAGATGAACGGCGAACCGCTGTGCCACTTCGCGCACGTCAGTCGAAAGTTGTCTCTGGATTTCCCGTTGCTCCTGCAGCACGCGTCCGGCTATCTCCACCAACTCGTCCTGGTGGCTATCCAGGACTTTCATTTCTTCGGGGGTAAGTTGCTCAATCTCCTGTTGTGTCATCGGACGGTTATCTTTGAGTGGGATAAATATAATTTGACCGTCCGGAAGTTGCTGGACGGTCATCCCGTATTGCTCTGCCTGTTTGAGCAGTTTCTCGAAGACCTCGTCGCCGCGCTTGCGATAGACTTGTCGGAGTTTTTCTTTTTCCTTGCCGAAGTCTTCTTCTTTAAACGCTTTGGGAAGAGAATCCTGCAATTGCTCAATCAACGTCTCCATGTCTCCTCGAAGCTGGACACCTTGCCCCGCAGGCAGACTGATCGCGAGTGGGCAATCCGGCTCATCGAAATTGTTGACATAGACCCAGTCCAGAGGAGTTGAATCATCCAGGACCCGCTCACGCAAAGCATGCGTCACCAGTTCCATCCGGCCCGTACCGACTAGACCTGCAATATAGATGTGGTAATTGGGATGCCGAATTCCCGTTCCCAGATCAAGGGCCCGCAATGCACGTGGCTGACCGACGATTTCGGTTAACGGTTCTAATTCTGCTGTTGTTTCAAAGCCAAACGATTTGGGATCAATGTCTAAAGTGACTTCGCTCGCGCTCAGTTCGCGATATTCCGTGGTGTTCGTCATGAGTTTCCTCGGTTGGTCGGCCTGGTCAGGGTTGCTGTTTGAGTTTCAGTTTGTGAATTCTCAGTATCAGCGTACCAGACTGATTTTCGCGTTTTACATGGTGGGGGTCGACCGCATGTTCCAAGGAAAAACGACGGTGAAAACTCCCTTTGCGGCGCTCAATACAGACGCCTTGTGCCGATTTCTCCACACAGCCCGCATGCCTCGTGCCGGAGATCGTCAGCGAATGCTGATCCACTTCCACATGAATCTCCTCGGGGGGAACGCCAGGAACATCCGCTTCCACAAGATAACTGTCCGTCGTTTCATAAAGGTCGATGTCCGGCTGCCAGGCACCGGTCGGGCTCGTAAGCCCCCATTGACCGTGTATCAGTTCATCAAAGGCCTGATCGATCTGCTGTTCCAGATTCCGCAATCGAATCGGTTTCCAGGGTAAATGCGACATGGGATCACCTGTTAAGAAAAATCAAGAATCAGTAGCATGTAAACAGGAGCAACTACTCTGAATAGTCTACCCGGATCTGACATGCTCGTCTACAACAGTCAAACCTGCTAACAAGAAGTTGGTTTCAATCTCCCGTTGGGACCAGACATGCTTAAAGAACTCAGTGAACGTGAAAGCAGACGCAGTTCACTTTGTAGAAAAAACGGGATTTCGCTACAGCTTGAGAACCTGGTTCAGTATCATTGGAATCATTGCAGTTGAAATGCTTGACGTTTTACATCCATGGCCCTGAATATCATCCGGTTAATTAATGAGAGCTTCCTCTTTACTCAACAAGAGCATCAAAATGAAACATGTATTCACACTGGGTCTGCTGGTTTGCGTTCTGACCGGTAGCCTGTCGGCAGAAGAGAAGCCCCAAATACAAACTAAGGGTTCCTCATCCGATTTCGCAGGAGAAAAAACGTCGCATCCGAATATCGTTGTGATTCTGGCTGACGATCAGGGATGGGGCGATGTAAGCCACAACGGAAATACGAATCTACATACGCCGAATATTGATTCACTGGTCCGCGATGGCGTACGGTTTAACCACTTTTATGTCGGCGCGGTCTGTGCTCCTACGCGAGCTGCTTTTCTCACTGGACGCTACCACGCGCGCACGGGGACCACGGGAGTCTCTAAAGGCGAAGAGCGTTTCAATTCAGATGAATTCACGATAGCGCAAGTCTTCAAGAAAGCCGGTTATGCAACCGGGGCGTTTGGAAAATGGCACAACGGAACGCAGTATCCGAACCATCCCAATGCAAAGGGATTTGAGGAGTATTACGGCTTTACCTCCGGGCACTGGGGCCACTACTTCAGCCCCATGCTGGATCATAATGGCACCTTTGTGAAGGGGAACGGCTACATCACGGATGACCTGACAGACAAGGCGCTGGCGTTTATCGAGAAACAGGTTCAAAACGACAAGCCCTTTTTTACTTACATTCCTTACTGCACACCTCACTCTCCCATGCAGGTGCCCGATCGTTTCTGGGATCGCTTTGCGGATAAAAAACTGGAGATGCACAATCGGGAGCCTGGTAAAGAACAGCCCGATCACCTCCGTGCCGCTCTGGCGATGTGTGAAAACGTTGACTGGAACGTCGGGCGTGTGCTCAAAAAACTGAACAGCCTGGGGATCGCCGACGATACGATTGTGATCTATTTCTCCGACAACGGCCCCAACGGATTTCGCTGGAATGGGGATATGAAAGGCAAAAAAGGTTCGCTCGACGAAGGGGGAGTCCGCTCACCGTTCGTTATCCGCTGGACGGGCCACGTGCCGGCCGGTCGTGAGGTCGATCAGGTCACCGGTGCAATTGACCTTCTCCCCACGCTGACTGATCTGGCGGGAATTCCGCGACCTGAACCGAAACCCATTGATGGAGTCAGTCTCAAACCGCTGATGATGAATTCAGCCTCAGCCTGGCCTGACCGTATGATCTTTTCAAGCATGCGTCAGCGGGTCAGTGTTCGGACTGATCAGTATCGCCTGTCACAGAAAGGCGAACTATATGACATGATTCAAGATCCCGGCCAGCGAAAAGACATCGCGAAACAGAAGCCTGAGGTGACTGCAAAATTGAAACGGGCCGTTGCAGACTGGAAGAAGTCTGTCTGGCCCCATGGCTTTCAAAAAATAGCTCGACCATTTCTAATCGGCTATGGTGGCGCACCAACCACACAGCTGCCAGCCCGCGATGCCATTTCGCATGGTGAAATCAAACGCTCGTCCAGACACCCCAACTGTTCTTTCTTCTATCATTGGACCAGCACCGAGGACAGCATCACCTGGGATGCGGAAGTCGTCGAAGGAGGCACTTATGAAGCGGTGCTGTACTATACCTGTCCCCAGGATGACGTCGGTTCGACTGTTGAATTGAGTTTCAACGGCAGCAAGTTAAAGGGGAAGATCACTAAGGGCCACGACCCACCTCTGCAAGGTGCAGCGCAGGACCGTGCTAAACGGTCAGAATCGTTTGTTAAAGACTTCAAACCGATGGTGCTCGGGAAAATGAAATTGTCACAAGGAACCGGTTTGTTAACCCTGCGTGCGCTGGAGATTCCAGGCAGCCAGGTCATGGATTTTCGCTTACTGATTCTCAGAAGGGTTCAATAAGCGTTGCGTCTTGTTGCACGACGAAGCTTTAATATCAAAGACTGCTTGTGTAAAACACAAGACTCTACGATCGAAGGGACAGGCTCCGGGATCATTCAAGCCGCCTGTAATACATTCGGAAACTGTCTCAAATGACTGGAATCGTCCTGGTTAACAAGTCATAATACTCTCTCACGAGATGTTGAGTCTGTTACTTTTTTAAATCACCTAACCTGATGGATACACCATGAAACACCACCTGACTTTTTCCGCGATCTGCATCGCATTACTCGTCAACGTAACAACCTACGCCGAAGACAAAGGCTTCACCCCTCTGTTTGACGGCAAGACGCTTGATGGCTGGGTTCAGCAAGGCGGGAAAGCCAAATACGAAATCATTGATGACATGATCGTAGGCACCTCGGTTCCCAAAACGCCCAACAGCTTTCTCTGCACGAAGAAGATGTACGACGACTTCGAACTGGAAGTCGATTTCAAGGTCGATCCGCTATTGAACTCAGGTATCCAGATTCGCAGTAATGTGTTTGATGAGGACAAAGTTCTTAACATCAAAGATGCGAACGGCAAAGAAACCAAGAAGAAAATTCCCGCCGGTCGTGTCCACGGCTATCAGGTCGAAATTGATCCTTCCAAACGTGCCTGGTCGGGCGGAATTTACGATGAAAGTCGACGTGGCTGGTTAAATAATCTCGCCAAAAACGAAGCCGCCCAGAAGGCCTTCAAGCAGAACGAGTGGAATCATTACCGGATCGTCTGCAAAGGTGATTCTATCAAGACTTGGATTAACGGCGTACCCGCCGCCGACCTCAAAGATGGTCTGACTCCCGAAGGTTTCATCGCCCTCCAGGTACATGGCGTCGGCAATGATGCCCAGAAAGTCGGCAAGCAGGTCAGCTGGCGCAACATCAAAATCAAAGAACTGAAATAAAACTGGCAGGATAAAATACCAAAAGTCTGTGCCGCAGGAGTCTCATCCCGCGACGCAGACTTTTTTTGTGCGCTCGTCAGTACTATTTGTTACCCAAGTGAATCGCGATCAGTAAATAGAGAAATTTACTACCATGAAAGACACTAAAAGCACGAAAAAACAAACCCATTCAAAATGAATATCGTGTCTTTCGTGCTAGGAAAATCAAATGAGAAACAGGTCCCATCTAATGCTTCCACATTTCTGTTAACCATCAGTTACTACTTTGAACCTGTGCGTTGCACGGTATTTGCTGCCGGCTTCAGAGGAATCGTCGCACGCACACCGAATCCGCCACTGACTCCGCTCATGTCGGTCCACAGTGTTCCTTCGCCTGCATACAGGAAGTTGAGGTCGATATTCTCAGGCAGGTTCGTGGCAAAGTACCAGTCGTTGTAGGCTTTGGCTGATCCAAATGCTTCCACAGCGAGTTTAAACCGGTCCGCTTTGGATTCTTCTACCATTTGTTTGCCGCTGTTTGTGGCTTCACCTAGAATTGTGGCAGCCTGCGCTTTCAACTCTTCGGTTTCTTTGTTGATCGCTGCGACCAGTTTTCCCGTTTCGGCATGAATCTTAGCAGCCTGTCGCTCGCCGCCAGCTTTTGCTTCTTCCACTTGCTTTTCGGTGTCTGCGTCCACCGTATCCGTCGCCAGACCGACTTTGATTTCCGCTTCACGCAGTTGGGCTTCTCCCTTGGCGGTCGATTGTTCTTCTTCACGGGTGAGTTTCATTTCATCCGCAATGAAGGCCATCTGAATTGGTTCACGTACCTCTTTAGGAATGTAGACGTGGCGAACCAGACCGTACAATAGCGTAATCTCTTTGTCGTCCAGCACACCATGGAACTGTTCCAGACAGGTACTCTGATAGACCTCTCGGTCGCTACCCACCAGCAGTTGGACGGCTTTGTATTCCGAGCCATTGTTACGGCAGATGGATTCGATCTGCGGTAGCACGACTTTTTTCTCGACCTGATCCACGTTTCCGAATGTTTGGACCGCGTGGGGGGCCTGGCTGGGCATCAAGCCCCAGATTCCGGTGAAGTCAATGTGCATCGGAAAACCATCCGCACTGGGAAAGGCAATCCCACTGTGCATATCAGCAATGAGGGGTTCGCCGTTTTCGTCGACAACAGTGTTGCCCGCGGCATCACGCTTGACTTCCACTCGAATGGTGCTGTGACGGTATCCGATTTCTACGATATCGATTTGCTGCTCACGCCCGTTGACCGGGTAGTTCCCGGGGGGAAGCACTTTTTTCTGAACTCCCTTTTTGACATCTCTAGTCGGATTATCAGATAACTGAGTCACCACGCCCACATATCCGGTGGGAATCTCAACCCAGCCAGCGACTTTACTGGATTGGCCGGATGTGAAATCAATTCGCTTTTTCACTTCGACCGTGTATCCGTACGGATTAATTCGGTAGCGTCCGGGATGTAGCACTTTGCGGAGCACACCCTTATGTTCCGTGTTTCCGATGTCACCTTCGACGAGGTAGTTAGATCCTTCCAGATTCTTTCCCAGTTTGCAGGTGACTTCACCGATTTCACCGGGCTTGATCACAATATCATCGACAATTTTGCGTTCCCACCAGATCGGACTGTAAAAGTGCCGTCCGGGACCGCGAAGTTCGGCTTGTACTCCCATCTGTCCCTTTTTAGCCCACATACCCGGTTCGGCTTTGTTTCGACTTCCAAAGATGAGCGGGCCTTTGTAACGCAGCTGCAGGCTCTGACCTTCATTGACATAGATCCGGTCTAATGTCCAGTGCAAGGCAAGGCCAGCCATAATGAGCAACAGCAGAAAGATCGTAATGGGGATGGCTAATATTTTGATATTATTCATGAGTCTTCTCCTGATGAGAATAGTTTTATGTAACGATAGACGGACTTAGTTGCCTGACGATTTTGAGAGAGCAGGTTGAGGTGTCGCCTGCTTTTCATCCACAAAATTATCAAACACCCTCATCAGTGGAGAGTTCGCTGTATTGGTCATGATCTTTTTAAAGCCCGGTGCGAGCTTCTGATAAAGCACATAGCGGCCAAAGCTGGATCCATCACCACCAAAGGCTTCCACAGTCCGTTTCCAGCCGGCGGCATCGGCAACGTTTTCAAATCCGATCACGGCCGCTTCCGCACGTGCTTTGGCGAGAATCGCCAGAGCCTGGTCTTTGGCGGCTTCGAGTTCTTCTTGAGCCACTTCTTTGTCGCGTTCCGTTTCTTCAAGCGCGACTCCTTGTTCCTGTTTCGCCAGTGTGATCTTCTTGATGATCTCACGTTCCGCGGTAATCAGGTCTTTCTTTTGTTCAATCAACGCGGTTTCGGTTGCCAGGATCGCTTCCTGTTCTTTCTGCAACGTTTCCTGTTTGTATTGCCCCTTCTTCTGAACGGCAAGTTCCCGATCACGTAACGGTTGGGCAATTGCCTGGGGCGGCGTGATCGTGGTGATCAGCGCTTGTACAATTTCAATGCCTTGCTCCTTACAGGTTTCGGTGATTTTTGTTTGAAACTCTTTCTGGAAGGCTGCTCGGGTTTCACCACCGATGAATTCACGAGCACTCGTGTTGGAACCACGTAAACGACAGAACGAGCGGGCATTCGGCATGATGACCTTATTGATAATTTCGTCCGCAATCGCAGTCGAACCGAGTTCATCGTTGGAAATATCGTTATAGGTCACATAGGTTTGAGCCGCCGTTTCCGGAATCACGCGGAACTCAATCACACCATCGAGCGTAATTGGAAAACCGTCCTTACTGGGAAACATCATATCGCCCCCTTGAGAAAGGTCGAACCGCAGCGAACGTGTGTCGATGGCGTTGATTCGAATGGTATAGGGATTCAGATAATACGTCCCCTCGTCCAATGTCGCTTCTTGGGGGCCTCGGTGATTGTCTTCCACCAGCAGTTGATTGGGATCATCAGGCATGGGACCAGCCAGATCGGTAACGATGCCTTTATAGCCAGCCGGAATCACTTTGGGCTCCCAGAGTTCGATGATCTCGATGAAATCACTCTTCGATCGGGGCCGCCCGATTGGTTTCTTGGTTGTTCTGTCGATCACAATCGCGTTGATCGCATAGCGACCAGGCTTGAGGACTTCTTTGATGATCCCCTTGTGTTTATCGCTGGTTGACATGAAATCTCCGGGCGGCAGATCCTCGCCATACAGGCGAATGCGAACTCCCATCGAGTCAGCCGGGATTTCAACCATCGGATAAATTTCCCAGTGCCAGTGGTAGCAGTTAAAAAAGTAGCGTCCTTCTGGCAGCAGTTCACGCTGCAGGCCTTTGTGAACCGCAGCCTTGATTGTCGTATCCGGCGAGATTTCCTGATCATTCGTAAGGTCAATCCCCGTTTTTTTCGTTAAGACGGCAAAATGTTTCGCAGGCACATCGATGCGAAATTGCGTGTAAACGATGTATCCACCAATGACCAGAAATAATCCTCCCAGAAAAAGCCCTGTGATTCCAAACTTGATCCAAAGCACTCTGGCTTTTGTCTGATACGCGTCTCTCATGTCTGTTCCTCCTGTTGTGTTGATGCCGGCTTCTGCAGAACTCTCTGAGTCGGCCCTTGCTATGTATTTTCTCTTAGTCGTGAAGAAGTCAATATTTTCGTGATCTGTACTGCGAGGTTACAATAGTTTCCAAAGCTTGTAAGAGCAATCATGATCTATGGCACCAGTTGTGAACATGTATAGTGTTGGTTGAATGATGTAAGCTGTTAAATGGTAGTGTCTTATCACTTTTGGTAAAGGCTCGGTAATAAATCACAGTTAGTACTACTATTGAAAACGCAAAAGGGGGCTCAGAGATCAAAAATAATCAGACAGGGAAGGCGAGTTCTTCTATTTCTTGAATTCAAATGAGATTGTCGTGAAAGAATTCGGGCGTTGTTTGAACTCAAGGCGGAATTTAAAGTGTTTCAATCGAATCAACGGCAATTCTTCCAGCATTCAGCTCCACTATTTCGTAATAAGTATGAGAGGAGAGAGGGAGGCAAGGATGCGAAAAGGGGCGCGAGATTCGGTCCCGCCATCCGGCTCGCGGAATGAGTTGCTAAGAGAGGAGGGTAGATGGTACGGGTAAGCATCAGTATTGGAAGGCAGCTTCGTAACCGAGGGTGAACTTCGAATTAAGAGGGCCAAGGCCGTTGGGCTGCGGCATCCTGCCAACGGGGAACTGCGATTCGCACGCTTACGGAGCTGAGTGGCCGGTGTCAGAGATGACAGCGGTTTTTTTATGCGCTAGGTATTTCTATTTCATCAATTACAGTCATGCGGATCACAACTGGCAAAGTGCTCGTACCGCGTCATTTTCCACCGGTAGCACAAAACAGGCAGGAACAAATCCGGGAAGTGGAAGCCTGTATCCGAAACCAGTAATTCGTGGACAACAGACTCAGCCTTCGGTTGCAATGCCTCAGCAGGGGCAGCACAATGGAGAGAAGCCTGTCCGCCGAGATGGGACGAGACATTAAGCGATCTGATTACAAACCTGGGAGACATCCTCTAATGCGCGAAAAATTTGTGGTTTTCATTCTGGCCTGGACGTTCTTGTTTCATCTGGGAACGGTTTCTCAAGCAGCCGAGCCTCATGACGACCGTTGTGTGATTCTTGTGAGCGTGGATGGCTTGGCTAACTTCTATCTGGATGATCCCCTGGCTCAGATGCCTACGCTGAGAAAACTCGCTCAGGAGGGAGCCCGTGCGGAGGGAGGCATGGTCTGCTCGTTTCCTACCGTCACCTGGCCCAACCATACAACACTCGTGACTGGTACCACCCCCGCGAAACATGGTGTCATCGGTAATAACTATCTGGATCGTAAAAGTGCCACGTCGGTGGCGTTTATTCCCGATCCGCTGTTCGACAAAGATCAGATTGTCAAAGTACCTACAATTTATGACGTCGCTCATCGGGCGGGACTGGTCACTGCCGGAATTGTCTGGCCTGCAACGCGAAATGCCCGTACGCTCGACTGGACGGTCCCGGATATGTTTGGCAAAGAAGCATGGCCGAAGTACGGCACCCAGATCTGGCTGGAAGAACTGCGGCAAGCCGGTCTTCCCGTTGATCTGCACGGTTCATGGACTGGGGAAAAAGGGGGCGGCGTGAAACGGGACTGGCTTTATACTCGCATGACGCGGCATCTATTTCAGAACCATCCGCCCAATTTATTATTGATTCACCTCGTCGAGGTCGACCATGTGGAACACCAGTATGGTCCTAAGACTCCTGAAGCCTACTGGTCGGTCAGCTATGCCGATGACCGTCTGCGAGATATTGTCGAAGCGATAAAGCTCTCTCCGCATCGTGACAAGACAACACTGGTCATCGCCAGCGATCATGGTTTCTTCCCGATCACGAAAGACATCCGACCGAATGTTCTGCTCAAACAGCAGGGACTGTTGTCTAAGGAGAAAAAACAGGTCTATTGTCTGTCGCAAGGCGGTGCCTGCATGGTCTACATTCTGGATGATACGAATCGAGCAGAAACAATCAAAAATCTGAAGAAAAAACTTGCAGCCATCGAGGGCGTGCAGGCGGTGCTTGATGCAGATGAATACACAAAGCTCGGCCAGCCGACTCCCGAACAGGATTCCCGTGCCCCGGATCTGTGGCTGGCAGCAAAGTCCGGCTACTCATTCACAAACAGCGATTCAGGCGACGATGTGGTGACACCACGTAAGACCCCTGGCGGGACCCACGGGTATCTTCCCGATCAGCCAGACATGCTCGGTTCTCTGGTCATCTCAGGTCACGGCATCAAGCCCGGCACCAAACTCGGCAAGATCCAAAGTCTCGACGTGGCTCCGACGATCGCCCGTTTGCTGGGAGTCAAACTTCCCACCGCCCAAGGCAAACCACTTACCCCAGCCCTGCAGGAAGACTAATTTTAACCGGTTCTTAAAATCGATGTTTTTCTTCTTCAGCGGGCTTTGTACCAGCGGTGGAATCACTCTGTTTTTGGGGCTGACCGCGACTGGCAAGTGTGCCCAGAATTGGTGAAATCAAAGCAGTCCAACCGGTCTGGTGGCTGGCCCCCAGGCCGCGGCCTGTCTCCGCGTCGAAGTATTCATAGAACAATACCAGGTCGCGCCAGTGTGGGTCGTTCAACAAAACATCGGTCCTAAAGTAACTGGGACGATCACCTTCTTCATTCGAAAGAAACAATTTTGAAAGTCGCTTACGAATTTCGTCAGCCACTTCCTGAAGGTCCATATAGTTACCAGATCGCGTGGGACATTCGACCCGCAGCGACTTGCCATAAAACATGTGATAGCGTTCCAGTGCTTCGATCAACAAATAGTTGAGCGGGAACCAGATCGGGCCGCGCCAGTTCGAGTTTCCACCGAACAGGCCGCTGTCCGACTCAGCCGGCTGGTACTGTACCCGCAGCATCTCGCCGTTCAGTTCGTATTCGAATGGATGTTCTTCGTGGTATTTGGACAGAGAGCGAATGCCGTAGTTCGACAAAAATTCGTCTTCGTCCAACAGGTAACGCAACATTCGCATCAGACGATCTCGTGTGGGAATCGCCAACAGGCGGCGTCCACCGTCGGTGGTTTCTGTATCACGTTCCATGTAAGTCATGAATTTGGCCAGGTCAGGGCGGCTCTGCAGGAACCACTCCATTCGTTTGCGAAAACCGGGCAGCTTGTCGATTGTCTCATCAAACAGCACGTCGACTGTGAACAACGGAATCAGCCCCACAATCGAGCGGATTTTCAGCGGGATACTACGCCCATCGAGATGGAGATGGTCGTAGTAGAAGCCGTCTTCTTCATCCCAAAGCCCAGTGCCATCAAGCGAGTTCATTGCTTCGGCGATCGAAACATAATGCTCGAAGAACTTCGAGGCCATATCTTCGTAGGCAGGATTATCATCGGCCAGTTCAAACGCAATCGACAGCATGCTGGAACAGAAGAAGGCCATCCAGGCAGTTCCATCGGCCTGTTCCAGGTGCCCGCCGGTGGGTAAAGGCTTTGAACGATCGAAGATCCCGATATTATCCAGCCCCAGAAACCCGCCGCTGAAGACATGCTTGCCGCGGATATCTTTCCGATTGACCCACCAGGTAAAATTGAGCAACAGCTTCTGGAATACCCGTTCCAGGAAGTTGCGGTCGCGATCGCCGTTGGAAGCGGTCATTTGATAAACGCGCCAACAGGCCCAGGCATGAACCGGCGGGTTCACGTCGCTAAAGTTCCACTCGTAGGCCGGCAGTTGACCATTGGGGTGCATATACCATTCGCGGAGAAATAAAATCGCCTGATCCTTCGCGAAAAAGGGATCGATTTTGGCAAAGGGAATCAAATGAAAGGCTGAATCCCAGGCCGCGTACCAGGGGTATTCCCACTTGTCGGGCATCGAAATAATATTGCGATTGTATAAGTGACCCCAGTCGGCATTCCGACTGCCCGGCGCGCCAGGCAACGGTGGAACGGATTCCGCTTCTCCGTTCTTACGGTTTTTCAAAGAGCGGGGAATCTCGTAATGATAGAACTGTTTCGTCCAGAGTAATCCGGCATCCGCTTGCCGCATAATTTGTTGTTCGTCTTCTGAAAGTCCCGGTGAAACCAGCGATTGTGCATAGCGATCCGCTTCAGCAATCCGCAGTTCCATGGCGTCGTCGAACCCGTCACCAAATGCATGTCCGGGTAGTTCATCGACCGACGACATCCGCAGACGAAATTGCACTGACTCACCCGCTGCAATCGTGCACTGAAAATGGGCCGCCGCTTTGGTGCCTGCAGGACGGGGATTGAGAACTCCTTCTATACCATCGACAACCGCTAAGTGAAACGCGTCTTTGCAGGAAGGACGCCTGCTGTTGGGATCATCGAATCGCCAGGTGTTGGTTTCGTTTTCGGTAAACAGCCATTGGGGGAGTTCACCATCTGGGCCAACATCGGCGTAAAGATGAAAATCACCGAGTGATCCGTGTCGGGCCAAAAGCTGGTTGTCTGCCAACTGGGACAGGCTCGGTTTTTTATCGGGACGCTCGAGTGTCGGGTTCCAAGTATTGCGATACCACCATGAAGGGAGGAAGTGGAGCGGCGCATCTTCTGGCCCGCGGTTGAAAATGGTAACCCGGATTAATATGTCCTCGTCGGCCGCCTTGGCATATTCCATCTGAACGTCGAAATAACGGCTTTCGTCAAAGATGCCTGTGTGGGTCAGTTCATACTCGGGCTCTTCTCGAGTGCGCTGTGAGTTTACTTCGCGTAGTTCGGCATACGGAAATTCGGCCTGCGGGTATTTGTAGAGCGCTTTCATATACGAATGGGACGGCGTGGAATCGAGATAGTAATAGGCCTCTTTGACATCTTCGCCATGGTTGCCTTCTGGACCCGTCAGACCAAACAGTCGCTCTTTCAGAATCGGATCTTTCCCATTCCACAAAGCCAGACCGAAGCAGAGCCGACATTGACGGTCGCAAATTCCCAGCAGGCCATCTTCCCCCCAGCGATAGGTGCGCCAGGTCGCTTCTTCATGGGTGAAATCGAGCCACGGGTCTTCGTCAGCGGTACTCTCGCGTACCGTGCCCCATTGCCGCTCCGCCAGATAAGGCCCCCAGCGTTTCCAGTTCGCACTCGACTCACGACGTGACTCTGAGGCAAGACGTTCCCATTCCGGTTCTGGCATAAATATTTTAACTTTTCAACTGTCAGGCAGAGGTAGGTTTGCCTGATAAATTTGCAGGATGTGCGCAGGAAAAATGCTTCCTGATACAGAAAGAAGCGTTTTTGCTCGATCACTTGTTTCTGATTCAAGTAATGCGAATCTCGTTCCGACTCGATAGCGCTGATCAGGGCTTGTCGTATTGAATACCAGCAGGTTGAAAAACAACGATACGAGACATCGGTAGCGAATGAATCATAAAGGTTCTATGAAGTATTACCAATAGCATACCGCATCGACTCGACTGCATTGAAACAGGGAGCGGGATGAAGCGGAAAATCCTGCTCGTTGTCTATTCCAAGCAATCTATGCTTGAATCCACAAAAAAAACTGGCTCGCAAACATAAGGGGTTAAAGTGTTTGCGAGCCAGTTTTCTTTGGATGCGGAGAGAGGGGGACTCTCCGCATTGGTGGTTTCAAACCTGATTTCAACGCGACAAAAATAAACCCAATGGTGCGTAACTAATTGAAAATAAAACAGTTGCTTACTTCGATGTTTTATCGGTTCTGCAACCACACACTTCATTCAGCTGTTTGGTGTTTGCACCAATTGTGCACCAGCGGTGCACCAACCGAATTTAAACATCCTGACCACCTTCAGGTAATGTATCTTGTACTGCATTAGAGCGACTCTGACAAGTACTTTTTTCCGATATTATAAGTTGTTCTGTGCGGGTCTTAATCGCTTCCAGCAGAGGTCTGATCTTGTCGTAATACTTAACGATCTCTTGCTCAGGATTCACGGGGGAATACACGTTGATAATATCATTCACACTATGTTCTGTAAGGTATCGTAATTCTAATAATGGTATTCCAGCCTCTTTCATCTCCTGCGTAATGGAACCGCGAAAGTCATGAGGTTTACCTAACTCAGCTTTCCCAATCACCTGACGCAGTTGTTTTCCCACATAGGGACTGGTGATGCCACCAGCTTTTTTCAAGAATTTACGAAATACAATTTTCCTATCCTGGCTATTCAGAACAGATCCTTTCGGTGCTTTAGACAATTCATCTTGATACTGTTGTTCTAAATTTGAAGTTGAATTAAACGTATATTTTCTCGAAGTTTTACCCTGACATATTTTTCGATTTAGGAAAAGGGGGCCTTCCAAACGCTCTCCCACCGACATCCGTAATAAAGGCATCAGCTCATCCGGTAATGGAATTTTAACATTAACTTTTCCTTTGTTAAAATCTGATCCACCAAATCGACTCCCGAAAAATACCTGCTGTTTTTTGAAGTCCACATCACCAATGATGAGCCCTTCAACATCTTCTAAACGGAGGGACAAAACGAATATTATGCTCAGAGTTTTGAATTGCCAGTCATCCATGGCATTTAAGAGCTCAACCCTTCGCTCAAGTGGAAAAACACAATCACGAAGCGGGTCTTTATTGAATGATTTTTCAAAAAGGTCATGAGTAACAGGATTGACGAAATCGGGGGGAAGATTGCGTATATCAGCTCTACAAGCCCAGTTGAAGGCCATCCTTGATGTCTCCAAGCAGTTATTAATATGCCTTGATGATATTAATTTAGTCGGAGCATTTGCACTACCGTTTCTTGTAACTTTACGGTTGAACAGAAATTCAAGTAGTTCAAGAGCAAATTCTCTATCGATTGTTTGTGCAATGGGCCATTTTTTAAGCGATCGAGTTAATTCCGCAAAATCCAAGATCGGAGCAAGCCGATTGAAATAGGTTCTGGCAGTCTTTTCTCCCACTAGCTTACGCTTTTCAGTCAGAAATCTATCATAAAGCTCGCGTAGAGTTAGATTGGGAATTTTCTTTGTTTTTAACATCTTCTTACGCGCTTCACTGGGGGGCACGAATGATCCTGACTCAAGCTTATGTATCAGTTGTATTAGTTTTGATTTGGCTTCTTTTGGATCTGCTCCGAGCGTTTCTCCAAAAGCCCTTCTTTCATAGCGGCCGCGCGCTAGTTTAATACCATTTCGTTCCCATATATGGAGGTTGACTCCGACACTTGTTTCATGCGTGTGAGCTCCCATGAGTTCCGAACGAACCATTTTACGATCATCGGACTGAGTCTTTTGAACGGTTTCTTCGGAGTTGTCAGGAGAATTTATTATCTGACTTTCGTCAGTTTCGGGCGTCGTGTCACGATCGCTGTGTTTATCAGTATGCATCAAACTTACCAGATAATTAAAAAGGAATTATTTGATCTGGTAAAACTATCGCAAGCACATGGAATATAATCGAGGGAAACGTTTTGGAATTCGTTTCCCTCATTTTGATGCTTATAGGGTTTTGTGATTATAAATACTGATTAAACTATTAGATTTCGTTCTTTTTCCTTTATATTTTAGCAGCTTAGTCAAAGGAGATATTACGTGGCTCAAAAATCTGTTAGCCCAGTAGAAAATATTATAGCATGGGAAGAGTTAAAAAATCGCTATCCTAAACAGCCTTGCTTAGATGATGATACCGTTTACTCTTTACCAACTGGCCTTATCAAAGCTATCAAAAAACATCTTCCTAGTCTCTGGTCTAAAGAAGATCTCAAGTTTGAGTATGATTTGAATGAGATTGCTGGTATGGGGCTCTATTTAAAACAACCTTTCCATTATCCACTACTCCAAGAGTATTTTCCTCCAGTGAGTGAAGCTGTAATTAAACTCCAAGAGGAACATGACCGAGTCAATCAGAAATTACAAGAAGCAACTATTGAGGATATGAAAAGCTATGGCTGTTCAGATCTAACAATCAACAATTATGTTAAGCAACAGGAACAATATAAAGTCAATGCAAATGAGCGGCAAAAAGGATACGCAGGCTGGTTAGTAACAAGCCTCGAATTTCAGATTCAGAAAGCAGCTTTTATTGATCAGTGGGAGGGCCAGATAAAAAAACGAGGCGAGTTACCAATCATTCCTCCAATGGACATGATAAATGACTCGACTCCCATCCCAACAAATCAAAGACCGTTTTATGCAGAATACACACGGTTTTATTACGATTGGAGCCTGGAGACATTAACTACCCCTCATCTACCATTACCAATGCATTCAAATCCAGTTGGATATTCTCAGTATAGACAGGATGTTTTTGCTGGATCGGGAGTCACTCTTTTCGTTCCCTGGTATCTTCTCGCAGATCAAGATCTGAAGCTACATGATATTGCAAAATATCATTTGTTGTATGGTCATAAAAAACATCTTAATGGTTGGTTGGACAAAAACAGCAAGGATAGAAAGAAATGGGGGTACGAAAGATTTGCGACAATGTTGAAGATGTTTACTTTCTTAGAATGTGGTTTGAACGCCAGATACAAAGGACGCCTGAATCGGAAGGTTAAAAAAATTGATATGGCGTTTACAGAATTTCTGGAAGGGAAAGCGCTCGATGGTACTGTGTTGGATCGAAAATTCGAAAGTACCAAAAAAATCAGACTAGAATTTAAACGCCGATTGAATCGCTGCATTAAGGCCGTCGATATCGATAGTCCACTTCCAGAAACGGAGTGATTGTTTATGAGAATAGCCAGCTGGTAAACCCGATGATAACGAGTATTCAGCCGGGTATTATTAGCTTTCATGTTCTTAACAATAGCTAACACTCCTCATCCTTAGTATTATGACACGTTTTTGCCCAAAATTTAGGTGATTCTTTGTGCCAATATTGATTCACATACAGTTACAAGCGAAGCAGCAGCAAATACTGCCGCAAATACAACCAGAAATCGCTTTACCACATTCATCACCATCAACAATGATGGCGCCATCACCACATGGAATACAACAACTGGAATAGAGTGTGATACTCTTCTGGTCATTGATACCAGCAGCTGCCAAGAGTGAACGCTCTACAGCATGCCAAGATCGCTTCAGTTCTTCACCAACCTGGGCTACAAAGATGCCAGCTTCACTCAAGTGCGAACCGACATAGGTCAAAACCTTGTCTTTTAGATCAGGTGGCAACGTATGGTTCTTCGGACCTGCCTCGATACAAAGAGGATTAAACGATATTTCCTGGTCTTGAGAGAAATCTCGAATCGCATCCGTTAGGTAAACAGCACGGCCCAGAGATTCTCCGACCTGCTGTGCCTTCTCTTCGGTAAAACGCGAATGGCATCTTTTTGCGATTTCTCTGGTAACCAGGCCATAGGCCTGAGAAGTAGGCGCGGATGCGATCTGGAAATCTTTTTCTCCTTTTCTTTCCAATTCAAACTGAGTACTCAGAATCTGCTCCAAATGCTCGACATCGAATCCCACTGTTACCAGATCAGTCCGAGCTTTCTCAAATTGAGCTGAGTACATGCGATTTACCAGCCGTGTTTTCCAACTACTACCATCCTGGATGTCATCCTTAACCTTTATGCCGATGGTGTAAGCACTCATTGCAGCCAAAAACTTCTGCAGTTCAGAAACTCCTCTCTTTCCTAACTGGCCAGTTCCACCTCGTACGCAATTCCCGATGGTCAGCTTTTGCTCGTTTTCACTGGAAGGTGCTTCCAGTAACCACCACAGGGTGGCAATGTCATGTACAACTAGCATGCGTGATTTCAGTCCGTACTGGCTACTTAGTAGCCCGCATAGGCTGCAGTACGCTGACATGTGGCGTCTGCTTTCAGCTGGACTCAATAGTTTTCGTTGTGGTTTCAGTACTCCAAACATTAATTCCCCTTGAGTAAAAGGTTACTTTGACCGGTTCATTATATCCTGTAATGGGATATCCTCAAGTGGGATGTAATCTCCCTGTACTATTTTTAGGAGGTACAGGGAGTTTGAAGAAGAATCTATATACGCAACGACAGCGGATTCTGCTCGATTTGTTGCGGAAAACAAGGGAAGAAGCAGGCCTGCGGCAGGATGATGTGGCGGAACGCCTGGGACGGCCTCAGTCATTTGTCAGCAAATACGAATCCGGGGAACGCAGATTGGACATTCTGGAGCTATATGATGTCTGTGGTGCACTTGGCGTGACTTTGAATGACTTCGTGAAAAAACTATTAAAAATTCTTGCTAATGAAAAGTATTAAGCATTCGTAATTAGTGAGAGTTTCCTTTGAATTAGACATAAATTCTCAATAGAACACCGTTTTTCAAAATATAAGAGGACTTCATGAATTACTCTGCGCAAGTCCCTGTCAGAAACCATCCCGCCCCTTTCCAATATCATCAGGCAGATTGATACCAGTTCAGCTAATGCCTCACACAAGTCCTAAATAATGGAATTTTCCAGTTTTTATCCTGCAGAATCTGCTTGGAAGACTACAAGTCACATTGCCATTCCTCAACCTCAGAAATCGGTCATTCTACAGTTTCCTGACAGGCAGCCCGTACCCAGTCCGATCCCGATTTTGAGATATGCAAAATCAAACAATTCAGAAGTAGAAAAACCATCGATATTACAGGTACTGTAATCGTTTAAAGAATGGAGAGCCTGAGCTGAAATTTCTCCCTGGGCCACGTTTCAATCTACAACTAAAAATAGTGTTACAATTGGCGTATACCATTACGTTCAGGTGGAGTAATGAGTAAAGAGCAATTCGAGTTTAGACCTACATACCATTATGTATAGAAATTCCAGATTGAAAACTGTCATCGACTTACGATGCAACAGTCTAAACCATTACTACTGTTAGCCCTTATCCATTTTATGGAATCCATCGAAATACTCGTCTCGTTGACGTTTTTCGAAACTCTCTTGTGCCATTTCGTCTTAGCAAAGTGTACATTAAGGTAGATATATGAAATGAAGGTTTAAGCACCTGGGAACAGCAGTAATGGATCTGGACCGTTTGATCACATTTTTTTCAACCAACCCTTCTGCGAAGTTGCTACGCGCAACTCACGCCGCTTATGTCATTTATTTTCTGAATCAGCACTTTAAGGTGGAAAGTAATCTGGCAACTCCACATTCCATGCTTGTGCAAAGTTTGAAGAGTTATCTGGAACAGATTCACGAAACAGAACCCGAGCTCATGCGTGATCAGGCTGACGTCTATCTCGCTCAATGGTCTACCGGAGAGACGCGTTGGTTGAGACGCTATTTTGATTCACAACATGCGGAATCCGTATTTCAACTGACACCGCATTCTGAAGACGTCCTGAAGTTTCTTACCGATGTCATGGATCATTCACTGGGTTTTATTGGCACAGAATCCCGATTGACCCGCATCATTGAAACTTTATCTGACATTGTTATTCGAGGTTCTGCTGACCGGGAACGGCGACTGGATCACTTGCGATCAGAACGAGATCGCATTGATGAAGAAATTCTGTCCATCGAGGCGGGCGATATCGTCTCAACTCATAGTTCGACCGCCATTCGCGAACGTTTTTCGGATGTGATCGCCGATTTGATTTCCTTGCAGGGCGATTTTCGAGCCGTCGAAGAATCTTTCAAATCCATCACTCGAAATGTTCAGAAACAGCAATCGAAGGCAGTTGACTCTCGTGGGCAGATATTAGGGTCTGCGCTGGCAGCCGAGGATCGACTTAAGGAAGAAGATCAGGGCGCTAGTTTCCAGGCATTTTTTAAAATGCTGCTATCACAGTCTCAGCAAGATGAACTAGAAAAGATCATCCGACAGTTAGACGAATTGGATGAGCTTGACTCTCAAACTGAGGGAAAATCTCGTGTCAAAGGTATGATTGGCAACCTCTCAAAAGAAGCTTCGAGGGTTCAGCAAACGACGCGACGCCTGAATTCCACCCTCCGACGTCTGTTGGATTCACGCATCAGTACAACACGCCTGCGTCTGGCAACTGTTCTAAGGGAAATCCATGCGTCAGCAGTGCGTCAGTCGGAATCTCCCCCTGAATTATCCATGAATGTATTTACGGAACTGGATCTGTATAACGGAATGGAGCGTCCTTTCTGGCAGACACCAATTGAATTTGAAGCGGTAGAAATCAAACAGGAAGAACCTGATGCAGTTGAACGACTAAATGTTTTTCAAAGACTCGCCGAACTGCAGCGGCTTGACTGGGACGACATGCGAGCCAATATTAACAGTCAAATCGAGTTTAAAGATCGTGTACCACTGCCTGATTTACTGAATGCTTTTCCTCCTGAAAACGGCCCGCTTGAAATACTCGGATATATTCAACTTGCCTATGACGGCGGGCATGAGGTCCATGAAAACGACTTCGATCTGGTCAGAATCACATCAGAGTCTGGAACCCAGGACTATGAGATTCCGCAAGTTGTTTTTCTTTCTGAGATAGAGAAAACAGGGCGTCTCTCGGGGAGTGCCGTCGATGAATGAATTACCGGAATTCCGCGAACGGGGAATAGTAGCAGTGCAGCTACTGCAGGGCGTAATCTATGAGGAACAAGAGGAACACTGGTCGCTTTTATTGAGTCATGAATCAGACTTAATGGATTATTTCTGTGAGATCGGCTTGTCGTTAGTGATTGACCGAACGGAAGGTATCGCCTACCTCCGTCAGTTTAGTGACGATGAACGCACCGGAGGTTATGATCGACTACCGCGTTTATTCAGAAAAACGCCCCTGACATATAATATGACCTTGCTATGTGTTCTCTTACGTGAGGAATACCGGAAATTTGAAGAGGAAGATCTCGACAACGAACGATGTGTTGTCGAGGTAGACTCTCTCTTCGAATTATGGAAACCCTGTTTTCCATCTACATCCGATGAAGTCACATTACGCAAGCAGTTACTTGCCGCCATGAAACAACTTGCAAACATCAAATTTGTAGGCAGTATTAAGGATGAACCAGATGCCTGGGAAGTCCGTAAGTTATTGAAAGCGCGGATTCCCATCGAAGAACTGGAACGTCTGCGGGATCAACTCACTGCGACCGAAAGCAAAGAGGACTAGACTTCTATGCAGCACTTATTCGACATGCGTCCTGATCGTCCTGGTTATCGGCTGCAAAAGCTGGAAGTCTTCAACTGGGGAACCTTTGACAGTTCAGATGGAAATGTATTCTGCTTTGAGCCACAGGGGCGGACTGCGCTGCTGGTCGGGCACAACGGTTCGGGAAAATCAACACTCGTGGATGCCATCCTCACATTATTAGTGGATGGGAAAACCCGAAATTACAATGTGGCAGCCGGTGCCAGGAAAACGGAACGTACTGCCAAAAGCTATATCAAGGGAGCCTATGACCGTACGACTGATGAATTACAGGGAAATGTAATTCGTTATCTCCGGCCAAAGGGGAATATGTTGACGGCGATCTCAGCTGTCTTTAAGGACGAGCAACTGGATCGATCCTTCACTTTGACTCAAATCTTGTATTTGAAATCAGACGGCTCTGATGACCGCGTATTTGCTTTCTCCACCGCGGTACATGAATTGAAGGCCGATCTGCAGGGCCTTCAGAAGTCGGACGAAGTTCGCGAACATCTTAAACAGTGTGGTTACCAGACGACGCGTTCTTATGCCGAATACCAACGATGGCTCATCAAGCAGACTGGGATGAGAAGCAAAGCCATCAACATGTTCAATCAGACAGTTGCTGTGAAAGATATTCAAAGTCTGAATACATTTATCAGATCCCACATGCTGGAAGCAGCCAACTGGCAGGACAAAATTCAGGGACTCCTGAAACATTTTGATGACCTCAGTAATGCACATCATGAACTAGTTCGTGCGCAAAGAGCCCAGGAACTTCTGGTCCCGGTTGCTTCCATTGGAAAAAAGTACCGTCTTAAAGCAGAGAAACTGGATCAGCTTCAATTTCTGTATACCGCCTCTCAATCCTGTTTTCCAGTATTAAAACTTCAAGTGGTTGAACCGGAGTTGGAATTGCTTGAGAAAAAGGAAGTGGCTCAGAAAACCATCCTAGAACGACTCACTCTGGATCTGGAGCAGACCAGAGAAACGGTGCGGAATTTAAAAAACGACATTGATCAGGCTGGAGGCGAACGGTTACGAAGAATTCCTGAACTGATCGATAATGAAAGGGTGTTTCTGAAAACGAAAACGCCTCATTTTCACCATTATCACAATTCTCTCAAACAGTGTGGGGTGATTGAAGAAGTCTGGGATCGAGATCAGTTTCAACAGGCTGAAGCTAAATTGCGGGAGCTGCTGTCAACGAATCTCCCAAAGTTAGGTGCCCTAAAAGATCAACACGAAACTGCCATTGGGGAAAAATCAGCCGTTGAAAACCAGCTAAATGAAGAACGCGTCGAACTGGAGGCGTTACAGCAGCAGCGCAGTAATTTACCACCTCGGTTTACCACAATTCGCAGCCGGCTCTGTACAGATCTGAATTTGAACGAGAGTGAACTGCCTTATGCAGCAGAGTTGATCGCCGTCGAGCCCGATCAGCGTTCCTGGACAGCAGCCATTGAAATGGTACTGCGCCCGTTTGCTCTCAGCTTGCTTGTGCCAGAGCGCTATTACACTCGTGTGAGGGCTTACATTGAAAAACAGAAACTGACTGATGCCAGAGGGGCAGGACTGCGTCTGGACTATCTCTGTATCGGTAATGTTGCTGTAGGCAGTGGGGATCGAATTCCTGCCAGTTCGCTTTACCACAAATTACAATTAAAACCAAAACACCCTCTCACCCCCTGGGTGAAAGAAGAAATTCAGCAGCGTTACAATTTTCAGTGCTGTGACAGCGTTGACGAATTCGATCAGGTTTCGCGAAACGCTCTGACTGCCAACTGCCATGTGAAATTCAATCGGAAGCGGCACCAGAAAGATGACCGGGACCGGACCACCGATCCCCGTTTTTTTGTATTGGGCTGGAATAACGCTGAAAAGAAAAAGTATGTCTTACGGCACATTCAGGAACTGAATGCGGAATACGAAGTTTTACAGAATAAGATGAATTCGCTGGAAGATCAGCTTGAGGAGTTACAATCGATCAGCCAGGCTGCAGAGTTTGTATTGAAAATTACGGATTTCGACCAGATCGACATTGCACGTCACCAGGCCGCGATTGACGCACTGGTAGCGGAAAAAAAGAAACTGGAAACATCTAATAATACAGTACAGGTTCTCAAGAATCAGTTAGAGCAAGTGAAGGAACAGGAACACACTCTCAGTGTAGAACGGGATGAAAAATTAGGTCAGCAAGCTAAACTGGATGATAACATTTTACGGGTCAAAACGCTGCTGAAAAATACGCATGCTGATATCAAGAAACAGCATGAGAATGGAAATTACCAGAAACATGAGAAATATTTTCCGGAGATTGCCGACTCGATCAAAGCCGATACCCTGGCAATTGACAATCTGGAACGACGTATGCAGGACTGGAAAGAGACGACTCAGCAAACAATTGACAAGCTGAGAGAGCCCTTTGATCGGATTAAAGAAAAACTGATTGAGGCAATGTCGAAATACTTACGGGAATTTAAGGAAGAGGCAGACGATATTGATGCTAGGATTGAATCGTTAGAGAGTTTCCTGGGATTGCTAGAACAGGTGCATGAGGAAGATTTACCCCGATACGAGCGGCAGTTTAAAGACAAGTTAAATGATCAGGTCAGCCAGGAAATTGCATTATTCAACACAGAACTGCGGACTGAGCAAAAGCAGATTGAAGAAAAAATCCATCAGCTGAACAGTGCACTGAAGAAAGTGAATTACTCTCCGGCAACATATATGCGATTAAAACCGTCGCACGTCAATGATCGCGAGATCGAGGATTTTAAGCGTTCATTGCGAGAATGCCTCGACGAATCACTGGAACAGACTCCCGAAGCTAATGAAGTCCGGTTTCTACGGATTCAATCCCTGGTTCAACGATTGTCTGACAAAGAAATGTCGAGCTGGAGAAAAAAGGTAATCGATGTTCGAAACTGGTATAATTTTGTTGCAGAAGAAATTGTTTTTGAATCGGGAGAAACCCGTAGTAGCTATGATGGTAGTTCCGGTCAGTCTGGTGGAGAAAAGGCGAAACTCGCCTTTACAATTCTGGTTGCCGCTTTAGCCTACCAGCTTGATATAGACCCCGATGGCAATACTCCCGGTCGGTTTCAGTTTGTGGTCGTGGATGAAATGTTTTCCAAGGTTGATGATCAGAATGCAGAATACGCCCTTAAGCTTTTCGACCAGTTCGGACTGCAGCTTCTGATCGTGGCCCCGCTGGATGCCAAAGCCCGCGTGACCGAACCATTTGTGGATCGCTATTTATCTGTAGTCAAGGATGCGGTCACCAGCCGCTCAAAATTACTCAGTATGACAGCACAACAATATCAAAATGAGGTTCAAAAAGACTCCCCTAAGAGCCGTTCCCGGTCCCGGAATTCTCCGAGTTCAAAGTAGAATAAAGGGGGAAGTAATGCCATTAGTTTCGCCTGATGAGATTGCAGATAAAGTCAGCAAGGCTTATCCCCGTTTTCTAAAGAGTTGGGTACTCGGGAAAGCAGAAAACTTTTTTCCTTATCGGGTGAGAGTCCGACTTAAGCTGGACCCCCAAAATCCCAAAGAGACGTTTGCTGCCCATGAGTTACTGCTCTCGCATTCAAAAATTCAGCGTGGGTGGGGTTATACCGTACATCGAGAGAAGATACGGAAACGTGATTTTGGCACGAATCTGGTTCCTACTGCAATTACTGTCGATACACTCGATGATTTTTTACGACTGGCAAAAAAACAAACAGATTTTTATTCTACGCAAACTGTTGCAGAAAAGGTGCGGCTCGCTTTCCCCCAGCTTGAGGACTGGCTTATCTGTGAAGTATCGAAAATTGCGAAGCTGGCAGACTCAGTTGATGGATTGATTCAGGTTGCTCATTATCTCATCGAGCACCCCCTGCCGGATTGTTATATTCGACAATTGCCGGTTCCCATAGACACCAAATTTGTGGAACGGAATGAATCAATTTTAAAACAGTGGCTGGATAAACTTCTACCAGCGTCCGCGATTAATGTGAATGAGACCAGATTGATCCGTCGATTTGGCTTTCGAGATGGTCAGACACACCATTCCCTGCGATTACTTGATCCCGGGTTATCTGAAGAATTGAATCTGCCATTTGATGAGCTCTCACTGCCGTTGCGCTATCTGGCAGCACTGGATGCTAGAAATACCAGCGTATTTATCGTTGAAAATAACTTGAATCTACTGACACTACCTTCGTATCCACGTGGGTTGGCCATTCGAGGTGAAGGAAACGCGGTCACGCGACTTGAAGAGTTGAGTTGGCTGAATCAGAATCAGCTACTTTATTGGGGAGATATCGATGTGGAGGGCTTTCTGATTTTATCGCGTTTGCGAAATATCTTCCCGCATGTGCGAAGTATCATGATGGATCTGGAGACACTTCACAGGCATGAAGCCGCTGTTGTCAAGGGTAACCCGACCAAACCAGACTTACCCGTCAATTTGACCGAGCAAGAAGCGGAAGCATTTGATTATTGCCTGAAAAATCAATGTCGATTGGAACAAGAACGGATACTTCAAGATTTTGTTGAAGCAACAATCGGAGCGATCCCATCAGGGACAACGGTGTGATTTTAAATCCCACGATGATTTTTCTGGTTTAAAGGTGATTTCTAAGCCAATCATTGCATTCTTGTGATAAGCCAGACGTAGCCCAACCACCTTGAAGGGTAAGTACAGCAAGCTTATCATTGCCATCTAAATAAGCTGAAAGTTGATCGCGGACTTCCCCACACGACAGATTGGTTTCCACAATCCATACTGATTCAAGGCAATGCCACCATGTTCCAATGTTTTTGATTGAATCGTATAAGTCTTCGTAATTGCGACCCGGTTTAGACAGGTCATAGCTTATTAATTTTGGTGTCATTTTAGTTCCACTCCGGGTTTTCAAATAGGCATGTTTATCTCTAAGACTGTATGAATAAATTCCGTCTAACCACAGTCAGCTGTTACTTCGAGAATCGTGAGTTTGTAGCGGTGTTCGATGCGCTGAAATTGACGACGACGAGTGTCTTTTTTGCCAAGGGAGCACGAAACCCCCGTTGGCAGGCAAGTCGCAAACAGAGCTGCGTGATGCCTCTCAACCTTCACAACAACGGCTTATTTTCATTCAGCCCTAATCCGAGTGCGAAGCCATTGCATCGCACGATTCCATAGACCTGTCTTAGGCAACGGAGTCGGTTCAGTAGGTGCTATGGGTTCGGTGTGGTCTGGCTTTCGCTGGTAATAGCGTGCTTTCGCCATTCGGTCGCGCTGTTGTTCAGATACAACTTGCTCATCAGTCCATGGGGGTGCTTCGATGGCGCGCCCTTGCTTGATGATGTAGTGCGAACGACACGGGAGATTCCAATTGCCCACGCTGGGTGCTAGGGTGATGCTCTCCCCGTCATAGACAATCCTCCAGTCTGTGGGAGTGAGGGGAGTGACGATCTCTTCTCCGCAGCCACAACAGCAGCTATGGGCTACTGATCCAAACTCCATTGAGATATAAAGAATTCCCGGCTGTAGGCTCTCGGGGAGGTGCTCTACAAAACGGTGCTCTAGTTGCGTGTGCCGAATCATGCAGCCTCCCCGTTTACTAGCAGGTTCCCATCTACCGTGTAGGTAGAGTGAAGCTGGTTTTCGAGGTCGCAATAAAATCCCCTCAGCTTTTTCCATTGGAGAACGGCATGCACACCATTGAGAGCGTTCAGCTCGGCTACCTGGACGTTTGACGCATAGAGGGCATCTTGCCCCCCACTATCGAATGAGACCCGAGCGCGAAACTCGGCCCGATTATCAGGTACACTTGCGGTGGTTCGGACGATGCCGGTGATGCCGCTCTCTGTGGCCTCAAGCCCCATCCCAGCATCGACAAAATCGATGCCTAAAGACTCCAGCTTATCGACGATGACACGTTTGGACTCACCTGAGTCGATAGCCAAGAACGCGAAGGTAATGTCATCGAGCAGGTGGAGGTTCTCGGGAGTGATGCGTGTGTCGTGGGCAACTACGTTGCGGTGCATCTTGGAGTAGACCTCCGCAAGATAGTCCACTTTCCTGGGCGTCCCACGAAGCTCCTTAATTGACGGTGCACCGGGTGCTCGAAACGCGTTATGTGAAAGGAAGTCGTCATCGTCGAACAGCTGGATTTCCGAAACGCAAGTCTTCGCCACGAGGTCGAGGATATACGAGCCGGTGCCACCAAGGCCGATGATCGCGACTCGCTCGTTAGCTAGCCGATCGGCGTAGGCACCAATGCCAGCACGGTCCGTAGCGGTGTCGGCGTAGCAGTGAACCGGTGCCGAGCTACTATCATCGGTTCGATACGTCTTCGGGCTTACTTCGGGGTCAATTTGCCGGGCGTGCCCGGCAAGGATTGAGGTGTAGGTCGTCATCTTTTGGTAGTAGTCCTGATAGTCCTCTTTAGGCTTGCTAGAGAACAGGTGCTTGGCTCGGAGGCCGCATCCTAGGTCGAAGTCTTTGCTAGAATTCACGATTGCTTTGATGGGATTTCCATCTGCCTGGTACGGAAGCTCCCCGTCGAAATACGCCTTGTGTGTATCGGGCTTGCGGGTCTCATCCCCAGCCAATGTGAGGCTGGAGATGAGTACGCCAGTTTTGACCTTCCCCTCGGAATTGACATAGGGAACGTCCCGCAAGACCAAATAGCCGCCGCAGATTTCCACGGCATACCCTTCATCTCGTAGCCGTTTGAGGTCTGGGTTACGACTGAACAGTTGAGCTGACATTGAACACCGTTCCTTTCTTCTTGACTTCCACGGTACCACCCAAGCTCAGTTCGCCAGTGTGGGGTTTAGAGGCTGCCTTACGAAACGTCATCGAGAAGAGGACGTTGTCGTCATGCGGCCCCGGGAAAGCGAGTGCTACAATTTGAGAGTAGGTGACCGTCTTGTCCGGCACAGTTTTTGGGCGAGCATTGACGAATATCTCGTAGACAACAGGTTTGCACTTGGCCGTGATAAACCGTTCTATGCCCGCTTCATCAAGGTCAAAGACGTCATCGGCAACGACCTGCTCGTCCTCTCCTCCTCGCACTTCTAGGTAGATCGCGTCGCCTTCTTCAGGCTCGGCGAGGCGAATGAGTTCCGCGCCTGAGATTAGCGGCTTGCCCCAGCGGACCTGGTCATCATTGATCGTGAGTTTGTATTCCCGATCCGTGCGGAAAAGCACGAATCGCTCGGCCCCCTTCGCACGAAGGTCGAAGGGCTCATCGAGACGAAGATCCTCGAAATCCCCGTTCTTTAGAATGGCGAAGACGCTGAATTCGCGAACATCATCGACGCCAGCAGTCTCAGCAATCTGACGGCCCAGTGGGACTGGGTCGTGAAGAATGACCGAGCGAAATTCTAGGTCGCTTTTGCTGACCTTAATTCGGTAGGCCGATGCCTCGCGTACGGCTCGACCGGCACGGATAGCGGCGCCGATGTCGACGACGTCATCCTCTGTAGTAGTTTGATTGGGTTCCATGGGAATAGACCTCCTGCATTGTTTCAGTGATTCTCCGATGGCCACTCCATCGAAGCTGAAGGTCTAATCGCCCCAAGTTCGCCAAACCGGAAACTCAATCTAGAGTTTTTATTTCCAGCGGTCCGGCAGGGACAGCCCCGCAGACGAAGAAGGCGGGGCAGCGGGGGCAGGAGATGCTTGGCTTGAGCGGGAACTCGCCAGCCTGCACAGCAGAGAAGGCATCCGAGATAGAGCGTTCTCGGTTCTGCAGCTTCTTCGAAGTGAGGTCGATGGAAGCGACCTTGCCGTCGCTGAGGTAGACGAGTTCAACCCGGCAGCCCGAGGAGTGTGACTTAGCAGCGATATGAAAGGCGGCTGCCGCTAGGCTATCGCCGTCAGAGCTGCCTTTGTGCCCGGTTCGGATACGCCGCATGGAGACAACTCCATCTTCTGCCCTCAGCATCTGGTCGGGCGTGACGAGGACCTTACCCCCAGGGACCGGGAATCGCAACTCAGGAATCTGCTCAGTGGCCATTCCTGCCATCGAATCGACGTAGTAACGTACGAGCTGCGAGGCAATTCGGCGATACTCTTCATTGTATCCGTGGTCGATGGGGCCCCGAGCCTGCCAGGCCACCTCAAGCTGATCCTCAACCTCGGTGAGCAATACGGACTCTGTGGGCAGTTCAGACACCGAGTCAATAGCCTGCTGCACGGCTGCGTGAAGCTGCATGAACGCCGATTCCGTTCGTCTGCCGCCTATCGCCAAAATATGCGTGTAGAAAAATCTACGCGGGCATTTTTCGTAGAGAGCTAGTTGGCGATCCGTAAATGTAAACGCGCCGTCGATGGTGAGCGGTACGGCAGAAGCATCCTTTGCTCCATTGGCTGTTTGACCTGACAAATCTTGATGCTCCACCTTCCCTTGCAGTCGCGTTAAGAATGGGGACCGCTGCCTCGCACGGCCTGTCGGGCCAACCGAGGGGTGATACAAGAACATCCGGTCACGAGCGCGAGAGAGTGCCACGAAGAACAGGCACTCCTGTTCCTCGCTCACGCCATCGTGTGTTGCTTGAAGGGATGACCCTTCGGCTCCCTCGATCATTCCATTCGGTGGGAGCAGCGTTCCTGCTAGGCACTGGCCGGGACTCCGGGGAAGGGCCGATTTGGTTAGGCCAGGAAGATGAACAGCTTCAAACTCAAGACCCTTGCTCCCGTGGATTGTCATCAGCCGAATAGCGTCGATGCCTTGCGCGGCTGCGGGAAGCTGCCGAAGGTCGCGCTCATCGGAATGCAATAAAAGCCTGCGAATTCTCTCAAGCACTCGGACGATTGGTAGGCCGGGGCCGGGCGGCTGGTTGCGAAGAAAGTTCATGAACTGCCAAATTGCAATGCCCTTTGTACGAGCCGCGACAGAGTCGCTGTTCGCAATTGACGACAAAATCTGCGATCTATCAAGGAGCAGATCGGCTAGCGTGGTCCACGGAGTCGCGGTCGCCTCAAAACCTTTGAGTAGCGCAGCAATGAGTTGAATTTGATCCTGAGTGGTCTGCGGAAGGGTGGTATGGAAGTTGGCATCGCGTAGCCAGTCGAGCGGTTCTGATTCATGCTCTCTAAGCTGCGTCAAGATCGACGCGACGTCAGCTAGGGGAAGCTCGTAGCTCGGAATCGTCGCGAGTCGCAGCAGTCCCATCGCTCGTCGGTCAACGAGCAAAGAGAGAATGGCTAGCAGGTCTTTGATTTCAGGTCGTTCAAAAAGGCTGCCGAGATAGAGCACCGGAACACCAAGTGACTCTAGGCCCTTGGCAACTTTGGCTAGACGGTCGTTACCAGTGCAGAGTATCGCCTGATCAGAGTAGCTGTGCCCGGCGGCAAGCAGCTCCTCTATCCCGTCTTTGACGGCAAGTATCTCGCCTTCATTCGTGCCAACCTTGCGGCACTCGGGAGTCCGACCAGAATCCCCGCGATCTGCCACAAGCGAGATATCTTGCCCGCTGGCCACTGACATAGTCGAGGCGAACTCTACGAATGTGTCCCGTATTTCGCCCACGCTTCGGTAGTTTACACTAAGTCGCCCGCGCTGCGCCCCAGGAAAGTCTTCGTTCCCAAATCTGCTGGTGTTATACGAAGACGCTCCGCGAAAGCGATAGATTGATTGCTTTGCGTCGCCGACGGCCCAGAGGTTTTCCCCATTACCCGTCAAGAGCTTGAGCAGCTTCACGCTAGCTCGATTGACATCCTGAAACTCGTCGACAAGAACATGGGCGTAGAGAGAACTGAGGTAATCGGAGACCTCTGAGTCCGACTCGGCGAGGCGGATTGGCATCGACACTAGGTCGCCGAAATCCACACAGCCATGATCGCGTTTCAGCTTCTCGTAGACCTCGAAGACTTTGGCAACCTCAAGGCACCGCTCTGCATCCGCTGTTTCTTCGTCTGATTCTGCATTCGCCAGCATGCTCTCTGAAAGAGCACGGTAATGGTCGGGGGAAGCTACCTCGTCATTTGCGCGAGAAATTGCATCCAGCACCTGACTAAGCGGTCGTGAAGGGTCCCACAAGTTACGAAGGTGCGTGAGCTGAAGCCGTGGATACTCCTGTTCGAGTAAATCAATCGCGTCAGTTCGGTCCAAGAGGCGGGGCTCAGTCGGTAGCAAGAGTCGATCGTGGAACCGCCGAATGATGTCCAGCCCGAATGCGTGGAACGTGCCAATCCACATGCCGTTGGCGGCTTCTGGATGACGGACGGCGATACGTTCAGACAGCTCACCGGCTGCCTTGTTAGAGAACGTGAGGACAAGAATCTTATTCGGAGTGACGTCAGATGTGAGAAGGTGGTTCACACGTCCAACGAGCGTTTGTGTTTTTCCCGTACCAGGCCCGGCCTCTAGCAAGTAGGGTGTTCCTACGTGCTCAATCGCTAGCTTTTGGTCCTCATTGGGAGGACGAGGTTGCTCAGGACTTGCTTCCTTGAGGATAACCTCAGGAAGTATCAGTGCATCGAATAGTTGCTGGGCAACTACAGAAAAAGGAGCTTGGCATTGGGCTGCGATCAGGCTTGCAGTCTTTTGTTCATCAAGGTACAAAGCGCGCACCCAAGAACGAGGGAGGAGCAGCTCTCGTGCGAACAAGTCCATTTGGACTTCACGACGTTGCTTGCAGTTATAGTCGACCACGCGGTCAATGCCGACAGGTGAAGCTTCGGTAGTCCTTAGCGGGTCTGCCTTTATGGTAGACGCGAAGTCATTTGCGCCCCCGAATTCGACATGACCGACTTCATGAGCAACAAGAAACGCATCGGCAAAAAGATCACCACTATTCTCATGGAGAATTAGCAGGGCTTCGGGGTCATAGAGCGCCCGACTGCCGTGCAAGCGGAGATCACCTAGTGGAACTCTCTCAACTTCGATACCACGCCGGACTGCCTCAGCAACTGCAAAAAAGTAGGGCTCGCATGGGTTGTTGCCACGACCAACTGCTTCCGCATGAAGCCGTGCACCGTTTTGCCTGCTAATCTCATTAAGGTCCATCGGTTCCGCAGTCCTTCAATAAAGCCTGACGATTCTCATCTGGCATCTCGGTCGTATCAACCAGCTCTTTGAACGTCATCTGGCCTTGCAGCTCTGGCTTTTCATCAGACTTGAATTCAGCGGCAATCGCCAACTGCGGAGGAAGTGAGAGATATTCGAGCACGGTACGTGTTTCTGTTTCTCCCGCCTTCGCTAGGCTAGCAATAAACTGCTTTGGAATGGATGCAGGAGTGACAAGTCTGTCTCGGAACGCGACAAGGAACGCGCGAGGAACATTCATTGCGGTAGCTAAATTAATAAATGCCTGACCACGGAGTTTCTCACCGAATGTCTCAGCAGCTGAAGCCTCTTCGCTAGCTGGTTTGCAACGAACAAACTGATTCCAAGCTTCCTGGGCCGAAGGATCTGCGACGGGCGCAGTTTCCACACAGGCAAGAGCCTCTGTGAATTGCAGCTCATGCAGGACGTCGAGCAGATCCTCGGCGTACTTCGGGTACTTTTCTAAATAGCGACTAAGCGTTTCTTCGTCATGTTTCGGCTCTACTGAAAATGCGTAGAGAACGTCTTCCAAGTCTTTGTCTTTTGAACTCATTGCTCGCTCCCTTCTTCACCAATTGCATTTCGCAGCGTCTGATATGCCCGGTCACGGCGGTTTCTTACGGTCCTTCCCGTGCAACCGAGCAGATTTGCAATTGACTGTGTGCCTGGGTCCTTCGATTCAATTGGCATGTCTTGTACATGGATCAGCTGAATAATCCGCCTCTGATCTGGGGGTAACTGGTCAATCGCCTGAAGTTGCTCAAACCGGAAAAACATTTCCTCGGGACTTGGTAGATTTCGCATGCTAGCAAGACGGGCTTCCATCTCCGCAGTCAATGAGCCGGATTCTTCTTCGTATTCAGCTGGTTGTTCACGATCTCTATGCTTTGTCAGAGCCTTCTTGGCGGTAGAACGCAGCCTAGAAATAGCCATATTGAAACGAACTTCGTAGAAATCTAGGCGTTCGTTGTACGCCTCGCGGTCCTTGCAGAGGATTTGTAGAAACTTATCGAGCACTCTTTCTTGAAGGTCCGCAGCATAACTAGAAGCCGGGACATACTGCTCGGTACCAATACGGCGATACCTCACAGGGGTAAGCTTCATTACTCGGATGCGGAGCACTTCAAATAGAGCTTGGTAGGGTAAGGCGTCACCTTTTTCACGGGAGAGTCGGACAAAATGCATTACGCACTCTGTAGGCACAAAGCCTAGTTCGCCCTCAGCGACGTTCGCCGCACGGGTGGCCACTTCCTCGATAGGGATCTCGTACAGACTCTCAAGCGCAGCCTGAATCTCAGGGGGGCGTTCATACGGCACCTCCTCGGCTGTCGTCAGCTTACGTAGTTCTGGTATCAAGGAAATCCCCTCCGTCTACTATCCAATCTTGTTCTGCACTTCACGCAGGAAGCCGCGCTCGGCAAATCAGGTTTGCCTAACCGTCTGCTTGGAAGAAAAAGCAGAGTATAGCATATGTGATGTAAGCGTGACCCTGAATCTCGATGATCTCCACTGGGACATCGAACGGATTTCGCAATAGAATCGTCACCGGAGATATTTTGCCGGCCTCGAATGACGCCTCTCTTATCGTCACATCGAGGTGTCCGTACGCGTCAGAAGTTGTCGTCGATCCTTGGTGTGTCTGATATCGTGTTGATATTGGAGCCTAACTTGTAATTATCAATCTAACGCGTCACGATGGCGAATTTGCGTGCAAACGTGACGTCACAAAATCCCAGTAAGTCGAAGAAATACCAGTAGGAGTTCCATTTTATCGAGATGCTTGGTGTGTAATCAACCTTCAGGATATCGTTCTTCTGGTCAGTGGGATAAATTGTTCACCGGGCTGCGAACCTCGCGGCCGCCACAGTTGAAAACACACAGTCCCTGTTCGAGATATCGTTCGTTTGAGTTGACGGTCAGCGATACGACGAGTTTCGCGGACAAAATTGAGCGGTCGGACTGGCATGGATCAATTTCAGATCAGATCGAAGTGACGCGAAACCGTTTAACGGTGGTATTCTCGAACACCATATAATTGGCCGCGAGAACTTAGTCGCTCACGTGCACTAAGGACCAACACCACCTCATTCCTTCTGCTTCTTTGGATACACGGCAGGAGACATTTATGGTTACCACTACTGACACGCGTTTTCACGTTACACCGCAAGGCAACGTTGCCGTCTCCCTGACCTTGGCCACCGGAGTTCACAGACATTGCAATGTCCATAAAAATGCTGAAAAGTGTGAACACGCCGAAGCCAATCATTGATGGGCGAATATTCGTGGCGATTCGATGTCGGCTGAGTTTTTTGACCCCAAGGGATCGACTCATCACTTGCAGAACGTCCTGCTGCCGCTCCGTGATGACCACCTTGCCTGGCATGAGAGACCTCACTGTCTCAGTTGAGAAACTGTAAACTCTCGGAAGTTTGCCACAAAACTCCGATTCCAAGCCACACCGATTGGCGGATCGACATCTAGTCTCTCGTGGCTCCAGCCTCGCTACTCGCCCTTCTTTGCCGTCGCCAGTCGCGCTTGCGAATCCGCCAAATCGAATTGTCGCCGAGCCGTTTCGTATGCTCCGAGTGACCCGGCCCGCGAACGCTGTACGGCGTGTTGATCAAGTTGCACCAATGTCTGAAGCTTTTTCTGGTACTCGCTCATCTTGCCGTTCACAAAGGCCAATTCAGCTTCCAAGTCGATCGTTACACGTTTGAGATCGGCGATGGCTATTGGCGACAATCTGCCGTAGGACGCCTGCAATTCTTGCTGGTTGAAGGCGACTAGGATTTCGAGGTATTTGATCACACTCTCTTTATCGTCTTTGACGACTGCCAATTCGTAATAGGCTTGGGCCAGTTCTTTCTGCGACTGGCGTAATGTGGCCCGGTCGATCCGTTTTTGTGCGAAGAGTCGAGCATTTACTTCCGCCGATATTTTCACGGTCGCAGTCAATTGCCCCAATGCGAGGATTTGCGCCTGCTTGTCCCCTGATGCATTCGCGAGACGCACTCGGCGATAAACCGCTTCTTGTTCGATCATCGCCAGTTGAGCCGCGTTGATTGCTCCTTGAGCGGCTGCGGTCCGCGATTGCTGCAAAGCGACATTGTCCTGCTCGACCAAAAACCGCAATTGCGCGACCACTTCGCGTTGGTTTCCTTCTGCTTCAGCCAACAGGATCTTCGATTCAGCCAATGCCTCGCGGACTTCCCGCACCTTGTCCGGAGAAACGCGACCGACATCGTAAAAACGAAGCAAGTCCGACAACGCCTTCTCGGTTCGTGTAACCGCAGTCCGGGCATAACGCACGAGTGCTTCATTCTGGCGACCTGTTTGGGAATACGCGGTCGAAGTCAGCAACAAAACAACACAAACAAAGAACAATCCAACAGCACGCATGGTGACGATTCCTAATCAAGTGACCTTCCCCCGATCTTAGAACCAGCCTAAGTGAGAGAATCGAGGTTCATGGGGCCGGTGTTCTTCTGGAGTGAGGCCGTATCTATAGTATTGCATCTATAGTAATTCTACGCAGATATAAAAAAAAAGAATACACAACAATGTGTAAAAATAGGATGAAACTCATTGAGCAAGTCAAACAGAAAACGTTCGTTTTAGCAAATAGCTGGAAAATCAGTGTCTCATCAATTTAATCTATACGTGCTGAATATGATCTTGCTGTAAGCGAAATCAAAATACTATAATTTGTTTTTAATGATGAAAACCGTATTCCATTAGAATGCTGAAGTTCCCCGGAAATCGTGAATCGTTAAAGCAGAAGAAGCCAGACTTAAAATTACTGGGTTCGAAACGTAAAAATATAGCTTTTCCACAAAATCTTCCGCCGAGTGGTAATACCGTAAGTGGTTGAAGTATAAGGATATGCTGTAATGTTACGTAATGAAGGTATGGAAGCTGTCCTCTTCAGAGAACGCGAATTAAACCTTAATGAGAAAATCCCCACTTCACCCAAATCGTTAAAGTCAAAAACCAAGGTTTCTCGAAATAGTTATCCTGTGCAATGTAACATTGCTTAACTGCCTCAGGGTTGTCGGACCGATGCTAGTTTTAGACAGGCAGTGGGCATGCTGCGTGATCCTGATAGAGAGGAGAGGGTCAACATCCGCTGTCATGTCGGTCTTCCCTGAATAATTTTAACCGTTTTCACTAGTTCATATATAGTCAATTGATAATAGACAGAAACCCTGATAGATTTAGACAGAATCAAATTCTGTCTATCAATAGTTATGCCCAAAAGCTCTAGCATCCATGCATAAGTTCTATTCGACCAAATACATCTTCGGATTCGGATCCGCCATCATTGTTGTTGGTGCTGATGAGCAACAGGACCCCCATCGATACCGCGCTGAAGCATTCGTCGGATTTCCAAAAACTGTTCACCCTCCGCGAGTCGCTTTTGACCGTATCACGTACAAGACTCCAGATGAACAAATTGATCCGCTGGAGGATCTGACCACTGATGTCATGGGTATGTTCGATGAGGGCCTTTACTTGGCCGAAAAGCTGGTTGGGCATTTTCAAGAATGCGCATGCCGCAAATCGCGTGACAGCTCATGGCTCGACGAAATACTATTCAACGAACTGGACGAACGCGACATTCGGAAAGCATGGGTACATGGCTACTACCACGAGACCTTCAAAACAATTGCCAAGCAATGCCAGACTGAATCGCTGAAGTCAGCATTCGCAGAACTCAAGAAGTACCCACTCTTTATCCGTGGTGGGGCATAACAAATAAGAATTTGACATCGCGTAGTGACGCAGGAACGGAGCCGATGTTCAAGTTCTCTGTTCAGGAAGGTCGTTAGCGGCGGGCGCCTATGGGATTTGCTTCCAGCAGCCTGCCTTGGAGCGGACGATTGATAGCCCAGTTTGCGTTGGACAGGTGGGCGATTGCCTTTGTTTGACTCTTGGTGGTATCCAAGTGGCAGTTTTTTCGATAGCTAGTGGAGTTTTCGGTCCATTTTTCGATGCGAATACGATGAAGGCGCATATCTTCCTCGCCTCGCTTCCCGGTTGCGATTTTCGAATTTCGAATTGTAGATATTCGGCAAGGATCATGGTGGCCCCCGCGCCTGAAGCTGTCGTTGCCAGATCAGCTTGCCCGTTTCGTTGGTGATCGCCAGCAGTTCTAACTCGCCTCCACAGTCGCTGCACGTTGGAGCGGGCGGCTTGGTGACTTTTGGCTGAAGCATGGCGCTGCCAAGCCAGAACGTCCATCTACGCCAGAGCCAAACGAGCCAACGAACTTCTGCCAGTTTTAGTTTGTGGTTGGGGCTCATCCAACCGTAGTAACGAATCTTCTGAAAGCCACTTGGCAAGATATGTTGAACGAAACTCGCGACGAACTGTTGCCCGGTTGCCCGTCGTGACACGTAGTGATGACTGCCCGTCAGCTTGACCCGATACGTAACTCCTTTTTCATCGACTTGTTCGATCCGGTTGTCGCTGATGGCCACCCGATAAACGTAAGGCGAAAGGTATTTCAACACCGCCCGGCCATCACCGACAGGTTGGATGTTCACGACCCAGTTCTTTTTCAAGACGCCGTCAGGCAGCTTGGAATACAAACCGGCTTCCTTCATCGCTTCGGCAAACCGCTGTTTGTACAGCTGCAAGGCAGGACGTGGATGAAACAGCTGGTCTTTGTTGACCTGTAACCATTGCTTTCCGTCCTTGCTCACTCCACCGCCGGGAACAACGAAGTGAACGTGAGGATGGTAAGCCTGCAAGTCGCGGCCCCAGGTGTGGAGCACGCCAAAGAAGCCAATCTTGTCACTGCCAAGGTTCCGGGGAACCTTGAGTAACGTTCGAATTGTTTCGCTACCCGCTTTGAAGATTGCGTTGTAACCCTCTTTTTGGTTGGCGCGCAGCAGTGGCCGCAGCTCCTGAGGAACCGTGAACGTCACGACAAAATGTTGCACTGGCAGTATCTTTTCGGTTTGGCTGGCGAGCCACAACGTTGTCTTGAGTTTTTGGCAATTGGGGCAGTGTCGGTTTCCACACGACCGTCCGACCCAATGCGTTCGCTCACAAGACTTGCACCGATAGATGACACTCCCGAGTCTGCCCGTTCGGCAACGCATGATGTAGCTGAGTACCTTGCGGTGGCCCAGCGGTACGCGTTGGTTGAACGACTCGAGGTAACCGGGAGCGTGTTGCCGAAGTGCATCGGCAACGGTCGGCATCTACTTGTCGCTAAACCTTCGTGGCAGTGGCTTTCGAACAAAGAGCTGGTTGATCAACTTCTGGGTGTCGGCCTCAGCGGTCTCGGTAAGATGCAGGTAAATCATCGTGGTCTGGAGGCTGGTGTGACCGAGGTACTTCTGAATCGCCTTGAGACTTGCTCCCGCTTCGAGGAGATGAGTGGCGTACGAGTGCCGCAGAGTATGGGTTGATACTTTTTTGCCAAACTTCAATTGTTTGGTGATCTTCTTGATCGCTCCCTGGGCAGCAGTCATGCTCATTGGTGTCGTGGCTGTCGCCCCCTGACGATGATTGCGGCCATCAGCGGGAAACAGAAACGTCGGGTTACGATGAGTTATCCAGTATTCTCGCAGCCACACCAAGGTGGATGATGGTAAGGGGACGTAGCGGTCCTTGGCCCCTTTGCCACGGTGGATATGAACCATCATGCGTTGTCCGTCGATATCTCCGACGTGAAGATTGAGTCCTTCATCGATTCGCAGTCCGAGGGAATAGACAGTCCAGAAGAACGTCGCCATCCGAATCGTCGTGCAAGCATCAATGATTTGTTGCACTTGGCCTGGGGTGATGACTTCCGGAAGCGATTGAATATTCTGAAGTTTGGTTTCGGAAAGTGTTCTCCAATCACGCCGGCAAGTTCGGGTAAAGAAGAATTTGGTTCCGCTAAAAGCAACTCGAAGCGATCCATACGCGAACTGCTTCTCGATCTTCAAGTGCAGGAGCCACTGTCGCAGTTGCTCTTCGGTAACTTTGTCGGGCGAACACTTTGAATAGTCGGCCAATTGCCGGACTGCTCGCAGGTAGCCGTGGATGGTTCGCTGTGCCATGCCGGCCAAATGAAGGTCGTCAGTCATCTGATCATAAAGCTTGCCGTTGAAATAGTCGGAGCAGACAGAGTTGTTGTAATTCGCCATCAGATCTTCTCTTTCGTAAAGTGATTGGAACACAAAGAGAAAACGTGGCTCCCACTTGAGGCAAATGCTCGACTTTTTTCAGAAATTTCACTATAATTCAGCAATGAAAACTACGCCGCGATAGCGGCTTACTTGAACAAACAGTTGGACACGGAGCCGCGACCGTGCAGGTTCTGAATTCAATGTCTTTCGCCCCAGCGCCGGTTCCCGCGAACGTTATGCTCGTCCGGTCGCCAATACCGACTGTAATTGGCGTCAACTCCAACACGCAGAAGTTAGTCAACCTTCTGTGGTGAAGCAGAGTCTCCAACTCGCGTCGGTGTTAAAGATCGAAGTAAAATAAGTTTGCGAATCGTCGTCTTCGAAACCCTGACTTGAGTTCTCGGACGAGCCAAATATCGACCCATTTCGCGAAATGGCATTGATCGAATAGTACTTGAGGTTAGTGCATCGGCCGCGAGCGTTTCGTTCGATATCGAACGCAAGATCAATTTTCCGCGAAACTCGTCGTTTGCCGTACAGCAAACAAAAACGAACGGGCGTGAAACTATGAAGGAAGCCTACTCAGGTATGATTGCGGGATATACCACAAACCGTACCACGGATCAAGATCAATCACCCGTTGAACCGTTTATTTCAAACAGGTTTTTTCAACACGCCCGGTGGTATTCTCGGATTCACAAGAAAAAATATTTGTAAATTATGGCTAAGCTATAAAAATTTCAGATTTTGCAAATTCAGCGTCGTGACCATCGAAATGATGAACTGGAAAATGAGATTCCCTTACTACTCCTGAATCCCGAACTTTCCAAGACAAAAAACCATTCCAAAGTAGAGAGTAATCATTAACACCGTTGAAATACTGAAACTGGTACCGAAGCCCATTCCTTTCTTGAGTAAAAAAGGCAGTATGAGAAAAAAAGATAATGAAGGTAGGACTAGCCAGAATACACTTTTTGAAAGTTCCGAAACCTTCTCGGTACTACCTGTGTCGATATATAGCCAGATCATTCCAAGAAAAGAGACCAGTGGCAACGAAGCGAGAATTCCACCCCAAAGTGAGCTACGCTTGGATACTTCCGATACAGCAACTACCAAACCGGTAGTGAGCAGAATTTTAAGAACATAGTACATTATCTGCTTCCATCGTATTTAGAGAATTTATGCATTTGAGTATCCGACTGTATCCAAAGGCCACCGCTACCGTTTTACCGGACGCGGCGACCTCAATGGAAACCATAATTATCACCAGGCAGTTTATTCTTTGAACTCTCCTTGAGAGGGCTTGCCATCGACCTCACCAAGAACCGTGCCCTCAAAGTCGGCAACATTACCGATGCCAGGATCAGTCCCTAAGAATTTCGTCGCCTTCCCGTCGGTTTCATCCTGGGGAAACAGTTTGACTGTCATGGGGGGAACGACTTTTCCTTCTTTTGTCTTTGTCTCTTTTGTGGTTAGTGTCAGCTCTTTGGCTGTAACCGCTACGGGTGTTTTCTCGTCGTTACCGATAAAAAGGATCATACATTCATGCTTGGGATGATCCACTGTGAATTCGGCGTGATATTTTCCCAAATCAAACACTACCCCGCCATTTGGTCCTGAACCGTGTGGTGCATGTTCTTCTTTGCTAGCAACTTCATTCTTTTTTTCAGGTTGCTGTGCAGTTTCAGATTTTGGAGCGTCTGTAGTGCCTTTGTCTGCGCATCCCGTGACGATGAGAGCTGCCAAAAGTAAGCCCAGCGATTTTGTGTACATCATTTCGTGTTCCTTTGCATCATAGAAATAGTTAAAGCGTATTAAATTCTTATACAGATCGCAGCAGTTCTTCATCAGAGCTTTCACTACGGACCAGTCGTTCGGCATCCTTCCCCGAGAATTTCCAGAATAATCCAGGATGAATAAAAAATTCGCAAAACGTTGAGGTTACCAGACCTCCCAGGATCACAGTTGCGACAGGGTATAAAATTTCTAACCCCGGTTTATTACCACCCACAACAAGAGGAATCAAAGCAATACCCGCGGTCAAGGCGGTCATCAGGACCGGCGCGAGTCTTTCCAGACTGCCACGTAGTACCATGTTTTGACTAAACGCTTCCCCTTCTTCTTCCATTAAATGAAAATAGTGTGTCACTAACAGGATGCCGTTTCGCACCGAAATTCCTCCCAGGGAAACGAATCCTACCATGCTTGCCACGGTCAGAGTCTGGTTCGTTAATACTAGTGCAAAGACACCACCAATAAAAGCAGTCGGGATGGCGTTCAGGATCTGAAACGTGATTCGGGCAGAGGGATAGAGCATCATCAGCACGATAAAGATACCAGCAACAGAGACGGCAGCCAGAATCGTAATCAGAAATGTAGCAGAACGTTGTGCTTCAAATTGCCCCCCAAAT
>TARA_R110002095_G_scaffold199534_1_pt1 | contig 138539 bp, 120 predicted proteins | sample TARA_R110002095 | Tara Oceans TARA_R110002095 (sample SAMEA4397255) | marine metagenome | biome: Polar Biome; feature: [SRF] surface water layer (ENVO:00010504); material: water (ENVO:00002006), including particulate matter (ENVO:01000060) such as... | depth 5 m | reverse complement strand
GCAGCGAATAAGACCAGAACTGGATGGCAGTATAATAATTTCGCATAGTATTAAAAATTTCAGCAAAGTTGATTTGTGGTATCTATTAACCAATCACATCGTTCGTGAGGTTCAGACTTTCCTGGACTTGAGTGAGCAGTTTTTTAGGGCTGAACGGTTTCACCATGACGTTGTTGATTTTCAATGATTCCATGTATTCGTCATGGTCGAATTCAAAACCTTTACCAGTCAGTAACGTAATAGGAATCGTCCGAGTTGCCGGAAAGTCGCGGATTTTTCCACAAAGTTCCAGGCCATTCATGCGTGGCATTTGCAGGTCGGTGATAATCATCTGCGGTGCGCGAACCTGCATATTTTCCCAGCAGGCGAAACCATCAGGAAAACATTCTACTTCAAAACCCGCTTTTCGGAGTTTCATGCTGATAGCGCGAACAATGTGTGAATCATCATCACAAACATAAATCAGATGGGACATTTCATATTCCTTGTCTCTCTCTTTTTCGTTCAGGATCAGCGAAGCACTCGACCCTGTTCAGACATTTGCCGGCGATGCCAGCTGTTTCTTCTTTTTCTGCTCTTTGTGGCCTAATGGAATCGTGATGGTAAAGCTAGTTCCCTCGTTCACCTTCGATTGAACTGAGATCGAACCATTATGCACATTGGTGATAATGAAATGCACCAGTGACAGTCCCAGCCCTGTTCCCGCTGCCGAAGCATTATTTTCTGGAACGCGGTAGAATCGATCAAAGATATGTGGCAGCGAATACTCTGGAATTCCCAGTCCTGTATCACGAACCTCAATCACGGCAGAAGCTTCTTCCATGCGACTGCGTAAACGTACTTCATGACCATTGGGTGTATATTTTACGGCATTTGATAACAGGTTAATAATAGCCTGTCCGAGCATGTCTTTGTCTACATACACGGGTAAATACAAATCGCTTAATTCGGTGGAAAAGGCAATGTCTTTTTCCGTGGCATTCGGCGAGACCACGTCCGCGGCGGATTTCAAAATGTCATTTAATTCATAATCGTGCCGCTTAATTTCAACGACGCCACTTTCAATGCGCGCCAGATTGAGCATGCTGTTAACCAATCGCGTCAGTCGATCAATTTGTTGATTGATAAAGCCATACAGCTCCTGCGATTCTTCTTCATCACATTCACCGTCCATCAGCATCTCGACATATGCCTTGATCCCAGACATCGGTGTTTTCAATTCGTGTGCCACTGATGAGACAAATTCTGCGTGTTTTGTTTTTTGGTTATTTTCTTCGCCAATGTTTTCTACAACGACAACGGTACCCAGAACCTGTTCATTCTCGTCGCGTAGATTCGTTGCGATGGCCCGGAAGTGTGACTTAGTTCCGTTGACAGTAAACTCGAACTCGGTCCGTCTGCGTTTTGTGGCAGCTTTACGTTCAATGGTTTTTGTCAGTAATTTAGAAAGCTCAGGAGTGACAGCATTATTTATTAATGCTTTGCTCAGCGACAAACTTGAATCGAGATGGTTCTCGCGTTGCTCTGATACCGGAATCAGAAACGGATTCGCGGCAGGATTCGAATATTCCAGTTCATGCTGTGCGTCGAATACCAGTATCCCGGTATCGAGACACCCCAGCACAGATTCCAGCAAGGCCTCTTTTTTAAGTAAGGAATTGACCCGCGCTTTCAGCATCGTCTGGACTTGCTTCGTGGATGTCAGCTCGGTATCTGATTCTTCAATTTTCTGAATCGCTTCCGTGAAGATGTTTCCGAAAAAGTTTTTACGTTGGAATCCCCGTCGCGTTAATTCGGGATTTCTCAGGCAGGAAGCGACCTGCTGTCGATCTTTCTGGATGCTTTTCACTAGCCAGAACCAGCCTGCCAGTGATGCAAAGAGTGATACTGCAAATGCGGTTCCGAGCCCGGCTAAATTGCTGGCTACAAGCAGGCTGTCTGCGCAGCTCACTACGATGAGCAGCACTACCAGCAACCAATATTTGCCATAAATTTTCATAGCCGATTACTTTCTCAGCAGGCGCAACGCACTACTGAAAAACAAACAACGGATTTCGTCTTCCAGATTAAGAGCACGCCTCACAGACCTCAACCAATGGAGAACTGGAGGTATCTCACTACTTAAATCTAGGTTACGAAATGCCGTTTGTCCAATTCTGGTATGGAGAATGCAATCGGCAGAATCGTATGTATAAGCACGTCCATGTCTTGCAGGAATAGTGCGGTTTTACTATTCAGCAGGGACCAAGGCCGCTACCTCTAACAACGTCGGGTCTGCAGGCCATTTTTTGCGGGCTGTATCAATTATTGATTTTGCGCTGATGCTCTGGCCTCGGTTTATAGCGCATAACCCGCGCAATATCTCTACATGGAGCAACTGGTGATGATGTTCTGCAGAAACATCATCAAACAGAAGTTGGGCTTTCTCAAGATCCCCTAACCGCAGAGCGGCATCGCCGAATGTGATCTTCTCAGAAAGCGACAATGATTCCGGGTCATTTTTCTGACAGATTGTGAATTGCTCAAATGCCGCTGAATAGTTACCTGCATGGTACAGACAGCGGGCGCGATGTTTTCGCCAGACATGATTTTTTGGGAAATGATTGACCACCATAGCATAATAGACGCTGGCCTGGGTCCATTGCTGATTGGATTCACAGATCCGGCCCAAAGCAATCGGGAGCCGTTTGCTACCAGATGAGGTATGCAGCGCGCGCAAGAGAATCTGTTGTGCTTCGTCTGTCCTTCCGGTTTGCTCATAAAAAGCAGCCAGTTTGAGCGCATAGTCTTCATCGTAGGGTTTCAATTCGATGGCTCGCTTCAGACAGGCAATCCCTTCCTGAGTCTGGCCGGCTTGAAAAAACAGAGTACCAATGGCACTCTGTTTTTGCGAATTATGAGGACTCGCCGCTCGAATCGCACGTAGCGACTGTAAATATTGGGCACGATCTCCCATATCATATGAAAGTTGGGCTTCGATCTCGAAAGTCCCAATATGACCGGGGTCAATTTTTCGGGCTGAAGCCAGCAGGATTTTTGCCTGACTTAATTCCCCATTTGCATAATGATCGACGGCCTGCTGTACCAGTTCATTCGCCTGCCGATGGTAAGGAGACGTCCTGCCGTTTTCTTCAGCCGAGCCCATGAGTTGATCAGGCTCAGAATACTTTGTTTCTGTTGGTTGCTGCGAGAGAAATGATAATGTTGAAACCGGGATCGACTGACAGCCACTGCAAATTAAAGACGCGGCACAAACCAGAAACACGAACTGGAGCGCAGTATATCGAGCCATTTTTACTGATCTCCCTCCAGGGTAGGAATATGGACTCCGGGAGATGAAACCGGAGGTAATCCGATCAGGCTGCGATTTCGGTTTTTCAGCGCTTCGTCGATGTATTTCTGTAATTGGATCGCTTCAATATTGTTCTTATCCAGTCGAACTGCAATATCGATATGACGCTTCGCTTTGGGCAAATTGCCGATCCTGAGGTACTTCTTAGCCTGTTTGATTTGTGCTTGGACAATGCGCACCTGGTTGATCGGCAGGAAATTTTCCTTAAATGCTTCCAGTCGTTCTGCTTCTTGATATTCCAAAAGTTCGCCTTCAGCCTGAGCAATCTCAGGATGCACGATGCGAGGCGTAATCAGCACAATCAACTCAGACCGCTCCATGGATTCCCGTTTCTGTCGAAACGCATTGCCGATGACTGGAATGGCCCCTAACAGTGGAACTTGTGATTTGCCGTCCGAGAGTCGTTCTTCGATCAAGCCTCCAATCACAACAGTATTGCCGTCACGTACCATGACATTTGTCGTGACTTCAGTAGTTTCTAAGTCAGGTAGTAGGGTTTCTTCGTTAATTGTTGCAGTACTGCGTTCCGGATGGATTTCCATTCGGATCTGTCCATCTGGGGTTATAAAGGGCCGCATGTTCAACACAATCCCCGAATCCAGAAAGTTGACGTTCTGAATCGACGTCGTTCCATTTTGTGTGATCGTGGAATAACTGGTGCGTTTGCCGATAATCAGTTCTGCTTTTTGTTTGTTTAACGCCCTCAGTTGAGGTGAAGCAATCAGGTTCGTTTCCGTTATATTTTCCAGCGCTTCTATGAAACCGCTGATATCGCCATGTAAAAATCCGTATTTCAGGCCGGCCACATCCGCCAGAAATTGTCCCGTTGGTGGCACGATGGATGAATTTCCAGAACCGGGAAAACCGCTGGAATTATTTAATACCCGGCCGTTGCCATCAACAATCAGATTTTTATTATTTCCGCTCAGCATGGCAAAGTTGACACCGAACTGCATTTCATCAGTCAGCTTCACACTGATAATCATGGCTTCGATCACGACCTGCATCGGAGGGATATCCATAGTTTCCAGTAGACGATCTACTTCGCCCAGAACTTCCGGGTAATCACGAACCAGGATCGCATCCGTTTGTGCAAAGGCATCACCGCCGGCGCTTGTGGCATCGGGTGAAATTCCGACTTCACTGGGGGTTGTGAGTGAGACAACCCCAATGTTTTCCGTCAAAATGGGTGTGATCAAAGTCTGTAATTCTTTCGCACTGACATAAAACGGGGTATACAGTTTGGTGATGACTTTTCGGTTGGTTTTCTTTTTTTGCTCCATCTGTGCCAGAGTCATGACATATATGAACTCTCCTTCTTTTTCCGACGTAAGATCACGCGAACGCAAGATCGCCTGCAGAGCCTGTGTTGGAGTTACATTTTTTAAATTTGCCGAGATCGTACCGCTGACGCCCTGCCCGGTCAGAATATTCAATCCGGACAATTCACCCAGCATGTCCAACACCTGCATAATTTCCGCATCCTGAATTTGCAGGGAAAACGTTTCGCTGGAATCTTTGTTCGGGCTGACTTTGAGGACAGGCTGTTTTGTCTCCGTTTTAGACAGTTCAGATGCTTCTGTTTGTAAACTCCCTGTTTCGACAGGCTCCGTTTTCTTCTCAGGCGGCGCTGGAATCGCCGGTTTTTTTTGTAAGCTGTCCAGTTTCTTTTCTAAGTCGCGTAACTGGTTTGTCTGCTGCATCTGTTGCAGCAGTTTCGTGGCCTGTTCGAGTCGGTCTGTATTCTGTGCGAGTTCCAGATTCGACTTTTGCTGTGTCTGAAGTTGAAGATTGGTTAATCGATCAACCTGCTTCGTCAAGCTGGCTAAGCGAAGCTCCATTTTGGAAGAAGTTTGATTTTCGGTGTTCCATTCAGGATCGGGAGCGAGATTCAGTTGAATGGACCGAGCACGCATTGTTTTCGTGTTTTGTTCATTGGAAATATCGATTCCCGGTTCGATCAGGAGCCGTGAACGAGCCGGTTTTTTCTGGAGTGATACCGTTTGTGGTTCTGTTTCCGCGGGCAGAATAGCCGGTTCGTGTGCCGGTTGTCGTGGAACGAATGTTGTATCAGCCTGCAGCGGACTGTCTGGAGTTTGGGGCGCTGCTTCGCGCAGACTTGGCTGATTAAGCACGACAGGTTGACGGCTTCGGTTCTGTGAATTTCCGGAGACGGTGTGCTGTGATTTTGCCCGGTGGTGGGGAGAAATAAACAAAGACTCAGGCGTATTGATGTTGGTCATCGCGGCGATCAACAAAAGTGACAGCCCTGTCAGAGTAGCCCAGAATGCCGGTATAAAAAATTGTTTTTTCATGCTTCGACCATCATCCATGATCGTTCGAATCAATAATTAAGAGCCCAGTGATGCGAACTGTTATTGTGCAAATTTGATAAATGCGGAAGGATTATTTTGAATTTTTAATTCAAATTTCTGCTCGCCTTGTTTTAGAATCACATTGCGGGCCGCAACTTGTTCCAACGTGTAAGTCACATCCTCATGCTCAAACGCCTTACCTTCGTAGTACATTTTATTATTGATAATGGCCGCTCTACGATATTTACCAATAATCGTTGTCTTCAATACGAGATTATCCGGCAGTGCAGGAACCTCTTTTGGTTTCTTCTCTGCCAGATTGGTCTTGGGTTGAACTGGCTCTTCTGCGAACAGGATCGGAGGAGAAAACTGATCTCGATTGACCTGAAACGGATTTTTCTGGACGGCTCCCATTTGAACTGATTGAACCAGTGGGTCTGTCTGCATCAGGGAATCAAACTGCTCCCATGAGTGCTGTGGCGCATCCTGAGTTTCACTTTGTGTGAAACTCATTTCCGTCTCGACCGGAGGACGTTGCGGAATCACTGCCGGATTGTTCTTTGCCGGAACAATCGCCGGGGAAGACGTACCCCGAATGGCACGGTATAAAGGCGGAACCCAGAAGTACAATCCCACAAAAAATAAGAGGCCCAACAGCAGGGTTTTCTGCCAGCTGACTCTTAAATCATGTAATAATTGTTCGCTGAATGATTTCACGAGTGGATCACTGCTTTAGACAAATACAAATGGATGGGATTATAAAACTGGTTATAGAGACTGAATTCAGGCACTTTTCTTCAATAACTCTTAAATGACAGAAACTTGAATCGAGGTGCGCCCTTATCTCTTATCGGCTGAAATTAACTCGCTACTAACCCTATTCTCGGCAAAATCAGAAAAATCTCCCTGGTTCTCGCGAAGCACGTAAACCGACAGCCTAATCGTTCCTCTGATATACCCCTCAGATTCCTCATCTTGTTTTGAGAGAGTGACGCCCGAAACAGTAAACAAACGTTCCTCTCGATCCAATCCGTTCAAAAATTGAACCAGACCGGAATAAGGGCCGGTCACACTCAATTGAAAAGGCTGTTGGAAATAAGTTTCGTGCATCACTGATTCTCCTGGGTTCAATTCGTTCACGCTCAGTGAAGCTGTTTTTGCCAGTAATGCAACTCGTTGTAAAACCTGATGCGTATCTCTGTCCGCAGGAATTCTTTGACTGAGCCGTTTGACGAATGACTGTCGCTGGTCCAGTTCGCGATGGAGTGCTTCTAGATGTTTGACTTTCGCAGGGATTTCCGAAATGGACTGTTGGATCGCGGTAATCTCTTTATTCACTTCCTGTTTATTTTTTAGACCCGGTAGATACACCACAAACGTAAATAAGGCGACCACAACCGAAAGCCCAATGATGGTGATTAAGCTATCACGACGTAATTTTTCATTCATTGCTGAATCCTCCTGCGATGGGGTGATCTAAGCCGACTGAGCTTCGAGGATTCACCCTGGGGACGTATGTCCCAGGCGCATTCACAACGACTCTCAGTCGAAATGCCCGCATAGGCTGACCTTCGAAGATGGTCTCGTTTGATTGAATCAGATCGATTTCCTTGAACATTCCCATCTGATCCAGATTCGACATATAGTTGGAAATGGAAAGATGGTCGGGAGAAATACCTTGCAGTTTGATGACAAGGTCTTCCTGTGCATGCAAACTCTGCAGATTCTGTAAATCCACCAGTTCAGGAAGCGTATTGTCGGGTGTTTTAACAGCGATTTTTTTGCCGGGAGGTTGATCTCGATCAAAGACTTTTTCAAACTGGAATTGGAATTCGTTCAGCGAGACATAGTTTGGCAGCGCGGAACTGATGATGCTCAAAACCTGTGCCGGTGATTCATCCAGTTGGAGCCCACACAGCAAATTGGCTCGAATTTCGGCCTGTTTGATTTTCTGGTTCAGTTGAGCCGGATCTTCCAGTTGTTGATGCATCAACTGCACGCGGTCTTCCAGGGTTTTCTTTTTCGTCTGGAGTTCATGTTGAATTTCTCTTTGGCGAACCGTGCCTAACGTGACCAATGTAAGGAAAATTACAACGATCGTACGCCGCCAGATTCGATTCCGGTGCCGCCTGCGCACTTCGCGATAACTGGCTGGTAAAAAATCTATTTCAGGTATCATGGTTCTATCCTTAGCGGTCTACTTTCTCTTTCATGGCCAACCCCATCGCGGTTGTCCAGCGGCCGGGACGTTCCAAAAGCGAAGTGGAAGTCGGCCAGCGTTTCAGGCTTTCAAATGGATTACCCATCTTGCAATCGGTGTTTAAGCGTTCTGACAGGAAATCGATCAGCCAGGGACTGGATTCATTTCCCGTGACAATCAGCTGATCCAGCTTTTTCCCGCGAAAGGTCACCTTGTAATATCGCAGGCAGTTTTCGACTTCGGTACTGATCGATTCCAGAATGGAACGGATGGAATCAATCACCGAGCGATGCAGTTCATCACTGGCGTCCAATGTCGGCGAATTCGTCACGATTTTTCGCAGGCGGATTGCTTCTTTCAAAGGCATATCCAGATTATCAGCCACAGCACGATCGAGGTGGTCGCTACCCTGCATAATATATTTGAGAAACAGTACGTTCTGCTGATCTGCAAAAATAACAGTCGTAGCGGCATCGCCAAAATTCAAATAACAACTGGCAGAATTCGTATGAGTATTCTCAGAAGCATCATGAAAACAGCGTAACGTGGCCGATGGTTCAACATCGATAGCAACGGCAGTCAGTCCAGCCTGTTCCAGTAGGTTCAGATGCCGTTCCAAAATTCCATTATGGCATGCGAGCAGAATCACTTCCTGTTTGGTATTCGACTCTTGACGAACCTGACCGGCGGGTAGATGTCGAATTTCGGCATCGGCAACCGGATAAGGCAATCTCTCTTCTGCTTCCCAGGCGACAACCTTTGGAATTTCTTCTGCCGGCAATTGCGGTAACCGGACATTCTGAATGAATAATTCCTGCGACCCCAGGCAACTGATGACCCGCCGCCCTTTAAAATGATGGTCAGACAAGATCCGACGGAGCTCCAACGCGATTTTTGCATCGCGTTCTTCCAGCGAACATTTTTCATCGATATCAAAATGTTCCTGGGCAATCGCATGCACAACCCGATTGTGGCGCGGTCCTGTCAACTGGACCAGCGTGGCGGAACTGGGCCCGAGCTGTAAGCCGATAGGACTATATTGTGAACGTTGTATGGAAATCATAATCGTATTTCTGATTGATAGGTTTGCTGTCTCAGTTTTTTAAAGTTTGTATCTCTTCCACCCACGCCTGGCCGGTAACCCAGGAAACGGTGATGGGAAAAATAAAAGTCGTGCCATTTCTTTCCGTAGACAAGATCAGAATCGTATCCTCATTTCGGGTTGGTCCTGTACCACCCATTGGGCCAAATTCCAGATCCGTCACATTGGAGCGGGATGTTTTCAGGTTGATTTGTCTGATCAAAACCTGATCCGGTAGATTCAAGGAATCACTTCGTAGTTGTTTGATATATTTGTCTGAAGCCTCTGCACTACCTGCCAGATTATTTTTTGGAACAGGCAAGGTACCACTACCTGAATGCTGAACTTCATAAGATTGCGCATCCAGATCAAAAAGTACTTTGTATTTTGTATTGAATTTAATGGCGTAATTGCGGGCCAGCCGCAGATCGGCTACCAGCATACGGGCGGTTGCTTCGAGTGACATTGATCTGCTGGAATCCGTCGAAATTAAGGAGACAGAAACCAGAATCGCGATCAGCAGCATCACAATCAGCATCTCGATCAGTGTGAAACCGTGTCGGCTTGTCGGATGCCGTTGCTTGGCGCGCAGCACGATTCCAGGCGTTTTTTCTCTCGAAAAACGCCTGCTGCTTTGCCAGTCATGTGGTTCAAACTTTTGCATTCGATTCCAATAACGGTTTAGGGAATTTCTTTCCAGTCAATCAACGACCAGCGATATCCCGCGTATTCGGGGTTGGCATCACCGCCGTCATAGGGTTGAAACAGTGGCGGTTCCCAACGGTATTCCTGATCCGTCAGATGCTGAATGTGCAGCGTTGGTTCCAGATCCAATCCGTAAAGTTGATAATAGGAGCTCCAGCCAGTGAAGTTCAGCGGGTTCTTGAGCCATTCAGCGAAGCCCAGCAGGGAGAGTCCCAAATACTCGCGTAAGTCATTTTCATATTCCCAGTAAGAATGGCGATCATTCCAGAGATAATTGGAAAGCACCCATTCATGCAAACGATTGAAATCAAACGTTTCTGCACAGACGGGCCCGCGGATTTGAGTTAGCGACCGTTTATGCAGTTTGATTTCATAACCGGTCGGTGTCGCATGATTTATTTCGCCTCGAACCGTTACCTGCTGGTTCTGGCCATCGACTCCGATAATCGGATACCAGGTACCCGTTGATCCAGTATTGCCTGTGCCGGATGTATTTAACCAGATCGCATATGTTCCATCGGTGGACAAGCTATCCAGCACTTGGGATTCACGTAGCGTGACGATACTAAAGGGTTGTTCCGTGGAAATGGCAGTCGCTGTTCCCGTCAATTGAATTGGCGCGGCATTCGGGTAGCTGACAGAACCACCGGCTCCCTTCAAGTTATTTTGACAGATAACAGCGCCTTCAATCGTAGATTGTGTTTCTCTATCAAATTCAATGTCGTCAGCGACCAATGTGGGAAGTCGTGGCCAAAGATGAGCATCTGAAACCAACGGTTCGCCGGAAGCGCCTGTCCAATTGAAGGCAGTGATATAGATGCCCTTGCCTTGAAACTGAAGCTTATTTTTTACGACCAGAGTTCCCTGAACGATGACGTTATCATAAACATTTAGATTTCCATTGCGGTAAAAAATTCCCAGCGGATTTTCCGGAGTCGGTTTCAACGTAACGTTGTATAATGTGGAGCTGAGCGAGACTGCCTGATATTCCGGGCCGCCGGCATAGAGCCGATATGAGGAAAAATGAGACTCATCAAGGCTCGGAATCGTGAGTTCTTGTGCCGTCGTCGACCAGCTTACGTTCAATTCTTCAAGGTCATCCTGAACAGAATTTTTTGGCGATTGATAAAATGTGATATTACCTGCGATGGGATGTGGGTAATGAACGCTGGCATCAGACAAGTTTGTTGACCCGGCTGGAAATGTCACCAGCCGATTTCCCAGATCCTTCAGGAAGCTACTGCGGACAGAGGGTTTCCAGTCAGGATCTTCGTAGATTATTAAACGCTCATTTAACCAGAGATTTCCATCAATTCGGTCACAGGGATCGAGGATCAGTGAATCTTTTCCTTCCTCAGCAAACAGGGCATATTGTCTGATGAGATCGAAGTCGCCTGGATTAGCGACCTGATCGGTTGCACTGGCAGAGTCCCCAGGTAAGATTATTCTGCCTTTCAAACGAGGCACCAGCCGGACTTTCGCCGTAATCTGATACTCGGATCTCAGGTTGTTATTTTCGGCAGACGTCCAGACACCCAGCGAATGAATTTCCAGTTCTAGCACCGAACTGAGAGAATCACCGGGTGCTTGAAACGAAACGCGATAAGTGCTGGTTCCATCTGAATCGGACTGAAAATCGCGAACTATTTGATCATTGGCACCCGCCCAGTCAAGCGAATTCATGCGGTTAAGTGCTTCGGCGATGCCTGCACGGGCGGCATTCATTGCCAGATCGCGTCGCGACCCATTTTCAGAAATTTGTGTCAGCACACTTTGAGTTTGAATGAACGAATACGTTAAAACCATAGACATGCTTAATGCAAACATCACCAGAATCAAAGAGATACCCGAGCGAAGGGTGCGTACCTTCCGTGTCTGCCCGTGTCGTTTAGCACAGGCTGGCAGAATCGCTCTTAATTGATCCTGTTTAAGGTACATATGCATAATACCTCGAACTGGACCCGAAAAATGGAAGTGCCGTGGGTGAATTCGCGTCGTTTAATGCCGTCCGTTCTGCAGTTTCAAACTGGATTTCGTAATTGATTCTTATCTGGCGTAAACCACTCGTTGCACTCGCTGTACCCTGTGGCCAGGAAAGGTTCATCCAAGCGCTGGTCCCGGGAGAGACTCCACTTAGATTGCTGTCACTGGGAGTTTTTACAATCTCAAAACGAATATTTCCGACGGGGGTTCCCCAGGGGTTTCCCGACAGAATGAACTGACTGGCTTTGATCCGGTTGCTCAACAAAGCCGATTCGGCACTATTTGAACTAATCGCAGAGCGAATCGTACTATTAAATGAGGAACTGTTGAAATCGATTGATGAATCTATGTCGGGCAGTGCGAGTTCGATCAGATTATGTGCATCGTCGGGGTCGCTGGTATAGATTAATAGTTCGTTGATTTTCGGGAGTCGTGTCAATGTGCCTTGATCGCTGATGCCGCCATTACGGCCGCCTGTCCAGACGACGAGTGTGTTTGCGATATCAATGCTGTTCCAGGAATTCGTGACGACGGCCAATCCGACCTGCGGCGGTTGACCACTGACCTGATAAATGCCTGCTTGTGAAACCATCATTTTTATGCGATCAAATGTGGCGGTGATCTGCGCTTGAGAATCTTCGATGCCCTGCGTATGTTTCCAGGCAGATTGTGTGGCCGTCACAATGCCTCCCAATGCGACAACCAAGATTGAGGAGATGGCCATCGCCATCAATAACTCAACCAGCGTTAAACCACCTCGTGAACCCGGAGCTCTCTCTGCGCAGAAACGCACACGGCCCAGCTCGATTAAGAGTGGACTTTCTGAAAACACGTGCGGTGCCCTCTTCGAGTTGTCAGGGTGAAAGTGGTACATAACTGAATATTCGTGTTGCTTCTGAAATCACATGATTACGTGAACCGGCATCTGTCGTCATTGCCAGTTTGATGGTGACAGTGACTCTGCGAAAATCGGTCTCGTCATTCGTCACAACCCAGCCTGAGCCGTTGTCATGTTTGATGCGTTCGACAGAGACTTCTCGCCGGAGTCTGCCTAAAAAACTGGTATCCGGAACCAGCAGGCTGGGACGTGTAATCAAGTAGTATTCCAGAATCGTGACTGGTTCGTTACCTAATGGATATCCTTCTTTATTGACTGGTGGTGAAGCCGACCAGTTGTCGTAGTCATCCAGGTCATCAAAATCCTTTCGCTTTCCAGTGGAGTGCGGACGTGTGTCACTCGATGTGGGAAATCGGACCGCTGCGAGTTCTTCCAGCAATTGATCTGCCAGACCTGTGCCGACATTATGATTCAATGCAGAGTAACTGGCGCCCAGCGAAGCACCGATGGCTGAGAATAGAGCAACTCCGGCAATCGCTGTGATTGTCACAGAGACCAGCGATTCAACGAGTGTGAATCCGTTGCGGCGGGATCGCTGCAACCATTGTTTTCTGGTTGCCATGGGCTGTTCCAGTCATATTCTGCTCGAGGGTGCCGATTTGCATCATGCCGGTGGTCCTTCAGAAATCAGGAAGAGACCAGAGTATCAAGCACCATCAAGTCAGATGGTTTCAAGACAAAAAAGCGCGGCAAGGTCCCCTCAAAGCTCCCAGCTTTCCTTGCCGCGCTGTAGATCCTCGCTTCGATTAGAAGCAGAGGAAAAATATGATGATTGCGTTGAGAGGTCAGCAGTCCCTCTCTGCCAATAAAAGTAGGTCACGCGCATCGTTAGTCAAACGGATTTGCGTAAGATCTTCAGAAATTCGCTTTTCTCCGATACATGTCGGAAAATTCGCTTACAGCCGGGTTCGGTAAAATCGCTACAATCGCCACAGGGAGACGGGCAATTGAACCGGGGCGCTTGATCCAACGTGAAAGAGGGTAGCGCAAAGCTGGCAGTGGTACCTATTGCTTTGCCCGTTCAATCTGCGATTTCGAGGAAAGAGCCGCTTCACGCAGTACTTGATCGGTATTGGTGTCATCGATCAGTGTCTGCAGGTCAGTTAATGTCGTTTTAGCAGGGTTCCCGATCTGACCCAGTACCTTGATTGCCGCTAATTGGACATCGCTGTCTGAGTCATTGAGGGCCGCCTTGATGACTTCCAATTGTTCATCCGAATGGGCATCGAGGCTACCCAGTGCATAAACGGCGGTGACACGGGTATTGGCGTCCGCATGTTTTGTCAGATTGATCAAAACAGGAATGGCTTTGTCGCGGTATTCAGGAAAGTGTGTCAGCGTCGAAGCGGCATTGACTTGGATAAAAGGTGATTCATCTTGCAATGCTTGTTCGAGAACCGGTGCAGCCTCCTTCGCTTCCGGTCCCAAACTAGCCAGATACATACTGGCCAACTCTCGTGCAGCAGTTTCTGAACTGGACATTTCTACGGTCAAAGTCGGGACAGCCGTGGTTCCAAAGGCCGTCAACTGCTTGTCGGCTTTTTGCCATTCGTCTGGATCAGGTTCCGTGCGATTTGCCAGTAATTTTTGAAAAACGGCTTTGACTTCGAGTTGCGGATCTACGGGTTCTTCAGGAGCAGCGACTTGTTCGGATGCTGCGATTTTGGAATCGTTTTTAATGCCAGATGCTGAAACCGGTTTCTCCTCGGAAGGAGAGTCGGACGAGCTACATCCCTGAACGAAGAGAACAAAACCGAGAGCACAAACAATGCTTGTTACGCGATACACATTCATCTGACTGGAATCCATCCGCTCAAAGATCCATCGAAAACGGGCTTAATTTAAGGATCATAACGAATTTTCTTCTCTGTGTAGATAGAAGTTGGTAGATAGAAACCGCACATTCCAAAGTCAATCTTGTGATTCATCGTCACTTATTGAGAAATCAACATTAACGCAGGTTACCAGCAAGTGCTATAATTTACGATCATTCCAGATTTAAATCGTGAATTTCACAGTAATATGGCAGAGAGGTTCTCTGATGAAGCGGATTATTGTCTTCTTATTAATCAATGTCATTACCGGTTTCGTGATCGGGAATTCTCCGGAGCCAGTCCTTGCACAGAGCAGCGCATTCTTTCGTGACCTGCGCCATGAAATGGTGACACGTTATATTGAGGGAGAGGGAATAAAAAACCCGCGCGTGCTCTCTTCCATGAAGCAGGTTCCCCGCCATGAATTTGTCAGTTCCAAGTTGAAGAATCTGGCTTATCAGGACCTGGCATTGCCGATTGGCTATAAGCAGACAATTTCTCCTCCCTATGTCGTGGCGTATATGACAGAGATCATCGACCCTCAGCCTGAGGATAAAGTGCTCGAAATTGGCACAGGCAGTGGTTTTCAGGCGGCGGTACTTTCCGGTCTGGTGAAAGACGTCTATACCATCGAAATTGTGGAAGGACTCGGAAAGAAAGCAGCGGTGCGGTTGAAGCGGTTGAAATATGATAATGTCCACACGCGAATTGGCGATGGTTATCTAGGTTGGCCAGAAGAAGCACCATTCGACAAGATCATCGTGACCTGTTCACCGGAAAAAGTGCCTCAGCCTTTGATCGACCAGCTGAAAGAAGGAGGCATGCTATTAATTCCTCTGGGAGAGAGATATCAACAGGTCTTTCATCTCTTTCAGAAAGAACAGGGGCAACTAAAGCATAAACGGCTCATTCCGACCTTGTTCGTTCCCATGACGGGTCGCTCTGAAGATAAACGTGAGGTCAAACCAAATCCCCTCCAGCCGCAAATCATCAACGGCAGTTTTGAACTCGATGCAAACAGAGATAAAAAAGTTGATAACTGGCACTATCAACGTCGAGTTAACTGGATCAACGTTGGTGCTCCCGATGGAACCTCTTATCTGCAATTTGAAAATGAGACTCCCGGAAACTTATCACAAATCTTGCAGGGAATGGCCATTGATGGTTCCAAAGTTCATGCGCTCGACATCAGTCTTCAGGTCAGTTACTTGAATACGGCTCAGGGAGTTGAGAACTTTCAACAACCCGGATTCATTATCCATTTTTATGACAAGATTCGTCGGAATATTGGACAGGCATATATTGGCCCCTGGGTTGGAAGTCGTGAGTGGCATCTGCAGTCAAAAAAAATCTCGATTCCGCCACAGACACGCGAAGCAGTCATTCAGTTGGGACTCAATGGTGGCATCGGAGTACTGAACGTCGATCAGCTTAAGATTGAAAAAATCGAGTAGTCTTCGAATCCACTTGATAAGGTCATAGTTTTTTCTTGAAAAAACCTGACCGACTCCTAGAATGAAAAACGCAACCCCACTTCTTTTGAAGAACCTCTCTCCGACTGGGATAAGATACGTTTTCTTATCTCCGCATCTGTCCACGTAGTCATTACGCACAGTCAGATTCTGCTCTTACTGAAGAACTCTCGTGCAGAGTTCTTTCAGAGCGTTATTTATCATTCTTAAACAGTTAACGTGGAACACGAATGCCATTACGCCAATTCCAGACTCTTCAACAATCACAGGGCGCCGTTTTCAAAGATCTTGAACAGGTTTATCCACTTGCATCTGACTTTGGAACTCCTGAGAAAGAGTATCAGAGTGCGCAAGAGAACGCTGTACTTTTCGATCTGAGTCATCGAGATCAACTAGAGTTAAAGGGCAAAGATCGGGAAAAGTTTCTGCACAATTTCTGTACGAACGATATCAAAAGTTTGCAGCCCGATCACGGATGTGAGGCGTTTATAACGAATGTCCAGAGCCGTATCTTAGGTCACATCTTTGCCTTCAATCACGAAGAGTCAATCTGGATTGATACCGCGCCCGGAGAAAGTACAGCGATCATCAAACACCTGGACCGGTATCTCATTCTGGAAGATGCCAATTTTGAAATGCGCACACCGGAGTTCGGTAATCTGTATCTGACTGGCCCAGATTCAATAGACATGCTTTGTCGTACGGGTATTCCGGTTGAGTCGCTTGCGGTAAATCAACAGCTACGTGTGTCGAATGGTGATAAGAAACTGACTGTCAGACGCGTTGATTGGTTACAACAGCCAGGCTTTCTTTGTTGTCTGCAGTATGTCAAGATCTCTGATTTGTGGACTAATCTGCTTGAAGTGGGTGCAACTTCAGGAGGTCAAGACGTGTTCCAGGCGCTATGCATTGAATCCGTGTTCCCGACATACGGTATTGATCTCTCAGAGGAGAATCTGGCGCAGGAAGCAAATCGAACTGATCGCGCGATCTCATTCAAAAAAGGCTGCTACCTGGGGCAGGAGCCCATCGCGCGAATTGATTCACTGGGACATGTGAATCGCGAGTTGCGAGCGATTGGCCTTGATCAGGCATGGGTCCCTCCAGCGGGAACGAAGGTAGTCGTGAAAGACGCTGAAGAACGCCAGGAGGTTGGCACGATTGCTTCTTCTGCCAAATCGTATGGAAAGTATCCTGCTGTCGCGATGGCGTTGCTGCGACGTGGTTCGAATGATCCGGGTACCGAAGTTCAGCTCGTTTCCGAGGATCAAGAGTTTTTGGGAACGGTTTTGACTTCGCTCAATTAAGCGACCGATTCACTGGTTTTTTTCTGTGTGTCTCTGTCAGAGAGCGGTGAAAGCCATCGCCGGGCGTTATAATGAGCGCAAAAACGGCGAGCCGATCCATGTCACAGCAGAAGCTTCACTTACAACTACGATTACTGAAAGTCACTCTGGCATGTTTCTCGCTGGGGCTGCTCTGCATTACGTGGCGACTCTGGATACCGCAAACGCGATTTCCTCAGGTCCCTTTATTCTCTTCGATTTTTAATCTCCCTACGTCAATAGACTGGTTGACGCTGACTTCGATGGTTGTTTCCAGTCTGTTGGTCCTGGGGATGGTCTTCACCTCATGGTTTCTGCAGAGACAGGATCGGGAGTTCTGCCAAACAGGCCAACAAATATGCGGTGGTTTGTTTTTTTTCGCGTTTCTAATTTCAATCGCGTTTGACCAGCATCGTATTCAACCCTGGGCGTATCAGTTTGCTGTCGGTTTTTTGTTGCTGACCTGTCTGAAGCCGCCGCGTGCTATTCGGCTGTTTCGACTGTTTGTAATCAGCATTTATTTCTATTCCGCGCTCTCCAAATGCGATGCCAGTTTTTTACAGACGTTGGGCCCGCAGCTGGTGAAAGGTCTGTTTACCGGAATCGGCGTGTCGACCGCATACTGGTCAGAGCGTACTTTAACTTTGATCGCTGCTTCATTTTCGGTTGCCGAATTTTTGATTGCGGTGGGTTTGTTGATTCCCCGTACCCGCCAATGGACATTCTGGGCTGTCGTCTCGATGCATGCCTGTCTCATCCTTGCCGTTGGTCCCTGGGGATTGAACCACCATGGCGGCGTTCTCATCTGGAATATTTATTTCATCATACAGGATTTGATTTTGTTTAGTGGATTGTTCGGTCTGGCGAGATCGGGAGAGGCGTCTATCAGTCAAGCCGATTTCAGTCTGTCGTTTCAACATCGTTCCGGAAGAGAAAAGAGCATCATGACTGTCGCCTGGTTTGTGATGCTGGCGCCCTTGTTAGAACCCACCGGATATTTTGATCACTGGCCTGCCTGGGGTTTGTATGCGAGTTCGCATGATCGTGTGACGCTGCTGGTTGACGAAGAAGAAAAATGGAAGCTCCCCCCTGCACTGCAGCCGTTTATTGATCCGCCTCGACCACTAAGTTCCTGGTGTCGGGTACGCGTTGATCGCTGGTCGCTGGCAGAACTCGGTGCCCCCGTTTATCCACAAGCACGCTTTCAATTGGGAGCGGCCATCGCGGTCTGTAGGATTTCAGAGCAGGATCATGAGAACGGCTCACAACAACCCCAAGTCAGGCTGCTGTTCGAAAGCGCAGCCCATCGGTTAACGGGCAAGCGCAAAATCAGTGAGTACACAGGCTTAACACAAATTGAGCCGCTCACGCAACGGTTCTGGTTCAATGCCCGACCTCGCCCCTTTGATCTAGGGGAAAACGACAGTTTGGCGACCGAAGAGAATTGAACCTTTTCCGTGAAAAGCTGTCTCTCCTGCGTGCGTCGGTTGCAATTCTGCCGGATTCAAAATACAACGGCGTTTCTGGTTTTGAAAAAAATCCTTCCTGATGATTCACCAACACAAGTTTTGTCTATTTATGATTTGAGGCGTGAAATGGCTTTGATTAATGACCACTACCTGAAGCTCAAAGCGGGTTATCTGTTTCCGGAAATCGGACGTCGTGTCAATAAGTTTTGCGACGAGAACCCGAGTGCTGCCGTAATCAAACTGGGGATTGGTGATGTCACCGAGCCTCTTCCGCCTGCGATCCGGGAAGCGATGCACGCCGCCATTGATGAGATGGGAAATCCTGATACGTTTCGTGGCTATGGTCCCGAACAAGGATACGCATTCCTGAGAGACGCGATCGTTCAAAACGATTTTCAATCGCGGGGCGTTGATATTTCCGCAGACGAAATTTTTGTCTCAGACGGTTCGAAATGTGACACGGGAAACATCCTCGATATTTTTGGTGCGGATAATAAAGTCGCCGTCACTGACCCCGTCTATCCGGTTTATGTCGATACCAATGTGATGACCGGCCGCACGGGCTCCGCGGATGAGAGTGGACGCTACGCAGGTTTGACTTATCTGCCTGTGACTGCCGAGAACAACTTTGTCCCGGCTTTGCCCGAATCACCCGTCGATCTGATTTATCTCTGTTATCCCAATAACCCCACGGGAACGGTCGCAACAAAAGAAACCCTCAAACAGTGGGTTGATTACGCCAAAGCAAACGGGTCGATTATTTTCTTCGATGCCGCCTACGAAGCCTTCATTACTGATCCTGAAATCCCGCATTCCATTTATGAGATTGAGGGAGCGAAAGAAGTTGCGATTGAATTCCGCAGCTTCAGTAAGAATGCCGGCTTCACCGGGACGCGCTGTGCCTTCACTGTGGTACCCAAAGAATTAAAGGGAAAGACTGCTACGGGCGAAACGGTAGACATCCATCCTTTGTGGAATCGTCGTCATTGTACCAAATTTAATGGCGTGTCTTACATCATCCAGAAAGGGGCAGAAGCCGCTTATTCTGAGCAGGGCAAACAGCAGATTCAGACGTTGATCGCGTTCTACATGGAAAATGCCCGGTTACTGCGGGAAGGCCTGGAATCGGTGGGGATCTCGGTTTACGGTGGCGTCAATGCTCCCTATGTCTGGCTTCATACGCCCGGTGGTGTGTCCAGCTGGGACTTCTTTGACGAATTGTTGCAAAAAGCACACCTGGTTGGCACTCCGGGCAGTGGATTTGGCGCTGCTGGCGAAGGGTATTTCCGTCTAAGTGCTTTCAACAGTAGAGATAATATCAATGAAGCTGTGACGCGTTTTCAGAACGTCGTCCGTTAACCTGGATAGAGAGTGCAACCGGACCATCAGTGATGGAAAACAGTGTTTTACAGGCGAATGGCCGTTTATTGTAGACACTTCGCGGGAGACTCACGTATAATTATTAACTTGATTTAAGTCGAAGCTCCTCTCCGATTGAGGACACCATGCAATACATCACCTGCTAATCCAGATGCCGACAGCGGCAGCCCGGATCTCGCCGTCCCGTATGGTCACCCCTTTTAACAATTAGTTTCATTGCTCACCGAAAGGTTGTTCCTATGTCGAAATGGCATCTCTCTGCCTGCTTATGTATTGCGTTGTTTGGATTTACACAACTGGCGAACGCGCAGAATGAAAAAGCAGGTTCCGGTAAATCTGCTTTCAAAGATCAGAAACAGAAAGTTAGTTACGGGATCGGCTACAATCTGGGTCAAAACCTGTTAAAGGATCAGTTAGAGCTTGATCCACAGATTCTGGTCAAAGGTATTATGGATGCCATGACCAAGCAGAAACCACAGATGACCGAAGATGAAATTCGCGCCACATTGATTGCATTCCAGCAGGAATTACGCCAGCAGCAGGAAGCAAAAATGAAAAAAGCGCAAGCCGAAAACATCGCCAAAGGAAAACAGTTCCTGGCTGCGAATGCCAAGAAGGAAGGCGTTAAGACCACTAAAAGTGGGCTGCAGTATAAAGTTATCAATAAGGGAACGGGAAAGACTCCCGGTCAGAATGACAAAGTGACCACGCATTATCGTGGAACTTTAACGAATGGAAAAGAATTTGATAGTTCTTACAAACGAAATCAGCCAGCAACGTTTCCCGTCAGTGGTGTGATCAGCGGTTGGACTGAAGCCCTGCAGCTGATGAAAGAAGGAGATAAATGGCAGTTATTTATCCCCAGCGATCTGGCGTACGGCCAGCGTGGTTCAGGTCCTGATATCGGACCAAACGAAGTGCTCATCTTCGACATTGAGTTACTGAAAGTAAACTGATTTGTCTTAGAGAAATCTTAAACAATTAATCCCAGGCCGACGCCCTTCTTTGTGCGTCGGCTTTTTTTGTATTGAAGTTCCACTGGAAAACGGCAGTCCGGTTGTGTGGCGTGTGTGGATTTTACTGCCTGTTGCCTGGGGTTTTCTACTTGGATGTTGATATTTCGTCCACTCAAAATACGTCGATGTTGCATTTTGTAAGCTAAGGTTCTCAGAGAGTCACATAAATTTTCAACGATCTATATTCTCTGTCAACTTCAAAAAGTAACCGAGTCATGCCCGATATTAATCAAAGTAACGACCAACTTTTACAGGACATCCACAATTCACAGGCAAAACCCACTTGCTCTGAGTGTGGTACTCATGAGCCTTGGGGCCTTTCCTCCTGGTGTCCGAAGTGTGGTTACTATCCGGCTCTGGGAAAATGTGTGGGCCAGGTTGAACTTCAGAATCAGGACGAAATCAAACCACAACCGCAAACCGTTTGGGAAATCATTCCAGCATGGGGTTGGATCCTCGGAATCGGTACCATTGGCTCCATCGGTTTGAGTATTGGCGGACGTTTCTATTGCAGCAACGCAGCTGAGTTATGTTTGTGGACAGTAACTCAAGCCACCGTTGGATTCCTGATGTTTATGATCGCGCATATGATTGTCTATGTGAACGCGGTTTCGAAATCAGTAGAGTTTAGCATCTTGAGTATTTTCCTGACGCCGCTCAAAATCTGGGGACCGACGATTCGCCGTTTTCCGGCAGGTGCCTGGAAATTAGATATGGCTATCTGGGGACTGACCTTAGTTGTAGGCGCATTTACCATTGTAGGCGGCTTCGAATTCAATTCCCTGTTCAAAGACTGGGGCGTGCGGAAGTCTGCGGATGTGAACCTGGTAGCTTCTATCGTCGATCAGGCCAAAGAAGCAGACGGGGGCGCAGAGAATCTGGAAGACGCACTAAACGACTTTGCAGGTGGAACTGATAAGGCAGCAGAAGTCGCCATTCCCATTCCTGAAGAAAAAGAAGCCGCACCAAAACTGACGGAATTTGATTGTCTGTTGGTCGGATACACAGCATTATCGAGCGGCAGGATTGATTCGGTATTGTTAGCCGCCTCCCATAAAAAACAACTGGTCTACGCAGGAAGAATCGATGTAAATGAGATTCCCGATGATGTATTGGAAAAATGGAAGAGTCGACTGCCGAGTTTGAAACAATCTACGCCATTTGTGAAAGTCAGACGATCTGCTACCTGGATCAAACCGAAGATCACATTGAAAGTGGCCTCCAAAGGCTGGTCTGAGTCGACAAATCGATTGATTAAGCCGCAGTTTGTTTCACTCTTACGGGAAATCAGCGTTGATTGATCTTTCAGCGAACGCAAAATAAAATAGAACCGAACCCCGCTGTATTCTACAGTGGGGTTCTTTTTATGCTTGTCAGCGAATCTTCAGCCTCTGCTCAGTGAGAACACACCGGTTCTGGCGACGGCGCCCTGTTATCCCGGTAGTTGATTGCTAAAATAAAGAGAGATCTTCTTTCAAAATCAGCAATCAGGCGATCATCAACATGAAACCGGAATTGGAACGTTACAGTCGGCAGGTCCTCTTTTCAGAACTGGGAGAAGCAGGTCAGACTCGTTTGATGCAGGGGCGCGTCTTATTGTGTGGCTGTGGTGCCTTGGGAACGGTCTTAGCAGAAACGCTGGTCAGGGCGGGTGTCGGTCAGTTGAAAATCGTTGATCGCGATTTTGTCGAACTGAGTAACCTGCAGAGACAGGTCCTGTTTGATGAAACCGATGTAGCCGCCAAACTCCCCAAAGCGATCGCCGCTGCCGAGAAACTGAAAAAAATTAACAGCGAAGTCAAAATCGAGCCGATCGTCGAAGACATTGATCATACCAATATCCTCGCACTGGCGAAGGACGTCGATTTGATTCTGGACGGTACAGATAATTTTGAAGTCCGCTATTTGATTAACGATGTCTCGCTAGAGTTGGGCATTCCCTGGATTTATTGTGGCTGCATCGGCAGTACCGGGCAGACGATGACCATTCTGCCTGGCAAGTCCGCCTGTCTGCGGTGTTTGATCGATTCCGCACCGGAACCGGGTAGCACCGAGACTTGTGATACCGCAGGCATCCTGGGACCGACGGTAAATGTGATCGCGTCAATGGAAGCGATCGACGCAATCAAACTGCTCGCCGGCCGCGAAGATCTGATTAAGCCGGTACTCACCGTGATCGATGTCTGGGAAGGATCGTTCAGACAGATGAGTGTAGCCGAGCTTCGTGAGAAAGCGGGTTGCAAAGCCTGCCACCAGGGAGAACGGATCTGGCTGAAAGGAGAACAAGGTTCGCGCACCACGCGCCTGTGTGGCAGAAATGCGGTTCAGGTTTCTCCGGCAGATAAGGGGCAGATTGTATTTGAAGAGCTGGCGAAAAAACTCCAGCATTCCGGAGCGGTAGACTATAACGCGTATCTGCTCAGGCTGAATCTGAAGAACCCCGATTATGAAGTCAGCCTGTTTCGTGACGGCCGTGCGATTATTAAAGGCACCGATGATCCTTCGATAGCGAAAACGATCTATGCCCGCTACATCGGCAGTTAAACCGTTGGGAAACAGACTGTCTGAGCCTGTTATTTGATCTCAGCCTGATGTGCTAGGAACGACTGCACCATCTCTTTACGCATGCGCAAGACCAGATCTTTCGTCATCAGTGAAGAATGATTTTTCCCCGGAAAGATTTCGACGACTGAGTCGGCAGCAATATTTTCATTTAAACGATCCAAAGTCTGTTTCAGTAATACGGTTGCACCTTCCAGATAAAACGTGTCCTGGTCACCCATGAAGACATGAATTTTTCCAGCCAGTTGTGGCGCAAGTTTCTTCCAGTTCGTTTCCAGAATCAGCCGGATATCATAGGCCTTCCAGGTCTCCACAACTTGAGAATCGATGGTACCCGTTTCCCGATCGTAGAGTTTTAAAGGTGTTCCATCTTTACCACGCGGGCTGAAAACGGCTTCGAAGCTTCGCAACTGACCACCATGCCCCAGAACATGTTCCATTTTGGCAAAGGATTCATACCATAACACAGGTACCTGTCCCATACGGGCAAGCGGCCTGGGCTGATTCGCAGCATCACGATACATGTTACTTGATGAATCGTAGAGGTTGATTTGTTGGAAGTCTCGAAAATCAACGGGATCGGGAGCCGTACTCCAGGTTCCGCCAAACGTTTCGGGGTAGGTCACCTGTAACCAGAGCGAAGACCAGCCCCCCGAGGAATGTCCTGTTAGAAACCGGGCCCGTTGATGCGGAATCGCTCGATAGGTTATTTCGAGTGCGGGCAGAAACTCTGTTGTAAACGCTTTTCCTACGGGCCCATTATTGGCCGAGTCGGCAAAAACATGATGCCCATAGCGACATTGAGGATTCAACAAGACGCGAATGAATTCCACGCCTCCTTTATTCTGCTCCGGAACCGGAGTCAGACTTCGTCCGCGAAGATGATCGCCGCCGAAGCCGGGGATCGTATAAATTACCGGGTATTTTCTCTGGGGTTGTTCAAAATAAGTTTGTGGCAGCAGAACTGTAGCCTCGAAATATGTATCTCGACCATGAAATTTCGATAACAGAGGAGAACGAACTTTAAACAGCTTGCTCCACTGGGTCTCTTTGACCGGTTTTTCAGGTACCAGTTTGTCGACCGTCAACAACGGTGGATTTTGAAAGCCGCCAGCCGGGACTGTGATGACCTGACTAAAGCCGTTTCCGGGAGCGGTACCGATCTGGGGTGCAGTATCATTAAAACGAACTACCGCTTGTGCGCGATATCCAGAGAGTTTCATCTCGGATAACGGCGTCGGGAACGAGAGCAACCCCTTTAAATCGGGGGTGAACTCCAGAAGATCTCCCGGCTGCCAATCTTTCACATCCCGGGCAATAAATAATTCTGGTTGAAACCATGATGGTCCCAATCGTGGCTCCCGATCCATGCGGGTAAATATCAGATAAACGCGGCCCGTAAAGGGTTGCTGATGAACCGAATCCGCAAAGCGGACTTGAAATGTGTTTTCGGCCGCCTGGGATTCAGCAAACAGGAGCAGAGAGAACGCAATCAAGAACAAGAGTGTCAGCAGACAAGACCGAAATCGTTGAATCATAGTGAATCTCACCTCAGATTGTTTCAATGTAAAACGCGACTAAATAAAATTCTAGAGCGCATCCCATTTAATCATAGCGTCTCTCATTCTATGATACTCGGTCCAGATGGTGCTGGAGACGCTATAGTAAACCTGGATACAGGCTAACGCCATCATAACTCTTCAGTTCAATAATAATAGCACCGTCCGTGAAAGGCACACTCCCGAATGAATGATAATCCATCCAGACTGGAAGAACTATCGTCTCGAATATCTCAGATTGAATCCGTGTTGATGCATCTTCAACATGAAGTCGAGCAACTAAATCAGGCCGTTATCCAGCAGAACACAACCGTTGATACATTGGACAAGTCAATGAAATCACTCAACTCCCGTCTCGGCGTTCTGGAAGAAGACGACGAAGGCCGGGACCCCCATCAGGAAAAACCGCCTCATTATTAAGCCCTCTATTTCAGACGTAATTCTTTCCTGACAGAACTTTGGGACAGAGTGCTGAATTCTTCGAACTTCGTTGATTCGGTAATCAATCTACGACTCAATCAAGAGAACCGCTTGAAAATAATCCAACGATGCAGCATGATTTAATTAACAGCCGTTAGTAATCCATGTTTGACTTCCAGAAGGGGTTATGCTCATGCGTCGGGTAATGTCAGTAATTCTCAACAGTAGCCTGATCCTGTTCCTGAGCTCGTTGACTATGGGAGGGTTGTCGGCTGCGGAACAAAAACAGCCTAACGTAGTGATTATCATGACCGACAATCATGGCGAGTGGACGTTAGGTTGTTATGGCAATCGGGATATTAAGACTCCGCATATTGATCAGTTGGCGAAAGAAGGAACGCTGTTCACACGCGCGTTTGCGAACAACGCCGTCTGCTCTCCGACTCGCGCCACGTTTCTTACCGGCCTCATGCCCTGCCAGCATGGAGTGCACTGTTATCTTAGACCGCGAATACAAACTGGCCCCGATTCGTTTAATACGCTGGAAGAATTTCAGTCGATTCCACAGGTCCTCCACGATGCCGGTTATGTTTGCGGGCTGTCGGGAAAATGGCATCTGGGAGATAACCTCCATCCTCAAGAAGGCTTTTCCTACTGGATTACGAAACCACATGGTGGTAGCGCAGGTTTTTATAATCAGAACGTGATTGAGCATGAGAAAATTCGTAAGGAGCCAACCTACCTCACGGACTTTTGGACGCAGCACGGCATCAAGTTCATCAAACAAAACCGGGATAAACCATTCTTTCTGTTTCTGGCATACAACGGCCCTTATGGCTTAGGGTCAGCGATGAAGGAGCCGATTAAAAACCGGTTCAAAACAGACTATGAAAAAATGACGTTCCCTTCGTTCCCCCGAGAGAAGCCACAACCCTGGAATTTCAATTATGGAGACTGGATTGGAGACCTGGGCATCATTCGTAAATATGCGGCTGAAGTTTCCGCCGTCGATGATGGCGTCGGAGAGATCATGCAGACTTTGAAAGAGCTGGGACTTCGTGAGAACACACTGGTGATTTTCACCGCTGATCAGGGATTGGCCGGCGGTCATAGTGGCTACTGGGGCATGGGCGATCATACGCGACCATTGACGGCGTTCGACTGGACGATGACGATCCCGATGATTTTCTCTCAACCCGGAAAAATCGTTTCCGGTGCTCGACAGGGCATGATGGTGGCCAACTATGATGTGTACCCGACCTTGCTCCACTATCTGGGATTGCAGGATGAAATTCCTGAAAAACCGGCGACACCTGGTCGTAACTTTGCGCCGGTCCTCAAAGGCGAACAGATTCCCTGGTCGGAAGTTGTGTTCTATGAGTTTGAAAACGTGCGCGCGATCCGCACTAGAGACTGGAAATACATAGAACGGTTTCGGGAAACGCCGAATGAACTCTACCAGCTAACACAAGATCCCGGAGAACGAAAGAATCTGATTGATGATTCTCAATTCAACAACACGCAGAAAGAACTCAAGCAGCGACTGGATCAGTTCTTTGCCCAATACGCCGATCCGAAGTGGGATCTCTGGCATGGTGGCAAATCAAAGACCGTACTGATGACGAAGAAACTGTTTCCCGAGTCTTCGCTCTATCTGCCTGCCTCCAAGTAATTCCATTCAGTGGGATTACTCCTTCGCATCTGAACGATCTACATCCGGCCTCTCAGTATTGCTGCCGTTAAAATCGACACAGTCGATAGTCTTTCGGCTGGCGTTACAAATTATCTGCATTACCCGATGTTTCATTTTTGCATCATCGATTTGCCGACTTATTCTAAAAGTGTCGGGAAGATTGAGTGAAGTAGACCCCTTCTACCAAAACTCAAGCTGAACCGGGCAAAATGTTGCATTTCCCTTTATGCAACATGGGTCCCCTTTTCCGATACGTAATTTAACGAACAGTTTTGAAGGTCTGAGCACAACCAGGAGGTACGTGCCATGTCGGTTACACATTTTACCGCTAAAGAAATCTGTGCACTCGAAGAAAAGTCAACGACGCCCCGTTTTTTACATTCCCCCTTTGGAACGCTGGCAATCGTTGCCTTGGCGTTTCAATGGCCATCTAACGCCTGGTATTTCCAGCTTGGATTGACGGCAATTGCCGCATATAGCATGTTCTGCTGGACAAGCTGCTTTCATGAAACTTCTCATCAGGGTATTTGTGGAAAACCCTGGGTCAGTATCTGGTTGGGCCGAGTTCTGGGTACGATTCAATTCGTTTCCTATACCGCTTACCGGGAAGCCCACATCCGGCATCATGCCTACCTGAATAAGCCCGGCGATTGGGAATTGTGGCCTTATTCCGATCCCAAAACATCTCTGACCTTTCGGCGGATTTTCTGCTGGTTGGAAATTCCTTTAGGCGTGTTTACCTCTCCCTTCGTTTACGGACGCTTGTGCTTCGGTAGAAACACACCAGTCAGAAACGCCAAAGTCATGAAAACCATGCGGATTGAATATGCCGTGATTGCGGTCTTCTGGGCGGCGATTATCGGAACCGTTGCCTGGTTCTCTGCCTGGAAAATCTTTTTCATCGCCTGGATCATTCCACACTGGGTTGCAGGTGTCATTCAAACATTTCGCAAATTTACCGAACACCTGGGTATGCAAAGTTATGATCCTTTGCTGGGTACCAGAACGGTGATTGGTAGCGGCCTGATTACCCGCATATGCACTTACATCAATTTCGATATCTTCGTGCATGGACCTCATCACCGACATCCTAAAATTGCTCACAATAAACTGGTCGAGAAAATGGATGGTTATCAGGCTGATAATCCCGAGACGACATATCCGGTCTTTACAACTTATATGGCCGCCGTCAGGCATACCCTGCCCGCACTCTGGAATCCAGGAGTGGGAATGAATGCAGGAGCCCCTGCCCCGAAAAAAGAAAAATGGCTGGCTGCAGATAACTTTGTAACGGATGTCGCCAAAGAAATTCTCTCTGATCGTGACGTTGCGAAAGTCCATCGGGCATCGTAACAAATTTGAGATACAGAAAACGCCCCATTTGCTTTGAAAGCGAATGGGGCGTTTTTTTATTGTCGATCATAAACGACATGGATCAATGTTCGAATTACCTTCTGAAGCGACGATTTCGGAAAATTCGACCCAGGCGTCGTCCTCTTTCCTCAACAGGGCAACAGACTTCAGCTTCAGGTTCGGGAGTCAGTTCCTCGCGAACTTTTAACAACAGTTGCTTGCTGGCTTTGATGCCCGCATATTCGTCGAGCTTGCTGCCTTCGTATTCAATGCCCACGTAGCCATGATAGCCGGCATCAAGCACGATCTTCATCATCTTCACGTAATCTGTTTTGATCTCGTTGCCGTCTTTGTCAAACTCGTGTGTTTTGGCACTGACAGCTTTGGCATAAGGCATCAGTTCTTTGACCCCTTTATAGCGGTCATATTGTTCGCCGGTTTTTCGGTCGATTACAAAATTGCCGAAGTCAGGCAACGTTCCGCAGCCGGGTAGATTGACCAGCTTCATTACACCAGCCAGCCAGGCACCGTTGGAAGACAGACCACCATGATTTTCCACGAGTACATTGATGCCAGACTTCGCGGCAAATTTGGTAAGACGACTTAATCCGTCGGCTGCCAGTTTTTGCTGCTCTTCATAACTGCCATTGCTGCGGGCATTCACACGAATTGAATGACAGCCCAGCGTTTTGGCCGCTTCCACCCATTGGTGGTGATTTTGAATTGCCTGTGTCCGTTTTTTAGGATCAGGATCACCGAGTGCCCCTTCTCCGTCGATCATGATCAGCAGGTTTTTCACGCCCACATCAGCGGCCCGTTTATTCATCTCGGCCAAGTATTTCGCATCCCGGGCTTTGTCTTTGAAGAACTGATTCACATACTCAACTGCATTGATACCAAACTCTTCTTTGGTGACTTTGGCAAAATCAAGGTTATCCAGTTTCCCGCCTTTGAGTGCACGGTGCAGAGACCATTCTGCCAGGGAAATTTCGAACAAAGGGTTGTTGAGCGAAGTCGCCGCAAAAGCGGAACCGGCCCAACCGGTCAAAGCGAGTCCGGCAGAAAAGGCGGTCGTTTGTTTCAGGAAATCACGGCGGGAAGAAGACTGTGTCATGAAAGAAGCTTTCTTTGTTTGTGATGAATGGATTTGCAGGATCAGTTTTCACAGGAAAAACTGCTTTCGGATTATAAAAACTCATCCCTCAGCTGACAATCACAGAATCTGATACCATCAAAAAGAAACCCCCGAACCACAGCCAGGGTGATTCGGAGGCTTCAAAATTCAACATGTCGGAGGTTCATCGCTCTTAGTAGCGATAGTATTCCGGTTTGTAAGGTCCTTCGACAGGAATACCCAGGTATTCTGCCTGATCATTGGAGAGTTTCGACAGTTTGACACCTAGTTTATCCAGATGCAGACGGGCGACTTCTTCATCCAACTCTTTCGGCAGCATGTACACGCCGATTTCGTACTTGTCGGTTTCGTTCCAGAGTTCGATTTGGCCGATCACCTGGTTGGAGAAACTATTTGACATCACAAAAGAAGGATGGCCGGTCGCACAACCCAGATTGACCAGACGACCTTCCGCGAGCACGAGCAACGCTTTACCATCAGGGAAAACAAACTTGTCGACCTGAGGTTTGATTTCGATTTGCTCGATATCTTTCCGGTTCTTCAGGTAAGCAACCTGAATTTCCGAATCGAAGTGGCCGATGTTGCAGATGATGGCTTCGTTTTTCATGTTATCAAGATGTTCGCCACAGATAACGTCACAGCAACCGGTAGCGGTTACGAAGATATCGCCGCGGCTGGCAGCTTCTTCCATCGTGGTGACTTCGAAGCCTTCCATCGCAGCTTGCAGTGCACAGATCGGATCGATTTCTGTGATCAGCACACGTGCTCCCAGGCCTTTCATGGCGTCGGCACAACCTTTACCGACATCACCATAGCCACAGACGACGACGACTTTACCGGCAATCATAATATCGGTGGCACGTTTGATGCCGTCTGCCAACGATTCGCGGCAGCCATACAGGTTGTCGAACTTACTCTTGGTAACAGAGTCGTTGACATTGATTGCAGGCACACCAAGCTTTCCAGCTTCATGCATCTGATGTAAACGGTGCACACCGGTGGTGGTTTCTTCGGTGAGTCCTTTGATTGTTTTGAGCATTTCGGGGTACTTTTCGTGTACCATGACAGTCAAGTCGCCACCGTCGTCCAGAATCATATTCAAGGATTCTCCGTTCGGCCAGTAGAGCGTCTGCTCGATACACCAGTCGAATTCCTCGTCATTCATGCCCTTCCAGGCAAAAACAGGGACACCGGTCGCGGCAATCGCAGCTGCGGCATGGTCCTGTGTGGAAAAGATGTTACAGCTCGACCAGCGAACTTCTGCTCCCAGCGCAGTTAATGTTTCGATCAGCACTGCCGTCTGAATGGTCATATGCAGACAGCCAGCGATCCGTGCTCCTTTAAGCGGTTGCTCTTTGCCATACTTTTTCCGTAACGACATCAAGCCGGGCATTTCAGTTTCTGCCAGTTCAATTTCCTTGCGACCCCAGGCAGCCAGCTTCTGGAATTCCTCTTCGCTGTAGTCCTTGACTTTATACGGTAGTGAGTTGGTTTCGGTCGACATTCGCAATCCTTTGTGATTCAATTGGAAAAGGGGAGTTTTTGATTCGTGTTCAAGCGGAAACGGGCTTGAATGATGGCATTATAGTTGCTCTACTTAAGCAGACAAAATTAACACTGATCAAAATCAGCGTATGATACCAATAAAAATCAGCACGCGTTTCAAATGGAAAAGCGAACTCTGATGCTTTTGAAAAATTAAAACGAAGGCGTTTACCTCGAACAAACTGAGATACCATCATTTCGGTATTCAGGCCCGTGGAGTGCGGCCCAACATTTCTGCGAGTCATCAAAGTTGTCAGAATAGAGCCAGATAGACAGGTAAACGGTGTCTACGCTGACTGCAAGATAGGAAAATCGAACCAGAGTGGCAATAGAAAACCCAGAATTGTTGACCTGCAAAAACGATAATTTATACACTGTGCAAGCCCCTCTCTGGATGATTCTAGAGCAATGCACGTGGATTTAAACCCTCTTCAGACAAGAAAATAGAATGCGAATTAGTGAATTATATCGTCCCGGAACATTCGGCCTTTCTGTAGAAATTTTCCCTCCCAGAAACGAAAGCGGCGATGCAGAGCTGTTTCGGACACTGGAAGAGCTGATCCGCTATCAGCCGGCCTTTGTTTCATGTACTTATGGGGCAGGAGGTTCTACCAGCAAACGGACCATCGAGCTATGTGGAACGATTCAGGATCAGCTGCATACCACGGCTACCGCACACTTTACCTGCGTCGCATCCACACGGGACCAGTTGATTGAATGGCTGCATAGTGCTTCCGAGGCTGGTATCTCGAACATCATGGCATTACGCGGCGATCCTCCGGCGGGCCAGGAAACGTTTGTGCCCGCCGATGGCGGCTTAAAGCATGCGAATGAACTGGTGGCGCTGATTCGTGAACATTTTCCTCAAATGGGCATCGGCGTTGCCGGCTATCCGGAAGTTCATCCCGAATCGCAGAACGCGGAAACCGATCTGGAAAATCTCAAACGCAAAGTGGATGCTGGTGCAGATGCCGTCTATACGCAGCTCTTCTTTAACAACACTCATTTTCACAATTTCCGCGAACGCTGTGTTCAAGCGGGGATTACCTGCCCGATCATTCCAGGCATCATGCCGATCACCGAGTTTCGGCGGATCCAGCGCATCAGCTCGATGTGCAATTCCGAATTTCCCGCGGAATTAACAGAGAAACTGGAAGCAGTTCAGGACGACCCGGAAGCCCAGTTTGAAATCGGCGTGGAATTCGCGATCCGGCAATGCCAGGAACTCATCGATGATGGCGTGCCCGGCATTCACTTTTACGCATTGAACCGTTCGCTCGCCTGCAAACGCATCTTTGATGCACTCGGTTTCCACGAAGCGTAACTGCCATTATCCATCGTAGTCAATTCAGCAGCAAGAAGAAGGAACCTCATGAATCAGCCGCTCAATTTCAAACAGGAACTGACTTGCGTGTTCGGGCAGCCGGTCGCTGAAAATCCGACTCAATGCATGATGGAGGCGGCTTACAATGACTGCGGCCTGGAATGGCGGTATCTGACAATTGAAGTCGCACCGGAAAATCTGGCGCAGGCGGTCGGCGGTTTACGGGCGATGGGATTTCGAGGCGCGAATTTAACGATCCCGCATAAAGTCGCCGTGATTCAACACCTCGATGGCATTAGTGACGCCGCCGCGATGATGGGTGCTGTCAACTGCATTGTCCGCAAAGGCGATCAGCTGATAGGCGAGAACACGGACGGCAAAGGCTTCGTGCAGTCGTTAAAAGAACTGACAGATCCCGCGGGCAAAAAAATCGTGATGTTCGGCGCCGGTGGTGCTGCCCGGGCGATTGGCGTGGAAACCGCACTCGCAGGAGCCGCGGAAATTACAATCGTCAACCGCAGCGCCGAGCGCGGCGAAGCACTCGTTCAACTGTTGAGCGAAAAAACCAGCGTGCCCGTTTCATTCACACATTGGGATGGCGATTATACCCTTGCCGAGGACGTCGATGTTGTGATTAACGCGACCTCGATCGGCTTGTATCCCGATGTGGACGCCGTCTTCCCGCTCGATTTCAGTTCGCTCAAACCCAACATGATTGTATCCGACGTGATCCCCAATCCGCCGGAAACCCACCTGCTCCGCGAAGCCGCGAAAATAGGAAGCCCCACATTGGACGGCCTGGGCATGCTCGTGAATCAGGGAGTGATTGGTTTTCGACTTTGGACCGGCGTAGACCCCGATCCCAAAGTCATGCGGGCCGCGCTGGAAGAAGTATTCGGTGTGTGAATGAATTCTTCACAAGCATAATTTCGTAGGAAACATCGAATGTGGGGTGCAATCGTAGGCGATGTCATCGGTTCGTATTTCGAACATTTTCCCACGAAGTCGACGGACTTTTATCTATTTCGCGAAGAGTCGACCTTTACCGACGATACGGTGCTCACAACCGCTGTGGCGGACTGGTTGTTAAAAGAGAGTGATCTTGTTAACACCCTGCATCGTTATGTCAAACTCTATCCGGAGGCAGGTTACGGACACACATTTCTGTCTTGGGCTCAGTTGCGCCGGCGCGTACCTTATCAGAGTTGGGGGAATGGCTCTGCCATGCGCGTCAGTCCGGTGGCTTATGCAACAGAAACCCTGGCCGATTGCCTGTATCTGGCGAAAAAGTCGGCAGAGGTTACCCACAATCATCAGCAGGGAATTTATGGTGCCCAGGCAACGGCAGCCTGTGTCTTTCTGGCTCGCACCGGAAGTTCCCGGACTGAAATCCGTGAGTATATCGAAACCACATTCGGCTATGATTTACAGCGCTCGTTGGAAGAGATTCGGCCGCATTATGTGTTTGATGTTTCCTGTCAAGGTTCGGTACCAGAATCCATCATCGCCTTTCTGGAGTCGACCGATTACGAATCGGCCATCCGGAATGCGATTTCACTAGGTGGTGATGCAGATACGATGGCCTGTATCGCGGGAGCAATCGCCGAACCTTTTTATGGCGGTGTGCCTCAAGAAATATACGAGCAGACCTTACTGTTACTGGATGATCGAATTCGAAACACAGTGCAGTTATTCTATGATCGTTTTGTCGACCGACAACCCGATGCAAAATAGAAGATATGAAAACGATGGATATCAAAATCACCGATGATGAAGCGCTCGTTCTGTTCGAGTTGCTGACTCGATTTACAGAAGAGGGCTTGTTCGGGTTTGAAGATCAGGCTGAGATGCGTGCGGTGTGGAATCTTCAGGCGGTTTTAGAAGCGGCTGTCTCGGGGCCGTTCCTGCCAAACTATAAAGTGATTCTTGCTGAAGCACGTGACAGACTTCGTGATGAGGGCAATTTAACGAACGCCGACGCAGAACAAGAAAAAGGACGTCTTGCACTCTGGTTAGATCCTGAACAGATTCAGTTCCTCGCGAATGAATGGCGTAAAATCCCAAAAGAGACGCCCGAAACAATTCGAAAACAGTGGGGCGAAGTGGCCTTTCGCGCGATGGCTGCATTGCATAAAGCCGGTATCAAACATGCACCGGAGCTTCCCCAAAGCGGGGAGGAATTGCAGGTTGAAGAATGAAAAAACTTTGTAAACGCGGCCGCGATATTATTCTGCCAATTGGGAGTGATACCCTGGTTTCCTTTTGCGATACCGGCCTGACTGGGATGATCTTCGAAAGTCAGGATTCTGAGCAATCCCTGATTTTGTTCGAAGACGAACTCCGAATCATCGATTCGGACAATTCACGCATCATTCACGGCACGAAGCCGGGCAAAGGTTTTTGGCATGCTGACTTACACAGGCTTGACCATCTGATCGGTATCCAGCTCAAGGAAGCAGTGGCCCGCCATGATGGTTGTCTGATTTTAATCTTCGAGACCGGGGAACGTCTGGAAATAGAATCGACAACGGGTTATGAGGCGTGGCATTTCCAGTACCCCAGGCCTGATACCCGAACTGTCAGGCATCTCATTTCCGTTCACGGAACTCATGGCTCTCTGATATACTGATTTTTCCCTGCAACCATCACGGCAGCTATTTGAAATAGCCACATAAGTTGTTGTGGCTTATACTGTGTTTGTAGAATCAGGAAAGGGTTCTGATCTTGCGGTCCTGAAATTACTGTTGTGGAGACGGTGAGTCTACAAATTCAGAGGACAAACTCTTTTTCTGACAACAATATGTGCTGACACGATTGTGGAGAGAGGCTGTGATGGACCAAACAGTTCAATTTTTTACTGACTCGGCGACGCTAGCTATCTTTGATCCGCAGAGTCTGCAACATCGCGCCGCTGATATTGTTGACTGGTGGTGTGATGATTTCGGGCAGCTTGAAGAAGTCAAAGCAGGTGTCGTTGCTCTCATTTCACTTGGCGGTGATGGTGTTTATCAAGCACGCGTTACAGGTGATGAATTAACTTCCGACGAACGTGATTATGCTAAGGAACTGATAGAGAATCTGGGAGTCGAAGTTGTATCAGGCTCTCTCTTCATTGGGCCCGGTGAATGTTTACCGGGAGGCGCTGAGCGATTCAGCTCCGTTAATGAAAAACGCGGTATCTTACTTACGATTCCCAATGGCAAATATTGTGTTGAGATCTATTCAATTGATTGGTTTGAATCTCCTCGCTGGTGGACCGAAAATCAACAACCGCCTGAAAACGCGCCTGCCGATTATGTGGTGGTAGTTCGCTCACGGACGGCACCTCTGGACAAGATCAATTCTGAACCTCGATTTACTGGAGACACAGATCAATTTCTATTCGAATCATCAACGCGGCTAATTGGACCGCAGCCGGGTATGATTCTCACGACGAAGGTCCGCAAAGGCCCCCACGGCCTCACACTCAAGGAATGCGGTCCCTGCGATTATACGCCGTCATTAATCGACTATTCAGAAGTTACCTGGAAAGATACGATTCGCTTTAAAGTGAATTCTGTAAACCATGAAGAGAGAGAGATGATAGGTGAATTCCTGGAAAGGGTCGAAGCTCCATAACGAGATCCTCTAAAGAATTCATCGTTTATAATAATTTGCGGCACCGTCGGACAAGCCGAACGGTGGCACACGATGATCTGAAAGAAAACACAACTATGAAAATCCGCGCCAAAGTGATTATCTCTCTGATCAATCAGGGGCAGGTGTTGCTGGCGGAAGGCTTTGATCCAGTTCGTGATTTTCGGTTCTATATTCCCGTGGGTGGCGGCGTGGAATTTGGCGAAACTCTAGAGGCCGCTGCGAAACGTGAACTGTCCGAGGAACTGGGAGTGACCGGTCATCGGCTGGAATTCCTGAATTTTCATGAATCCATCTTTGAATTTCAGGGAAGTCCCGAACACGAAATCATGTTTCATTATCTCTGTCAGATTGACGATGCTGTCAGAGAAGCGTTGCCTGAGGCAGGAACAGAATCGGATGGCGAAACTTTTCAAGTCTCATGGTTGTCACGAAACGAGCTGGATGCGGTGAGAGAAAAGCTTGTTCCTCCGTTAATTATTGATGACCTCAGCAGCAGACTGCTTTAACAGATATTTTAGAAATGTATTTCAGTCAATTCAACATCGGGGTAAAACCTCGTTGAGACGAAATCAGAGGAACACATGAAAAAAATAGACCTCTATCCGACATGCATCAATTGGCCGTTTCTGATCGGGAGCTGCCTGATCGGATTTTGCGTCAGATACAAAATTGGCGGAGTTCCGTTCTGGTTGCTGTTTGCTTTGATGGCTGTTGCCTACGAGATGATTCGAGTATACGGCATTGTTAACCAACTCGAAGACGAAGTAACGCCGGACCAAATTCGAAGCTATTATTCAAAAGACATGGCCCGCAAATGGATTCCCAGGAGAGATCAGGCACGCGGAATTAATTCAAAAATAGACACAAAAAATTCGAGTGAACGTGTCTAAGGTTCTATGAGGAGTGATAGGACACCCTCTGCGTATGATTCTTTGTTTCTGGTCGCGAACATGAAAATAGACATTGTCACGGGAAACATTTTAGATCAGAAAACGGAAGTGATTGTCAACAGTTGGAATCGTAATGTGATTCCCTGGTGGTTGCTGTTACCGCAAGGCGTGTCGGGAGCTATTAAGAAGCAGGGAGGCATAACGCCGTTTCGGGAAGTCGCCAAATGTGGCACAATTCCCCTGGGTGAAGCCCGGCTGACTTCGGCCGGCCGGTTACCTTTTCAGGGCATCATCCATGTTGCCGGAATCAATCTGTTGTGGTTTGCAACCGAGTATTCCGTGACAAACTCTGTGATTAATGCCATGAAGGTCGTCAATGAAAATCAATTTCAGAGTGTCGCGTTTCCACTCATTGGATCGGGTTCAGGAAACAGGGGTAAAGCATGGTCTCTTAATGTGATGCGCAACGCGTTTGAAAAAATCGAGAACCAGGCACACGTTGTAATTGTAAAGTACCGTGTCAGCAACGATTCCATAGGCCATTGAAATCCAGCCTGAACTCGAACCAACGTCTCAAAACGCATTCATTGTAGCGGTCAACGGTGGCTGGAATTGCGTCTGGAATAGAAACCGCTTGACATCTTAGTAGAACGCTAAGGATAATATTTTATGCTCCGTTTTTATTCACGCGATCAAACACACGCTTTAATCGAAGCAGGTCAATCATGAAACTAGATTCCGTTCCTCGCAAGCAACATTGGGTGTTTCTGGTCGTCTTTTCACTCTGCGCCCTGCTCGGTTTTGGCAGTCTGCTGGTGGGAGAAATCTTTCTGCCCGATAATCCTGGCGGGAACCAGGGGCGGTTGGCGATGTATCGCTCACTGGGTCTTGGATCACTGGCGTGGGCTAGTATTGCAGTCTGGTCCGCGAGTGCGCTCTGGACGTCTCGAACTTCACAACAAAGCGGCTGTGTATCATAGATGAATCAGAATAGCAATTGGTTAGAGAATGGTGGTACCTTTGCCAACATTACTTCTGGCTCAGCGATTCGCTGTAGGGGAGTTCTTCGACATTTCCCAGGCCGAAGACCTGCAGGAAGCGGGCGGTGGTGATGTATCTGACTTCCACTTTTTTGTCTTCTTCACGTTCGATGGCGATCAGTTCGCGTCTTAAGAGCTGGCGTAGAATGCCGGCGGCTTTGTCTTTGCCGGCTTCCACGATGGCATCTTTCGTGATTGGTTGATGATAGGCGACGAGTGCCAGCACTTCTAACGCGTCTTGTGAGAGTTTGACCTCTTTCGGTCCAAAGCCGAATACACGGTTGCGGATGCGTTCGAAATCGTATCGCAGGATCAGTCGATAACCGCCTTCTTCCATGCGGATTTCATAAGGCCGTGACTCCTCGTTGTATTGACGGTTTAGGTCATCCAGCAAATCGTCAACATAAGAAGACGAGTATTCATCATTCAAGAGGGAACAGAGCTTCTTGGTTGTGAGTGGTTTTCCACCTACGAAGAGCGATGCTTCAATAATCTGTCGGGGAGGAATGCGGGCTTCCCGCTTCACATGCGACTGAGAACTGGAACTGGTTGTTTTGTTGTCAGGCGCCTCTTCCACGTCGGCAGGAATTTCGGGAAGTTCCAGATCTCGCTCGACGGCTTCTAAAGCTTCCAAGGCACGTTCGAAGTCCTCGTCCAGACTTTCATCGACCGGGCCCGTTGACGCGAAGGCAGCGAGAAAATCATCCTCATTAGAGACCGTATCATTGACTTCCGGTCGTTTTTCTTCCTGGGACATTCTTCCCTCAATCCTTTCAGGGAATCAGAGATCCGAAGCGTATGTGGAGAGAACGCTCCGTGATTGATGACGCGACTACTATTGATTTAATGCCAGCAGATAGGTTTCCCAAGCAGCCTGTTTTTGTAAGGCGGCTTTCTGATTGGCTGCGTTATTGTGCGCGTTTGCTTTCAGTTGATCAACCTTTTTTTGGCAATGCGGGCAGTCTGCCAAGTGTGCATCGACTTTTTGCGTCAACTCCTGATCCAGTGTATGAGCAACGTAGCCTTTGGCATGCGCCAGCACCTCTTTACAATACAGGCCTCCTGGACACGGTTTTTCAGCAATGCGTTGCCCTGGCTGATTCGCCTCGCTGGAAAATTGATTCATGCCCAGAAACCCGATCAAACCTATCGCCAGACAAACGGTTAGAATTTCCGCACCCGTTATGAAATGGCTGATCTGTTTCCGTTTTTTCATCACAGAAACAAACTTACACAGATTACCTGCCGGGCAAGCACTCCACTCCCCTTCAGAATCTGGCTGATGTTTGACTGAGTTGTTTTTGTTCATGTTAAAACCTCCTACTCTTCCGGTAGGAATGACACCTTTGTGTTTTAGGGAAGTCGTCCCTGTTCTTTATTATCGTATTCTGTTTGTGTTTAATCTGTGAGGTAGCTTACAGATCAAACACGATTCTGTTTTGTGTTGACTGAAAAATGACCCATTTCGTTAGGCTTCCGCGCCCCTTAACAAATATTCCCCGGACTGATCTGGCTTGGATCGCAAGGCGGGGGTCAGTTTAAAATCAATCGAATTCGCCAGGTGCTGGGCTTTTCTTAAAATCACATGGCGCTTCTGAATGTCGATACATCGTTCGTCCTGCAGTTCACCCAGTAGTACGGTTACCGTTTCCCGTGTGCTACCGATAATGCTGGCCAATTCCTGATGCGACAGTTTGATATCGATAAAAACGCCTTCGGAAGTGAAGCGGCCGTATTTTTCCGCTAACTCAAGTAGCAAGTGAGTCAATCGGTCACGATTCGAACGAAACAGCAGCGATTTCAATCTCTGTTCCACTCGTTGCCGCCGTAGTCCCATCAGTTTTGTCACACCCAGTGAGACCGTGGCATGTTGCTGCATCAGTTCTTGTATGATCGGGCCGGGGATGCGGAGAATCGTTGATTTCAGCATAGCCTCAGCATATTCTTCGCGTTCGCCTCCACCCAGGATCGCCAGTTCTCCAAACAATTCACCCGGTTCGATCAGGGCTAATAGTGCCTGCTTGCCTTCGCTGGTGATGTGATAGAGCTTGATCCGTCCGGAGAGCAGGAGGAATACCGAATCGCTGCTTTCTGTCGGGAGGTAAACCAGATTTCCCCGACCGAATTGCCGTACGGAAGAATTCCGTTCGACCTGCGCGATTTGATCCTGGCTCAGCCGTTCAAACAAATCACAGTTCTTGAGATACCAGAAATTTTTGTCCATTCAGACGAACCTTGTCCCCGTTTCAGTAAACAGGAATTGGCAGAAATAAACCACGAGAGGTAATTCAGTTGAAATACAATATATAGGTATTGAGCTACTTTTGAGAACCCCCGTTTCCATGAAACAGGTGAATTTTCTGCTGAGTTCTCCTTCCGTTAAGCCATTTTGGACAGGTGAATCCTGTCAGGAAGGCCGCTTTTCAAGGAGTTCCGTGATGATTTGCCGGGGCGCGCCAATATCCACTACATGGACGGTGCCGGTAAATTGTTTCGATTCGGGAGCACTGAATCCCTTCTTTTCCGCCACGAACGTTGCGGTCTGCTCAGCAATGATGCAGTCGCCGAGCGGCAGCCCTGTATCACAATCGAGGCCAGACGGGAGATCAACGGCCAGTTTGTTTCCGGCAGCTTCGTTGATGATTTGAATGGCGGTCGTAAATGGGGCGCGGATTGTTCCCTGCACGCCGGTTCCAAGGAAAGCGTCAACAATCCAGTCCGCATTTTTGAGAAATGTGCGAAATGCATGCGGATCACTTAAATCGGGGTCAGCCTGGATGGGAATTCCCATGCGAGATGCGACGTGATAGTTGATCGCGGCGTCTCCCGTCAGTTGTTGGGGATCAGCCAACAGAAAAATTTGTACGGGGATCCCGGCGTTGTCCAGGTGGCGGGCGATGACAAATCCGTCACCGCCATTATTTCCTTTGCCTGCACAAATTTTGACGGGCCCTGTTACTTTCAGGAATAAAAGCAGCTCAAATACACCCTGCCCGGCATTTTCCATTAATGCAATTCCAGGCAGTCCAAATTCTTCAATGGTCCGTTGATCTACACTACGGACTTCAGCACGGCTCAGTCGTTCGACAGGGGGCATTTTTTCCTCGTTTGGTGAATTTGAGACATCATCGGGAATCAAAAACGGCGAAAAATCGATCAAAGTAGGGTTATAAACAGTGGTTACGGGGTTTTCACCAGACAGAAATTAAATTACGATCTCACAAAACGCGGGCGGCACATCTTCCCGGTCATTTTCAAAGATGGAAATTCCTAGTCTCCAACAAGATAGTTCTGGAGAGTTTGCAGTGATAGATGAATATTCTGACCGATGGGCTCTGATTACGGGTGCTTCATCCGGAATTGGCTTGGAATTTGCGCACCGACTCGCTGCACGAGGAATGCATCTGGTTCTAACCGCACGCCGTCAGGAGCAACTGGAACAGATCTCTTCAGAACTGTTGACCCGTCATGGCACGAAAACCGAAGTCATTGTGCTGGACCTTTCCGAGCACGATGCACCCCAGAAGTTATATGAAGAAGTCAAACGTCGCGGTGTGCAGGTTGAATTATTGATCAACAACGCCGGGTTCAGTGTGGTTTCTGATATCGCCTCGACCGATCGGGAACGGGTGATGCAGATGGCACGGCTTAATATGGGGGCGTTGACCGAGCTGACTTACTTCTACCTGCCGGAAATGATGGAACGGGGACACGGGGCGATCATCAATATTGCCTCAGTCGCTGCATTCCAGCCGGTGGCGTACATGTCGGCCTATGCAGCCAGTAAAAGTTATGTGTTGCATTTCACCGAGGGATTGTGGGCTGAAGCACGTGATCAAGGAGTCACAGTGACGGCACTCTGCCCCGGTACGACCCAGACCGAATTTTTTGATGTTGCCGGCGTGGAAGGCTGGTTGAAAAAACACCGTTTTCAGACCGTCGATCAGGTCGTTAAAACAGGCCTCAAGTCGCTGGAGAAAAGACGCCAGTACACTGTTTCGGGCTGGGGGAATTATTTCCTGTCACTTCTGGTTCGGATTGCGACCCGGCGGACCGTCGTTGTGGAATCAATGAAGTATTTCCGCCCACAACCGCAAAAAGACGAGAAGGAAAAGTAGTCGCACGTACATCGAAATGGGGTCGGCTTCACAAGTAGATGCTTCAACATGTGCTTTTTTAGCGGATTTTACTTTGAAAAGAGCCGGTCAAGTTGACGGCGTGGCGCGATATTCAGTATAACAGTCGTTCCCATTTTTGGAATTTCGGAGAAGGTATATAGATGGCTTCCAAGTCGAAGATTGAAAAACAAAAACGAAACGCAAAGCTCGTAGCAAAGTACGCAGTATTACGCGAAGAACTGGTTGCAAAACGTGATTACGAAGGTCTGGCTAAACTGCCTCGTAGTTCCAGCAAAACACGTCTTCGTCGTTTATGCCAGTTGACCGGTCGTCCTCGTGGTAATTACCGCAAGTTCCAGATTTCTCGTATTGCATTGCGAGATTTGGCTTTAGATGGCCTGATCCCCGGTATGAAAAAATCAAGCTGGTAAGCTGATCGTTTTTACGAGATTGAAGCGTGTTGTCTTCAATTCCAGCCAGCAATTATTAAATCAGCGTCGCCCCAGTTTTTTGGGTGTCCCTTGTTACGGCGCATGAAACAGGAAAAACACAATGTCAGTCGGTTTATCAAGAAAAGAGATCGTCAAGCGACGGAAAAAACGAGCTCGTCTGAAAAAGAAGCTCAAATGTCGATTCTGTCCGGATGGAAATATTCCACGTCCCGTATACGTCGATTACAAGGATCTGAGAACCCTGCGTTCTCTCCTGGATCGTGAAGGACGCATCTTGCCTCGTCGTCGCACAGGTACCTCGGCTCTGTATCAACGAGCCGTCCGTAGTGCCGTCCTGCGAGCACGCTTTATCGGCCTGCTGCCTTACGTTGCAGAAGACTAAGCGGCAGACACGCGAAACAAATAATAAGGCTTTGGACTGATCTGGTCCAAAGCCTTTTTTGATGCACTGTGTACGAATTGTGTTTACCAGTTCAAACCGGTGGGGAAAGAGTCGGTTTGAAAGGCGTCGAACAGGCTGTGTTCCCGTTTATCGTCCTGGTCCAGTGTGGCTTCAGCGCAGGACTCTTCCGTTTCCCAGATCACAACTTTAACTGCCTGCACGCCGAGTTCGTTGAGCACGCTGGGGCAGACTTCATCCAGTAGGTACTGGGCCATATTTTCCGCAGTCGGATTATAGGGGAGCACGAAGTATTTGGTGGGTTCAACCATGCGGATCGCATTCAAACCGTTCTCGTCTTCGACGTTGAGTAGAAACCCGTGGTCCCAGTTTTCATCGATCCAGCCTTTGAGCAACGATTTCAACTGCGCGAAGTCAATAATCCGCCCGACGGCATCGGTTTCCGGACCGGTGACATAGAAATCCGCGACATAATTGTGCCCGTGAAAAAACTGGCATTTTCCTTCATGGCGAAAGAGACGGTGTCCCGCGTTGAACTTGATCCGACGCATGATTGTCATACCCATGATACTCACTCGACCTCTTGATTGACTTGAAGTTATTCTAAACTAATTGCTAACTGTCCAGCAGAGATTTCATACCCTGCGTGATGACAGCGTCTACTTTGGGATCACAGAAGGCAACACTGACTTCATAACCGCCAGCCGGATACTCTTCTGCAACGGGGATATACCACGGCCCACCATCTCCATAGGCGGCGGTCGCGATAAATTGATCGGGCTGAATGCTCTGAGCACGCAGTTGATATTCGATAAAACTCTCTGCTGGTAGATGCAGCGTTTTAATGTCGTTTATCTGCAGCGAACTGAGAGTAATCGGCATTTTTTTCTGTAGCCGTTGTAACCAGGCAAGCATGTAGGAAGGACGATTCCGGTTCACCACACTGTTGGCTTTATTCGAGATCGTCCGCTTTAATTCCTGCTCGTTAAACGTGTCTCTCACCGGCGGGAGAATATCGTGTGACTTCCAGGTGACATGTCCGATCGGTTCCGGCTTTAACTGCTTTTCAGAAGCAATCATGCCATCGTAAATCCGTCGCGCCAGAATGGCCCGCAATTCATGAGAGCCATCGTTGTATTTACCGGCAGAAATGTTACCTGCACAGCCGGTGAAATAAATGTGGGTGCAGCCGGGTTCTTCCTGCTGACGTTGCTTACGGGCAATGCCGGTAAAGTCGCTGCTGACACGTCCGTCGCCGTAATAACTCATCGGATGTGTGGCGTAATAGTGACTGGAAACCAGCTTTTTGTCTTTGTTATAAAAGGCGATTGTTTTTAGGAAGGGATCGATGGTCCCTTCGGTCAGGCTGCGCAGTCGTTCGTCTTTACAACTGCTGCCCCGCATACGAACGATCTTTCCACTCTTGTCCCGGTCGATGCGGCGGTTCGAGGCGACTTTATCAACTCTCCCCTGGCTATGTGCGACGTGGGTCACCGGCTGTGCTTTGGGAATCGCCGTTGTGACTGCTTTGCGGGCTTTGTCTAAGCATTCGTTGAAAAAATCAAGTTCGACGATATGCGGCAGGTCGCCTTGTTCAAGCACGATCTGTTCGGCATTCAAGCAGGCAAACGGTGCGTTGTGCTGATGCACACACTGCACGGCGACGCGGTCAATACTGGTACCCGCGGCGTCGGCCAGCGCCTTCCGCCAGGCGATGTGGGCATCGTTTAACAGGCCCGTCCAGTCAACTGCGCAGACCACAATTGGCTTGCCTGCGCCCAATAGTACATACCCGATTGCTTCGAGTGAATCATCGTAGCCGACAACCGGCTTGATCCAGCCACCACAGAGCGAATGTCCTTTGGGTGGCGAGACATCAAAGCGAAACGGGGCAATCTGTAAATTCGGGTTGTTTGTGGTCTCTTCACGATTGGCAAAGACCCACTCTTCGAGAGAAAGCGCACTCCCGCTAGCAGCTAATGAGGCAGCTAAAAAATCGCGTCGACTGAAATGGCTCATAATTCACCTGTGATGGTTACACCGTTTACAGTTTTGTGGGATTGGGAGCGTCTCCATAGACCACTTTCGGGTCAAATACTTTTTCTGTTTCCGTATACTGCAATTCCAGCCCTTTATCTTGCATTTCCTGGCTGACAGGAACGCGACGGTAAAAGCAGGATCGGTAACCGACGTGGCAGCTGGCGCCGCCTCCCAGAACATCCACACGGAGCCAGATCGTGTCCTGGTCATCATCGATCAGCAGGGCTTTCACTTTTTGGACGAGCCCGCTGGTAGCCCCTTTGTGCCAGAGTACCTGACGGCTGCGGCTCCAGTAGACGGCTTCACCCAGTTCAATGGTTTTCTTGAGAGCTTCTTCATTCATATAAGCGTGCATCAGCAATTCACCGGACGTATAGTCGGTGGTGACGACGGGAATCAGACCGTCCTTATCAAATTTTGGAGCCAGCTCGTTTCCTTCTTCCACCTGCTCGACTGATGTCCGTTCAGAGAATTGAATTCCATCTGACATGATTTTGTCTTTCCTCGCTTCGTTATGATCTTTATCTGACAGTGGAAAAAATCGCCACTGCTAACTGTCTTTCTGGGTTTTGACTCTTCCCTGGGATGGGATACTTGATCGATCCCCGGGGATGAAACAGCGTGTCTGGATACATCATACGCAAAGGACGATGTCAGACACATCGTTTGAGACGCTGTTCAAACGGAAATTGGGAGATTTCCAGCCAACAGGTACGGCTTTGCTACTCTAAAATAGTAAACCGAATGGGGAGGCAGGTCAGTAGCTTCAGCGGGGATTTTAAGAGGTTTCACAGAATAATCGGCGTTTACCCGAGAGGCAGTATACATGCGCGACCTTAATTTAAATTGGGGGCGGTGTCGTTCAAGTTCGATCTGCCAAACCAGACCGTTTTCGGGCTCAGAAGTTCGCGGTATTTTTCGGGTTGATTGAAGTGTTTCCCAGAATAGGCAGATCGCTGATTTCAGTTCAGCCAGTGCGATCAGGAACTGGGACGCGTATGTGGACTGTAAATTTGCATCATGCTCGAAATTCTTTCTTTCATCAGATTTCGAAATGAGCGGGGTGAGATGACTTCGGCTTGATCCCCAAAGCTCAAGGCCCAATCAGAAATCCGCTCCAGGCTATCGACCTGGGCACAGAATTCAATCGCGCCCCCCCTCAGTTTCTTGATCTCCTGCGATTCATTCCAACACATCAGCGAGACGGTTTCGGCGACATTGCTTTTGAAACGGATTTTTACCGGGATCGTTTTTCGAGAATGGCGGACTGGATCCCATGAGGTAGTTAGGTACCGGTCCAGGTTGAAGCGGGACGGTTTCTTGAATGATTCTTCCAGGATTTCCGATTTCAAAATTTTCAGCAGCGAGAATACTTTAATTCCGCGATCGAGAGAAGAACGACCTACGACAAACCATTCCTGATTCGAATACAAGATATGATACGGGCTCAGCATCGTGGAAATCGATTTCTGTTCTTTATCACCGACGTATTGAATTCGGATGTTCTTTTTTTCAATGGTCGCTTTGAGCAGGTTTTTGTAGTGAATTCCGTTGCGCATGGCCGGGTTGAATGGAGGGAACCAGATCGAGATCGATTGGGCGGCATCAATCACATTTTCCCGTAAAGAGTCCGGTAAGCTACTCAGAACCTTGGTAGACGCTGATCTGGCAAATTGATGAACGGGAAGCCCGATGATCGATTTATCAAGGTCCTGGCATAACACGACCAACGCGAGTACTTCTTCAAAGGTCAGATCCTTGAAGGGGACGATGGTCCGCCAGGGGAGCGTGTAGCTCTGCTTTTCTTCGTCATACAGAACATAGATTCCGGATTCCTGTAGAGTTCTCAGGTCTCGAAAAACGGTCCTGCGGCTGACTTCGCATTCGCTCGCAAGTTGTGTTGAATTGTAAACTCGTCCCGACTGTAACAGCGCAATCAGTTTCAGGAGACGATGGATTCGTCCAGCGACCATTAATTAACTTTTGAATGCTTTCCACGGGCCTGGTCAGTGGCGGGTTTTCAAACCCGAATCTTCAGGTTGAATTGTTTAGAAAGAGTTCGCGAAATCAACGTTTCGGAAACGAAAGAAACAAACCAACTGATGAATACAACAATCGATGGAGATGGGCATCGATACGAGTACAAGGCAAGTGAAAAAAGCGGCTGCGGGATTTCACTCACACCGTTCGTCTAAATCTAGCATGTACTTACGGAAAATAGTAATGGAAATTGGAAATGACGTTTCAAAAAACGTAAATGCCCCAATTGCTAACCTGTGAAGGTGTCGCAATGGGAGCATTCCGAATAATTCCACCTGCTTCCCGGTTGACGAAGGTGTTGTATCTATTACTCGACAAAACTCTTAGCTGGTCGTAAATCAAGTTCCCGATTGTCCCTGGTATCAGAAATCGGCAATTCATCCTGCTGTGCCGAAACCCGCCTGATATTAAACGCAGGCTGTTCGCCTTCGGCATCGATCACGACCTTAATAGCAGCGTCCGCATTTGTGGGAGCAAATGGGTTTCTATTTACAGGATTCCTGATTTCCAGGCGAGCCGCCGGTTCAACGGGGGCGACTGGCACTGGTGGTGCGTAATCCGGACTCATTTCTGGTTCTGGCACCGGGAGAATGTCTGGGGTCAGACCATCCTGTTCGGATGTGTAAGATGTTTCCCCATTACCTGGCATCACGCCAACTTCTCCAATAAATCCTTCCGCCACAAAGGGCTCCGGTTTACTACGTAGTTTGTGGGCATCGATACCATGGGTTCTTGCCCAGGCACGTCGGAGGGCCTGTTGATAAGCCACTGGATTCCATTCGCCTTCCATCAAGTGGATATTGTCATGTTTCAACAAAGTCCCTTTCCATTTGTGGAGGTTCTTAATCGCGACGTTATAAGACACCAGTGATCGATAATATTCGGTCTCGGCCGCTGCCAGACTGGACTGGGCACGCAACAGAGTATCGAGGGTGGTTGTACCCGCTTGAACTTCTGCATCAAACAATTCCACTCGTCTGCGAGCCGCACGCCAGCGATTGAAGTTAGATTGTGCGGTCGCATAGTTCTTGGTCAGATCCTGAAAAGTGATCGCCAGTTCCTGGCTGACATCCATTTCCTGTGCCTTCAGCACGGCACGCGCTTTTGATAATCGAAATTCCAGGTTCTCAACCTGAGCATGAGCGGATCTGAAGCCCAGTGGCATGCTGAATTCGAACCCGAGCGACCAACTGTCCTGATCGTTCTGCATCAGTGTTCCATAAGCGCTATGCAAACCTTGTGCGGTAATGCCGTCTGTGTTTTTCTGACTCAACAAGCGATCCCCAAACGCATTCACCTGATAACTGGAGACTAAGTCCAGCCGTGGTCTGGTCAGGCTGGTTGCTGCCAGGTGTTGAAATTCAAGACTTTTGATATTCCATTTTTGCTTACGGAGTTCGACGCGATGTACCAGTGCCTCCGTCAGACACATGCTCCAGTCAGGCGTGAACTCAGCTGCAATCGGGTCATCAATCGGTCGGATAATTTTTCCATCGTTCACAGGCAGACCCACCAGCCGACGGAATCGGCTTTCGGCTGTGTAGATATCGCTACGTGTGGCCTGGACGGAAGATTGTGTTTCGAATAAACGGTCTTTGGCTTGCGCTTCGTCGGCCGGTTTGAAGTTTCTCGTACCCCCGGCTTCCAGTTTGGCATGTGCTTCCCGCCAACTGCGTAACGCCGAGTTGCGAGCGACAACCTGCGTATCGTACAGGCGATACGCCAGATACATCTGCCAATAACTTTCTTCGATATCAGAAACCAGGTTTCGCACGTTTTTCTCGAAGTCGGCTAAAACCAGATCGTTATTGATCCGGGCAATGACAACCCCCTGGCTCACACCAGTAATTCCGGTAAAACCAGAACCGATCGGGCCGGCAATACGCGTGTATTCCACTCCGGCTCCTGCCAGGAATGGTTGACGATAAGACAGGCCCGTGTTGCCAGCATAGTTGGAAGGGAATAACTGACTGGTTGAGTTACTACCCGTGTAATTCCAGTTGTGCGAAACGGCAAACTGTCCACCGTTGGCAAATGTTTTGGAAAGCCCCGATTGAAATTGTCCCGTTTCCTGTGTCAATGTGCCGCCGGGAATACCACCGAAAAACGGGCTGTTCTGAACCTGTTCCGAGCGGCCCCAGAGCATGTTAGTAGTAAACGTTGTATCAAAGGCAGAGAGCGCTGCTTCCACGCCCCGTGATCCACCCAACAACACGTTGGTTTCCTGAATCGAAGGGTCAAAAATGGTGGGCGTTCCATCCGGGTTATTTAATAATCCGTTCCCGTTCGTCCCCAGTGTTCCGGAAACGCGAATGACTTCGCTGTTAGCCAGACCCAGGTGAATCGCATCCATCAAAGGCAAATCCCAGATTTCATCCTGAGAGCGATCTGCCAGTGTCCGCGGCTTTCCAGAAAACGTTATTTCTTCCGGGGTTTCTTCAAAAACAGCCGGGTACTCAATCTTGGTGGCAACATCTTCATAATATTGAAGATCTTTATCACCCAGATAATGCAGGTCCGTATCAGTGCCCAAGCCATGGCAACCGACGAGTTGGCTGGTAATAAAGCAACCACAGAAAAATTGGTGTAACTTCTGACGAAGGTTCATGTATCCATCCTTAAAGACATGAACGTCGATTATGGCTACAAAATGCAGTTCCATAACCACTTAAGGTTCATAATCGATAGTACGTTCAGGGAGATTTACCAAAGTATGGAGGCAGTCAGTGTGATGTCATGCACCTCGCTGCGCATTACAATTCTGCCGCATGGTAAAATCACTACATTCGGTATCGGCTGTTTAATCGTTACAACTTGACTTTTTTGACGATTGGTCAAAATTCACTCGATTTTGAGTGTCTGGCCCGAATTCTGTGTAGGGTTTTCCCAGTAGCTTCTTGATCAGAATCAGTTCCCCAGCGTCATTGTGTTCTATGAAATGCCCTAGAAATTGCAGCAGATAGCCGGCGACAAATGCGATTCCGGCAAAAATCCACGGTCCCGCCAACCCAAATCCGATCAATCCGCCAAAAGTCAGGGGAACCCCGATCAAATGCAGGACCTGATTGGTTCGATTTTGGTGGCGAAGAAGGTAATTATGCATAAATCGCTGGATCATTGGATTCCCTGATCGGCTCGAAAACTAAGCGACAGCCATCGCGTATAGTTGAAAAGCGAATTCTGTTTTGATACGGTCACTGCTTGTCTGTGAACTATTTAATTAGTATCCACCAGTATGGCCTTTGGTTTCAAGAGTCAGCAGGCCCGTCGCATTGTGTACATGCGCTTGAGATCCTGGTCGCATTCCCCTTTTGTCAGAAGTATTTGAGGAAACGATGTATAAAGTCACATTAATTCCCGGAGATGGTGTTGGTCCGGAAATCGCCGAGGCTACAAGAAAATGTGTTGATGCGACAGGTGTCAAAATCGACTGGGATGTTCAGGAATGTGGGATCGAAGTCATTGAAGCCGAAGGCGGAGTGCCTGATCGGGTAATGGAGTCGATTCGCGCCAACAAAGTGGCTCTGAAAGCACCGATCACCACACCCATCGGAAAAGGCTTCCGCAGTGTGAACGTATTTCTGCGACAGGAACTCGGCCTGTTTGCCTGCATTCGACCCTGTAAAACTTACAAGGGAGTTCGTACCTACTTCTCCGAATCCAACGTCGATCTGGTTGTCGTTCGTGAAAATACCGAAGACCTCTACGCTGGCGTCGAATTCCAGGCTGGCGAAAAGAATACCGCGGCCTTGATCGAAAAGATCAACGAATTCGCGACCGGTAAAAAAATCAACACACCCCTCGACGAGACCGGCATCAGCATCAAGCCTATGTCGTATCAGGGAACCCGCGATATCAGCAACTACGCGTTTAAATACGCGGTCGACAACAATCGCAAAACGGTCACATCGATCTGTAAAGCGAACATCATGAAGTTTACAGACGGCCTGTGGTACGACGAAACCCGTGCCGTCGCCAAAGCCTATGGTGCGAAATTCGAATGGGACGAGCTCGCCGAAGGCGTCGCCCCTGATGCGAAGTTGGCAAGCATCGCCACCGATTGTGGCGGCAGCATTGAATACAATGAGCGCCTGATCGACAACATGTGCATGCAGTTGGTTCAGAAGCCAGAACTGTATGACGTGCTCGTGACCTCCAACCTGTATGGCGACATCCTGAGTGACCTCTGTGCTGGTCTGGTCGGTGGTCTCGGTGTAGCGCCCGGATCTAACATCGGTCCCGAGTCGGCCATCTTCGAAGCGACTCACGGTTCTGCTCCCAAATACAAGGGACAGAATAAAGTGAATCCAGTCGCCCTGATTCTGTCCGGTAAAATGATGCTGGACTACCTCGGCGAACACGAAGCAGCCGCCAAGTTGGATCAGGCCGTCGCTGATGTGATTGCTGAAGGCAAAGACGTGACGTACGATCTGAAAGACGATCGCAACGATCCGACCGCCGTCGGAACTCAGGAAATGGCAGAAGCCATCTGCAAAAAGATGCAGTAAATCCTGAGACACAACAAAATCTTAATATCAACGATGCAGAGCAGATTTCAAGCTCTGCATCGTTTTTTATTTCGAGTACAATACTTCCACCAGGACACAAAATTCTCATTCTGCCGATGGCCTTCCTCGTAACTCATCCCACTTCCGCGTGGGGTTCGGCCCCCTGTGTCCGCCGGCCAGAGCCTATCAACATACTAAAAAATCGGAACTGCTCATCGTGAAAAAAATGAGCTTGACACCATCGCGCCGTTCTGAAAACTGTAGTCTCTTCAGCGTCGCGCGCGAGACCACTACTGGTTCAGCTGAAATTCCGGAACCTCTGAGTAAATCAGCACGATAAAACCCACTGGCTTCAGCTCGATTTTCAAAACCACTGCTCGCCCGCTCCCCTGTTATCATTGGGCTTCGAAGCCACTTCACTGCCGTTCGTTCATAGTTCAGAGAACTTCGTTGCATGTTCAATTGACGTTCAAAGTACCAATTCATCGCTTCCCCTTGACTCCTCCACGCCGTTAACCAAAATCATCATGCTACCTGTGAAAGAGAGTCGGGACAGGTCTATATGCCTGCCCGCAGATAATAGCTACCTAAATCAAAAGCCGTCCAGTTTCTTCTAAACAGTTCCTACCCTGAGCGGCAAAGCGCTAGCTGCCGTTTCTTCACCACAAGGTAACAACACCAATTCTATAAAATGGCCTTTGCTTCTCAGAGATGAAAAGGGTGAAGCTGATTGAATGAGCAGGAAAGAAACAGACAAAACGGGTCCCTTTTCCGATCACAGAAAAAGGCCTCAATCACTTTATTATCACCAGAACCTGCTCCGGGAAGTGGTGTTAGATCACTATTCTCAGACATCTTTCATCCGTTGTTAAGGTTCAATTCATGAAGTATCTGCCACTCTGTCTGATGTTGAGCGTCTGTGTTCTGATTTCAGAAACCAGTTCCGCACACGCAGAAAAGTATAACCCGCTGGAAAAAAAGAAAAGCCGTCTACAAAAACCGGTCGACATCACCATTCAAGATTCGGGCCGCCAGCGCGACATTCCCCTGCGGATCTATTTGCCTGCGCAAACACAGGCGGCGCCCGTGGTTTTATTCAGTCATGGACTAGGGGGATCACGCAACGGCTCTCAGTACTTGGGAGAACACTGGGCAGCCCGCGGTTATGTCGTGGTGTATCTGCAGCATCACGGCAGCGATGAAACGGTCTGGAAAGACGTATCCGCGCGCGAGCGGCTCAAAGCATTAAAGGGCGCGACAACGCTGCAAAATACCATCGACCGTTATCAGGATGTCTCAACCGTTCTGGATCAGCTCACTAACTGGAATGCCGACGCGAAACATCGTTTCCATCAACGGTTTGACCTGAAACACATCGGGATGTCGGGCCATTCCTTTGGTGCGGTTACGACACAGGGAGTCAGCGGGCAGTCTTGGCGACTCGTAGGCAAGAAATTTACCGATCCCCGCATCAAGGCAGCCGTCATGTTCAGCCCCAGCAGTCAGGGAAGGTCAAATCCGGAACAGTCGTTTGGTCAGGTCTCCATTCCCTGGATGTTGTTGACCGGCACCAAAGATACGTCTCCCATCAAGGACACCACAGTGGAAGATCGCCGCAAAGTCTATCAGGGGCTGCCTGATACCATCGATAAATATGAACTGGTTCTGTTCGATGCGCAGCACTCCGCATTTTCAGATGGCAGACAGCGCCTGGGAGTGCCCCGCCGCAATCCCCAGCATCATCCCGTGATCCTGGGAGTCACGACGGCTTTCTGGGATACCTACCTGCGACAGAATCAGGACGCCCGCAAATGGCTCCAGGGAAAACCATGCTGGCAACTCATCGCCCCTCAGGACGAATGGCAGTTTGAGAAAACGACAGCGACAGACTGAAACGGGCGCTGATTATCCAAATAACATCCCGCCCTGCTTCGTGTGATTTCGAAATTTACGTGGTAGAAATGAGTCCTGATGAGATACCATTTTGAATACGGTTCCAAACATCGGATCAGACTCGCGTGTGCCACCGCTCGGCTTGTCAGACGGTGCGCGATCGAGACAGAGAAACTCTTCCCATCCGTGTTGCAGTAAAGAGCAGCGAACCCATGTCTCCACCCGCCAGCATCAGACATCCCATCCAGGAAACCAGCTCAAACCTTCTACACGTCCCCTACCCCTGAGCGGCACGGCACTAGCCGCCGTTTAACCGCGAGGATGATTTATGGGTGTGGCTGACTGCTTGCGGTCTGTTTCGCCGTAGGGGGTTTCTGTGACATTCCATCCCCACCACTCATCCTGCACGCGCACGACCGGCAGGTTCGTCTGTTCCTGAAGCGGCTTGAGCAGCCATTCGAACGCCTTGACGTTGAAACCGGATTTTAGCAACGGCCATCGTGTTCGGATGCCATCGCGGCTGGTGACCAGGTTGATTTCCGAATAGCGTTCGTTGTTCAGCACGCCGCCCCACCACAGCAACTTCGTTGTGATGTATTGCAAGTGCACGATCTCGCTGCGGTCGAATTTCTCTCCTTCGCGCGGCAGTTCAACCTCGCCGCTTTGCTTGTGATAGATGAGCCAAGGGCCCAAACGGTTCGCTTTGTCAAACGAGCGATAGCCAATCACAGTAAACAGAACGCAGGTCAAAAGGCCGATGCCAATCACCGCGCCGTAAATGAGCCAGAGACCTGTTTCGTCGTGCCTATAGTGATGAACTGCCCACAGAAAACCGGAGAAGAAGGCGACGAATACCAGGTTAAGAATAACGATGTTCCACACTGGCATGGGCTCGGGATCGATGCGGAAGACGTGCTCGTCGTGATACGGACGCGCGAGCCGAAGGTTATTGTAGTGCCCTCGTCCGATGATAAATTTTTCCGGGTCTGCATCAACTGGCGGCTTGGCCATGGATGACTTCCTTAAAAATCAAACAACCTGAATTCAGATGTTTCTGTCATAATTATCCGCACCACTGAGTCTGTTGTCAATTCGTCTTTGCTGGGCTGATCAGTGATTTCCTCGCTCAATGATGATTCTTTACTACCACGAAAGCCACGAAAAGCACGAAAAATGAAACCGATCCCACTGTCTTTCGAGATTTTCGTGGTAGAAAAATAGCGAGACACCGTTGTCTCACCCGTCCGATCCGGTTTGGTAATGTAGGGGTAGACCCATGTGTCTACCCCTGGTATCGACGTGGCTTGTGTGTTGTCATACAGAGTATTTCTCCGGTTCCATTTGAAGTCTGAATTGGAATCACACGTCGCCCGGCGGGCGGACACATGGGTCCGCACCCTACGAATTGGTTTCGCTACAACAGAACAACTTCGAACGTTTTCTGCATACTGGTTTTTGTGAGCGGAATGGCGCGAGCCACCGTTTTTGAACCAGCTTCCCCAACACACAACCGGCGCCTGGCGCCGTGCCTCACTTTGTAGTTAGGGGTAGACCCATGTGTCTACCCGCGGTATCGACGTGGCTTGTGTGTTGTCATACAGAGTATTTCTCCGGTTCCATTTGAAGTCTGAATTGGGATCGCACGTCGCCCGGCGGGCGGACACATGGGTCCGCACCCTACGAATTGAAACGAGTCCGACCTTGTGAATCACTCCTTCGATTGATCAGAGCGACAACTTCTCAAATGCATCCGTTGGGATTTCCACACCAACCCCAAACGGGGCGGCGTTGATGGACGTCAGGTCCAGTTCGCCGCCGGTGATGTTGACGCGTGCGAAGCCGTCGTCCATTGCTGTGTACAAGTCGCCGTGCTGTTGCAGCATGGACTGACTGAACTCCTTTGGAAACGCGGATAGACCGCGATAGTAATGGTGGCCGTTGCGTTCGATCGACGTATTGCCCAGCGCCGCTTGAGCCGCCAGATCTTGCAGTAACGCGACCGGGCCGATATTCACCAGGTCTTCGCCGCTCATCTGATAGCGGCTCGTGTTTTCTATTGCGTTGCGATGGTTGATCAGACAGCGATGGGCGGCCGCTTTCATGATGCCTTTGCAATTCTTGTGGCTCGTGCCCGCGTAACCCAGTTCGAGCGCCTGCGCCAGCGCGCTGAGCTCCGCGTCCGATTCATCAATGATCACGGGGGGGCTGTTTTCCCAGTCGGAAATATTTGCGATCGAGGGATCAAGGGCCACGTCACGATACAGGGGCTGCTCGATGAAGATCAGTTTTTCAAAGAAGGATTTCAGCGACGCGTCGGCCTGAATACGATCCCACAGTTCGACGAAGCGGGGGAACGCACGATACTGCTCGTTGCCGTCCAGAGTGAATGCGTAGTTGGTGCCGCATTGCTGTGTGACGACCTGCGTGACCGAGCGCAGTCGTTCCAGATCACCTTCGACATCCCCCTGCACTTTCAACTTGAAGTGATACAGTCCGTAGAAACGAATGCAGTCTTCCAGTGTTTGCGGCAGCCCATCGTCGATGCGGTTCTCGGACGTCAGGTCAGCCGCCGTCAACGGATCGGAGAGCCCGACCGTATGGCGGGCGATGATTTTTGCCAGAGGTTGTTCCGGCAGAAACTCGTTCGGCGTGTGCCCCGCCAGTTCGGGGTGAATGGCCGCCAGGTCGAGGCCGACGCGATTCTCCCGCAGCAGTGTCGCCAGCGAACAATGCTCGGCCCGCGCCAGTGCATCGAGCAACGTCCGCTCGACCATACTAACGCCAAACTGCGCGAGCAGCGACGGAAACCCCTCTTCCGCGGCCCATTTCACCTGAGCCTGATACACCTGCTGCCAGAATTCAAACGCCGCCGCCGCCGAGACCTCCCGCGCAAACCCGACGGCCCGCCGAATGACGAGCAGCATTTCATCGATCTCCTGCGCAGCCTCTTTCTCAGGCGACTTATCAAACCACTTAGGCAGCAGCCCGTCCGCGGCGATGCCGGTGACGACCGTGCCATCAATTTCGTAGCGACACTGCAGGAACACATGCGGGGCGGCAGTCATCACCGCGATCCCAAAACGAAAGGGCATTCGCGTCTGCGTTTCCGTGCGGTGGAGAGTGGCGTCGACGAGTTTCAATTGAGAAAGCATGGTTCCTGTGTCCAATAATTGGTTCAACGTGTGTTGTTGCGAGTTCTGCGTTGGCAGTATATGCTACGCATTATGGTTCAATCTCGTCTGAAAACGCAAAGTAGTGAACCCAATGCGCAGAGTTCTGATCTTCAGCCGGGTATCTCTCGACTGAATCTGAATCCTGAGTTTCCGTTGAACGTGCACCTGGATGGCCATCGCGACGATACGCCGGTGACTCAGTTGCACGTGCATGACGGGCTGGAACTCGGCTACTGCACCGCGGGTTCAGGCACGTTCTATGTCGGCAACAAGATCCTGCCGTTTCACGCCGGCGACATGACGGTCATTACGGCTCACGAATATCATCGCTGTCACAGTACGCCGGGCACGACCAGCCAGTGGGTCTGGTTTTTTCTCGACCCGATTCGTTTGCTGGCCCCTCATTCGGCGTTCGAATTTGTCTGGGAATCCGAACGCTTCTGTGGCGAACCGTTCGTGAACGTCATTCCGAACGACGGGAACTCGTTGCTGCATGACCTGATGCAGATGTTGATCGCCGAAGCGAAGCGCGAGGACGCATATCGCAACAGCAACCTGCGCTCGCTCCTCTTACTGCTGATCAACGAACTCCACCGCAGCGTACCGCGTCGCGAGACTGCCACACAGACAACGCCCGATGCAACCGGCCTGTCACGGATTGCACCGGCACTGAATCTGGTGGCACGAAACTTTCATGAACCACTGACAGTTACGGAACTCGCCGCCGCATGCGACTTGAGTGTCCGCAGTCTCCAATCGCACTTCGCCACACAAATGGGAATGACGCCGCAACGGTATCTGATGAAAAGCCGCGTACAGGCGGCCGCAGCGATGCTGCACAATCGCCAACATAGCATCACGGAAATCGCCCTCAACAGCGGCTTCAACTCTCTCTCCGCCTTCAACCGCGCCTTCCGAAAAATCTACGAGATGAACCCCCGCGAATACCGAATGCAGCTAACAGGGTGATCCGACTTTTACCCCCTGAGCGGCAAAACGCTAGCTGCCGTTTAATTACAGGCTAGAAAAACGCGATCTCTCAAACTCAGTCAGCGGCCAACAAAAGCTGTGGCAGAACAGTTTAAATCAGCTAGAATGCAGATGAGGCTGTGAACGGAAGTCTCAATTTGTTGTCTGCCCCGCTTTTACGCTTGCTGGGGTTTTTGAAGAAAAGAGCTTTAATTGTGAATGATTCTTTACCGATCCAGGAAGACAAAAAGTTGGCAGAGAGGCTCACACTTCCTTGTGAGATCGATGAAGAAACCGGGTTGATTGAATTTTGGTCTGGAAAAACAACTTTATCGAAAGATGGAAACACTAAAAGTGGTAGTGGAAAAATTATTTTTGAATTTGCTCCAAAACCAAAAGTCTTATTTGAGTTCGAAAGCGACGAAGAACCTGAAGCATCTCAGATCTTCGAAAGTCTGTTTAATAACGAGAAGTTTGGAGAATATGAACTGTCTTGTGGGCAACCAGTTGGGCCAATGACAGTCAATGTAACAAATACTAACAATATGAAATCTTTTTCAGGCCACTTGGGCGAGCATGTTGAGCCTGACCCTCCCATCAATTCGATAAAGTATTTGGTAATCAATGGTCCAAACTTATTTGGAAATAGAATTGATGGAAGCGATTCTGTCTACAAGGGGAGAACCGAAACAAAAGTTGATGGCTTAGAGATTATTATTGATCAGATAGAAGATAAGAATAAAACGTGTCGATCTCCTTTTGTATTTTCGCACATTATCGAGGTTAGTTTTGAAAAGGTCAGTTCTAGACCAGAAATTGATTTGATTGGATCAATTTTACATAAAACACTTTCATTTATGTGTGGGCATTGGGTTGGCTTAGTTGGTCCATGGGCATCTTCAGATGCAGATAAACTGAATCGAGTTTTTCCAAGAGTGACAAAATCGAGTATGAATCGATCGGGATTTTCTTGGTATTATGAGATGGTGATGGGAACTTTCGAGGAGCTGTTTCACAGTATATTCAGGGCTCACAATGAGCCAAAGAAGTACGAAGTATTAACGACTGGAATTGGTTGGTATATAGAAGCAGAGCTTGGTGCTGGATTAATTGAGGGTTCGATTGTATTACAACAGGCGGCACTAGAGTCTTTAGCGTGGTTTGAGGTTGTTGAACAGCGAAAGCTGTGTAGTGTTAATGGATTCAAGGCGTTACCAGCGTCGGATAAAATACGCTTACTTCTATCGCTTTATTCCATCCCATCAGATGTACCGACAAAGTGCAGTGAATTAATAGCTTATGCTAGAGAATTTAATCTAGATGATTTAATTTGCGTTCTCGTAGATGTAAGGAATGCACTTGTTCATGGTATGCCAAAAAAAGTAGAAAAATTACTATCTCGTAATAACGGGTCGAATGAGCGTATTGATTTGTGGTATCAGGTTAACGGAATACTTTCTCAAGCAATTCTTGCAACCTCTGGTTATCAAGGAAAGATTATCTGTCGCGGTCTAGATGTAGACTTAATTCAGTCTGCGATCAAAGATGTTCCATGGAAGAAAAAAGTATCTGAAGATTGTTGATCGCTAGTACGCATAGGATTTCACAAAATTCGAAAATAGCGATTGATTCCAAATTCTTCATCTCCCAAAATTCTGCAAGAAATCCCCCACTAACCCCAAAATCGGGTGGAGAGATGCAGATGATTTGATACGATAGAGGCAGAGTCTCGCCTTGTTTTATCCCACCACAGGAGTCAGCCCCATGACGGATGCTTTTCGCCAACCGCAATTATCTGGTTCACTGTCTCGCCGTGATGTTTTGAAACTGGGAGCCGCTGCGATGGCGGGGACCGCTGGTTTGAACTGGCTGCAGCCGGGGCTCGCTGCCGCTGAAACGAAACGGCCGCAAGTCGCTGCCGTCTATACGCAGTTCTTTTACTGCTCGCACGCGTATCATATTATGCATCCCTTCCTGGGGCCGTATCTGTTTAATGGCAAGATTCAGCAGCCGCAGTGTGATGTGCTGTCGTTTTATGGCGATCAGTTTACCGACCGTGATCTCTCTCGCGGCGTCGCGAAAAAATTTGACATTCCGATTTATAAAACGATCCGCGAAGCGCTCTGCGTGGGTGGCGATGAACTGGCCGTCGACGCCGTGCTGTCGATTGGTGAGCACGGCGATTATCCCGATACGAAATTCGGTCAGACCAAGTATCCCCGTAAACGGTTTTTTGATGAGATCGTGGACGTTATGAAACAGTCGAACCGCTTCGTGCCTCTGTTTAGCGACAAGCATTATTCCTATCGCTGGGACTGGGCGCGGGAGATGTATGATACCTCGCGGAAGTATGAGTTCCCGATGATGGTCGGCAGTTCGGTTCCGCTGGCACAACGTACGATTCCTCTGGAAATTCCCGAGGGCACGGAACTGGAAGACGCCGTCTCCATTCACGGCGGACCGATTGAACGCTATGACATTCACGGTCTGGAAGTGTTGCAGTCGATGGTCGAATTTCGCAAAGGGGGCGAGACCGGCATTTCGTCCGTCCAGTTTTTGAAAGGCGATGATCTGATCAAAGCCGGTAAAGAAGGTCGCTGGTCGATGAAGCTGGCGGAAGCCGCTATGCAGGCCGAACTGGGGGACAGCAAACGTGGTTTGTTTGATCAGATCGGTGAGGAAGGCAAATCAGAGCCACACGGCATTCTGCTGGAATACAAAGATGGGTTCCGGGCGACGATGCTCAAAATTGGTTCGAATGGCGTGCGCTGGAATTTTGCCTGTCAGGTCAAAGGGGAAGCGAAGCCGAAAGCAACGACGTTCTTCCCCGGCCCGTGGGGGAACCGCAATTTATTCCGTGCCTTCTCGCATGCGATTCAACATTTGTTTGTCCACAAGGAAGAACCGTATCCCTGTGAGCGGACCTTGTTGATGACGGGGGCCCTGGATGCCGCCATGCATTCCTGTTTTGAAAAAGGCTCGGCGAAAATGAAGACGCCGGAACTGGAGTTTTCTTACAAGCCGAAAAATTTCAATCAATTTCGTGAAATGGGTGAGTCCTGGAACGTGATTACGGCGGAAATGCCGCTGCCCAAAGATTTTGTGGAAGCTGACCCGGAACCACAATAGGCGGCCTCTTTTCACCCATTTTCAGGAGCGTGCTTCCTGAAACGGGTTGTGTCGTAATTTCATGAGGCGGGTTCCTTGCAGGAAGCTGGTCAATTCAGGATATTGAGGACAAAATGGTTCTTTATTCTCCGATTTTATGATCCTGCTTGAGAGTTAGTATCCCAAAGATGAAATATGTGCTCGTAATTCCAGATGGTTGTGCGGATGAACCGCAGGACGCATTGGGGGGGAAGACCCCGTTGCAGGCCGCTCGCGTACCCCGGATGGATGCCATTGTTTCCGAGGGGATTCTCGGCCGAACCGATACCGTGCCCGCTTCGATGCCGTCTGGCAGTGATGTGGGAACGATGAGTCTGTTTGGATACGATCCATTAGTATTTCATACAGGTCGTGCGCCGCTCGAAGCAGCCGCACAGGGAATCGAACTGGGGCCGCACGACTGGGCGATTCGTTGTAATTTCGTGACGATCACTGACGGCAACATGGCCAGCTTTACCGCGTCGCAACTTCCTAACGATGTGGGCGAGGAATTAATCGGTCTGCTGCAGGAAGCGACCGCTGGTAATCCCCAATGGGAATTCCATCAGGGAGTCAGCTATCGGAATCTATTGATCTATCGGGCCAAAGATGCCGACGACCACCCGTTTGATAAGGGAACTTCTACGACGCCTCCCCACGATTTAACTGATCAATCGATTGAGCACGATCTTCCTGCGGGGGACGGGAGTGAATTGTTGCTCGACCTGATGGAACGTAGCAAGAAGCTGTTTGCGAAGTCGGCGAAAAATCAGAAACGGGCCGATGGTCAACCGCCGGCGACTCAGATCTGGTTATGGGGACAAGGGAGTCGGCCGGCACTCAAGCCGTTTCAGGATCAGTTTGGCAAAACGGGTGCGGTGATCACTGCCGTCGATTTATTGCGAGGACTGGGAAAATTGCTGGGCTGGGATGTGATCGAAGTCGAAGGAGCCACCGGGTACACCGATACCGATTACGCCGCCAAAGGTCGCGCGGCGATTGAGACGTTAAAGCAGTCTGACTTTGTGGTCGTGCATGTTGAAGCGACTGACGAAGCCTCTCATGAAGGCGAAGTCGAGGAAAAAATCAAAGCCCTGGAAAACATCGACGAGCATGTCGTCGGCCCGGTGCATGATTACCTGAAAAAGCAAGGCGACTATCGGATTCTGGTTTGCCCCGACCATCCCACATTCCTCAGAACCAAAACGCACAGTCACGGTTATGTGCCGTTCGGGATCTGCGGCAGCAATGTCCGCCCCGATCACGCAAATAGCTACGATGAAGTCACGGCCAGCGTGAGTAACCTGCTGCTTCCCAAAGGGCACCAGTTGATGCCGTTCTTTTTTGGAACGTTGACGAACTAGTTACTGTTTTGAGACGTTTATGTGATGAGAAAAGTAGGGGTGGACCCACGTGTCCACCCGCTGTATCGATGTGGTTTGTGTGGTGTCGTTCGGAGTTTTTCTCTGGTTCCGTTCCAAGAATAATTTGGGATCGGACATCGCCAAGCGGGCGGGCACATGGACCCGCCCCTACGAATCTGTCTCCTTGTGAGAGACAATTCCGTTTGTTTTTCGATCAACATTCTGCTCACGCGCTCGGATCGAATTGCGTTCGATCCCACCCATTTTTTGTGGTGTTGCCCTGTATGAGAATGCGTTTTCCCATGCACTGTTGGCAAGCCAACAGTGCCACACGAAGATATTAACTAGAAGAAATATTACTACCACGAAAATCACGAAACCACACGAAAACGATCTGACGGGGTGGTCTCGAATGCCATTCGGGATTGGCGCAGACAACAGGAAACTGTCAGAGAACGCGGCCGATTTCAGAAGATGATAACGAATCAGATCATAGTAGGGGCAGCCTACATAGGGCTGCCCGTACTATGAGATATCGTGTGTTGCTTATAAAGGCCAGTCGCAAAGAATGCGTTCGACTTCTTCGGCATGGCCGCTTTCGTCGCGGATCATGTCTTCCAGTTGGACGGCCAGCGCTTTGTCGCCAAACGCTTCTGCTTCTTTGGCACGTGTCGTGTAACCAGCGGTCGCAGCTTTCTCGGCAGCAAGGATCGCTTCCAGCATTTCCCGGTTGCTATGTGCTGCAGTGACTTTTGAGGGAACGGTGGTTGGTTCGCCGCCTAATGCCACGATTTTATTGGCCAAAAATTGAGCGTGCATTTGTTCGTCGGGCACTTCTGCCAGGAAAAACTGTGTCAGCTGTGGCCGATAAGGGCCCGTTGCTTTGGCAGCATACGTGGTATATTGAATGATGGCTGAGAGTTCATTCGCCAGATCTTCATTCAGTTTGTCAATGATTGTTTGCTTGTCCATGGTTCTCTCCTGAAGAATGAATGGGGGGACCAGCCAGTGATCCGCTAAATGTTGTAAGTACTTATTTACCTTTATAGATGAACATTCTACTTTATCAACTCTGGAAGATTAAGCAGCCATGAAAAATATGCTGATGATCTATGGGAAATAGCAGAAAATTCAGACTGAGGGGAACGCCTGAGATCCCGGTTTTGTGAATGTCGCGTAAAGTGAAAAAAGCGAATTATCGGACCCGCCACTTTGCCAATCGCCCCAGGGTTAAGAATTCGGGGTTCTTTTCGCAAGGGGCATGGCCTATGATTGTACTTAGCACATCTGATGCGTTATTTTTATCACTTGTGTTATTTCTGTCGTTTTTGAGTATCAATGTCATAAGATTGGGAGATTTGGGTGTCTGACTGGGTTGAACCTCTGGGAATGAGGATTCTCATTCGTAAAGACGAAAGTCGGCAGACGACAAAGGGGGGGATTGTTCTTCCCGATAAAGCGGAAATTCCGACCATCACCGGCCGCGTTGTCGAAATCAGCGTGCAAATCGAGCGGGATGATGACTTTCCGATCAAGAAATACGATAAGGTGCTGTTCAATCCCAGCGAAGCCATTCCCGTCGATTTCGAGCCGGACAATGTGCTGTTCGTGGTCCCCATTGAAGACGTCGTCGCTGTCTTTCGCCGCGGTGATTCGAAAACCGATGAAGTTCGCTCGGCTGAAGAGCAGGAGTACGAAGATCCTGATGACTGGGACGAATAAACGACGCTGAAGCGAACCGACGGAGTCAACTGGTCTGATGCGGCGTTTTGATTTCTTCCACCAGGCTGGTGCGTTGATACCCGGCGGGAAGTGTATCCAGGTTTCGATAGGCGACGAGTTCCGCGACAATGCTTAAGGCAATTTCAGGAACGGTCTGCGAGCCGATGTCGAATCCGAGGGGAGCATGAACTTTCGCCAGCGCTTCGCGTGGCGTACCCGTGCGCAGTAAATCTTCAAAGATCAATTTCACTTTTCGCTTACTGCCAATCATCCCGATATAGCGGGCCTCTGATTGAGCCAGATGCCCGAGCGCTTCTTCATCGTGATTGTGTCCCCGCGTCACGATGATAATGAACGTATCTTTGTTGACGGTCAGGTCAGACAGCACCGCATCGAAACTTCCCACGATCAATTGTTTCGCGTCGGGGAACCGTTCGGTATTGCAGTACTCCTGGCGGTCATCGACGGCAATGATTTCAAAACCGACATCACTGGCCAGCCCTGCCACTTTCTGACCAATGTGGCCACAGCCAACAACCACGAGTTGACAGGTTTGCAGAAACGTCAGATAAGCGATGCCCGCATTTACATAAGGTCGCGGCCGGTTTTTGATGGGCTTGAGCCCGTCCCACAATTGTGACGGCGGTTCCTGCTGGCCACGCCAGGCAACAACTTTCGAATTGGCATCAATCAGATAGCGGTCTGTCTCACTTCCGCCGTCTATTGTTTCCGGGTTGATTACAACTGCTTCGGTACAGCCTTGATCGCTTTCCAGCAGTTGCTGCATACTTTTGTAGTACTCAAAATCCGCTTCGCTTTTGATGGGATCAACGAGCACTTTCATTCGACCGCCGCAGATCAGGCCATCGTCCCAGCCGTAGTCACTGTCGAGCTGGAAGGTCATGATTTCCGATATGTCCGATTCAAAGAGTCTCAAGGCACGACGTTTGACTTCCGCTTCTACACAACCCCCGCCGAGTGTGCCTGCCTGCGAGCCATCGGGAAAGATGAGCATTGCGGCTCCCGGTTTTTGTGGCGTTGAACCGCGGGTTTCGACGAGGCAGGTATAACAGACCGGTTTTTGCTGTTGGACTGCCTGTTCCAGTTCGCGTAATAATTCTCGCATGGTCGGTTACTTTTGTCAGAGACTTAAAGCGTATTCAGGAGAGTGCGCGCTGCCTGTAATTCGCGTGTCAATCCTTCGACTAGCGTCGGCTTCTGATCGCCGGGCAAGACTTCCCAAGTGTAGGTTTCGACTTCCAGATGCGGCGCGTAGTCGAGTTCTTTGACGGTGGCCAGTGCCTGCTTCAATTCTTTGTGCGTTGTTCCCAACGGGCCCAGTGATTCGGCGTCGACCGGCACATGGAAGTGAACCCGCAGTTTATCGGTATCTTTCAATCGGGGATCGGGGTCCAGCAGGAACTCGCGAGTTAAATCGACAATCCGATACAGGTCGCCCGTTTCCAGGCTGCCAATCGTCTGATGCAGATAGCGGGGCTCGGCGTAGTTGGCGAGTAAAGTGCGGCCGGCTTCATTCTCCCAAGGCTGGTCCAGTTCAATGGCATTGGAGATATGAACTTTGTTGATGCGAATTTCCGCGTGGGTGATCTGTCGAATCGAACCGGGAATGTCTTCGAACTCGACGGCCTGATGACAGACATCGTAGCAGGCTCCCAGATATTCTCTGACAATTCCCAGTAACTGTTTTTTCGCAGCGCGTTCATACAGCCGTTCGAAGAACAGGATCAGTTCGTGTGTAAATTCAATCACACAAAATGGCTCCGGCTCAATGGCCAGTCGAATCGTACGGCCGGTTTCCTCTTTCAGCTGTTTGAGAAACAGTGCCAGTTGAATCAACTGATCAATGCAGGAATTGCTGAAATCGGCGGCGTGCTCAAACTGTTTGAAGCCTAACGGAACTGTGGAAATGCTGCCTTCCGTTCCTTCCGGTAACAGTGCGGCGAGAACGCGGGCGCAACCTTTGGTGTACTCCAGGCGTTCGGGCGTGGACCAGTCAGGCAGATAGACATTTTCCTTCACGCGATCGCTGTGAAAGTTTCCGAACGGAAAGGCATTCAACGTATAACAAGTCAGATCGCGTTTCTGGATCTCTTCCGCAAACCGCAGATGTCCTTCCGGCGTGGAGAGGATTTCACGAATGACGGGATCAGCCAACCAGAGCCCGGCGGCCAGTGGCGCTGCCAGCTGTTGTTGGATCGGGATCGTAAAGTCGTCGAGTTTCTGCAGGATCTCTGCGACGGTCAAACCGGGATGCACGTTGGTGCAATAACTCAAAGGCAGTGAATTCAGCGTCATAGAACTTCCTCAGAGGGCCCTCATATCGGTGGGAAGTAGAAAATACAGCGAACGGAGCGATCTGCTGACAACTACTATCATAACCGAGATAAACCAGCGGACTACCTGCTTAAAAAATTTACAGGCATGATAGCGGTTGTAGAATAAATTTCTGGCAAAGACAACTTGTGTTAACATGTAAGTTTAGCGACGATAACGGGTACGAACCTGCATGAAAACAGACAAAAAGTGGGTTTCTCACAAACTCGAACAGAAACTTTTTGTTATGCTGCGTGTTTAGTACAGGCGGGTCACTTACCCCGAGAGATGGGAGTCAAAAGTCAGTCGTGGCTACTACCGAAATTTTGAATTCACCTTATTTACGTGATCCTGACGTGCAATTGATGCTGCGCGCCAAGGATGGCGATGAAGGTGCGTTCACTGAGCTGGTGGCTAATTACCAGGACCGGATTGTCGGAATATTTTGCCATTTGCTGAGAAATCAGGAAGCAGCGGAGGATTTGGCGCAGGAAGTCTTTTTGCGGATTTATCGCTCGCGGGACAGCTATCAGCCGAAGGCCAAGTTTTCCACCTGGCTGTTTCGGATTGCCAATAATCTGGCCAGCAATACACGTCGCAATAAAGGCCGGCGCAGAGAGGTCTCTCTCAATCCACAGGATTCCGGCCCGTTGGGTGTCAGGCCGGAAGAGCAGTTGCTGATGGAAAAATCAGGGATGATGCCAACCCGTCAGGCCGGTTTGAAAGAGACCCAGGCGGTTGTACGAGAAGCAATGGAAACATTGAACGAGCGTCAGCAGATGGCGGTTCTGTTACACAAATTTGAAGGCATGAGTTATGCCGACATCGGGACAGCCATGAAGCTGTCTGAAGCGGCTGTGAAATCATTATTGTCTCGGGCACGAGAAAACTTGCGCGTGCAGTTGGAAAAGCATATTAACGGTTAAATCAAAACAGGAATTCGCGGTAGAATCCTAAAATGAAAAAAGAGATCAAAGAACAGGAACTAGAAAAGCTGGTTGCCTACCTTGATGGCGAGGTGAGTGATCAGGAAGCGATCGAGGTTGAGCAATCTCTCTCGAGGGATGAGGAAACGCGTGCGCACGTCGATTCCCTGGAACGAACCTGGGAATTATTGGACAAGCTACCGATCACCAAAGCCTCTAGCGAGTTCACCGATAAAACGCTCTCCACAATCAAATCGGTCCAACTGGAAGCACAGGCCGCGGAAGACCAGAATCGCTCTGGTTTTTCGTTGAGTAAAAAATCACAGCAGCAGCTTCGGAGAGTTGCCATTGCCGGTGGCTGGATGATTGGCCTGGCCTGTTCGATTTATATCGGTTTTGCAATCACCAATCAGTGGGTGCCGGAAGAGTCGGAACCCTTGCTCAGTGAGTTATCATTTATCGAGAACCTGGACACCTATTCGGAAGTCCAAAGCCTGGAATTTCTAGAAGAATTGCAGCAATCAGGAACCTTCAATGAAACCGCGCAGCAATAAACTTGACCAGCGGCGATCTCAGAGAGCCGCAGAGGACTCAAGCCAGGAACCGGCTTTGTGGTCCCTGCTGTTGCGCGCCATGGGTGTGGGGGTGGGAACGGTTGTTTGTGTGATGATTCTATTAGGCGCCAGTGGTCCGGAGGAAGACCGTGAGGCAGCTAACCGCAAGAAGATTGAAGCGATGTCGCCCGCCGAGCGCGCGCAATTAAAACGCAATTACGAAAAATTTCAGAAGCTGTCAGAAGCAGAGAAGCAGCGTTACCGGGAGATTCATCGCGCGACCCACAGCAAGCCCGAATTGAATCGGGTCATGCGATCGTATTGCGACTGGGTGAAGACACTCTCTCCCTGGGAGCAGGAAGATCTGCGCAATGCAACACCAGAAGAACGCATCGCGTTGATTCGCAAATTCCGTGTGGCCCATCAAAGGCCAGGCCGTCGTCGTGGCAGTCGGCATTTTCGTGAGATTTCACAAATTCTGGGAGTGGATATCTTTAAGGATCCCCAGAGGAGGCTGCTGTGGATTACAAGTCCAACACCGGAACTGTTTAACAAAGTGATCGGTATCATTGAAAAAAATATACCGAGTCCGGTAACGTATCCCCGGCCCAAAAAACAGATGTCTGAGTTGGCGCAATCTTTGGCCGTAATACAGGCAGCACTCAATGTAAAAAAACAACAGGATGATGTTGACGGAGCTGACTGGCCACGTCCGGAAGTGGTTGATGAAATTCACAAGGTCTGGAAAGACAATCAATATACCATTTTTGAGCGGGGCGAAAAACGGGGGCCCAGAGCCGAGGCGCTTCGCGCCGATCTGCGCCGCGTGCAGATATCGATCTTTTTAGCAAAAGGGTTGATGGACCAGTTATACGGTTCGGTAAGACAGGAACTGGCTCAAATCAATCCTCCCGATGAAGATTTACATCGCTATTTTGAGACGCTGGATCCAAAACACAAAGATTACCTGATGAAACTCCCACCAGAGGAAATGCAGGAAAAACTGAAGTATTCGTATTTGAGTCAACATCTTCCGCCGGAAGTCAAGAAAAAGATTAAACAGCAGTCAGAAGAAGTTAAGAATTTGATTGCCCAGCAATTATTACGGGGGATCGATCAGCGCTTCGAGGGCCCCGGTGGACGAGGCAATAAAGAACGTGCGAAAGAGAAAAACGATCGCCCCAACAAAGGATTTCGAGGTCCCGGCGATCGGCCAAATCGTGACCGGAGACCGGGTCAAGGGCCTCTGAGACGTCCCGGTCCGCCGCCCAAGCAGCCTGATGCTTGAAAATCAAGGCGAAATCCTGTCTGATAGATTCTGAAACAAGATCAGAATTTTATACCGTGATCCCTGAATTTCTACGCATTTCGAAATGTATCGAAATTCTGCGGTTGCGGGTTTCCATTCAGACAGGAGCGATTCCATGTTGCGTTCATTTATCTCAGCCAGCCTGATGACAGGACTGATGCTGTTTTCCTTTGCAGATCTCAGTACTCTCGAAGCCAAAGACCCCGCGCCGTTAAAAACATTGAAAAAAGATCAGCTCCCCAAAAGCATGCAGGGACTGCCTTTGCTGTTTCATGAGAATTTTCAGTCAGGGAATTCCAATCATTGGGAGCCAACGGACGCCAAAGCCTGGAAAATGATCGAGGAGGGAGACAACAAAGCATTCAGCTTGATTACGAAGCGAAGTAAATACGAACCGCCGGTTCGCTCGCCTTATAATCGTGCGTTGTTGAAAAACATTTCCGTCAGCGATTTCCTTTTCGATGTCAAACTGCAATCAACGATTCCCGATTATGGCCATCGGGATTTATGTCTGTTTTTCGGCTATCAGGATGATGCCCATTTTTACTACGTGCATTTCGGTAAAAAAATGGATGATCACGCCAACCAGATTTTCATTGTTAACGGGAAGCCTCGCACCAAAATTTCTACAAAAACCACGCCCGGAACGAACTGGGACGATGAATGGCATCACGCACGTGTCGTCCGCGATACGGAAACAGGCTCGATCAAAATTTATTTTGATAACATGCAAGAACCGGTCATGACAGCGACTGACAAAACGTTTCTATCAGGACGAGTGGGAATTGGCTCATTCGATGACACCGGTAATTTTGATGAGATTCTGCTGTTCGGTAAAAAAGTCAAATAGCATCTGTCGGCTGCCTTGTTTGAGTTCGTAGTCATAACCCACTCCCACTTTTGAATCCCACCCACAGGAACATATGATGCGATACCCGTTCCCCCTGTTTGTCGTCGCTTTATTCCTTAGTTTTCCTGCTTTAGTTTTTGCGCAAGCTTTGGAGTTCCCCGAACAGCTGCCGGGGACGGCGCCGCTCAAGCTGACGGCGCCGCTCGACGAACATATGGTGGCGGGCATCGATCGTTATGCGTTAAACGCATTGGCGAAGTCACCGGAATTACGTCCAGAGAAATGGCACTATGCTTTCAGCAGCCATGCTGCGTTTATTGAAAGCATCAAAGACAACCGGGCGCGTTTCAAAACGATTATTGGTGCCGTTGATCCTCGCGTTGCTGGCCCCGGCTTTGAATTATTAACGACGACAGAAAACACGTCCGTGATTGCCGAGTGTCCGCAATTCAAAGTGCACGTCGTACGCTGGCAGGTATTAGACGGCATGACTGCAGCAGGGCTCTTGTTACAGCCGACCGGCGACATCAAAGCACGCGTGGTGGCTTTACCCGATGCTGGCTGGACACCGGAAATGTTTCTCGGTTTGCAGCCGGGCGTTCCGAAATCAGCACAGATTCCACTGAAACTGGCGGCTTCGGGAGTCCAGGTTGTGATTCCCACCTTGATGAGTCGCGAGTCTGATTTCTCCGGGCATCCAAAAGTGTTTTATACCAATCAGCCGCACCGCGAATTTATCTATCGTATGGCGTTTGAAATGGGGCGGCATGTGATTGGTTATGAAGTACAAAAAGTGATGGCGGCCGTCGATCAGTTTGAGCGTCTGGATAAAAAAGAGCGTCGTATTTTACCGATCGGCGTGGTTGGGGTGGGTGAAGGTGCCTTGCTGGCGTTGTTCAGCGGGGCCGCCGATTACCGCATTAAAGCCACGTGGGTCGCCGGCTATTTTCAACAGCGGGAAGATGTCTGGCAGGAGCCCATTTATCGGAATGTCTGGAGCCAGCTTACCGAGTTCGGCGATGCGGAAATCGCCGGCATGATCGCGCCGCGCTCCTGTGTGATCGAAGCCTGTTCTGTACCCGTTGTGGATGGGCCCTCGAAACCGAAGCCGGGAACCAGAGCGTCTGCGGCACCTGGAGTAATTAAAATCGCAACTCCCGCATCAGTCCGCGCGGAATATGCCAGGGCAGCGTCTGTCTTCGAGAAACTGGGACTCAAAGAGAATCTGTCACTCGTGTTAAAAGGTGACGGCACAGAGCCCGCAGGATCGGATCAAGCCCGCCAGCAGTTTTTGTTCGGCTTGAAAGTCAAAATGAATAAAAAACGACTTCCGCCCGTCGTGTTGACGCCGGTCGCCAATGGTGTGGTCGTTGATCCTGCGGCGCGACAAGAGCAGCAATTTAATGAAATGAATGAATTCACTCAGGAAGTGCTTAATAAGTCGGCCCGCTATCGGGATGAAGAATGGCAGCCGAGTAAGTATAAATCGGTCGAATCGTGGGAACAGGCTTCCGATGCGCTGCGAACAAAAGTGTATAATGAATTGATTGGCCGACTCCCTCAGCCTGCCATGCCGGTTCCATTGAATGTTAAAACACGAAAAGTGATTCAGCATGCAGAGTATCAGGGTTATGAAGTCATGCTGGATGTGATGCCCGAGATTGTTGCTGGCGGGATCTTGCTGATTCCCAATGATCTCAAACCCGGAGAACAGCGTCCCGTGATCGTCTGCCAGCATGGTCTGGAAGGCACGCCGATGGACACGATTAATGCAGAAGGCAGATTGTTTGCCGCTTACAAAAATTTTAGTGCAGAACTGGTGAAAAAAGGACTCATTGTGTATGTCCCGCAGAATCCGTATCGGGGCTTTGATCGGTTTCGCACACTGCAGCGAAAATCCAATCCGATGCAGCGTTCGCTTTACAGTTATATCATCCCCCAGCACGAAAGCACGCTGGCCTGGCTTGATTCACTTCCATTTGTCGACGGGAAGCGGATCGGTTTTTACGGGCTTTCATATGGCGGTAAGACAGCCGTGCGTGTGCCCCCGTTTATTAAGCAGTATGTCTTTTCAATCTGTTCGGGTGACTTCAACGAATGGGTTCGGAAAAATGCAGACAGCGCCCACCGCTACAGTTACGTGTTTCATGGCGAATATGAAATCTTTGAATGGAACATGGGGCATGTTGCCAATTATGCAGAGCTGTCTTATCTGATGGCCCCGCGCCCCTTCATGGTTGAGCGCGGACACAATGACGGTGTGGCACCTGACGAATGGGTGGCAGCCGAATACGCCAAAGTGAGGCGGTTTTATGTCCAAATGGGGATCGGCGACCGGACGGAAATCGAATATTTCGATGGGCCACATACGATTAATGGGAAAGATACCTTTGACTTTATCCTGCGCAACCTGAATTGGTCTGAACCGGCTAAAAAGTAACCCAGAATGGGTGGAAGTTCGGTTTTCCCGAGTAAAAAAATCGTTCGTTCACATGCGAATTTCATGATTAATGTGTATATTATAATTGCCGGTAGATATAAAACCAGGGCAATGTGTACTTGCGGATAGCGTTCGTGCTACTCCTTTCTGGAAGAGGCAACGAAGGCGAGATCGTGTACTGTACAGATTGACCTTCGTCAGAGTCAGACATTTCATTCCAAATGGGCTATCAAAAATGAGTAAAGCTGCCACAGGTTCAGAGGAAGAAGTTCCCCCGGAATCAACGCTGGAAACGGATATCAAGTCACTGAAAGAGATCAGTGCGAATTTGAAAATGGACTACAATGGCAACATCGCTCAAGTCTCATTTTCGGGTTCGAAGCTAGTCGATGCAGGATTGGTCTATTTGGGACGTTTGTCAAAACTGCGGAAGCTGGATTTATCCGGCTCCAAAGTCACTGACGAGGGTATGGTTCACATCAAGCCATTGAAAAGCTTGCGTGAAGTTTCTCTGCATGGGATTCCGGTCTCGGATGAGGGGCTTGGCGAATTCAAAAAACTAACCAATCTGGAAATCCTCAATCTGTCACGTACCAAGGTCACCGATGCTGGTTTAAAACACCTCAAAGGCCTGGATAACCTGAAAGAGCTTTTCCTGACGGGTATGGAAATTACCGATGATGGTCTGGCACATCTTGCGGGCTTGAAAAGCCTGGAAACATTGGGTTTATCTGAAACACAGATTTCAGATGAAGGTCTGGAACACATTAAAGGTTTGAAAAAACTGCGGGTTCTCTTGCTTCGCGATACCCATATTTCCGACGAGGGGCTCAAGAAAATCAAAGGGCTCACGCGTTTGCAGCGTCTCTGGTTACGCAATACCAATGTGACGGACGACGGTATGAAATATCTGACCAAGATGAAAGATATGGAATGGCTGGAGTTGAATGACACTCAGGTTGGTAATAACGGGATAGCAGAACTCAAGGTCCTTGAGAGCATCGTAGATATGAATCTGCGGAATTCGAATGTGAGTGATAAGGCAATTTCCTCGCTCAAAAAGATGAAAAATCTGGGAACGCTTTATATCGATGGATCGGAAATTACCGAAGAGGGAATCTCCAAACTCGAAAAGGCACTCCCTTATTGTCGAGTTGAGCAATAAACGGGCAGCCTGATCACGCGTCTGATTCAAGCTGTGCAAAAACGACGACTTGATTCAGACGTAATTTGATTCAGCGGGGATCGGTTGGTCCTCGCTGCCCATTTCAAATCCCAGCTCTTCAGGCAGGATCGTTGGCTGATAACCCAGCAGCTTCTCCGCTTTACTGAGGTCCCAGCGCCGCTTTGAACTTTCTCCCACGATGGTGATGACCTCGCAGCCCTCTATCTCAGCCGTCAGTGCTTTCTGATAAGCCTGCATCAGGTCGGGGAAGGGAACCCATTGTGGCCTGAGCGGATGTGTTTTCCAGAGTGGATGTTCGAGGTCGATCGGCTTGGGAATTCGCAGGCAGACGATGGACATACCAAACTCACGCGCATAACGCGCACACATGACTTCGCACAATTGTTTTGTGAGTGCATACGAGCCGACTGGCAGCGGCGGAGCATCGGATTCAATCCACTGTGGCGCAGGATATCCCAGAACCGTCATCACCGTGCTGGTAAAAATAAACCGTTTCACGCCGGCGTCGTGGGCCGCTTCGAGTAAATTGAACGTCCCCTTCAAGTTCACGTCGAAGCGTTTCCCGTTCAATTCATCCCCTTCCATCGGACCTTCGTCGGCCTGTTTCGCAAGGTGAATGACAGCATCCACGCCCTGCATGGCAGCGCGGGTTTGTACCGGGTCGGTAATATCCAGAGTAATAAAACGTGAATCATCGGGATTGGGGTGGATGTCTCCCAAAATCAATTCGTCTTCGGTTTGCCAGTGTTGCGCGAAATAACGGCCAACGTAACCGGCGGCACCAGTTATTAACACTCTCATAAAATCAAGCTCTCGTAGAGGGAATAGAATTGCTGTTCGATTCAGGAGGTCGACTGCTGACAAACTCGCAGCATATTGCCGCCGATGATTTTTTGAATGTCCGCATCTGAGTAGCCGCGTTGAACCAGGCCCACGGTAAACAAAGGCCAGTTTGTCCAGGAAACGCTGGTTCGCATCTCAGGGGTTTCCTGAAAGTTGTCTGCCGGCCACAAGCTGCGCCAGGGAGTTCGCGAACGGGGTGCACCAGACGCTTTTCTGTTTTCGAGTGCGCTATTGCGCGAGGTATAGGAGACGTCGGTTCCAATGGCGATATGATCGATGCCATATTTTTTTACCACATAATCAATGTGATCCAATAAGACGCTGATGTTCCCATCGCCTCCCAGATAACGGGGAATACAACAGATGCCGATCAAGCCGTTGGTATCGACGATGGCTTTGATCACATTGTCGGGCTTGCTGCGAATGTGGTGATGCAGGCTGGCACACGTGGTATGACTGGCGACGACCGGCTTTTCGGAAACCTGCGCCGTTTCCAAGCTGGTCTGCCAGCCTGAGTGCGCGACGTCTGGAATAATACCCAGGTGATTCATTTCGGCGACCACGGTTCGGCCAAAGTCACTTAAGCCGGCATTCGCGGGCTCAGCACAACCATCGCCCAGCATATTGCGGCGGTTGTAAGTCATATGCATCATCCGAATTCCCAGCTGGAAAAAGATCCGCATGTATTTCATTTCGTCGGTTGTTGTTTCCCATTGCTGGGTCAAAGGAACGCCGTTGCCAGTCAGGTATAAACAGTGGCGGCCCTCTTTTTTCGCCTGCACAATATCATCGGGAGTGACCGCTTTGGGCACAAAATCGGCAAGCATGTCTGTGGTAAAAGTGAATCGAGCCAGCCGTTTAATCAGCCGCAGCGGATCCTGCCCTTCTTCGCCGGCGTTCTGAAAGATGCAGGTCACACCCGCCGCATCGAAGGCTTCTTTGAACTCGCGTTGTTCCGTCGGGTCAGTGGCACAACGGGTCATCGACATGTCTTCTCTGAGGTCCTGCAGTTCCGTGGTAGACGCTTTTGCTTTAATCGCAGCCGCCATTTTGTCGCCATCGATCGCGGCCCGTGGTGCAAAGCCGTAAGAGTCGAACACCAGTGAATCCGCATGGAGCTGCAGACCGTGCTCCAGTTGCTTCGGCGTCGGTTTCAGAATATCGAGGGCCACTTTTCGTGCGTGCAGAATTTTCTCATTCTGAATCGGTTTCGGAGAGGCGGCAGACTCCGTTTCTTCTTTTTTTTCTGCAGCAGAGAGTGAGGAAGCAGCGGCGGCTCCCAAACCAGTGGCGGCCAGTGAGGTCCCCAGAAACGAACGACGGTTGATCGAATGGCTCATGATGAATTCCGTTGGAGTGGGTGGTTGGAATGTTGTGGTGAGGACGAAGTCAGAAGCAGGTTCTCATTTTGAATCACAGCCACATCCGCCACTGGAACAGCCCGATGCGGCAGGTGCTTCGTCGACGGGATGAAATACAATGCGCCAGGCATAGTTGGCATTCAGTTCCTGTGCAAGAATTTCCAGTGCGGGCATCCTGCTTCCCAGATAATACAGCACAACCGTTTGCTGATCAAATAATTGTTCGCAATCGATGATTTCCGTTGGCATCCCCCGCTCTTGAATCAGGGTCTGGCAATCTTGAAAAACACGCGCGGTGACATCTTCCTGACGGGAAAGTGTCTCCTGGTCTGTCGGGGTGAATTCACGCAGAATAGAACCGGCAGAGGTTCCCGCTTGTTCCAGCAGATCGACGGACGAGAGAATCTCGCCGACCTCTTCGCCGCGACTTGTTTCTAAAATAATTCGATCACGGTGCGCAAAAGAGGCCTCTTCTTCACCGGCGAAATGATCGACCCAGCCCATGACTCCATAACGTACCAGAAACAGATTTTGCGGAGGACCTTGTTCTTCAAACGCGGAAGCATCGATCAGGAGTACTCCTGATTCCTGTTTGAGTTCGTAGCGGGTCAAAGGAAATTCCGGAAAGTCGTGACATTCGCCTGTCGCGACATCGAAGCTCCAGTCGTGCAGCGGACAGGCGACTTCCGTTCCTTCGCCCTCCCCTTCGATCAGCGAAGCGCCCTGATGCGGGCAGGAATCCTGAATCGCATAATAAGCGCCCGGCTGTTCTGCGTCCGCGACGTGAAATACGGCGATTTCGATTCCCTTAATCGTATATGATTTACGCTCACCGGGGGCAATTTCGGAAACGTCTCCCAGTGGAATCCAGTCTGTCATGGTGTGTTGGTCCATCGTCAAATTCGGGTGTTGCCACTCTGGCCGTTGATTTCATTTTATTCTATGCTCAACAGGTAATCATACCGTTTTATCTTCAAACTGTCTTCCCGGAGTGAAAAAACTGCATGGCTGTGCGACATATCTTATTGGACATGGATGGCGTCATCTCCGATTTCATGGGCGCAATTCTGGAGTTGCATGGTCAGGAGCATCTGCTCAAGAACTGGCCCGAGGGAAATGCGAATTTCGCTGGCGTGCTGGGTTTGACCAAGGATGAATTCTGGAAACCCGTCGATTCCATCGGCGGCCGCTTCTGGAAAGAGTTTCCTCCTTATCCATGGTTGAATGAGTTGCTCACGCTCATCAAACAGACAGCGCCCTTTACCATCAGCACCTCACCGAGTCGCAGTGCCGCCTGTGCTTCGGCCAAGGTGGAATGGCTCAGAGAGCACTTTGATCAACCCTTGTTCATGGATTTCATGATTGGGACCCAAAAGTATCTGCTGGCAAAACCGGACGTGGTCCTGATCGATGACCAGCATAAAAATGTGGACCGATTCCGCAAGCATGGAGGGCAGGCAATTCTGTTTCCCCAAGCCTGGAATGCAAATTATGCGATCAGTGATAAGGTCGAATACGTCAAGTCTGAGCTGGAACGACTGCAGAATACGCCCTGACAACCGTTATGAGACGCACAAAATGGTGGACGCATGGTTCGTTTCTGGAATAAAGGGTAGTCTTTGCCACTCAGGAAAGGTATGCTAAGACGTGTTTCATAAATAAAGTTGTTAAAACAAAGTTGACGAATAGGGAATATAAGAGACAATATATATAAGCAGTCACCGAGAAGTCTTAATAAGAAGTGAAGACTTAAGAAGTCAGTACGATCAGTTTTGCTTTTGAGTGTCTTGCCTTTACTTCCTTCCCCATTTTCCTCCTGGCACTGCTACCACCGAACCTCACAGCGTATCCTTCCTATTGAATTTGGGATAGAACATCGAGATGAAATCTCTAGTCTATCAGTATCTTGTTTGTCTGATTCTGCTTTCCGCTGTCTCTGCGCAAGCAGCCGAGGCGCCTCCGAAATCGTCGCTGGCAGTTTACCCGGAAAAAGTTCAGTTAATCGGGAAGCGTTCCCGGCAACAGTTGCTGGTCTCCGACACAAATAAGAAACAAACCGTTGATCTCACTCGCATAGTGAAATTTCAATCCGATCAACCGACGGTGATTCGTGTCGATCAGACAGGGGTAATTCAGCCGCTTTCCAATGGATCGGCGTCAGTGACTGTTTCCGATGGCGCGCAGAACATCAAAATACCTGTTGAAGTGAAAGACTTTGACAAGCAGACTTTGATCGATTTCGAGCGCGACGTGCATCCGATGTTATCCCGCTTTCACTGTAACGGCGGTTCCTGTCACGGGAAGCAACGTGGTCAGGGTGGGTTTCAATTATCGATGTTTGCCTTCGATCCAGAATTCGATTACGCCGCGCTGACGAAAGAATCACGTGGACGGCGTGCGTTTCCATTGGCGCCAGATCAAAGTCTGGTGTTGCTCAAAGGGGCCGGAAAAGTCCCGCATGGCGGAGGCAAGAAGCTGTTGGAAAACAGTTCCTACTATCGGCTCATGGAACAATGGATCGCCGAAGGTGCGACACGCAGCGTCGCTGAGACACCGAAGCTGGTGAAAATCTCGGCGTATCCAACCGAGCGGATCATGCAGCCCAAAACGCAACAGCAAATGGTGGTCACCGCACATTACAGCGACGGTTCCACTCGTGACGTTACCGATCTGGCAGAGTTCATGTCGAGCGAAAGCGTCTATGTTTCCGCGGACGAACAAGGTCTCGTGACCGCAGGCTCCCTGATGGGCGAAGCCTCAATCATGGCCCGCTATATGGGAAACTTTGCGTCTCTGAGTGTGACGGTCCCCTCTGATAATTCTGTTCCCGATCTATATTATACCAAGCTGCCTCGCAACAATTTTATTGACGGACTGGCATGGGATAAACTTCAGAAATATGGGCTGAAACCTTCTGAACCGGTCGATGACGCGACTTATCTGCGTCGTGTCTCAATCGATATTATCGGTCGCACACCGACGGCTGAAGAAGCCCGCGCGTATCTGCAGGATCCCTCCCCCAACAAACGCGAACGCCTGGTGGACTATCTACTGGAACAACCGGAGTACGGTGATCACTGGGCCAATAAATGGGCCGATCTCTTGCGTCCTAATCCATATCATGTGGGTATCAAGACCGTGTTGAATTATGATGCCTGGATTCGGCAATCATTTCACCAGAACAAGCCCCTCGATCAGTTCGCGCGAGAATTACTAACGGCCAAAGGCGGGACATGGCACAACGGTGCGGTCACCATGTTCCGCGATCGTCGAAAACCCGAAGAACTCACAACGATCGTCAGCCAACTCTTCCTGGGAATTCGCTTGAGTTGTGCTCAGTGTCATCATCATCCTTCCGAAGTCTGGGGACAGGATGATTTCTACAGCTTTGCTGCTTACTTCGCGAAAATTGGTCGCAAAGGCCGCGGGATTTCAGCGCCGATCTCGGGCTCAGAGGAAATGGTCTTTACGGCGAATTCCGGCAGCGTGAAACACCCGCTGACCAACGAAGTACTTGAGCCACGACCTCTGTTTGGTGAAGTACCCGAAATCAAACCGAATCAGGACCCCCGCGATATTCTGGCGGACTGGATTATTTCACCTCAGAATCACTTCTTTGCGGAAGTGAGTGCCAATCGAATCTGGGCCGATCTGATGGGACGCGGTATTGTAGAGCCGATTGATGATTTCCGGGAAAGCAATCCTCCCACGAATGGGCCGCTGATCAAAGCGCTGGGGAAACACTTCCGGGATCAGAAATTTGATATGAAACAATATATCAAAACGATTGTAACGTCGCACGTTTACAGCTTAAGCGCGCTGCCCAACGAAACGAATGTGGGTGACACGCGAAATTACTCGCGGTTTTATCGTCAACGTTTACGTGCCGAAGTGCTGGTGGACAGCGTCAGCGAATTGATCGGTGTATCAGAAACGTTCTCGGCGATGCCCGCTGATTCGACTGCGAAACAAATTTGGACGCACCGTGTGAAATCGGACTTCCTGGATTCCTTTGGGCGGCCCGATCCAAATCAGGCACCGCCTTGCGAACGGACCGCCGATACAACAGTCGTGCAGGTGTTGCACATGATGAATTCGCGCGATATGTATTCTCGCATTCAGTCATCAAATGGTAATAGTGCGAAATGGGCGAAAAGTAAGATGACGCCCGATCAGATTGTAGAAGAAATTTATCTGACAGCTTATTCACGGTATCCGACCATGGAAGAACAACGACTGGGACGCTCCCTGTTTGAAAAGGAAGGCGCGAAGCGACAGCAGGCGACTGAAGACCTGATGTGGGCGCTGCTCAATACTCCCGAGTACCTTTTCAAGAACTGAAGTCCCCTACCCTCAAAACGGCGGTTGTTTTAAACGAAAAAGTAACAGGATCAGAAATGATGAACGTTTCAAAAAATTGCGATGGAATGACTCGACGGAGTTGCTTGCAGCTGGGGCTGGGCGCCATGACCGGCCTGGGCATGGTTGACCTGTTAAGATTGCGAGCCAGAGCGAAAGGAACAGCATCGCCAAATCCGAAAGCGACCGCTAAGAGTGTGATTCTGATTTGGATGGATGGCGGACCGTCGCATTACGAAACGTTTGATCCCAAGCCAGATGCACCGGTAGAAATTCGTGGTGAATTCAACCCGATCCCGACCAAAGTTCCCGGCGTTCAATTTTCTCAGAATATGACGCGGTTGGCTTCGATCTTCGATAAATGTTCGGTGATCCGTTCGATTCGTCATAACCAAGGCAACCACGGTGCGGGCAACCATTACATGATGACCGGTGCCCCACCACGAATTCCTGTGGGCTGTGGTGCGTTCGTCAGTTTTCATCCTAGCATGGGGTCTGTTGTCGCGCATCAGAAACCGACGACCAATAATCTGCCCGCGTATTTCTCGATGCCCAGCATGTCGCGTTCCGGCGGTCCGAACTTCCTGGGTGCGAAGTATGCACCCTTTGTTGTTTCCGATAACCCAAATTCGAAGAGTTTCCGCGTTCGCGATCTGGCTTTGCCCAGCGGGTTAACCGATGGGCGTTATGAAAGTCGCCGCGAATTACGTGAACAGGTCGATCAGCTGAAACGCATTAAAGACAAAGTCGCTGGCGATCCGGTATTGAACCTGGATGAATATTACGAACAGGGCTATAGCCTGGTTGCGTCTACTGACGCTCAAAAGGCATTTGAAATAGACCGAGAATCGGACGCACTCCGCGACAAATACGGTCGGACTTCGTTCGGTCAACGAGCCCTGCTTGCCCGTCGTCTGTCCGAAGCGGGTGTGCCATTCATCACCCTGTATGAAGGGGGCTGGGATAATCACGGCAGCTTGTTCAAATCCTTTAATACCCGGATGCCTGCTTTTGAAAATACGATTGCCACGTTGATCGAAGACCTGGATGAACGCGGTCAGTTGGATACGACGATGGTGCTGGCGCTGGGTGAATTCGGGCGGACTCCGAAAATCAATCCGGGCGGCGGTCGTGATCACTGGTCGAACGCGATGTCTGTTTTGATGGCCGGCGGTGGAACTCCCGGCGGACTGGCACTCGGAGCAACCGACAAAGCCGGTTACTCCGCGGTGGAACGCGTACTCTCCCCTGAAAACTTTGTCTCGACCATTTATACTAAAATGGGCATCGATCCCGACAAAGTCATGTATACGCCGGAAGGTCGTCCTTCGCATCTGGTCAGCGATCCGACACCCATTCCGGAATTGTTTGCTTAGACTGACTGCACTCCGACTGAGAATGATTTTGCCGATGTTTTCCACCGCCCAGATTCTGCCCGCTGTTCTCGCATTCTCAGTTGTCTTCGATCTGTCTGCAACAACCAGTGCGGCACCGCCCAGCGTGAATTATCTGAGTCCCGCCGGGGGACAGGTTGGTCAGAAGGTGGACGTCAGCGTCGACAAGACCCTGGGAACGCAGCCGGTTTCCGTCTGGACATCGGCTCCCGGGTTGAAAGTCGAGATCCCGGCCAAACCCGCCAAAGGCAAAGAGAAGCAGTTTTCGATACATATCGATCCCGCCACTAAACCGGGGCTCTACTGGCTGCGGTTTCATAACGCCGAAGGGGCCTCTGGAATTCGTCCCTTCCTGGTTGGCACGCTGACCGAACAGGCCGAAGTCGAACCCAACGAAAAATTATCAGACGCCCAGAAGGTTGAGTTACCCAGTGCAACCATCAACGGCGTGCTTGCCAAAAGTGGTGATGTTGACACGTATCAGGTTTCACTAAAAAAGGGGCAGACTCTGATTGCCTCGCAGGTCGCCAACGAACAACTGGGATCTCCCATGGATGGCGTGCTGCAAATTCTCAATCACCGCGGCACGGTTCTCTCGCAGATCGATGACACACTCTGGTACGATCCGCGGATTGTGTTTACCGCTCCCGCCGATGGGACATACTATATCAGAACGTTCGCCTTTCCCGCCGATGCCAACAGCTCGATTCGTTTTGCCGGCGCTGGTTCTTACATTTATCGGCTCACACTGACGACAGGGCCGTTTGTCGATCACAGTCTGCCTCTGGCTTGGCATCCCTCAACCGCGAAACCAGTGGCATTGGAAGGGTGGAATCTGCCTGATAATCTAAAGACACTATTACCGTTCGTTGCCGATTCGAATGAGAGTGCCCTGCTCAGTGCGCCTCAACTGGGGAACTGGTTGACGATTCCTATGAGTACCACTCCAGTGGTACTGGAAACGAAAGCGACACAAGAGGAAAAAGGGCAAGCGTTGACGCTGCCGACGACAGTCACGGGAAAAATTGCGGAGCCGGAAGAGATCGACGTCTATCGCTTCACCGCAAAGAAAGGCGAAAAACTTTCGTTCAAAGTCGATTCCCACATGCTGGGTTATCCGTTGGATACGCATATGAAACTCTTCGATGCGAAAGGAAAACTGCTCAAAGAGATCGACGATCCGAAGCGGAATGATTTCGACGCTCGGCTAGATTATACGATCCCCGCCGATGGCGAATATCGTCTGGATGTGACCGATCGTTTTCAGCACGGCGGCTTTCGTTATGTGTATCTAATGTCGATCCTGCCCACTGAATCTGATTTCTCTCTGCAGGCAGCCAATGAACAATACACGCTAACAGCTGGCGACAAGCCGCTGGAGATCGACGTGACGATCAACCGACAGAGTCCTCGTTTCAACGACGATATCGAAGTCAGTCTGATTGGTCTGCCGGAAGGGGCGACTTGTGCCCCGGTCGTTTCGAAGGTCAAGGATAAAGGGGGCAAGTCGGTCAAGTTGAAGCTGGAAGCCAACAAGGACGTCGCCTTTCAAGGCCCGCTGGTAATTCAGGGAACGAGTGTGAAAGACAAATCAAAGCAGCACACCGCAACCGCCGTCATTAAAGGCATAAGCCCCAAACGCAACACCGCCCGCCCCAAACCAGATCTCGAACTACCTCACCTGTGGTTGACGATTAAGAAGAAGTAGGTTCGAAATCAGACGCCAAGAGAACCGGCCGTGTGGCACAGTTGGCTGGCCAACAGTGAACGGAAAACGCTGATAGATTGTTCCAGAGTCGTGGAATCTATATGTCTGCCTGAAACAAAGTGAGCGGCACGGCGCCAGCCGCCGTTTATTGGATTGAGGGTAGCCGGTTTAAAACGGTGGTTCGCGCCATTCCGCTCACAAAATTAATGATGGAGAAACCGTTCGAAATAATTCTGTCACAGCGAAATTAATTCGTAGGGGCGGGACCTATGTGTCCGCCCGCCTGGTTGCGTTTACTTCTATCTCGCAGGTGGATGGGAGTGAGTGAACCATTCAAAAATCAATACGCGAACAATCCAATAGCACGGGCAACCACACAGGGTGGCCCCTATGATTCCAGGCGTTGTTGCAATTTAAAACATTCGCGACAGAACTCTGCCAGTTTCCTGTTGCCTGCGGCAATACCGGATTGCATCCGGTACCACCCGGCATCCGTATTTTGATTCAAATTACTTCAGCGCTTTGATCATTTCTTGTGCTTTGGTTTCGAAGATAGCCTGCCATTCGGGGGCCAGCATGCAGTCGCTGTCTTCCTGGGCACCGCCGACATTTTTGAGCTGATCGGCGGTGGGGGCGTAGTAGTTGTAGCCGTTGGTGTAGCCGGCGACGAACGTGTTTTCGAACGGCGACTTTTTCTTGATGTTCAAGCCGATGTTGACGGTCAGTTCTGCGGGGAACGTGATCATGCGGAAGTCGCCAACCTTAATGCCGAACACTTCTACATCGAGCGTTTTGCCGGCGGCCTGATTGCGGGTCTGGTGCTTGGTCATGAGCCTGAGATTCGCTTTATTCCGCGTCATTTGCTCCATCCTGTAGACGTTGTTGATATAGCGTTCCATGTTTGCACGGTTCTCTGCGTCGAGCTTCTGTAAGCCGTCACGGCCCAGTTTCTGTTCCAGCAGATAGCGGTGCGAATAGTACGACGGATAGTCTTCATAGAGTTTGTACTTCACAATAAGTGGCAGGAATGTCTTCAGGTTCAGACTGGTTCCCTGCAGTGAGTTCAATAGCTTTTCCTGTTCCACCTTAAGTGATGCGATCCGGGTTTCATTGTTGGAACGGGGCACCGCCAGTGTTTCATTCATGACCTTGAGGGAGCCGGCATCAGTGCATTTGATTTTTTTGAGTGCCTTGAGTGTACTGAGGCCGAGCAGGTTACCCAGCGTCTCGGCGTCGCGGGGGTTATCGACGTCTTTGTACTGCGCCGGATTGATATCGCCGCCACAACCTTGCACGAAGAGAGCAATCGCACCGTCACTCAGATTGTCCTCAATAACCTGCGAGGCGAAGCCGCTCATGTCGGCGGTACTGCCTTTACTGGGGACGCCCTGAATGGGATGGACGGCGAAGTTGTAGACAACCGCCAGCGTTTCACCGTTCTTTTTTTCGAGCTTCAGGATGCCGATCTCCGGATCGATGGGGCCGATTTTGGCAACTTCTTCATCCGGTGGCAGCGAGTATGCATGTCGCACGTCGGCTTCTTTACCATTTTTAAGGAACAGGCGACGGTTTTCCATCACGCGGTCTTCGTGTCCGGTGCCGACGCCGACGTTCACGGGAACCAGGTTTTTGGCGGCGGCTTTGATCGCTTGTATGGTCCGCTGTTCGACGTCTTTACATACGCTGCCGTGACAGTGGCTGGCATTGACCATGATGTTTTTCGGCTTGATCTGCAGATCTTTTTCAATTTGTGCTCGGACGTTGCCCAGATATTCGTTGGTGATGGAACCGATCTCGCCGATGGCGACCGCATCGACGGTGACAATGATGGCGGTTGTGTGGCCCTCTTTGATGACCAGAGCTTTCACATACAGTGGATCATTCACTGGCACATTACGATTCGAGATATCCACCTTAGCGGCGCCGGCCAGGAGCTCTCCTGCAGCAGCGATCAGGGGTGACATCAAACTGATGAGTGCGACCAGCAGCATTGCGCAGCTGATTCGGATCGCGTTTTGTGATTGTTTGGCGTGCGCGTGTGAGAAGAAATGATTCATGGTGTCAGGTTTTCTGAGTCTGGTTGAAAAGTGAGGAACCGGGGTGTCAATTCAAACGGGATGATACAAACGGAGCTTCTAATTAGTTTAACCGAGCCACAGACGTTTCAACACCTGTTCTTTCGAAAAAAATGGTGGTAATGAAACTCTGAACGTGACCGGAAGTTTAGGGATTACTTTAAGTCGAAGCTTACGTTGTTTTCTCCCTCCTTGAGATCCGCTTTTAAGTCGGTCGTGGACTGGCTGAGGTATTTTTTCGGCACATTCGACAGGCCCGATTTGGCTTGAGCCTGGGCAGGAGTGAAATTTTCGGGAAGCGAGATAAATACGCTGTAGTTGCCAGCGGGAACAGGGCCATCAAGGGTAAAGGAACCGTCTGACTGCAAATCGCCTCCCGCGCCGGCCCCCACCTGCTCGGAGATAAAATTGACGCGGCAGTCGGTGAGCGGATTTCCCTTGAGCGAAACGGAGCCGGTCACGGTACCCATAGGCTTGGATTCCGCCTGAGTTTCGCCGCAGCCTGACAGCAGGCAGGTCAGACAGACCACAGTTCCCAATCGGAGCCATTGCTGTCGGCCGTAGTGTATCGGTGTCGTAATCATGAGGTGTATTCCGGAATTTAGTGACACACACACCTGTGAAAGTCGCGACAGGTGCGTGCCGAAGCTACTGCAAAAATCGTTAAAATTCGCCGAGCACTTTACCATCGTTCAATGCACCCAGTGCCAGGAGGGTATTGAAGTCGATGTTGTCTGAAAGGAAACGAACGGCTCCATCACCCAGCAGGATATGCACGCCGCCGGTATGAAACGAAGTCAGTGGTCCGTTATTAAATCCGGCGCCGGTATAAGCGGGTTTGGTTTTCGGATTAGGAGAATAACGGATGGTGACGACACCGCCGCCCCCATAGCCGGAACCGCCGCTGGTAGAGACGCCGCGATGCCCGGACCAGCCGCCAGATAAATTCTTGCGGTAGTCCACTCCGGCGATTGAGCCAGAGTCTTCGCCGACCATGATGGTGTTGGAAGTCCCATCGGTGCAGTCGCGCATTTTGCTGGATTTGCTGATCTGCAGCATCCCGTTTTGAGCCATGGCTCCGTAGTAAGTGTTGTCGACTGCGTTGGTATCGAAGGGAGCCGCAGCGGTGTAAGCACCGGCGATTCCGACATAGTCCATCGTCATGCCAACATCCCCTCTATCCTGACCGGGAGAAATGCCATTTGCTGTACCAGCAAAGAACGCGCTCAAAGGGCTGGACGAGCATTTGTAAGAAGGCACCATTGCGTTGTTCAAGACTTCATTGGAGCCAGCACCAGTGCCGTATCCACCGTCGCCGGTCCAGCCGTTGTAGGTATTGTAACCGCGACCGTTAGCGGGAGTTTGAGTTAATTGATTATACAGAGGTGCCTGGTCGAGGTAAGGCAGAATCGAGACACGCCAGTTGGCCTGATAGATGGGAGATTGGGCGCCAATCGGAAAAGTACCGAAGACATCATGATAGTTATGAAACGCCAGGCCCAGCTGTTTGAGATTATTTTTACAGGTACTTCGCCGCGCGGCCTCGCGCGCCTGCTGCACAGCGGGAAGCAGCAAGGCGATTAGAATTGCGATGATGGCAATCACCACCAGTAATTCGATCAAGGTAAATGCTTTTCGTTTCACGTGACCTCATCCTTTTCTAAAATTTATTAAACTATCGAATGGTTTAAAAAAAATGGACTCTCACGTCATGATCGAGCGCGTTATTAAAATAACGTGTTTCGCGGAAACCTCTGGAAACGAATGAACGGTTTGGTTTCCGGAAGTGTCTCAGGTTCTGATAGGCAGCAGACTGGAATCCGCTGACAGGTTCAGGAAAAACCGTTTGGCTAATTTGAGTGCCAGTGTGAAATTCCAGAGTTGCTCTTTCCCACTCTACTCAGTAATCGAAGATGTGATATGTCTTTTTAGACCGAAAGATTTCACAATCGGACATTCCAGAGGCTTGTGGGAGTACACATTCTATTTTCATTCGTAATAGATGTTTATGATGATATCAGACTCGTTTTGTTGAGATGTGATCATTGAGACTGTCGAGGACCCTCTTGGGTACGCTATAATCAGTCGTGCTCTGAAATCTGACAAAACAGGTTCGCTGAACTGATGTGATAGACGCTGTAATGGCAGTGAAAACCAACTCAGGGATCGCGACAGGTTCGCAGAATTAAGAACTATTAATCGAAGTTGTGCACACATGCGTCATCAAGCTTCCGTCAACGGGTCAGACAGATTGCAACCCTCGATTCATCAACGTGAAATCAGTCCGGATGCGGAGAAAACGGATCTCTCTTATTATCTCCCCTCCACACGGCCCCAGCGTCTGGCTTCTCTGAAGCAGAGTTGGAGTTATCTGGCCTATTACCATCCGACCCCGGGGCCCTTTGCGCGGTTTACGTCTGGACATTTTCCGCCGGGCACGACGACGCAGAAGCACAATCATGCTGTGATCGCCATGCATGGGAGTTTGCAGGGACCACTCACGATGTTAACTCCCGATGGCAGACAGCTGCTCGACGCAGGCGATTTCTGTATGATCGGATCGGGCGTGGACCATCACTGGATGAACGAGGGTCCGCATACCGCTTCAACGATCGCCTTTCTGATTGATCCGGAACGGCTGGGAGAGTGGCCGGAAGACTCAGGAATGGTGGAAGCGTGTCGGGAACTGGAAACGCTGGTGACTGGCGTGCACACCATCAGTTCTGTAGGGAACCCTGATCTGCAGCATGCGTTCTGGCGGATGGCGGATATGTTAATTGCCGAACATCCACACCGGAAGCTGGACGTTACCAGCAGCTTACTGGTCTTTCTGTCGCAGGTGCTGGAGCACTTGTCGCCTGCAGTCACCGCAAATACAGAAGATGACATCGCGCTACAGATTCGCCGTCTCTTGTTGAATCGGGTGAATGATCGCTTGACGATCCCACAGGTTGCGCAGGAGCTGCACGTGAGTCCGACACAGGCGAAGACCGCGTTCCGGAAAACATACGGATGCGGCATCATGGCCTATTTTAATGAGATCAAAATCTGGCAGTCAAAACGGATGCTCTGTAATCCTTCGATGACCATTGATCAGATCAGTCGCAAGCTGGGATTTTCTTCGCCCGCTTATTTTACACGCACGTTTCGCAAGTTGACGGGGGAGACCCCCAGCGATTTTCGCAGTAAACGGTCGGAAGACAAATAGCAGATTCTTACGGGAAAAGCTGCCTGGTAAACTGAGCGTACGCTTGCGTCAGTTTGCCTCGTGCTTCGTAGATCAAACCGTTGTGGCTGCCCTGCTCGATTGAGATCATCTGTTTGGGAATGCCGGTCGCGGAGGCGGGCGAAGCGGCGTCGAACAGTTTTTTGCCTAGCACATAGGGGACGATCTGGTCTTTCGTGCCATGAATTACAAGCAACGGACAGACCACATCGGAAATTACGGACTGGCTGGGGTACTGGTCCCAGAGCAACCAGGAAACGGGGATCCAGGGATAATGAAACGAGGCGGCATCGACCATCGAGCTAAACGTGGAACGCAGCATCAGTCCCGCGGGTGGCGTGTTCTGTTGGCAGAGTTCGCTGGCGAGTAACGTCGCGACGCCGCCTCCCAGCGATTCGCCCATCAGAATAATCCGATCCGGGTTTACTTTGCGATCGCGGACCGCGTACTTCCAGAAGGCGCGGGCGTCGTTGAGCAAACCGGCCTGGCTGGGGCTACCCGGGTTCTCGGCATAGCCGCGATAATCGAAGGCGAACACATGCAGGTTGAGACTGGCCAACAGTCGACAGGTTTCGATGCGGTGCAGACGGTTTCCGCCGTTACCGTGGAACAGAATCACTACCGGTTGTGCTTTCGCCAGTTCCGCGTCACAGCCAGCACGATCATTACAGGCGACTTGCCCTGCCAGAAAATGCCAGCCTTTGAGATCGAGACCGTCTTCCGTTTTGGTGGAAATCTCATGTATCACACCGAAGGGAGCATTGGCCTGATCGACGGATAAAGAGGTGACCCGCGTGGGTTGATAGATGAGCCAGCGTTGTACAAGCATCAACAGAATCAGCAGGAGTGCATAAAATGCGAACATCCGCCAGAGATAATAAACGAGCATTTGTTTCCCGGTTAGTGGTTTATCAAACATCCTGCGTGGTAAGGGGACCAGCCACGGTAGCCAACGTTTCCAAGCTGATTGTGATTTCGTATTCATGGGTCATCGAGATGGATCAAACAATGTGATAAGCGATTACTTCCCTTCTATTCTATACGAGCGATTCACAAATGCCAGAGGAGATCTTTCCCGACTGCTCACCCAGATCTGAAATAATCATTTCTATTTTCGGCTCGAGCCATTAACATAGAACCTCACACGACACCTTCTCTCAATGACATAGGATCAACATGTTGAATCATCGGCTGGAATCACTGCTTGTTTTAACAATTCTGTTCTGTGTGGTCGTAATATCTTCCAGTCGCCTGCAGGCGGAAGAATCACCTCAATTTTATGATCCCGTCGAGCAACAAATCGAAGGTTGGACCGTGGCCGTCGATCCGTTGTTACTCTCACAAGAACATGCGGAGACGGGAAAAAAAGCGTTAGCAGCCTTGGCGAATCACCTGCAGCGGGTCAAGTATATTGTTTCGGAAGAACGTATTGCTGACCTGCAGAAACTACGGATCTGGGTTGAGCTCAAGAACTCGAAACTGGGCAATATGCAATACCATCCTGACAAAGGCTGGTTGATTGCGCACGGGCATGATCCGCGTCTGGCAAAGCACGTGCATATTCCGATCGCCGAACAACTGTTGGCCCGGAACATGTGGGCCAAGCATCCGTACGTTGTGCTGCACGAACTGGCGCACGCGTATCACGATCAAGTGTTGAGCTTCGATCAGGCCGACATTGTTGCAACGTTCAACGCCGCGAAAGAAAAAGGCATTTATGAAAGTGTGTTGGTACATACGGGCAAAAAAGTACGGCACTACGGCTTGAACAATCACAAAGAATATTTTGCCGAATCGACTGAAGCCTACTTCGGTGTGAACGATTTCTATCCGTTTGTCCGCGCAGAACTCCAGGCGCACGACCCGACGATGTTCGCACTGCTGGTCAAAATCTGGGGCCCAATTCCATAGGGATGTCCGTAGTGTCAGCCATTATTCTGAGCGGTACGGCGCTAGCCGCTGTTGTGTGAATGGTTCTATTTTCCCTACCGGCGGTTAGCGCCGACCCGATCATTTTCGATACGAAACAGCTGCCGTGTGGCACCGTCGGCTGGTTCCAATCGTGAGAGTTGAGGGAGACAAATTCGAACCGAACACAGTGGTCTGAATCGCGATACTACGGTCCATAGTGATCCAGGAACATACTCACCGTCGATTTCACGACCGTCTTCTTTTGCTGTGTTGTTAACAGAGGTTCTCTACCGATCAGTGGTGGCCAAAAGGCAAAGGATTGAATGAGACCGAGAAACTGCTTTGCAGCGAGTTTCGAATCAGGCACGCGTAACTGACCTGCTTTGTGAACTGCTTCGAACCAGAGAATCAACCCCGCTTCGATCTGCGTCGATTCCATCATCATTTCGCTGGCGATTTCGGGCGACTGCAGAAATCGAGAAAGCGTGACGCGTGCCAGATCCTGAAATTCCGTGGATGACATCAGTTCGACGGCGGTCTTGCCAATCGCGGTCAGTTGAGTTGCAATCGATTTTTGTGGATCAAAGTCGAATTCTTCCAGCATCTGGCATCGAGACATTAGTTCAGAAACAATGGCGACAAACAATTCTTCCTTGCTGGGAAAATGATTGTAAACCGTTCTCTTGGAAACAGATGCGACTTCTGCTATCCGGTCCATACTGGTGTTATCATAACCGTTGCATTTTAGCTCTGAAACAGCGGCTTCGATAATCGCGGCCCGTTTCCGGTCGGTCAGTCTGGTTTTGTTTCCCGATGGTTGCTTCATAAAAAGTACACTTTGCGGTTTACTTACATTAAGATAAAGATACACTGCTCAGTGTAGTTTACTTGCGATTGTTTTAAAATACCTTTTGCGATCACGGAAACCATGAACGTCTCCCGATCAGTTCTGCTAGTGGCTGTTGCTATCTTATCAACAGCCTGTGAATCATCCAGTCAAAACGAACGAAAACCGAAAGCACCGCGGCCCGTCACCGTTTTGTTACTGCATCAGACGACGCCGGCATCCCAGTCCCTGATGACCGGATCGGTGGGCGCCTGGAAGACCGAAAAAATTGGTTTTGAAATATCAGGGCGCGTCGCACGTCTACTGGAACCAGAAACCGAAATCGAGGGGCGCGTTGTCGATCAGCAGAATGGCAAAGTTCTGGTGCCTGGAACGATTCTGGCGCGGTTGCACGATGAACAATACCGAATTGCGGTCGACTTGGCCCGGGCTGCCATGGATGTGGCCATTCAGCGAAAAAAAGCGATGGACGTAGAAATTGCTGAAGGCATCCCCGCCCGCCTGGCTTCTGCAAAAGCAGAGCAGCAACTGGCTGAAGCTGATTCAAAACGGACCATCAGTCTGGTCAACAAAAAAGTAGCCACCCGTTCCGAATATGATCGGGCGATGGCGGAAGTGCTGACCGCGAATGCCGGAGTGGCGAATATTGAAGCGGAACTCAAAACCAGAAAGGCCGAACTCCGTTCGCAGGAAGCGGAAATTGAAAAAGCCCGCTTTCAGTTGGCAGAAGCAGAGCGGAATTTACGCGACACGGTTCTGTACTCATCCTTTCGGGGGCAAGTAGCTCATGTGGAGGCGGTCCCCGGTAGTTACCTGGACGCGGGAGACCCGGCGCTCACCATTCAGATTATGGACCCAATCAAGGTGGAGCTGGAACTTTCCGCCAGCATGTCCCGGAACTTCAGACGGGGCGATACCGTGCGGCTCTACGCAGGTGGCAGAAATGATCAGGGAACCAAACTCGAAGGTTATGTCTACATGACCGATCCGAACGCAGACGCGGAGACCAGAACATTTACTGTGACATTACTGGTCAGAAACCGGAAGACACAACTCAAGATCCCTGCTGAATACCAGTCCGAACGGATCGCCCGCACCAAAGATATCTGGCCACTGAATTTCGCCCCAATCGTGCAGGGGGGAAACATGTTGATGACGGAGGAGAATGCAATCCGCCACGATGCGGAAGGTGCCTTTCTCTGGAAGATTACCAACCGCCGGGCGAGTGATGTCTCGCACGAGTCAAGTCGGGTGTTGAACGTGGAAAAGATTCGCATCACGCCGGGAAACATGCGAATCCCCTTTCTGGGAAACTGGAATTTCGTGCCGGTGACCGTTCAGAAAGGAGAGAATATTGATCCGGAGAACGATTTGGTGGCTGGCGAATTAACGGTCAGTCAAGGGAAACCGGATCAGTGGGACGGCACACATATTCTGTTGGACGAATCTAGCTGGCTGCTCAGACCTGGAGATACCGTACGTGTCAGTCTGCAGAATGAAGAAGGAAAACCGGGTCTTTATGTGCCGATGAAAGCAGTCCGACATCATTCCGGTAAGACTTCCATTTTTATCATTGAACAGGACTCGGAGGCTCAGACGATTGCCCGCGAGATCGAAGTCATCCTGTCGGACAAGAGTTTCGCCTCTTCACAGGATACGCTGCTGCGTCAGATCAGACCGGCTCCCGGGTTCTCCTTACCAGAACACGCACAGGTCGTTCTGGAAGGCATGCCCTTTTTGAGCGAGGGAGAACCGGTCACAATAGTAAGGCAGCCGGAGGTCATTCGATGAATTTACTGCCAGAGTTCGCTATCCGCTACCGTACGATTGTCTTCACCGTTGTTTCATTGCTGGTCATCTGGGGGATTATCTCCTTTCAGACCATGCCTCGCCGCGAAGACCCTGAGTTCACGATTATGACCTGCGTGGTCACAACACGCTGGGCTGGGGTTTCTGCCGAAAAAGTAGAAGAGTTGATCACTGACCCACTGGAAGAGGTTCTGGATGGCATTGAAGAAGTTGACGTTTTGCGGTCCACTTCCATCAACGGTCTATCGACGATTTTTGTCGACTTGTATGACAATGTTTCTCCCTCCCGCGTCGATCAGGTCTGGGATCAGGTTCGTGCGCGGGTGCGAAATGTAGAGATGCCTGAAGATGACATCACGCCGATTGTCACTGACGATTTTGGAGATACCAGCGTCATTCTGTTTGCGATTTACCAAACTCCTCTGCCCGGCGAAACGGAGATTAACCCTGCGCATGTCTATAGCGACCGTGATCTGGATCTCTTTTCGGAACAGGTGCGCGATGCGCTGCGATTGTTGGATGGCGTCGCCAAAGTTCAACGCTTCGGTGTACGTGAAGAAGCGATCTACATCGAAACGGACGTGGGCACCTGGTCCAAGTTGCGGCTGACAACTTCAGACCTTGAAGATCTGATTTCCGCCCGGAATATTATTGAAGCGGGCGGGTTACTTGATACGGGCGATGGTCGTTTTTACGTCAAACCGGGTGGGAAACTGGATGGTGTGAATGAAATCAACACGATTGTGGCCGACATGGCCAGCAGCGATAAAGGCGCCAACCAGGTTTATCTGAACGACCTCGGTCTGAACGTCAGGCGGGCTTACCAGGACCCCGCTTCACTGATCTGCCGCTATTCTGATCCGGAAACATCGCAGTCAGCGGTCATCGTGGGGGTTACCATGAAGTCCGGCTCAAACATCATCGATATTTGTGGCGCAGCGAAAAACCGCTTGCATGAACTTCAGAACGTAACCTATGAACTTCCCCCCGACTTGGGGCTGGTTCCGATTTCCGATCAGTCGGAAAGCGTCAATGCCCGGATTCATGCCGTGGTCATCAACGTCATCGAAGCGGTGGTGATCGTGATTGTCGTGGTGTATCTGGTCGTCGGGTTCCGGACTGCGACCGTGATGGCCGCCAACATCCCGTTTGTGACTCTCGTCTCGATTGGTATTATTACTCTGTTCGGAGTTCAGCTGGAGCAGATGTCGCTGGCGTCGATCATCATTTCCCTCGGTCTGCTGGTCGATAATGCGGTGCAGATTTGTGATCAGTCTCGCACCAATCAGATGGCAGGCATGAAACCGATTGAAGCCAGCGTCAGTGGTGCCCGGATGCTGGCGGCTCCCATGCTGAACGGGACCCTGACCACCATCGCGTCATTCGTGCCGATGGTGATTTTCTTTGAGGGAGGCAACCGCGAGTTTATCTACAGTCTGCCGGTCACACTTTCAGTCATGCTGGCTGTCAGCTGGGTGCTGGCGATGACGTTCTGCGTGATCCTTGCCGCTATGTTTATCCGGCCGCCCGTAAACAAAGACGAACCCAACGCGCCGCTGGTCCGCAGCTTTTATTGGGTTAAGAATTTTATTTTCCGTAAACAGAAACCAGCCGAATTCTCCTGGAAATCGGAGAATAAACACTACATCAATCATATCTACGGGGCTCTGGTGCAGCAGGCCATCCGGCACAAATTTATTACGCTGGTGGTTTCGGTCGGGTTGTTTTTTCTGGCGTTGAAGCTTCCCGTGAGTAGTGAATTCTTTCCCCAAGGCGAACGGGATCAGTTTGTTGTCGGCGTCTGGCTGCCCGAAAATGTCGGCATTGAACAGACGAATCAGGCTGCTTTGCAGGTGGAAGAGCTGCTCAAAAAATTAAGTCCAATCACCGACGAATCCGGAAAAAAAGTCGAACGGTTGCGTGCCATGCGGACCCTGGTCGGGGGAGGGGGCTCGCGCTGGTATCTTTCATGGAATCCGGAATCACGGAAAGCGAATTACGCGGAAATTCTCATTCGTACTTCTGATCCGAAGCTGACTCATGACTATGCGCAGCGTGTCCGGGAAGTCGCACTGAATGGGGATTCGGAATTGGGTATTGCGCCGCTGCCCGGTATTCGTGTTGTGCCGATGGAGATGATGCTGGGGCCGCCGGCTGCGCCGGTCGCGCTGCGGATTACCGGTGATGGTTTTGCTGATATGCAGAAATTGCGCGACGTTGCCGATCAGATGAAAAAGCTGATTCGTGAGCAGCATGATACCTGGAACACACATGATTCCTGGGGCGCCGATGGTTACCAATTGCAGGTCAACGTGGATGAAGACCTCGCGAATCTGGCCGGGGTTACGAACTCTCAGATTGCCGCCACGTTGAATACGTATTACTCGGGGCGGCAACTGACCATGTTCCGAGAAGGTGACTATTCGGTTCCCGTCTACTTCCGCCTGATTCCCGAAGGTCGGAAATCGGTCTCGTCTATCGAATCCGCTTTTATCGAGGGGATGAAAGGCAAGGTTCCCATTAGCGCGATTGCTTCCTTTGACTATGGCTGGGAACCTGCGGTGATAGAACGCCGCGATTTAAATCGAACGATCGAGGTCAGTGCCCGGGTGGAACCGGGGGCGTCCGGCAATGATGTGGTGAGCCGGGTCATGTCGTCACCGGAGTTTCAACGGATCGAGGCTAATCTTCCCAATGGCTTCCGAATTGAAATTGGCGGGGCGCTGGAAGAATCAATGCAGGCGAGCGTGATGATGCTGAAAGCCTTTGGCATGTCATTCATCGCTATCTTGCTACTACTGGTGATACAGTTCAACAGTATTTCTAAAGCGATAATGATTATCTTCACCCTGCCTTTGGCACTGATTGGCGCGCTGCTGGGACTGTATCTGACTGACAATCCCCTGGGATTCATGCCGCAATTAGGAATTCTATCGCTGTTTGGAATCGTACTGAATACGGCGATTATCTTTATGGAGTTCGCTGATTTTCAGATTGCGTCCCGTGCTGCAAAAAGCGATGGGCAAGGTCCGATTGGCGGTCTGACTCGCGATGAGTTCCGCGACTGCCTGGCCGAAGCCGGCAAGCAGCGACTGCTCCCGATCTTTCTGACCACCGCAACTACGGTCGGAGGCCTGCTGCCCCTGGCATTAGCTGGCGGCCCGTTGTGGGTTGGCATGGCCTGGCTGATGATCGTCGGTCTGCTGATGGCCACGCTACTGACGTTGTTTGTTATCCCTGCGCTCTACGCCATCATTGTTGAGAATCTGCATATTAACCCGCTCAATACACCGCTTGCCGACGCAGAAGATCCGCCGCTGCAGGCCAGTCTGACAACTTGAATTGAGTGGACCCGTCTGACTACCCGACTAAGAACGGTCAATTTATCTTCAGGATCTGTGCGAACTGTTTAAACCATTCGCAAGTCAGCAAGTCGATACCTTAACACCGCGCGCTGTCACAGGCCCCCGCTCCTCGAACTGAAATGGGATCGCTTCTCTCTGAATCAATGCTGTGTCAGCCTTCTGTTATTTTTTAGTGTGAATTGTGTCTTTTGTGGTCGAGCGGAGTCTTCTCGTTATAATAGTCTCCAGTAATAATGACTCAATCCTTCGCCACTAGAAAGTGAAATTGATTCCGGGAACCCCTTGTATTTGCTTGCTTTAGATTCCTTCAGTAATATGACCGGGTCTATCCTCATGGTAGACGGTAGTTTGTCCTGTAACGCTTTATAAAAAGAATGAGAGAACCGATGAAAGAATCACTGATTTTGATTCCGGGTTTGGGGAGCACCAACGTTACCTGGCACCATCAGGTGCAGCATCTGGGAGATCTGTTGGACGTGCACGTGAAAGTGATGGATCAGGCCTTGCGTAGGGACGAATTAGTCGCTGCACTGCTCAGCCAGGCGCCTGAGCGATTTTGTCTGGCGGGACATTCATATGGAGGCTGGCTGGCACAAGCGGTTGCCGCCGCCGCTCCAGAACGTGTCTCAAAACTAATGCTGTGCAATACATTTGCCCGAAACAATCCAGAGCATATCGGATTACTCGAACAGTTTAAGGAAAATATTCAACAGAATCTGCTCAGCGAATCACTGGATGCCAGTCTGGAAAGCATTATTTATCCGGATCGGCTTGAAGATCAGGAACTCGTGACACCACTCCAGGAAATGCTGAAAGGATTTTCTCCTGACGCTTATATTAATCAGATTCAGGCAATGATTGATGATTATGCAACAGAGTCTTTGCTGCCGCGGATTTCCTGCCCGACTCTGGTTGTGGATGCCCGGCAGGATAACCTCTTTCCGGCCGGCGAGCTCCCGTTTATCGCAGATCAGATTCAGGATGCAAAGCTCACCGTCATCGAAGAGTGCGGCCACATGTCGCCCCTGGAACGCCCCCAGGCCATTACCGCGTTGATGCGCCTGTGGTTTGCATCGTAAGTACGATACCAACAGCGATACTTTTTAAAACAACCACTGCTGTCCCTTGCCGGTCGTCGGCGGTTTGAATTGCGAAAAGTCTAACGCCGGCAGACGCTGGTCTAGCTCGTACTTGCGGGTGAAGACTTGAAACAGACTGCGAATCTGTTCGGCAATCTCACCTGTGCCCCGCATACGGCTGCCGAATTCCGCGTTACTTAGTTTGCCCTCGCGCGTCTGTCTGATGCGGCTCAAAATGCGTTCCTTGCGTGTGGGCTGTGTCCGCTCCAGCCATTCCAGAAAGACTGGCTCCACGGTTAATGGTAATCGCAGCAAAATATAACTGGCCGACGTGGCCCCTGCCTCTTTCGCTACTTTTAAGATCGCGGGGATTTCATGATCATTCAAACCCGGAATAATGGGTGAGACCATCACCTTCGTCGGCACACCTGCTGCAGAGAGTTCGCGGATCGCCCGCAGTCGGGCTGCTGGAATACTCGTGCGTGGTTCCATATCACGGGCCAGCTGCGCATCGAGTGTCGTGATGGAGACACTCACATGAATTAAATCTCGCTCCGCCATGGATGCCAGCAGATCCAGATCCCGAACGACGAGCGCATTTTTCGTAACGATTCCCACCGGTTGATTCGCCTCGGACGCGACTTCCAGACATTGTCGCGTTAACTTGAATTCGCGCTCGGCGGGTTGATAGCAGTCGGTGATCCCGGAGAACGCGATCAACTCCGTCTCCCAGTCGCTGCGGCTCAGAAAGTCACGCAAGAGTCGCGGTGCGTCGTGCTTGATCATGATTTTCGTTTCGAAGTCAAGCCCCGCGTTATACCCCAGATATTCATGAAATGGGCGAGCATAACAGTAACTGCAGCCATGCGCGCAGCCGCGATAAGGGTTGACGCTATAACGAAAATTGAGGTCGGGCGAATCGTTCTCGGTGACAATCGATTTCGCATGATCGGCGATGTATTCAATCCGTCGCGGCTGAGAGAGATATTCGTCATCCCACTCCAGTTGCGCCAAATCCGGTTCCGAGTAGGTTGTCTCAAACCGGTTAGGCGGGTTTATATTCGAACCGTGACGCATGTCTTGCCTGACTCGTGAAAACGACTTTAATGATCAAGTACCTCTTCTTTATATGAGATCACCCGTGTGCTGGGAAGCAGTTTTTCAGAGAAATCAAACGCGATCTTCCCAGTTTCTGAGCGGCTCGGCGCCAGCCGCCGTTTTTGTATTTGGTTGTTGGTATTAAAAACGATGGCTGGCGCCATTCCGCTCATTAGAGAATGAAGAGGCGATTATTTTTCCATGTTCTCACTGATCGCCTTATCCACGATCATTTCTGCTGTCGGCTCTGAAGTTCCGAAAATATTATCGGGATAGAAGAGCAGATCCGATCCCCCTGGATGACTGCAATTATATTGAAACGCGATGACTCGCAGAATCGACTTGGCTTCGCTCTCTGCCGGTTCTGTCAGAATGCGTTTGACCAGCGCCAGTAGTTCCTTGCGGGTCAATGGCTGTTGGGCCTCTGTCATGCCCAGGCAGAGATCGACGATCAACTCTGATGGATAATTCGAGCCGCAAAAATCTTCCAGGTACTGACCGGTATCCGGAACCAGCGTATCAAACTCTTCAATCAACAGATCGCGGTTGCCGTTCTGTTCTATTTCGTCGCTCAGTTGCTCGACCAGTTCTATCAGTCGGTCTCGGTCTGCCATCGGATTTCCTGTTTATGAGATTAAAGAGTCAGCCTCTGGTTGTGCTTTTATGAGATCCCCTTCCAGCGTCCGTTCCAGCAGCATATCGTAGACCGGTTTGCTGCCCATTGACTGTGCGACGATGCTGGCTGTCATGCAGGTGATGATCATCGCCGGTAGTAGATTGAAACTGGCGGTCATCTCGGCCACCAGTACGATGCCCGTCAGCGGTGCGCGGACCGTCGCGGCGAACAGAGCGCCCATCGCGGCAATCGCACAACTGCCGGGATAGATATGCGCGTGCGGTGCAAATTCTTGCGCGACATAGCCGAAGCTGGTTCCCAGTAAAGCACCCAGCGCCAGCATCGGAGCAAAGATGCCCCCGGGAACGCCCATCGAATAACTTAAAAATGTCAATACTGCTCGCACAACAAGTAAGGCTATCAGAAAACTGAGCATGGGCGATTTATCAAAGATTTCTTTGACAAGTGCTTCACCGCCGCCCACATATTCGGGTGCGACTATCATCAGTGCTCCGACGACGGCTCCGACCGAACAGGCAATCACCTGCATCACGCGTCTGTTCAGCCCATCAGAAATTCGCAGGCACTTGAGCAGTACTGTATTGAATCCGGCTCCCAATACGCCGATCAACGCGCCCAGTAGCAAATAGAAGGGCAACGATGTGAGCAGGTTTTCCGGTGGTGGGAATTTCGGCAGCCAGGTCTGGAGCTGAGCTGGTAACTGTGGCATTGTGCCGAACACCTGGTCGTTCACAATATTCGCAGTGATACTGGCCAGGATCACCGCGTGCAGTGAAACGAAATTGTACTTAAACCGCCGCCGCATCTCCTCGATCATAAAAAAGATCGCACCGAGCGGTGCGCTAAAGGCAACGCTCAAACCGGCGGTGGCCCCGGCAGCAAGCAGTGTATTCATCGTCTCATCATTGGATCCGGCTTTCTCGCCCACGATCTGACCAACACAGCCTCCTAAATGAATCGTTGGTCCTTCTCGCCCTAGAACCAGCCCCGCGCCCATCGACAGCACGCCGCCAACAAATTTAATGGGGAGCAGATGCCGCCAGCGCAACGGCCGCAGGCCTGACATGATACCTTCGATTTCCTGAATTCCGCTCCCTGCGGCTTCTGGAGCAAAACGGCGGACCAATAGGGCAGCGATTCCTACCATGACGGCGCCAAGTGCAGCCGCGATGAGTATCGCCAGCGTTCTGTGATGGGAAAATTGATCTGCGATCATGTTAAACAACAGTGACGTTGTCTGCACACTATAATGAAAGGCCGACCCTAACGTGCCGACGCCCAGCCCAATAATCAGCGCCAGCAGGTAAACCCGCATCGCTGCTTTCAGTTCCGATCGCCGTTTCAACTCTGCTTCATGCATGTCCGTATCCATGTGCTGGCTTCAGCTGCGTATTTTAAAAGTGTCAGACACCTTTTAGTGACTCTATGATTCCATTAGCGAGTCTTGTTGATCCGATGTAGGGACCACCAGACATAACAACGCAACTCCGGCACAGAAAAGTCCCATGAGCGAGCCTATGCCAAGTGTAACCTTGTCCGAAAATAGTGCCACGCAGATCCCGAGACCAATCCCGATGAACCCGAAAAGTGCAGTCGCCCATTCAGCAAAACTTGGAATGGCAAACTGCGTGGAATTGTGCATGAGTTGTAACACATTCGCGGAAATCGCGATACCGACGAGGAACCAGATTGGTGTTTCAAATAAAAACGTAAACGAGCCATTAATACCTGTTACACTAAAACCTAGCACTTTGAACTCATCAATTGGGATCGGAAACCGATTCCCGGCTCCATCTGTAAACTGTGCTCCATAGATTGTCATCCAGCTCAGGGGGATCGAGATCAGGCCGGCGAGAATGGCAAACAGGGCTGCGGTATTCTTAAGCGGCTGTGCCATTATCTAATTCCTGTTCTCAATTGCTTTACGAATAACAAATACGGTTTTTTAATAGATCCATTCAACGGGAATTCCCACCCAGATTACGATATAACCCAACGCAAGAAAATAGTAAATCGAAACCCCTGCGAAAATTCCCTCCAGAGGATGCTTAAATAACGCGACGAAGGCTGCGATCGGTAAGCCGGCGCTGAACCCGAGTCCAAACGCCCAGACAATCTCTGTGAGTGCGAGATGCAGATGATGCGCACTGAGATAGAGGTGCCACGTTACCGCTGCCATCATGCCGGCAGAGAAAATTAGCAGTGGTTTCGCATAATTTATTGGCTGTCTGGACATTTTATTAAAATGAAGATTCGCAAATTATGAGCGGTACGGCGCCAGCCGCCGTTTTTGAGTTAGGGTTGCTGTTTTAAAAACGGTGGCTGGCGCCATTCCGCTCATGATTCGGGACCAAGAATAGAGCAGGCGGATGAATTTTCACAGATCCCGCCCTTTTCTGTCTTGTGCTTCGTCGATGTAAAGAATCACTCGTTCCAGATTGTCCTCTACATCGTCTATGAATTCAATATCGCCGCCCCGTGTCCAGATTTTGTTATTGATCAACGGGTTGGCACCTTCTCGCAAAACACGGGTGGCATATGCTTTGAATTGATCGCGAACTTTCTTCGGTGGTGCATTCGCTGTGACAACAATATGGACATGATTCGAGCGAACACTGATTGCATGGATCAGCCAGCCTCGAATTTGTGCGTGTTGATGACAAACCTGTTCCACTTTATTACGCTGGTTTTCATTCAACTGAACGGACTGTTCCTTCATTTGGTTTTGACACCATTTTTCAAGAAACGGTTGCGGCAATTGATTGCCTTTGTTTGTCTTTCGCCATCCACGCCGATCTCCCTGAAGCCATGTTCCATAGGTGGTCCATGTGATGAAATACGTGAATGGTTCATTCATGACTTCACAGTCTCCATAGTAAACGTTACTACTGTGAGCGGCACGGCGCCAGCCGCCGTTTTTGAGTTAGGGTTGCTGTTTCAAAAACGGTGGCTGGCGCCATTCCGCTCACTTGGTGTTTAGCAAAACTAAGGATCACCCCATGCGCAGTTCACCAAAGGCACTTTGCATTGCGTGCTGCAGCATCAGACCATCGTTGGCGTAGACAACCAGTCGGGCGCCTTGGCGGATCGTGCGGACTGCCTGCTTGGTGGTTCCGAACCAGCAACCGGCGGCGACATGCTGCTGATTGGCGATGTCGATCACTTTCTGAATCGTGGCGATGAGATCGGGATTATCATATTCGCCGGGGATGCCCATGTTGGTCGTTAAGTCGCCGGGCCCGACGAAGACCGCGTGCACGCCGGGAATCGAACAGATCTTCTCCAGGTTCTCCACGCCGGGCACCGATTCGATCATCGGGATGAACAGCGTATTCTCGTTCTTTTTTTCAATGTAGTCTGCTGTTTTTTTGTTGACAAATTTGCCGGTCTTGAGAACCTTGTCGAGCACAATGCCTTTCAGCGGACGATAGACGGCGGCCGCTGCCAGTTGTTGCGCCTGTTCGTATTCTTCGACATACGGCACCACTACGCCGTCAAATGTATCACAGACACGGGCGACATCGGCGGGATCACGACTGTGCGTGCGAGCCAGACAGACAATGCCTTTGGAATTCAACGCATACCGCAGCGGCAGGAACTCGGCAAGATCGAGTGTGGTGTGTTCGGGCGTGACGATCACAAAGTCGAGGGAGTTTTTCGGAATCGACTCCACCATCGCCGGCACAACGGAATGCTGAAACAGCGAGCCATACACGGTCTCGCCTTTGATCAGCTTGTCTTTCAACTTCTTCACCAGCATAGCTACCTCGCCTCATCAACAGGGAATAGGAAGGAATTCGCAAAAGACGCTCACTCCATCATGCCGGTTGGGGATGTAAAGAAAAAGGGGTAGAAGCTCAAAATAATCTCATCCTTCATTAAGGGCACTGTAGAGGGCGTCAAACGCTGCAGGCAACTCGGTGAGCGGCTGCAGTTCTTCCGATTCGGGATCCTCGGGCAACGGTTGAAAATCGATATAGCGCAGATTCAACGTGACGTCCAACTCGCCCAGTGTCATATCTAACAGGATAAAGCCCGCGCCCATCATTTCCTCCCGATTGTCTTCTGTGAGATCGGGGGCAAACAGAATCAGATCAATGGCGCCGTCTTCGGTCTGGAGCCAGAAATAAAAATCGTTCGCGCTCAGTTGCGTGTCTCCAAACTGTAAACCGAACTGAGCCACGTCGAGTCTCGGACGAAACGGGGTAAATGTCCAGCCAGGAATTTCGGGGGCATTTTCGGTCAGCGCCAGCACCGCGGGAAACAAATCCTTGATCCCATCAGCACTGATGACCAGATCACGGACCTCTGCTGCATTCACCACGGAGAGTTCGAAGGTCAGTCCGTCATCGACTTCGTAAAGCCGATCACCCAGTTCCTCCATCAGCTCTGCCTGATAATCCTCAAAACTGTTCAACCGGTTGAGATTGGTTTCAAACCACTGCCAGAACGAGATCACCTCTGACATGAGTTCGGGATTCGAGTTCATACCGCTACCCTTTCAATGAGAATTGTGTCGAGAGTGCCTGCGAACTGAACGCTTAATCATGCCCTGCCCGAATTCAGAAGTAAAGAAAAACCACTGGAATTAGAATAACAATAGAGATCTTTGAAGAGCAACATGGTTCCCAGGTGTCCGGTTCAACAATCCGTCACCAGTACTCCCCGCGGCAAGTCACTATGAATCATCCATAGGAGACAGTCTTGATGATATGAGGAGAAGCGATATGGATGCGACAGCCTGATCCGACTTCAGGGTGCTGCATCGTATCACAGTTCCAGCATTTGACACCGGAAACGGACCCGTTACAGTATCAGAATTGAGACAGGTCGGAGCGCGCGGGATGTTCTGCGGGTTTGATTTGCTGAAGGCAGCCCGACCATCTTCCCCTCTCCCATCAGGGCTTGTCATGACAGACAACAATCACACGGAAACAGACGCCAATACCCCAGAAAAAATTGCCGACAGTACAACGGCTCCTGCCGTTAGCGAGTTAAAGCCGTTGCGAATCTGGCCGCCGATTCTTTTGCTGATCGGGATGGTAGTAACACGGCTCATGCCGCGGCTGGTGGAGTCGGATTCGGCGCTGCCGATCATGATGGCGGTGTTCGGGCCTCTGGTTTGCGGGGGGCTCATTCTGGTGTGGTGGTTGCTGGCCAGTCGCGCGACGTGGAAGGAAAAGCTGATTGGACTTTTTGTAGTTCTACTGGCAGGAGGAGCGACGCTGGCGTTGATTGACCCGACCATGCAGGGACCCGGGGCAATGCTGATTACCGGGCCGATGGGGTTGGGGTTGTTTGGAATAGTGGCAGTGCTGGTCTCTCGGCTGCGTTCTGTGAAGCGAACTTTTATTATTGTTGCCTGCTCGGTATTGGGCTTTGTCTTTTCGCTTTTGCTTCGTGCCGAGGGGATGTGGGGTGACTTTCAGATGGGACTAGCCTGGCGCTGGACGCCTACCGTCGAAGAGCGACTGCTGGCGCAAGAGGATTTGAAGCCTCCTGCAGATCAGACTGCGCTGACAGGTGCGGCGCTGGAATCATCATTGAATGAACCTGAGTGGCCTGGATTTCGTGGTGCGTTACGTGACGGCATCTTGACGGGAGTGGTCCTCGATGCCGACTGGAATCAGGAAGTGGGTACGCCGCTGTGGAAAATATCCGTCGGGCCCGGCTGGTCTTCATTTGTGGTCGCCGGCCAGTTGCTGTTTACGCAGGAACAACGGGGCGAAGAAGAATTGATCGTCTGCTACGATGCGGAGACCGGAGCAGAACTCTGGCAGCAGGAGATCAAAAGTCGATTTTTTGATGCGCTGGGCGGTCCCGGACCGCGGGCGACTCCCGTGCTGGCGGATGGCGCGTTGTATGTGCTGGGAGCCAACGGGCATGTGCTACGGCTGGATCCGGGGACGGGCAAGATTGTCTGGCAGCAGGATATTCGCAAGGTGGCTGATCGGGAACCGCCGATGTGGGGTTTCAGTTCTTCGCCACTGGTGATAGACGGGTCGGTCATCGTGCATGCCGGCGGAAAAGATGATAAAGGGCTCCTGGCATTTGATACCGAAACGGGAGACTTAAAATGGTCGGCTCCCGCCGGCGACCATTCTTATAGCTCTCCTGCAGTGTTGACTATCGCCGGACAACCCGTGATTGCGATGCTGACGAACAAAGAACTCAATCTGCTGGATCCTGTGGATGGTACGGTTCTGCTGAACTATGATTGTTCCTTTGAGGGGCAGCGTACGTTGCAGCCCCAGTTGGTTGGCGAGAATGAAATTCTGATTGCGACCGGCATGGGCAAAGGAATTCAGAAGATTCGTGTTTCGAACAACGACGGAAAATGGGCGGCAGAGCAAGTCTGGAATGCGCCCCGTTTTAAGCCAGACTTTAATGACTACGTGATCTTTGAAGGGCATGCTTACGGCTTTGACGGCACGATTTTTACCTGCTTCGATCTCAAAGATGGGAAACGCAAGTGGAAGGGAGGCCGCTACGGGAAAGGCCAGGTGCTGCTGGTCAAAGACTCCGGGCATCTTTTGGTAATCAGCGAGCAGGGCGAAGTCGTTTTGCTCAACGCAGATCCATCAGGGCATGAGGAGTTGGCAACTTTTTCTGCCCTGGATGGCAAAACCTGGAACCATCCGGTGCTGACTGGCGACCGATTGTATGTGCGAAATTCCGAGCAGGCGGCCGCGTATCGGCTACCAGTTGTGAAGTAAAAAGCGGATGATTTGAGGAAAAGCTGGGAGGCGTGCCCTAGTCATCCAGAATGCCTACCAGCGCCAGTTCTAACAAATCCCTGCGTGCCAGTCCTGTGCGCAAACTTTGAGGGATCTTTGATTCGCCCCAATACGCGCCCGCCAGTTGTCCGCAGATCGCGCCGGTGGTGTCGGCGTCGTCACCCAGATTGACGGCTTTCAACACTGCTTCCTCAAACGTATCGGCATCGTGAAAGGCCCATAACGATGCTTCCAGGCTTTTGATTACCCAGCCGGCCCCCTCAATTTCAGGCGGCTGCTTCTGACGAAAACTCCCTTCTGCGATTTCCTGAACCAGCGGATGTAAAGGCTTGATTTCGTTGAGCTGCTGCAATGTCTGCCAGTCCGCCGAGAGCACCAGTTCTCGCGGTTCGCCGTGAATCAAAGCTGCCAGCACGCAGGCCAGATACCGGCACGCTGAGAGGCATTGCTCGCTCGGGTGCGTCGGTAAACTCGATTCTTCCGCCAGATTCGAAAACGCAGACAGTTCAGTCGCATAAAGCGGCGCGTATCGTATGGGGACGGGCGCCAGCCGCATGATTGAACCATTGCCGCTGGCAGATTCGGAAGGATCGCCCGACGTAAGTGCATCTTTATTGGCTGAGAAATCTCCCAACGCGCACATGACCGTCATACCAATGTCGAAGCAGCGGCCATTGACGGAATACTTGCCCTGCTTCCACCATTGTACGTAGCGCGCCGCCTGATCATTCAAGTCCCACCCCACCTGAGCAATACTATCTGCCAGAGCGAGTGCCATGCTGGTGTCGTCGGTCCATTCTCCCGCTTCGAGTCCATGCGGCCCGCCGCTCCGATAACCGGTTACCGGTGCAAAACTGCCCGGGGCATCGAACTCGACGGCAGCCCCCAGCGCATCTCCTACGGCCAGTCCGATCAAAGTGCCTCGACTTCGGTCTATCATTGGGTTGTCCTCTTTTTCTGTTCTCAGTTTACAGGTTTGATTCTAATCAACTGAAGCAAGAGTGTGTATCCATATTATGCAGTAAGAACAACGACCCGGGCATCGACGTTGAGCACCTGAGTTCCGTTCTCAAACTGAATGAAAGGCTCGTCCCAATGGGAATGGCCGCGAACTACCAGAGAAACCGGACTCTCTATCAACAAATCACGCACACGAGGTGAGCCTTGCTGGCCTGGCTGTGTGCCTCTCGGGCCATCGTGCATCAGCAACACATCAGGGGATTCTTCCAGCAGTAGCTCGAGTGCGAACAGATAGTCCTCTTCACTGCGCCTTTGATGCCGTTCGGGGTTTCCGATGATACCTCCCAGGCCACCCAACCGGAGACCATCCAACTCAACCGTCTCCCCATCCAGATAATACAAGTGACGGGAAAAGCGGGGTGGTGCGTCTTTGCTTTCGCCGAACATGTCATGATTGCCGGCGACACCTGCCACCCAGGCAAATTCATCACCAAAGGCCCGCCAGACCGAGCTCACATCGCCTGTTCCCCCGCGTTTATTGAGTGAGGGGACGGTATAGAAATCGCCGGCGAGCAAGGCAGCAACGCGAGAGGGGTCTGTGATCTCCAGTTCCGGAAAGACCTCTTCCACCAGACGTTGCGGCACCACTTCACCCAGCAGCCGCAACGGTCCTCCCTGCGATTCTTGAAACCGTTCGCGTCCCTGGAGATCGGCGGTGACAACCATCGCATCCAAGCCTTGCGGCAGTTGATGCACACGCGCATGATGAATCGGCAGCCGTTCCTCGTAAAAAGAACCGCCGCGACTTCCGGCATTCAAATAGCGGAACTCTGTCAGTGGTAATGGTGGAAAGTCGATGATTTTCATAACAGGCAGACAAAGCTCGTCTCAGGCAGGTTCAACTAAATCAACGATCAAACCACCTTCAGCAGGCTATTGGACAGGAACTCGGCCTGGCATTTGAAACCGATTATTCATCGGTAGCGCGCTGCAAATTCGAAATAAAATGATCCTTCCTGCTGATGAATACGTTATTAGTAGATCGCTACTGACTCGATCACAAGTTTAAGGAACGATCATGCGGATCAACTGCCATATGTGCTCCCTAAGCAGACTTCTGGTTTTGCTCGCCTTGTTGCTGGTTTCATTCGGATGCGGTCAGAAAAGCGATCCTGAACCCCTTGACGCGGCAATGGAACTGCAGGCAGCAGGTAAAACTGACGCAGCGATTCACTTGCTCGCAGCGGAAGATATTGAGAAGAACTTTCAGGCGTCGTCTCTCAGAACGCTTAAAATGAGTGAGAAACAATTTCTGGCGCTGACCAGTTGGAGACAAAAGCAATCGCAAGAGGAATTATTTCAGATGGTGCCTTTAATCAAACGGGCTGTCTATTTTCAAATTGAACAGATGCAGGCGGCAGAAGCAGCTGACCAGTCTGCTGAAGCGAAACGACTGCGGGAGCAAATAGAACGACTGATTCGCAACCTGCAGGATAAGAACAGAGTTTTGATCTATCAGCAACTGGGAGGCGGCATTGATAAGAAGCTGAAACAGGTCACGTCAAAGAAACAGGCAAGCGAAGCAGAATCAACGGCTCCCGACTAACGTCGCTGGTACCAGAGGAATGAGCCGAGCAACACGACGAGAATCGTGGCCGCGATTCCTGAAATGGTCCAGACGGTCCAGATCGTTTTCACTTCCGGCAGCGGTGCGGCCGAGTGCAACATTTCGTTGGCACTCATTGTGAGCTTTGTCAACAACACTTTAACCGGCTGTTGATCGCCGCCCGTGTCTGCCATGATCTCGACCCGCTTCAATGGCTCCGGGCCGAATCGGACCTGTCTGAGTTCTGTGAACTCTAGCGCAGCTCCTTCTTTCACCAGGAAAGTCAGCGTTGCATTTTTACGAACCAGTTTCAGTTCACCAGAAGAATCCTCCGCCGGAACGCGTTCGACAAGTGGCGTCCAGGAGTCCTTTTTTTTGACCCACATCGCTGTGGACAGTTTTTGCTCTCCGTCTGCTTTCATTGATCGCGAAAAGTTGGCCCGCTCATTATCAGTTTTGAACAACTTGATCATCAGGCCCGTGCCATACCCTTTTTTGGGACACGCGATCTGCCGCAGTTTATAGCCCACGGTAATTTCAAAGTCGCCCTTCACGGCAAAACGCGTTGCATAGCCAACTTGCGTTTTTTTCGATTTCTCGTGAGGTGCGGTCAGCATCACGCCTTCCTCAGACTGCGCACCAGGATGACCGGTCTTTGTACCGATGGCTCTAAAAACCAAGGGTTCCCACTCGGCGGTGGCGAAATCATAGGTGAATTCTTCAGCCCCCGCGCGGCCGGAAATCAGCAGGATTCCCAACAGTAACAAACTTCGAATTGATATACTTTGAATGAACGTCATGCTGCTTACCGTTAAATTGTTTTCGAAAAAAATACTCAGACAGGATCCTTGATACAAAATCAAGGAAGACCTGTCGATGAACCTCGGAGATCGCTTTAAAACTCGCCCACCGTTTCTCCGTCGGCTTTATCCCCTAATCGCCTCCAGGTTTCGATGTCGATGGAATCTGAAACAAAGCGTACCGCGCCGTCACAAAGCAAGACTTGAACGCCTCCGTGGTGAAAACTTCGAGCTGCTGCTAACAGAACCTGGGGCTGACCGGAAGATCCATCTTTGAAACTGCTGCACTCGCGCGCGTCGCTATTGGGTTTCAACCAGGTATTGTATCCCCAGTCTCGCACGCCGGCAGCTCTGGCCCACGCTTGGCCACGTGCATCATTGAACGGCGTCGGCAGACCCGGACAGGCAGGGGGATCCCCGGCCGGTGTTTCCTTAAAAATGGTATGTGAAAATACTTCGGAAGCCGCCATCGTGTTGGAAGCACCATCACTGATTTCACTGATGGCTGTCCCGCGGTTCAAAGCAAACGCGCCACGACGCTCGTTAAAATCGAGACTGCGACCGAGACAGACAATGAAACTTGTTCGTGCCAGATCCGGTCGATTCTGACTGCGAACGATCGCATCAGAAGGGCAACGATAGCTGGGCATCTCCTGCATTGCCAGAATATAATTGTCCGCGCAGAGTGTATCACTGAAACCGCCCGTGGCAGTGCAGCTCCAATCGTACTGATTATAAGCGGGTCCCTGATCCATCATCGGCAGCAGCCGGACCAGCCAGCTTCCCATGTTGGCTTTGTAGTTAGACTGAGAACCGTAACAGGTGGGCGGCGGAAACATCCGGTGCAGCTCGTGATAGTTATGTAAGGCGACCCCGATCTGATGCAATTTATTCTGGCAGTCTGTTTTCCGCATCGATTCCCGCGCCTGTTGTACCGCAGGCACCAACAGCGCAATCAGCAGCGCCAAAATGGCGATGACCACCAGTAATTCAATCAAAGAGAACCCGCGGCGATCAATTCGCCGACTCAAACCCTGTCCCATTTAAAAACCCCTTAATTGTTCATACGTACCGTTTCAGGTTTCCAAATTAAGCGACATCTCAACAACTGTCAACTAAAGCTTGTTGATAATAAGAGATATCAGCCGATTGTGTGTTTGTTTAACGGTCTTTCGCTTTGCTGGAATTATCACTGGAAAAGCTTGTGCATGGAAAACAAAGAACTGGACTGGTGATACAGATCCGCTAAGATCAAAGTCAGAATGATCGAAACATGCTTTTCGGGAAGTTGAGTCAGATGAACCAGTTATCGCAGGAACTGTGAGACAGACTCACGGCAGCCAGCGATACCTCTATCCCGCTTCACGAGTTTATTGAATCGTGGTTATCGCGTCCGTTTTCACTGACTCCCTGGGCCACCTGGACGCTGTTCTCACTAATCCGACACCGTCCGCGACAGGAATTCGTCTCAGAAATTGTTCGGCAACGGTTGGGTGTGGATCAGGAACAGCTCGCTCGAGAGGGATATGGGGCGCACCCCAAAGGAGTGAATTGCGGACCGGTGCCGGGGTTGGAGGAGTGGGATTACGATCTGCATGGGATTGGGTGCTGTGTAACCCACCGTATCAGCGGGGAAGCAATCGATGTCGATTTTTTTGATGAGACCGCCGACTGGATTGCGCTCTATTTTTACGACAGTTATTTAAGTTCGCTACGCACTCCCGATCTCTGGGAACAGCCTGTGATTGACTTGCATCCCGGATTCGATACCGTCAAATTCGCGTTGGACGAACTTCTGAATACCACACTGCTGGAGAAACACTTCGAGAAGGAAGCCGTACGTCTGGCTTTCGATGATCGGACGCTTTCAACGCTGATGAACATATTCAAGGAAACTCGATACGAAAAGGACTCTTTGATTCGACTGGCGGCCGTGATCGGCGATGCGACTCTGGTGAAAAAACTACTGAAACCGGAGCAAGTCACCCCATTGATAGAACAAGCCGCCATACAGATCATCGGGCAGCGAGAACAGTTTCTGGCGCAACAGTTTGAGGAGAGCACTAATCAAACACTGGCATTGAAAGGTTTGCAGGATAATCAGAGCCCAGATCTGGATCATTATCTTAAAACGACCTTGAACGGTGATGACTCAGATACGATCTCGACGGCTCTGAAACTGATCGCGGAATTTAAAGACGCTGCCTGGTGTCCGCTCGTCTTTGATCTCATACAGCGTTTTGACCCTGCTTGTGGTCCCAATGAGTTTCCACGACCAGAGATCTGGTCACAAAGTCTGGAGTTCCTGCTTCGTCACAATTATCAGTTTTCGGAAACGTCGGAATGCCTTCGTGAGGTCCATCAATATTGTCTCGGTGAAGCAACACTGCTTGCATTGGAATTTAAGCCTGAGTATGCCCTCACTCATTTCCGCAGAGCACTAAGGTCAGAGATACCTAACAATCGAGAAATTGCTGCTGCCGTCTTAGCGCTCCTGGATCAGCCCTGGAGTCGCCAGGAACTGCTAGTCGCTTTGGCTGAATCTGAAAAACAGGAACCCACACAGGAAATCCGGGCAGCCATCCTGGAGACTCACTGTAGCAGCGCACATCAGGTGGTGCTGAATTGGGAAGAACGAAATCTTCATGAAAAAGAAACCGGTGATTGGATCACCTTTGCTGAGTTTCATACTCGTAGTATCCCCCATTTTTTACAATGGCAGATGGAAGAGCGGCACGACCGGGTGCTATCGCTACGCTCGGTCATTCTTCCTGAACCAGAAGCGAATTGAGCCTATCCGGAGTACATCAAGATGCTCGTCCTCTCCCGCAGTCCCCGACAATCGATTATGATCGACGATCTGGAAATCACCGTAGACTGGGTTCGCTTCAACAAAGTCCAACTCCTCGTCAGCGATCCCGAAACAGAGACTCCGGCGGAACACATTTTGTACCTTAACGAGAAGGTGGAGCCAGCAGTCGGGATCTCGATCATCATAATTCAGATCACTGTCGAGAAAATTCGACTTGGCATCGAGTCACCGCCCGGGACACAAGTTACGCGCAGTGAATTGAGCTGATGTGGTTCCAGACAGCATGTCGGAATCACAGTAACTGACAGTGGTCAACTCGCAAGTTCGAGCCGGAACCAGGGATCATTCTCTCTGCTTTACGAATCCTGGCAACCGTCTTGATGGATCGCACCTGCCGGCTTTGAATTAATTGATTCCAGCAAACATACTATTTTTCCTGATTTCATTCGCTCTGTAATATGCTTTGTGATCAAATGTGACTATATGCATACTTTGATCTCTCGTCATATGTTCGTCCAGAAAGTCAAGAGGCAACCATGGAAACACCCGAATTTCTGCGACCGTTCCAGTTTGATCTACCGCTGTTTGCTAACAAGTGCGGGCCGGCAAGCCCGTGGAATCAGAAGGTTGGCACAAATAAGCCCGATGACGTCAGCGAACGTCAAGCGCGGGTGACCTATGGTATTTTCAAGGAGTTCAGTGAAACCAGACTCGCTGAAGATCGAAATGCACTGCAGACAATGATCGAGAATGGCGAGCAGGGAACTACTGCGTTTGAAAATTTGCAATTCAGCATCACACAACAGGAAGAAAAGTTTGCAAACGAAGGAGGCGGAAAACATCAGTTTCCCTTCATCAATTACGATGAGTTCTCCTTTCCAATTTTTCGCGTTAAACGTGACGCTGTTGGGAACGTCATCCTTGGTGAAATACCTCTTCAGCCTTATAACATTGATTCGTTTTCACCTCCCTGGTTTCCGCGAACAGGCAATCAACACAGTGGGTTTAAAGCGCTGGATGTCCCCTTGCCAGACGGCCCCTTCCGTCCTGCTGGTCCGCAGAATCAGGATTCCGATGGGACGATTATTCTCTATGATGCTCAGACAAAAACGGAGTATGATTTCTGGCAAGTTACCACACAGCTCGATCGGAATGGATTATCCGCCGGGGGCGGGATCGTGGGAGACACGGTCCTGGCGACAGGCTCTATTGCTGAGTTTGATGCAACAGGCGTTGGCGCGCGTTACCCGGAAATTGAACCGAGTGGCAGCGCGCGTGCCTCAGGGCTTCCCTATTTGGGGGGGCTCATCCTGCCTGAAGATCTGGAGAAAGGTGCTGATTCTAAAATTCAACATGCACTGGTTTTTGCGATGCCTCAACTCCGCTTCTTTCCCGATCGACTCGCGGAACAGTCTCCGAACTGGGTCTATCCCGCGACCCGTACTGAGTCTGGCAGCCCGATTGCCAACCCGGATGCCCTGGCAGCCGGCCAACGCATCAGATTGAAAGAAAAGCTACATGATCATAATGGAGAAACGCATGCGATCGCTGATCTCATCAATGATGAAAGTCTGCCTCCCATAGTCCGCATTTTCCTGGAAACACTTCATTACTACGGCGCCTTTCTCGTCGATGGTGGAGGGGGCTTCGGCTTCGCTGCAGAAGACATTTACACAGCAAATCTATCAGCCGAGTTAGCGCGGGAACTCACGGCTCCAGCAAAACTCGACGAAGACACCACACCCTGGCAGGGCGTCATTGAAACCCTCAATGATTATCTGTTTCAAAAACTGCTGAATGGATCCGGGCTGGCGTTCGCTCTGCTCGATGCACAGCACGGATTTCGTTCTAATTTTGCGGTCGCCGAAGATATCAAGGCGTTCTATTTAGCGAAATGCTGAGGGAATCTCCGAATTCCATCCCGCACCACCTCCCAATCCAGCGGTGATGAACGATACTGGTGTCGTAAATTGACTCATTTGCTCAAATGAGAAGCGTCTAAACCACTGAGATTGATTCCATGTTATTCCTGACGATACTTTGCAGCATCTGCCTGATGGGTTTTGCGGTGCTGTATCTTTTTTGGGGCCAAAAAGTTGCCAACCTGTATCTGGCACAGCGGCTACAAAACAGCGACCCGGCATACACGCCCCGTGCAACCGTAATCTTGCCGCTGCGAGGGAACGACCCTTTTCTCATCGATTGTTTAACGGGCCTGTTGAATCAGGATTATCCGGAATACGCTGTGAAGATTGTCGTCGACCATGTGGACGATCCCGCATTCTCCGTCGTCAATCAATATCTGGTAGAACATCTCCACCCGCACTGTCAGGTTAGCCTTCGAAATCACAGCAGCGGAAAGTGCGGTTTAAAAAATGAAGCGCTGATTCAGGCAGTGAACGAGCTGGACGAAGCAACCGAAGTGTTCGCCTGGCTAGACTCCGACGTGGTCCCACACCGCAGCTGGTTGAGAGACCTGGTCGCGCCCCTCCAAAAGTCCCATATTGGCGTGGCCTCGGGCATTCGCTGGTATGCGCCCCGTGATGCCAATCCGGGAACATTGGTCCGCGCAGTGTGGAATGCCGCCGCCGTGATTCAAATGCTTTCGCTGGAAATTGCCTGGGGCGGATCGATTGCCCTCAGTCGACAGGTTTTTCAAAATCCGCTGCTGGTCAGTTCCTGGTCAAAAATGATGTGGGATGATACCGGCTTAAAAGCAATCAGTTCCAAGATGGATTTAAACATCGGTTTTGCACCGGCTGCGACCATGGTCAACCAGGAATCCATTTCCTTCCGGTCCTGTTTTCATTTTATTGCCCGACAACTGATGAATGTCCGCTTCTATCATCCTCACTGGCGCTGGATCGCCGGCCTGGGAATCGTCGCTTTCAGTTCGAAGTTGATTCTGATGTGCCTGACGCTCGTGTTTCTCATTCAGGGTCACTGGCTCGAAGTCGGAATCATTACTGCAATTCTGATTCTGGCCAGTGGCTGTATCGCCGCTGTGTTGTTCCGAACTGATACACAGGTTCGTCAATTAGTGCAGGCACGGGAAGAGAAATTACAACGTCTTCCCCTGCGAACGACAGGGATACTCTGGTTGACGATTTACGTGTACGGCGCTGCCCTCTTCGCCGCCCTGCGAACGCAGACCATCAACTGGCGTGGCGTGATTTACCAGATCTCTCCGCCACACCAAATTCAGATCACGCACTACGAACCGTATCAACAACCAGATACGTCGAGCCAACAACTGGAAATTGAAAATACTTCGCTTTGAGAAAGTGGTGGCAATTGGTAGCGCAATTGTCGAGAATGAGGAACTACCCAAGTCCCAAACTTTCCGCTACCAAAATTAGTACCAAGTTGGTTGCACTTACCCGTTAATCAACGGCGCGATCAGATTATAAGCGGTTCTGATCGCCAGCAGGATGGAAGAGATCAGGCCGATGAACCCCAGGATTTTCATCCAGGCCGGAATTGCATTTTCGCCTTTCATGTCGGGTCGGGTGGCGAGCCAGAGCATGGCGATCGCCAGCATGGGGATGCCTAATACCGTTAGTGATTGTGCGAAAATGATCAGTCCCATCGGCTTGACGCCCATGGATTTCGTGTAAATGGCAACCCCCATTCCCACCAGTAGTGCAAGTACTGTGAACAGCTTCGGCCACTTTAGATCGATGTAACCGCCCAACCCAAAACCGTCGGCCAGAATCGAACCGCCAATCATCGCATTCACCAGAAACGAACTGAAGGCACCCGCGAAGATTCCCAGCGAGAAGATGATCATCGCCGATTTTCCGAACGCTGGCTCCAGACTCTTCGCCACGTCAGATACGGAACTCAATGTGGTAATATCCGGATTCTGATACAGAACTTTGGCAGCCGTGATCAATACCATCATCGTGATTAGTCCCAGTATGCTGATCCCCAGGGTTGAATCGATCAGTCCCTGCTTCAGATTCGCTCTCGTCCAGCCTTTTTGTCGGACCAGGTACGATTGATAAAAGGCACCTGCCACCGAGAAGGTTGTCGCATAGAGCGCCACGATCGGCGTCATTACTTCTTTCATGCTGGTTGTACTGGAATCCAGATTCGGGATAGAGGGAATGAAACCGGAGATCGCTGCCACCCAGTCTGGCCTAACCTGAAACAAGTTGATGGCAAACGCGACCATCATCACGCCGACCAACAACTTCATCAGTTTTTCAATCAGACCATACAGATGCTTGAATCCGTACAACGCCAAAATGATAAAGGCATTCATTCCCAAGATGATATAAAGGGAGATATTGCTGTCCGCGTCAATGAACGGTTCCACCGCCGCCAGCACGCCCAGGTTGTTACTGAATTGAAAACAGGCGGCGATCAAAAACAGAATGATTCCCGTGGCCGCGGCGATCGGTCGACCGGCCCGCTCCGCCAGTTCATCGCAAATCGTCCCTTTTAGTTGAATCCCCAGCCGTGCCGACAACGCCGTCATCGCAATCATCATGATAACCGCAATCACAAGCACCCAGATCATCTGATACGCATAGGTGTGTCCAATTTTTGACGCAGACAAAATACTGCCCGGCCCCAGCACCACAGACGCGGTAATAATTGCGGGACCGAGACTGCTGAGAATGCGCATAAACGGATTGGAAGGCGGTTGCTGGTCGTTCATTGTTGATACACCGTAATTTCTAAAGAAAAGAAAGTAATGGGCTGCATCTTAACAAAACGGGCCTCGAAATTGAGGCTTCACCGGGAAATTTTATTCAAATCGGTCGTAAATCACGACTTCTTCCAGCGGCAACTGCCCCGCCCGTTCATTGGCCGGGCGAACTGCTTTCCCCACGACGATAAACATCGAAATCAGATAATCTTCGGGCAGGTTGATCAATTCTCCCACCTTTTCGAAATCGAAACCATCCATCGGGCAGGTATCGTAGCCCATCTCTTTCGCGACGAGCATCATAGTTTGCGCCGCCATTCCGCAGGACCGCAACGCTTCGTCCCGCTCGGCTTCTGTATTGTCTTTATAATAGTTCAAAATCATCGGCACGAGTGCCTGCTGCACTGGCTCGGGAGCATGCTGCCAATAGCGGCCCGGATCTTTTTGCCATGACTTCAAGTCCGCACAAATTATCACCAGCAGCGAGGCGTCGGTCACCTGTGCCTGATTCCAGGACGCCTCCCGGATTTTTTGTCGTAACTCGGGATCTTGTACCACCAGGAACCGCCAATGCTGAATATTAAACGCGGTCGGCGAGAGCAACGTATAGGAGAGCAGTTTATTAATTTCATCTTCGGTCATCCGATGTTCGGGATCATATGATTTGACCGAACGTCTTTCTTCAATTGCCTTTAAGGTATCCATTGTCTTTCACTTTTCTTGACTGACACTCGGGAAACGTTCGCTTGAAAACCATAGCCATCATAGGCAGAAAACGACGTGAATCATACTCTCTGCCGAAAATCACGGGCGGGAATTCGGTGGTTTTAGTGGATTTTCCGCTGCCTGAAACAAGATTCTTTGCGGAACCTACATTGTCGCTGCTTAAAAATCCCCATATAGTTATCTGTGTGGGCTGCCGAACGTTATTCAGGGATGAATATTACCAGACCGCATTCAACCCAATCGTAGCGTCCCAAGGTTCAAGAAACCGGACCTGAACGTCTCGGAACACGCTACGTCAACCCGCTTCGGGTTGATCCTGCACAAGGGAATCAAACACAGGATCGGATATGTCCCAGCCAGATACCACGAATCAGACGACGAAAAAAAAGACCTCTTCAAAAAACCAGGAAAAGCAACGTGGATCCTCGGGCCGCATTTTCTTTGTCTTGTGTATTGGACTGTGCGTGCTGCTTTGGTTGGCACCGCTGATTATCTCCAACACCGGGATCAAAAATTCGATTCTGCCGCTGGTTCTCAAACGCTACCCGGGAGAAATCACTACCGGCGCGACCTCGCTGAGCTGGAGCCAACCGGTTGTCTTTCAAAATATCGCGTTCAAAGACTTTGAAGGCCGGGACCTTGTCCGCATTGATCAAATCGCCACAAAGAAAACGCTCTGGGAGCTTGCTACAGATCGCAAACACGTTGGCGATATCAACGTGGACGGCATCACCACGCTGACTTATGTGAACGAACACGGGCTCGCCAATCGAGACTTCTTGACGGCGATTCTGAAAAAGGGGACCAAAGAACATCCGGAAGGGGAGCCGGGAAAAGAAGAAGAAACCGCTCCCAAAACTGGCACCCAGCAATCGTTGACTCTGCATCTGTCCGATCTTGATCTGTGTGTCGTGAATGGTGATGAGGAAGAAACTCCGTATCTCACCGGCATGGCAATTACCGTGACCCGCCCCGAACAACGGACCGAACCGATTCTGGTCAAAGGTAGTTGGAAGCAACCAACGACGGAAAAAGGCGAACAGATCGACCCTGCCCAGATCGCATTCGCGGTGAGTCTCGTCAATTCCAAGCAACCGGATGCATCACGCTCGGGCACGCTCAAATTCAAAACGGAGTTCTTTGACCTCGATCAGTTAACACCGCTTGTCAGTGCGCTCTCGCCGGGTGCCCATCTGAATGGTATTTCCAATTCGGAAATGGAAATCAAATGGTCGGGCTCGAAAGAGTCGCCCCGTTTCGCCGTCAAAGGCAACTGGGAAGCGACTCCCTTTCAGTTCGCTGCTCCCGAGTGGATCGGCGGCGATCAAATTCAAAGCGAATCGGCGCAGGGAAATATCGATGTGATGGCTGCCAATGGTGTGCTGTACTTCAAAGACGCGCGCCTGCAATCGCAATTTGGTCAATTGGCGCTCCAGGGAAATCTCAACTGGGACGACCTGACCGACGATAGCAAACGCGAAAAGCTGGCCGGCTTACTCAACTCCCGGTTGAAGCTGTCCGGCAATCTGAATCTGGCAGAAGCCGCACGGCAGCTTCCCGAAACCATCCACTTAAAACCTGGTATGCAAATCACCGAGGGCACCGTCGATTTCCAGGTTTCCAACTATGATCCAGAGAAACCGGAACAGCCCCAGGGGCAGGATACCGTCTGGCTCGTGGGACTGAAAACATCCGACCTGACGGGCCGCAACGGGGGACGTGAAATCCGCTGGAAGCAGCCGGTCTCGCTATTGATGCAGATCGCACGCACTTCGAATTCGTTTGATATACAATCCTTGCGCTGCACGTCCGACTTTCTCAAACTCACCGGCAACGGCAATGCCGATCACTTAACGATTCATCTGGAAGCAAACCTGGACCAACTTTCCAACCGCCTGGAACAGTTTGTTGACCTGCAGGAAATCGCCCTCAAAGGCAAGATGGATGGTGAAATCAGTTTTGACATGACTGATCAAAAGTGGGAGACCCTTTCGTTTCTGCAATTTGAAAACCTGCAACTGGCGCTTCCCGACCGACGAGGCTGGCAGGAACCCTCACTCAAACTGACCGTTGAAGGCGCGGGCGAATCGGACGAAAAACAGATCCACGTCGATCGCTTCATCGTCACTCTGGTCGCCGGCGAAGATGCGTTTCAGGCGAAACTCGAACAACCAACCACCGTCAATCGAAAACGAGACGACTTCGTAAAACAGCAATTGCTGCCTTTCAAAATTCAACTGAAGGGGAAACTTGCTTCCTGGGCCGATCGGGTGCGACCGCTTTCTAAACAGGATTTGCAATTGACGGGCGATGTGCAATTCGCCTCTTCGGTTTCGTTTGGTGATCAATATATCGCGCATGAAAACACCACGATCAACCTGACCAAGGTGCGAGTCTTCACGCCGACACTCTGGATCGATGAACCACGGGCCGAAATTAAAACCGCCGGCAGTTGGGATCAGTTACATAAAACGTTGAAAGCATCCGAGTTTACCTATCGGGGTAGCGCCCTGGTCTTGAACGGGGAAAAACTGGAAGTTCAACTACCCCACGATGACATCCATACAACATCACTCATCGGCTCCCTCTCCTATAAATGCGACCTGCATCAGTTCACTCGCTGGTTTCAAAACCCGGCTGAGCCACCAGAGCAAAAATACTATGGTCTGGTCACCGGCCAGGCTAACGTGATTGTGACCGATTCGACCCGCATGGCAACCTGGCGGACCACGATTGCCGATTTCGCGATTGAGGCTCCCCTCAAGCAGACAGCAGATCCACAGAAGCAGACGGTCGCCAGCCAACGCAATCCCGGCTGGGCCATCAGTTGGCAGGAGCCGGAAATTCGTATCGAGGGCGATACACTGCAGGATTTGAAATCCGACACGCTGACGTTAAACCGCATGTCGATTCATTCCGAAATGTTGGATCTGAGCGCGAATGGGGAAATCCGCGATTTCAGCACTACCCGAGATGTCCGTCTGGCGGGCGAAGTAACATACGATTGGGAAAACCTGACGCCGCTGTTACGCAGCAAGCTGGGCCCCGACGTTGACATCGTCGGTAGGGAAACCCGACCGTTCAGCTTAACTGGGCCGATGGGAACCGCGCATGCGGAACGGATGCAGGAAGAGGTGCTTAACGTACAGCCACGACCGTTACTCCCCGACACGCGGCCTCTGTTTACGCCGACCGACCGTTATCTGGCCCTCAAGGGAGATGCCGGCATCGGCTGGGAAAAAGCCAACATTCGCGGTCTCACCAGTGGAAAAACAAATATCGAAGCCCACATCAAAGACGGGCAGATTCATATTTCTCCCCTCGATCTACAGGTGAGTGGCGGTCGCTTGAGACTGGCCCCCATCATCCGGCTCGATGTGAAACCGGCGGCGCTGGTCTTCGAGAAAGGAACGGTGATTGAGAACTTTGAATTCACTCCCGAAATGACGCGCAACTCGCTCCGTTTTGTGGCTCCGATGCTTGCCAACAGCACGAATATTCAGGGACAGTTTTCGCTGGGTCAGGAATTCGCCATCATACCCCTTGATGAACCCAAGCTGGGAGAAGCAAAAGGCACGCTGACTGTGAAGTCAACTCGCGTGAAACCGGGGCCTCTGTTTGACGCACTGTCAGATAAAATCAATCAGGTACTTGCCATCGTCAATATCAACCGAACGGGCAGACTGATCGACGCGGATTCCGTGTTTTTGCAGGTGGAAAATCAAGCCGTTCATTACCATATGATTGAAGGTCGCGTCTATCACAGTCCGTTCGAAGTACAGATGAAAGGTATCACGGTCCGCACCACCGGTTCGGTCGGTCTCGATGAATCGCTCGACCTGATCGCTGAAGTCAGTTTTACGAATATGCTTTCAGAAGACAAAGACCAACCAGTACTCAAATCGCTCATTGGTCGCCCGCTGCGACTGCCCATTGGCGGCACCTTGAAGAAACCCAAGGTCGATATGAGCAAAGTTGGTAACTACGCCAAACAGATGGGCGTGAATGCACTCGACGCCGTACTCGGCAGCGGCTTCGGCGAACAACTGCAGGGCCTGTTCCCCGAACGCACTCCAGAAGAAATGGAACGCATCCAGAAAGAGCGCGAGGAACGCAAAAAAGAACGAGACAAACGCCGCGAAGAGAAACGCCTGGAACGGCTCAAACGCAAACAGGGTTTGTGAAAAATAACAGATCCCGATGAGATAAAACGCACTCACAATTTGAGGAACGTAATCAGATGAAATATGACGTGCAGAAATTCATCATTCTGACTTTAATCCTGGTCTTGTTTCCAATCCCTGTACCAGCCTCTGAGCCGGACGAAGATGTATTGCAGGCAACAAAACCGCAATCAGCAACAATTACAAAAAAAGCAGATGGTGACCGCTGGCACAAGCTGCTCAACAAGTGGAAATCGGAACGCGACCGGTTAAAATCTGGAAGAGTGACGATCAAGGGAGACGAGGTTCTTTTAATGAATTCTCGTTCCGAATCTGGTGAGACAATAGAAAAACAGTTTCGAAGAAGCTTCCAACTGCAAGGTGATTTTGATTATGAATTGGGCTTTCAAAAATGGGTTGCCTCCAATTTCGGTGGATATAACAAAATCAACTGCAAGTGTCTTTTCGCCCCGGATGGGATCACGACCTGGTGCTCCAACAGCGAGCCCAACACTCGACCTAAACACATTAATATCTGGGATCTGGATGCAAAGCTCCCTTCCTACGCCATCTATTGGTATCCTCTCAGCGCGGGTTTTTCAAAAATTTATTCCGGCGGCAAGATTCCAGATGAACCTTACGGTCTCTGGTACAAAATACTGCGGAAACGGCAGGATGCAAATTCGAACGAGACCATTGATTTTTCCACAGACAAGGCCAGCGGTCTGACACGCGTCAAAATCAAAGCGCACTCTTCTGTGAACAATCGTCCGTGTATCATTATCAATGATTTGCTGTTCAACGAACAACAGGGTTGCACGTTGAAGTCTCACACACTCTGGATCTATCCGCAGGAAATTAAACAGCCGAAACATCCCTTTTCCGATGTAAGAGTAGAATGGGATCAAATCTCTGGTGTGTGGGTTCCTACTTCGGTTAGTAGAAGTAGCAGTGGAAGTAAACGCACAAGAGATCTGAAATTGAATTGGGATGCGATTAACGAACCAGTCGATGCCAATATATTTCTGATCGGGGCACCTGAAAATACCATCGTCGTTGATCTCAGGCAGAACACGAAGTGAGACAGTATTTTAAACAGCCCAGTATTATTTATATTACTTTGCATCACACAATTCATGAGCGGAATGGCGCGAGCCACCGTTTTTGAAACAGCAACCCCAACACAAAAACGGCGGCTCGCGCCGTGCCGCTCACAAAAAGAACAGATACATCAATATGCGTCGAATTCAATTCATAGGCCTGCTTTTGCTGATTGGCTTCTTTCAGCCGATTTCGCAAGCCGTAGCCGAAACCACTTTGATCAATTTTGGCAAGCAGTCTGAGTGGAAATATCAGGATAATGGCAAGGCATTACCGCTTGATTGGGTGCAGCCCACTTTTGAGGATGCGAAATGGCCTACAGGACCGGCGCCTCTTGGATATGGCGATACCGGTTTAAATACAACCGTCCGCTTTGGAGATGATTCGCAGAAAAAACAGATCACGACTTACTTCCGGCGTGCCTTTCAAATTGAAGATGCCACTAAGCTAAAGAAGCTCGTGCTGTTGATTCGCAGTGACGATGGGATTGTTGTCTATCTGAATGGAAAAGAAATCATTCGCAACAATCTTCCGGCCGGCCAAGTGACGGCTGAAACGACCGCAATCGAAGCGCTTGGCAGAGTTGTGGAACGGATCTATCAACGTTTTACTGTCAGTGCAGACAATTTGGTCTCCGGGACGAATGTGATCGCGGTGGAAGTGCATCAGGCGAATCCACGGAGTACGGATCTCTTTCTGGATTTGGTATTACGCAGCTATCAAGACGAAATAGAGTTGCGGCCGACTTTGACTCCAAAGGCGAAACCGGCCACCGTTGCTTATTACAGCCAACATTACGTCGCCCCGAAATTAAAAATCGTGGACGGTTATTTTGACGGCGGCCGGGGCATGCAATTCGATGCAGAGGGGCACGCTCGATCCAGGCGTGAATTGCTGATCGTGGACCGTAGCCGAGATGAGACGCTTAGAAAATATCTGGAATTTGCAGGGTCTGATGAAATTAAGGAACTGGAGCCATCCAAGCGAGCGTCTCGCCTGGCAAAGTATATCGACCAGAATATGACGCTTGAGAAAAATGATTTCTTCACGCAGAAGGCCGTCTTTCTGATGACAAGGGAGTATGGCAACGAAGGGGTGTTGATCGGCGATGTTTCTCGAATCTGTGGTGCCGGGGTCTGCCGCCATCGTGCCCTGCTCTTCAAAATCCTGGCGGATGAAGCAGGACTCGACGTGGCGCTGGTACGTGGGGATTATGGTGATGCACAGCGCAGAGAGGGGCATGCCTGGAACGAACTACATCTGAAAGATGGCAGACGTATCTTGATCGATGTCATGCAACGGCGCTTCGAGCTGCTCACTCCCGAAGGGAGTGAAGTCAGTCGCCGTTATCTGACGGTCGACAATAAGCCTTGGTATGGAAAACAGGAACCGAGTGATCAGAAACCTTAATCGCGGCCCCTGCATGAGGACCGCGATTCTCGTTGAAGTAGCAGTAAAAGAGGGCGGCTCTCTTACTGCTGATCGAGGATCTGTTTCAGTTCGCCCATCATCTCTTGGGAGCGGGTGTTGACGGTGTGCATGGCACGATCGACTTTGGATTGTGCGAGTTCTGGTTTGGCATCGATTTTCAACAGCGCCCGTGTGAACTGGTTGGCGGGGTCGGCGTCGATGTCGAACAGCCACTCGGAGAGGCCGATATCACGGAACATCCAGCGTTTGAGACCATGACGCGGACTGGCCAGGTGCATTGTAGGAGTGCCGGCTGCCAGAGCGACGATGCAGGAGTGCGGTTCCATCGAAACGACGGCAATGGCCTGTGCGTAAACCGAGGCAGCTTCGTCGACGTTCCAGAAGGGATCGCGATTCACGACATACGGCTTCACGTCTTCGGGTAATTTGTCGAGGATCATCGTTTTGGCGTGGATGATTTCTTTATTCACTTCGGGAGCGAGCAGCACTTTCTTTTTTGTTTTGCGGACCCAGTCGGTAATCATGGCCCGGAGTTTTTTCGTCCAGAGTTCGTTCTGTGCGAGATCTTCTTTGCTGGGGTTGGCAGGGTTCATCGAGGTGCTTTTTTTCGCGCCGATTTTGGGTGTGTTGCTGCGAAGCGTGACGGTGATGAATTCTTTGGGCTTGAGGTCGTGGGCTTTGAGCCAGGCGTTGGCTTTTGCTTCATCACGGACGTCGATGCCGAAACAGCCGTCGGGGCCAAACGAGAGCGAAGGCGACGTCACGCCGATCTTACGCAGGTAATAGAACGATTCGACATCGCGGGTATAAATCGCGGCGGCGCGAGAAAGAAGCTCACTCATCTTCTCTTCGTCTTCGGGGGCGAAGCCATCGAAGGATTGGCCGTAAAGACAGAAGGGTTTATTGGTCACAGTGCAGGCTTCGATGATGTAGATTGGCGGCGGCCAGAACTGGTTGAAGTGCATGCCCGAGTTGTAGAGGAACAGATCAGCTTCGTCGAACGCTTTCTGGAATTCGGGATTGTTGGCTTTGCCGCGGGCGTTCAGTCTGCCTTGAACGATCTCGACTTTGGGAAAGCGTGTTTTCAGCATCGCTGTGATTTCGTCTGTTGTTTTATGCAGCCAGAGGATCACCTTGACGTCGGGCAGATAGGTTTCCAGATAACGAAGTGTACCGGGGGTATGACCGATGTCGCCGATGTTGACGGTTTGCCAGCCGGACCGCATCAGAATGGTTTTCTGTTTGGGCTCAGCAGCCTGCGTGAACGAGCTTGTCCAAAGTGGCAGCGTGGCGAGCAGAGTTAAGCAGAGACGACGACTGATAGCAGGCAGGTGAGACACAGGTGAGGTTCCTCTGGGCGGGTCAGCTTTAGTAACAGACTTTTGAAATCAACGATGCTCCTCATCTTAACTGGCGATGGAAGCAGAAAACATTGGTTCTGAATTATTTAATATTGTTTTTTTGATGTTCGGCAGGTTGTGATATCTGAACTATTGATAAGTGCATTATTTTCGAGCACGGTTGGTCTCAGCAAGCTCTCTATCTCAGATGACTGAAGGATTTTCATCTCTGGGAGTTCTGCCCGGTGTGATAGAATACGTTGTCATGTTGCGAGGATGGTTGATTTTCTGATCCGGCTCTTCTTGGGCAGGCTGAGACTTGTAACAGACTTTGTGTTTGATCGTGGTGCGGTTCAATGTCAGGAGAGTCTATGATGCAGATTGGCGTGAGCAGGGCAAGCGGTTTCGGGCAGTTGAACAGCCCATGATTGCCAGTTGGTATTCAACGATCTCCCAATGAATGTCATTCGAAACGGTTTGAAAAATGGTGATCAAAAGAAAGCTTCAGAAACAGGTCAGGGGCAGATGTGTTTTAAACCAGCGGGTTTTATAGTGCAGGGATCATCACCGGGGGGAATCAGACAAGTAACGAGAATGGTTTACTCACGCGCGCGACGCAGGTAACACATTTTTGTGAGAAGTGGCTGGGAGTCAAGAGCGAATTGATCACCAGAAAAACGTGTTTCTGAATTAGATTCACTGAAGAAACGAAACAAAGGAGAATTCAATATCAACTGATGTCGTATTTTTTCAGTTTGCTGTAATAGGTGCTGCGAGGCATACCCAGCATGCGGGCAGCTTGTGCTTTGTTGCCATCGCATTCGGCGAGCGCCAGTTTGAGTTGCTCGGGTTCAGAAAGTTGCTGGTCAATATTCGTTTGACTGCCGGGAAATGTGATCACTTCGGCATTGGATAAAGGGAGCCGACGGACGGTTTCAGGAAGAACCGGTTTGGTTTCGATCACACGGGTGGGGAGACGTTTTTTCACTTCCAATAGATCGGCGGGGAGATCTTTGAGCGTGATCACTTCTTCTTCAGAAAGCACAACGGCGCGTTCGATCACGTTTTCGAGCTGCCGGATATTACCTGGCCAGGAGGCACGTTCGAGGACTTCGATGGCATCAGGATCGATGTGGCTAATCCGTTTGCCGAGGCGATGCGCGGTGCGTTTAAGGAAGTAAAACGCCAGCTCGAAGATGTCTTCACGGCGTTCGCGCAGTGGAGGCAGCGTGATACTGATGACGTTGAGGCGATAGTACAAATCTTCGCGGAACAGACCTTCGGTGATACGCTGTTCGAGGTTCTGGTGTGTGGCGGTAATCAGGCGGACGTCGACGTGTAATGTTTTCGAACCGCCGACACGTTCAAAGGCACGCTCCTGCAGAACGCGTAAGAGTTTGACTTGAGTATCGAGCGAGATGTCACCGATTTCATCAAGGAATATCGTGCCGCCGTTCGCCATTTCGAAGCGACCAATGCGGTCTTCATGGGCACCGGTGAAAGCGCCTTTGACATGGCCGAACAGTTCACTTTCGAGCAGACTGGGAGAGAGCGCAGCGCAGTTGACCCGTACGAGTGGTTTTTCGCGTCGAGAACTATTTTCATGGGCGGCTTGTGCCAGGAGTTCTTTCCCGGTTCCGCTTTCACCGCGGATCAGCACTGTGGATTCGGAGTTCGCGACTTTGCGTAATGTATCCATGACCGCGCGGATTGCCGGGCTATTGCCTTTGATCAGTCCGCGCTGAAAGTCGTGTGGATTCGAATGTTCAGAGATTTCCTGTGAGTTGGTCAGTTCGGCTTGCAGGATGGAAACGAGTCTGCGCTGGTCGTCAATTTTTTCGACCTTGATGCGCATTTCTTCGTTAAGGCGTCTCAGGTCCTGGTGAATTTTCGTGCTGTGCAAGGCGATGCTGGTGATCTGTCCCATGGCGTTCAAAAACGTCAGGTCTTCCGCTGAATAGGTGCTGGCTGCGGAGCGCTGGCCGAGTGCTACGAAGCCGGCAAATTCCCCATCCAGTTCGAGGTTATAGATGAAGTCAAACCCCAGCAGACGCAGAAGTTGCTGGGCGGGTGATGCTTCTTTCAACAGGCCGGTCGCGACGCGTTGAAAGGCAAGCTCGCCTTCAAGGACTTCGAGCAGCTCGGGACTACAGGGAACTGCTGAAGGAGAGTTTTCGATATGGAAGCCGGTCAACAGTTCGAACTGGTTCCGGTCAGGGTTGAGTAAATAAAGGGCGGCACTTTTGACCTGCAGAACTTCGCGGCAGGAGGTCAACATGCGATCGGCGATAGAGCGTTGGTCTCCCAGTCGGCCGACTGCCCGGTTCATTCGTTTGAGGGCTTTATCGAGTTGGTATTTCTGACGGAAGAAACGCCGGTCAATGAGTCTTTGAATCCGATCTCGTGACCAGAGCAGGAGAGAAATCGCAAATAACATCACCAGAAAGACAGAGACGGCCTGATTGGTGCTGGGAGTACGATTTAATTGTGTGCCTACGAGCGATCCTAGTGAGATCACGGTGGCGTAGACAATGGAAATGCCGGCACTCACGACATAGAAGAGCATGCCGCGGCTGATGATCTGTTCAATCAGCATTAATCGATAGCGAATGATGCCCACGACAAATGCGACCATGAAAGAGACGCTGGCCAGAAACATGGGGATGCCGGCACCACCGAGTGCAAACTGCGTGCGATCGAATTCTGCTATATAGAGTGAATATCCTACAGGGCCTGTTGAGACCAAACCGGCAAGGGCGATCCACTTCAATTGGTTACGTTCGTAGGCATTCTGGCTTTTGAAATATCCATAAAAGAGTGCCGCCAGGGTCATGAGATAATAGATACCGGCAACACTGATATAGGTATAAACGGTCCAACGCAGAACATTGACTGCCTGGAAAACCAGTTCTGGATATTCAATCTGGGCCAGATCTTTCTGGCCGGGATCAATCTGAGAGGTCCAGCGGAGGAAAGCCAGACACGCCAGGATCACGATCGTCGTGAGAACAGGGATTGAATAAACGGTTCGCAACAAACCCACCGGAAATTGAGCCAGCCAGGGAATCACGCGAGGGTAAGTAATAAAAAAGTGCAATGTGATTGCCGGGATGAGAACTGCAGCGATCACAAAGGGGATGTTGAGCATCAGCGAGCCCGCAATAATCCACCAGTTGTAACCGCCGATAAATGCAACGAGGGTGATGATGCCCATCATGAAGAAGATGCGTGTCGTCCGATCAAAAGGACGCATCCAGTAAGCGAATGCACCAATAGCCAGGATTACCAGTTCCAGAGCAAACCAAAGCAGAGAGATCGCGACATCTCCAGAAGGGATGGACTGAATTTGGATCCAGGCAGATTTCGCAGCTTGCTGCTCGATATTCCAATACTCAATTTTGATATATCGTCCGTCATTCTGAATTTCGACAATATTCGGGACGGGTAATTCCGTAGGGTCAGAATTGGGTTGTAACTGGCTGCCAGGTGGGAGCTTGTCATTGCGTAACGTACTGAGCACTTTCGAAAAATCGTGAAAGGTGCGAATGGGGTAATCCCCAATTTTGGTAAGGATGTCTCCCGTTTGGGGGGCTGGAAACGAGCCCGTCTTTTTAATCTCGGGAGTGGCTTTGATTTCGATGCCAGCTGGAATGGATTGGCCCGGTTGGGCTTCGACACTATCGAGCATCGCGCGTAATCTGAGATCGGGGCTGGTGGTAACAAATGCTAGAACAATCACACTATAGATAATCGCAAGAATACCACAGGTGAATAAGACTGCCCGTTCCAAGATCCCTTGCTTTTTCATAAAATGCATTCCTAAAGCAGGATTTGCTTTGCCGATAATAAAAGGTTCTTTATGTGTTGAAGACTCAAGTCAGCGCCGAAAAGCGGCGCCGAGAAGGTGTCGAGATCAGTAATAGAACATTTCGGCGCCGAAATTACAAGGATTAGTGTCGAAATGATCTCGATCGAGATCTTCCCCACTTTAGTAATTCTGTGTAAAATCACCGAAATAGTTGGAAATGAAGCCTGTTCGGATAATTTTCATCGAGATCTGAGAAAAAAGAGGCTGCCAAGACAAATATGCAGAGAAGTGGCACGCCTTATGCTCTGTTCATACTTCAGAAACTTGTTCGACAATCAACAAAATGGAGTTAACTGGTTCTTCGGAGCCCTTGATTGTGACTAGCTTTCTAAACCCAGCCTGGCCCTTAAGAAGGAATCTGGTCTGGACGGACATTATCCAGAAGGTCCCCCTGATTTGCGAGTTCTGACCCAGCACGCTCATCAGTTTCTGTGAAGTGCAAAATATACGATTTTCCGTCCTCAATTTACCGCCTTCTTAAGGGCTTTCTTTACGCGCTGAAGGTGCTTGTGCTTCAAGGCGATCGCGGCGGCAGTGGAAAGTCGTTTCAGCTGGTGATGGCCTTATCTGAGATGACCATAAAACAGCGTTGTGTTGTATTCAAACAGGACGCTTCCCTCCGTTTGGTATTCTGCAAAGATTTCCTGCAAGCGCGATATCATCGAGTCGTAACCCGGTTGTCCCTCATTCGGGCAATAGGACGAAGAGAGCAGCCTGCCTTTAAGTGCCTCGAAATCGAATGTTTGACTGTTGGGCAATGTGTGGGTGTGAAGCGGGTGAGGGGCGAAAAACTGCGTGAAGTCGGCATGCGTAATTTGTGTGTGGTTCACTTCCTGATAATCGGTAGCGAAGTCGAGGAGCATTTTTTCGTAAGCGACCAAAAACGGGGTTGTGTCCAATTTTCTCTCATTCCAGAGTAGAACGACCCAGCCTTGCGGTTTGAGAATCCGTTGAAATTCGAATTTGGCTTGCTCGTGGTCAAACCAGTGGAATGCCTGACCGGCGCTCACGAAGTCAAAGAGATCACCGGGGAGGTGTGTTTGCTCAGCCGTGGCGTTGACACTGTGAAAATGCGGGTTGTCTTTGAAAAACTTCTCTGCCGCCTGTCGCATTTCGGCATTCGGCTCGACCCCATAAACGGTGTTCTGGTTTTCGAGGAACAGCCGGGTCGAGATACCGGTGCCTGAACCAATATCAGCAATCAGTGAATCAGATGTTAAACCGCAGTCTGATTTGAGGAATTCCAGCACCTGAGCAGGGTAGTCCGGACGGTATTTAATGTAATTCTCAACACGGTCAGAGAAGCGGGATGTTGAGTCCTTCATGATTTGTCCTCGTAAAAACAAAAACGAACCCTGCAAGTGCACATTGGCATTTTGTTATCTATCATACCCGCCCAAGTTCAAATCAAAGGCTGGTCGAGCGAACTTTTTTGATTTCCGGGGGCTCTTTTTCAAAAGCCCAGTAGTTCCTGCCGGAGTAACTTTTAGAGAGGAGCCATTTTCTGTCTACTGCAGAGCTGTCCTGCTTCAGCAGCGCAAACAGGTCACTCAACACGGCGCGGTTACTGCCGTAGTAGGAGTGGCTCATGAAACTGGTATCGACGGCCGAGACATCAATCGTTTCGATGCCTTCCAGGATGAGTGGTTCGCGTGAATCGCCGGCTCTGCGTTCCTGATTCACCGCTTCGGATGCGACAAGCGCCACGTCTCCTGATCCGGAATAGAGGGTGACGCGATTTGACTGGGCAATAATCGCAGGAGCAAGTTCTTTAAACTCGGAGACACCCACATCGGGTGCGGCTAAGATCACGTTCTGAAATGGTTTTGTTTGTTGAAAGCGTTCCGGTAATCGGTTCATGGCCCGCATGACAACCCGGTTGCCCATACTGTGAACCATGATGTTAATTTTTGTTCCTTTGGGAACAGAGCTGGCTAAGTTCTCCAAAAACTGGGCCATCGGTTCGACGCTGGCGTTGGCGACTTGACCGTCGAGGAGATATTTTTCGACTCCTCCCTGTGAAGGCCAACTGTAGCAGACGATGGCACCGTTGAAAGGAAGGTCATTGGCGATTTGTGCTGCGCGCGTAACAGCACTGGGAAAGTTAACGTTAAAACCATGAATGAATACGAGCACATCTTTTTGCGGCGAACGCTCCAGCATCGAATTGAGGTTCTCAAAAAAAGGTGTTTCTGTCGTTGGTGTTAACGCGCTAATCTCGACCTGTCCTTCTGGCGCAGGAGCACCCTGCCAGAGGGTCTGGATCACTTTTGATTTCAAATCGCTATGGTTCCTGGATGAGATGCGGACCTGCCCTGTTCCGTAAGCCAGCGCCGTGCCAAACTCATTTGCGTAACCGGTTTCACCTCTGGCATTTGTTTCCTGCAGCCGATTTGTCGCGTATAGAATTTTCCAGCTTGTAAATTCATCGGATTGTTCTGCGGCGATAGGGTCCTTTAGCGAATCAGCATAGGATTCGACCAATTGCTGGGACAATGCCCCTGTTACTTTTCCAGTATAGATTAAATCCATTTTGGACTTCATCGTCTGGCAAGACAAACAGATACATGCGCAAAGACAGAACAACGCACAAAGGCGTAAGGGGAAAGGTTGCATTTCGGAGGTCTCCGAAGGGATAGGGAGGGTTGAGAGAGGCGGGAAGAGTACTGTTTATTTGAAACCAGGTGAACCCCAAAAAGAAGTGTGGACAGTTGATCATTTTTTGCGAAGGTGAGGTTCAACTGGGTGGTGGTTGATTTGCCAGGGCTAGTGCGAGATTGATTCCATTAAACAGGGCGTGTGTGATGACGTTGGCTGCGTAACTGCGGCGGTAATAAAAGAGCGTTCCCAGAATGAAGGCGAGCGGAAAGAGTGGGATGCAATCGGGAAAGCCATGCACGATACTAAAAATCAGCGAACTGATCAGAATCGCGATGTAGGGGGGCAGAAGTTTTTCGAGCCAGCTTTGGAAGATGACCCGATAGACCAGTTCTTCAAATAAGGGGGCGACAAGCACCGCAGAAATTAAAATCCAGCTGATAGTGGAAAATTGCGGGTGTTCTTTCAACTGCTGAAAAAAAGGGTGCGTTGTCTGCTCTGTTCGAAAAGAGTGCGTCAGCAGGAGTAATGCCATTACGGGGAGTAAAGCTAGCAGAAAGCCTACGGAACCATCGCGGAGCTGACCAATTTGCTGATTCAGACGAAATCCCAAATTTTGCATCGTGTTCGGGTTAAGCAGTGTCAGAATCAAAATTAAAACGGTTCCAAAAGAGAATGTGATGACACAGGAACCGATAATATCGTTCAAGTTAATTGGTTTGGCAGGAAGGGGCTCTGGCTGTAACACATTCGATATTGTGGTTGTGAATTGCAGAGAAATCCAGAGGAGTGCCAGGACGACCGGTGCGGACATTTCCAATTGGCTACGATGAGGGTTGAGCTGAAAGATGGAGGACATGCGTCTGGTTTGATAGAGCCTGAACCAGTAGCGTATGCTCAGCAGCGTCAGCAGTAGAAGTAAGAAGTGCAGCGACGTAGGAATCAACCTGAGAAACTCCGATTTCGATCGAGATTATCTGTGGAATTTTATCTGTAAGAGATATTAATAAAGACCATCGTCGTGATCAGAAACCGGAATTACAAGTCGAATTCGTGTTGGATTTGCTGACTCTGTGGTACTTCATGTCTCAGGAAGTTATGCTACGGGTTCAGAATTTATGATTTTTAACCTCAGCTAAGATACGTAGAAACAGTCGTGGCAAATATTCTCGAAGAAATCATCGCCTATAAACAGACGGAAGTCGCCGCGGCAAAGACGAAGCGACCTTTCGAGGAGCTGACAGAACAACTAGCGGCTGCACCTTCTGTACGCGATTTTGTGGATTCCTTGCGAACGCATGGTCCGGTGGGACTGATTGCCGAGGTCAAAAAGGCGTCTCCCTCAGCGGGTGTCATTCGTGAGGACTTTCATCCGGTCGAAATTGCACAAGTTTATGAATCATCGGGAGCCGCCTGTCTCAGTGTGCTGACGGACGAGCATTTTTTCCAAGGCCATTTGGATTACTTGAAAGAAGTACGTCAGGCCGTCTCGATTCCGGTTTTGAGAAAAGATTTCATCATCGATCGTTATCAAATTCTGGAAGCTCGAGTCACGGGCGCTGATTGTGTGTTGTTGATTGCAGAGTGCCTGGATGATCGTCAGCTGGAGGACCTCTATGGTTACGCGCTGGAATTAGGGATGTCGGCTCTGGTGGAAATTTATGAGCCCGACAATCTGGAACGGGTATTGAAGTTATCGCCTCCGATGCTGGGAATTAATAATCGTAATCTGAAGACATTTGTGACGACACTCGATCACTCGATACAATTGAGCGCAAAAATCCCCGAGGATTGCCTGCTGATCAGTGAAAGTGGCATCCGAACTCGGCAGGATGTACTTCGTCTTCAAGATGCGGGAGTGCGGGGAATCCTTGTAGGAGAGACGCTCATGCGTGTACCGGATATTGGGAGTGAAGTAAGAGAAATACTGGGGACTCACGTCTAAACAAGCTTAATTATAGTCTGAAACTTAATTTTTTCAGCAATACAAAGAAGGATCAGCGATGTCAGATACGGAACAACAAGTGGAACACGTGATGGTTGTACCCACGCTTTTATTTCATGAAGTGGGGTATTTCCAAGGGTTTAACGCTCAGGTAGAACCCTATCTGAAGACGTTGTTAGATCCGACTTATATCAGTTTCCGACCTCGTGATACTGTAGAAGAAGATCCCAGTTTCAAACAGTTGATTCCCTATTGTGTTTTTCGGCACGAAGGCAATATCTTTTATTATACACGTGGTTCCAAAGGGGGAGAGCAACGGCTGCACAGCAAGCGTTCAATCGGAATCGGGGGGCATATTTCGCTGGAAGACGATGCCAAAGCGGGCTCGACTTACCGGGAAGGAATGCAGCGTGAGATCGATGAAGAAGTTGTGATGGAAACTAAGTATACAGAAGAATGTGTCGGGCTGATTAATGACGACGAAACCGAGGTCGGAAAGGTCCACTTAGGAATAGTTCACATTTTTGACCTGGAGTTGCCCAAAGTTCTACCCCGTGAAGAGTCGATCATAATGACAGGGTTTGACTCACCGGAAAAACTGTTACAAGAGTTAGATCAGTTTGAAACATGGTCTCAAATTTGTCTAAAGGGGTTATTTGATCTAACTTAACTCAACTCGGCAGAATCTGCCGATATAGACGGTGAATTTGATTCAAAGGTGGAATGATTCACAACAAGGCTGCTTCCATAAATTTGGAGCAGCCGATCTGCTTCAAAAGGAATGAGAGCAGAGAACACATTGACAAATGTTAATACAAAAGCATTGAAGTGACAAAGGAGTGTCTTCAAAATGAAAATCACGTTTCGCGGATGGATCGTCGTTGGCTGTTTTCTGGCTGTATTGTCGGTGATGGCAATTTTAGGAACCGGCGCGCACGCGCAGCAGCCCACTGCCACAAAGTCGGCAGTAACTGCCAACCCTGACCTGCCTGGTCAACTTTCTGAGGAGCAGTTAGGAAACCTGTTAAAAGCAATGGGTGTTACTGCTACCAAAACAAAAAAACGGTATGACTTTCAATTCAAAGCCAACCAAAACAAGGAAGAGTGGGAACTTTCGATGTCAGCCGTACTCAGTGAGAACGGTGAATGGGTTTGGGTAATGGCCTGGCTTGATCCCCTGCCCCGCAGTGCAGCCGATGTACCTCGTACCGCCATGCTGCGTTTATTATCTGATAATGATCGCATGGGAAATGGTAAGTTTTTCGCTTACATTTCGAGCAATCGGCGGTTTGTATTACAGCGTGTGATTCCTAATCAGAGAATCACAACGAAAAAATTTCATGAAATATTGAGTGACCTGGGCAGCAGCGTGGTTCAATATTATCCACACTGGTCGACTGATAACTGGAAGCGGTCTACCGCTCCTCAGCCTCAGGGAACCGCTCAGAAGGCACCCGCTCGTGCCACACAGACTGCCTCGGGTGTATCCAATTTCAGCCCCAAGAAGCAGAATTAGTCTTAGCGGGCAATTGAATCCGAAGTCGATTTTTTTTGAAGATCAGAAACAATCCTTGTTGCCTGTGAGGTGGCAAGGATTGTTTTCGTATTCAGGGGAAGCAGGCAGCCGATTCTCATTTGCACCTGCTTGATTGTACTCTCTTTGACCTGCTAAACTCTTATTTCAGAGATCCCCTATGTAAGTGAAAGAAGAGTTAATGCGCGAAATTCGCTTTGAGCAATTTGGAGAACCGGCAGATGTCCTCAAGATTTGTGAGGTAGAAGAGCCAATTGCGAAAGCGGGAGAAGTTCTGGTTCGAATGCAGGCCAGCCCTGTCAATCCTTCCGATCTCTTGAATATTCGTGGTGGCTACTCAACGAGGCCCACTCTTCCCGCGACTCCCGGTTTTGAAGGAGTTGGTACTGTTGAGGCCAGTGGAGGCGGCTTGCGCGGTGCACTGTTCAAGGGGAAGCGGGTCATCGTACTGAACCGACAGACTGGGAACTGGGCAGAGAAAGTGGCTGTCTCCAGCCAGTTCGTGATTCCGGTTTCTGCTAAACTGTCTTTGGAAGAAGCGGCGACGTTTTTTGTGAATCCTGCGACTGCGTATATTCTGGTGAAACAACTTTTGCGAATACAGAAAAAGCAATGGCTGCTGCAGACAGCGGCCGCTTCGTCTGTTGGCAAAATGATCATCCGCCTGGGAAATCATTATGGTTTTCCCACGCTGAATGTGGTCAGGCGCCATGAACAGGCAGACCAGCTAAAGCAGTTGGGGGCCAAACATGTGATCGTATTTAACGCGGAACATGATAATGAACGTATCTTGATTGACCAGATCCGGAAGATCATTGGCAACGCCCCGCTTCAATACGCCATAGATCCGGTGGGAGGCACGACCGCCTCTTCCATTATCAAAGTACTGGGAGAACGGGCACGGTTAATTCTGTACGGGTCTCTGGAGAATGCACCAGTAGATTTTTTGTCACGGGAACTGATTCGAAATGGTGCAAGTGTAGAGGGCTTCTGGCTGGCAAGGCAGATGGAAGCAATGTCCCTGTTGACAAAAATAAAGCTGATTTCAACTTTGACGCGTTTGATTCGTACCGGGGTCCTGGCAACAGAAATAGGAGCGATGTTTCCTCTGAACCAGATTGCGCAGGCAGTCACTGAGGCAGAGAGAACAGGAAGATCTGGAAAGGTGCTGTTGTCTTTGCAGGATGATGCATAACAGGTCAAAGCTTCCTGTGCGCATCAGTCTGATTTGGTGCAGGAATGACTGAGGTCTTTCTTCGCGTTGGTTTAATACCAGGATTCTGAACAGGATTTATGATTGGTAATCGAAAACTCTTATGTTCAAAGATCTCTATTCCCTTGTAATCAGCTTTGAACTTGTTTGCTATTTGATTTCGATGCTTACGCTATGTTGCATTCGAGTCAAACAGAAACAGGCAGAGACGCTGCTGCTTTTGAAATCGTCACTGCCGTTGACGCTCATTCTTTTTTCAGGCGCTGTGCTATTGTCTGCGTCTGTTGGTTCCAGTGACCTGGAATTCATTCATCGTACTCTGGAACGGAACAGTTCATCGCCGGGGCTTGTCTTGAATCAATCTATGCCCGCTCTGGGTATTGTGCTGATTGTGGCTGGTGCTGCGTTTCGAATGGTAATGATTCCCGCCCAGTTCCGACTCGGGGAATCGCTGAAAGAATTGCCCTATTGGCTGATCACCGCGTCTGCGGTTGCTTCCGTTGGCGCGGGAGCACTTTTTTTGATGCTATTTATCAATTCGATCGCTGTATTCAACTTCTCGTACTCCGAACAGGTTTTGTTTTTTCTTGCTTTGATTGTGCTTTCTGCGACAGCTGGTCTCTTATTGGTAGAGACAGAATTAAAAATGGTTCTGGTGCTGTTGGTGTTACAAATTACCGGAGTGTTCTTTGCACAGCTTTCGGCCGTCTGTTGGAAATGGCGGCATGAGTCGTTGGGGGCAGATTCGATTTCCATTTTGGATCTGATGAAAGAGAGTGCGCCGGAATACCTGTTTTCTTATCTGGCAATCTTAGGACTAGCTTGTCTACTGGAGAGCATTGGGGGGCAGCGAGCAGAAATCAGATACCCGGAACAGATACAGGGGCTGATTTCGGATCAAAGAATACTGGGTAGCGCGGCTGTTTTTTTGTTAGTTGTTCTGATGGGGGTTCCTGGTTTATCTGCTTTTCAATTGAAGTGGCAGGCAATGCAGGCGCTTTTTGAGATTCACCAGGCAACATCTGCGGGAACGATGGCGGTTGTGCATGCAGGATATGTGGGACTATCAGTGCTGTTGGTACTTTCGTCTGCAATCGTTACTTTCCTCTGCGGAAAAATGATCATGCAGATTTGCTTCACCAAACCGCTAGCTCGATATCGGGACATTCCTGATAAAAGCATGGCATTCATTTGCTACTGTTGCGTGATCGGCCTGTTGATTTTCAACCTGGGACGATTTGTAAGTCTATGAAATGCAGCAACGGAAAAAAGCGACGGTTATGTTACTTTGTTATCGTCGTTGAAGACCTTGTAGATAAAAACATGCCCGCAGTGGGGGCATTCGACAGAGCAGCCGAGACGCTTGGATTGAAATTCCAAAGAGGTTAACTGGCGAGATTCATTGATCCCGTACTGAGGTATGATTTTTTTTTCACAAGCTGGGCAAACCACTTCTGATTCATTTTGGTTCATCTGAGTTCTTTCCTAATTCATGCTATGATCCAAGGACGAGCAACCTGCAATCTATTTTTATTGAGTTATAAAGTCAAAATGAATTAAGTGCCTTAAATTAAATAAAGGGCCTTATCAGGCAAAGTCCTCCAATTCGTAAACATAAGTATTTACTGGTTGCAAACAACCGACTGCTCTCTAAAGTGGTAATTTAGAATCAAGCGATTTCTTAAAATTACAGTGGGGCGGCAGTTCCATGCAGGCAACCCCGTCCATCTCCATCTCTGTC